>WUUC01222208.1_pt1 | contig 222074 bp, 189 predicted proteins | sample 6278441 | NCBI WGS metagenome assembly WUUC01 (sample SAMN13675441, study PRJNA597444) | soil metagenome | isolation source: soil | place: USA: Washington | collected 2017-10 | reverse complement strand
GCAGGCCCGAGCCTGCCCGGCGCAGCAAGAGGATCGACGCGCGCAGTAGCGAATGAAGTGACGCAGTAGTTTAAGTTGCGCTTCAAACGCAGAGCCTGCGTATGAGCCTCTGTGCGCTCGGGAGTCGATCCCGGGCCGCAGAGGCTTTTTCGTTGGCACCACGGGTGCAATTGCCCCCGTTCATGGGTCGCAGGAGCGTGGAGAGCGAAGTCGGGCAAGTCGTCGGCGGCTACCGATTGGAGAAGTTGATCGCGGCGGGCTCGGTGGCGCGCGTCTACCTCGGCGTGCACGAACGTCTGCGGAGGCGTGCGGCGATCAAGCTCGTCGCGCTGGAGGACGCCGAGGATCCACACCTCGTGGAGCGGGTGGTCACCGAAGCGCGCGTGGTGAATGCGATCCGCCATCCTTCGATCATCGACATCAGCGACATCGTGGAGTGTGAAGCACCGCGGCGGATCGCGCTGGTGATGGAGCTGATCGAAGGGCCGAGCTTGCGGGCGGTGATCGAAGAGCGGCAGCGATTGAGCTTCGTACAAGCGATGGGGATCGGCGTGCAGCTCGCCGAGGCGCTCGGTGCGGCGCACAGCGCGGGAGTGGTACACCGCGATATCAAACCGGCGAATTTATTATTGGCGTCCGAGCCGGACCGCGATCCACAGCGGGTGCCGAAATTAAAGGTCGTCGATTTTGGGATCGCCAAATTGCGGGGGGCGACGGCGATGACCGCTGCGGGGATCATGATCGGAACGCCGGCCTATATGGCGCCGGAACAAATCACCGCTTCACATCCTCCGATGCCGGCGACGGATACTTATGCTGTCGCAGAAGTATTGTGGGAACTATTGACCGGGCGGCGTCTTTATCCGCGCGGCTCGCTCAGTGAATTGGTGAAGATGAAAGCGCGCGGTGAATTGCCGGAAATGCCGCTGCCCGATGTGCCCGGTGCGGTGCGTTTGCGTTCGACGATCATCGCGGCCCTGGCGCGCGATCCTTACGATCGGCCCGAGCTCCCGGATATTCGAGGTACTCTCTTGGATATTTGTCCGGAAGCGCAGCCGGTGCGTGTTTGGCCGAGAAAACCGAGCCCACGCGCGCAGCCGATCGTGCAGAGCACCGATGACGAAGTGACCGTCTACGAAGCGACTTTAGAGATGTTCGTTCCCCGCTGATCTCTTAGTCTTCGAGCTTGCCCTTGCGCATGGTGATGTTGGCGATGCGCGCCAATTCGCGGCGCAGGATGGCCACACGTTCGATCTGACCTTTCGCCGGGAAACGTTCGTAGAAACCTTCCGAGCGGAACAGGCGCGTTTGTTCGCTCCATGCGCCGAGCTTGCGCTCCCAACGTTTCACCCGCCCTTCGGCATCCGAATCTTCGCGGGCGAGGTCCGCGCAGACACGCAACATCGCTTTGAGCATGACCGGGCGGGTCACCATGAACATCGGGTTGGCCCACGCATCGCCCCACGCTTTTTCCGCGGCTTTGAAGAAGTCGCGGATCGTTTCGTAGATGCGCGTGGTCTCGCGGGCAGGTGCTCCGCGTTTTTGAATGACCTTCCACTCGGACGAAACCCAACGGAGCACCTCGTTGAAGAGCTCCGCCTGGAGGATCCATTTCTCTTGTTTGCTGCGTCCGCCGAGACGGTTGATTTTGTACCGGAGCGGGCTGTCGCCGTCGCCGTAGAGCTTGTCGACGACTTTCGCGGCCATCTTTTTGTCGGGCGCGGCCCAAGACACACGTTCGTAGAGATCGACCAAGTGCGACTTATTGATTCGCGTCGGTGTCGAATTGATGATCACGAACATCTCTGTCGCGAAGTCTTCACTCTTGCCGTCGAAGATGATGCACGGGACGGCGATGGTGCGCGCGTCTTCCGGGCGCTGGTTGCGATAGAAGTGGAGCGCGGCGAGACGGTGTTGTCCGTCGATGATCAGAAACTTATCTTCGGGCTCTTCGAGGTGACCGACGTTCTCGAAGCCGCGCACCGGTTCGAAGCGCAATTTTTCCGGCGTGAAGAGGAGGACGGTTCCGGGAATCGGCGGCTGGCTGACTGCGGTCTCGTAGAAGTTCTTGATCGCCGCCACTTTCGGCTTACTCAGCGCACGCTGGAAAGCTTTGTCGGTCGATTCGATGCGGCTGATGAATTGCGCCACATCGTCGCTTTCCTCCACTTCTTCCGCGGCGATTTTGTCACCTTCGCTGTAAAAGCGGCTGATGAAACGTACCTTTTCCAAGAGATCCTCGGTCGGGTACGCCGCGAAATAGAAGACGCCATCTTTCTGCCTGACCTGAGTCGCGAGCACGTATCGGTTCTACCCGAACCACCAGAAACTGCCAAATTTTTGGCCGGGTCGTCCGTCCAACCGTGGACGCAGGGGCTATTGCTCTGCTAGCCAAACCACTATGAAGATCGCTGTTTTCACGACACTACTCAGTTTCGGCATGCTCGCTGCGAGCACCGCCTTCGCGGCTGATCCCGCGCCGGCGGCCGGCAAGAATCCCATCGTCGAGATCAAGACCTCCCTCGGGCCGATCAAGGCCGAAATCTACGCGGATAAGATGCCCGGCACCGCGAAGAACTTCATGGAATACGTCGACGCCAAGTTTTACGACGGGTTGATCTTTCACCGCGTCATCCCGGGCTTCATGGTCCAGGGCGGCGGCTTCAGCAAAGACATGAAGCAGAAGGAAGTGCGCTCTCCCATCCAGAACGAAGCGAAGAACGGCCTGTCCAATCAGCCAGGTACGCTGGCGATGGCGCGCACCGGCGACCCGCACTCCGCGACCGCCCAGTTCTTCATCAACACCGTCGACAACAAACGTCTCGACTTCAATCCCGCGGTGCCCGGCCCCGGCGGCGCAGGGTATGCGGTGTTCGGCAAAGTCATCTCCGGCATGGACGTTGTCCAAAAGATCAGCGCGGTGAAGACCGGGATGGCGAACGGCATGGGCGACGTGCCGACCACGGCGGTGGTCATCGAGTCGATCAAACGCGTCGATAAATAGTTCCGTGCGTTTTTCCGCTTCGATATGGGTGTTGGTGTTCTCGGCTTCTCCACTCTATGCGGAGGAGCCGGTACCCCAACCCGCGCGCGAAGAAGCGCCCGAATGGGATCCGGCGTACCGGCGCTTCGGTGAAGCCGACGTGGTCTTTGCGGGCGTGCTCGCTTTCTCCGTCGGCGGCGCGATGCTCACGCTGCGTCCAGATGAAGCCGGGCAACGCGGCGGTGTCTTATTCGACGATCGCGCGCGTACGTGGCTTCGCTCGGACACCGAAGCGGGGCGCCTGCGCGCACAAGACATCAGCACGATGACGCAGAACGTGTTGGTCGCGTTTCCGTATCTCGTCGAATCGCTCGGGCTCGGGCTCGGCTATCACCGAAATTCTGAAGCGGCATTTCAGATGGCGGCGATCAACACGCAGGCATTTTTGGTGACCGCCGGCGCGACCTTGTTGACCAAAAGTTTGGTCTCTCGCGAGCGGCCTTATGTCGCTGGGTGTAGCGGCGGATCCTGCGGTGGCGCGGGGAAAAATAAGAGCTTCATCAGCGGCCATGCGGCGGCTTCTTTCACCGGCGCCGGATTGATCTGTGCACATCACGAAGCTTTGGCGTTGTTCGAGAATGCGTGGGCCGACGGCGCGATCTGCGGCATCGCCGTGGCGGCTGCGGCTTCGACTTCACTGCTCCGGATCGCCTCCGACGAACACTATATGACGGACGTCCTCGCCGGAGCGGCGGTGGGAATATTATCGGGATATTTTCTCCCGAAATTGATCTATTACGCCGGTTTCGAGGGCGACGATTAGTGCAGCACTCGCTCAGAAGCGGAGCTCTTGAGTCAGGATCAACGCGCGAGGAATTTGCAGCTCCAGCGCGGCACGGCCTGCTCTTCCAGCGGGTGTGGCGCGTTCCGCGAGCTCGTTGCCGAGATCGAGGATATTCATACACTCCAGCCGAGTGAGTAAGCCGACCTGTCCGATGTGCCAGGTATAGCTGGCGAGGATGGAAAATTCGAGCTGGAAATCTTCGCGGGGACCGGCGAGCGGGCGCGAATATTTCAGGGGCGAGCCGCGATGTGCGGTGTAGGTCCGGGAGAGACGGCCGTTTTCGATCTCGTCGTCGTAGAAGGCGAACGGCTGGCCGTCTTTTTGGCGCGCCAACACGGAGAACCAAAAACCTTCAAAGAACCGGTAGCCGACCAAAAGTTTGAAGAGAAAGGCGCGGTCGCCGTCGAGGTTCGCCAGGCCGAATATTTCGTTGTTGGGGTCGGCGGTGGAGCGGTCGATGGCGCCGAGATCGTTGGCCGTGGGTCCATTGCCGAAAGGCGTGCGGCCGATGGCGTTCAGCGTGGCGAAGGAGAGCTCGAAGAGGAAATTTTCGGTGTGGCGGTGGAGCTGGAGATGAAAGCCCATATAAAACGGCGGGCGTTCGTAGGGATAGTTTCGGAGGAGATAGTTTTGCGGGCTGGAGCCGGACACGAGCCAATAGGTGTCATCGTAGGCGCGCGCCAAACCTTGGAGTGTCAGGCGCCATCCATCGGCGGGCCACATCCGTGCGCCGACCGCGCCGGAATAGATATTCGCGCGTTTCAGCGAGCCGGAGACGTCGATCGATGCACCGCCGCTCCGATCATAGGAGATAGTTTGTCCGGGCGCGTAGACCTGTCCGGAGAGCGTGTTCGGGTCGAGCGTGCGACCGAGCTCGAGACCGATCGGGAGTGGGATCTTCGCCAGCAGGAGGAAAGGCCGAAAACTCTTGGGTTTCTCGCGCAGCAGCTCGAAGCCGAGCTTCAGGCCGGCGTCGGGAAGAAACAGCGTATTTTCTCCGCTGGAATTTGCGGAGATCGCGGCGGTGAACCAAAAGCTGTAGTCGATGCCCAAGGGACCGAGCTCGGTGCGATCGACGACACCGGCACGGTGATCGCCGGAATATCGTAACGAACGATTGGAGCGAAAATCGATCCGGCCCAGGTCCATGCCGTCGTAGGCCAGCGGCTGCGTCCAAGAGTTGTAGTCGGGAAAAGAGAGCTCGAGATTTTCACCCGCGCGGAGGAAGAATATTCCGCTTCGATAGTCGGCGTCGAAGTGTCCGGCGAGGACCTGTCCATCAGGGAAGTATGGCTCGAGCGCTTCGCCGTCGACGTCGTGGAGCTCGCGTGTGAATTGATGGTCCTCGTGCGCGAAGGTGAGAAATTTCAGCGTTGTGCTCGCGCGGAGGGGTCCGTGTTCGAGGCCGGCAAAAGCCGTCACCGAGCGGTGCGCCAGAGTTTCCGCTTCGGAGTGCCGCAGCTCGGCGTAGAGATTTTCTCGCTGGCGATATTCGAGCGCGAAATTCGCGGCCCAGGCGCCATCTTTCGGGGTCAACACGGCGGCGCCGGCGACCAATAAATGTGGCTCGACGAAGGTTCCGCTCTGCTCACCTTCGGGATTGGAGAAGGCGAGAAAACGGCGTGCTCCGAGATCCACCTCCGCCGCATAACGGAGATAGTAGGCCTCGAGCTCCAGGCCTTGTGAGAGATCCAGCAATAGTCTCCGCGTCAAAGTACGGCGTTCCTCGGGTGGAATTGGAAAACGTTTCGTCGCGTGGATACCCGAAAAAGCGTCGGCGATCGCCAGCGCGCCCGGAGCTTTGTCACCGAGGTTCGGCAGAGTCAAAGAGGCGCGAGCGGTCAGCGGAGTCTTCCTGTCCTTTCGATCAGGTATAGTTTCAAAGAGCAGACCTTCGACGCCGGTCTCGGCGACGGTTTCCGCGTAGCGCAAGCCGAAGGTGTCGAGCAGCGGAGCGGGCAGGCGGAACGCGGAGGCGCCGGCGAAAAAAGGATCGCTGATGTCGAAGTCGTTCCAGGTCCAGGAGAGCCACTGCGTCGAGCCACCGAAGAGGGATATTTTTTCGGGATCGATCGCCGAAAAGCCGCCGCTTTCCTCGAGTAGGAAGACGGCGTGCGGGAGCGCCTGTTCGATCAGCGAAGCGTGTGAGCCGGCCGAAGGGGTGTCTTCCAGCGGTTTTTCGGCGCGATACGGCTGATCGACGGCGCCGGAACGATCCTCGCCGGCGGCGACAAAACAGAACGCGGCGGCGAGAACGAACGTTTCGAAAGACATCGATCAGAGCGGCGCCGAAACGTCGAGCTCGGCGAGCAGCTTCTCGAAGCGATAACCTGTCTTGGTGGCCAGGGCGAGCGTTTCTTCACTCTCTTCAGGCGTCGCGGAGACGGCGATGGCCAACACGTGCTCCAGCTCCTCGAAGCGTTCTTTGTTGAACCACGCTGTTCCGCCGTGTTCGTGAACCTCGAGGTGAGCCTGCACCGCTTCGACCGCGAGCAGCGCGGGGAGCAACTTCTTGTAGTTGCGCTCCACGCGACCTGTACCAAGGATCAGGAGGACCACGGCGGCCGTACGAGCGGCTTCGTCATGATGCACCCCGGCGTCGGAGAGGGCGCGGGCCAGCGGACGTTCCAGACGCCACGAAGGAAGCGGCTCTTCGGGAGCGAGCTTGGCGATCATCTCGCTTGTGGCTTCGAGGAAGAGCAGTGCGACTCCGAGCTGTCCTTCTTTGGCCGTACGTTTCGCGGTCGCGCGGGGGAGCGCGGTGAGGAGATTATCCGCGACGACTTCCAGCTTCGGCACGCCACGCCCGCCGCCGTGGATGCCTTGGTTTTTCATCCAGGAGAGGCCGTCCAAAATATGTTGGAGCTTCTCGCGAACGACGGTCTTCGCCTCTGTTTTTGTCGCCACTGCGAGATAACTCGCGCTGCCCGCGTTGATCGCTTCGTAGAGGGGTTGGTGCAGCGCGCGATAGGTGACTTCGACCAACGCTTCATCGATCGACGGGACACCGCGGCCGTTCAGCTCGCGCTCCAAGCCCGCCCAGGGGCGGCGCGGCGCATCGGCGACTTCGCGAATATCCCAGAAGACGCGATACTCGAACGCTTGTAAGTGAAGCGGGAGACCGCGTTCGGCGAGGTCGTCGTTCCGGTAGAGGTAGTCGAGCCCGTGGATCTGATCGCGCAAGACGGTGAGGACCTCCGGCTTGCGCGAGAGCTGCAGCGCTTCGACCAGGGTCGTGAGGACGATCGCGCCGTTTTCCGAGAGAAAGCCGACGGAGGTCCGGACCCAGCCGCGGGTCTCTTTATATTTATTGTGATAGACGACCAACGCGCGTTCGCCGCCTGCGCGGTTCGTGTAGACGAAAACGTCTTCGTCGACGTGACCTTCGGGAGCGAAAAAATCGTAGAGGTGGAAATTCTCCACTTCGGAAAATAAATATCTCTTTTTCAACAGCGGAAATATTTCGCGCTCGTGGCGCTCGACGAGGCCGAGGTCGATCTGTTCGTCATGTTTGGCGCGGGAATATTCCATCCCGTATTTTTCGCCGAAACCTTCGACCTGGCCGTGTCCGAACATGGGAAGGCCGGGCATCGTCGAGAGGAGGACGCAGACCCCGAAATATTTGCCGTCTTTTCCGAACTGCGCCACGGCGGGCTCTTCGTCCGGATTATTCATGAAATTGACGTAACGTTTGAGAATTTGCGGATTGAACTCCAGGACGTTGCGGATGCTCAGGCGATAGGAGGAATTGTCCTCTTTTTTGAGCATATTCATGAAGGCCGAGTTGTAGACCCGGTGCATGCCCAAGGTGCGGACGAAATATCCTTCCATCATCCAAAAAGCTTCTGCGAGCAGCAGCGTATTCGGCGCTTCGATCGTCATGCGGTCGACCACTTCGCGCCAAAATTCGACCGGGAACAATTCGTCGAATTTCTCTTTGGCCAACGCGTGTTCGGCGCGCGAAGGGATGGCGCCGCCGGTGCCCGGCAACGGGAACCACAAACGTTGATAATGTTTTTTCGCGAGGGTCATCGCCGCGTCGAAACGGATGATCGGAAATTGCCGCGCGACGTGGAGGATCGTTTGATAAACGGCCTCGCGGACATCTGCGCGGAGATAGTTTAATTGTGCGGTGTCGTTCCACGGCATCGTGGTGCCGTCGTTGCCGTGATAGATATATTTCGTTTCGCCGCTTCTTTTGTCGTATCGCTTGAAGACCACCGCGGCGTCGTTCTTCGACCAATATCCCTCCTCGAGCTGAATGACGACGTCCGGATGGGAGCCGAGGTTCGGGCCCTCGAAACGATAGCCCGGAAAAGGCGGGTGTTCGGACTGCACGAACCAATGCGGGTGTTCGTTCACCCAGCGGGAGTCGAGTCCCATGTGGTTCGGAACCATGTCGCTCGCCAAACGGATGCCGTATTTTTGCGCGCGTTGTTCCAAAACCTTGAGTGCGTCCCAGCCGCCGAGCTCGGAGGCAATATCATAGTCATGGAGTGAGTAGGCCGAAGCGAGCGCCTCGGCGTTGCCTTGGAGCTGCTTGATCGTTTGCGACGCGGCGCTGCGTTTCCACACGCCGATCAACCACAGCGCGGTAAAACCGCGAGCCCCGAGCTGGCGAATTTCCTCCTCGGGAATATTGTCCAAGGTGGAAATATTTCGGCCGTATTTTTTAGATAGTTGGTCGAGCCAGACGAAGGTGCTTTTGGCGATCATCACCACGCGCGGCATCCAGTGCAGATCGGAGCTGAATTGTTCCGGCTCGTGTTCGTAATATTCGCCGCTGAATTTCGGCGCCTCGATCGTCGGTTCGCCTCCGCCTTGATCGTTCCGGGTGAACCACAGACCTTCTTCGCGAATGAGATCCATGCTGAGCAACAGTTTGAGGAGCGCGTCGAGCTCTCCGAGCTGGAGGCCCCAACGGGAGCGGATGAGCTCTAACTGATCGAACAACGAATCCGGCGCGCGGCGGATCGGCTCGAGCAAGAGATCGAGCAAGGTCTGGCGATCCGGGCCGAAGCGCGGTTGATCCTCGAGAATTTTCCCGGCGCCGCGCACCACTTCGACATAAGCGGTCGAGGTCTTCAGTCGCTGGTCGCTGATCAGCGAGCGGACCGGTTCATAGGCGGGATTTTGGTTCGCCACGTACAACAGGAGCAGCTCCTCGAAGACGTGCTCGCGGTTCGGTGTGTTCTCCGTGTTGCCCGCGAGGAACTTTTCGGGCGTGACCTCACCGCGATACACGGCAGGCGGAGGGAACTCTTCGACGAACGCCAGCAGCGTGCGGTCCAGCTCGTCGCCGAGCTCCCCTTCGAGCTTGGATAAGAGGTGGCGGTACACTTCCGGCTCTACTGTCCTTCGGTACAGGTGAAGCATTCCGTGAAAGAGCTCGTGAAGGAGGCCCATCGCGTGAAGCTCGGCGGGGCGCGCGATCCCTTCCGCAGCGGCCGCGAAACGCTGGGCTGCGAAGAGATTGGGGAAGCGGAGGTCCCCTTTTTCGGCGAAGAAGCTCGCATCGAAGCGATACGTGTCGAGGGCGCTCCGGCGGACGTGCATAGGTCTGGGATAGCGGATCGGCGAGAGGCGGTCGACGGGAAGTGCCGGATAATGCGGGGGATCCGGCGCAGCTTTCAGCCGTGTCCGACATTGGAGCAACTCAGCGCACATGCTGCCGATATAGCTTCATGGGCTTGGGGTTCAATACCGCGCGAACGGGACAAGGAAACTTGTCCATACAGGACGCGAATGCGCTGATTCGTGGGGCGGGAAGCCGCGGCGTCGAGAAGCAGCGGTCGATCGCGGAGCAAAATTTTGCCCCGGTGACTTATGTCCCGTCCGATCGGACAGGAACGATCAACGCCAAGGGCTCCTGGAACATCGGTTCGTTGTTTCGGCGCATGATCCCGGCAGCAGCCGCGGCTTCGCTCGGAGCCATCCTGCTCCTTAGTACAGGTTGCGCTACGCATCGCGCGGGCACGATCGGCATCCCGTCGGCGAACGCTCAGGTGGTGATGGCTCCTCGCGGAGAAGCAAACATCACCGATCATGACGTCCGTTCGAGGGTCGGCGGCATGAACGCCACGCTCTTGAACAGCGCGACGCCGGCCATGGATATGATCACGCGCAGCCCGCACGTTCGGCAGACGGTCACCGGGAATTACAAAAAGAACATCATCCCCGAATTCACCGTGGAGAAGCGCGCGAACGGAAAGTTCACTGCGGTGTTTTTGTTGCCGGTGAGCGGACACGTCGGAAACACGGCGCAAGAGCAGAAAGCGAACGCTCGACACTATGCGGAGATCGACCGCCACAAGATCTGGGTGAAGTATCCCGACGGCACCACCCAGACGCTCGCGGAGAACCTCGATCCGAAGGGTCAGCTCACGTACGCGATCCGCTTGGAGCTCGAGCTCAAGCCGGGCAAAAACGAGATCATCTTCAGCCCGCTTCCCGAAGGCCGCCCGGAGCTGACGTGTCACGATCATAGCTGGCCGGTCGATCCGAGCGGCTTCGACGTCGGACGCCGGCAGATCTACAACGTGCAGTAGTTCTTCGGATCCCGCCATGGTCCGGCGTGTCCGAGACCTGAGGCGCTCGCGTCTCAGTTTGCTGCTCGAAAAGAACAACGGTCTTCTTCCTCGAGCTTCGTGGCATGCGCGTCGCAATCGCGCCCGTCCATGCAGCTCATTCCACGTGCAGCGTTCGTCTTGTTTCTCCTCACTGCGTCGTGCGCCAAATGTGCACCCGAGCTCGTCGCTCAAGGCGCGAGCCGGCTGACGATTCGGACTTTCGGGGCCGTCGTCGAGCTGGTGAACAACGACGAGCGGTGCGGCTTCAAAAGCGAGCGCGTGCTCAACAGTGTGAAGCTCGAAGACGGGCGCGCGATCTACACAGTCGAGAATTGTACGATCAACGTCGCGCAGACTCCGTCGGTGAGCACCGATTGCAGCGGCACGACCACGACGGTGCAAGGGAAGGTGATCGTCTCGGCGACGCGCACCGTCGAAGGCGCCTTGACCGGCGATCCTTCGAACCCGGTGGTGCCCGAACATCCGGATGCGGTGCGGATCGAGATCCAAGACGCTGTGCTGAAGAATTTTTTGGTGGAGAGCGACGCGATCGACGCCAAGATGACCGTCTTCGAAGGTGCCGTCTCCGGTGTCGCCGAACCTCGGCTCGCACGCAGCGCTTCGCTCGGCGTCTGCAAGGTGCCGACGCGCGAGATCCGCTTCAGCGACGTGACTTGGGGCGCGAGCACCGCGCGGATTCAGTCGGATGGACACGACTTCGAAGTCGATATCGGCGGCTCCGATCTTTCGGCCGTGCTGGGCGTCCACGGAGCTCGCGAAAATGATCTCTTGGGCACCATCTCGGTCTGGGGCGAGGAACATTCGATCCCCGTCGAAGGTGATGAAGACGGATTGTTGCCCGGCTACGAGCGCGACGCCCACCGCGCGAGTTTTGCCTGCACGGAAGATCTCACCGATCCCTACGAGTACCGCTGCGACTCGCTCGGCGATCTGGTTGCTTCCGGCGCCGCGCGGTTGACCGTCCTGTCCTTTGGGACACTGGTGAAGCTCGTGGAAACGGAGTGCCGGTACAACACGCAGTCGATCACCGGAAACCTGGGAGATGCGGGGGAGGGCGTTTTTACGCTACCGGCACAAGGTTGTTTGATCGACCTGTCCTTCGGATCAGTCGTCTCCGAGAACTGTCACGGCGAAAAAACATACGCCTCGGGGAGGATCGTCGCGCGAGGAAAAAAGACGCTGCGCGGTGTGGTGACCGGATCGGACCAGGATCCGATCATCCCCACCATGCGCGAGCCGGCGGAGGTGGAGATGACGTTCATGCTGCAGGATTTCGAGGTATCGAGTGATACCGCTCCGGCGAAGCTGTCCGTTCGATCAGGCGGGCTTTCGGGCAAAGCGCGCCCTCGTTTGGGCGTCGATACCGAAAAAGGAGTCTGTTCGAAACGGACGCCCGAGGTTCGTTTTGAAGGGCTCGCGTGGCAAGATGCGGAGGCGCGGATCGAAACCGGAGCACGTAAGTTGGAGGTGCGGATCGATCGCTCTTCGCTTGCGGCGAACGTCGGAGAGAACACGGTCGAAGGGACGATCGTCGTCGACGGTGAAGAACACGAGGCGAGCGGGATGCTCGATGCCGCCTTCGATCGTGCGCGTTTTCTACAGAGCTTCGCATGCGAACCGAACTTTCGGCCGGCGCGAACCGATGACGATTGTGCGCTCGAGAGGAAGCTCGCAGACGGCGTGGCTCGGCTGACGATCCGCTCGCTCGGCGCGCTGACTTCGATGATCAACAACGACCGGCGCTGCGGGTTCGAACGGTTCCTGACGAAGATCAATCCGAGCGAGGAACGCGACGGGATGCTCGCTCACGAAGTCGAATCTTGCGAGCTGGGGAGCGATATCCGCGAGGTCGCCGGTACCGATTGTCTGGGTGTCGAAAAATACATCGGCGGCCGCGCGAACATCTCGGCTCGGCGCGTGGTCCACGGGAGGAGCGAGACGGTGTTGTTTTTCTTCGGATCGATCGTGCCGCTGACGCCCGACGCCGTGACCCTCGAGCTCGATGTGGAGCTCGACGACTTCGAGCTCTATACCAGCGATGGACCGCGACTCATCCTGCGGAGCGGCCGCGTGCGAGCGACCGTACAGCCGATGCTCGGAGAGATGGCCAGCGAACGTGGCCGTTTCGAGGTCGCGACGCCGGTGGCGTATATGTCGAACGTGGTGCTGGAAAATGTTCGTGCCACAGTCGTCGCGGAGGGCAAGACGCTCAATGCGCTCATCGAACACGCGGAGCTGGAAGCGCAGAACGGATCTTTCGGGACACGTGCGAACGCGCTGCGCGGCTGGGTGAAGATCAAAAATCAGCACATCGATCTCGGACTGTCCGCGCTCGATCCGGATTTTACACAGGCGAGCTTCGATCGAAGTTATGTCTGTACCGCTGATCTCTTGGCCACTGTCCCGTCGGCCAGTGTGCCTCCGCCTTCGCTCTAGAGAGGCTAGAAGATCGAGTGACTAGAAGATTGAGCCGATGCCGCCGATCCCGCCCGAGCCGCCGACGTCATCGATGAGCGACGGTGCCGCGTCGGAGACCCAGAGATCGTCGCAGGCGCTCTGCACGCGGATCCCGGTGCCTCCCATGCGCACCATGCCACGCGTGTTGATGTCGTAGAGCTGGACCTCGTTTCCCAAAATGACGATGTCGCCCTCGAATTCGGCGCGGCCGCGCGAGTCACATTCTTCGTCGGCGTTGACCGCAAACAGCCTCACGCCTTGGCCACGGATAGTGATTCCGCCTGCGTAGTCCCCGGCGTCGAGGAAGAAGACCGAGTTGCTCTCCAAGATCTCGATGCCGCCGCGGCGCTGCACGGGCAAGTGATAAGCGAGCAATTCGGGGTTCCGTTTGATCTCTTGGACAGTCATGGCGGTCGGCGAGACGACGACGTCCAGCTCCACCAATTCACCGACGGTGAGGTTTGCGAGATCGACACCGAGTTGTTGTTCGCCGACGGTCACTTCGATGTGTGCTGATCCTTCGGGCAGCTCTTTGACGGCGAAGGTATTGTCGTCGCCGAGGAAGACGCGGCGTTCGATGCCGTCGATCTGAACGGCGAGCTCGAGCGGCGGTGCGTCGGCTTCGCGCAAACCGGCTTCGATGCGGCCGACGAGCGCGCCGCCCGGCATCAGCGTGGGATCACCTTCAGGGGTATGGAGGCCGCCGCAAGCCCCGAGCTGAAGCGCGGCAAACATGGTCAACAGTACTGCTCGCGTGCTCACACAGGGATCGATTTGCAATCGCAATGCCGGAGATCGAGTGCCCGATCTTCATGACAGCGCGGGGCGCAGCGCCTCGAGGCGCGATCAGCGGCCGTCGACGGCGATCAGCTCACCTTCGCGCAAACCTGCGAGAACTTCGGCGCGTACGCCGTCTTCTGCGCCGAGTTGGATCTTCTTCGTGATGCGCTCGCCGTTTTCCAGCACGACGACCGCTGCTGCATCTTGGGTCGCGGCGATCGCCGACATCGGGACGGTCAATACGTCGCGACGCGCCACGGTCTCGACGTGCACATCCATGCGCAAACCGAGCGGGAGCTCGGCAGCGTCGTCGAGCGCGAACATCACTTCGAGCACGCGTGTGTCGGCTTTGGCGCGGGGATCGTCGGTGCGCAGCGTCTTTCGGCCGAGCTCTCGGGTGATGGTGGTGATCTTTCCGGGGAAACGTTTTGCGCCGTATGCATCGGCGGTTGCGAAGCCGGTTTGCAGAGAAGCGATCCGGCCCACGTCGGCTTCGTCGATCTCCACGCGCAATTGGAGTTGATCGAGGTTCGCCATGGCGAACACGACTTCCGGCGGGGTGATCGTCACCAGCTCACCGGGCTCGGCGAGACGGCGCAGGATGACGCCGGTGATCGGCGCGCGCAATTCACTCTTCGAGAGCAAGGTTTTCGCCTCTTCGAGATCTGCGGCGGCACCGAGCAGCGTGGCTTCGGCTTCACGACGCGCTTCGGTACGGGAGCCTTCTTTGATCAATGCGAGGCGCGCTTCGGCGGCGTTACTGTTCGCGCGGGCAGCATCGGCGGCGCTCTTCGCGTCGTCGGCTTGTTGTGCGGAAACAGCGTTCGAGGCGGCGAGCTTTTCGATACGTGCGTGGGTTTGAGCGCGCTCCCAAGCGGTCGAACGTGCGGAGGCCGCTTCGGCTTCGGCGGCGTCGATCTCAGCTTTGCGCGAACCGCGTACCGAAGCGTCTCGGCGTGCGCGTGCAGCTTCCACCGCGGCTTCGGCGCGCGCGACGCGTGCTCTGGCGAGACGATCATCGAGGCGCGCGAGAGCCTGTCCGGCTTCGACGCGATCACCTTCGTTCACGAAAACTTCGGCGATCGTGCCCGGCACTTCGAAGCCGAGGGAGATCCGCTCCGACGAAGCTTCGACGACGGCGGGCGACACCAACAGATGCACCACGTCGCCGCGTTCGACTTTGGTGATGCCGTCTTGTCCGCGCCGCATGGTGAAGGCTGCGCCGGAGATCAAGAGTAAGGAGAGAGCGGTGAAGATGATCGTCTTGTTACGCATGACTTGTTTCCTTTAAGCGGCGAGCGAAGAGTGTGCGGCTTCGGTGACGCGGCCGTCGTCGACGAGGACGACGCGATCCGCGTATTTCGCGAGACGGTGATCGTGCGTCACCACCACGACGGCACGGCCTTCGTCTTTGGCGAGCGCGCGCAACAGATCCATCACGCCGAGCGCGGTCTTCGAATCGAGCGCGGCGGTCGGCTCGTCGCCGAGGATCAGCGGAGGATTGCCGCCGAGCGCACGGGCGATCGCCACGCGTTGTTTTTGTCCGCCGGAGAGATCCCGCGGGAGGTGATGCGTTCTGTCGCCGAGGCCGACGGCGGTGAGGAGGCGTTTCGCTTCGTCGTCGGCGTTCTTCACTTTCGCGCCTTTCATCTTGATGCCGAGCGCGACGTTCTCCAGCGCGGTGAGCGCCGGGAAAAGGTTGAAGCCTTGAAAGATGAAGCCGAAGGTTTCGGCCCGAATTCGCGGCAAAAACTTCTCGGCGAGCGTGGTGACCTCTTTGCCGTTCACTTCGATGGCGCCTTCCGTCGGTTTCAACAAGAGGCCGAGGATGGAGAGCAACGTCGTCTTGCCCGAGCCCGATGGTCCTTCGATCAGGACCACTTCACCTGGTCTAATGGACAGGCTGGCCCCAAAGAGCGCTTGGACGGCGGTATCGCCGCTTCCATATTTTTTGCTCACGCCGGTGAGCTGCACGATGGGTTTCATAATTTATCCTTTGAAGACGGTCGCCGGATCGAGGCGGAGAACTTTGTTGATCGAGAGCAGCGCGGCGCAGGCACACATCAAGACGGTCAACACGGCGGTCGCGGCGAGCAGCTCGGTGGACAGCGCGAGCGAGAGGTTTGCGGCTCTCATCGCGCCTTTCGCCAAGAAGGCGAGCGCGCTGCCGGCGACGTAGCCGATCACCGCGCTGATCAACGCCTGGTAGACGATCACTTTGACGACGGCGCTGTTCTCCGCACCCATCGCTTTCAGCGTCCCGTACTCTTTCAGATGTTCGAGCGTGCCGTTGTAGAGGATCTGGCCGACGACGACGAAACCGACGAGCACACCCATCACCGCGGTGGTGAAGAAGCCCGCGCCGACGCCGGTGCGGCTCGACCAATAACTGCGCGTGCGCGCTGAAAAGACAGGCGTGGTGTAGGCCTCGACGTGGGGCAGCGCATCCAGGCGCGCTTCGAGCTCACTGATCTTCGTGCCAGGTGCCGCTTTGACCAGCACGTAAGTGATCTGTTCGGGACCGAGACGGCTGTATGCGCGTGCGTTGTCGAGGTTGGTGAAGACGAACGGGGAAGTGGTGAAGCTGCGGATACCTTGCGTGATGCCGACGATCTTCGCACGTACGCCGGTGATCTCGCGTTTCTCGCCGACGCCGGTGAGGCCGAGCTTTTGGAATTCGCCGCGGTCGACGATGATCCCGTCGTCATCGGCGATGCGGCGCGCGTCTCCGTCGGTGACGTTCCACGGTTTGAACAACACCGGATCGCGCTCCAAGCCGACGATCTCCGCACCTTGGTTGCCGCCCGACGCGAGCTCGAATTGTCCGAAGGCGAGGATGACGCGTTCAGCGCGCGCGACGCCGTTCAAGCTGGCGATGCGGTAGTAGGTGCGTTCGTCGATGTGCGCCGCGAAGTCGAAGTTGTCGTTGCCTTCGCCGGTGACCCAAAGATCAGCGCTCGAGTGATCGATCAAACCCGAGGCGTTCTCCATGAAGCCGTAATAGAGGCCGACTTGAACGAGGACCAAGAGCACGCTCACCGAGACGCCCGCGGCCGCGACCATAAATTTAATGCGGTCGTGTACGAGAATCTTCCGGGCCAGCGTCCACATGGCGCGGGTCATTTGCAGCGGGCGTGCCGCGAGATTTCGGGAGAAATTGAGGCGTTTTCTGCGAACGGAGTAACGCTTCGATACTCTCGAAGCTAGGCGGCCGGTAAAACTATGGTGAACGTCGAGCCGCGGCCGAGCGTGGAAGTAACTTTGATCTCGCCGCCGTGCGCGCGCACCAATTTCTGCGCGATCGCCAAACCGAGGCCGGTGCCGTCGGCGCGAGTGGTGAAGAAGGGCTCGAAGATTTTGGTGAGGTGCGCGGGCTCGATACCTTTGCCGCTGTCGCAGACTTCGAGCGCGATCCGTTCTTCGCCGGCGCGCCGCGTGCGCAACAAGATGCCGCCGCCTTGCGCGCAGGCGTTCGCGGCGTTGTCGAGCAGGTTGAGCAACACTTGGCGGATGCGTGAAGCATCGCCGAGCACGTGCGGGAGATCGGCTTCGTGTTCTTTGGTGATCTCCACGTGTTTGTCGCTGAGCAAAGGTTCGACACCTTTGGCCGCGTCTTCCACGAGCTCGCGCAGATCGAGCGGCGACTTCTTCACTTGGACCGGCTTCGCGTAATCGAGCAGCTCGCTGATGTTGCCGTTGAGGCGTTTCAATTCATCGAGCGCGATGTCGAAGTACTCCATATCGTCCGGCGGAAGATCGACTTTTCCGCGGAGAATTTGCACGTTCATCTGCACGCTGGTCAGTGGCGTGCGAATGTCGTGCGCGATGGCGGCGGCGAAATGGCCGAGCGCGGCCAGGCGTGTCGCTTCTTCGAGCTCTCCTTTCAGCTCCAACATTTGGGTGAACAACTTGTAGTTTTCCAGCTTCAACGCCAGGTGATCGGCGATCCGCGCCGCGGTTTGTAAGACGTCGCGATCGAGCTTCGCGGCGTCGAGGACCAAGGTGCCGAAGGTGGTGTTCCCGCGTTGCACGGCGATCGCGTGGCGCGCGTCGAGCGCGGGAGCCTCGACGAAGCGCACTGATCCAAAGGTCAGGTCGCTGAGGATCGCTTCCACGCGGGTGATGATCTCTTGGTCATCGATCTTGCCGCTGGTTTCCTCCAGCACTTTTGCCAGTGCGTCTTTCATGCGCGCGCGTTGGGGATCGATCGGATGGAGGATCCGCTCTTCGATCTTCGGCAACATACGGCGGACAAAGGAGACGATCGCCAGCGGTAAGAGCCCGAGCGCGGTCAACATGATGCGCAGCTCGAGTGGGCCGCGCGCTGTCTCCAAGGACAGCTCTACGAAAAAACCGAGGACGGAGAGGATCACCAGCGCCATGCCGCCGTAGAGGATCACGTCGGCGAGGAAGCCGCGCACGCGGAACAGCTGGAAGTGGAGGATGGCGTAGGCGAGCAAAACGTAGGCGCCGAACATGGCGATCGTCGCGTCGAGCAACACCATGGTGCCGAACGCTTCCGGGCTGATATTGCGGGCGACGGCGAAGGTGGACATCGCCGACACCCACCGCAGAGCGACCGCGAGCATCACGAAACGGATGCCGATGATCTGCTCGTTGTGTTCGAGGCGCTGGTGGTTTCGGAACAACAAGACCAGCGTCGCTGCGAAGTAGGGGAGAAAATAGAAGTACGTGGTCCACGGTGCGAACGTGCTGCGGAGAGCCGGATGAACCGCCGCGATCGCCGTGAGCAGCGTGAAGAACATCAGCGGCCAGCGCGCGCGCCGCGGCATCCGGCGATCGAAGGGATAGGAGTAGACGAACTCGATCGTGAAGTACGCGACGATGATGCTGCCGACGTGACAGGAGTGGAGCACGGCGGCGTCGGTCAATTGTTGGCCGCGGAACATCTCGACGCCGCGGAGCAGCTCGGTGAGCGCGTCGACGAGCAACATCGCTGCGAAGACGCGGTTGTCCCAACGTTTCGGATCGCCGCGCAAAACGATCAGCGCGACGGAGCCGCCGAGCACCGCGAGGACGATCAACAGATAGGCGAGGATCATCTCAGCCTCGCAGGTCGGCCGCTGTTTTCAGGCCGAATTCTTCGATCTTTCGATCGAGCGTAGGCCGGCTGATCTCGAGCAGCGCACAGGCGCGCCGCTTGTTCCAGCCGGTGAATGCGAGCGCGCGTTCGATGTGTCTCTTCTCGATCTCGCGCAAGGGAAGGATCGTCGTGTCCTTTGGTACAGGGGTGGCCGTTGGTACAGGTGTTGCGCCCGCGAAGATAGGGAGCAGGCTGGGTTCGAGGACGTCACCTTTGGCGAGGACGACCGCCCGGGTGAGCGCGTTCTCCAGCTCGCGGACGTTGCCCGGCCAGCTGTAGCTCTTCAAGAGCTCCATCGTTTCTTCGGGTACGTAGCGCACGTTTTTGTGCGTCTCGACGTTGATCTTCTGGAGCAAGGCGTCGACCAACAGCGGGATGTCTTCGGTCCGTTCGCGCAAAGGAGAGATGCGCACCTCGACGACTTTCAGCCGGTACAAGAGATCTTCGCGAAACGTTCCTTCGCGCGCCATGTCGCCGAGATCGCGGTGGGTCGCAGCGACGATGCGCGCTTTCAGTTGGATGGGGCGCGAGTCGCCGACCTTCTCGAACGTTCGTTCCTGGAGGACGCGGAGCAGCTTCGCTTGGAGATCGAGCGGGATTTCGGCGACCTCGTCGAGGAACAAAGTGCCGCCGCCGGCGAGCTCGAAACGCCCTAATTTGTCGGCGATCGCTCCGGTGAAAGCGCCGCGCACGTGGCCGAAGAGCTCTGATTCGAGGAGCCCGCGCGCGAACGCGGTGCAGTTCACGGCGACAAACGGTTTGTCGCGATCTTCGCTCGCATAGTGGATCGCTTTGGCGACCAGCTCTTTGCCGGTGCCGGATTCACCGACGATCAACGTCGAGGTCTTGGAAGTGGAGACCGCGCCGATCGTCTTGTAGATGTCGCGGATCGCCGGGCTTTTTCCGATGATGTTGCCGACTTGATATTCGCTCGAAGCTTGCGCAACCAATTGGTGGAGCGCCTTCGAAGTTTCGCGCGATTCGAGCGCGCGTTTCACGGTGAGCTTCAAACGATCGATGTCGATCGGTTTGACGAGATAGTCGTAAGCGCCGAGTTGGATCGCACGGACGGTGGAGTGCATGTCGTCGCGGGCGGTGACGACGAGGATCGGCGGGGCATCCCTCAGCTCGTGGGCCGCGGCGAGGACGTCGAGACCGTCGAGCTCCGGTAGGCCGAGATCGAGCAACACCAGATCGAGCGGGGCGGTGCGGATCAGCTCCAGCGCTTCTTTGCCGTCGGATGCGGTCGGCACTTCATGACCTTCGCCTTGGAGAAATTTCTCCAGCGTTCTCCTGATCGATCGATCGTCGTCGACGACGAGCACACGTGGCACGAAGCCCTTCCTCTCACGTCGCGTGCCAAGGCGCGGGAATTGGCGCAATGGGGCGCGAGGTCAAAGAATGTTACTACGCTCTTGGACTTCGGCGCGCGATCCGTCGAACGCTCCGTAACGTTCGAGCTTGAGACTCGCGGCGGCGGCGGCGAAGCGGCCTGCTTCGGGCGGTGAAAGAGCGAAGGAACGCGCGGCCAAATATGCGGCGGCGAAGGTGTCTCCGCATCCGGTGGCGTCGACATGTGAGCGCGGAGGAAGCGCCGGGATCCGCGTATTTTTTCCCGCGGTACGGATCAGCGAGCCGCGATCCGCGAAGGTGATCATCACTTCGCGCACGCCGAGCGCCGCCAATTTTTCTGCGGCGCGCGCGGTGTCGGTTTCGCCGACCAAACCCGCGGCTTCCACGTCGTCGACTTTGAGCGCATCGGCGAGCGGCAGGCCGAGCTCCATCTCTTTCCACGCGCCGAGCCGAACTTTTTGGTCGACGACCTCACGCAACATGCCTTGCGCGTCGAAGGTGATCCGTTCTGCGCGCGCGCGGATCGCACGCAAAGTTTCGAGCGGAATTTCCGCCGCGGTCAGCGCACCGACATGAAAATTTTTCGCGGTGACCTGTCGGAGATCGTCGGGTGAAAACCGTTCGGCGATGTCGCGCACCCACTGTTCGCGGGTCGCCAGATGTTCGCCGCTGTACGAGTTCTCGAAGGTCGTGGTCGCCGATGTCTCGCCATTGATCACTCGGATGCCGCGCGCGCGCATACCTTCGAGGAGCGGCTCGTCTTCGCGGCGGACTTTGGTGATCACTTCGACCTTGAGGCCCAAACTGTTGAGCGCCACCGAAACATAAAAGGCGCTGCCGCCCGCCATCTCGCGGTCCGGTTTGCCGGGGATCCGAATGAGGTCTTTCGTTACGTGGCCGACGACGCACACATCCGCCGCCTCAAATTGTTCGAGCACCGGCCGATTCACTCTGATCGAACCGGCCTATGCAAGCACCAGAGACGCTGAAAATCCCGAAGTACACTGTGGAGGTGGAGCTGAAAAGCTCCATCGGCGTGGAGAAACGTGCGGCGATCTTCGTCGCGGAGGAGCTGACGGACGACCTTCGCAGCGAACGCCTCCAAGACATCTTCACGCGACGTTTCGTGCCGGTTCGCATCGAAGGCAAGCTGGAGCTGTTCGCCTCCGCACATGTGATGTGGCTCCGACTCGACCTGATCGGAGCGCTCGACGAGCTCGACCCGCAGGCCGAACAAGGGTTGGGAGCTTCCTGTACCAAGGTACAGGTGGAGCTCGAAGACCAAAGCTGCGTCGAAGGTCTGCTCCGTTATTACATGCCCGCGGGCAATCGGCGCGTCGCCGATTACCTCGAGCTCGCACCGCGCTGGATTCCGGTCAGCACGGACGACTACGTCTATCTCATCAATCGCGATCGCATCGTGCGCGTCGTGCCGGTGGAGGGCTGATCCATGGCCATGCGACCAATCGATCGTTTCGTGAACGCGCTGTTCCGGCAAAACGGCGACGAGCTGATCTTAGAGACAGGTAAGCCGGGCCGCGTGCGCATCGGTAGAGACGAGAAAGTGTTGCTCGCGCAAAACGTGCGCACCGATCAGATCGAGCTGTTGCTCCGCGACATCATCCCCATGGACATGGAGCGTTCTTGGCGGCAGGACGGCGAGCTGTCGTTCCCATACCGATCATCTTCGGGCCCCGTGGTCATCCGTATGAAGCGTGCCTCGGGCTCGCTCTTCGTCTACCTGCGTCCTTACGTCGCGCAGCAGCCGCGCGTGGTCGAAAGATCGCGACAACCGGTCGCGGCGATCGAGCTGGTGCCCACGCGGATTGCGGGACTGCCTGCGCCCACGTCTTCGTCTTCGTCTTCGCCGCCGCCTGCCATTCAGCGTGGAGCGCGATCGCCAGAAAAGTCGGGCGATACGGGGCCGATCGAGCTCGACATGGCCACCGGATCACTCCCTGATCCAAAGGACAGTGACATCCAAGAGCTGGCTTCGATGGACATCGTCGCCGCGACCTCGCCGGTTTCCAAGTCCGCGAGGATCGAAGCGGTCGATACACCTCCGCAGCGTTTGCCGCCGCCGCTGACCGCTCCAAAACCGGGTGCGACGGCGAAGGTGCGCTGCAAGATCGATCCGATCCTTTTGACGTTGATCGAGAACGGGGGCTCGGACCTGCACCTCACTTCGGGGCTCGCGCCGCGGATGAGAAAAGACGGCGATATCTGCGGAGTACCGAATCACCCGGAACCGCTCGAGAGCCACACGATCGAAGCTTGGCTGATGGAGATCGCGCCGGTGAAGTCCCGCGCGAAGTTCGCCGAGAAGAGCGACGCGGATTATGGTTATGAGCTTCCGGGCACCGCGCGTATTCGCGTGAATGCGTTTCGCGATCGACGCGGCGTCGGCGGCGTGATGCGTGTGATTCCGGCGAAAGTTTTCACCGCGGAGCAGCTGCGCCTGCCGAAGGCGGTGCTCGATCTGTGCGCGTTGCCCAAAGGTCTGGTGGTGGTCACCGGTCCGACGGGCTCGGGCAAATCGACGACGCTCGCGGGCATGATCGACTACATCAACAAGACGCGCGCGGAGCACATCATCACCATCGAAGATCCGGTGGAGTTCGTGCACCAACCGCATAAGTGTTTGATCAATCAACGCGAAGTTCACTCGGATACGGAGTCTTTTTCCAGCGGCCTGCGTGCTGCCCTCCGCGAGGATCCGGACATCATTCTGGTCGGCGAAATGCGCGATCTGGAGACGATCTCCATCGCAGTGGAGACGGCCGAAACGGGACACCTGGTCTTTGGGACACTGCACACCACCACGGCGATCAGCACCATCGACCGCATCATCGACTCATTTCCCACGGATCGGCAGCAGCAGATCCGCGTGATGTTGAGCTCGGCGTTGAAAGGTGTGATCGCGCAGAGCTTGTTGAAGAAGGTCGGTGGCGGTCGCGTAGCGGCGCTCGAAGTGTTGCTCAGCCCGCCGGCGGTGGCGAACCTGATCCGCGAAGGTAAGACTCATCAGCTCGCCTCGGTGATGCAGACCGGTCGCGCGCTCGGAATGCAGACTTTGAACGACGCGCTCTATGCGCTGGTCAAAGAAGGTATGGTCGAAGAAGAGGAAGCGTTGTCTTCTTCGCTGACGCGACTCGAGCTGAAGCAAATGCTCGAACGCGGCGATAAACCGGCGCTCAAAGAAGCTCGATAGGCCTTGTTTCACCGGTCGTCCGGTGCACCGCGCTGATGCGGTGATTTGCGGTGTCCGCGACGATCAAGAAGTCGCCGGCGATCGCTAAACCTCCGGGCTCGCGCACTCCGCTCGAAAGTGTGGAGACGACAACGCCGTCGAGCTCGATCAGTTTGATCTTATCGTTGAAGGTGTCCGCGACGTAGACCTTGCCGTCGATCGCTGCGACGCCGAGTGGATGTTGCAAGCGAACGATGTCGCCGCGGCCGTCGACATCACCGAAATCGAAGAGCCCGCGCCCGACCACTGTCGCGACTTGGTTGTTGCGCAGATCGGCGAGGCGGATCGATGAGGTCTCACTATCCGCGAAGAACAACAGATGGCCGAACAACGCGAGCCCACTCGGTTGTGCGAGCGCGGCTTCACCGACGGGACCGTCGACGTGAGCTTCCCGGCCGCTGCCGATCATGGGGCCGATCTGCTCCTGATCGGGGAGATAGACCCAAATTTGATGCGTGCCCGCCATCGCCAAAAAGACGCCGCCTTCGAGACAGGCGACATCCCAAGGTGAACGGAGCGACATCTCTTTCGGGCGCGCCGGATCTCCGCGTCCACCCGTGCCGCGGCGACCGGTGCCGGCGAGCGTCTTCACGTAACCGTTCTCCAGATCGATCACGCGCAGCGCATGATTTTCCGTGTCGGCGACGTAGAGTCGATTCTCGAAGCGATAGATCCCTTGCGGCGCACGAAATTGGGCATCGCCGACCGACCCGTCCCGAAGGCCAGGTTCACCGGAACCGAAGATGCGCATGATACGTGCTTCCGGGAAGCCGGCGGCGCCGATCGCCATCTGTGCTTCGATGATCCGGTGGTGTCCGCTGTCCGCGATGTAGAGGCGCGAGTCGACGCCGAAAGGATCCAGCCCGAGCGACTGTGTTTGTGCGTCCGGAAAAACATGCGTTTTCCCCGGGAAATAGAGCGTGGATTCGCCTTCATCTTCATCGGGGGTGATCGCCAAACGTTCGTTGAGCTGGTGCGCCTCGCGTCCCTCTTCGAGCAGGCGGGCCACGACTTTACCGAGCTCTTCGCGTTCGACCTCGCCGGATTTTCTCCAAGCGACGCGGCCGGTGGCGTCGAGCACCACGACCGTCGGCCAGGCGCTGATCGCGTGTTCGCTCCACATGGTGTGTTCACTGTCCAAAAGGACAGGGTGGGTGATCCGGTGGCGGTGGATGGCGCGGCGCACGTTCTCGCGCTCTTTTTCCGCGGTGAACTTCGCGGAGTGGACGCCGATGACCACGACCGGATCTTTGGCGAAACGTTTTTCGATCGCTTCCAGCTCCGGTAAGACGTGCATGCAGTTGATGCAGCAGTAGGTGAAAAAATCGAGGACCACGATCTGTCCTTCGAGCTCCTCCAAAGACAACGGCCTTTCGGTGTTCAACCACAACGAAGGATCGACCGGCATCTTCGGCGCGCGCACGCGACCGAGCGCAGGCGGTTTTTTCGGCTCTGGCCTTTGGATCAGGTCGAGCTCCGCGATGAACGAGTCCAGCTCGGTGGCAGGTGCGCGACACGCGCGATCGCGGCAGACGTAAGCTGTGGTTTTGCCGGCCACGACCGGGCGCCCTTCCATCCATGGGATGAGCGGATCGCTCTTCGCGATGACGGAGAATGGCAAATAACGTTTGTGGAGCTCCGCGAGAAAACGATCGTCGTCGCCGGCGATGCCGATCTCTTGTGTGCCGCCGCGGCGCCAGGCATGAGCGATCGCTTCGATGCCCAAAGCCCGCGGTGCTCGTTCGACGTACGCTTCGTAGCCGCGGAGGATGTGATCCGCTTTGTCGCCGAGATCGCGGCGATCCAGCATGGCGTCGAGTCGCGCGAACAACAACGCGGCGGCCCCGTTCCCCGAAGGTGTGGCGCCGCTGATGAACGTCTTGGTGCGCGCCACCAATTTTTCCGCGTCGTGGCCGGTGAGAAAGAGACCGCCTTCGGCTTCGTCCCAGAACAAACGCACGGTTTCATCGGCGAAGTGGGCGGCCCATTGGAGCCAAGACGGGTCGAACGTCGTCTCGTAGAGATCGAGCAGCGCCGCCGAGAGAAGCACGTAGTCTTCGGCGTATGCCAAGATATGCGAGCGCCCATTCTTATAAGTGCGCAACAGACGCCCGTCTTGGACCATGCTCCCCAAGATGAACTTCGCTGCACGTTCGGCGATCGCGCGATGTGCCCGATCGCCGAGCACGCGCGCGCTTTTCGCGAAGGCGGAGATCATCATCGCGTTCCACGACGCGAGGACCTTGTCGTCGGTTCCCGGCCAGATACGTTGGTCGCGATAGGTGTACAATTCGAGGCGCACGCGATCGAAGAGGGCGCGTTGTTCGGCGCTCAAATCCGCGCGGCGTTCTTTCGCCAGACGGAGCGCCGAAAAGCCGTGCTCGAAATTGCCTTCTTCGGTGACCGAAAAAAGGGCTGCTGCCTCCTCGGACATCTCGTTCGGTTTGAAGACGAAAAATTTGCCTTCGACACCTTCGCTGTCGGCGTCCTGCGCCGAGTAGAAGCCGCCGCTGTCGTCCTGCATTTCACGGACGGCCCAGGCGAGCGTCTCTTCGGCGATCGCGCGATAACTTTCGTCGCCGGTGATCGCGTAGGCGTCGAGGTACACCGGAACGAGCTGCGCGTTGTCGTAGAGCATCTTTTCGAAGTGCGGGATGCACCAGCGCGCGTCGACGGAGTAACGTGCGAAGCCACCACCGAGCAGATCGTACATTCCGCCGCGCGCCATGGCGTCGAGCGTGCGGGTCACCATCTCGAGTGATCGTTTCGCGCCGGTCTTTCGGTGATGCGCCAGCAAAGCTGCGAGCACGCCGTGTGGAGGAAACTTCGGTGCACCGCCGAAGCCCGCCCATTTTTCGTCGAAGTCTTCGTTCGCCGCGTCGGCGATCGCCGCGAGCCAATCGTCGTTCGCTTCATTCGGAGCCGGCAACGCGCGGCCTCCGTGATCGATCGCCTCCAGCACCTGTCCCGAGAGCTTGTCGAGCATCGAACGATCGTTTCGATACAGCTCGGTGGCCCGCGCCATGACTTGGCCGAAGGAGGGCATGCCTCGGCTCGGTTCGGGAGGGAAATACGTGCCGCCAAAGTATGGGCGTCCGTCGGGATGGAGGAAGACGGTCATCGGCCAGCCGCCGTGCCCGCCCGTGAAAGCTTGCACGGCGCGCATGTAGATCTCGTCGAGATCGGGGCGCTCCTCGCGGTCGACTTTGATGTTGATGAAGTCGCGGTTCATCAGCTCGGCCGTCGCATGATCCTCGAAACTTTCGCGCTCCATGACGTGACACCAGTGGCAAGCCGAGTAGCCGACCGAGAGGAGGATCGGCTTGTCTTCGGCCTTCGCGCGCTCGAGCGCTTCGGTGCCCCACGGGAACCAATCAACGGGGTTGTTCGCGTGTTGAAGGAGATAGGGGCTGGTCTCGCCCGCGAGGCGGTTCGGCATCTCGTGCCCGGGATCGCATGGACTCGGCTGAAAGCGAAGCGTCTTCATGGCCTCGATCACACGTAGGGGCGGTTCTGCGACAGATCAGGTCCCCCGTCGGTCATGATCGTTGGACTGCGATGTGGCCGCCGGTCCAGGTCTCATGTAATGTCGCCGCTTATCCAACGGCGGAGAGGTCGCCTTGTGAAGCTCGAAATCAGGAATCTTTCATCGTCAGCGTCGTACACGATCGATCCCGACGGCGCAGTCTTGGGCCGTGAAGGTTCGAAGGCCGACATTATCCTCCGCGATCAAGCGGTCTCGAAGAAGCACGCCAAGATCTACGAGAAAAACGGGAAGTGGTACCTCGAAGATCTCGCGTCTTCGAACGGCACCTTTCTCGAAAATCGCCGCATCACGGAGCCGGTGATCCTGACGCCAGGATCGGTGTTCGCGCTCTCAGAGAATCAATTCGAAGTCGTACAGATCGTGAACGGCAAAGCTGCGCTCGACATGGAAACCGACGCGGCCGACTCGCCTGATCGAAATGTGCTCGACGACCTCCCGCCGCTCGGCATGACGCCGGGCGACAGTGTCGATGGAGAAGGAAAGAGGTCACGGCCGATGCGAAGCAGCCCATCTTCACGAATTGCGAGCCCTGCACAAGCAGGCGCGGATCCCGCCGATCTCGGCGATGAAGGCGCCGAAAAACAGGGCTTTGGATTCTTCATGGTCGCGATCCCCAAAGCGATCGCCTACTACCTCGCGGCCGTTCCGCTGATGGCGTTGAATCCGGTCGGCTCGATCCGCAAGAGCATCGAGAACCAGAAATTGCCGGCGCTCGGACCGTTCCCGCTGATCGCCTACGCGGCGCCGGTCAACGTGTTCTCGCTGGTCATCGGCGTCGTCGTCGGAATGATCGCGGCGCTGATCAACGGCGTGTTCACGCTCCCGATCGTCCCGCTGATCATGGGTGTGGCCATCGCGCTCGTCGTCAGCGCGATCGGCGGATTTTTGGTTCATCCGCTCGGCAAGTTGGTGATCAACCGCTGGTTGAAAGGCGACTCGGACGATAAGAGCCGCACGAACTGGTACATCACGCAGCTCACCGCGAGCGCTCTCGTCGCGATCGGCGGCGGGCTCGCCGGGATTATCGCGGCCATTCCCGTTCCGTTCATCAACGTGCTTCCCGCGGTCATCGTCTTCGCGGGCTCGATGATCTCCTTCTTCGTCTTCTACTCGTGGTTCAAGTACTTCAACGTCGTCAATTGGTTCAACAAAGTGATGATGGTGCTCGGCGTCCTCGTGTTGCTGCAAGGCGCGTGGGGCGTGGTGTCTGCTGTCCTTGCGAGCATCAGCGGTCTCGGTTCGGGCGGTGGCGTGAACATGGCCGCGGTCGGCACGGCCGGTGATCTGACCGCCGAACAAAAAGCCGCGCTCGAAGCTGCGGGCGCGAACGTCGAGGAAGCACAGAAACGCGCGCAGGAGATGCTCGAGAAGAGCGGCGCGGTGAACGCGGATGCGCAAGAGGCGATGAAGAAGGCGATGGCTGCGGCCACCGACCCGGCGAACGCCGAAGCGCTGGTGAAACAAGCGCAGGAAAACGCGAAAGCGATGCAGGCTGCGGCGGAAAAGACTGCGGCGGCTGCGCAAAAAGAGGCCGATAAAGCTGAGAAAACTGCGGCTGCGGTGGACAAGGCCGCGGAAAAAACGGCCAAAGAAGAAGACGAAGAGGACATGCCGAAGAAGCCGGAGAAGCCGGTTCTCGCTGCGGCTCCCGTCGAGGATGACGAGGTTGCGAGGCCGACGAAGGCTGCGCTGACGACCACCTCCAACACGCCGGCGGGCGCAGGACCTTCGGGCGCGTTCCAAGAGTTCATTCAGCAGAGGAAAGAAGTCGACGACGCGATCGAAAAAGATCCGACGCTGCTGAAGAAGAAAGATCTGCTGACTTCGTACGAGAAATATCTGCGCAAAACTTTCGAAGTCCGCGCGAGATGGAAAAAGAAAAAGGCCAAAGACGAAGCTGGCCAAAGGATCAACGATCGCTTGAAGGACATCGAGGTCTACGAAGAGACCGCAAAGATGGTCACCGAGCTGCATCGTAAGATCTTCCGGTAACCGCCATTTCGCGTTCGCTCCTCTTCGCGCTCCTTTTCCTCGCGGGTTGCGCGGCGTCTGCTCCAACAGCACCCCCAATCGATCCATCCGGCGATCAGCCGCCGATGTGGACCTATCGCGTTCGCCTCGAAGGTGAAGATTTGTTGGTGCGCGCGACGGTGCCCTCGCCGCGTTCGAAGATCATCATCGAGGATGTCGCGTTCGAGTTCGTCGCCGACTACCGCGCGCGATGTCGCGACGGGCGCTGCGAGCTCACCTATCGCTTTCGACTTCACGACGCCGCGGCGGAGATCGACGAAGGGATGATCGCCTTCGTACACCGAGGGGTCGTGCTCGCTCCGGTGTCGACGTGGTTGATGCGCCCCGACGAAAGTGAGCCCCAAGCGCGATACCGGGTGGAGATCGACCCCGGCGACGGGAGCTACGCCTTCGGGCTCGAGCGAGCCCAAGATGGTGCCTCCCATACTTATGAGGCGGAAGTCGGAACGCTCGCGCGAGGGCCATTCGCAGCGTTCGGGAAAAAAGGGGCGGTGCGCACCTCGACGCTCTCCATCGGAGGTGGCGAGGTGGTGATCGCGACTTTGCCCGACCAAGCCGGAAGCGAAGCGCTGATGGGCTGGATCGAGGAAGCGGCCCGCGACGCTACCGCGTACTACGGCCGTTTTCCGGTCCCGCGCGTCGTCGTCTTCGTGTTGCTTTCGAGCGGCGATCGTTTCGGCTACGGCATGGCGCTCGGCAATGGCGGCGCTTCGATCGTCATGCGCGCCGGCGAAGAAACTTCCGCGCGGGCATTCGAGCGTGACTGGCAGATGACGCACGAGATGTTGCACCTCGGTTTTCCGAATTTGCTGCGCAGACATCACTGGCTCGAAGAAGGAATGGCGACCTACGTCGAGCCGATCGTGCGCGCGCGTCGCGGGCGAATGGCGCTCGCGAAAATGTGGACCGAACATCAGCGCGGGTTCGAGAAGGGCCTACCGCGCTCCGGTGATCAGGGCCTCGACCTGACCCATACGTGGGGTCGCACATATTGGGGCGGAGCGTTGTTCTGTTTTCTCGCTGATCTTCAGATCAGGAAGCAGACCGGCAATCGGAAGAGCTTCGACGATGTGTCGCGCGCGATCTTGGAAGCGGGAGGCGACATTCGCACCACCTGGTCGATCGATCAGGTGCTCGAAGTCGGTGATCGAGCGACGGGAACGACGGTGCTCGCCGAGCTTTACCGGACCATGGCGCTCGCGCCGGGCACCGTGAGCTTAGAAGCGATCTTCGAGCGCGACCGCAAGCTCATCGACGAGATCGCCCGCGCTGGCCACAACTGAATAGCGCCGCGCAAGCCTGAAAGTAGCTCGAACATCGGGAGGTTTCGGGGTGTCGCCTGGTCAAGAGGCACCGATCGCGGAAAAGTCTGTTTTCACGTGTTGACCCGAGATTTCCGACGCGTAGCATCCACGGCCGCAAGACGTGGGAAGCACGTCGTCACAATTCAATTCGCAAGAAAGTTTCCAAGGAGCACCACAGCAATGATGAACCAGCCCCACACCTTCATGATGGCGGCCGCGAAGAAAGCGCCGGCAAAGAAGGCGCCGCCGGCAAAAAAGAAGGCCGAAGAAGAGCCCGAGGACGTCGCGAAAGACGAAACGGACGAAGAAAAAGAAGACGACGATGATCTCGACGATGACGACGATGATCTCGACGATGACGATGACGACGACGATCTCGAAGACGACGATCTCGAAGACGATGACGATGATCTCGAAGACGATGATGAAGAAGATGACGAAGAGGACGATGACGACGATCTAGACGACGACCTCGAGGACGACGACGACGATGATGACGATGACGATGACGATGACGACGATGATGATGAGGAAGAAGAAGAAGAAGCCGAGGAGAAGTAGGCTGTTCGCGTTCAGTGGGGCGCGCCACGCTTTAACCGCGTGAGGCGTTCGGCCGCGAATGGCTCATTTTGCACCTCGGAACCGTGCTTCCCGTTCCATCTCGGCTTTGTGGGATGACCGGGCTTCCTTGCGCCGCGCCGCTGCCCTTATTCTAAGCCGGGGCAATGGCGCGGTCTGTCCGGGTTTTGATCGTCGAGGACTCGACGGACGATGCTGAGCTCGTCGTTCGAGAGCTCACGCGCGCCGGATTCAAGCTCGATCATCTTCGTGTCGATACGCCGCCCGCATTCCGGGCGGCGCTCACCGACCGTCCCTGGGACATCATCGTCGCCGACTACTCGCTCCCAAGCTGGAGCGCCCTGGACGCATTTCGTGATCTGAAGTCTGCCGGTCTCGATGTCCCGTTCATCATCGTCTCGGGTTCCATCGCCGCCGACACGGCCGTCGCTGCGATGCGCGCAGGCGTTCAAGATTATCTGCTCAAAGATGATCTGTCGCGTCTCGTGCCCGCGGTCGAACGCGAAATGCGCGAGTCCGAAAATCGGAGCGACAAACGGCGCGTCGAAGAACAACTGTTGTTGTCCGAAAGGATGGCGGTCGTCGGCACGCTCGCCGCGGGCCTGGCGCACGAGCTGAACAATCCTCTCGCCGTGGTGCTCGCGAATCTCGAGCTGATGGCGGAGGACGTCGCGGGCCTCGCCGGCGATGTCGCGCTCGCCAGGGGAGGTGGATCGATCGCCCTCGAACGCGTCAGCGTCGTCGTCTCGAGTGCGACGGAGATCCTGCGCGATTGCCGCGAAGCCGGTGAACGGATGCGGCGGATCTTGCGCGATCTCAAAGTGTTCGCGCGGACAGATGATGCGCGGCGCGGTCCCGTCGACGTCGAACACGTGTTGGAGACGACGCTGCGGCTCGCCTCGAACGAGCTGCGACACCGCGCGACGGTCACCAAAGATCTCGGCGGCGTTCCTCCGGTCCAAGCGAACGAAGCGTTGCTCGGGCAATTGTTCTTGAACCTCTTGCTCGCAGCCGCCCAGCGTATTCCCGAGCGCGATGTCGCGAAGAACGAGATCCGCGTTCGCACGCGCATCGAGCACGACGGCGATCTGGTTGCGATCGAGATCGCCGATACGGGAGCCACCCTGGCCGACCGGCCACTGAGCCAAGTTTTCCAACCGTACGCGACTGCATCGGCGGTCGAAGGCGGCGGGCTCGGTCTGCCGATCGCCCATCGCATCGTCACCCGACTCGGCGGAGAGATCGGGCTAAAGAGCGGCCCCGGCGAGCCGAACGTCTTGCGCGTGTTGTTGCCCGTCGCGCGCCAGGCTCGCGCAGCGGAGCCGGCGAGCACAGGCACGGGCACCGCGCGCAACCCGCGAAAACGGGCGCGTGTGTTGGTGATCGACGACGAACGGATGGTCGCGTCTTCGCTCGCGCGCATGTTGTCGACGCGTTATTCCGTTGTTTCGGTGAACGGCGGGAAAGAAGCGCTGGAGTTGTTCTCCCGCGACCACGCTTTCGACGTGGTGCTCTGCGACCTGATGATGCCGGAAATGAGTGGAATGGAGCTGTTCAAGCGCATGTCGCAGCAATACCCCGAGCTCGTCGCGCGCGTCGTCTTTCTCACGGGCGGTGCGTTCACTACGGGCGCTGCCGAGTTTCTCAGCAACCTGCAAAATCTTTGTCTCGATAAACCCGTCGAGCTTCAAAAATTGATCGGAGCGATCGAAGATCAGCTCGCGTGAAGCGGGCGATCAGCGTGGGGATCGTTTCGGTGCTCGCTGCGTGCGTGGCCAAAGAACCGGTCTCTCTGCCCGCGATCGGCGTCCACCGCTCGGTGATCGCGTTGGCCGTCGAGCCGAGCGGAGCGCTCACCGCACACGCCGCCTCGCTCGAAGACGGTCTGGATCTTCCGTTTCACGTCGAGAGCGAAGACACACAGCTCTACCTCCTGTACTTTAGATCAGGTATCGACGAGCTCGGCTTTGCGCCCGGCACGATCACTTTGAGCAGCGGGCTCGGGTGCGGCCGCACGTTGCCCGCCGCCAACGAGACGTACAGGAGCACGGCCGCGAACCGTGTTTTCGAGCCGGTTACGCTTCCGGAGCAGCTCGCAGCGCTTCGCGTCCCCGCGGATTTCAGCACCTGCCCGCAGCTCGGCGCTTTGGAAGCCGACCTGCGCTGCGGCAATCCGCATTGTTTCGGAGCGCTCCGCCAAGAGGGCTGCGAAGCGATCTTCGATCTCGCCGCATGCGGGCGCGGTGAGCTGCGTTTTCCGATCGATCGCTCCGGGAGCATCTGCATCGAAGAGAACGCGCTGTTCGGCGCGTGTATGTCTGTGCCGTCGCGCGACGCGGAGATCTTTCAGACACAATCGTGCGGAACCGGTGAGCTCGGCACCTGCGAGATCGAAGTGTACCGCGCCGAAAACGCGGCGCAGGTCATCGGCACCGAGACCGTGCGGCTCGTCGATGTCGCGCCGCTCGTCGCGCCGGACTATGAGCGACCGCCGGGCGGATATCTGACCGATCTGGTGATCCTCGACGATCGTGTCGTCGTTGCGGCGAACGCGACGTCCGTCGCTGCATTTTGCACGCTCACGCGCGCCGGAACTGCGTATTTTCTCGATCTCGGGACGATGCAGACCACGGGCACCGCGACGATCCCTCCCTGCCTCGGGAACCTCCGCCGCGATCCTTTGGGGGACGGTTTCGTCGGCACTTTTCGCGAAAACAATCGACCCGCCCTGGGCCGCTTCACCAAAGACGCACGCCTGATCGCGTCGGTCATCTCAACGGAGGAAGATCCGCGCGCGCTCTTCGCGAACAGCTTGGCGATCGACACGGCGCTCGGCCCGATCGCCGGGGCGATCAACAAAACGGCGAGCGAACACGGCGGGAGTTATCTGCTCGCGGTCGATCTCCGCACCATGGAGATCTTACCGATCTCCGGCCCGCTCGCGACGAACACCTTCGAGATCCAATCGTTCAGTCCCGGCAAATTTTCTGCGCTCGAAGATCAACAGAACTACATCATGATGATCGATCTCGAGAGCGGGCGGCGCGATCGCGTCGCGAGCACAGCGCTGGTGCGCGGCGGGCTCGGCATGATGCTCCAGGCCCAAGTCGATCAACGGAGCTTTCTCGTCATCTCCATGCTCGGGCCCGCGGGCGGCGTCATCAGCTACAATCTCGACGGGGAGATCGCAGGCCGCGCACGACCGCACCGTGCGCTCTCCGAAACCTGGTCGATCGCCGCTTGGCCCGATCCCGACACCAACCTGGTGCTCGCCGCTTTCTCGGAAGCGGAGGGCGAACAACGTGGATATCTCGGGCTGGTGGACATCGTGGCCGCGCGCTTTTTGCTCGGCGAGGTCCAGGTCGGGAGCGGGCCCGGCGCAGTGGGACGTTTCCACCTCGATGAGCAGCAGCGACTCTGGGCCGTCATGCCGTGGACGGCCGAGGTGCTTCGCGTGCACGTGCGTTGATCATCGCTGCTTGACCGCGAGAGTTAACGCTCATAGGAAACCGCTCATGCGTCGAATGTCCGTTCTGCTCACGCTGGGCTTGGCCCTGGTCGCCTGCGAAAAGAAGTCGTCTACGCCTGAGCAAGATCGTGCGGGCGAGCCCGGCACCGAGTCGAACCAAGCGCAGCAGCCGGTGGTGAAAGACGACCCGAAGACCGCGCCTGCCGACGAGAACACGATCCTCATAGGCGAGGTCGGTTCGCTCACCGGGGCCCAAGCGACGTTCGGCATCTCCACGCAAAACGGCATTCAGCTGGCGATCGACGAAGTGAACGCAGCGGGCGGCATCAAAGGCAAGAAGGTCGCGGTCCGCGTCTACGACGATCAAGGCAAGCCGGAAGAAGCCGCGTCCGCGGTGACGCGTTTGATCGCGCAAGACAAAGTGAAAGTGATCCTCGGCGAGGTCGCGTCGACGAACTCGCTGGCCATGGCGCCGAAGTGTCAGGCTGCGGGCGTTCCGATGATCACCCCGTCTTCGACGAATCCCAAGGTGACCGAGGTCGGAGATTACATCTTCCGCGTGTGTTTCATCGATCCGTTCCAAGGCGCGGTGATGGCTAAATTCGCGAGCGAAAATGTGAAGGCAAAGAAGGTCGCGATCCTCAAGGATCAAAAGAGCGACTACTCGATCGGCCTCGCTGAAGTTTTCAGCAAAACGTTCACCGGTCTCGGTGGAAAGATCGTCGGCGAAGAATCGTACTCACAGGGCGACACCGATTTTCGCGCGCAGCTCACGGTGATCAAATCGCAGAAGCCGGACGCGATTTGGGTCCCGGGCTACTACACCGACGTCGGCCTGATCGCGCGCCAAGCCCGTGAATTGGGCATCAAAGCGACGCTGCTCGGCGGTGACGGTTGGGAGTCGGATCGCCTCTTCGAGCTCGGTGGCTCGGCGATCGAAGGCAGCTACTACTCGAACCACTATTCGGTCGAAGATCCAGCTCCGCACGTGAAAGCGTTCCTCGAGAAATACAAGGCGAAGTACAACGTGCTTCCCGACTCGCTGGCTGCGCTCGGTTACGATTCGGCGATGGTTGCCATGGACGCGATGAAACGCGCGCCGAGCCTCGACGGTCCCGCGCTCCGCGATGCGATCGCCCAGACGAAAGACTTCCAGGGCATCGCCGGCAAGATCACCCTCGATGAAAAACGTAACGCCGTGAAACCGGCGGTCGTGCTTCAGGTCTCCGGTGGAAAGCTGAAGTACGTCGCCACGGTGAATCCGTAGCAGTGTCGAACTTCATCCAGCACATCATCAACGGCCTCGCGGCCGGGACCATCTACGCGCTCGTCGCGTTGGGTTACACCATGGTCTACGGCGTGTTGAAGTTGATCAACTTCGCGCACGGCGACGTGATGATGGTCGGCGTGTACATCGGGTACGCGACCGCGCTGCAGCTCGGATTGGGTCGCGGCCAAGAAACCTCGTTTTTCGGGGTGATCGCCGTGTTTTTAGTCTCGATGGGCGCCTGTGCCCTGATCGGCTGGGCGATCGAACGCGGCGCCTATCGTCCGCTTCGTGAGAAGCCGCGCCTCACCGCGTTGATCACCGCGATCGGTATCTCTTTCGCGCTCTCCTACGGCTTTCAGCTCGACATCGGCTTCCTTCCCGGCGCCGCCCCCAAAGCGTTTCCGGAGATCATTTTGCCGACGGAATGGATCGTCTTCGGAGATCACGATGTCGTCATCTGGAACTGGCAAGTGATCTCTTTTCTCATCGCCATCAGCTTGATGATCGGACTGCAGTACCTGGTCTTTCGGACAAAGTTCGGCATCGCGATGCGCGCGGTCAGCTTCGATCACCGCATCGCCGGTCTGATGGGCATCCCCACCGATCGCATCATCGCCGGCACGTTCATGCTCAGCTCCGCGCTCGCCGCTGCGGCGGGTATTTTGTACGCCATCAAAGACACGGGTGTGCAGCCGCTGATGGGGCTCTACGTTGGATTGAAAGCGTTCGTCGCGGCGGTGATCGGTGGGATCGGCAACGTCCCCGGCGCGCTCGTCGGTGCACTTTTGCTCGGGCTCATCGAAGAGTTCGTCGTCGGATATACGGCGTCGAGCTGGCGTGACGCGGTCGCCTTCGGCTTCTTGATCTTGGTGTTGTTGTTCAAGCCCGAAGGTCTGTTCGGTCGCGTGGTCGCGGAGAAAGTTTAAGTGGAGAGCCCCGCCTCGAAGCTCACCTCGCGAATTCCGCTGCAGCTTCGCGGGATCTTTCCGATCGTCGCCGCGATTCCTTTTCTCGCCGCGCTCGAGCTCGCGGCGGTGCCGTTTCCGTTCTTCACGTACATCACGTTGATCGTCGGCGTGAACATCATCCTCGCGGTGTCGCTGAACATCGTGAATGGAATGACGGGCCAATTCTCGATCGGTCACGCAGGTTTCATGGCCGTCGGAGCCTATATTTCCGGGCTCGTTTCCATCTCGCTGAAGGAGATGGCCATCTCTGGGGTGCCGCACGCGATCTCCGATCAAATGTCTTTTTTGGCGGCGATCATGGTCGGCGGCGGGGTCGCTGGGGCGTGCGGATTTTTGGTCGGCTTGCCATCGCTCCGCTTGAAGGGCGACTACCTGGCGATCGTCACGCTCGGCTTCGGCGAGATCATCCGCGTCATCGTGCAGAACACGGAAGCGTTCGGCCGCGCGCTCGGTTTATCCGGGATCCCGCAGCACTCCTCGCTGTTCATGGTTTGGATGTGGGCGTTTTTGACGATCCTCGCCGCGCGCCGCATCGCGCACTCTACGCACGGCCGCTCTTTGTGGGCGATCCGCGAAGACGAGATCGCCGCCGAAGCGATGGGCGTCAACACCACGGGTTACAAAGTCCGCGCCTTCGTCATCTCTTCGTTCTTTGCAGGCGTGGCGGGCGCGTTGTTCGCTCACTTCGTCCCTATCATCAACCCGGGCTCCTTCACCTTCGTGAAGTCGATGGAGGTGGTGGTGATGATCGTCGCCGGCGGCCTCGGTTCGACGACGGGCGCGATCGTCGCGGCGATCTTCCTGACGCTGCTCCCGGAAGCGATGCGCTCCGGCCTGCAAGGCGTCGGTGGAGGCGGCGCGCTCGCCTCGCGCGTCGAGCAGATCCGAATGCCGGTGTACGGCATCTTGTTGGTCGTGCTCATGCTGGCGCGCCCGCAAGGCATGTTCGGCACCAAAGAGCTCTGGGAGATGAAGTTTTTCCAGCGAAAGAAGGCGCCGTCGTGAAAGAGGTGCTGCTCAAAGCGGATCGCGTTTCGATCCAATTCGGCGGTCTGCGCGCGTTGTCGGAGTTCGATCTCGAGATCAATAGCGGTGATCTCAAAGGGCTGATCGGCCCGAACGGCGCCGGCAAAACGACCGCCTTCAACGTGCTCACCGGCGTCTACAAACCCACGAACGGCGAGGTGCGTGTCTGCGGTGAACGCGTCAACGGGCGTGCGCCGCACATGATCAATCGACTCGGTCTGGCGCGCACGTTCCAAAATATTCGGCTCTTCAAACAGCTGACTGCGCTCGACAACGTGCGCGTCGCGTTGTTGTCGAAGACGCAGCCGGTTTTCTCGGGCGAACGCATCCGCACCTTGCGCGCGAAGGGCGGAATCTCGCGTTATCTCGGCAACGGCTGCGACGCCTTCAACAACTACATCGACTGGTGGCGCGCCCTCTTGTTGACCCCCGGATTCCTCCGCGAAGAAGAGGCGATCAGAGAGGAAGCGGAGTCGTTGCTCGACGTGATGGGCCTGCTCCACCGCAAAGACGAAGAAGCGCGCAATCTGCCGTACGGAGAGCAGCGCCGTTTGGAGATCGCACGTGCGCTCGGCACGCGGCCGAAGGTGTTGTTGCTCGACGAGCCCGCGGCCGGCATGAACACCCGCGAAAAAGCGGATCTGATGGTGTTGATCCGTGAGCTTCGCGATAAATTTTCGCTCGGCATCTTACTCATCGAGCACGACATGAAGCTGGTGATGGGTATCTGCGAGAATATCACCGTGCTCGATCACGGGGAGACGATCTCCTGCGGCAACCCGGAAGCGGTGCGCGCGGATCCAAAAGTGATCGAAGCTTATCTCGGCGACGCGTTCGCCAAGGAACATACGGCCGTCGCGGGGTCGGGCACCTGATGCAGATCCTCAGCACACGTGATCCGACGGAGCCGGTGCTCGAAGTGTCCGACCTCCACGTTTCGTACGGTGCGATCAAAGCGCTGCACGGCATCTCGCTGATGCTCGGCAAAGGGGAGGTCGTGGCGTTGATCGGCGGCAACGGCGCCGGCAAGACGAGCACGCTGCGCGCGGTGAGCGGGATGATCAAACCCGCGGCCGGACGCGTGAAGGTCGAAGGACACGACGTCACCGGCACCAAAGCACACTTGATGGTGCCAAAAGGCATGGCGCACGCGCCCGAAGGCCGCGGCATCTTCTTGAACCTCACCGTCGAAGAGAACCTGGAGCTCGGCGCTTATCTGCGAAACGATCGCGCGGAGATCGCCAAGGACCTCGAGTATTGCTTCACGCTGTTTCCGCGAATCAAAGAGCGCAGGAAACAAGTGTCGGGAACGTTGTCCGGCGGTGAACAACAGATGCTCGCGATCTCGCGCGCGTTGATGTCGCGCCCGCGCATCTTGTTGCTCGACGAACCTTCGCTCGGTTTGGCACCGCAGGTGGTGCAGACGATCTTCAAGATTCTCCGCGAGGTAAACGCTCGAGGCGTGTCAATTCTCCTCGTTGAGCAGAATGCGCACTTAGCTTTGACGCTCGCGCATTACGCATACGTCTTAGAGACGGGCGAGATCGTAATGGCAGGGCGCGGACATGATCTTTTGGCCAGTCCAGAAGTCCGCAAAGCTTATCTTGGGGAATAGTGCCTCCTTGACAACAACGCCCGTAAAGTCGGATACGAGATGCGTGCGGAGGGCAACACTGCTCTGCATTGCGATGGCGGCTGGCGCGGCGCTCGCGTCGGTTATTGCTATTCCAAGCGTCGCCGAGGCCAAAGGCTGTGCGGACCGACTGCTGACTTCGGTTTATTCGGGACAGCACAAAAAGGGCGAAATTCCTAAAACACGTCGCGTGCAGCGCCGCCGGAAGGTCGTTCCGATCGCCGTGGCGCAGCCGTCGGCCAAGCCGGCGCTCAGCAGCAGCGCCGTGCAGGTTCGCGCAAGCGAGAAGCTATACAATCCAGCGTTCATCGAAGCGCTCGAGCTTCTCTCCGTCGACTATGAGCTTTTGATGGATGATCCGCGCCGCCTGGCGGTTCCGCGGGTTCTCTATATTCGTACGTTTCAGGGCTGGGTGAGCTCCGAGGAGCCGGCGCAGATCGTCGTCAGCCTCGATGAAGCCCGTTCAGCATTTGCATTGTTGCGCGCGCGCATCCTGCCAAAGCTCCCTGATTCCGACGACGCATCCCTCGTCTAAATCGCTGCGGCCAACCAAGGCCGCGGTGTGTCTTCATCAATTAACAATTGGCTCGGTTTGAAGATCGCGGCGCGTGGTGCGTCGCCATCCAGCCGGGCATCTTAGGGCGGCAGTGCCGCTCGTTCCTGGAGGTAGCACAATGATCCGTAATCTGATTCTCGCCGCGTCCCTTTCGCTCGGAGCCCTCACCCTCGTCGCCTCGCCGGCCTTCGCGAATGAGCCGAAGAAGGAAGAGATGAAATGCGACAAAGACGGCAAGTCCTGTAAGGACGGCGCCGAGTGCAAACCGGAAAACTGCCAAAAAGGCGAGAAGAAGTAAGCTCCGCTTCCAAAGCTGAGCTCAGATCGGCCGCTCTTCGCTTCGGCGTCGAGCGGCCGTTCTTTTTTGCCGGTCTTTTGCCGTTAACGGCGGGTCAAGCCCGCCTGCGGCCTACGTTCGTTGCGCTCACTGCGCGCTTTGCTTGCGGGGCGGCCTCTCGCACCCGCGCACTTGCGAACGTGAGATTTCCGGACTGCGTGCTTCGTTTGGGGCGTGTACCCCTGACAAGCGATAGAGCGCCGCTGATACTCATCAAGTGCTGAATATTCGATCTCGCACAACTGCACTTTACGTCGCGCTCTTTATCTTCACCGCACCCTCCACCGCGAGTGCAGGTGCGGTGATCCATCTGAAGGGTTGGCGCTGGCAAGACATCACCAACAACATGCAGGCGATCAGCAGCGCGGGCTACACGGCGATCATGATCTCACCGCACACCGCCACCTGCGGAGGTGGATTCAGCGACGGCTACGATCCGTCCGACTTCACCAGCTTCACCTCGAGATTCGGCGATGCGGGTCAGCTCGCCTGGATGATCCAGACGGCCCACAACTTCAACATCGACGTCTACGCAGACATGGTCCTGAACCATATGTGCGCGACCAATTTCAGCTATCCGCGCTTCAGCTGGAACGACTTTCACCACCACGGCGGGATCAACGACTGGAACAATCAGTGGGAGCTCGAAAATCACGATCTCTTCGGCCTCAACGATTTGGCCCACGAATCGAGCTACGTGCGCAGTGAGCTCTACAACTTCGTGGTTGCGACCAACAACCTGGGAATGGACGGCTATCGTTGGGACGCTGTGAAACACGCGCCGCTGTGGTTCTGGCGCGATCACATCGTCAACAACACAAACGCCTGGGGCAAGCTCAGCTTCGGCGAAGTCTTCAGCTCCGATATTGGTTATCTGCAGCAATACGTGGACGCCGGCATGGCCGTCACCGACTATGCACTTTACTACACGATGTTGGACGCCTTCCGTTTCGGCGGCGACCTCTCGCAGCTCGACGGAGCCGGATACGCCGCCGTCAACGGACCGCGCGCAATCACCTTCGTCGAGAACCACGACGTCGGCCCGCCGCAAAACCGCCTCTTGGCCTACGCGTTCCTCGCGGCCTACGTCGGTTACCCAATCTTCTACAATGTCGCGCTCAACGATGCGGTGATGAACAACCTCGTTTGGATTCAAAACAACAAAGCCGCCGGCAACTACTACAATCGATACAAAGACCACGACGTTCTGATCTTCGAGCGCGACCACAGTCTACTCGCCGGCATCAACCAAAGTGGAAATTGGGTCGGCATCTGGGTCTACACGAGCTGGAACAACACCCAGCTTCACGACTATGCCGGTCACACGGCCGACGTTTGGACGAACAACAACGGCTGGGTCCAAGTCTGGATCCCACCCAGCAGCTACGTCATGTTCGCGCCGTAACGGCTTCGGATGAAGGGGCTCCGAGCGACAACCGCATTCACCGGGTGGGCGCCTTCGGAACCGTCACTGTGAAAGTGGTTCCTTCCTCGGCGGTGGAAGCGACGTGGACAGTGCCCTGATGAGCCGCGACGATCTTCTCGACGATGTAGAGACCGAGGCCCACGCTGCGACTTGCGGAGAAGCGCTCCGGTGTGAGCCGCTGCATCGGCTCGAAGATGTCCTCCAGACGATCGGGGGGGATTGGGTCGCCGCGGTTGTGGATCGCGAGCGCGACAGAAGTATCGTCGCCCCGCACCATCACGGAGACGGGGGTGTCCACGGGACTGTAGTTCAGGGCATTGGACACGAGGTTCCCGAACGTCTGCGTGAGACGGTCCGAGTCCCAGAATCCCTGGGCGTCACCTTCGTGCGCGAGCTTGATCGTTCGATTGGGACGTTGGTTCGCGAGCTCGTCGACGGCATGCCGCGCGATCGCGTGGAGGTCCCCCGGCTTGCGATCGACCTGGATGCCTCCGCCGAGGTGACCCTGCGTGTAGTCGAGGAGGTCGGCGATCATTCGGCCCGCCCGTAACGCGGCCGACTGTACCCGCGTGAGGATCTTCGCCGCCTTCGGATCGACTGTGTCTTCGAGCAGGAGCGTCGAGCCGAGCAGGATCGTGTTGATCGGGTTGCGCAGGTCGTGGCTCACGATCCCAATGAGTCGCTCGCGGAACTTGCCCGTCTCATCGAGGCGGCTCTTTTCGAGCGCGACTGCGGCTTGGTCGGCGAGCGCGGAGAGCAGCCACTCTTGTTCGTCGCTCGGGCCGGCGCCTTCGAGCATCGCGACGGCGAGCACCCCTGTCACCTCTCCCGCGACAACGAGCGGAACCGCCAACAATCGCTCCGGCTCGACCTGCAGCACGCCGGGAAGCCGCTCCGTCAGCGCTTGGTCGAGGGGCTCGCTGAATTGGTCTGTCGTCACGCGGTCGAGGCCGAATGAAGCACGGACCGACAACATCCCCGCGGGGTTCGTCAGCATCAACACGGCGCGGTCCGTCTCGAGCAGCCCCGCCGCGCGCTCCGTCGTCAGCCGCAAAACTTCGTCGAGCGATACGACGTAGGTGAGGGCCCGGCTCAGCTCAGACAAGCCCCGGAGCTGCTGCAGCCTCTTGTCGTCGAGCTGGAGCGGGTTGGCCATGATCAGCTCACTTCGACGCCGGTCGAGGTGATGCGGAGGTCCTTCACGTCGAGGTTGTGGTTGGTTCCGCGAGCCTTAACGACCTGCAGAGTACGGCGCATCGTGTCTCCGGACCGTTCGAGCTTCAGGCGCACCACGACATCCGATTGCACGCTGATCGCACCGCCCTGCGCGACCCCGGGTGTCGTCTCGAGCGTCATCACGCTGGCGATACGCCGCACCACGAAGTGCTGCATGAGGGCGTACAGATAGTTATACAGGCGGTGCGTGTCGCTGGCCGCGCCGAGGAGATCGCCGATCGCATCGACCACCACGCGCTTGATGTTCCGCTCTTCGATCGTGCGAAAAAGTGTCACCAGGATGCTGTCGATCTGCAGCTCGACCGGCGACGCATAGAGCAAATGGAGCCCCCGTTGCCGCGCATCGGCGAGGTCGATGCCGAGACTTTGGATCGTCCGCGCGAGCTGGATCGGGTTCTCTTGAAAGTTGACGTAGAGCCCGGGCTCACCGCGCTTGAGGCCTTCGAGGATGAACTGCAGCCCGAGCGTGGTCTTGCCGGCTCCCGCTTCGCCTTCGAGCAAGATCGCGCCGCCGGCCCAGAGGCCGCCGTCCAACATCGTGTCGAGCCCGGCAACGCCGGTCGACAGCCGGTCGGGGTTCAAGGGGTACGATTGCGGGAGCAGAGGGCTGGTCAGCCGCGGGAAGACGTCGAGGCCGGCTTGGGTAATGCGGAATGCGTGCAGGCCCTCTTGGTAGTTGCTTCCGCGCAACTTGAGCACGCGAAGGTAACGTTCGTCGCGCGTTCCAAGCTTTTTTCGCGCGAGCTCGACCATCCCGTCCGCGACGGCGAACTCGGGCAGCACCGACACCTGATCCTCGCCGTACTCTCCGAGCAAGAAAGCCGTGGTGTCGTACGCGGTGAGCAGCCCCGCCATCGAGTAGAGCATGCGGCGCATCTCGGGGAGGGAAGGGCTGATGTCGTGGATCGCTTTGAACGAGTCGATCACCACGATCTTCGGCGAGTGCGTTTTGATGATCTCGGTGAGTCTCGGAACCAGCGCCGCGATGCCTTGCGCGTGGAGATCGTCGCCGAGGGATTCGTAACGGATCGCACCTGAGGCCAGCTTGTCTGCGTCGAAGAAGTCGAAGTGCTGGAGGTAACGCACGACCTTTTCGAGCGGCTCAGAGAGCGTGGTCAGATAGATGATCGGCCGGTCCTCGCTGGCGTTCGCGAAGATCAGGTGTTCGGCAAAGATCGTCTTTCCGCTTCCGGGCTCGCCCATCAAGATGTTGATCGAGTTGGCTGGGAAGCCGCCTCCGAGGATCTCGTCCAGCTGCGCGCTGCCGGTGGTGATGCGGGCGAGCGTGCTGCTCTCGTTCCCGTCGTTGATGTCGCTCATGCTCTCTGCTCCGCAGCTCGAGGGAACCGCTCCTCCAGAAGGTCTCGAACCATACCGAGCAGGCGCTGCTCGGAGAGGGGCTTCAGGAGGAAAGCGTCAGCGCCGGCCTCTTTCGCTCGGCTGCTGGACGCCAGGATGCTGAAGACTAGGACGGAAATTTCGCGAGTTTTCTCGTCCGCTTTGAGCTGGCGGCACAAGGCGAGGCCGTCGAGCTTCGCCACGAGGATCTCGGTGATGATCAGATCGGGTAAGGAGGCGCGGGCGTACGCAAGCGCAGCTTGGCCATCAACTTCGAATACGACGTCATAACCGGCCGCGCCGAGAAAGTGGGCCTCGAGCTCACGCAACCGCGGGTCGCGCTCGACGACTAAGACCAGCGGGCGTTTCCCGTTGCGCGCGCTCTTCAAGGGATGGTTTTCGATTCTGAGAGTCGGCGGTTGCGTGGGCGACCGAATATCATTCATCCGCTGCTCATTCAAAGGAGTAAAGAACCTTGTACGCGAACGAGGTGAACCGCGCAATCAAGTTAGAATCCGCCGATAAGTCTCGGATCACGAGAAATCCAGATGTCCGTGCGAACACGTAGTCCAAACATCCAGAGGGCTCTTCATGCGGCAAACGACCGCATGGTCGAACGGGCGCGCATGGGCGAGCTTCGGCGCGATGAATCGGAGCCTGTTGGTCACCGTGTCGGCGCTCTCACTGTTTGCGTTTGCGTGCGACGCGGAGTTGCCCGAGACGCCGAGCGCGCTCGCGTCCCGGATGCTCGCGCCCTGCTGTTACAAGCAGACCCTCGACGTCCACGCGAGCGAGCTGGCCACGGAGGTCCGGTCCGAGATCAAGAAGCGCATGAGCGAAGGAGCAAGCGCCGCCGCGGTCGAAGCGGAGCTGGTCGCGAAATACGGAGAGCGAATTCGCGCGGTCCCGAACCGCCATTTCTTGAACCCGCTGGGCACCGCCGGAATGGTGCTCGGAGGCTTGGCGCTCTTTGGATTTTTCTGGTTCGCGTGGCGCTCTCGCGTTCGTTTCGCTCCCGAGCCGAGCGCGCCGTTCAACGAAGCAGTGCGCTCGCGGCTCGACGCCGAGCTCGCAGCGCTCGACGATTGAGGCGATCGAACCTTCCTGCATAAGGCGCGAGCGAGACAAAAAAACCTCGGTCGCTGGATAAGAGAGATCGCATCACCCACAAACTGTTGTGACCTCCCAACAGGCCTTGGTGTCTAGCGCCTGCGAGACTTCCAGGACGCGAACACGAACGCTGACCCGCGGACCGCTACGCGTGCGGAACATGCGATTTCTGCTCAGTTTGTGGATAGTGAGCTCGAAGGAGATCACGTTCATGGCGATCACATTCGACAGAAACTTAGCTCAGTTTGGGCTGCGCGGGCCGCAGGTCGGGAACAACAGCGCAGGTGCCGTCCAACCGCAGCAACAACAACAAAACTCGTGCGGAGCCGGATGTTCGTGCTGTCAAAAAGGACAGGACTCCTTCGGAATGAACGACCCGCAGTCGATCAACCGAATCGCGCAGATGATGCGCGCCATGCTCGGGCCTCAGGGCGTCCAGGCGCTTCAACAAGCGCTCGCGGGCGGCGCGAACAACCAACAAGCGAACGCTGTTCCCGATCAGCCCGGCCGCGATCTCGGTTCGCTCAACGGCCAGAACCCGAACGCGGCACCGCGACAACGCCGTGCCCGCCGCGCTCAACGTTCGCAGCGCACCCAACGCTCGCGCCAAGCTCGCCAAGCAAGGCAACCGCGTCAGGCTCGCCAAACGCGCACGAACAATGAGGTCACGGGAGCGCAGACGCAGCAGCAAGGAATTCCGGCGGGCTTGCGGCCGAACGCTGCGCAAGGTGCGCGCGTCGCTCGCGAGATGGGCTTCACCGGAGTGATCGGCGGGATCGGGCACCGCAGCGGGCCATCGGATCATCCGCACGGCAACGCGATCGACGTGATGACCATGAACAATCGTGCGCAGGGCAGGGAGATCGCAGAACGCTTCCGCCGGGACCATGCGCAGCTCGGCGTGAAGTACGTGATCTTCGAACAACAGATCGCGTCACCGCGAACGGGCTGGCAGTGGCAACCGATGCCGAACCGCGGCAATCCGACCGCGAATCACTTCGATCACGTGCACGTATCTTTCCGCTAGCCGTACCTGTCCAAAAGACCAGCTCCCCTCCGAGAAGAGGAGGGGAGCCCCTCCCGGACTCCGATCTGCTCAGTGTTTCCCAAACTCCAGAGCGACACCTTTGCGCTGTGCGTAGATATACGCCTCCATCGCGCGCATCTCGTGGCTGTCCTCGGCGAGCGGCTTCCCTTTCACCGGATTCTCGATACACCAGTTGATCATATCTCGAAGGAGAGCGACGCGGCCGAGCTGCGTCTGGTACTTCGGATAGGTCTCCGGATGTGTATTTGCCGCGTTCGGATGGCACATATCGCAAGACACAGCGATCGTCCCGCCCAACGCCTTTGCGTCATGGAAGATCTTGTCACCTTCGTCGATGAGCTTTTTCGTCGACGCCGCCCAAATCTTCTCGTCGCGCTCGCTGAACGCGCCGTACGTGTGTCCCTGCTGGACATTCACTTCTTTGACCGCGGGAACTTGTTTCGCTCCGGTGCTCCCGGACTGTGCAATGAGCACTCCTTCTTCCCACTTGGCGTTTGGATTCTTCTTCTTCCACTCCGCCATGAGATCGCCGGCGAGCTTTTGCCCTTCTGCGGTCGTCAACTGATCGCCGGGCTTCTTCCCGTCGACTTCGATCGACGTCTCACCGTCGCACATGGCAACGACGAGATTGCCCTTCTTCGATTCGGGCACTTTGTGCTTGGGAGCCGGCTCTTTCGCCTCCGCACCCGAATACACGAAGAGGCCGGCTGCCATGACAAACAACACATTTCTAAGTCGCATCACGCACCTCCTAATAACTCGGCAGCTTCGGTGCCGGCGGTCGATCCGACGCCCCGTTCGACGCGAGATAATTCGCGCGCACGGTCACCGGATTCCGATCCCACAAGTTGTAGAGCTTGTTCACGACGCCGGCTTCCAGTACATCGATGCGACCATCTCCGCATCCATCCAAGATGCTGAACGGATCAGCGCGATTCTGCTGAATCGTCAGTTTCGGTAAGCCTTCGGGCGCGTACGGCCAAGGCCACGCCGTGGACAACATTCCGTGGAACGAAATATTGCCGATGCGATTGCTCAACAATTGATGCGTGTGTCCATGAATGACGGTGACGTTGTTGTACGGCTGCAGTAGCGCCTGCACTTCGTCGGCATCGTCGGTCCAGAAGTTCCATGGTTTGTAATACTTATAAAGCGGCGAGTGCGAGAACACGACGACCGGAGTCTTCTTGTCGACTTTCGCCAGATCGTTCTTCAACCAGTCGCGACCCGCTCCGCCGACCTCGAAGCGCGACTGTTTCGAGTTGTCGAGACCCGCCACCGTCAACATACGCTCCATCGGCGTCATCTTTGCGGCGGTCCAGAAGTCCTTCTCGTTGACGCTCATCAGTGTCACAAAGTGCACACCTTTGTGATCGAACGAGTATTGGGGAGCGCCAAACAGCTCTTTCCAATACTCACCCATATCGAGAAACCAGTCGTGCTCGCCGACCATCATACGAATCGGCGCCTTCACCGTCTTCAAGATCTCCGCACCCAGCTTCAGCTCCTGTTTTTGTCCGAGCTGCGCCAGATCGCCGCCGTACAACACGAAGTCCGGCTGCGGATTCAGCGCATTGACGTCGTCGACCGCCTTCAACAACGACCGCATGAAACGATCATTGAGCTTCTGCTCGTACAGATGTGAGTCGGAGATATACGCGAAAGTGAACTTCGGCTTCGCCGCGGGCGCTGCCGCCGCTTCGGCCACTTCGATCAGCTGGAACGTATGTGGAAACGCCAGCTCTTTCGCCGCGACGATCCCGGCGGAAATACCGGCGATCTTGAAGAAAGAGCGTCGATCGAGATTCCGCAATCCGCGGAACATCTCCTCACGCTCCTCCATGTACTTTGTCTCAATACTTTTCCAAGGTCTTTTCACCACGGCAGCCTCCTAATACGCGCCGATTTTCGCGGGATCTTTTTTCGCCAGATCCGGATTCGGAGCGACATCACCGAGCCCCGGTTTCTTCCCCATCGCCGCTGCGACATCGCGTTCCGGACGTTTGCCTTTGAGCTTCGCCTGGCGCGCACGTTCCACTTTGCCGAATGCGGTGAAGTTATCGTCGGTCATGGCCAGCATCAGCTCGACCAGATCGTCGATCTCCGGTTCCGTCAGCCCAAGTCGCTGCATCCCGCCGTCGAGATAAGGATTCTGCACTCCACCTTTGTTGTAGTGATCCATCACGTCCCACAAAGAGGTGAGCGAGCCATCGTGCATATACGGTCCGGTGATTCCCACGTTCCTCAGAGTCGGAGTTTTGAATGCACCGATGTCGTTCTCGTTCTTCGTCACCAAAAACCGGCCGAGCTCCGAGAATTTTGTCTGGAGCGCGAGCTCGTCGATCTGTTGTTGATCGCCGGAACGCACCACCGTCAAGGCTTCGCGCGCCAACTGCACAAAGTCTTGTTTGTGCGCCGCGACGCCGATGTTGTGAAATTTCTGATCCGAAAAAAGCGGAGAAACCGCGTTGCCCGCATGGCAGGTGTTGCAACGCGCTTTGCCGTTGAACAGCGACCATCCACGCTTCGCGCCCGCGGTCATGGCTTTGGAGTCTCCGAAGATGAAGCGATCGAATGCACTGTTGCCCGAGAATTGAGTACGCTCGAACGAAGCGAGCGCCGACTGTACGTGCACAATCGTAATATCGCTGTTGTAGACGGCTTTGAACTCCGCCACGTACTCCGGAATCGCCTTCAGTTTCTCGACGACCGCAGCGTTGTCCTTCATGCCCATCTCGATCGGATTGGTGATGGGCAGGACCGATTGTTCTTCGAGATCTTTGGCGCGCCCATCCCAGAACTGGGTCGCATTGAACATCGCGTTCAACACCGTGGGGCTGTTGCGCGTGGTCTTTTGGGCTTTGATGCCCTCAGAAACAGGTTTTCCGTCGACGAACCCTTTTTTCGGATCATGGCAGGTCGCACAGGAAACTGTGTTATCGACCGAAAGTCGCTTGTCGTTGAACAGTTTATCGCCGAGCGCGATCTGCTCTTTCGTGGGCGCTTTTCCCGCGGGAACCGAAATATCGTAAAGGCTCTTTGATACGCCGATCGGGAGCTCCGGTGGCGCCGCATGAGCCCCGCCGGCTACGAAAGCCGTACAGAGGCCCATCCATCCGAACGTCCTTTTCACGTCCCTTCCTCCTCAGTTGTTGAATGTGCACGCCCGATCAAGCGCGGCGTGCGGACTTCGCGCATTTGTTACATAAACCGATCACTTCGACGCTGACGGATCGCGCGAGAAATCCGCCCAGCTTGCGAGGAGGCTCAACAGAATCGAGCTCCTCGTCATAGTAGTCTTGAATTGTTTTGCACTGTGTACAGATCAGGTGGTGATGTTTGCCAAGGTTACCGTCGTAACGCTTCTTTTCACCGAGCGCCGCAACCTCCCGAACGACGCCCAGCTCCGACAATGAGTCGAGGGCCTTGTAGATCGTCGCCAGCGAGATCGACGGCATCTTCTTTTTCACCTTTTTGTACAGAGTTTCGGGGCTTGGATGATCTTCCGACTCGATCAGCGCTCGATAGATCGCCAGCCGCTGGGGAGTCACTTTCATGCCCTTGGCGCGGACGTGCTCCACCAGCTCGTCGACCTTGGTGTTGATGTGTTTCGGGGATCGATCCACCCGGAGAATAATTCTCCGTTAAGAATTTTTTGTCGAGCCCCCACCGCGGGAAAGAATCTACCCGTTGCGGAACGCTTCGCCGCGCGTTATGCCGAAACTGCGGTGCAGAAGGTCGTCCTCGTCGTCCCGTGTTTCAACGAAGAGCTCCGCTTCGACACCCGCCAGTTTGTCGCGCTGGCGAAGTCCGCCGAGGTCCATCTGTTATTGGTGGACGACGGATCTACGGATGGGACGCGCCGCGTTCTCAACGAAACACGCGCTCGAGCGCCCGATCGCATCGAAGTGCTCGGCCTCGATCAAAACGGCGGCAAGGCTGAAGCGGTGCGCCAGGGTGTGTTGCGCGCCTTCGACTTCACGCCGAGCGCCATCGGCTACATCGACGCAGATCTCGCCACGCCCGTCGAAGAGATCCTCCGGCTCGTCTCCGAACGAGAGACGCGCAACGCCGCCGTGGTTCTCGGCGCACGTGTCGCCTTGCTCGGCCATGACATCGATCGCCGCGCGCTCCGCCACTATGCCGGCCGCGTCTTCGCCACCGCCGCTTCGGCGATCTTGCATCTCCCGGTCTACGACACGCAGTGCGGCGCGAAGATCTTCCGCGCGAATGAGTCACTTCGGCGAGCGATGTCGCGCCGTTTCGTTTCGCGCTGGGCTTTCGACGTGGAGCTGCTCGGCCGTTTGTTGACCGGCTCCGAAGGTGGGGAGCCGGTTCCGCGCGAAGATTTCTACGAAGTTCCGCTCCAACGTTGGGCGGATATTCCGGGCTCGAAAATTCGCGCCACACATTTGGTGAAAGTGGGCTTCGACCTGATCACGATCGCGCGGGAGCTCTATCCGCGACGGGTGTTATCCGCACCGGTACCCCCGAAAAAGCGATAGTTCCCGTCAAGGTGTCGATAAAACCTTCGTCGGTGATGTCGTTGATGCTTACGCCCGGACGTGCCGAAGCGACGGACAAACGTGTACCCTCGCGGTGATGTCCCCAGCCGTGCGGCATACAAACAACGCCCGGCATCATCTCCGTACTGATCTCTAGATCAGCTTCGATTTCACCTGATCGCGAGGACACCGACACTTTTTTCGTCTCCCCATTCAAGCCCAACTTCGCGGCGTCTTCCGGATGCATCCGCAGAGTACAACGCGCCTTACCTTTGGTGAGCCGCTGCGAATTGTGCATCCAGGAATTGTTCGACAAGAGCTCCCGGCGGCCGATCAAAGCCAGCTCTCCATTTGGGTGTGCCATCGACTCCATACGCCCGCGGAGCCGCGCAAGATCTTCCACATAGATCGACGGCAACAGCTCGATCTTTTTTCCCGGCGTATACAAACGTTCCGGCAAACACGGCTGGAGCGGCCCGAGATCTACGCCGTGCGGCGCCTTTCTCAGCTTCCCCAAAGACAAGGAATAGGGCCCAAAACGAAGGCCCAGCTCGAGCACGCGGTCCGGCGACACCAGCGACATGGCCCGTTTTTTCACCGGCAAGAACATCTTCGCCAGCGGAGTCTTTGCTTCGAGACGGGCTGCGAGCTCCGCGAAGATCTCATAGTCGTGTCGCGCATCCTTCGGCTTCTCGAACAGCGCTTCACTATATTTCGCCGTATTTTGCACAGTGAACAAATGGAACGCGAGATCGTAGTGACTGTGTTCGAGCGCGAACGTCGGCGGCAAGATCACGTGCGCGTGTTTCGACGTCTCATTCAGATAGATGTCGATCGACACCATAAAATCGAGCTTCGCCAGCGCCGCTTCCAAACGACGCCCATTCGGTGATGACAACACCGGATTCCCCGCCGAGCTCACCAATGCGCGAATTTGACCCGGTCCCGAAGTCTCCATCTCCTCCGCGAGCACGGCCGCTGGATATTCGCCCCCGAACTCCGGTAATCCACGCACGCGGCTCTTGCGGATACCGAAGTGTCCGGTGAGGCCGGCGCGCGCCGCACCTGCGACGACGTCGATCGCCGGTTTGGCGAACATCGATCCACCTACGCGATCGAGATTGCCGGTGATGATCGAAAGGACAGTGATCAACCACGTCGCCACTCCACCGAACTCTTGGGTGGAGACGCCGACGCGACCGTAGAGCGCGCATTTTGGAGTCTTGGCGATCAACTTCGCCAGAGCGCGAATCTCCGCAGGCGCGATTCCACAGGCCGCAGTTACCGCCTCGGGCGTAAAATCGCGAACCAGCGACGGCAAACGATCGAGCCCCTCGGTCATCGCCGCCAATCGACCCGCGTCACAGCCTTCCTCCAGGACCACTTGAATCAGCGCCAATAACAATAATGCATCGGTACCTGGCCTAATGAACAGGTGCAGATCGGCGAGCTCTGCGGTCTCTGTCATCCGCGGATCGATGACCACGACTTTCCCACCGCGGGCCTGGATCGCCTCCATCCGTTTCTTAATGCCCGGTGCGGTCATCAAGCTTCCGTTCGAAGCGAGCGGATTCGCGCCGAAGATCACGAACAGCTGTGTGCGATCGACATCCGGAATCGGCATCAACAACTGGTGCCCGAACATTTGTAGACCCGCGAGCATGTGCGGGAGCTGATCGAGCGAGGTCGCGGAGAATCGCGCTTTGGAGCGAAGTGCCCGCGCGAACAGTTGCCCGTGGATCATCGAGCCGTGGTTATGGACCGTCGGATTGCCTTGATAGAACGCCACAGAATCACGGCCGTGTTCTTTTTGGACCGCGAGAATTCGCGAGGCGACGAGGTCGAATGCTTCATCCCACTCGACCTCCACGAATTCGCCGTCGCGCCGCACCAAGGGCCGCCGCAGTCGATCGGGATCTTCATGGATGTCCTTCAACCCGAGCGCCTTTGGACAGATGTGCCCGCGACTGAGCGGATCATCGTGATCGCCGCGGACCTCGGTGATGCGGCCGTTTTCGGTGGTGATCGCTACGCCGCACATCGCTTCGCAGAGATTGCAGGTGCGGTAATGGACCTTTTCCACGAAACACTCATCGCGCGCGGCACCGCGATGGTCAACGCGACAAAACATGGTAAAAAAATGAGCGTGGGGAACGTCGATGAAGAGCGCAACGCTGCGCTTTTCGCAGACACAATCGACCGGCCGCCGGCCGTCGTTCCACCGATCGATCCCCGTTTTTCGCTGGGCGTGTTGATCGCGCGCGGAGGCATGGGCGAAGTCTACGAAGCGCACGACGCCGAAAAAAAGTGCGACGTCGCGATCAAGGTCCTCGCACCACGTTTCTGGAGCGATCCCGAGCTGCGTGCACGTTTTCGCCGCGAGGCGGAAGCGCTCTCCAAGCTCTCACATCCGAACGTCGTGCGCGTCATCGCGGTCGGTACGGATGCGCCGTATTTCGTGATGGAGAAGATCGCGGGACGCACACTCGCGGAGGAGCTTCGACAGCGTGCTCACTTTCCCACGAATGTGGTGCTCGAGCTCGGCGCACAGCTCCTCGACGCATTGGCACATATACACGCCGCAGGTTTGATCCACCGCGATGTGAAGCCGGCGAATCTGATGATCTCGTCGAAACACCACCTCACTTTGCTCGACTTCGGCATTGCGCGCTCCGAAGACAGCGCGTTGACGAACACCGGCGCCACCGTCGGTACGCCGGAATATATGGCGCCCGAACAAGCTCGCGATGCGCGCTTGGCGAGCAAACAAAGTGATCTCTACGCGGCGGGCGCGACGCTCTACGCGGCGTGGGTGGGCGCGCCGCCGTTCACCGGATCTTCGGCGTACGAAATCATCAGTCAACATCACCAGCGGCAGCCGCCGGCACCGAGCTCGAAACGACCTGAGCTTTCGGCCGAGATCGATCGAATGATCTCGCGCGCGCTGGCGAAAGATCCACACGATCGATTCGAGAGCGCCGCGGAGATGGCCGAGGCGTTGGCGGGTTTGCGTCTCCAGACACCAAAACGTCGCTGGTGGCCGATCCTCGCACTGGCCGCGCTGGCCGCAGCTGCGGTCGCCGGGTGGGTCGTGGTTTCCTGGCCAAAAGTACAGGTGGGGGCCGCAGCGACCCCGCTCGTCGAGGTACCTGTCCAAGAGATCACGCCACCCGTTGTGCCGGTCGAAACACCCCTCGAGCTCCCCGACGCCGGAATGGTGCAAGCGGCGGCCAAAAGATCAGTACGTCCCGTGCTGTTGAAAACAGCGCCGGCGCCCGCGGAGCAGCCCGAGGCCTTTGTGCGGATCGTGACGCTCGATCGCGGTATCTCCACCTACGCCGAAGTGATCATCGACGGAGAGCCACCGCGTTTTTCACCGGTCGCGCGTTGGGTGCTGAAGCCGGGTAGCCACGCGATGATCGTGCGCCGCGAAGGTTACGCTCCGCATACTTTGCGCTTCGAGCTCGCGCCGGGCGAACAGAAGAAGATCGAGCTCCTCCTCGAGAAAAACTAAGGACTCCTAAAGCCGGCCCGCGACCCACACGGTGAGTGTCCCGGCGCTCGAGGAAGGTTTGTCTTCGAGCGCCGAACGCCAGGCGTCGATCCCCGCCTGCGCGCGCATTTGACCCTCTTGGGTGGTGGTGCCGCGACTTTGGATGATCGGTGTCCAAGAGATCAGCTCGTACTTGAAGTCGACCAAGGCCTCGATGGCGAAGTATTGCGAATATACGTTGCCCTCGAGAATGCTCACTTTGACGCCGAACGAGGGGCTCACCGCGTTCCCCGAAAAGCCCGCGGTCAAGAGGTATCCGTCGTTTGCGGGCGGTGAAGTTTCGAACGCCAAGTGAGCGGCGTCGCCGATCGAGAACAGGTGATACACGCCGATCCCCACGAAGGGCCGAAAGCGGCCGAAACGCGCCAGCACCAAACGAGAGAGGATGCCCGTGCGGATTGCGGTCAAGTGCAAGCTCCCGGACGCATTCTCGCCGAGATCGAAATAAGTGCGGCCCCCGGTCGGCGCGATCGACGCAAAGTAGTCCGTATTCACGCCGAAAGTCTCCATCCCGGCCGTCGCGGCGATCTGCAGCAGGTCGAAGAACGAAACGCCGAGCTCCAATCCGAAGCTCAATCCGCCGGTGACTGCGTAGAGATTGCCGGAGCGCTCGACATCCGAAGATAGGACGGAGGTACCGCCGACCCCGCCTCCCGCGTCGACCGTCCAAGCATCCGCGTCGGCCCGCAGATCGGGGCCGAACATCGGTGGATCTTCCATGGTTTCGAGGTCCAAGGCTTCGAGCGCGAGATCCAGCTCCGTCGCTTCCGCGGGAAGGATCTTCGTCTGCACTGTTTTTTCTTTGAATCCGGGAGTGCGGATGCGGAGCGTGAGCGGCCCCGACGGCATTTCTATACCTTCGAGCGGCGTCACTCCGATCAGCTCTTCACCGTGCAGAACCTCTGCGCCTCGCGGCCTGGTCCTCAAAAAGAGTCGGCCTGGTCTTCCGATCAGGGCCATTTCCATATGTGTAGTTTCGCCGTAACGAATCAATACACTTTCGCGAACCGCTTCCCTCAGACTGTCGTCAGTCAAGACGCGCACTTTGTGCCGGCCCACCGCGACCTCTTGCGCAAACGGCGTCCGGCCGACCTCGAGATCGTCGAAGTAGACGATCGCCGGAACAGTGGTCTCGATCTCCAGTCGCCCTTTGACGGTGCGTTGCACCTCGATGAACATCGAGACGATCGTCGGCGAGATTCGCTCTCGATCGGGAAAAGCCTCCGCGTCGTCGAGCAAAGCACGCCGAAAAGAAGCCCGCGCTTCCTCCGCCTGGCCGAGCACCGCTTGCGCGAGACCGATGAACAGATTCGCCTGCGCACGTTCCGGGGCTGTGACGATGTCCTGCGCGGCGACCGACAACACTTGAATACAGGCCTCGAACTCACCCCGGTGGAAAAGCTCGACTCCACCAGACACAGAGCTGGTTCGCGTCTGCGAAAATGCAGGAGTCGCTATACTCAACAATATAAGCAAGATTGAAATTCTCACTCTGCATACTCCGTGGCGGCGATCTCGTATCGATCGATGCGGTTCCTCAAGGTGTTGATACTCATCCCCAACTGGCGCGCCGCGGCTCGTTTGTTTCCTTTGGTGGCGCGCAACGCTTTGACGACGACCGCGCGTTCTGCGTTTTCGAGCTCCTTACCCAGTGGGCCCTCGATCCTTGGTACCGGCGCGGCTTCCCGCAGCCGCTCATCGAGATGCTCCACGCCGATCGACGAAGCACCCTCGGCTGCCGCGTGGATCATCGCTAGGCGAATGGTCCCTTCGAGCTGTCGGACGTTACCCGGCCATGAGTACAGGCGAAGCACCTCGAGCGCCTCCGGCTCCAAACTACGAACCGAGGTCGCGCGTTGCCGCCGGATCTTCTCGATAAAAGTGTGCGCCAAGATCTCGATATCTCCGCTGCGCTCCCGCAACGGCGGAATCCGCGTCTGTTGTTCGGCGACTCGATAATAGAGATCTTCGCGGAAAGTCCCAGTGCGCATTTTCGCTTCCAGATCGGCGTTCGTCGCGGTGATCAAGCGAAGGTCGACCGCGATGGCGCGTGTCTCGCCGACCCGATTGAGCTTCCGCTCCTGCAACACACGCAACAACTTCACTTGTACCGTCAGCGGCATCTCGCCGAGCTCATCGAGGAACAACGTCCCACCGTGGGCCATCTCTATATATCCGGCACGCGCGCGATCGGCGCCGGTAAACGCACCCTTCGCATGGCCGAACAGCTCCGACTCGAGCAACTCGGACGCCAGCGCTGCAACATTGACCGGCACGAATGGACCTGGCCTTCCGGACAGAAGATGTAGTCTTCGCGCGAACAGCTCTTTGCCGGTACCTGTCTCACCGATCAGTAGTACGGAGAGCTCCGCGTGCGGCGCGATCAAGTCGATCTTCCTTTTCGCGCGCAACAGCGTTTCGCTCGCTCCGACGATCTCTTCGGACGCCTGCAAGCTCAAAGCTGCTTCCCGCCGCGCCCGCGCGAGCGCACTCGAAGCGAGAGTCACCGCAGCGGAAACAAAAGCGACATCATCATCATTCAGGCGCCGCTCACCGGCGACGAGCAACACGACACCTTCGGGCTCGATACCAAAGGGAAGGGCGAGCGCCGCCGTTTCTGTTCCGCTCTGCTTACGCAAGACGCGGCCACTATTGAGCACTTCTTCGAGAGACTTCTTGTCGAAGGCTCTCGTCGAATCATCCAACGCCCACAACACCTGTGCCTCCGCAGGCGAGAGCACACGCTCGAAGATGGCGATGAGGCGGGCGGCGATCGACTCCGGACGTCCGGGATCCTCGAGCATGCCCGCGAGCTCGTAAACCAAGCGCAGCCGCTCCGGTGCACCGCTCTTGGTCGCAGCAATCGTCGCGGCGGCATACAGATCGCGCGCCGACTCTGCACCGCGCGTGGCGATCGCGAAGCGATGGGCTCCGATCTCGATCTGATCACCGGCGATGAGCGGCATCGCGCCTTCGACGCGGCGTCCGCTGAGCAGAACACCGTTGCGACTTCCCAGATCTTGCACGTAGTGCACGCCGTCCTTTGCAAAGATGCGGCCGTGACGCCGGGAAACGCTGGGATCCGCCCCGCCGCCCAGCTCGGCGATCAATTCGCGACCGAGGATCATCTCACCGTCCGGGAGCTCGATCATGCCCAGCGGCTCACCGTCTGCACCCAGTAATGTCAGCGTCGAACTGGCCACGGGACCCGCTTTCTGTAACACGGCTCGGCGATCAATAATTGATCGGCCGGTGATCAATGTTCGATCACAGCTGTGCGACTTGGCGGGAAAGATCGCGGCACGCGTTTTGTATTTGCGGACGGGAAGCGATGAAAAAGTGGGGAATCGGTGCGCACGTCTTGCTCATCGTGTTCGCGCTGTCGGGCTGCGTCGACGAGTGCGTCTTCGCGCTGGCGATCGCGGAGTCTTCGGAGAGCTTGTTCGTTGGTCGGTATTGCGGGCGCGACGAATCGTCTCTGACTCGACATCAGCTGCGCGCGCTCGATGCGGATCCTATCTCCATCAAGGCATACGGCTATTCGCGGTTGGCGCTCGACCGCGAAGAGCGCCGCCTTGTCGCGGTCCGTTCTTACGGAACGGTCGATGTTTACTCCGTCGACGGCGGTTCGTTGCTCGGCGACGTCAGCGGCCTGCCCGGCCTCGCCGGTGAAGTGGTTTTCACGCTGGATGCGAGCGCGGTATGGGTCGCGTTGTGGGGACGGTATTCGGGAGTTGCTCTCATCGATTTCGAACACGGTCTGACGCGCGCGACGATCCCTCTCGCCGGCGATCCCGTGTCGCTGGTCTACGCCGACGGGGACAATGCAGTGTTCATTGCGTCATCGTCTCCCGGCCGGCTCGTCAAACTGCACACATCGCAGTTCGTAGAGATTGCCACAGCAACGACCAGTGGTGCGCTGGACCTGCTCCTCCTCTCCGCTCATGTGCACGTCGCTGTTCTAGAGGACAGTGCTAACCGGATTGTTGTTCGGGATGCAGAAACTCTTGCCGAGCGGGCGACACTCAGCATTGGTGCAGAAGCGCGGCAGCTCGAGATGTCGCGCGATCAAAAGTGGATGGCAGTGACGGAACGTGGCGGCAGACAATTACGCATCTTCGATGTCGAGAGCCTGAGCGAACGTGGCGTGGTCCCGCTCGAGGGCGAACCGGAGGCTTTGGCGTTGAGCAACGATGGCCGCGCTTTTGTCGCCTTCACCGATCGAGACCAAGTGGTGGTGATCGATCTCGCGACCGCCGCAGTGACCGGCGAGGTGGAGTTATGAAACGTGTTGTCTTTTGTCTCCTCTTTTTCTCCTCGTCCTGCGGAAACGGTATTGTCGATTTTGAGCTCACGGACCGCGGAGTCGTGTTGGGTAATCAACATGCGATGTATTATTGTCCGCTCGAACGACCGCTCGCCGTCGGTTCCGATGTTTATGCCCCGAACCCCCATTGCGAGATTTTGTTGGACAACGTCCAGGTGGCATCGGGGTGGAGCGCCGGCAACGATGCCATGGTCTATCACGATGCCCTCTCGAATTCCGAGGCGACGAAGGCGTGTTATGCCAACTATTGTCGCGAGCTCTTCCACCTCGATCTCGACACGCGGAAAGTCGAGCTGATCGCGACAAATGGGCCCCACGCCGCGCCGCAGTCCGCCGGTCCGTGGGTGGTGTGGATCGACGTTCGCCATGACAAAAACGGCCTTTGTTTCTATCCGGCGGGCGATGAAGACTGCGCAATCGATCTCTACGCATTCAATCTTCACTCGCGCAGCGAACACCGATTGACTACTTCCTCGACGGTGTTCCCGAAATATCTCGAATTCCCGCATCTCGAGTTTTCGCTCGAAGGCACTCAAGTCGCCTACGTCGACCGGCGCGACACGGCGCCCGATTGTTATCTAAACGGCGAGCTCCGCGCGCTCTCTGAACACTGCCGCACCACATTGCGCCTGATCGACCTCGAAAAAAAGACCGATCAGCTGGTGGCCGCGCCCGAGCTCGGAGCGTTTCGACCGCAGCTCGGCAATGGCGGGCTCGCATGGCTGGAATATACCGGAGAACGTAACTATCGAGTTTCGCATATGCGAGTGACTGATCTTTCGGCCAGGCAAGTCCTGTTGGAACCGGTATCTTGGACGCTGGCGTATCGGGTCGACGGCGACTGGCTTCTGTATGCAGGCTCACGCGCCATCGAAGGAATAAATGCCGCAACCGGCGAACGCCGCGTCCTCTCGGAGCCTGAGGAAAAGGCGAGCTCTCTCGACGCGAGGAACGGTTTGGTTCTGTGGACCGATGAAGATCGCCGAGCCGTTTCGATCTATGAGCTCGGCAGCGGCAAGCGCTCGACGCTGATGGAGCTCCCATGATCGCTTTGCTGTTGTTGGCCGCTTTGCCTCCGCTCGACGTCGATCTCGAACGCGTCAGCTCCGACCCCATCGGCGAGGGCGCATTGGCCGTGCTCCCGCTCAGCACCCGTACGCTCGATTGGGGCTCGGGCTTCCGCGTCACCTCGGCTGTTCATCTCGATGGAGATCTGCGGCGCGGCATCCCGATGAATCTCTCTGTACCGGTGGGCCTCTATGGTGCCTCGTTCGTTATCCATCTGCCTTGGGTGCTGAAGATCGATGATCCGCTGGCTTCGAGCGCCATGGGCAATTTTGGTCTCTCGTTCAATACTCCGGTCTTGGACGTTCCGGATTTTCGACTCGCCGTCCTCACGGATATCTCCTTCGATACCACCTCTTCGAACGGTGCGCGTGCTCTCGCTTTCACGTTTGATATTCCGCGGTATGCACCAAATACGCATACTTTCTCTGTCGGCGCAGGATCGATCTTCGGTCTCTCCGGAGTGGTTGCCGGCGCGAACGCAGGCGGCGCGCTGCACGTGAACGCCGATCCCCTGGGACCAAACACCAATGACGGGAGCTTCTGGTTCGAGGCGTGGGCCGGCGCGCCCTTGCTCATCCAGCAGCTGAACAAACAACCGGTCTGGGTCTCTCCTCTACTCGAAGCGAACGCAACTTCGACTTGGAGCTGGCGTGGTGCCGTCACCGACGTCGCCTTCACCGCCGGGCTCGGTTTCTCCGTCGCCAGTCGCGAATTCAGCGCGAGCTACGATCACCGGCACCGCACTGCCATGAGCGTGGGATATCAGATCGGCATTTCCGATGGTCGCCGAGTCGACCGTCTCATCTTTGCTTTCGACCTCAGCATCCTGGTGGAGCACGCCGAATATCGCCAGCTCGGCTCGGAGGCAAATTGAATACTCGCCTCGCCATAGTTGCTGTCCTGGCGGCCATTGGTACGATTTCTTGCGCGAGCACACCGGTGTTTCGAGACGGCGGAAGCGGAGCGGGGGTCCCACAATATTCTCGCGGCGACGGGATGGTGATCGCTCCGGTCTCCTCGTCGTCGACCTCGATGCCGCTCGACGTGGTGCTCCTGCGCATCACCAACGTGGAGCTCCACTACTCGATCACCTACGCGTGCCGCGACCAAACGTTCCTCATCGAGCCCGGCCGTTACCGGCTCGCCGGAGTCCAAGTCGGCTCCCTGTATTCACCCATCCAATCTGAGCCGTTCGAGGTGCGAAGCGGCCGAATCACCGTGCTCCCGACGCTCCGCTTCTTTCAAGAACGCGCTGAATACTACGTACAGCTCGACGCGGAGCCGTCCGTCACGCGCGAAGAATTCCGCGCAATTTTTCCCGACCATCCCTGGAAAGATCGACCGGGCCGCGCGTGGTCTTGGTTCGGCCCGCTCCACGCCTCACATCTCGCGCAGGTCTCGCCCCGACCGTATGCCGGTATTTACGGCCACATGTCCTCCGGCGGGTCCCACGACCGTATGGATCGCCCGCGAAATCCCTCTTCCCAACGCAACCCGGCCCCGCGCTCTCCGCGCTGAATTTGTGCCATGCTGGGAGACGCGTGCCGTCTCTCGTCTATGTCATCGCCGGCGTGTGGGTCGCGATCATTTTGGTCCGCTACATCGTGGGGACCGTCTTGCTCTTGAAGGTCGAGCTGAAACGCCCGCAGGTGTTCTCTGCGGATATCGATCAGATGTCCCCAGGGACAGCATCTTTGTTGGCCCGCGCAGGTGCCGAGCTGGAGGCCTTGGGCTTCATCCCGAGTGGATACGTGGGACACGAACAGATCCAGGTGCTCCCCAATTTCGATCCTCCTGAGTATCAGTTGGTGCTCATTCACGCGATCGATCCCGCCTATGCCTTCGTCCGCATTCATGAGGACGGGCTGCCGATCGAGCCGGTGCGCATTACTTTTGTGACCCGTTTTCAAGACGATCACCAATTGACGACGGTGAACGCTTTCGCGCACGTGCTCTTCGCCATCACCCCGAAAGAAACGGTCGTCGATCCCTTTGCGCTCGACCTGCAATCCCAATGGTTCGCTCACCGCCAGGCGATCCGCGAACGCCGCGTCGAGGCGTTGCGCCCGGACGAAGACATCCTGCGTTTTTGCCGAGACATGATCGATCGCGATCTGGACCGCGCCCTCGAGCACGGAGAGCTCCGCCGTTCTATCGGCAGCGACGGTGAACGTTACGGATATTCCTTTTGGCCAGCGCTGAAAGCCGTGGTGCGGTTGAGCTCCGCATCCTCCAAAATGCGGCGACACCGCAAAGCGCTGGCGCAGGGCTCTTCGGCGGTCACGCCGCTGCCGCTCGACGTTCAGTTGTATCTCTACCGGCGTGTGCGCGCATTCCAGGCGAAACGGTCGCGGCGCGGCGTCCTCGCGGTGATCTTCGCGCTCAGCGCAGGCCTGACGTTGTTCTCTTTTATCCCCCAATCCGGCGGGCTGGCGGGCGCGGCGATCTTGCTCGGCGTCGTTCTGTTTCACGAGCTCGGCCACTTCGCTGCGATGCGTGCGTTCGGCTTCAAAGATACTTCGATATTTTTTCTTCCGTTTTTCGGCGGCGCAGCGCTCGGCGCCAAAGAGGGAGCAACACCCGCCGAAGAAATATTGGTGCTGTTCGCAGGGCCAGCTCCCGGATTGATCCTCGGCCTTATACTGGCGGCGATGAATCTCGGAGGTTTATGGCAACAAACGGCGCTGATGTTGATCGCCGTAAATGCGCTCAACTTATTGCCGATATTTCCTCTCGATGGAGGACGCATCGCACGTACGGTCCTTTTCGCGCGTTCGATCGCGCTCGACGTGGCTTTTCAAATTCTAGCCGCGGGAATCGCGTTCGCCGCTGCCGCCTACTTGGACGTTTGGATTTTGGCATTGCCCGGTGTGTTCACTTTGATGGGGCTCCCGCGCGTCATCCGCACGGCTCAGCTCGCCAAAAACGTAGGTCGAGAAGGTCCGCGCGACCTCGAGGTCTTGCGGGCGATCGATCAAGCTCTTCCTCCCGCGGCGGGCTCTGGAGAACGATTCGGTTTGGCGAAGATGATCGAACAAAAGATGGCCGCCGTACCGCTCTCGATCGCGGGTTCTCTCGTTTGGGGCTCGGTCTACGCTGCGATCCTTGCCGGTGCCGTTACGGGTTCGGTCTTCGCTGTGCGTTCACTCGCCGCCAGCCGGCCATCGCTGTTCGAGATCTATGATCGTTTTCCGGGCCGCGATCCGACATATGTGACCGGCACTTGCGCAGATCTCACCTGGATCGACGCCGAGCTGACACCACCGGCTAAAAGCCGAGCGATCGCGCTCTACACCTGTGTGAATGCGCGCGCGCGTTCCGTCTCCTTCGATCCAAGAGCGACGAACGCGGCGATCCTCGACAGCGACCTGCTCGCGGGTGACTTCATCGGTTATGTTGAGCTCCCCTTCGGTGATGACGACGCGAAGAGCGCAGCTCAAGAAGTCTGTCGCATGGGTTGCGACGAGCTCCAGCTGCAAATGAAGACGCTCGACTCCCCTCACTGACCATCCGATTGCCTCGCCGCTTGGGCACGACGCGGGCACGTGCCGGGCACATTCCAGGGCGAAAGGTGACCCTCAAATTTCCAAGGAATTACCGCATCTCTCTGTAATTCACGCATTTCGTCAAAACTGGTTTCGAGGATGTGGCGTCGCGCTGCGTTGGCACTGCTGTTGCTTGAGCGAGCGCCGCCACCCTGTACGAAAGGACAGTAACGATTTGTTATGTTAGTACAAAAATTTACCACATTATTTATTACACTCTCTGCTTGCACCGCGCTCTTCATCGAACATGAAGCGTACGCAGCCTGCACCAATCCGCCGGTCATCGGCTGCACGACAGCGATGGGTTGTAATCCACCCGTCGAAGGCATTTTCGAGCTAAAACCCGGGCAAATTACCATCAACTATCACGACCAATGTGGCACCGAGGATGCGACGCGTGTCTACGCTCGCACCGGTATGAGCGGTGCTTTTGCTCAAATTAAACTAGAAAATAGCTCGAGCTCCGGCTGGCGGACCGCGACTCACGCGAACCTCGACGCCGGACAGACCTATTGTTTCATGGTGCAAACGCAGGAAGGTGCAACGCTGAGAAATTCCGCGCATCGCTGCGTCGTCACGCCCGCGGCCGCGTGTAACCCACCGGTCATCGGTTATGAAGAAGGAGGCGTCCCTGCGTTCCCCTTCGTGAGTGCGGATTCGATCGGGGTCCAATATCACGATCAATGCGGCAGCGACCGCGCCACCACGATTTTCGCGCGCCGCTTTGGCACCTCGGCGTGGACCGCCATCCACTCGGAGACGGGCCCGAAGCCCGGCTGGCGTACCGCGACCCACGCCAGTCTCGATGCTGATACTTCCTATTGTTTCACCGCCGCGACGACCGGCCCAGATGATCATGTGAGTTATTCGGAGCAACGTTGTGTGCGCACCGCGCCGGCTTTTCAAAATGTGGTGTTGACGGCGCCCGAGTCCCTGGAAGTTCTCGCTTCCTTCGAGTGGCACGATACTCATCCGCTGCCGGAAGGTACGCCTGAAGCGCCAGCTCTATATTACATGAATATTTTGCTCGAAGAGGAGACGACCGTCATGGCGCTCCGCCAGCTCGGACTTCACGTGCAGGCCGACCCACTCTTCGTGCCCGAGCTCACCGGATATACCGATGCGTCGACTTTGATCTACGGCTCCTCGAGCCTTCCCGCGGGCCGTTGGTATTTCGCTGTCGTCTCCGGCGCAGTTTATAATGCGCTTCGCACCGATAGTATCGCTTCGGTCGAACGCGGCGAAGGCGCGAATATTCCGGCGATGGTGCTCCGCAGAATTCCCGTTTCCGCGGCACGTTTCGGGAGCGCGTACCGGCTGAGCCCGGTGCATCTGACGGAGAACGGTTTCGAGCACAACGGGCTTCCGCGCCAAGTATGTTTTCCGTACGACGGAGGAGAGGCCTGTCAGATTCAGCAAGAGCTCGGTGGGTGGATCGCCCGCAAAGTCATCACTATTTCTTACGAAGCTCTCGACTACGCGGCGGAAGCGACGCGCGATCTGCTCGGCCAAGTATCTCGCCGGCTCGAAGGCGAAGTGAATTTGACGGTGCAATTCCGCCTGCTGAATACGGATCCCTTGTTCATGCCGAACCGGAGCGCGAATAGTTTTCTCACCAGCGGCTGGAGCGGTCAGGAGCTCTATTTGGCGAACACTAAAGTTCGCATTCGGCAGGGATATACTTCGTTCTCGGGAAAGACGAATTCCACGGGCCGAATCAGTCTGCCGATCTCCAAAAACAACGCGACCGGCATTTGTTTCGAGCTCGACAGCGAGTTCGTCAAAATCACGCAACACGTGGCGACCAAGGAGCTCTGCGTGCACTCTGCGGACAGCGGCTACGCGACGAGTCATGAAATGGAAATTCAGGTGAAAGACAGCCGCGCAAACGTCTTCGCGCAAGTGAACGACGCCGGTCGTTATCTGAAGACGGTCTTCGGGCACACGCCGGCGAAGATGACGATGTTGATCGGCGATGCGGCGGACCGGCTCGCGACCCAAGACGTCGCGTTCGCCGGATGTATGGGACGGATTCCGAATTTGGTCCTCAGCGGCGCTGCGGACGTATTGCTCGGTTTCCTGCACCCGACACTCATCACCGGCTCACTTTCGGCGGAATATCTTTATTCCGTGGATATCGTGCTACCTCGGGACAATGAGGCGAGCCGCGGCGTCGCGACGCATGAGTACGGACATGCCGCGATGTGCTCATTGCTCGGTGCCGGTCACGTTCAGACCGCCTGGACTCAAGTGATTCTGCAATCGGCGACACATGCGCCAAATGATGAAGCCTCCTATATCGCGGAAGCGTTCGCGGATTTCATCACGGCTCAGGTGGCCGGTGGGACAAACTATTTCGCAGTGCCGGATTCGCGGGAATCGCTGGGGGTGAATTATGCAGATCGCGACGGAGACGGGTTGGAGCACAACTATACCGACGCAGATTTGTCCGGTTCGCTAAAACCTGAATACCACGCAAAAGTGCGCCGAGTCGCCGCGCTCTTGCATGACGCCTTCGACGGTCACAACGGAGCCGCGACTCAACCGAACGATGCGCAGCATTGGGACTATGACTATACGGATAGCTATTTGGTGCACGAGACCAGCAACGGGACGGCGGCCGACGACGATCCCGTGTCCCTCGACGGACGTTGTTTGCCCCGTATTTTTCAGCGCTGGCGTGAACAAGCCTCGCTCCTCTCGGAGGGAACGTTTTTGCGCGCCTTGGCGCAGACGATGATCGCCAATGGTGCCACACGTGATGAGACCTGTGAGGTGTTCAAGAAACACGCTCCCTCGTGCCCCAGCTACGTGGCCAACCTGTCCACTGTGCCAGGTAGCGATCCGTGTGTCTCGCCGAGCAGCGGTAATGGTGGTGGCGGCGGGGGTGGTAGTCATGATCCCAGCGAGCCGCCGCCCGTCGTGAATTAGTATTAGTGCGAGGCGAGCTCTTCCGCGCAGATTTCGCGATCGTTCGCTCGAGTCAGCGGATCGCCAGATCGAAGCCGCACGCGTCGTCACCGAGGCCGCCGATACAGGTGGTCTCGGTGGCGCGCACCGGTTTCTTGAGGACACTCTCGGTGACGCCGGCGATCAGCCCGCCTTCAAAATGACAGAGCACGCGCCCGACGGGATCCATCCCACTGCAGGTCACGCACTCGAAGACCTCCACGCGAATATGATTCGCCTTCATAATCGGGACTTTGATCACCCCGATCTTCAGATCAGTACAAAGTTGGATGAAGTCCTCGAGGCGGGTGATGCCCAGCGCGGTCCCCAATTTTTTCCCGGCGACATAAGCTGTACCGGCCGCGCCGCGCCCGATGATGTCTTCCAGCGCCACCAAACGCAGCAGTCGGTAGAGCGCCACTCCGGTATCGGTGCCGAGCGTCGGGCGTGCGACTTTCAGCGCATTTCCAACCTCGATTCGTCCCGAAGCTTTTTTCAGAGGTGCATCGATCGGTTCAGTCGAAAAATTGCTCATCGCGTTCCCCTTTCGTTCAACAATACTCGGCGTAATTCACTTTCATTTGGACCTGGTCCAACGGACAGGGTGGCCAGAACGATTTCGTTCCCACCCACGGCGACCGGAAATGCATCGACGGTCGTGCCCGCTTCGGTTTCGACGTGAACGCGCATCACATGTCCGAGCCTCACCAGTTGTTTTGCTTTCGCAGCGGATTCGAGCAGCACACCGCTCAGGGCCGCCAACCCATCCTGATTTTCGCCATGGCCGGCGATCGGCAATCCTTGTTCGTCGGCGAGAGATACAGAACGGACGCCATCGCTCGCGGCCATACGCGAGACGATCCCGTCATAGTCTCGAATACCGCTGGCGCGCAGCCGTTCACCTTTGTGTTCGTCGCGAATTTCCGGTCGCACCACGATCGGGGCCGGCGCTCCTTTGACGTCCCCGATCCTCCAGCGCGCCGTGAAATATCCGGCCCAAAAGAATAGGGACGCGGCAACGACGCTCATCAAGATGAATAGTTGCAGCGTGGTCATGGGCTCCTCCCGAGGGTGACTTCGACGCGGCGTGCACGCCGGTAACCTTGTTCGCCCGGAGTCTCCGGGGATATTTCGCCGATACCTTCGATCGACATGCGCTCTTCCGAAATTCCGCGTTTCGCCAACCACCGCGCGACCGCTCTTGCGCGTTGTTCGCTGAGTTGGAAATTCCTCGCTTCGATCCCGCGCGGATCTGCGCTGCCGGTGATCTTGAGCTGTTCTGAGCCGGTGCGCGCGGCCACCGCGATTTCTTGGAGCGCTGCGCTCGCGTCGGGGCTCAACAGCGACGAGCCCGTCGCAAAGAGCAGCGACCAGCTCTGCGGCTGGACGACCTGCGGTACCGGCGCGAGCTCCACCTTGGCGGCGACCCTCGCGGCGACAGCCTCTTTCTCCTCGACCACCGCAGCTGTCCGCGAGGTCATGTCTTTCAGCAAAGCTGTCCGCGAGGGCACTTCGGCCACCGGCTCTTCGACGACCGGCGCCTGGATCGCGACCGCCGCGGGTGCCGTGAACACCAGCGGCGCGACCAAGACGTTGAGCGCGACGAGGTCGACAGCCCCGAGCGAAAGCGCGAAGAGCGCAATATTTCGGTTCTGTGTGTCCATATCAGCTCATGATCCGCAGAAGCTCGTTCACCGATCTTTTCAGCTCGAGGAAGATCAACCCGAGCTTGGCTTCGCGCGTGACCAATAAGAGGAGCGCTGCGTCCTCGGAGATCGCGTTGACGATGACGTAACCTTTCGGCGAGCGGACGTAGACCTGCTCCATCTCCGCACGCATCAGGTCCGCAGCGATTCTTTCGCCGACGCCGAGGATCGAGGCCGCCATACCGCCGATGAGCTCTTCGTCGACTTCGGACGGGAGGACCGAGGCGATGATGAAGCCGTCCATGTTGATGACGGCTGCGCCGATGACGTCGACGGAGACCATGCGCAATCCGCGAAGTGCTTCGTTGATGCGATCGGTGCGGGTCTGCGTCGCGCGCAGAGCTCCGTGCATGGTGGTTTCTCTTTTTCCGTTCGTAGACTCGAGCATGAAAATGCCCCCTTCTTATTTTTTCTTGCTGTATGCGGAGAAGATATCAAAACCGAACGGCGTGCTCGGTTTCGCGCGGATCGCAGGAAATAAGTTACCGGTGTCCTGCGCCTGGATGATGTGTTTCGCGGGAGGAAAAAGTGCCTGCGAGGTTCGAAGTGCTCGAGTGACATCCTCGGGCATTCTTTGGTCGAGCGAGGGTTCGAGCACCGACGCGTGGTCGATATCGCTCGTGGAAATATGAATATCCGAGCCGGGAATTTCCGCGTCGATCGATACTTCCGGCAAATCCGAATATTCCGCCGAACGGCCGAGCTTCAAGAGCTGGGTGATGTCGTCATCTTCGCCGCGCCCAACCGCTTCGTGCATTAAGATGCGCAACATCGCCGCCAGCTCGTTGGCGCTCGAAGGCCGCTCCGTGGTCTGCACAGAGAGGCAGCGGAGAATGGTCCATTCGACCTCCTCGGGAAGGCTCGGGTTATAGGTCCTCGGCGCTGTAATTTCGCCCTGGACGATTTTCATCAGCAGCTCGGCGTCGGAGGCGCCCTCGAAAGGACGGCGCCCGCAGAGCAGCTCGTAGAGCACTACGCCCAGCGCCCAAACATCGCGGCTCTTGTGGGCCGGGGCGTTGGAGAAAACCTCGGGTGACATATAGGCATATTTGCCTTTCACCCGCCCAATCTGCGTACCCGGACCTGCACGATCGGCCACGATCCCGAAGTCGAGGACTTTGGCGTGCCCGAGCTCGCTGAGCATGATGTTCTCGGGGCTGATATCCCGGTGCACCAGGCCTGCGTGGTGCGCGTAGTTCAGCGCATCGCAGACTTCCGCGAAGGCGTTCAACACGGCCGCCAGCGGAATTTGAGTCTTCGTCTTCTTCGCTTGGTGAAGGATGTGCCGAAGAGTCATCCCGGGGACGTACTCCATGGCGATCACGTATTGGCCGTCGATCAATCCGAGGTCGAATATTTGGACGATACCGGGGTGGAGTAATTTCGCCGCGACCGAAGCTTCGCGGATCATCATTTCCACAAACTCACTATTCGCCGCATACGCCGGGAGCAGAGTTTTCAGGGCAACTAACTTACTAAAGCCGCCGGCGCCTTTCGCGCGGGCAAGCCAGACATCGGCCATTCCTCCCGTCGCGAGGTGACAAATGATCTCATACCGTCCGAGGACTCGAATGGGCTGCGCCGTGTTGGTCTGATTCATCCCTTGGTCGCCCCTGGTGATGCTTGTCCCTTCGAACTGAGTGCGCGATCAAGCAACGGTGGTCTCCGTGCGGGGGACACGAGCGACGAGGCGTTTTTGCCGTGGTCGTTTTTTATCCATCTCCACGATGAAACTATCTCACGCACAAATCGCATCGAGCTCGTTCATGAATAGAGCGGCTCGTATGTAACCTTGATGCTCGAGCTCGGACTGAGGCATTCGAGATAAATGGCCTCGGCAAAGAGGCGGTTCAGCCAACGCCTCGGATATGCGGTCGGTGCAGCGATCCTCGTCGGTGGAGGTGCCGTCGTATTTTTAGGCGCCGCGAATCCGCTGCGGATGCCCGGCCCGTCGAATATCGGGCACGAGCAGCTGTCCTGCGAGTCATGTCATCGCTCCGCACCCGGCACTTTGCGGCAACAAGCGCAGGCGAATATTCGCTGGTTATTCGGGCTGAGGGCGAAAGCGGTGGAGATCGGCGCCGTGCCTGTCTCCAGCGCCACCTGTACCGAATGCCATGTCCGGCCGGACGACCGGCACCCGGTCTATCGCTTTTTCGAACCTCGGTTCGCCGAGGCCCGGCGGGAGATGAAACTTGAGCGCTGCGCCTCCTGTCACTACGAACACACCGGAAAAAGGGTGACCACGGAAATCAGCTTTTGCCGGAATTGTCACGCCGACCTGAGGCTGGCCCGCGACCCGCTCGATTTTTCTCACGAGCTGCTCGTGAGGACAGAACAGTGGGATCGCTGTCTCGGCTGCCACGATTTTCACGGAAACCATCTGCATCGTGCCCCGTCCTTGGTGACGGACACGATCGACCCGGATATTTTGCGCGAATATTTTAACGGCTCTCCGTCGCCTTACGGGATGGAGAAGAGACACAGCGCGCGGAGGTGATCATGTCGCCGTGGGTGAAGAGCGTAATATTCATTCAGCTGCTCGCGGTGGCAGGAATCTATCTGTTCGTCACCGCCCCCGCGCCGCTGGCCGAGGCGCAGACTTCGCGTCCGCTCTCGACGCGGGTGGCGTTCGAGATTCTGAATCAAGAAAATGCTCGCGTCCGCGGGCTCTATACAGAGGAGATCGTCGCCCAAGGAATGAAACAAGGGCTGAAGTTCAGCGAAGGATGGCGGACCGCGGGTGACGGCAGCGGTCCGCTTCCCGCGCTGTTCTTGCGGACAACAGCGGAGACGCTGGCGCAACGCAAAGCCCGGGTGCGCCTCTTTTTGGTGTCCGAACATCCGATCAACCGCGCGAATGCCGTGAACGGCGAACAGGCCCGCCTCTATCAAACGATGTACCGCTCGCGAGCTCCGGTCTACGCAGAGGACACGGAGCTCGGCGTCTTTACCGCGATGTTTCCGGATCTCGCGGTCACCGAAGCCTGCGTGCAGTGTCATAACAAACACGAAGACTCCGCAAAAAAAGACTGGTCTTTGGGACAGGTGATGGGCGCCGTGACTTGGACCTATCCCGAAGAGACGATGTCTCCGGAGGAGCTCGCCTCGCTGGTCGATTCACTGCGAAGCGCGATCGGTGCGTCCTACGACCAATATTTGCGGAACGCAGCCGCCGCACCTCAGCCCCCGGTGATCGGCGAACGTTGGCCGCGCGCGGGATACTATCTCCCGACCCGCGAAGTATTTATGTCCGAGATGAATGCGCGCACCTCTTCGGTGACGTTGTCGCGATTCCTCTCGGTGCTCTTGGAGGCACGATGAGAAGCCAAAGCTTGGTGATGAGAATTACCAGCGAATTTCCGGTGGTCAGCGGAAAGACGCCGTTTCACGTCAAAGTCGGCGCGATCTTCTGGATATTGTGGATCGTCCAAAATATTTGGCCGCCGCAAATTCCGGTCTTCGATACTCTGCGTGTCACCTTCACCTATCGCCTGCTCACCGGTTTTGCGCTGGTGGCCTTCATCGGCTTTCAGTGGATGTTGCCGTATCTGCGCCACGACGGAAAAATCGGCGCCGCCGCGAAAAATCTGGTCTGGCACCGTCGGCTCGGGGCGATCGCGCCGGTGCTCTATTTCCTCCACGCACCACGCTTCGGTTACGGATTTCTCGGGCTGCTGAGCGCTTCTTTTTTGACGAACGCCGCGCTGGCCACGTTCGGATATGATCGCTCATTGCGCTCAAAAACCTTGTGGCTCACCTGGCTCTTCGTCCACATCGTGGCCGCCTGTATGGTCCTCGCCCTCGGTGCGATTCACATCGTCACCGCGCTTTATTACGAGTGACAGACCGCTAATAACAGCGGCCGTCGCCGCAGGTCTGGCCGGAAGTACAGTCCCGCACTTCGCAGGGGCAAGACGCTCCGCGACAGATACATTTCTTCGCGCCTTGGCGTTCTTCGCAGACGTAGTCTTGATGGCAAGGGTCCCCGCCGCCGCAGCTGCAGGTGCCCGCGGGGCCACCTTTATCGAACCGTGCCGGGTCCGAACAAAACGTCTTCGCTCCGCCGCAGCATGCGACCGACAAACGTTTGTGAGCATCGTTGCACACGCCGGCCTCGGCCAAATGTGCTCGGCCGGCCTCGCGGACAGAGACCTCGAGCTGCGCGATCGGAACGGCGCCGCTGACCGCGACCGTGGATAACGCCGGAATTTCGGCGCGCGGTTTCTCGATCACCGCCAAAGCGTAGAGTGTGCGGTCCCCGTCGAACCAGCCTGTATTAACGGTCGCTCCGGACAAAAGCGCGATCGCCGCTTCGCTGTCGGGCGTCGTGTCGAAGGTCTTGGCGAGCTCCGCGAGCGCGCGATTCTTCACCGCAGCCAAAAGTACGCCCGATGACCAACACGGGTTTCCGTCGGGCGCGACCTCCACGCCGACCGCCCCGACGCGGGCGCTGTCCCCGGAGATAGTTGAGCTGAGCACAAATTTCCCTGCTTCCACCCAGGCCGGTTTGGAGACGCTGGCCTTGCGGACAGGTTCAGTCTTTTTCCCTTCCAGCACCGCACAGGACATCAAGCTGGTGACGAGAAAGACGAAGACCAAAACGACGATTATGACGACGACGACGGCTCTCTTCATATGGTCATCAGGAAAATATTCGGACGAACATCTTCCTCCCCTGTGGTCCACCGCCAATAGCGGAGCAGAATCATGTACACCATCAAACCGGTCTCTCCCTCACCCCAGAGGACGTATTTGATCGATTGTGACATCAGGTTTTGTTGGGTGAGCCCGAGGAACAAGCTGATCGGGTCGAGTAGCTCGCTGATATAAGCGATGGTATTGGCGATGGCCACCGCGCCGAATACTTCGACGACATAGTTGTCGTCCTCTTTGCGCACGGTGATCGACAGAGGTGCGATGAAATCGCTGCGGTTGTCGACTAAGTTCACGTGCAAAAAAGCGAGCGGCCCGTCGGCCCAATAATATTTCCGAATTTCCTCGGCCTTATCGCGGCGCGCTTCCCGCGACGAAGTTCGGAGCGGCGAGGCGTGTACCTTTTTTCCGATCATTGCCTTCCAGAGCTCTGCAGATTGTTCGTCGGTGAAGGTGATGTCCGAAACGCGCAGCTCCGTCGAACGCCAAGTGCGGCTCAGGGCCCCGAGCATCAAGATGGCGAGGGCGATCGCCAAGGCGCCGAAGACGCCGCGCGGGTCGTCGATGATGATATCGACGAGCGCGTAGGTGAACAGCAAACAGACCAAACACATGTACAAAAAGCGGATGAAATAGATCGTCCGTTTTTTGAGCTCGTTGGCTTCGTGCCACTGCCGGTAAAGCGAGATCGCCACGGCGACACCCGAGGCGTGGATCAGCGCTAAAACGCCGGTCGCATAGGTGGGCGCCTGCGCTTCGACGTCCGCCCCGAGCCCCAGGGTCACCAGCGCGCACGCCGCGATGATCACCAAAACCAGCGGCCGCCGGTACGACGCCCAATGCGGCGCCATTCCGAAACGCGGCAGATAACGCGGGATGAAATTGAGCAGTCCAACCATGGCGGAGGCCGCGGCGAACCAGAGGATGGCCATGGTCAACAGGTCATAGGCCACGCCGAAGCCGGACCCGATCAAACGGTGCGCGAGATGGGAGAGCACGCGGCCGGCGGCGGCACCTCCGGGTGCATATTCTTCGGGGCGCAACAACAACGTCGAAGCGAAGCTCGATGCGAGCAAAAAGACGCTCATCATGGCGGCCGCGGTGATCAGCAATTTTCGCGTCGCGGTGACTCGGCCGATCACCTGCGGCATGACCGATAAGCTGGTCTCGAAGCCGGAGAGGCCGAGCGCCAATTTCGGAAAGACCAACACGGTGGCGATGAGTATCGCCTGCGAGTCACCGGCGAGATCCAGGCTCAAAGTCCACTCATCGAGGAGGTGCGGATGGATCGCGATTTCATAGAGACACGTGCCGAGCACCAGCACGTTCGCCAAAACATAAGGAATAGCGATAGCGATGGCCCAGCCGACGGCTTTTCGGAATCCGACAAAAAAGACGACGATCAGCGGGACGAAAAACACCATCGTGACGAACAATTCGCCGTCGCGAAGAAACGATCGAAAGTATGGGTTCGCGGTGGCGTGTACGGCGGCGTCTGCGGCCGAGATGGTTATCGTCAATAAAAAACCGGTGCACGCGAAACCCAGCAGCATCAAAACTAATAATTTTCCGCGCCATCCTTCGAAGACATCTTCCAGGAGCGCGATCGATCCTTGTCCTGCAAAAGAGCGCGAAGCGATTTGGGTATAGATCGGCACCGCACCGAACAAAGTCACTCCGACCAGCCAAATCGTGGCCAGGGGAGCGAGCGCTCCGGCGGCCACCAGCGCGATACCTGGCTGGTAGGCCAGCGAAGAAAAGTAGTCGACGCCGGTGAGCCAGAGGACTTTGTACCACTCTTGCTCGCGCAGCTGGCGCGGCGCATCGAGCCGGTGCCCGTACAATAAGAAACGCCCGAGCACCGTCTTCGGTTCGAGGACTCCCGGCACGCGCAGAGGCGGCGGCTTATATGAGGTCTCGTCGGTCACGTCGACGTACTCATGATGAAGATATTCGGGCGCACGTGTTCTTCACCGGTTTTTGCGCCCCAATATCGGAGGAGGATCATATAGACCATCAACCCGGTCTCACCTTCGCCCCAGACGAGATATTTGATCGACTGCGTCATCAAATTTTGCCGCGTGAGGCCGAGGAATAAGCTGATCGGATCGATCAGCTCGCTGATATAGGCGATCGTATTGGCGATGGCCACGGCGCCGAAAACTTCGACGACATAGTTCTCTCCTTCTTTTTTCACAGTGACTTTGAGCGGAGAGAGAAAATCACTGCGGTTGTCGACCAAGTTGACGTGCAAAAAAGCGAGCGGGCCGACGGCGGCGCGATAGAATTTTCTGATTTCCTCGGCTTTTCTCTTTCGCGAACGCGCCGAGCCGGTGCGCAGCGGTGCCGCGTGAACTCTTTTGCCGATCATCTCTTTCCACAACGCGTGCGAGCTGTCGTCGGTGAAAGTGAGATCGGAGACGCGGAGCTCGATGGAACGCCATGCGCGGCTCCACGCCCCGAGCAACATGATGGTGGCGATGAAGAACATCGCGATGATCACGCCGTCGGTGCGGGCGATGACGTTGTCCACCAACGTGAAGGCGAAGACCGCGACCACCAGCCAAAAATAGATGATCCGCAACCAGCGGCGTTCGCGCGTCGCTTCGAGCGCCACCGCCAAACAAGCCGAGAGCATCAACACCAAGACGCCGGTGGCGTAGGCGCCGCCCTGAGCTTCCACGTCGGCTTTGAAGATGATCGTCACGATCACCGAGACCAGATAGAGCACCAAGACCAACGGCCGCTGAAACGCGATCCACTGCGGTGCCATGCCGAAACGAGGCAAATATCTCGGGATCAAATTCAACATGCCGGCCATGGCCGATGCGCCTGCGAACCACAAAATCGCGATGGTGGAAAAATCGTAAATACTGCCGAAGGTGGAGCCGAGATATTTGTGCGCGATGAAAGCGATCGCGCGCCCGGCTGCTTTGCCTCCTTTGGAATAGTCTGCGGGATCGATCAACAGCGTGGTCACGAAGCTCGACAGGAGGAGCAGCGTACACATCAGCAGCGCGGCGGAGAGCAGGAGCTTCCTGGTCGCGCGGACACGTCCTACGGGATATTCACTCGCCTGTTTGTCCTCTTCGCCGCCGGAAATTTGCGGCATGACCGAGACGCCGGTCTCGAAGCCGCTCATTCCCAGCGCTAATTTTGGAAACACCAGCGCGCAGATAAGTAGGATTGTGGTCGGATCCCCGCGCGCGTTCACCGCATTTTCCCAGCGCGTAAATACTTCTGGGTGGGTCAGCGCTTCATAGAGCGCATAGCCGAGGACGATGAAATTCAAAAATATATAAGGAAGAGCCACCGCCATGGCCACGCCGATCGCCTCGCGAAAACCGCGCAAAAAGACGGCTGCGAGCAGCGTGATCAACGCCAGCGTCACCCACACCTGCTGACCATGCAAAATCGGCTCGAGAAAGGGGTTGTGAACCATGTGTTCGGCGGCGTCCGCCGAAGACAAAGTAATGGTGATGATAAAATCGGTGCAGGCGAAGCCGAGGAGGATCAGCACCAATAATTTTCCGCGCCAACCTTCGAGGGCGCTCTCCAACATGGCGATCGAGCCTTGGCCGGCGAACGATCGTTTGGCGACCGCGGAATAGATCGGGACCGCGCCGAATAAAGTGAGGAGAACCAAGAGTACGGTGGCAAACGGCGCCAGCGCGGCGGCGGCGATCAGCGCAATTCCGGGTTGATATCCGAGCGTGGAAAAATAATCGACGCCGGTGAGCCAGAGGACTTTATACCAGGGGTGTCCGTGATGACCTTCCGCGGGCTGGTCCAGACGATGGCCGAAGGTCAGCCACCGGACGAGCGCGTTCGGGGTCGGGGCGTTCGGTTTCACGGCATTTATAAGCTGATGTGTTTCCAGCTACCCCCGGCGAACTTCCAACCCATGATCGCGGCGAGCAACAAAACGTAGAGCGCGGCGGCAGCCCACAAGCCGACCAAACCACCGTCGAGATACACGCCGAGCAACCACGCGAGCGGCACGAGACAGGTCACGTGGAGCACCGCCTCCACCACCATAACGAACTTCGTGTTGCCCGCACCGTAGAGCGATTGGGTGAAGACGAAGCCGGCGGCGATCAGCAACGACGCTCCGGCCATCAACCGGAGCGGGGCGACACCTGCGGCGATCACCAAATCTTTCCCGTTTTCCGCCATCTCTTTCGAGCTCATGAAGAGGCCGAGGATCTCTTTCGGGTAGGCGAACAGGATCGAGCCGAACACCGCCATCAACAAGGTTCCGATCTTCACGCTCTCCCAAGCATATCGAGACGCAAGGTTCGGATTTTTTGCACCGAGCGACTGCGAAACCAGCGTCGCCGTAGCTGTACCAAAGGCCAGGGCGATCAGAATGATCAAAAGCACGATCTGCAAGATCACCGAAGTCGCGCTCGCGTTGACCGGGATAGTATGAATATCGAGCTCGTCGAGGCGCGCGGCGGCTTTGAGGAACGCCAAAAATCCGCTCATCGCCACAACCACCGCGATGCCCGAGGGGAGCGAGAGCTTGAAGATCGTCGAGGCGGTGGTCCAGGAGAAGCTCTTCGCTTGATAGAGATGAAACTGCTTCTTGATCGAGGGCCGCATCGACCAGCCGATCATGAACAGTGTACCCACCGCGCTCGACACAGTTGCGGCCCAGGCGGCGCCTTCCACGTTGAGCTTCGGCATGCCGAACCAGCCGAGCACCAGGCCGAGGCACAAAATAATATTGATGATATTCATGACGATCGCCGCGTACATGTGGATCGCGGTTTTGCCGATGCCGTCGAAGAACGCTTTGTAGACGGCGGTGACCACCATGGAAACTATCCCGAGAAAACGGATGCGGGCGAACGGGAGGCCTTGTTCCACGACCGAGGGATCAGAGTTCAAATAGGGCAAGGTGTTCGGGAGGACAAAGTATCCGAGGATGGAGAAGATGACCCCCAGGACAGTTGCCAGCGCGGCGGCCGACATCAGAGCGCGGCCTGCTTCTTCGTCGTTGTTTTGAGCGTGGCGGCGCGCGGTGATCGCCTGCGTGCCGATGGCGATCGAGGACGACAAAAATCCGCCGACCAACCAAAACACGGGCAAAGAAAGGCCGAGCGCGGCGATGCCTGGAACCGCTAATTCTTGCGGCAGAGTGCCCACCACCGCCGTGTCGACGATATTCACCGCATTTTGGGTGATCATGGCGGCGACCACGGGACCGCCGAGGCGCACCAATTTCTTGGTAATTTCCGTGTCGATCAGCTTGTAACGCGTGCCGCTCAAATACGCGCCGGTGATGATCACCAGAGCGAGAGCCAGCGAGGCTCCCGGAGAGATAAAATTCAAGCCGACGGATGCCCAGGCGAAACCGAGGAGCGCCAGCGGGACGAGCGCTGCGATCACGCGTGCTGCTTCTTTCTTTCACGCCACAGCTCGATGGCTGCGGGAAGAACAGACAGGACGATGATCGCTAAAATCACGTACTGAAAATTCCGCTTCACGGCCGGGATATTGCCGAAGAAATATCCAGCCACGGTGAACGAGACGACCCAGGTGATCGCACCGACGACGTTGAACATCGCGAAGCGGGGGTAGGTCATCTTTCCGATGCCCGCGACGAACGGCGCGAACGTGCGAACGATCGGCATGAAGCGCGCGAAGATGATCGTTTTGCCGCCGTACTTTTCGTAGAAGGCTTGGGCTTTGAGCAGGTGTTTTTTGTTGAGGAATCGCGATGTTTCGCTGTGAAACACCTTCGGCCCGACGCGATATCCGATCGAGTAATTCACCGCATCGCCGAGAATGCCGGCGACGATCAAGAGGCCGATGACGATCGGGAGAGAGAGCGGCGAGCCTTCGATCGCGGTGAGCGCGCCGACCGCGAAGAGCAGCGAATCTCCGGGGAGAAACGGTGTCACCACCAACCCGGTCTCACAAAAGACGACGATGAAGAGGAGGAGGTACAGCCAACCTCCGAGCGTCGTCGTCCACTCGACCAGATGTTTGTCGAGATGCAGGAAGATATCGATCGCAGTTTGAAAGAGTTGGATGAGCTGGTCGAAGAGCTCCACGGATGGCTCAACGAGGAACCACTTCGATCGCTGTGAATCAACGATTAAAGCTCGCTCGACACGTCGGGTCGTTAATGCTATCGCCCCGAACGCTCAACGGGCCATACACCTATGCACATTCGACTTTCCTCATTTCGAACCCACCTGCGCAGCGCGTTTTTCGCGTGTTTTGCGCTCGCCCTCGCGCTGATCGCGCCGGCCGCGTATGCGAGCGAAGCGGAGCTCAGGCTCCCTGACCTACGATCGGTCAAATTCCTCGGCATCGACGGATGGACGCTTTTGGCCGCGGGCCTCGCCATCTGCGTGCTCGGCCTCGCGTTCGGGTTCATTCAGTACAACACGCTGAAGAACCTGCCCGTGCATCGTTCCATGCGCGAAATCTCGGAGCTGATCTACGAGACCTGCAAGACGTATCTGATCACGCAGGGCAAGTTCATCATGCTGCTCTGGGTGTTCATCGCGATCATCATGGTCGTGTATTTCGGCGTGCTGGTTCACATGTCTTTTGGACAGGTGTTCCTCATCGTCCTGTGGAGCATCATCGGCATCGCCGGTTCGTACGGCGTCGCTTGGTTCGGCATCCGCGTGAACACCTTCGCGAACTCGCGTACGGCGTTCGCGTCGCTCAAGGGCAAGCCGTTCCCGACCTACGCGATCCCGCTCCAGGCCGGCATGAGCATCGGCATGTTGCTGATCTCGGTCGAGCTCTTCCTGATGCTCATCATCCTGTTATTCATCCCGAACGAGAGCGCGGGGGCGTGTTTCATCGGCTTCGCGATCGGCGAGTCGCTCGGCGCTTCGGCGCTGCGTATCGCGGGCGGTATCTTCACCAAGATCGCCGACATCGGTTCGGACCTGATGAAGATCGTCTTCAACATCAAGGAAGACGACGCGCGTAACCCGGGCGTGATCGCGGACTGCACCGGCGACAACGCAGGTGACTCGGTCGGCCCGAGCGCGGACGGTTTCGAGACCTATGGCGTCACCGGCGTCGCGTTGATCTCGTTCATCCTCCTCGCGATCAACGACACGACGATCCAGGTCCAATTGCTGGTGTGGATCTTCGTCATGCGCCTGATGATGGTCATCGCTTCGGCGGCGTCCTACGGCATCAACGCCATGCTCGCGAAAGCGAAGTACGGAACCGTCGACAAGATGAACTTCGAGCATCCGCTCACCTTCTTGGTGTGGCTGACCTCGGGCGTCTCTGTCATCGCGACCTACGCGGTCAGCTACGTGCTCATCCCGAACATCGGGAACGATCCGACGTTGTGGTGGAAACTTTCGACGATCATCACCTGCGGCACGTTGGCCGGTGCGATCATCCCGGAGGTCGTGAAGGTCTTCACCTCCACCGAATCCGCGCACGTCCGTGAAGTCGTCACCGCGTCGCGCGAAGGTGGCCCGTCGCTCAACGTTTTGTCCGGTCTGATCGCTGGTAACTTTTCGGCCTACTGGATGGGCATCGTCATCGTGGCTCTGATGGGCATCTCGTACTTCATGAGCTTGCAGGGCCTCTCGGGGATCATGATCGCGCCGGAAGTTTTCGCCTTCGGTCTGGTGGCCTTCGGCTTCCTCGGTATGGGTCCGGTGACCATCGCGGTCGACTCGTACGGTCCGGTGACGGACAACGCGCAGTCGGTCTACGAGCTCTCGCTGATCGAGAACATTCCGAACGTCAAAGAAGAGATCAAACGAGACTTCGGCTTCGACGTGAACTTCGAGAAGGCCAAGCACTATCTCGAAGAAAACGACGGCGCAGGAAACACGTTCAAAGCGACAGCCAAACCGGTGTTGATCGGAACGGCGGTCGTCGGTGCCACGACGATGATCTTCTCGATCATCGTCTTCCTCACGAAACGGGAGCTACCGGAAGGCGTGCTCGTCACTCAGCAACATCTGCTCGATTACTCGCACCACTTCTCGCTCTTGAACGCTCCGTTCTTGCTCGGTCTGATCACCGGCGGCGCGGTCATCTATTGGTTCACCGGCGCTTCGACGCAGGCGGTGTCCACGGGCGCCTATCGCGCGGTCGAGTTCATCAAAGCGAACATCAAGCTGGACGGTGTGGAGAAAGCCTCGGTCGAAGACTCGAAGAAGGTCGTCGAAATCTGCACGCAGTATGCACAAAAAGGCATGTTCAACCTCTTCATGACGGTGTTCTTCTCGACGCTCGCTTTCGCCTGCCTCGACTCGTCATTCTTCATCGGTTACCTCATCTCGATCGCGCTCTTCGGTCTCTATCAGGCGATCTTCATGGCGAACGCCGGTGGTGCTTGGGACAACGCGAAGAAGGTCGTCGAAGTCGAGCTCCGTGAAAAAGGAACTCCGCTGCACGCGGCCTCGGTGGTCGGCGACACCGTCGGTGACCCGTTCAAAGATACGTCTTCGGTGGCGATGAATCCGATCATCAAGTTCACCACGCTGTTCGGTCTGCTCGCCGTCGAATTGGCGGTCGAGATTCCGCAATACAGTGTGTGGCTCTCGATCGTGTTCTTCTTGATCTCGACCGTGTTCGTGTACCGTTCGTTCTACGGCATGCGCATCGAAACCGCGGGTGCCACGGGCGGCGCGGCGGCTCCGTCGGGAAAAATGGCTACTTCCGGTAAATAGTTACTGTCCGCAAGAACAGTCCCACCGCGAGTACGAGCGCGAACCAAGCCGAGCTTTGAACGCCTTGTGTGGCGCTGCATCCGAATCCGGATCCGGCGCCCGCGTCCACATACCCGAGCTCCTCGGCGCCATAGGCGCACTGCGGGTCGCTGGGCTCGGACTGCCGGCCGCTCGCATCGACACCAACGACGGTGACACAAATTTCGCGTCCTGCGATTTGTGCCTCGACTACGAGCGGGCTGTCCTTGGAGACACCAACTAAGGCACCACCTTCATCATAGGCGAAGTAGAGATGCGAATCGTCCGGTTCCAGCTGGATCACGATGCCGTACGTCTGGCAGGATTCGCCGTACGGCAGACCGAGGTTCGACGAGACCCGCCGCACGATCGGCTTGTTCGGCGCTGTGAGCGCCGGGCCGCCTGCGCTGAAGATGACGGTGTCTTTCGTTTCGCCGGTGAACAGCTCGAAGCGATCGCCGTCTCCGAGCGGCATTTTCGGTTTCACTTGAATCAAGCGGCCGAAGGGGAGCTCGGTGGTGAAGATGTCCACTTCGACAGGAACCTGTCCGTTGCCTTTGAACAAGGATGGATCGGGCATGCCGAGGGAGAGGCTCTCGGCGGCGACGATCCACATCGACGCTTCGGGAGCGACGATCGCGTTCCGGTCCGGATAGTAGGTGGAGAACGCCCGCTCATGCCATGGACAGGTCGGCTGCGTCGGGGCAGGGCTCGCAGGATCGGCGGCGACGGTCATCGCCAGGGTCGTGATCGCGTAGAGCAACACGTCGCTCCGATTGTGCAAACAAGCGGCCAAGGTACAAAACACCGCAGGAAAACAGGGGAAATGGGCCCAATCCTGGCGGCGTTGTCATGGCGGGTTTAGATTGCAGCGCGTATGGCCCGCAGCAGAAAGAAGAAGAAGGGAATCGATCCGGGAGCCTCACCGGGGACGCTGGTTTCCGACCCGAACGCACCCAAACCGGTGGTGCAAGCGATCGTCTACGACGAACGGAAGCTCGAGGACCTGGCGATCAAAGACGCCGGCGACCTGGCGCAGCACTACCGCACCGGCAAGAAGATCTGGGTCAACGTCGACGGCCTCGGCGATGCCGAGACAATCCGCAAGATCGGCGAAGTGTTCGGCTTACATCCGCTGGCGCTCGAAGACGTGCTCAACGTCCACCAACGCGCGAAGTGTGAACACTACGGCTCGCACACTTTTATCGTGCTGCGGATGGCCTGTCAGAACGCGACTCTGGAAACGGAACAAGTCTCGATCTTCTTCGGCGAACGTTTCGTGATCACGTTTCAAGAAGGTATCGAAGGTGACTCGTTCGGTCCCGTCCGCGATCGCCTGCGCAAAGGCGGCGGCCTCTCGAGAAGATCCGGTCCGGACTATCTCGCGTATGCGTTGATCGACGCCGTGGTCGATCATTATTTTCCGGTGATCGAACGTTTCGGCGAACATCTCGACGCGCTCGAAGATTCGGTCATTCTCAGCCCCACGCAGCAGACGCTGAATCAGATCCACCAAGTAAAGCGTGACCTCCTTACTCTGCGGAAAGCATTTTGGCCGCTGCGCGACGCGGTTAATACTTTGATCAGGGATCCCATTCCGCACGTGTCCGAGGAGACACGTATTTATCTGCGCGACGTGCACGACCATGTCATTCAAGTCATCGATATCGTCGAAACCTACCGCGAGCTCGGCTCGGGTTTGATGGACGTGTACCTGTCGAGCGTCAGCAATCGCATGAATGAAGTGATGAAGGTGTTGACCTTGATGGCGACGATTTTCATCCCGCTGACCTTCATCGCCGGCGTCTATGGGATGAACTTCGATCCCGAGAAGTCGCCCTGGAACATGCCCGAGCTCCGGTGGTTCTACGGTTACCCGTTCTCACTTGGGCTCATGTTTGTGACCGCAGTGATCCTGCTGTTCTTCTTCCGTCGCAAAGGTTGGTTTGGCTCGGTGGCGATCATTCCGGTCTTGAGCAAACCCGCGCCGCCGAAGGTGGATGTCGAGGCCGGCGCCCGCGGCGTTCATCCGATGTAACCGCATTTGTCCGCGAGGGCAGTTGCGGCCTTGGCACTGTTTTCTTATGGTGCGCCAAGTCCCGACTTTTTCTGATGAGCTTCAACATGCGCCAGCTCCACGCTCCATCGGAGAGCGGTGAGGGTCCGGGACACGAACGCGACCGTGCCGGCGAAGTGATCAACGGGCGTTACCGCCTCGATCGTCTCATCGCTGCGAGCGGTTCGGGCATGGTCTATCTCTCGACGGAGCTCGCGACGCAGCACCGCTCTTCAGTGAAGCTGATCGCCACGCGATTGAAAGAATACGACCAAGAGCTCGCGCAACGTTTTCGCGAAGAGGCGCAACACTGCGCGCGCCTCATTCATCCGAGTATTGCGGCCATCTATGATTATGGGGAGACGGAGCGCGGCGACCTCTTCATCGCCATGGAAAATGTCGACGGCCGGCCGCTCGCCGAAGTCATCGCCGTCGAAGGCCCGCTCCCCATGGAGCGTATTCTCAATATTGCAGTCCGCATCTGTCGCGCATTGAAACACGCACACGACCACCATGTGCTGCACCGCGACCTCAAGCCGAGCAAGGTGCTCTTGTGCGGTAAACATCTCGATGAAGATCTGGTGAAGCTGCTCGATGTCGGCGTCGCGGGCTTGTTGGTCGGCGAACGTGCGCGCTGGGGCATCGCAGACTCACAAGACTCGCCGCTCGGTTCACCGAAATACCTCTCGCCCGAACAAATTCGTGGTGAGGCGCTCGATCCGCGCTCGGATATGTACTCTTTCGGCGCCGTGCTCTTTTGTATGATCACCGGCGTGCCGCCTTTCGTCGGCTCGCGGGCGGTGGAAATTGCCGAACAGCACCTGCGCGCGCGGCCACCTGCGATGGAATCGGTGGGTTATAAACGGGCCGTCCCGCATCCGGTCTTCGCCATCGTTTCGCGGTGTTTGGAGAAACAACGGGAAAATCGCTTTGCGTCGATGGCCCAGCTGATCACCGAGCTGAAGATCGCGTATCAAGCTTCGGTCGGCCGTTCGATCTCCAACGAAGAGAACGAGGTTTCCGACGATATCGGCGATAAACAAGATCTCGCCGAGGCGTTGCGCATGTCGCGGAAACTACCGCCGGAGCGCGTTCCTGATCCGAAGCCGGCGCACCAGCCGCTTCCGCCGATGCGCGCGCAGCCGACACCTTTACCGGGCTCGATGACGCCGATCCCTCAGGCGCTACGGGTGACGCCCTCGCCCCCGCTTCCGCCGACCAGCGTGACACCTGTCCTTACGGCCACTCCATCGATCACGCCGGTGATGCCTCCGCTGCGTTCGCTTACGCCCGCGCCCGCAGCACATGTGCCGCCGATCGGGCAGCCTCCGCCGAAGGTCACGAGACTACCGTGGTTCATCGCGGCATTTTCGCTCTTGATCGCCATCGCTGCGGTCGCTTCATTATTTCTCGGTCCAACTTACAATTCCTCGACGCCCCTACCTTCCCCGGATCCGCCCGCTGCGGATTTCGAGGAGGTGAAAATTACCTTCGAATCGATACCGCGCGGCGCCCGGGTGGAAGAGCAGGGCGTGATCATCGGCGTCACGCCGTTTATTCGTACTTATCCGCGCGCCCAAGAACGCCGGCGCTTCGATTTTATTTTGGACGGATATCGCTCCGGTTCAGCGGATGCATCGATGTCTTCGGGGAAGACGATTCTGCGCGTCGCCTTAGAGAAGACGCCGTAAAACAGCGATCATCCGCCAGCTGGCGTCGGTGTTGTCGAACGGGGCGTCGGCTGCGAATTCGCCGTGCATTTGGGCGATTTCGAACGCGCCCGACATCGCCACCGCAGCGTCGAGCTCCGGTTTGCCATAGTCGCGCATCCGCACCCGTTCGACCAGCCGCTGCTCATGGCCGCGTTCGCGGGCGATCATCTCCACGGTCGGCTCGAAGATTTGAGCGATCGCGTCGTAGGGGTCGTTCTCACTGCCCCATCGCGTTTCGACTTCCAGCTCCCCGCGCGTCATTTTCCACGGTTTGCTCACGGCCGATCTGCGAGCGCCGCGGCCGGCGAAGTCTTTCGGGTGCTGAATTTCCAGGATGAATATTCCGCCGGGATTCAGGTGGCGCGCGATAGTTTGAAAATGGCGCACCAAATCCCGGTGCGAATAAATATGGGCGACCGAATTGATCATCAAAATCGCGAGATCGAAGCGGCGGCCGAAATCGAAGTCGATCATATCGGCGCATTTCGTTTCCAGCGCCACGCCGGCTTCTTCTGCGCGTTGTTCGGCGAGCCGGCACATCGCCGGGGAGAGATCGAGCGCAGCCGCTCGTGCGCCGCGGCGGCCGAGCTCGATGGCGTGGAGCGCCGGTCCGCTCGCGAGCTCCAGGACCGAGTCGATCTTCGTTTTGCCGCTCGCCCGCCGGTACCAGGCTTCGAGCACGTCGCATTCGTGCGCGTAGTCGCGGTAGCTGAAGGCGAGCTCGTAGAGCTCCGCTGCGCCGTAGACCAAATCACTCATCGAAAGAGCGGGTTAAAACAGAGAGACCCGACAGATCAAGCGCTTGCTCCGCCGTTCACGCCTCAGTAGACCTTACGGGATTCTATGGCTCGCATTGCCGTGCTCTACAACGTCGATTGGGAACACTATCCGCCGGGCGCACCGTCGTACGAAGCCGATGCCGACGTGAAGAAGACCGCGCAGTCGATCTTCGCCGCGCTCACCCGCGGGCATCATCAACCGTACTATCTCACGGCGGACAACGATCTCGCGCCGCTCGAAGCCGAGCTGAAGAAAGACCACCCGGATATCGTTTTTAATTTGGTGGAATCGCTCGGCGGCGCGGGCGGCCGCGAAGCCGAAATTCCCGAGCTGTTGGGGAAATTAAATCTCCGTTACACGGGAAATTCGGCGCAAGTGTTACGCATTTCCGGGGCGAAAGATGAAACGCGTCGCATCTTGAGCGAGAGCGGCGTACCGGTGGCTCCGGGATTTGTCGTCGATGGTCCCGAAGACCTCGAAGAAACCTCGCTGACCTATCCGCTGTTTGTGAAACCGGCGCGCACCGACGCTTCGATCGGCATCGACCAAAAATCCGTGGTCCGTGATTTTGGAGCCCTGCAGGCGAAAATCCAGCACCTCGCGGCCAACTATCCGGGCCCTTATTTAGTGGAAGAATATCTTCCTGGCCGAGAGATCAACGTGGCCATTTTTCCTGAACCTCGCCGCGGTAACTATGTTTGTACGGAGATCGATTTTTACGGCTTTACCGCCGATCAATCGCCGATCGTGACTTACGACTGCAAATGGATGCCGGGTACGCCGGACTATCTCGCGAAATCCGTCCCGCTCGAAGGCCGGATGCCCAGGGAGCAGATCGACGCCGCAAAAGCCGTAGCACGCGCGGCATTTTTGGCGCTGGGCGCAACCAGTTATGGGCGCGTCGATCTCCGCGTGGGCCGCGATGGGAATTTCTACGTCATCGACGTCAACCCGAACCCGGATATTTCCAGCGACGCCGGTCTCTCGGTGGCCGCCCGGTCCATCGGGGTCGAGCACGACGCCTTGATCAACAGTTTCGCGGACGCCGCGATGGGGAAAGATTAAATGGAGCTCAGGCCGATCAACTCCTCCGACCGTGCGCCGCTCGCCGAGCTGCTCGGGCGCGTGGAAAACTTCACCGCGAGCGAGGTCGACGTTGCGCTCGAGCTCATCGACGGCGCGATCCGCGGGCCGGAATCCGAATATTTCGCGATCGTCGCCGAAGATGAGGGCCGAGTCGCGGGATATATTTGTTACGGCCCAACGCCGATGACCGAGACCGCTTGGGATCTTTACTGGGTTGCGGTCGACCATAATTTGCGTGGAAAAGGGATCGGGAAAAAATTAATTCGCGATTTCGAGCGCGTAGTCCGGGAAAATAACGGTCGCATTATCCGCATCGAGACCTCGTCCATGGAAACTTATGGCGGGACGCTCGAGTTCTATTTGCGGGAGAGCTATGTGGTGCTCTCGCGGATCGACGATTTTTACAAAAAAGGTGACGACCTGATCACATTGATGAAGCGCTGGTAGCGGCCTTCTTCTTGACCACCAATACCGAACATTTCGAGCCCTGCACCACACGTTCGGCGACCGAGCCCAATAAGAAATGCGACGGCCCGGTGCGCCCGTGCGTCGGCATCACCACCAGGTCGTGCGTCTCCGTGTGTTCGAGAATCACCGCCAAAGGTTGTCCGGTGTCGACGAGGATCTTGCGCCGATCGGCCGGTGTTTTCAGGGTCGCGGCCCAGTCGTTGAGCTGTTTGTTCGCCGCTTCGACGATGCTCGCGATCTGCGCGGTCGGCTCGACGAAGGTGAACTCCAGGACCGCGAGCTGCAGCACTTGATGCACGTGCAGCAAAGTCAGCTCCGCATTTCCCACGACCGCCATACGATCGGCTTCTTCGAGCGCAAACCGCGATTGCGCGGAAAAGTCGATGGGCACCAAGATGCGCGGAGCGTTCATCATGGAACTTGTACTCCCCCCGCTCGCCAGGGTCCAGAAAACTCTAGCCGTACCCACCCTGCGTATCCGGGAAGAAAATAGAAACCCGGTCAATGAGCGGGGCGAATTTGTACTTTATTGGATGATTGCCTCGCGCCGCACGCAGGATAATTTCGCGCTCGATCGTGCGGTGGAGTGGGCGGTCGAGCTCGACAAACCGCTCCTTATTTTCGAGCCGCTGCGCGCGGACTATCGCTGGGCCAGCGACCGGATTCATCAATTCGTGCTCGATGGAATGGCGGACAATTCCGCGGCGATCGAAAAATCGCGGGCGACTTATTATCCCTTCGTCGCGCGCAGCAAAAAAGACGGCAAAGGTTTGCTTAAAGCGCTCGCAGACAAAGCAGCGGTGATCGTCACCGATCATTTCCCGTGTTTCTTTCTGCCCCGGATGGTGGCTGCCGCCGCAAAAAAAGTGGATATCTTGTTGGAGTCCGTCGATTCCAACGGCTTGCTTCCGGTCGCTGCGACGGATCAGATATTCAAAACCGCGCGCGGCTTTCGCACCTATTTGAGGAACGAGCTCCCCAAACACCTGCATTCTTTTCCGCGCGAAAAACCGCTCCTTTCGTTACCGCGGGCTCAAGAGCTCAAAACGAGCACGCTGAAAGTTATCCGGGCCGAATGGCCACCAGGCTTCGAGGTCGAGCTGTCGGCGCTGCCGATCGACCATCGCGTGCCCCCTTCGGAGCTCCACGGCGGAGCGAGAGCGGCGCACAGCGTGCTCAAAAGCTTCGCCGCCGAACGTCTGGAGCGTTACGACGAAGAACGAAATCACCCCGACGCCGGCGCGGCCAGCGGCCTCTCTCCCTACCTGCACTTCGGACATATCAGCGTGCACGGCATCTATCGCAAGCTCTCCGAGCGCGAGGACAAAGACGCCTTCATCGATGAGCTCGTCACCTGGCGTGAGCTGGGCTTCAACATGTGCGAGCACAACCCTCGTTATGCGCGTTACGAGTCTTTACCGGAGTGGGCCCAGAAGACGCTCGCCGCGCACGAGGGCGACCCGCGACATCCCACGTACTCCTTAGAGGAGCTCGCCGAGTCAAAAACCTACGACGAGGTCTGGAACGCCGCACAACGCGAGCTGGCGGTCACCGGACGTATGCAGAACTATCTCCGCATGTTGTGGGGCAAAAAAATCCTCGAGTGGACACGCCACCCCAAAGAGGCGCTCGATTTCATGATCGAGCTCAACAATCGCTACGCTCTCGACGGCCGCAATCCAAATTCCTATTCGGGAATATTCTGGGTATTGGGGCGCTACGATCGTCCCTGGGCACCGCAAAGACCTATTTTCGGGGCCATTCGGTACATGACGTCGAATTCGACGAAGAAAAAACTGAAGCTGCGAAACTATCTGAAGCGCTGGGCGTGAGGGAACACGTATTGCAGTGAGACCCGAGACGTCATGTACGTCTCCACTTGGCCCGCGCTGAATCCGCTGCTCTTCGTTCAAGAGAAGAGCTCCTGTAAAACACCGTTCCCCTTTTATGCCCCGCATAAAACGTACGGCTATCTCGCGCGCAGCCTGATCTATCACCTGTTCCGCGCGTTGGAGATCAAACCGGGCGAAACGGTGCTCGTTCCAGACTATCACCACTCGAACGAGGTGGAAGCGATCAAAGCCGCGGGCGCGAACCTGCGTTTTTATCGCGTCGACCGCTCGATGCAACCTGACCTCGAGGACATCGAGAAAAAATGTACGCCGGACGTGCGTGCGCTCTTCGCGATTCACTATATCGGTTGGCCGGCGCCGCTCGAGCAGTTGGCCGCCATCGCCAAGAGCAAAAATATCCCCCTCATCGAAGACTGTGCGCTCTCGATGTTTACTGAAGATTCGAGCGGGCGTCCGATCGGTACCACCGGCGATTATTCTATTTTTTGTCTCTATAAATCTTTGCCGGTCCCGAACGGAGGCCTGCTCGTCCAGAACCGAAATATTCTCCCCGCCCTGGAAAATCTGGCGCTTCGTCCTTGTGATTCAACCTCGCTCGTCGGCCGTAGTTTGGAGCTGGGTCTCGAAACGTTGACCACGCACTCAGAACCCCTCGGAAGATCGTTGATGGCGATGAAACGTGCGGTCGGCTCCGTGTTGAATGCCGCGCACGTCAAAAGGGCGAATGTCGGCGACGTGGGTTTTGATTTTGACCGCGCGGATCTGGCGATTTCGCCGATGTGTCACCGCTTATTGGAGCGCGTGGATTTCGAGAGTATCCCGGAGAAGCGGCGAATTCTTTACGCGCAGCTCGCGGATCGCTTGCGCGGGCGTTCGACCTATCTGTTCGAGGAAGCGCAGCCCGGCACCAGCCCGCTGTTTTTCCCGTTGTTGGTGAACGACAAAAAATCCGCCGTCGACGAGCTGAATAAGCGCGGCATCGGCGCGGTGCAATTTTGGAATCACGGACACCCGGAGGTCGATCCCGAGACCTCGGCCGACGCACAATATTTACGAAATCACGTCATCGAATTGCCCATTCATCAAGACGTCAGCCTCGCACAACTCGACTATATCGCCGACGCGGTGCTCGCGCTCGGGTTGGGCCTCGAAGACAAACAACCCGTAGTGCCGGTAACGGCGGATCTCGCGCGGGTCACGAAGATCGAAAGTGCGATGACCGTCGATCTGATCCACGGAACGATCGACGCGGTGCTCGGCCTCCGCGAGGAGTGGTCGCAGCTCCTGGAAGAAGGCCAGTCGCAAGAGATCTTTTATCGGCCGGAGTGGATCAGCGCCTATCTGCGCGCCTTTGAACCGAACGCGGATGTCTTCATGATCACCGCGCGCCGTAAGGGTAAGTTGCGTGCGCTGCTTCCGCTGGTCGACGAATGGAGCACCATCGCCGGTCTGCCCGCGCGTAAGCTGCGTTTTCCGGCAAATATTCACTCGACACGTGCCGACCTGGTCCGAGGGACAGGTGACGGCGGACTCGCGGTGCGCGCCATTTGGGAACGTTTGAAAACGCTGGATGCCTGGCATGCGCTCGAGCTGCGCGATGTCCCCGAAGACGGCTCTGGCCAGTCTCTTTTGCGTTTCGCCGAAGAGGAGAAGTTTCCGGTCGGCCGTTGGGAGTCGATGCAATCTCCCTATATCGACCTGTCCGCGGAGTCAGAGGTGAGCTCGAAATTCCGCGCCAACCTACGCCGGCGCTGGCGCAATTTGGAGGCGCGCGGCGACCTCATGTTGCGCCGCATCGACCACGCGGATCCCCAGATGTTGGGCGCGTTTTATGAGCTGGAGCGTGCAGGGTGGAAAGGTGAAGAAGGCAGCGCGATCGCGCAGAGCGATAATACGCGGCAATATTACGAAGAAATAGCGCAATTGGCGGCGTCGCGGGGAGAATTGGCCCTCTATAGTTTGGAACATAAGGGTCAGCCGATCGCCATGCACTTCGGTTTGGAGTCGCACGGCCGGTATTCGCTGCTGAAACCCGCCTATGACGAAAATTTCCGGGAATACTCTCCGGGACAGCTGTTGATGGACAAAGTTATCGCGGACAGCCGTCGCAGAAATCTCCACACGTTCGATTTTTTGGGTATGTCGATGCCCTGGAAGCTCGACTGGACGAAAAAAGTGCGACGGCACCATTTCTGCTACGTATTTCGGGATTCGAGCTACGGAGCTGCGTTGCGCGCAGCCAAGTTCGATTTGGTTCCGCTGGCGAAACAAGCGCTGGCTGCCTGAGAAAAGTGAGGCCGTCTTATGCTCGCCAACCTGATCAATACTTTACGCCCGCCGAATTTCATCCGAACGATGGCGGGGCTGTCCGTCCGCGAGCTGGAAAAATCCGAGCACAAAGAGTGGGAAAAATTAGTTTCCACCCATCCGTTTGGACGGACGGTTTATCCGATGTATTTCCTCGCGGCCCATTGGACGGAGATGCCGATCGGGCTCTTCGAAAACGGGCGTTTGATCGGCGGATTGTTGGCGGCGACGCGCACCCTAGGTGCTTGGCCGTTCGCGGTCAGCCGCATTTTGGCGGTGATGGTCGACCGCGACCGCACGCGGGATAAATTGGAGCGACTCCTCGCTGGTCTCGAGGACAGCTGCAAAGCCCATGGGATCATCGAGACCGAGGTGCAGCTCCGCCTTCCGGCGAACGACGCGGCCGAAGGATATGAGATCTGGCGTGACATCTCCGACGTGTTTGCGGAGCACGGATATCGCCGTCTTCCGCGCGTGGAGCGTAGCTATTTTATCCGTATCGACAAGAGCGACGACGCGCTCTTGGCTTCTTTCGGACAACAACCGCGGAACCGAATCCGCAAATCGTTCAAGGAAGGCTCAGAGCTGTTTTCTTCACAGGATCCTGCGCTTTTGGAGCTGTTCTACGAGTCTTACGCCGGCACTGCGGATCGGAAAAATATGAGCTGCGTGCTCGATCGCGTGCAAGTGGTCGACGGCATGAAGCCGCTCCTCGAAAGCGGCCGGGCGATCATCTTCGGCGAAAAATACGGCGAGGCGATCTCCAATATGATCATCGTCGATCCGCAGGGCACACCGTGCGCGATGTTGGCTTCGAGGACGAAAGCAAACGTCGCCGGTGAGCTCAATAGTTGCGCGCAGGCCGTCCATTTTCATGCGATGCGCACCATGAGAGATCGCGGACACCGCTGGTACGACTTCGGCGGTTGCGAAGGCCGGGTGCCGATCGAGTCGCACCCCAACTACGGCGTGTGGAGATTCAAACACGCGTTCAAGGGCGAATATGTCACGTTTCTCCCGCACCTTCGCAAGATCCGCGGCGAGCTGACGCATTCGATCATGACACTGCTCCACAGCCAGCGCGGCGATCCGGTGTGTTTATTTTAGTGTTATAACGCGCCTTGCATGCGCCTCGCGGTCGGAACCAGCGGCTTCAGCTACAAAGAGTGGAAAGGGGTCTTCTATCCCGAAGATCTGCCGGCTTCGCAGTATCTCCGATATTACGGGGAGCGATTTCCATCGGTCGAGATCAACAATACCTTTTATAAAATGCCGAACCGCGAGCTGGTCGCGAAATGGGCGGACGAAGTTCCCGAAAATTTTATCTTCGTGCTCAAAGCTTCGCAGCGGATCACACACATGAAGCGGCTCAAAGAGGCGAACAGCGAGGTCGAATATTTTTACAAAGTCGCCGAGGTGCTCGGCTCGCGCCTCGGTCCGACGTTGTTTCAACTGCCACCGTTCGCCAAGAAAGATGCGGAGCGATTGAAATCTTTTTTGGATATTTTGCCGCCGAGTGCGCGGGCGGCGTTCGAGTTTCGACACGCGAGCTGGTTCGACGAAGAAATCTATTCGATCCTGCGCGAGAAAAATGCGGCGCTCGCGGTTTCGGACGAGGAAGAACAGAAATTGCCGAACGCGATTATTCCGACCGCGAATTTTGGTTATTTGCGCCTGCGCCGCTGCGACTATGACGGCGCCGCGTTGAACGACTGGAAACAAAAAATTACCGCGCAAACGTGGGGCGAAGCTTTCGTCTATTTCAAACACGAGGACGAAGGCACTGGCCCAAAATTGGCCGCCGATTTTATCGCGATTCCAAACCCGCCTCAGCAAGGACTTTGATTACAAAAGAGCTCAGAAGCCGTATCCGCCGGTCGACTGTTTCACCAAACGTCCGTCCACGAGCTCGAAGATCCGCAGGAAACGATCAGGGCCGAAGTTGTAGATGACCCGCTCGTGAATGACGCTGATGCCGACGATGGTTCCGTCGGCCAGCTCTCGTTCGACGTGTTCGATCCACTCGTCGCGCGACGCCGGCTCTCCGCACGTTAATTTCAGCTCCGCACCCGGCGTGCCTTTGGAGAACATCTGGCGCTCACATTTGCGCGTGTCCGTCGGTGCGCGACCGCCGACATAGATCGATTGCAAGCGACCGTCGATGAACACCAGAGTGCGCATCAGCTCATTGCCGTCTTGGCGATAGGACCACTCTTCAATCTCGCTGAGCTTGCTGCGCTCACGTCCGCGTTCGTCGCGGATCTTCTTCAATCGCTGGCGGCGCTCGACCTGCGCGGGCTCGCCGCACCGCGCCCGCACTTCGAGCGCGAAGTCTCCGGTGTTGATGAGACGGTCGCCGCAGCGCCAACCGTTCGCTTCGGCGGTGTAGGGAAGAAGGGACAAGAGGAGGGCGGAGAGCAGGACGCGAAGAGTCATAAATTCACGGTGTTCTGTGTCTTTCGCGCGTGCGACCCGAAAGATGTGGTGTGCGCGGCCAAAGATCTCGGAGGTGGAGCAAAAGACGTTTCCTGACAGCGGCGTCAGTCAACCGATGTTGCTCCCCGTAAAGAAGCAGAAGGATTCGTTTATTGTGCGTCTCCCGGTTCTCGCCGCAGCGCTTTGCACCGCATCGATCGCCTCCGCCCAAGGTACGGTGTTTCGCGGTCCCTACGTCAACGCCGTCACCGCGGACGCGGCGATCGTCATCTTCGAGAGCCCGGCACCGGTGACCGGTCGCGTGCGTTTCGGCGTCGCGGGCAATCCAACACGAGTTGTCGAGCTCGCGACTTCGCAGCGCCATCAAGAAGCGCAGCTCACCGGATTGTCGGCGATCGTTCCGCCGGGTGGCGAGATTCATTATCTGCTCGAGCTCGATGCATCCGCACAAACGATTCCGGGCTTGTTTCGCACTGCGCCGCCCACGGGTACGCCGTTCAAATTCGTCGTTTATGGAGATAACCGTTCGTCGCCTGAGCAACATCAGTTGGTGGTCGATGCATTGATGGCCGAGTCGCCGGCCGCTCATTTTGCAGTGAACACCGGCGATTTAGTCTCCGACGGAGAAAACGAGTCTCATTGGGACGACTTTTTCCCGGTGGCCGCACCGTTTTTGGCGAAGACGCCGCTCTATGTAGCGATCGGAAATCACGAGATCGACGGCAACAACTGGGACGTCACGCAACGTTTGTTTGCGCCGCCGACGGACGTAGCGCCGGCCTCGAACAGCGAAGGTTATTATCGAGTGATCTATGGAAACGTGGAGCTGATCGTGCTCAACGTCGAGGTCGATTCACTCTATACAGTCCCGCTGCTCGCCGGCGATCAAGAGGACTGGTTGGAGGACGTGCTCGCGGATCGGGCCGGCGGCGTCGATCACCGCTATATCTTCATTCATCAAGGACCGTACAGCAGCAAAGTCGGCCGAAACGGCAACTTTTGGATGCGGCAATGGCTCGAAGACTTCGATACCGCAGAGATCGACGTCGTCTTCTCCGGACACGATCACTACGCGGAGCGCGGTTGGGCCGAGACGGGGATCTGGTACGTGATCCACGGCGGAGGCGGTGCGCCGCTCTACAACACTCAAGGTCCGCGGGTGACCGACGATCACACGATCGTCTACGGCGAGAGCCGCCTGGGTTATCTGACCGTCGAGGTCGACGGACCGAAAGCCCACATCAAACTAAAGGGCTTGGCGGGTGAGCTGGTCGATGAATTCAGCTACGGGAATGCCGCGGTTCCGGAGTGTGTCGATGCCGTGGACTGTGGTGTGCCGCCCGCCAATGCCTGTCCGGGAGGACAGTGGGACTGCCACCGTTCCGCTTGCCAGTGGGTTTGTGATTCCAGCTCCAGCAGCCTGATCGCCTGCGCAACCGATCGCGCCTGCGAAGACCAGATCGGGATGAGCTGTCCCGGCACGCCGGTCTGCGAACATCCTTCCTTGAACCCGCTGTCTTGGTATTGTTTGTGTGAGCTCCCGCCGGACTGTGCAGCCGATCTCGACTGTGCAAATCGTCCTTCGCCGATCAAAGGTTGTACCGGCACTTGGGCGTGTGTGAACGAACAATGCGAGTTCACCACTCAAATGTGTATGCCGCTCGTCTCGGACGCCGGTGTCTTCGAAGATGCAGGCACGAGCACCTCCGCGCCGGATGCTTCGGCGGGCGAAGACGCTGCGAGCACTCCCGATGCGGCGATCTATCCCGATGCGGAGCTCGCGGCGGATGCGGCAGATCCGGCCGATGCGGGCCTCTTCGTGCGCGATGCGGGAGCGCTGGAGATCGTCGACGATGAGAGCTCCTGCGGCTGTCATTCGACCTCGCGTACAGATCTCTTCGCTTCGATGTTGCTCTTCCTCGGGGTCCTTATCGCCGCACGCCGATACTCAAAGAGAGATTGAAGCCGGGATCGCGGCCTTCGACCTCGGTGAGCAGATCATTCGCATTGAAGCTGGCCGAACCTACCAAACTGAACGTCGAATTCAGGTTGTAACGGGCGTCGGTACCGAGCAAAAGCCCCTTCTCGCCGCCTCCCGCGGTGGCCCGTAAAAATGGGTTGAAAGCGATATTGTTACTGACGGCTAAATCATGCGCTTTGGCGCCGATCGCCGAGGCACCGTCCGCGATGCGGACATCCAAAGATAGTTGCAGCGGATATCTACCCTGCGGATTTACGAAGAGCTCGCCGCCCACGATCGGTCCGTCTGTCGAGAGATAGTTATGGAAATTTGGAAAGGTGAGCTCCGTGGGACCGAGCTTGAATTTCGGAATCGTCACCGTCTTATCTCCGGTCGCCAGAAAACGTCCTTCTCCGATCAACGAAGCCCAGACCGGCGCGGATAAAAGGTCGGTCGCCAAACCGATCGCTGCGAGCTGTCCCGTGCTCAGCTTGATCCCGCGGTCGTTGATCCGTCCGATATAAGAATTGACGTCGTCCGAGGCCGCAGGATTATCGAGCGACAGAGTTCGCAACGCGTAGAGCGATGGATTTGTCTTCGCCAAAAGATAACTCATCGCCTCAGAATATCGGACCTCACCGGCGAGGGCCCAATCGCGGAACATATAGGCCCCGTTGACGGCTTCCTGATTCATTCCGCCGGCCGAAGCTTCGTTTCGTTGGTCCGCAGTTGCGCCCGCCGAATTTTGGTAGTGTGTGACTCCGCTCGGCCAGCCCAATATTTCGACCTGCGGATCCCAACCGTACTTATCGGCGACTCGATAGTGTCCATATTCATGGCTGGCGACCATCCACGGCACTTGTCCTGCGAATAAAGCCGACGCTTCGAGGAACCTCGCTGCGAAATGTTTATTGATCGCGGGATATTTTTTCTCGAGCTCGTCGAGCGCCATGCCCATGAATCTCGGGACGGCCGCATAGTGTGAGGCGTGCGTGCTGGAGCTGGTGAGCGGGTTGTTCAGCTCGATCAAAACGTCGCGCCGGGCTGCCGCACCGATCCCTGCGGCGGCCGGCCGAGGCGCGGGTGCCGGCGCAACAGGTGCACGTTCGATCGCGCCGTAGAGCGCGCCGCTTTTGCTGAGATCGACGGGCTGTCCCTCTGTGGTTCGCGCGGTCGCCAGTCGATCGTAGAGCTTTCCCATCTCCTCGCTGCCGGAGATCACGTGGTCCGTGCCGGCGATGTCCTGGAGCTCGGGAGATGCAACTCTTGCAACGTCGATCGCCGCGGAGAGCTCTTTCGGCAAATTCTGCGTGTCGATGGAGCGATTGGCGAACGCTTCTTGGAATTCTCGGCGGCTGACGCGAGGCATGTGCGCGATCTCTGCAACCGTCGCGCCGCCGCTCGCGTCCCGGAGAAAGATCGCTGGGTGCCGGCCTGTAACGGTTACAGGCCCGGCTGCCGAGTGATAGCGTGCCCGCGCCATGGAGGAGTATTTCTCCGGAAAACCGCCGCTGCGGAGAGAGATCTGGTCGCTGTTTCCGCCGGCGAAACGGATCCCTCAATTTCCCGGAGCACGCGCGGCGGCAGAAAAACTCTTCGAGCTCCCGGAGCTCAAAACCGCGAAGACGCTGAAGGTGAATCGCGACCGAGCGCAGGCTCATGTCCGGCGCTTCGCGCTCGAACGCGGGATCGTTCTCTTTATTGCGACGCACCGCTTGGGAAAAGGATTTCTGCGGCTCGATCCACACACGCGCAAAGTATCTCGGGTGGCGGTCGAAGACGTGCCGCCGCTCGACGGAGTGATCGTCGGATCGGTAGCGGTGACGCGCACCGGATATCAGTGCGGCGTAGGTTTTGGATATTGCGACGTGGAATATGCGATCCTGCGGATGCACGGGCATGGAAAAATGCCGGTCTACACCACTGTGATGCGCGAACAGATCGTTCGCCTTTTTCCCTATTACGAACACGACGTCTCGCTCTCGGCTTTCGCTACGCCCGATGAGCTGGTGGTGATCGATTTTCCCGGTCCGTCACCGAAGACCATCGATTGGACGGGACTGCCCGACGAATTGCTCGACGAAATGCCGATTCTCCAGAAAATGCGCCGCAACCGCAAAAAGAAATAATTACCGGCGCATCCTCTTTTCGAGGTTTTTGAGAATCACCGGCAATTTCACCTTCGTCTCCAACACGGCGAGCATCGGATCGACCGTCATGGCCCGCATCCGCGCGGCCGCGTCTCGGATGGTGAATTGTTGCGGGCTCTTCAAATTTTCAACCTCGTTCCAATGCAAAATCATCGACACCGGCGCCTTGGCCAGCGGCCGTACACACAGCGGCGAGACGATCGTCTTTCCACGGCCGTTTTGTAGATAGTCTAAGTACACTTTATCTCCGCGTGCTTCGATCTGTCGCGCGATCGTGGAAATTTTAGGCAATTGCTCGGTGATCACTCGAGAGATCAGCTCGCCCAACCCCCGCGACTGCTCGTGTGTACATTGCCCGCCGAGGGGCAACATCACGTGTAAGCCGGTCGAGCCCGATGTTTTTACGAAAGAGGGGAGGGCGATCTCTTCGCAGAGCTCCCGCAGCGCTAAGGCGATCGTTTTGACCGAGGAAAACGGTGCTTTTTTCGGGTCGAGATCGATGATGCACCAATCGGGCTTCTCGATCGCCGCCATACGGCTCGCCCATACATGGAGGGGGATAGTCGCGAGGTTCGCGAGAAACAAGAGGGAGTCGAGATCGTCGCAGATGAAAAAATCGATCTCCCGCGTTCCTTCATCGCCCAATAATTTTTCGGTGCGGATCCACTCCGGTACGTGCCCCGGCGCGTCTTTTTGATAGAAATTTTTGCCGTGGATACCGTCGGGATATCGCGTCAGCACCAGCGGCCGGTCCTTTAAATACGGGAGGAGCCACGGGGCGATCGTCCGGTAATATTCGATCAAATCACCCTTGGTGAGCTCGTCCTCGGGCCAGAATATTTTGTCGAGATTGGTGAGCTTCACTTCGGTGCTGGAGCCGAGCTCTACTGCTTCTTCTTCTTCCGGTGCTTCGACGTTGTGGACCACTTCCCGAACGCACTCTTGTGGTCTTTTGTCGTCTCGCAGTCGCAGAAAAACCGGCTGCCGCAAAAGTTGATCGTGGGTGATCTCTTTGTAACGGACCTCGACCACCATTTCCGGGCGTACCCAGACGTGCCCTTTGCCGATCGGTGTCCCCTCGAACATCTGCTCGGAAACGACGAGCTCTTCCAGCCGCGCGGATAAGTCGCGCAGTTCTTTCTCCGCAAATCCTCCGCCGACGCGCCCGTTGTAAATATATTTTCCGTCCTCGTAATACGCGAGATGGAGCGCGGTAAATCCGGTGCGAAACTCGTCTTTCGGCACGGCATAACCGACGACGGCAAAATCACCGGTCTGATCGACGCGCACCTTCAGCCAGTCCGCCGATCGCCCGGCGCGATAGATGGAGTCCGCTTTTTTGGCGACGATCCCCTCGAGCTGCATCTTCTCCACTTGCCGGAACAGCTCGAGCCCGCGTTCCTCGACATGGTCACAAAATCGAAGCGGACCATGTTTAGGGAGCAATTTTTTCAGCAGTAATTTCCGGACCAACAGCGGCACTCCGCGCAGGTCGTAGTCGCCGAAAGCCAAGAGGTCGAACGCGAAAAGAGTGGCCGGATGGTCCAAGGAGGCGCGTTCGATGTCTTGTGTTCGGCTGAGCTGCACCCGCTTTTGCAACCGCTGAAAGCTGGGGCGCGCATCGTCTTCGACGACCACCACTTCACCGTCGATCACCACGTGTTCGTACGGCAATTGATCGATCGCTTTGCAGATGTCCGGGAAGACACGTGTGGAGTCTCCACCGCGGCGGTACAACAACCGCGGCACCCCGTGATCCCGCGCGGCGATCAAGCGGTAGCCGTCATACTTGAGCTCGAAGATCCAACCTTTCCGCGAAAACGGCTCCTCCGCGGTTTCGGCCAACATCGGAGATTGATCGATCGCGCGAACTTTTTTCTTCGGCGCATTTATTTTTTCGAGATCGGCAACTATCTCCCCGCTCTTCGTTTTGCCGGCGGCGAGCTCTTCCACGGTGAGCCCGGAAATGATCGACTCCTGCGCGACTTGGATCGCCGAATCTTCCGCGGCGTACACGTCCGGCTTTTTGATCAGGAGCCAATCTTTTTCGCCCTTCGTCTTCAGCAGCTGCCAAATGCCGCGCATCTTGAATCCGCGGAGATCGAAGACAACTTTTCCTTTTTCGTAGGCGTAAGGCGGATTTTCCAGCTCGGTCCACGTTCCGCGATCCCAAACGATCACTGCGCCCGCGCCCGAAACGATCCCCTCGAAGTCTCCGTATTCGAGCGGCTGATCCTCGATGTGGATGGCCATCCGTTTCACTGTGGGATCGAAGGAGGGGCCGCGCGGGATGGTCCACGACTTGAGCACGCCGTCCATTTCGAGACGAATCGTGAAATGCGAGCGAGCCAGATGTTTCTGCACGACGAAGCTGTGCGTTCTGCCCTTGCTGGGGCCGTTTTCCTCGGGGGTTCGCTTCGTCTTCGGCATTTGCTTCAAGAGGTTCGATCGTTGTGGCTATAGTGTCGGCCGATGGTAGCCCGATCAGTTGCGTCAGCCACGGTTTCTTTCGGCTTGGTCTCGATCCCGGTCAAGCTCTACTCGTCCACGGACGCGTCCTCCGGCGTTTCCTTCAACATGCTCCACAATAAATGTAAGGGCCGGTTGAAGCAGCAATACATTTGCCCGCGCGATGACAATGAAGTCGTGTCCCGCTCCGATACGGTGCGCGGATATGAGTTCGCGAAAGACCAATATGTCGTCTTCACCGACGAAGAGCTGAAGGAGCTTCAAGAGCGCCCAACGCAGACGGTGGAAATTACCGAGTTTGTTCCCGAGGAGAAGGTTCCTCCGGTTTATTTCGAGAAGTCATACTATCTCGGTCCGGATAAGGGCGGCGAACGCGCCTATAAGTTGCTTGCGGAAGCGATGCGGCGCACGGGCCGTTCGGCGATCGCCAAATATGCGGCGCGTGGAAAGATGTATTTGGTCCTTGTCAGCCCCATGGACGAAGGCCTGGTGCTCTACCAGCTTTATTACGCCGACGAAGTGCGGAAATTCGAGGACGTGCCTGTCGGTGAATCCGACGTCAAAGAGAGCGAGCTGAAATTAGCGATGCAGCTCGTGGAGCAGATCGCGAATGACTCCTTCGAGCCGGAAAAGTATCGCGACGAAGTGAAAGAGCGCATCGAAGAGATCATTCAGAAGAAGGTCGAAGGCGAGCAGGTCTCGCTGGCGACGGAAGAGGCGCCGCGCGCGCAGATCATCGACCTGATGGAGGCGTTGAAAGCGAGCCTCGGTTCGGGCGATGCGGAAGCTGTCGCCGAAGAATCGGAAGAGGAAGAAGAGGAAGAAGAAGCGCCCAAGGCGAAGGCCAAAAAACGCGCTCCGAAAAAGAAGAAAGCCTCCGCGGGCTGATCAGCGACGCGCCCAGCGCGTGAGCGCCACGGCCGAGAGGAGCGCGGTCGAAGCGAGCAAATAGGCTGCATACGGCATCGATGAGAGCCTACGCGGCCGAGCTCCCGACAGCCGATTACAACTCGATTACGGCGTCTCGGTCCTCTACGAGCGGCGGCTTTCCAGCGTGTCCAGCAAACGATCCGTGAGCGGATGATCGAATCGTTGCTCGACTTCGAGGTAGCTCGGCGTCGCGTTCACCGCAGACACCACACAGCTCGTGGGTTGGTCTTCGTCGAGGTGGATCGTCAGCTCCGCAAAGATGAGTCCGAGCACCCGGCAGGCCTCCACGCAAACCTCGGCGATCGCTCGCCGGATCGGAAGGACAGTATCGTCGCCGGACAAAGAAAACAGCTCGCGATCGATGACGAAGGCACGGGCCGTTCGACCTTTCGGGGCTTGTTGGATCAACACCGGTGCTTTGTTCAAAGCGCTGTCCAGGGAGCCGAACCGTTCGATGTCGCTGCGCTCCAAAACACGCGCCGCTTCGCCGCCCGAAAGGGATTGGATCGTGCATCTCTCCCTCCGGCTCGCGAAATTATATGCAGTCCGCGCTTCGTCGGTGATCACCAGATCGGGAACGGAAATTCCGCTGCGGCTCAGACGAACCAAATCCACCGCGTGATTTCGCACGCCGAGCTGCCTTGCGGGGGGATTGATCACCGGCTTTCGTTCGACCTCCAGCACGTTGAGTAACGCCGTCACGAAGGCCGCGCGATCGCGTGCCTGGTTCACGAATTCGAGGAGCGCCTGTCGCTCGATCGGCGGAAGGCCGAGTCGCGCCTCGATCGGCGGAAACAGCGGTGGGAGCTGGTGGACATAAGCCACGTCGACGGCGAAGGGATCTTCGAGCCCGAGCTCTGCACGCAGCCCGCGCAAACGATCGCTCTCGATCGCGTGGCCTTCTTTGCCGTCGCCGTTCCACGCTTCGGGTGCGAGCTGCACGACGCGATGTCCCCGTTTCATCGCGGAGGAGATGAAGTGGGTGACCTGGGGATCGACGAGGGAGCCGAAGACCGCCACCCGGATCATGCGCAAATGGTAGCGCGCCCGGGTTGCTCAAGCTTTGAGCAATTCGCTCAATCGGCTCGCGGGCCGCTCAGCGCACCGCGGAGCTCTTTTCGAGACAGCCTCGTGCTTTCGGGGACTTCGCCGTGGTCTTCGAGGTGCAATTAGGGCTGCCCAATGCGTATCGAGAGAGCCGACCTTCCGGGCAATCGGGCTGTCGAAAACGAGCGTTCCGAGGAACCGAGAGCGGTCCGCCGGGAAGAGATCGTGGAGAACGAGCCGCGCGTCGAAGCGGCGGTCGACACCTTCGAACGCGACGAAGAGCTCGAAGATGCCCGCGCCGAAGATCGACGTGTTCGGAGTGAAGAGTCCCGCGAGCTGCAATCGACTTTGGCGAACACCGCAGAAAACGCGGAGAGCGCGCGCAACGTGATGCTCACGCTCGGCATGCGCGAGAGCGCGGTCGAGATGGAAGACGTGCGCGATGAAGCGCTGGACGCGGGAGGTGAGCTCAACTTCCAGACCGGTCGGGAGCGGGTCGGCGAGGAAGGTCCGCTGACCGCCGAAGAGCTGAGCACGATCGGCCGTGGCCTCGATCCCAAAAAGCTCCCGCCGCAAGCGGTGTGGAACGAGGAGATGGTCAATACTTATTCGGATCGAGGCCGCGCGCAGAGCGGAATTTCCGAACAAGAAGCCGCACAAAATGCGGATATCGCCGATAAGTATAAGTTCGAAGAAATTGTCGAATATCAGCCGGCGGACGTCGCGGCATTATTGAAAGAATCCGGCGGATCGCTGGAGAAGACCGATCCGAATCAGCTGGTCCAAGCCGCCGACTTCATCAATGAAGCGCGCGACGCCGGCGACCAACAAGAACGCATCCGGAAAACGCTCGACACCTTCACTGTCCTGGAGAACCGTGGTGCGCCGAAGCTCGATCGCGAGCAGATGAAAAACCAGCTCTGGGCCATGGCCAAAGTGCCAGGTCACGCGATCGAGAAGCTGAGCGATGCGGAGCTCGGCAAGACGTTCCAAGAAGTTGCCGGCAAGCTGAACGCCGGACCGGGACAGTCGGAGCTCAAGATCGGCTCGCACAAGCTGAAGATCACCGTCGATGCGAACGGGGAGGTCACCGATTCCTCCTGCAAAAAGCCTGGTTTTGTCGACAAATTGAAGACGGTCGGCAAGATCGCGCTCACCGTCGCCAGCTTCATTCCGGGTCCGGTGGGGATCGCCGCACGCATTACCCAAGGTGTGATCGCTGCGGTCAGCGCGGCGAAGAACAAGAACCTGATGGGCTTCGTCGGCGCGGCGGCGTCGGCATTTGGCGCGGGTGCAGCCGCGCTCGGCGGAAGTGCGCTCTCGACGGCGGCGCGGGTGGCGAACGGCGTGGCTTCGACGGCGCGCGGAATTCAGAGCGTGCAGCGCGGAGGCATCGCCGGGATCATCGGTGGTGCGGCGGGAATTGCCGGCGGCATCGCGCAAGCGATCGGCGACTCTGCAGAACGCGCGGCGGATCAGCTGCAGCGGGTTTCGAATCGTCTTCAGCCGGTCGGCTCGGTCGAAGCGATCCGCAACGCAGACCGCACGCTCGATCGTGCGCGCGACGCCGTGCGGCAGGCGGAGGCTTCGGGAGATCCGCGTGCGATCCAGGACGCGCGTGCTCAGATGCAGGCCGCGGAACGGGCGCACCGTAGCTCTCTTTTTGGCGGACTATCGTCTGTCGCCTCGCTCGGTGCCGACCTGACCGGTGGATCAGGTGAGAACGGAGCTCGCACGTCGAATCAGGTTCGCTTCGAGGCGGCGGCTCGCGGCTTCGATGTCGCGCGTGGGATCAACGAACGCGATCTCGGGAGTATCGCGGCGGCCGGTCTTGGGCTTGGCGCGACGTTGAATCGCGGGACCTCGGCGCCGGAGTACGTCGATACTCCGAACGGACAGCGCGAACGATTCAACTTCGTGCAGTCCGCTTCCGATGTTGCGGATGGTGTGAACGGCTACCGGCTCTCCGCGGGTGCTGCGCGGGACGCCGCGCAAAATGTGCGCGCCGCCGAAACTTCGTTGGCACGGGCGGAAGCCAGCGGAGATTCGCGGGCGATCCGGCAAGCGCGGGAAGACGTGCGCCGCGCGCGGCTCGGTGCGAGCGACGCGGAATTGGCGCGTTTTTATTCGTTGGATGTAGCTGCCGGAACGGTTCATCGCGCCTACGGATCGTTTCAAGAGACGCGCCGCTCGGATGAGGAAAACGCGCGCCGGGCGGAGGCGTCTCGCCGCGCGTTCACCATCGATGAGGAGCCGCTGGTGGTGAAGCTCGAGCCGGATGAAGAGCTCGAGGTTCGCGATCTCTTGGCGGAAGAACAGGCGCAGCTCGAGGAAGAACCAGCGGTGTTGGAGGACGGGGAATTGCATGAATCTTGGCAGATGACCTCGCGGACACATGAAATTCAGCCGGGTGATCGTTTGGAGATTCTTGCGGATCGTTATGGGGTCACCGTCGAAGAGCTTCGCGCGGCAAACGGCAACGTCGATCCCCGAAAACTGCGCATCGGAGAGGATCTGATTATCCCGGGAGCGACGAATAATCCGCAGGCCGTGGAAAATCTGCGCCGTGCCAGGGCCAACGCAAATCCATACGCGGTGAGCGATACCGCCGGCGGATATTATACCGTGCAGCGGGGCGAAACGTTGAGCCAACTGTCTCGGAGGACAGGTGTTTCGGAGAACGAGCTGGTGCGGCTCAATCCACAATTGGCCGGCTCGCGCATGATCTTCGAAGGACAAAGTCTCGTCATCCCGCAAGTCGATCTTCCGGATCCGACGCTGCTCCCGAACGAGGCGCGTCTCCTCGGCGACCTTCCCGGCGGCGCTTTCCGCGAATATGTTCGGCCGTTCGGAGTCGTCGTGAACGAGAACGGCGTCGCGCAGGGCCAGGTCGGTGACTGTTATATGATGGCGTCGCTCGCCTCGATCGCCCGCGTGGATCCGGACCGGATCCGCGATGCGGTCCGCGACAATCTCGACGGCACGTACACCGTGCGTTTCTACGAACGAAACGAGATGGGTATGAACCAAGAGGTTTTCGTCGACGTCGATGGCCAGCTCCCGCGTTACGCAAACGGCGGCAACATGTACGCGGGGACAGCGGACGATGCACAACAGTGGGCACCGATCATCGAAAAAGCCTACGCGCGGCGCTACGGAAGTTATCAGAACCTCAACGCCTCGGACCTGAGCACGTTCCAGCCCGGCTTGAGCACCACACACGTGTTGCAATCGCTGACGGGATATTCGTACCGCGAAAGCGATATGGATCGCTTGTCCGACGATATCGTGTGGAATCGTCTTCAAAATGATATTCGGGATAAGTTGCCTCTGGTCGTTGCCACGAGCACCGATCTGACTCGAATCGCGGGGACGAACCTGGTCGACAATCACGCCTATTCGGTGCTCGGCACCTCCGTGGTGAACGGACAACGGATGGTCGAAGTCCGGAATCCCTGGGGCAGCACGGGGCCCGGCGGCAGCGTCATCCAGATGCCGTTTTCGCAATTTCGCGCCGCTTATCCGCGCCTCTGGGCTTACGGGAATCAGGTTCCCACGATCAATGTGGATTAGCGCTGGACCTAGCCGCGCACGAATTTTTTGGAGGTCGCTTTTCCGGTCGACGCCTCCACCGCTTCCACGTTCAAAATCCCGTCCGCGTCGAGTGAAAAAGACACTTTCACCTGCACTTCGCCCATGGGTTTTTTCGGAAGATCGCCGAGCATGAATTTTCCCAGAGGCCGATTTCCGGAGGCATGTGCGCTCTCGCCTTCGAGCACTTCGATGATCACCATCGTCTGTTCATTTTCGGTGGTGGCGAACATCTTCGTCTGCCGCAAAGGAACGCTGGAGTTGCGCTTGATGATCGGCGAGACGCGATCGCCGAAGACACGAATCCCGAGCGTGTGCGGAGTGACGTCGACCAGCACCGCCTCTTTCACCGCGCCGCTCATGATCCCCGCGTGAGTCGCGGCGCCCACGGCGACGATCTCGTCCGGATTCACGCCTTGCGCGGGCGGTTTTTTGAAGATCGCCGTCGCCGCTTGGCGTACCGCCGGCATGCGCGTCATGCCGCCGACCAACAACAGATGATCGAGCTGCTCGGGCATGATGCCCGCGTCGTGCAGCGCGAGGTTGCACGGCGCGCGCAGCCGTTCCAAGAACGGTTTGCTCAGCTCCTCGAGCCAGCGGCGATCGATCGTCCGCGCGAGGTGCACCGGCCCCGAAGGTCCCGCGCCGACGAAGGGCAGGTTGATCTCCGTTTCGGTCGTCGAGCTCAGCTCGTGTTTCGCTGTCTCCACGGCGATCTTCAAACGTTGTGCGACCGCCGGATCTTTGCCGAGAGTCGCTCCGGTCATCAGCTTGAGCTCACCGAGTAAGTTCTCGCTCATCGCGCGATCGAAATCGTCGCCGCCGAGGAAAGTATCTCCGGAAGTGGCTAATACTTCGAACACACTATCTTCGATTCGTAATATCGAGACGTCGAAAGTTCCTCCGCCTAAATCGAAAACTGCGACTAAATTATCGCCCGGATTTTTATGAATTCCGTAGGCCAGCGCGGCGGCGGTCGGCTCGTTCAATATTGCCAATACTTCGAGGCCCGCGATCACGCCGGCGTCTTTGGTGGCCCGTCGTTGTGCGTCGTCGAAATAGGCGGGCACGGTGATGATGGCTCGGTCGGCCGGCTCGCAAAAATATTTCTCCGCCTGCAATTTCAAATGCCGCAAAACGTTCGCGGATATTTCCGGCGGACTATAATTTCGCGCGCCGACGCGAACGGCGACCTCGCCATTTCCTGCGTCGACCACTGAATAGGGCAATGTGCTCTTCAAGACACTGACCGGGGCGGAATCGAAGCGCCGTCCGATCAACCGTTTGATACCGGCGATCGTCGACGTGGGTTGGAGGATCGCTTGGCGTTTGGCCGCATCGCCGACCAGGAAGGTGCCGTCGTTTTGATAAGCGACGATCGAGGGCGTGGTGTGCGCGCCGGTCTCGTTCGGGATGACCTTCGGCTCGCCGCCGTCGAGCACGACTGCGCAGGAGTTCGTTGTTCCGAGATCGATGCCCAGGAGCCTACCCATACTCACCCCCCCGTGTCTTTCATCCCGCCCGCGTCTTTTTCTTCTTTGTCCGAGCGCGTTCTTCTTCCGCCTGCTGCGCGAAATGAGCGCGTTTTTTCGGGTCCATCAACGCGTCATAAGCGCGTTTGACGATGATGAACATGTCGCCCGCCGCCGCACGAACCTCGGTCGCGTCGAGCCCAAAACGCGAAGGGTGCCATTCCTTCGCCAAAGCCAGGAACGATTTTCTGATCGCCGCCGTGCTCGCATCGAGCGGCACACCGAGCACGGAAAAATAGTCCTCGTTTTCGAGCTCGGCGACGTGCGCCCCCAGGTCCGCCGCCAGTCCGCTGGGAGGAGGAACGTCCGCGGGGGCACTGTCCGTCGGTACAGCTGGCACTTGGATCAGGGGAGCGTCGATCGATTTTCGCAGCGCGCCCGCGACATCGACGGTGGACGCGTCGACCAACAACAACGCCGCATTCGGAGCCCGGTCGCGAATCGCCTGTTCGTGTGGAGCGAGCGCGGCTTCGAGCACGATCGCGCGTGGAAACGGAGCCGCGAGATACATCGCTCCTGCGCGCAAAGAATCGGCGACCAGCGGCACGAAGCCGGCCGAGGAGAGGGCGCGCGACACCTGCGAACGCAAGGTCGCGTCGGGCACGATGACCAAGACGCGTTCGCGCACGATCAGAGTAGCGCTCACCCCGCGGGCAATTTCAAGTCTGTATCAGGCCCGGCCAAATTGCACCGAAACGAGTCAGAGCGTCTGGGCCAAGCGCGCGATGTTTTCGACCAAACCGGGAACGATCGCCTTCGTCTCTTGGACGGCGCGTGTGTAGCGGTCGGCTTTCGTCGCTTCGATGTGTTCCTTGAAGCGCACCAGATCGCCGTCGCCGCCGTGTTCGTCCGCCAGGTCCACCAATTCGCGCGCGTCGTTCAGCTCACCGAGCGCGTCCTGCACTGTTTTGATCGGCGGGACGAGCGTTTCGGTGTCGATGACCTCCGGCCAAGCGCTCGCCAAGATCTCCGCAGAGTAGCGCAGATGTTTGAGCGCGATGCGCAGCTCGTGGTGTTCGTCGTGTGCTTCTTTGTCATCGAGGTGGACCATCAGCGCCGACACCTCGTCCGCGCGTACTTTCAGTTGATCGCGCGCGATATGGGCGAGCGTGGTCGTCTGATCTTTTGGCCACATGGTTGCGCCGAGCAACAATAAGCCGTGCCGCACCAAACGGCGCTTCGAGTAGGCGAGGCAATAGTCGATGGTCGCTTGATCGCGCCGCGCTTCGAGGAAGGTGAGGAAGGACGCGAGCTCCAGCTTTTCGGCCTCGGCGATCTTCTTCACCTCTTCGAGGAAGACATCGAAGATGCGCCGTTGTCCGAGCGTGCGGCCCAGATCGCGCGCGCGCAGGTTCGCTTTTTTGACGACTTTTTTCGGCAAAAGCGGCGCTGCGATGGAGAGCGCTTCCCGCAGGCGTCGTGTGGACACGCGCAGATGGTGCACGTGCTCCACGTCGTCGTTCGGCCACTCACCCGATGCGGTCGCATAGACCCGATGAATACGCGTCGCGAGCAAGCGCACCAGCAGCTCGGTCCCGCGAAGGTCGGGAGACAGCGGCGGATCGTCTTTCACCAAGCGCGGATCGCCGAGCAAGCCGCGCAGATGTGACACCGCGGTTTTTGGATCGACCTTCTTCTTCGTGAGACGTTTTTCGATCCGGCGCACGGTGTCCTCGAGAACATAAGGAACGCGGACGATCTCTGCGTGCGGCGCTTTCTCCCGAGACAGGTCGATGATCGCGAAGCTGGCGCGCGGATCGCCCGCGACCGGATATCCGGCGCTTCCTGCATTCACCAACGCGCGCCCCTGATCGTGCCTCACGAACGGTGCTTGTTCATCGCCGAAGACGATCAACTTCGCTTCGGGACGATCGAGCGGCTCTTCGCCTTGCGAGAAGATGATCTTGTGACCTTCCAGCTCTTGGCGGAGCGCGTCGGGCGTGTTCGCCACCGTGGTCACGCGATCGTCGAGCAACCCGCGCTCGTCGAGCTTCGGTAGGACGCGCACGCCCTTTGGCCCGCGGCTCGACAGATCGCCGAGCACCACGATGCGCTGGCTCGGCATCTCCTCGAGCGCATCGAGCACCGCAGAGAGCGCGGCAGCGTTGCCGCGAACGTCGGACAGGACCACCAAGCGCACGCGGGCCGACACTACGCTATTGCCGCGCGGGCGCTCTGTGACATTTTTTCCAGGGCCCGCGCGTTGACTCCGAAAAACGCATAGTGACACTACATGCTCAACAATGCGGCGATCGATCTCTTCCGCTGTTTTCTCGGCGCTCCTCTTTGCGTGTACCGGCGAGTCTCCGCTGACACTGACCGCGCGCGACGCCGAGATTTCGAACGCTCCGGACGCACTGCACGACGCGGGCGTGAACGCGGATGCCGAAGAAACTTTCGCCGACGCGGAGGCGTCGCACGACGCGGCGATCATCGTCGACGATGCGGGTCTCGTTCATGCGGACGCAGAGACGTTCCCAGATGCGGAGCCGGTGGGCCTCGGGCCGCGTTGTTTTCCGGAGATCTTCGATCCGAATTCACCGGGACCAAACTACGATCAGTTCTCACCGATCGCCGGCGCGCATTGTTTCGGCACCAATCACCAAACGATCACCGGCGTGGAGAAAGTGGTTTTTCTCGGCGATTCGGTCACGCAAGGCACGCCGCCGACGCCATTGTCCGAGCGTTATCGCCAGCGCCTGACCGGTATGCTCGAAGATCACTTTGGTGAGCTCGAGGTCGAAAACTGCGCGGCTTGGGGCGCACGCACCGACGATCTGCTCGATCCGCCGAATCAACAGGTCCACGAATGTTTCCCGGAAGCGGAGCCGAAACGCACGCTGGTGATCATGACGATCGGCGGAAATGACATCGCCTCCGTGACGAAAGACGGCGCGGAAGGTGCGCCGATCGACGTGACTCGACCACTCGTCGAACAGTTCGTTCAAAAAATGCGCGACGCGATCCATTGGTTCAAAGACGATCCGGCGCGTTTTCCGAACGGCGTCTTCATCATCTTCGCAAATATGTATGAGTTCACCGACGGCACCGGCGACGTGACTTCATGTCCGGCCGCGGGGCTCGCAGGTTTCGATCAACCATGGCCGGACGCGGAGCCGTTGGTGATCTGGGCAAATGAGCAATACATGCAGATCGCCGTAGAAACAGGCACGGATCTGATCTTCATGCTCGAACATTTTTGTGGGCACGGCTTCCACAATGATGATCCCAACACGCGCTGTTATCGCGGCCCGAATACCGAACGGTGGTTCGATCTCACCTGCATTCATCCGAATCCCACGGGCCACGAGCAGATCGCGAACATGTTCATGAACGTTGTGTTGGAGTGATGTTTTTGTCGCTGCGCGGCCTGGGGCAATAAGTCGCGCGCAGAATCAGGGTGACATCGACGTAGCAAACGACGTACGAATTTCGCGTCATTCGTGTGGGCAAGAGCCCACCGCCGAAGGAGCATTACAAAGATATGAACAGTCACCAAGGCCTAGTCGGCACCCTGCTTTCACTCCCAATTTTTGAAGCGGAATGGGTGCTGTGGTTGTTGATCGCTCTGTCGCTCGTTTCTGTAGCGATCATGATCGAGCGCGTTGTGTTCTACGCGCGCCACAAAGTCGACAGCGACAAAATTCGCGTCGAGCTGGAGCGTCTGCTCGCTGCAGGTGACTTCCGAGGAGCCGCCGAATATTTGAAAAAATTCGACTCGCTCGAGACCAACGTCGTCCTTTTTGCGATTCGCCAATATCAGCGCGGACCGGATTCGGTCGAGGAGCTGATCGCCGGTGCGCAGTCCAAAGAGAAACAGCGCTACACGCGGTTCTTGTCAGTGCTCGCCACCGTCGGTTCGAACTCTCCGTTCATCGGGTTGTTCGGAACGGTTCTCGGTATCATCAAGGCGTTCCGCGATCTCGGCAGCAACATGCAGGGCGTCGGCAACAGCGTCATGTTCGGTATCTCCGAAGCGCTGGTCGCCACCGCGGTCGGTCTCTTGGTCGCTATCCCGGCGGTTGTCGCCTACAACATCTTCAACGGTCGTATCAAGAAGGTGAACGCGAACGCGGACCTTCTCTCCCGCACGTTGCTCTCGTTCCTCAAAGCGGACGACGCGCCGGCGCAAAAGGGAGCGGCCTAAGCCATGGCGGCCAAGGTTGGCGGTGACGACGAAGCCGAGATCTCCGACATCAACGTCACCCCCTTCGTCGACATCGTGCTCGTGCTCTTGATCATCTTGATGGTGACATCGGTGGAGATCGTGAAGGCCTCGATCCAAGTCGATCTGCCGAAAGCGGCGAGCGGCGGCGACGCGGTCGAGTCGACGCTCAACATCGTGGTGACCCTCGACGGAAAAGTTTACCTCGACGGCTACGAGGCGGACGAAGCGGCGATCGTCGCGAAAATTAACGAGGAAAAGGCCAAAAACGCCAAGCTCCAGGCGGTGATCGCGGCCGACAAGGGTGTGGTCTACGGCAAGGTCGTCGACGTGATCGACATCGTGAAACAGAACGGAGTGACCGGCTTTGCGTTGAACATCGATAGAGAAGGAGGGACTCCGGTCCCGACTCCTGCGCCTGTGCCGCAGGAGACGGCTCCATCGGAGACCACAACACAAACGCCATGACCAGCGTTCCCTATCGACTCAAGAAAGCCCAAAAGGCCGCTGCCAAGCGACAACTCCGCATTGCGCGCGGTGGTGTTCCCGGAGCGGTCGCAGCACCGCAGCTCCCGTTTGCGGATCCGCTCCTCGAAAAGAAGGAACGGTTCATCGCGGGTAAGCTGCTGGCGATCATCATCGGCGCGGGCATCGCGCACGTGGTCGCGCTCTTCATCATCTACGGTGCGGCGGAAGTGTTCGCGCGCCTCGGTTTGAACATCACGCACGTCGAGAGGCTCGAGGTTGCGGTGATCGATAAGCCGAAGGAGCCCGAGAAGAAGGTCGAAGAACCGCCCAAGGAAGAGAAGCCGCCCGAGCCCGAGCCTCCAAAGAAAAAGAAAAAGCCGCCACCCCCGCCGCCGGATCCGATCGACGTGCCGGAACCCCCGAAAGAGGAGCCTCCGCCGGAGGTCGAGCAGCCGCAGGAGGTCGTCGGTTTGAGCGCCGATTCCGCGGTGACCGAGGGTGAAGGACCTTCGTTCGCGGTCGGGAACACGCGTATGGGCGAGACGGACAAGATCGCGAAGGATCCGAACGCGATCGAGGAGCTCAAGAAGACCGGCGTGAAGCCGCCGCCGAGGCAGCCGACGGTGATCGCCGCGAAGCGCCTCCGCCAGGTGAAGCCGCTGTACCCTTCGCGCTACGAGCAGATGGGCTACGAAGGCACGGTGACGGTGCGTGTGACGATCGACGAAGAGGGCAACCCGATCGAAGTCGAAGTCACGCAGCCGTCGCCGCATCCGGAGTTCAACCTCGCCGCGAAGAAAGCCGCGTTGCGCGAGAAGTTCGCGCCGGCCACCCGCGATGGCAAACCCATCAAGACGACGCTGACGTACATCATCCATTTCCGGCTCGAAGGGTGATCGTTGGCGCTCTGCGCGCCGATCGTGACTAACACGCGTTTTTTGCGGTGCAGGCGGGTGCGGTTTCCTTTACCTGCGTGGCCTCGGCGCGAAGCCGGCGGCCGTAGACCCAGATGTGCTCGACTTGTTCGTGGGGAGCATCAGCGCGAACGGCCGCGCTCTCTTTGCCGGTCACGGCATTCGGATCATTTGAGTACAAGCTGAGCACCAGCGCGAGCGTCCTGAACATGATGCGGACATTAGTCGGCGCATCTCACGGACGTTCCACCGCGGGGTCACAGATTCGTCACGACCCGCTGACTTTTGCGGCGACACCTTCGATTTCGTCGGCTCCGGCTGGAACAGCGATCGATGATTTCTTGAAGTCATCACCGATCGGCTGGTACGGCCCGCCGATACATTGTGCGAGGAACGTCTCGGCAACTGCGTTGAACGCCAAGGCGTTTTCCGGCCGCGCGAAGCCGTGGCCTTCGTCGGAGAACAACACGTAGGTCACCGGGATGTTCTTGGCCTGCATCGCTTTGACGATTTGGTCCGACTCACTTTGTTTCACGCGCGGATCGTTCGCGCCCTGGCCGATGAGCAACGGGCGGACGATCTTGTCCGCGTACGTGAGCGGTGATCTTTCGGTCAGGAAGGCACGACCTTCTTCGGTTCGATGATCCCCGCCGATCCGCTTCACGAACATATCGAGCTGCGGCGCCCAATACGGTGGGATCGTCTCGAGCAGAGTCACCAAATTCGACGGACCGACGATATCCACGCCGCACGCAAAAGTATCCGGCGTCATCGTGAGCCCCGCGAGCACCGAATATCCGCCGTAACTTCCGCCATAGATCGCGACGCGTGTCGGATCCGCGATGCCTGCGCCCGCGGCCCACTTCACGGCATCGATTAGATCGTCGTGCATCTTCTTTCCCCACTGGCCGTCGCCCGCGTTGGTGAATGTTTTGCCGAAGCCGGTCGATCCGCGGAAGTTCACTTGCACCGTCGCGTAGCCGCGGCTCGCGAGCCACTGCACCGTCGAGCTGAAGCCCCATTGATCGCGCCCCCAGGGTCCGCCGTGGACCAAAAGCACGGTGGGCATCGGCCGATCCGGTTTGCCGTCGCCATCGGGATCCGCGAACGGCGGGATGCTCGCGTAGGTCACGAGGTCGAGCCCATCGCGCGCTTTGATGACGTGCGGGTGCATCTTCGCCAGCTTGATCTGCGTGAGCCCTTTGCGTTGGTGACCGAGCAGCTGCGTGCCGTCCAGCTTCAAATCGACTGCGTAGTATGCAGGCACGCCGTCATCGCGCTTCTCGACGATGGAGAAACGGCTCGACTCCTTGTTTTGCCCGGTGAAAGAGATGTCGCCCTTCATGTCTTTGGCGAGCAGCGCGAACACCGGCTCGAGCTTCTTGTCGACGATCTTCCAGCGCAGGCGATCATAGTTCACCGCTGCGGCCTGCACCGAGCCGGTCTTGGGATCGAACAACGCCTCCTGAACGTCCGCTTTGGGATCCTCGACGATCACCGTCGATTTCTTCGACGCCCAATCGACCGCTGTCAGCGCTGCCGTATCCCGCCCGCGCGAGTCGAGCATGTAGAGTGTCCTGCCGGACATGTCGAAGCCCCACGGGTAGGTGGTCATCGTGTCTTCCATCGGAATTTTTCCGAAGGAGACCGGTTTGTCTTTTTTACTGACGTCGAAGATCTCCATCGATCCGTCCGGCTGCTGTTTGGTCGCCAGACGAACGTTCAGATCTTTGTCGCCGGTGAAGCCGTTGTACAAAGCTTCATTCTTCAAGAGCAGAGCACGTTTTCCGGTCTTGAGATTCAGCCGGTACACGTCGTGGGCTTTTTCGTCGCGATCGTTCAAGCCCACTAATATTTCGGTCGGTCTTTTCGAGGAATTTCCGAGGAAGACGGCGCGGGTCTTGGGATAGTCCGTCAGGTCACGCGTTTTTTTCGACTTAACGTCGACGGAGTGCAGGTGGAAATTTTCGTCGCCACCCTTGTCCATCAAATAGATCAGCGTCGCGCTGTCGTACGCCCAAAAATAGTTGCGGATCGGGCGCTCCGTGACTTTGGTGACCGGCTGCGCTTTTTCCGGGAAATCGAAGGGGCCGACATATAAATTCATCACCCCGTCGACGGCAGCGAGATACGAAACCCATCTTCCATCGGGGCTGAGCTGCGGCAGCGACATATCCGGATTTCCCGAGAATAGTTTTCGCGGGAGCAAAGTATCTTGGGGAACCGGCTTGTACGCCGATAATTTTTTCGCCGGCTTCTCCGGTTCTTTCGGCTTCTCTGCTTGCGCCGGTGGTGTGGTCTGCGCAGGTTGCGCTTCCACCGGCTGCTGCGGCGGCGGAGTTTCTTGCTGCGCTCCACCACACGCGCTGAGGAAAATAATGAGTCCGAGCGACAGGCCCCGCTTCATGCGAGAACCGGTACTTCATCCCATGTCGTGCGGCAAGCTCGTGCGCGGGCTTCTCAAATAAACATAGGGTGTATGAAAGAGGAAATTCGACACACGTGAAGTGTAGATGTCCGCGTAACGCTCCACCTGTTTGGCGAGGTGGCTCTTGTCATTTCCCGTGCGCATCAAAAGTCCCCACCGCGGATTGAGCAGCTCCGAGCCGCGCTTGGCGAGCTGACCGATCGCCGAGTCGAGCTCCACCAATTTTGCACGGAGCGGCTCACTTTTGGCGCGGATTTCCGGGGAAGCTCCTTCGCGTTGCGCTTGAAGCCTCAACAACGAAAGCTGGTGCTCGATCGCTTCCTTCTCGGCCATCATTCGCTCCAACTGCCTTTGTCCCTCTTTGAACGAATCGACCGCCTCGAACTCCGCCTCCAGCTCGCGCGCAACCAGCGCAGTCCGCCAGCGAAGCATGCTCTTCGATACGTTCACGTCCGCGAAGACATGATCTCCGACGAACAAGATCTCTTCACCCGCGAGCCCGAAGTGCGACTCGACCGCCCCGGCGTGCCCACCGAGATAAATTCCGCCTTCTCTCATCGCGCCGGTCAGCGGGCGACAGAGCCCCTCTTCGTTGACCATCTCGTAGATCGGCGCACGTTGCTCGAAGAACGCCGGTTTGTTTGCAGAGACGATCACCACATCGAAGAGTTGCCGCCAAGTCATCGGCGGCGGCAAAAATCGATCGAAGGCATAAGACATCATCGCGCGTGTGTAGATCCACTCGGAGTTGGTGATCAGCAGTAGCTTCTTGCCCGCATTTTTCTGATCGAGCAGCGCACGCGCCGTATCGGGATCCAAATTTACGAACGGCTCCGGATCGGCCATGATCTCCGCCTTCAGCTCGCCGATCATATGGGTTTCGTCCATGGCGAAACGCACACGCTGATAGAGATCTTCGTAACCCATCACTCCGTCGATGGCGCGCGCATCGAGCGCATCCACTAACTGCGCATACATCGTGCCTTCAGAGATCGCGAAAGACGTATTCAAGAAGGACCAGCGCCGCTCCGAGAGATCGACCAACACCCGCGAGTATGTTTTTCGCTGTTCCTCGAAATCCAGCATACGCGTCCCATGGGAGGCGCGTTTCACGTAACCAAAACGATTCGCCTTCACGATATTTCCGAGCTTCACGTCGATGATCAGCCCGCGCGTGATGAAGTCTGGATCGAAGGTCAGCTCACCCGCCGGAAAACTCTTCGCCGCCAGCCGCCGCCGCAGATGTTCGTACGCGCGCATCTCCCAGCGCTCCACGTTGTAGTGGATCAGCGTGTAGTCCATGTCGAAGCCGATCGCGCGGATGTTCCGCATGTTCAGCGTTCGATTGCAGAAGATTCCGCGCGAACGCGGCGGGTTTTCGTAGAGCGGCCCGAGCACCGCAATTACTTAGGCGAGTTGAGACTGAAGATCTAGCGAGGTCCGACGCCGGGGATCGGCTGCGTGAGGAAGTCGCCCGCGCCGGTGAATTGCGATTGATTGCCGGTGGCGATGATCGGGGCCCCGCCGCCCCAATAATTGCCGGCGATGTTCGCCGCGATCGAGCCGCCGATGTCGAGAAACTCCGCCTGCGAAGTATCGAAGTGATTGCCGGTGAAGGTGGCGTTGGAGCGCGCGATCATCACCGCGTTCGCGCCGTCGTCGAAGATGGAATTCGTGACCAGCACCGGGCCGTCGGTGCGGTTGAAGTGAAGCGGGCAGTGGCAGCCGGTAAAGCGTGAGTGATCGATCGTCGCGGTGCCGCCGTCCCAGTCAGTGCAGTCCGGGCCGTTCTCGCCCAGCATGAAGTCGATCGTCGAATCGGTCATCTGGAAATGTCCGCCGGTCATCTCCAAAGTATTGCCGCCGAGCACGATGACTCGCGAGAAATTGCCGCCGTTCGCCAACCGCATCGCGCGAGTACAACCGGTGAAAGCTGAGCTTTCCAAGTCGATCGTCGAGCCGGCGAGGCCGGTAAGGCAAATTTGCGCCCCGCTGATCGAAAGGCCAGCTCCGCTGAGCGTGCCGCCGGTGGCGACGCGGATCCCGCTCCAAGCTCCCGCCGACGACATCGCGATCATCGATCCTGTACTTTCGAATAGTACGGTCCCTGCGACCTCGATTCCGAAATTACCCGTGAAATTGACCGACGTTCCGCCGGCGATCGACAAAGTATCTCCCGCAGCCACGGTGATCGCCCCTTCGACACGAATTTCTCCGCTCCACGCGCCGGAAACATTTCCCGCAGGAACGATCGTCGGGCCGGGGCGGACCGTGCCCGAATCCGGATCGTTCGGCGCTCCCGCATCCGTAGTCACGGCCGCATCGGGATGACCGCTGCTCGCGTCGGGCTCGACCTGTTCGACACTCGCATCGCCATTTTCCACCGGTGCCGCGGGTTCGCCGCACGCGGAAAACAAGAATGGAAGGAAAATAAGCGTCGCCCAAATTCGCATCACCGTGGAGATTAGCGCCGGTCTCTGGCGACCCACCACCCCTACGTCACCGGTGACGGGGGACCTCAGCAAATCGTTAGGGAAGAAGCTCGCGGAGGAGCTCTTTGGCTCCGTAAACTTTGTCGAGCGCGTGCAGGATGGCGATTCCGTCGACGTGGATCGCGCGCTGTGTCTCCTCGCGATAGAGAAACCGATTCGGCAATTGAGACAGGTTATTGTCGAAGACCACGCCGATCAGCTTCCCCGCTGCGTTGAATGTGGGGCTGCCGGAATTTCCGCCGATAATATCGTTCGTGGTCACGAAATTGAGCGGAGTGTCGAGGTCGAGCTTCGATTTTGCGTCGATCCATTTTTTCGGCAACACGTGCGGCTGGCCGCCGTTCGACATGTCATTTTTCACGTAGAGCCCGGCGAAGCTGGTGGCCCACGGAATTTTTCCACCACCTTCCTCATAGGCGCGCACGAAGCCGTGATTGATCCGCGGTGTGAAAGTCGCGTCGGGATAAATATTCTTCCCAAAGGCCGCGGCATACGCTTCCACGATCGCGCCGGCATACTGGCGCTCCACGCTCTCCACTTGGTCTTCGAACGTTTTCCGGATCTCTCTCGCGGCGCCGTCGTAGCTGCGCACCAATTCGATCATCGAATCTTGCGCCGCCTCGATCGCGCTTGGGCCGCCCGCGAGCAGCTCTTTTCGTTTGGCGACGTCTTTGAGTCCGCTGTTTTTTACGGCTTCTTCCGCGCGGGTCCGCGGCGTTTTTCCGGCGAGCACCTTCTTCACCGTGGGATTATTTTTTCCCAAGGCGCGCTGCATATTTTCCAGACCGATCGTAACTTTCTCGATCTCCAAACCTTCGTCGATCACTTCATCGGATTCGATCGCGCTCTTGATCGCCGGGAGCGCGGATTCACGATATTCGCGGAGCCGCGTTTCATTCGGTTTCTGCAGCTCTTCGCCGAGCCGAATGAATTGACGCGCGCTGAGGGCCAATTTCCCACCCGGGCCATAAAATCCTTCGAGCACGGCGTGTTTTTCGTAAATTTGTTCCTGCTTTTTATAAGCCGCCCGCAATTTCGGCCACGCTGCGAGGAGTCGCTTTTTCAGCGCGGCATCCTTTAAGTTATTCACCTCGGCGAGCAGCTTCTTTTCCCGCTTATCGGCCGCGCTCATCAGCTTCGGATCGCGCAGGCCCGCGAGATATCCGGTGACCGCTTTGATCCAATTGTCGATGCTCCCGAGATCGTTGAGCGCCGCGCGACCTTCTTTTTCTCCGCGAATGCTGTACGCGCGCAGGCGGTCGCGCAGCTCGATCAGGCGCGCCAATTGAAATGGATAGGTCTTCTTTTCAAGTAGCTGGAGCTTGGCGTAGGCCGCGAAACGATCGGTCGATCCGGGATTTCCAGAGACGAAGGTGATCTGTTCCTCCTTCGCGCCGGCGCGATCGAAGAGGAAGAAGCTCGGCGTCGCGAGCGGCGCGTCCTTCGAGTAGATGCGGAGAAATGCAACGTCGAGACAATGACGCGGGAAGGTAAAATTTTCCTGGTCGCCGCCGAAAAACGCGATGTCCAGCTCCGGCGCGAACACCAGGCGAACGTCCTGATGCCGCTCATATTCGTACAAGTGGTACGCGGCGCCGGCCCAAAGGGTGACGACGTCGCAGCGGTGTCCGGACTTATCGGCGCAGAGTTTCTCAATTTTGGCCGTCTCAGCTTTTCGTGCCGCGTTCTTTTCTGCGTCGCTGGTTGTGGCGGGCAACAGTTTTGCGGCCCCCTCGATCGTGTCCGTCACGTCTTCGATGCGGAGCAAAACGTTGGCTTCGAGGTCGGGACACCGCAGCTCTTCTTTGCCGCTGCGCGCCAGGAATCCATCTTTCATGTAATCCTGGGTTCCCGATTTTTGGCTCAATTTCTGAATACAACTCGAAGCGACGTGGTGGTTCGTCAGCAACAAACCATTTTTCGAGACGAACCCTGCCGAGCCGCCGGAGGAGAGCCGCACGCTGGCCCGCATCGCGCGATCGAGCCACGGTTGGGAAATCTGAACCTTGCCTCGATCGTTGATCTCCTGGATGGGTGCCAGATTGAACGGCCACATTCCTTCGTCCGCCATCGCCGTCCTTGCCGGCACGGTTGCGCAAGTAACTGCGCAAAGGCAAAACAGCGCGCGATGAAGCGTAAGGTGGAGACCGATCATCGTCCGCGTCTATACCACCGCGGAACCGCCGAGTGATAAATATGCGCGAGGCACCCGTGCAGACGATTCAAGTTTTGCTGGTCGAACCGGAAGTCACGGATGCCCAGCGCGTCAGCGACTGTTTAGCGGGCCATGCGCTCGCGACCTTCGTCGTGGCGCAGGTTTCGACTTTGCCGGCGGCGATCAGCGTGCTCGAAAAACAAACTTTCGATGTCGCGCTGATCGACCTCGATACTCACCATTCGATCGGCGACTCGGATCCGATCTCACAAATTCACCGGATCGCCCCACGATTGGCGGTCGTCGTACTCTCGGCCCACGACGATGATTCTCTCGGTCTCGAAGTTGTTTCCCGCCGCGCCCAAGACTTCATCGCCAAAACTCACCTCGCGCCGCAAATATTGGCTCGTACTATCTTGCACGCGATCCAGCGCCAACATCTCGAAGAGAACGCCAAAGCGATGCAGAAACGCGTGATGCACGCCGACCGACTGGCGGCGATCGGCGTCCTCGCGGCCGGTGTCGCGCACGAAGTGAACAATCCCGCCGCGGTGGTGATGGCGAATCTTTCGGTGATGCGCGAGCACATCACGAAACTCATGCGTTTCGATCGCGCGCTTCGCGACCAAGCGGCCAGCGAGCGCGGCTCCGTAGGGATGAGTGCTTTGGGTTCTTTGCTCGAGCGCCACGATATCGATGCTTTATTGTCGGACTCCGAAGATATTGTCCGAGATAGTTTGGAAGGTATGCGCCGGATCGCGGCGATCGTCCGCGATCTGCGCACTTTCTCGAGGATCGAGCGCGAAGAAGTCGAGCTGTTGACGCTCAACGAAGTCGTCAATGCGGCCTGCAATCTTGCCTATAATCAGCTCCGCCATCGTGCGCAGCTGGTCAAAGATCTCGGCGACGTTCCGACGATCGCCGCCGATCGCGGCAAGCTCACCCAGGTGGTGGTCAATTTATTATTGAACGCGGCCCAAGCGATCACCGAGGGTTCCGCGGAAGCACACCAGATTCGAGTACATACTCGAGCGGAGAGAGACCGCGTCATCATTTCCGTGACCGACACCGGCATCGGTATTCCCGAAGATATTCAGGACCGGATATTCGAGCCGTTTTTTTCCACCAAACCTCGCGAACAGGGAAGCGGCCTCGGACTATCTTTGTGCGCCGAGATCGTTCGCCAACATTCGGGATGGATCCAACTCACCAGCACCGTCGGCAAAGGATCACGTTTCGACGTTTTACTTCCCATGGACACCGGCCTGGTGCCGAACCATAACCGGCTGGCGGTCAGCGACGATCTCCCCATCGCGCCGGTCCGCTCGCGCCGCGTGATGATCGTCGACGACGAAACTTTCGTGCTGCGCGCTTTCCGCCGCACGCTCTCACCGCCGAACGAAGTGATCGTCGCCGAAGGCGGCGCGCGGGCGATCGAAATATTGAAGACCGACGTCGAATTCGACGCGATCGTCTGCGACCTGATGATGCCGCAAGTCGACGGCGTGATGCTTTACGACTTCATCCGGGATCACGCGCCGCAGCTGCTCTCGCGAATCGTCTTTTGCAGCGGTGGTGCGTTCACGGAACGTGCGAAAGAGTTCGTGGCCGCGATGCCGAACCTCATTCTGGAAAAGCCGGTGTCCGCCGATGAGCTGCGTCAGGCGATCGAACGGGTGGCGAGCAAACCCGCGGAAGCGACGCACGATCTGCTCCCGACGGCCGACGACGGCTCACAATAAGCCGAAAAACCGGTCCTTTTCTTCAAGCGCACAACATCTCACTCCGGCCGCCGAGAATCTCTCTATGGGCCTCGTTCGTCTTCGCCGATCGGGGGTGGCGCGGTGATCGCGCGCTCGATCGATCCGACGATCAACGAGCTCACCGAGACCGATCTCGATCGGCCGACCGAGGAGATGTTTCGCGCCGAACCTCCGCCGCGCACCGATCCCATGCTCGGCGACGTGCTCCACGGTTTCCGCATCGAGAAGTTGATCGGACAAGGTTCGGCGGCTCGCATCTATCACGCGATTCACCTCGTGCTCGATCGCGAATATGCCGTAAAAATATTGCACCCCGAATTTTGCGAAAATCGCGACGCGGTCGGACGCTTGCGCCGCGAAGCGCGTTTGCTCAGCAAAATTCGCCACCCGAATATCGTCGAGGTTCATGATTTCGGTGAGACCGCGAACGGCCGGCCGTTCATCGCCATGGAGCTGCTCAGCGGCAAGACGCTGAAGAGTGTGATCGACAACGAAGGTGCGTTGCCCAAAGAACGGGCGCTCTCGATCGTGCGGCAGATCGCGGCCGGTTTACAGGAAGCGCACCGCGTGGGTTTGGTGCATCGCGATCTCAAACCGGAAAATATCATGCTCGTCGGCGAGCGCGGAAAAGAGGTCGCCAAGATCCTCGATTTCGGGCTGGCGCGCGCGTTCCGCAATGATTCGCGATTTTCGATGATCACCGGGGCGGATATTTTGCTCGGCACGCCGCGATATATGGCGCCCGAACAAATATTATCTCCTTCGAGCGCCGGACCGAGCAGCGATCTCTACGCGCTCGGAGTCATTCTCCACGAAATGTTGTCGGGCGAGCCGATGTTCAGCGGCGAAATATTCGAAGTCATCGAAGCGCAGCTGAATCGCCGGCCGCCGCAGCTCAGCGAGACCGGATCGCTCGAACGTTTGACGATGCGCCTGCTCGATAAAGATCCGGCGAATCGTTTGAGCGCGGCCGGGGTCATCGCCGAGCTCGATCGTTTCGAGAACGGCCGGCGAGACACCTTGAAGCTTTCGCCGAAAACCTCGCGCACGCCCGCCCCGGTGTTGGTCGCGCCGCAGCTTTCTCGCCCCGTGCCGGTGTTGCCGTCGTCTTCGTCGTCGATGTCCGCTGCTCCTCGCGGCATGAGCTCGCTGACGATCGTCCTCGGAATCATCGGCTTCACCATGATGTTGCTCGCCGGTTTCGCCGCGGGCCAAGAGTTTGCGACGCCGGTGGTGATGGTGTTGCCGGACTCGCCGCTGCTCAACCCATAAAATTCTGCGCGTCGCCGCGGTAGGTACGCACGCGGGATTCACAGCGGTCTTTTCTCAGCAAGAGGTACTCATCGAAGTGTTCGGCGAGCTCGCCGGCTTTGGCGTGCCGAAAGATCACCGGACCGCCCAAAGGGACAGCTGTACCTTTGGATAGGACGACGGGAGTCTGCACCTCACCGGCACCTTCCAGCCCGAGCAGGCTTGCGCCGGCGGGATAGTGTACTACGGGAAGGCGATCCGCGCCCGCTTCTCCCGAAGCGATATATCCACCGCCGTGACAGGTGACCATGTTGTCGGCGGGCCGGCGCACCGCTTGGAGCGCGAAGAATGCGGCCGGACGAAAAGGCGAATTTTCGTAATAGTCGAAGAGATGGCTGCAGAGAAAGCCGGATCCCGCGGTGACTTCGGTGATCACCTCTTCGTCACCGGTCGACACCAAGCTCCCCGAACCTCCGCCGTTGAATATTTCGACCGCGATACTCCGGCGCTGGAGCTCGGCGGCAATTTCCGCGCGTAATTTTTTTACCGCCGGGCGAGCCAGAGATTTCATGGCGCGTTTCGGCGCATTCATCAGCGGAGAAAAGGGATTGTTGTCCGGGAGCCCGGCGATATGGGCCTCGTAACCCATCAGGCCGCGAAAGTTGAGCGAAGAGGAGCGGGCGATCCGTTCGCAGAAAGTGATCACTTTATCGGGATCATGGAGTGGGCTCCGCCGCACGCCGACGTGAATATTGTCGCCGAGTGGGCGATAAGAAGTATCGACCTCGGCGATGACCGATATTCGAGTCGTTTCACGCGCGGCGGTTTTTTCGAGGATCGCCAGGTGTTCTTCGCAGTCCGCGACGATCGAAACACGTTTATTTTGTTTCGATAGTTTCGCGAGAATTTCCGCGTCGTGCTCCGAGGCGGTCGGATAAGCGATCAAAAGATCATCGAAACCTTTTTCGGCCAGAAATGCGGTTTCGCGAACGGTGTATGTCATCAGCCCGATCGCCGTCTCACCACAGCGCTCCGAAATGCGCCGCAAGAGCTCGACGGAACGCACTGATTTGGAGGCGATGCGCAGGCGCTTTTTTCGCGCGCGCACGAGGGCGAGCACCGCGTCGATGTTGTGCTCGAAGGCGTCCAGATCGATGAAAGCGAGCGGCAGCGAAAGGCCGGCGAGCGCGCGGAGTTGATCGTGCACGATTCGCGTCGGTTAGCGGACTTTCTCGCGCCTTCGCAACCTCGAAGGTTCGCTGCACAGCGATGGTGAGCAGAGTTTTCGGGCCGGCGAAGCGCAATTTTGCTGGCCCTCGAATTGCGTAAGAGCCGAACAGGGATGAGCCCGCAAACCTGGAAGCTCTCGTTCGTCTTCATCTTCATCGCGGCGGTGACCGCGGTGTCCGCATTTTATGGGTATACGTCGGAGGTCGAGCGCCAAGAACAGAAGAGATCGAACGAGCTCAATATCGGCCCGAGGAGCGCTCTTTCGCGGGAAGTATCTCGAGACAGGTGGTCCACCAGCCACTGAGGATCGTCTCCACAAACTCCGCTGGTAATTTCTCCTCGCGCATCTCGCGGGCGAGCCGCGCGTGATCATAGTCGACGGGGACCATCTCTACGGTCACCACACCGCGCGCAGAGATCTCCACGATCGCGAACCAGACGTTGGTCTTTCCGTCGTTCGCCGGGCGGCCCAGCGCACCGCAGTTGACGATTCCGCGATGATTTTCATCGAGGCGCGACCAACCGATGCCGGTATGCGTACAGACGATCAGCTCGCTCTCGTTCTCGGACAGCAGCCGCTCGACGAAAGGTTTCGGCGTCGTCGAGCTCCACAGGAACTCATTAATTTTTCGCGGCGAGCCGTGACACAATAATATTTTTTTCCCGCCGATTTCCAAAGATACTGTCTTCGGGAGCGTCGCCATCCACAACTTATGTTCGGGCGAGGTGTTTTCCGCGGTATAGTCGTAGGAGATTTGCGCGTAGTGATTGTCGCGCGGATCGACATATCCACAGTGACAGTCGGTGGCCGCCGTGGAGAGCGATTCTTCGTAATTTCCTTGAATCGCGGAGAGGCCGGTGCTGCGCAGGATCTCCACCGTGCGGTCTGGGTACGGGCCGAACGCGCCAAAATCACCGAGCGCCCAGATCGCGTCGACGCCGCGTTTTTTGGCGAGCTCTAGGGCGCGCTGCAACGCCAGATAGTTCGAATAGATCCCGCCGAAGAAGGCAATTCGGGTCACGTCCGGCACGAGAGGCCCTCCGTGTGGCAAGTATGGCAGGCCGCGTGCCTCAGGGGATAAGCGCGCAAACTGTCCGCAAGAACATCTCCCATTCGCGCCTCCGGTGAATCGAGGAGGATCGGGCAGACCCAGACGCCGGAAGCGGTCACCATCCGTGAGCTGGAACATTGGAGCGCTTCCAGCTCCTTGGCCGTCAAGGTTCGGTCGCGAAGTGTCTCCCAGGCCAGGTAAGGGCGGTCGCGCTTTTCTTCGGCTCCGAGCCGCAGGAGCGGCAATGTTTTCAGTCGCGGCTGGTTGAGTCCGAGCTCGCGGAGAAATTCCAGGAATTTGCTGCGCCCAGCCTGGCTGCCCGCGCCGCTGCAGGCTTCGGTGACGGTGAGCACCGGGTTCAAGCCGGCGGCGGCGAGATTTGCGATTCCCAGGAGTATTTTCGAAAAAGTACCTTCGCCGCGGATGGGATCGTTGGTGGCGGCGTCCCAACCGTCGAGCGAAATACGAATATCCAGCGAATAGTCCGAGCTCTGCTCCAGCGCGCGCAATTTTTTGCACAGCTCGGCTCTGAGCAAAGTTCCGTTCGTGAGGATAGAGCAGGGCCCACGTCTCAGCGCCGCAGCGATCATCTCCACGATGTCGCGGTGCATGAACGGCTCGCCGCCCGTGAAATAATATTCGCGGACGCCGAGCTTTTCCGACTCGGCGAGCGCTCGTTCGACCTGTTCGAGCGTCATCATTTCATGAGTATGATTTTGCGGCGAACAGGAGATGAAACAGTGAGTACACTGCAGGTTGCAGACTGTGCCGGCGATCTGGAACCAGACCGTATCGAGCGCGGTGAGCGGCACCTCTGGAAACAAATTGTTCCTAATTTTGCTGCGTGAGATCGAAGGCCGTCAGCGGTGACAAGAGAGCGGCGTCGCGCGCGCGGGCGAGAAGGTCCGCGCAGACGTGTTGCGAGCGCCAGCGAACGCCCTCGAAAATATGGTCGACCGGTTGTCGGGCGCCGATCAAATAAACGTCCCCATCGGCAGACGGACCGAAGACGAACTCCAACTTACCCAGCGCCAAAAATGCGTTGCGCAAAACGACGCCATCGAGCGCGGGCGGCTCATCGGGCACCGCGACGACTTCGGAGTATCCCAGCGCGCGTACGTCCTCGAACGCAGCGAGGATTCGATCGCCAAAGCTGCGCCCGCGCTGGCGCAACATCCGCGCGTGGGGAGCGAGGACGGGCCGTTGTTCGGCGCCGACCAAAACGAGGTCGGTGTCGCCCAGCGAGAGCACCGCGCGGGCGATCCGTTCGGTGGACAGCTCGAAGAGGGAGCGGGGTTCCTTTGTGCGCTTTTTGCGCGATTCCGCCGCTCGCGACTTGGCGAAAAGGAGCACTGCGCGCCGGATCGCACCCGTCATAGGGCCGCGAACTTAGGAAGGCTTCAGGGTGAAGTCAACCTTTGGGCGCAGCTCAAACCGTGAAATTACGCGAAGGTAGCGACATCCTCCTGATCGACGACGCGAAATCTCGGTGGTCCTGCTACCTCTATATTTGGTGGGTTTGGGAGCGCTCAAAATCTTCGAGCATCCCGCGAGGCTCCCGGACCGGGTCGCCTATCGTGCTCAGCAAGCTTGGCTCCTGCAGTTTTTTCTCGCGCTCCACAAACGGTACGGAATCCTGCGTGAACATGCGGAGGCGGAGATCGCGCCGCAGCTCCTCGGTGCGATGTGGAAGAAATACAGCGCGCTGCTCGAGCGCGATCTGGCGAACGTGGAGCGCGGGCTTTATCCGCGTGAGCTACTCTTCGAGATCCCGCTGCGCAACTATCTCAAAGCGCTCCCGGCGCTGGTGAAGAACGCGCCCGCGGTGATGATGCGCCGCTTGGCGAAGAACTTCATGGACCTGCCGGCGAACGTCGATCTGGAAAAATATCCTTCGTACTATCGCCAAAATTTTCACTGGCAGACCGACGGATATTTGTCGCGCCGCTCGGCGGAGCTCTACGACGTGGCGGTGGAGATGTTGTTCTTCGGGACAGCGGACGTCATGCGCCGCCAACTCATCCCGCCCACGTCGCAATTTTTGAGCTCGGGACGCGGCCGGCTCCTCGATGTGGGATGCGGCACCGGCCGCACGGCGCTGCAGCTGGCCTGTGCTCTGCCGCAGTTGAAAATTACCGGAATCGACCTCTCTCCATACTATCTCGACGTCGCCCGCGAAAATTGTATGCGGCACCCCAACGTTTCGTTTTTGGAAGCGAACGGCGAGGATCTTCCGTTCCGGGACGAATATTTCGACGTGGTGACCTCCACCTTCGTGATGCACGAGCTCCCGAAAAACGTGCGGCGCGATGTTTTAGCTGAGATGCGCCGGGTATTGCGGCCGGGCGGAATATTGATCGTCGAAGACTCACTCCAGCAGCACGACGGGCCGGAGCTCCAAGTCTTCATGGACCATTTCGTCCGCGAATATCACGAGCCGTATTATCGCGATTATATCGGCGATCCGCTGGAAGCGGTTTTTGCGGAGGCGGGTTTTGGATTGGAGCGCGTCGAGGAACACTTCGTTTCGAAGTTGGTCGTCGGCCGCAAAGTCTAATTATCCGCGCGCGCGGCCCTCGAAGAACTCCGGCAGCACCGTCAATTTCTCGGCGTAACGCATGCGGCGGGCGCGTGTTTCTTCTCGCCGCTGGGAATAACGCAGCGGATCTTTTGTGGGGAGGCCGAGATCGACCGGTAGATAGAGCGTGGCACACGCGGGCCCGCCGCCGGCTTTACCGAACAGCTCGAAGAGCGGAACTTTTTTGGTCCGCAAGCCGAGCTGATTCATCGAGTTGATAAATTGCTCGCTGACACCGTCGGGGACCAAGAGCCCGTTCGTCACTTGGCGCGAATTTCCGGCATATTTGTCGACGGCGTCGTCGCGCTCGATGGGAACGATCTTTTCGCGGCCGAGCTCTTGGGCGACATGGGTCGCACCGTCGCCAAATAGTCCGCCCGCATAATGAACCAAGGCCGCACCGCCCGAAGTGGGACGCGCGCCAAAATGAACGGTGTCACCGTGAAAATGGGGGTAGACGAGCTCGGCGAATATTTTCTCGTTCTTCTCCAGGCCCGCAAACTCAGCAGCGAATTCCACGCCGGCGCGCGAGGAACGCATCGTCTTTTTTCCCGCACCGCGATCATAGTTGCCTTCGACCGTATGGGTGAGGACGACACGTTCGCCCACCGCCGCTACGTCGGCCATTCCTTCCCAGCGGTGAGGATTGCGGACCACGGAGAGCTCGCGTTTCGTGCTCTCGGCGACGCGCTCCAATAATTTTTGATAGTACGCCGTCTCCCGTGTGCGGTGCGCCAACATATTCGGCATCAAGACGCGCAGAGACTTTTCGCAGGTGGTCACCCACGGGCCGTTAGCCGCGAAGACACGTCCGGTTTGGACCTCGTCGATCTCTGCTAATATTTCGGTGGAACCTTCCGCGTGAATTTTTCCGTCTCCGTCGAGCACCAGCGCACCGGCGTCGAGCAGCGGATCGTCTTCGGGCTCGAAATCGAAGATGGCGTCCCCGCCGAGCTCGAGGATTCCTTCGCAGATTTCGAGCCACTCGTCGTACGCGGTGCGCGGGGAATAATGAAGGTGTGCGACCTCGCTTTTATAGTTGGCGCCGGCTTTGTTCACCGTCGCCGGGACGGGCGGGCGCACTGCGAGCGTCGAGCCGTAGATCTTGCGGAGGACTTCGCTCATGACGATGCGTGGCTAACAGATCGGACCACCTGTCGTCGACAGGCGGGCCACGGCGTCGTAGCGTGCGCCGCGATGAACGCCCGCATTTTGGGATCCGCTACGCCCGAAGGGACGAGGCGCTTTGCCGCGCGCCATCCGGGAAATTTCCGAGCTTTCGGCGAGCTCTTGGCGTCGGCGCTGGGTATCGGTACCTATTTGGGGAACGCCGATGATGCGACGGATCAGCTCTACACGGCGTCCGTTTCGCGCGCGCTCGAGCTGGGGATCAACGTCGTCGATACCGCGGTGAACTATCGCCACCAGCGCAGCGAACGATCGATCGGTGCGGCGTTGAAATCGATGATCGAACGCGGCGCGATCGCTCGCGATGAAATCATTGTCGCCACCAAAGGTGGATTTTTATCCTTCGACGGCGTGCGGCCACCGAACGCGCGTAACTATTTCGACGAGACGTACGTGAAGACGGGCGCCTTACGTTGGGAAGACGTCGTCGGCGGATGCCATTGTATGGCGCCGAAATATCTGCGCGACCAATTGGAGCGGAGCCGTAATAATCTCGGTTTGGAGACGATCGATATTTATTATCTCCATAATTTGGAAATGCAGCTCGACGAAGTGCTGCCCAAGGAGCTCGAGAAGAGGTTGCGGCTCGCATTTCAATTTTTGGAAGATGCTGTCCGCGAGAACAGGATCCGCGCCTATGGCACGGCGACCTGGAATGGATATCGCGTGCCCAGCTCGGATCCGGGGCACCTTTCGCTCGATAAATTGTGGTCGCTGGCGCGCGAGATCGGCGGGGAGGGTCATCACTTCCGGGTGGTGCAGCTCCCGTACAATCTCTCGATGCCCGAAGCCGCGAAATTGCCGACGCAAAACGGGAAAACGATGCTCGAAGCCGCGAAAGATCGCGTCTACGTCATGACTTCAGCGTCGCTGATGCAGGGCAAGTTACCAGAACCGAAAAAGGCTCTGGCGGCGGTGCAAAATACAGAAGGTGTGGGTACGGCGCTGGTCGGGATGAAACAGACAGCACACGTGGAAGAGCTCGCGCTGAATTAATATCCCTCGTGCCGAGTATTGTAGCGGGCCCACGCGGTTTCCGGGCTGCCGTAGCGATCCTGAATATACCGCAACATACCCGCGGCCTCTTGGACAGGATCGCCGATCCCGGCGCGACCGTTTGGATAGTAGCGATCGACGTTCGACAATAAGAGCTGGCCGAGGCCGGTCGCCGAAGAACGCGCGGTCTTTTGGCCGTTTCTGAGCTCGGCGTGGATATTGTCCCACTGCGAACGATCGTTGGCGCGGCTGCCGTACGTATAGTTTGGGCGCCCGACGACGCCGCCCGATTCGCGCGAGAGAATATTGTGGAGCGCCTGCGAGCTGGCCCACGACTCTGGAACTCCGGCGACGCGTGCGGCTTCACGGAACAGAGCGATCGCTTCCGGGGATCCGGGACGATAAGTCTGCGCGTTTGCGACGGGACGTCCGTCGGTCGAGCCCGGGCTCATCGGAACATTCGGCTCGTTGGGCGCGCGGGGGCGATTCGGCGTGCGGTTCGTGTTGCGCGGAGGAACCACGTGCGCGTCGTTGCCGCCGCGGCGATTGTTGCCGAGCAGGTTGTTCATGATCATCTCGGCGAGCGGCACTCCACCGTAGTTTTGCGCCTGCTGCTGAGACGGTTGTTGCTGGCCGCCGCACTGGTTACATGCGCCGGCGGGAGCTTGGCCGGTGAGCGCCTGCGCGAGCTGATTGAACAGCTCGGGATTCATGGCGCCGAGCATCATCAAGAAGCTCCGCGGATCGTTCATGGCGAGCGTCGTCAGCGCACCGGCCACCTGCTGAGGGTCATTCGAGAGGAACGCGCTCATCAGCGCGAAACCCATCATCTGATTCTGCTGTTCCGGTGTCTGGAACTGCAGCCCCTGGAATCCGTTCGAGGAAAGACCGCCGACCTGTCCCATCTAAAAGCAATTATCGCTGCGTGTAATAATTGGTTGCGCGAGATTTCGCCGTGGCATGAAACGTGAACATAAATCCTACAGCGGTGACTTCTGTGGGCGCAGCTTGCTGGTCCGGTGGCGGATCGTGTGGAGCGTGACCCCGCCCGTCATGATCTGACCTTCCTGGAGCACGCGACTCTCGACTTCGAGTCCGTTGAGCCGCGCGGCGCCCTGAATTCCCGCCGAGGGGACGCGCATCGGATCGCCGACGAGCGCTTTGCCGTCGAAGGCGAGGTGGCCGCGCAAAAAGCGGATCACGCCGGACAACATGCCGTCCTCGTAAAACACGTCGCCCGCGTAGATGCGATCGAAGCGGCCCAAGTCCGGCGGCGGTTTGGTCCAGTCGAGGACCATCGTTTCGATCGACAGATTATTTTGCGCGGCGTTGTGCGCGGCGAGCTCCAGGGCGTCGGCGGCGATATCGGCGCAGAGCACTTTTGCTCCGCACGCGGCTGCGGTGACGCCGAGCGCGCCGAGCCCGCAGCCGAGATCGAGGACGCGCAAATTTTCGAGCGCGTCGCCGGTTCCGATCTCTTTCGCGACCGCGCGCGCGCTCGGCCAAAGATATGCCCAGTATGGGTTGGGATGTTTTTCGACGATCGCGTCTTCGACGATCTTGTCGAGATCGGCGAGCTGATCGATCGAAAGCGTCCTTCCGCCGATGTCGAGCTTGAGCGTGACGGTCGGGAGCACGAGCGGATTATCGCTTTTTCTTGGCGGCTTTCTTCTTCGGCGCAGCCTTGGCGGCTTTTTTCGGCTTCGTTTTGGTCTTCGCCTTCCCCGCCGGCTTCTTCGCGGCCTTCGCTTTCGCGGCCTTCGCTTTGGGCGCGGCCTTCGCTTTGGGCGCGGCTTTCTTCGCTTCTTTTGCCGGCTTCGTTTCTTTGGCCGGTTTTGGTGCGGGCGCAGGCGCGTTCGCTTTGGCCTCTTTTTCAGCGGCTTTCTTCGCCGCCATATTCGTAAAGAAGCGCCGCATGGGGGTCACGTAGTGATCGAGCCACCCCTCCGCGTATTTTTGGCCTTGGCCCTCCGGAATTCCGGAGTGATCGAAGGTGATTTCGGTACCGATGCCCTTGCGCGTGGCGAAGGTGATCTCCACCCGTGAGGCCGGCGCACCTTTTGGGAAGTCGGTCGTCTTCCAGGATTGGACAATCTTCTTGCCCGGATCGAGCTCGATGTTGTCCCCGCGGATATATCCGTCCCAGGCGGTAAATTTTCCCCCCACATAGGACTCGATGGTGGCTTTGCCACGGCTGATCTTTCCGTGAGCCACAGCGTCGAGCCAGGCGTCGTAAATCTGCTTGGGAGTCGCGGGGATGAGTCCCGAAACTCGGATCGATTCGGTCGGCATTTTCTAACCCCGCTCTCGATGGATCGAGCTGTTTGTCAGGAGATTATTCGGGGATTGTTGAAACCGCAACTTTTGTGCTCGCGGGCGAGCCGAGGCATGATCGGCGCCGGAGTCGAGATGCAGCCTTTCGTTCATGTTCTCGCGCTGTTTCTCGCGGCGGCCGGAGGAGCCAAGAGCCTCGATAAAGGCTCGCACGCGCTGCAAGAGTTTCGCGGCGAGGACGCCGTGGTGATCCTGGAAAGGGCCAAGAGCGAGGGCCCATACACTCGTGCCGATCACATTCGGCTCTATGAGCTTTTGGGAATCGCGTACGCCTACGTCGAGCGCAGCGACGATGCGCTGGCGGCCTTCGACACCTTGCTGGCCCTCGATCCTGGCCGCGCGATCAGTTACACGCTGTCGCCCAAAGTAACCTTTTTGTTCGAGCAGCAACGCGGCGCGGTGGCCGAACGTATCGCGCCGACGATCGACGTGCGCTGGCCGGTCGGCCTGAGCATCGACTCTCCCATACCGATCGACGTCGAAGTGGTCTCCGATCCGAAGAAGTTTTTCGCGCGCGCCAAACTTTTTCATCGCGTGCGCGGCGCGCTCAGCTACGAGGCGACGGACGTGGAGCTGCCCAAGGCCGGCGAGTCTCGACGGATCGATCTGCCGCCGGGAGCGCCGGGTGCAGTCAAAGATCAGACGGTGGAGATCTATCTCGTCGCCTACGACTCGGCGGGCAATGAAGTCTATCAGTGGGGCTCGGACATGCGGCCCCGCGAGATCTCGGTGCGTTTCGAGCCACCTGATCCTTGGTACGGTCGGTGGTGGGTTTGGGCGATTGCCGGCACGGTGGTCGCGGCCGGTGCCAGCGTCGCGGTGTTCGCGGTCAGCCGTGAGCCCGAGCCGACGGTGCCCGGATCTCTCGAGGTTTTTCGATGAAACGCGGGCTGGCGTTGTTCGGCTTGTTCGCGGCGGCGTGCGGAGAGACGGAGCTTCGCCTGCAGCTCGAGATCCGCGCGCCCTACAACGAAGAGGTCAGCTCGGTGACGCTTCAGATCATTGAGCCTGCACCCGCCGCACCTTTTTCTTGTGAGGATCTCGCGTTCGGGAACGTCGAGGATGACGTGATCGCTTTTGCGCGCGTCGGCGAGATCAGCACCGGTGCGCTGCAGACCGATCTTTCGGACATCTCGCGTGAAGGTCAGAAGATCTTCTGGATCGACGGGCTGGGCGACGGCGAAGAGAGGATCGTCACTGGATGCGTCGAGGTCGGCGAGATCACCGACACCGAAACGATTCGCATCTTCGCGGAGCCGATCGCGCGGGTCACTGTCCCCGCGGACACTTCGCTCTCGGCGTTGTTGGGACAACCTTTGCCGAAGCCGATAGCGCTTCGCGTGCGCGACGTGCTCGGCCGTCCGATCGCCGGTGTGGCCGCGAATTACAGCGTGGAAGGGGTGGCCGGTACGGGATCGAGCGGACAGACGACGACCGACGAAAGCGGGACTTCTTCGATTACACCGGCACTGCCCGATCGGCCAGGTCCTTTCGTCCTCGATGTCCGCGTGCGCTGGGCGGAGAGCTCGCCGCTGTTTTTGAGCGGGGTGATCGCGCCCATGGCGGAATCGCTCACTTTGCCCTCGCGTGCGCTCGACTATCGCGCGGGGAGCATCGGCGGAAATCGCGAGCGCGGATTCGTCGCTTTGCTCGCCGATACCCCCGGCTCGGTGACGGTGATGGCCGTGTTTCAAAACGCGCTCACCGGAATTCGCGAGATGAACGAGAGCAACCCGATCACCGGCGCCGGCGTGCCTCGCCTCGGATTGATCGACTACTCGGGTCGCGGCCGCGATCGTATGATCGTCGTCGGCGACGCGGGGTGGTTCGAGGTCGGCGCGGACGGGAGCCTGGCGCAACGGAACGTGTACCAGTCGCCGCCGATGACGACGCAGCCGCTGCGGATCCTCACCGACGGCGCTTGTATCGGAGCTCGTCCCGAGGACGAGCCGAAAGTGATCATCGAGTTTCGCGAGCAGATCATCGGTGTCTACAGCACCGAAGGTGAGCTGATCGACGCGTTTGCGCTCGGCGATGATCCGCTGAATCCGATCCATCTGATCGCGTCGGGCTGCGTGACGAACGAGCGCAACACCTTGGAGCGGGTCTTGGTCGCCGGTTTCGCGAATTCGATCGGCGTGTTCCCGTTGGTCGAATACGTGGAGGCAAAACGGCCGAATTCCATGTTGCCGCGTTTTTTGAACACCACCTGGTTCGCGCTTCCGCAGGCTTTGGCGTTCGCGCCGCCGCTCGGCGATGGACGCCGGCAGATGTTTGGGACGCAGCTCGCGGTGAACGACATCGTGGTGGCGCGCGCTTCAATCTCGCATCCGCTTCGCGATCAGGCGCGAAATACGGGCGAAGAGACGTTCGACATCATCGTCGAAGGTTCGGACAAGATCCCGAACGTGCCGCTGGCGACGACCGCGGGCGATATCGACGGCGACAAATTGGTCGACGCGGTCTCGCTATTTCAGCGCAACGAAACCAACCTGGCCGTTTGGGCAGTGCTCGGTCGAGAACACAGCGCGCGGCGTATTTCGGCCGACGTCGATCTCGGCACTGCGGGCCTGCGTTCGCCTCAGCTGATGTTGGTGGACATCGATCGCGACGGCTTCGACGATATCTTGCTCGGCGAAGTCGCCGAAAACGGCGCTGCTTCGCGGGTCGAGATCTATTCGATGGGGCCGCCTTAGAGTCCGCCGCAAAATAATCTGCCCATCTGGGCCGCAGATCCTACGGAAGGGTGATTCGTTCGTGCGCGTCGCTCTCCAGCGTAACGACACGTTTGAGGCGGACTTCGCCGGTATCGGGACGCACCAACAAGATCTCGTGCGTGCCGACCGGGAGCTTCTTGCGCATGATCGGCGTGACGCCGACTTCTTGTCCGTCGATGCGCACCAGCGCGTAAGGCTGCGCGCCGATGGTCACGAAACCGTACTCCGTCACTTGGGCCGGGCTCGGCTTCGGATCGCGACGTTCCTCACGCACCGGATTTGCCCGCTTTTTCGCGGCTTTTTCGCGGTCCTTCTTGGGCGCAACTTCGACCTTCGGATCTTCGTGTTTCGGCTGAACGACCTTCGGCTCCGCGACGGCCGCGCTCGCGGTCTCCGCTTCGACGAGCACCACCTTCGGCTGCGCGACCTTCTTCGCCTCGGTCTTCGCGTCGACCTTCGCCTCGAGCGATTGGCTCTGCGGCTTATCTGTACTTTCGGACAGGTAGCGATAACCGATGATCGCCAACACCAAGGCGAGCGTCGCGCTCACGCCCCACAACGCGGTGTTGCGTCTCGGTGGAATGATCGCTTGGACAGGTTGCGACGGCTCGCCGGCCGGCGGAACCAGCGTCGTCGAGTCGACCAGCGGCGAGACTTGGATCGGTGTGACCGCGCGCGGAACTGCGCCCGCGGTGTTCTCTTTGCCGCTGAGCACGTCCGAGAGCCATTGGCGGTGCGCTTGGTGCTCGAACGTGAGCTCGGATTCGACGAAACCTTCGAGCGTTTCGCCGTCCGAATCGGCGATCAGCTTGTCGAGCGCGATCGCCATCGAACGCGCGTCTTGGAACCGATCCGCCGCATTTTTCTCGAGCCCGCGCAGCACGATCTCGTCGAGGCCCGAAGGAAGCGGGCCCACCAGCGTCGAAGGTTTCGGGGGCTCGAAAGTTTCAACCGCGTGGATCGTGGCGAACACCGACTCTCGCGTGAACAACTTGCGGCAGGTCAACAGCTCGTGGAGCACCACCGACGCCGAATACACGTCCGCGCGGCGATCGACGCCCAAAGAGTGCAGATGTTCGGGCGCCATGTAGGACGGTTTGCCTTTGAGCTCGCCGACGACGGTGTCTGGAGACTCACGGTTTTTCACGAAGGCGATGCCGAAATCGAGGATCTTGATGCGGCCGTCGTAGGTAAGGATCAAATTGCCGGGCGTGACGTCGCGGTGCACGACGCCCAGCGAATTGCCGTCCATGTCTTTCAGCTCGTGCGCCGCGTGTAATCCGCGCAACGCTTCGGCGATGACGCGCATCGCGACCACGGGAGGAAGCGGTCCACCACGTTTTTGCAGCAGCTTGTTCAGCGCGAGGCCGGGCACGTACTCCATCGAGAGATAGAGCGCGTTGTTCTCTTCACCGAAGTCGTAGACCTGCGCGATGTTCGCATGATCGAGGCGCGCGGAGAGCTTCGCTTCGTCGAGGAACATCGCGCGAATGTCGCTGCGCTTCGCCAGCTCACCGCGGATCGTTTTGATCGCCAGGAGCTTTTCGAAACCGTGAACGCCGCGACGGCGCGCAAGCAGCACATCGCCCATCCCGCCAGAGCTGAGCTTGGCAAGGACCTCGAAGCCGCTGATCGACACCAGACTGTCGTCGCGTTCGGTCATGTGAAGAAACCTGTCCCCCTGTCGCCGTTTCTGCGGTCCTCGTTGAAGCTAGACCGATTTTGCTACGGGGACGATAGCACGACCTGCGGTCGGGTCGCGGAGAATCCCTCTCAACGTGGACCAGCGGTGTGGGCCGACACCCGACCATAGAGCGCAGGGTCGAGGTTGCCGCCAGACAGCATGACGCCAATGTTTCCGCGGCCTTCACGTAAAGCCGCGGCGAGCGAGGCAGCACCCGAGGGCTCGAGCACCACCCGGAGCTCGGCCATAGCGAAGGCGATCGCCCCGATCATTTCCTCGTCGCTGACCAACGCGATGCGCGAAACGTGTTTTTGGAGCACCGGAAAAGTGTGCGCGCCCGGCATGCGCACGCAGAGTCCGTCGGCGATCGTTTTCGGCGGATCGATCTTCGTGCGCGCACTTTTTTCGAGCGAGAGCTGGGTATCGTTCGCCGTCGCAGGCTCGACGCCGATGATCTCTGTCCTTGGGGACAGTGCCGCGAACGCGACTGCACATCCGGCCATCAGGCCGCCGCCGCTCACAGGACAATAAAATTGATCGAGCGCGGGCGCGTCTTCGATCAATTCGAGCGCGGCCGTTCCTTGGCCTGCGGCGATCAGCGGATGATCGTAGGGAGGCACGGCGACGAAGCCGCGTTCCTTGGCGATCTCTTCTGCTTTTTTCGCGCGTTCATCGCTGTCGTTGCCGACGATGATCACCTCGGCACCGTCTGCACGCGTGCGCGAAAGTTTCATCGGAGGTGCGTCGCCGGGCATGACGATCACGGCGTGAATACCGAGCGTCTTTGCTGCGCGAGCGACGGCTTGCGCGTGATTTCCGGAGGAGTGCGCGACCACGCCGGGCACGTCGCGCGGGAGTGTCTTCATCATCGAGAACGCGCCGCGGATCTTGAACGCGCCGATCGTCTGCAGACATTCGGGCTTCACGTTGAGGATCGTCGCATCGTTGAGTCGATGCGCAAGAAGCGGCGTGCGGATGATGTAAGGACGGATCCGCGAATGGGCCTCGCGGATCATGTCGAGGGTCAAGACGTCGAGCATCCGCCTCGACGTTACTTGAGGGCTGAGAGCTGCGAAAGGAGCTCCTCGGTCGATCCACCTTTGAGGAGGATGCGGTCGATCGCCGACAACTTCGATGCGTCGGCGCCGGTGGCGAGATCGAGCACCTGTTTCTTCACGCGATCATCGGCGCCGGTGTACTTGTCCGTGTTGCAGATCGTCGAGAGCAAGGCGAACATCTCGGGGCTCTTGTTCTCCGCGAGCGCCAACACCTGCTTGCGATCCGGGCCCGAGAGCTTCGCAAAGCCCGGCATTTGCGCGAGCTGCGAGAGACGCGGGTACGCTTCGGCGTCTGCGTTGGCGAAGGCGTCGCGAACATCGCGTTGTTGGTCCGGCTGCAGCGCGCGGTAGGCCGGCGTGCGTTCGAGCTCGCCGAGCACGTCTTTCGTCGTCGACGTGGAGGTCGGCGCTTTGCTCTTCGCCGTTTCGAGCATCTTCAGTTGTTCTTCGGTGCCGCCTTTCGCGTCGAGGATCTCTTGCACCTGTTTCGCGTATCCTTTGTCTTGAACGAGCAGATCCATCACGCCTTTTTTCACGCGATCATCCGCTTTGTGGAACTTGTCGCTGGAGACGATGTCTTTGACGACGCTTTGCACCGCCGGATCGTTCGACTCCGCGAGCTGCAAGATCTGTTTGCGATTGCCCGCCGAGAGCAGCTTGAAATTCGGATCTTTAGCGAGCGCCGCCATGCGATCCTGTACTTCCGGCCCTTTGCCGCGCATCGCGCGACGCACGTCCATCTTCTGATCTTCGGCGAGCGCCGCGAAGTTTTTGTCGGTCTCCAGCTCGTTGATCTTGGGCTCGCGGCCGCCCTTCATCGAAGTCGTCGAGTCGACCGGTGCGATGTTCGACTTGGTGTTCGGATTGTTTGGATCGACCTTGTCCGTCGTCGACGCATTCGGGTTCGACAGGCGCGCCAGCGAGGTCGCGTTGATCACGCCGTCGCGGCGCGGCGTCAGTCCCTGTGATTTGCGGAACTGATCGATGCCCGCCTTCATCTTGTCGTCATAGACCGGATCGTTCTCGTCGAGCTTCAGCTCCGGATTCTGCTTGTTGAGCAGCTTTTTGACTTCTTTGACGCTATCGCCCGTCATGTGCGGCGAGAGCTGCGCGCCGTTTTTGATCTCGTCGAGCGTCGGAGCTTTGTACTCCGGAATCTTGATCGGCTTGCCCATCACCGAGCGATTCGCCGTGGTCGGTTTCACGTTGTTCTTATCGTCGAGGTCGATGCCGTTCTCTTTCGCGAGAAACTTCATGTAGCTGAGGATCGCGGAATCTGATGCGCCTTCGGGGAGCGCGCGTTTCGCGACGTTCCACAGCCAATCCTCGCGTTTTGCGCCGAGCTGATAAGTAGTGCCGAACTTGATTGCGGTGTTGCCGACGTTGCCCATGCACGACGTACAAAGCACGCGTTCGGCCAGCTTCTAACTCGTTGAATTTTCGATCACTGGGGACCTGCTTGCCCAACTTGGGCTTGAGCTGTCCGCTCGATCGGCTCTACTGGCGCGCCAGCTCGAGGATCGCATCCGGGACCGCGAGACGTTTGCCCGCATCGGCGGCGTGTTCGGCGAGCGTGTCTTCGCTGATCATGCGTCTCCGCAGATCTTTCGCGACCGCACCGACCGCTTCGGGACGGATCTTGTTCATGGCCGCCAAAACCAGCGCGCTCTGCAGATAAGATCGCGTCGGCACCACGCGCGGATCGCCGAACGACGCGGGATCTCTCCCGCGATCCAGGTGAATGAACACCCTGTCCACCGGATCAACTTGTTTCGGTAAGGGCGCCGCAACCTGCGCGATCTCCTTCGCCAACTCGATCCCCACGCCGCGCGCGATCAGCGCATCTTCCAGCGGCCGATCGCGGAGCCCGGCGCACACTTTGCCGAACATCAAGAACGCTTCCGCATCCTCTTCCACGTCGTCGCCGAACAACAACCAACGTGCGTTCTCCGGCAGCTCACGTTTGTAGAGTAGGAGCGCCTTCAGCTTGTAGTGGAGCTGCGCTTTGATCAGACCTGGCTTTCCGGCCAGGAGGAGGCCGAGCTGATCTTTGAAAGTGATGCCGTCGTAGTCGACACCTTCGAGCACCATCTTTTTTTCGACGACTTTACGCAGCTGCGGCGGGCTCCCGCTGATGAAATACAGCGGCACCAGCGCGCTCTCGACACCCGAACCACGCCGCAATGCGCGCAGTAAAACGGCGGCGCCGGGGATCGAACGTTTGTCGATCGCCAGCTCGAGTGGAATGCTCAACAAGCCGCGGATCGTCGAGAAACGAGTGTCGAGATAGGTCTTGTCGATGTCCCAGAGCAACACGTCGCCGTCGTAATCGGCGGGCAGGCGGCGGTCGTTCGATTGCTCGAGGAAGCTCACGCATGCGCCTCGCGCGACGACCTGGTCTCGAGATCAGGAGCCATGCGCAACAGTTCGTCGAGCGCGGTTTTCGCGGCGACACGTTCGTCGAGCACGTTCTCCACCGCGCGCATCAGCGGGAGATCGAGGCCCAGCTTCGCCGCGACGCGCACGGCTTCATGCGCGGTGACGATCCCTTCCACTTCGCCGGCGATCGCTTCGAGCGCAGTGGCCAGACCTGTACCTTTGGCCAGTTTGCCTCCCAGCTGCCGGTGTCGATCCGTCGAGCTCACGGGTCGAGGGATCAGGTCACCCACCCCCGCGAGACCCGCAAAAGTCGCAGGATCCGCCCCGAAAGCGGCCCCTAATTTGCGCGCTTCCGCCAAACCGCGCGTGAGCAACAAGCCGCGCGCTGTTTCGCCGAGCTCCAGCGCATCGGACATGCCAGCCGCGATCGCCGCGACGTTGGAGATCGCGCCGGCGATCTCGACACCGATCACATCGCGGCTCCCGTGGATGATCACCGGCGTGTTCGCCGTCAGCGATTGCAACGCGTGGATCGTCTCCGCAAAACGCGAGGCCAACACCGCAGCGAGCGGACGTTTGCCGTCGAGCTCCGGCGACTGCAGCGGTCCGCCGAGCACGCCGATCTTTCGCACGCAGGTCTTCGCGCGGATCATCTGGTGCGGCAACAGGAAGCCCGCACCGACGCCGCGCACCGCGTGGATCACCACGTGATCACCTTTGGCGCTCTCGCCGTATTGTTCCGCGACCGAGAGCAGCGCCGACGCAGGCACCGCGAGAAAGATCGTCTCGGCGCCCTCCGTCGCTTCGGCGAGCGACTGCGCCCGATGAAGCGACGGCAGCTCTTTCGCCAACGCCTCCACGCGTGCAGGATCGCGTGACCACACTCGTGTTTCGACGCGCGCGAGCGCCAAAATCCGCGCGACCGCACGCGCCATTCTTCCCGCACCGAGCAATGCTGCGCGCATGATCAAGCCGCCTGTACGAGCGCGCGATGATCGCTCGTGAGAGTAGGTTTCAATCCAGCAGCGTCGAGGCCGTAACCTTCGAGCCGGTTCTGATAGTAGAGCAGCAGGTTTCGATCGGAGGCCACGATCCGATCGCCGCGACGCATCGCCGCTGCACGCGAGTGAAAGATGGAGAACTTCGACAAACCATCGGAGACCACATCTTCCGGCGCTGCGTTTTCGAGATGTGTATCGAGCCGGATGCGTCCGGCTTTCGCCATGGCCCGCAATTCACCGAGCAAACGATCCGTCTCGCGATAGACAAGCGAGAGCTCGAGATCCTCTTCGCTTCCGCCGGTGCGCAGGAGGCGGAGCAAAGTCATCTTCGGATTCCGTTTACGTAAGAGGCCGAAGATCGCGCGGGCCGTCACGTTGGTCGAATAGACGACGGTGTCGCGCGCATAAGCGTCGACGATCTTTTCGCCGAGCTCGCGGGTGTACTCCGCGTCGCGATCCGCCACGAGCTGCGGTGTCCCGTTTACCCAGAGATACCGTTCGGTGTCGATGATGCGGCCGCAGGGGTCGAGGCTCTCGCCGCGGTCGTCCACCAGATTTCCGAAAGGATCGAGGCCGCGCGAGATGGTGATGTAGATTTTTGAGTCGAGCGACAGCAGCTTCGCCATGAAGTCGAGCACCGTGCGCGGCTTGCTGAATTCGTCGTCCTCGATGATGTAGCGCGACTTTCCGACCTCTTTCAGAAAATCGTCGATCAACGTTTCCGCCTCTAAAACCAGCTGAAACGAGAAGGTCGCAGGCACGATGAAGATCTTCGGATTCGGCGCGCGCCGCTCGAGGTTGTGGGCATAGGCCGCGATGCTCGACCCTAAAAGCCCCATCTTCAGCTTCTTCTCGACAGCGCCCGATCGCGATCGTGTTCCACCGGGGAAGAAGATCTGATCGTAGCCGAGCTCCAGGGCGAGCGTGGCGTACTCCTTGAGCACGTCCTTGTAGAGCGGATCCGTCTTTTTGCGATCGACGGTGTACGCGCCGAGGTTGTGCATGAAGAAGCTGATCAGCGGATTCGAGAAGAGGTTGAGGCCCGCACCGTAGATGAACGGCGGGAGCCCGAGCTTGTAAAGCGCGTAGCCGGCGATGATCGAATCGAGGTTCGACACGTGCGTCGGAACGAGGATCACCGTACCGATCTCCTGCAAATGTTTCAGCTGCTCGATCTCGCCTTGAAGGATGAGCGTGTCGTCGATCTTCGGAAGAGCCGGCATTTGCCGCACCAATCGTTGCGGCGAAACCGCGTTGAGCAGCAGGCCGAGCGCCGGGGGCAGGATACGGGTCACCGCTTGATAGACGCGATCATCGAAGTTGCCCGCGATCTCTTCGGCGTAGTGGCGCACCGCTTTGCGAAGCAGCGTGCGTTGATCGCGCTCCGATGCGTGGCGGAGACCGCGCTGCACTTCGTCCCAAAAGGTGGTGTCGAGCGCCTTCGCCTTTTTGCGGCGCTCGTCTTTGAGACGTTTTTTCTCGTGGTAGAGCGCGTCGTTCAGCACCTCTTCGATCGACGCGCCGCGGCGTTCGGCGGCCGCGACCAGCGCTCCGCTGACCCGGCTCTCGACTTCGGTGAGGATTCGCTCCTGATCTTCGGCGCGCATGACGAGTGTGCCGAAAGCTACACCACGCTCAGAGATCCGGTAATCCAGAAGATCGCGTCCGAGTCTCCTCAACTATTTGAGGGCGGATTGCGCTTCGATGCGAAAACTCGCAGTGTTTATGCCGGGTCTACAGTATGAAGTAGACGCTGATGTTCTCGTGATTCGCGCCGGGGCTGCAAGGCCTGCGATGGGACGGGCGAAGGGTCTCGAGCTTAGGAATTCAGGGAGGAAAGCTTAATGATTCGCAGCTTACTAGCAGGCATCGGGATCGCCGCTTTTCTCTTCTCCGGTTGCGCAGACGAACCGTCGCGCCCCGTGGGAGGAGGAAGCATTCAACCTGGTGAGAACATCGCCGGGCTCTACGTCGCAAACGCCGACAACTCCATCACACGCATCGATCTCGATACGGGCGTCATGCGCCAGATCGAGCTCGGCAATGAACCGACGCGTATCGCGCGCTTCGGTGATCGCGTCTACGTTTCGCTCCGCAACGAGCGCAAAGTGGTCGTTCTCGAAGAGGACGGCGCAGATCTCAACGAAGTCGCTCGGATCGATACCGGCGCAGAGCCGTTCGGTGTTGCCGCGACGTCCGCACGTTTGTACGTCGCGGCTTCAGTCGGCGGAACCGTCGACGAATATGACACCAAAACTTTCGCGCAGCTTCGCTCGTGGCGGATCGCCGGCGAGCCGCGCTCGCTCGCGATGCACCCATCATCGCGCGCTTTGTTCGTAGGCTCGACCTACGGCGGCAAGATGACGCGCATCGATCTCGAGAGCGGTGTGGCCTCGAACGTCGAGCTCCCGCGCATCGAGAGCTTCAACTTCCGCGATGGTACGCCGGTCTCCCTGATTCCGCGCATCACCGGTGACATCGCGGTCGCGCCGGACGGAAAAGCCGTCTACGCGCCGATGCTCTTCGTGAACAACAACATCAGCGATGACTGCGGTGAACGCGGCATGGGTGATGCTTCGGCGCCTGGCGTCAGCGCTCCTCCGGAAGAACCAAACAATCCGGGCTGCGGCGGTGGCGGATATGACGATCAGAAGTTCAATCCCGTCGTGACCAAAGTTCCTGTCGAAGAGACGAACGGCGAAGTCGTCGCCACGCCCGAGGCGATCAGCATCGTCGCGGGAACGTCGGTGCTCGATTCGAACGGCGTCACGGTCGGCTTCGAGCAGCTCTCGAGCTACCCGTCGGCGGTCGCTGTCTCTGCGGACAGCTCGCTGGTCTTCGCGACGCTCGAAGGCAGCGCTGCGATGGTCGCTTTCCCGTCGGACCTCCCTGGTTCGGGCATGGGCAACGCGGAAGTTCCGGTTCCGTCGCGTGATGCGGCGTTCCCGGGTGGCCCGAACGGCTCGTTCGGATTCCGCTCGGTCGTTCCGGTGAAAACCGGCGCGGCTCCGCGCGGCATCGCAGTGGTCGGCGACAAAGTTTATGTGCATGCGTTCTTCGATCGCGAGATCGCGGAAGTGGAGCTCCAGGAGATCCAGAACATTCTCGACTACACCTCGACCGGCATCTTCGAGAAGGCCGCCGATGCGCTCAACCCCGATGGAACGGTCCGCACGATCGTCGCTCGGAATGCGCGCACGGTAACCACGTTGAAGATCAGCGCGGATGAGGATGCGGGACGCCGTTTGTTCTACGCAGCCAACAACCCGATGATGTCGACGGTCGGCGCCGGCGTGTCTTGCGCGACCTGCCACTTCGATAACCGCACGGACGGCATCACTTGGAACTTCGCTCGCGGACCGCGCCAGACGCCGAACCTTTCGGTGAAGCTCGAGCACACCTTGCCGGTGGGCTGGGCGGGCAACGTCCCGACGGTTTCGGACGAAGGTTTCAACACCAGCCAGGAGCTGATGGGCGGAACGGGCCTCACGCACGGACACACGGCGCAGATCGAGAAATTCCTTCTCGGCCTGCGCGACATCGACAGCCCGCTCAAGGGCAAGGCCGACCAATCGGTCGTCCGCGGTGCGGCAATCTTTGCGAACAAAGGCTGCAACACCTGCCACAGCGGCGCTTCGTATACGGACGGAAAAGTGTACCCGATGCTCGGACTCGAGATCGTGAACACGCCGGCGCTCCGCGGTATCGCGGCTTCGGCTCCATTCTTCCATGACGGCACGGCGGAAACGCTGGAAGACGTCATCGATCGCGCTGCGAAGGGCGAAATGGGCCAGGCGTTCACCATCACGGTGGATGAGCGCGCGGATCTCGTCGCGTACTTGAAGTCTCTGTAAATTTTCTCGTCTCCCCCAGGGGACTAGGACATCGACAGACGGCGGCCCCGCGAAAGTGGGGTCGCCGTTTGTTTTTTTGCGTTCTAGGATCACGGGTATGGCGGCGGGGAATCTGTATGAAGTCTTGGGTGTCGCGAAGGACGCTTCCGGCGACGAGATCAAAAAGAAGTATCGAAAGTTGGCGCGCAGATATCACCCGGACGTGAATCCGGGCGACAAGGCGGCCGAAGAAAAGTTCAAAGAGATCAGCAACGCGTACGAAGTGCTCTCCGATCCCGAGAAGCGGCGCACGTACGATGAAGGTCCGCGACGACCTCCCATGCCTCAAGATCCGATGAACTACGGCGGCGGTTTCAGCGGCTTTGGTGGGGGATTCGGAGGCGGACAACAACGCGCGTATTCGGGCGGCGTCGAATTCGATCTCGAAGATCTGCTCGGCGGAATGTTCGGCGGTGGCGCTCGTGCCCCGCGTGGTCCTTCCGAAGGTTCGAGCATCGAGGCTTTGATGAGCTTGGATCTGCTCGATGCGCTCCGCGGCGGCGAACGCGAGCTCACACTCGAGAAGAATGGCGAGACCGTCCGCCTCAAGGTCAAGTTTCCTCCCGGAGTGAAGACCGGCCAAAAGATCAGGTTGCGCGGACAAGGCGGCCCCGGAGCTCACGGTGGCCCAGCGGGCGATCTCTTCATCGAAGTGAACGTTCAACCGCACCCACTCTTGCGAAGAGAGGGCGACGATCTCCACCTCGAGGTACCGGTGACGATCTCCGAAGCGCTCTACGGCGCGAAGATCGATGTGCCCACGCTCGAAGGTTCGGTGAAGCTCAGCGTCCCGCCTGGAACGAACAGCGGCCGCAAATTGCGCCTCAAAGGGAAGGGCGTGCCCGCGAAAAATGGTTCCGGCGATTTCTACGTCACCTTGGTCGTGAAGGTGCCCGAAGAAGGTCTCGACGCAGAAGAAGTGAAGGCGGCGGCGGCGGAGCTGGAGAAACATTATCGAGGCGACGTGCGCGCGTCGGTTCGCCTGTAAGAGAGGAGGACGAGAGATGTCGGAACGCATCAATCGCCGGGATTTGCAGGTCACTTTGAATGTGGAAGAAGGTTTCTTGCTCGAGCTGGAGCAGGAGTCGATCGTCGTTTGCGACGACACCGGTTGTTATCCCGAGGAGTCCGTCGAAGTCATCCGTTTGTGCCGCACGCTTCGCGATGATCTCGGCGTCAACCTCGCGGGAGTCGAGGTCGTGCTCCATCTCTTGGAACGCATTCGCGCAGAACGTGGACAATTTCAGGACGTGATCGCGCAGATCAAGAATCGTCTGAGCGACAAATAATGATCGCCGGCTTCGTTCGCCGAGCCCGGGCGCGCAGGCGGCTCTCGAGCGAGCTGGCCATCTTTTATCACTCGGCTTACGCGCCGCGCTCGATGATCGCCGGCGTCCGTATTCCCGGCCTCGATCTGCTTCGCGGAGAGCTGGTGATCTCTTACCTCGCCGGCAAAAATCTTCTCGAGCCGGGCGACGTGCGCGCTTCACCGCTCGCCACGATCGAAGAGCTGCTTGCGTTCCATTCAATGGAATACATTGAAGCGACCAACGATCGAGATACCTTGTCGCGTATCTTCGGGATGGAGCCGGAGAAGGTGACCACGGACGAGCTGCTCGCTTCGCAACGCCGCGCGGTCGGCGGAACGATCGCTGCGGCCAAGTTGGTGGCGAACCATGAACGCAGCATCGTCTTCAATTTGGGTGGCGGTTTTCATCACGCGGAGCCGGATCGCGGCTCGGGATTTTGTGTGTACAACGACGTCGGGGTCGCCATCCGCGAGCTGCGCCGCGAAGGTTTCGAGAAACGGATCGCCGTCGTCGATCTCGATTTCCACCAAGGAAACGGGACGCTCGCGGGCTTTGCGGGCGATGAGAGCGTGCTCTACTTCGGCATCGAAGGTGCGGTGTGGAGCAAGGTCGACTTCGATCGCGCGCGGGCCATCCAACTTCCAAGCGGGACCGGAGACGACGCGTATCTCGCAGCGTTACAGGGCGCGTTGCCCGCAGCTCTTTCGGAGCACCGCCCGTCTTTGGTCTTTTATGTCGCGGGGAACGACGTACTCGCGGGTGATCGCCTCGGCACCTTCGCGCTCACCCACCGTGGCGTGCTGGAGCGCGATCGCCGCGTGCTCCACGCTGTCCAAGAGATCAGTGCCGGTCTGGTGGTCACCATGGGCGGCGGCTACACGAGCGACGCCTGGCGCGCGACCTCGCGTTTCTTGCGTTACGTTTTGACGGCCGACGCGCGCATCGAGAAAAAAGAAACGCCGAGCCTACGCAGTCATTTTGCGCGCATCGCCCGCGAGCTCGACCCGCTCGATCTCTCGGGCGACGACGACCACCACGATCGTTTCGAGCTGACGGCTGCAGACATCGACGAGAGTTTCGCGCTGGCGACGCCGGAGCGCCGCATCCTCGATTATTACGGCAAACAAGGCCTGGAGCTGGTGTTCGAGCGTTACGGGATCGCGCGCAAATTGCGGGCGCGCGGCTTTCGTGATCTGGAGATCGTCGCGGATCCTTCCGATCGGTCCCACCAGATCGTTCGCCTCTTCGCGAAGAAGGGCACGGACAGCCCCCGTTTTCTCTTAGTGGAGATGGTGCTCGCGCAGACCACGCTGCCTGCGCCCGAAGGCCTCGAGCCGCACGAACCGCTGCGTCTTTTACGCGTCGAGTGGTTGTTGCTTCAGGATCCGACGGAAACTTTTTCTTTGGAGAAGCCACGTCTTCCCGGCCAACAACATCCAGGGCTCGGAATTTCCGCAGAAGCGAGCGAGCTGTTTCGACAAGCGTGCGTGCGCCTCAATCTCGACGGCGTGCTCAATCGGCCGGCGCATTATCACACCGGTTTTCTGGGACATCGCGTGTTCTATTTTTTCGATCCGCGCGTCGAGGGCCGCAAAGAAGCGATGATCGAGGTGCTCAAAGAGCTCCCGCTCGCAGAAGCTTCGACGCTCGCCGAAAAACGTGCGCTCCGCCTGGTCGATGGTACAGCTGTCCCTTGGGACCCGCAGGACTACATCTTACCGACCAGTGATCGTTTGAAACGTTGGTTCGCCTCGAGCGCCTATCGCGAGGCCGTGGAGGAAGCGCGAGAGTCCGTGCTCGCCGCCGGGCTTACGGTGCACGAGACGACCTGAACAGCTCGATCCCGGTGCGCGTACTTTCGCGCAGACGTTCGACCGCCACCGCCAGCTCTCCGACTTCGTCCCCGCCCATTTCCGGCACCGCGCGTTCTACGTCTCCGCGAGAGATCGCGTTCGCGGTCTGCGCCAAGAGACGCAATTTTTTCGTCGCCAGGTGTACTGTCCAAAAGATCAGGGCGATTCCCGCGAGAGACACCAACACTGCGGCCAGGAAATTCGGCCGCTGGCGCTGATTCACGAAGGTGCTGTTCCAGGCGCCGACCTCCAACAAAACGATGGTCTCACCCGCGTCGTTCTTAATTGCCGCAGTCGCGCGATTCGGTGGGCGTTGATGAGCCTCGGGCGTGCCGTTGTGCATCGGATCGCCGGTCACCAACAGCGCGAGAGACTCGGCGCCGAGTAAGTACACCAACTGCGGCTCGACACCGTTCGCCAGCGCGATCGCCGCGAGCTGCTTTTGCACCGCGCGAAAACTTTCTTCGTCTTCGCGGATCGCCCGAAGCTGCGCCGGCGCCAGATTTCCCGCGGCCGTCACCGCGATCGCTTCCAAACGATTGAGTTGGAGCGCGTCCGCCAGCTTGGAGGATTCGTACAAATGGGCAGCGCTGAGCACCACGATCATCCCCACCGAGATCACCGACGACGAAGCCGCGATCTTGGCGGCCATTCCGAGCTTCATCGTTTCTCCAACGCCTTCTGCAGGTCCTTCTTGAAGCGCGCCTTCTTCACCGGATCTTTTACGCGACCGCTGATCCGCTCCAACAATTCGGGAAGCTGCTCTTCTTTGAGCTGCTCTTCGTTCTTCACCAGATTCGCGACCTCACGCTCCACCACCACCTGCGCGATCGGCCCGAGCATCTCGGTCAACGTTTTGGAGATCAGCGCCAGTGTCGACGGCTGCACCGGGTGCAAATAGAGAGTTTGATCTGCACTGTAGCTAAGGGCGGGCGGCGACACATCGGTGATCGTCTCCTCGAAAGATCGCTCCATCTCCAGGTCAGGCACGCGGGAAGCGAGAAGCTCGCGCCGCACGAGCTCCGCAGAATCGGGCCGGTGTTCGCGGTTCTTGGCGAGCATCCGCATGATCAGTCCGCATAACCTGGTCGAAAGGTCAGGTCGCAAACTATGGAGATTCCGCGGCTGCTCGCTGATGTGTGCGAGCAAGAGTTGCGTTCCTTGGCGATCCGGAAACAAGGTGTCGCCGCTGAGCATCTCGAACAAGATGACGCCGAGCGCATAGAGATCCGCGCGTGCGTCCGCGGGATTTCCGAGACACTGCTCCGGCGCCATATAGTTCGGCGTCCCGAACACCGAGCCGTCCGCGGTCTCCACCGAATAGGATCCGGTGAGCTTGGCGATACCGAAGTCGAGCACCAGCGCGAAGTCGTGCCCGGCGAAGTCTTTTTCGATGAGCACGTTGTCCGTCTTCAGATCGCGGTGAACGATGCCGAGCGCGTGGGCTTCCGAGAGCGCCGATGCGATCTGTGCAGCGATGTCGATGCTGCGATCCGCGGTGAGCGTTCGTTCGCGTGCCAGGAGATCGCCGAGGGAGGTGCCGTTCGACAGCTCCATGACGATATACGCGCCTTCGGGCACTCGCCCGTAATCGTAGATGCTGATGACGTGGCGTGAACGCAGGCATCCCGCCGCGCGGGCTTCGCGGAAAAATCGCCGCACCAGATCATCGCTCGAGAGGAACTGCGGTTTCATCACTTTGACCGCGACTTCGCGATCGAAGCTTAGTTGCCGGCCGCGATAGACCGCGCCCATGCCGCCCTCGCCGATCACTGCGGAGAGCGACACTTTGCCGTCGAGGACCTGACCGATCAGGTTCTTCACTCGCGCTCTTTGGTATCGCTCGTTCGAGTGCGAACGCAAGCTCGGCGGTATATGGTTCTCGGGTGCGCCGCCCGATCCCGCTTCTCTGGGTGATTCTGCTCGGCGCTTGTGGTGAAACCGTCACGCTGAACGTGGACCCACCCTGGTCGAAGGATCAGCTCGTTGTTCTAGTCACTCTCGACAATCTCGGCGCACCACTCGAGGCCTCGCCGCGAGTCTTCGGCGGCGACGAAACGATCGAGCTCGAGCTTCGGCCCGACATCACCAGCCGCGTTTTTGTCCGTACCTATCCTGCGGATTTGATGGGCCCCAACGGGGAGCCCGCCTCGCGCTGTGGAATCGAGCTCCATGCGGACAACGCCTTGCCCGCTCCTGCAGGAAGCTTCATCACGCCACCGATCGACGGCGAGACCGAGAACATCAGGTTCATGCCGGAAGACGGCAGCTTCTCCGCGAGCCTTCCGCTCGGCTTCAGCGCCTGCGATCGCGTCAATGACTGTGAAGGTTATTCAGCGACACTCTTGTCTGCGCCGCCGGACATCGAAACTCGACATGTCGCTCTGGTCGATCCGACGCTCACCTATTTCAGCGGTAAATACAGCAATACGCCCGACAGCGATCCCATGGTCATCGGTACCATCAAAAATGGCGCGATCGACTTTCTCCCCGTCGGTCCCGAGCTCTACAGCAAGACCGACGATCTCACCTGGGACCCGCGCGGCTGGTTGTGGGTTATCCGCGCGTCTGGCGGTCCGGTATTTCGTTTCGACCGCGATTTCGCACCTCTCCCACGACCGACGAATATGCGAATTGCACAGATTGAAGTCGGCCTCGACGGAACAACCTACTTTCGCAATAAGGCAAATGAGCTGCTCACGCCCACCATCACGGCAACCGCAGTCGTGCTCACGAAAGACACTGCAGCGCCCGAAGGTGTCAAAAAGATCGAAGTGGTGAGACGCGATCGCCTGTTTGCACATATCGATCGCGGTATTTGGCTCTACGACGGCTCGACTTGGGCGCGCGAGCATGAGGTCTCCTTGTTGGAAAACCTGTCGGATCTCGGTGGAGACGAAGAGGTCATGGCATTCGTCGGCGAGATCGAAATCGTCCGCCTGCGCAATGAAATGACCGGTACCTGGGAGAAGCTCCCGCGACCTTTCGATTCCGGGCTGCGCCTCCACGCCGTCGTCGGTGCCGGGGGAGGGCGCTTTTTGGCGGTCGGCGACCTGGGCTCGGTGGCCGTTTGGACAGGAAGCTACTGGTGCCCCTTCGGCCTCGGCAGCGGTGTCGCGCTCGATGATGTTTCGATCGACGCGTCGAAGACGGTCGCTTATGCCGTGGCCGACCAAGAGGTCGGAGCCGACGACGCGACCGTCATCGTCCGCATCGAGCTTCCGCCGCCTCTCCGTTGAGCGAGCAATGCGTCGCCTTCTCGCGCAACGATCTTCAGCTTCATTTCACAGTTCGGCTCGAGCTCCGGATCGTCGCACAACACGCGGCAATAGTTGTCGCTCAGTGCTTCGATGACCTCCGGCGTACGCACGTCGCGTTGTAAGGTCACCACTGAGAGCGTGCAGCCGATCTGCGCGTCGAGATACCGGCTCCATAATAGATGACCAACGCGGTGGAGCTCTGCGCTTCGCTCTTTGATGATCCGCGGATCGACCTTGTGATCGAGCCGCGTCGAAGCAACTCCGGGCCGATCTGAGTAACTAAACACATGCACATAATTGAGACCGACCGTCTCCACGAACCTGCAGGTCTCCGCGAATTCTTCGGCTGTTTCGCCCGGGAAACCGACGATCACATCCGTCCCGATCGCGGCCTGCGGAACATTCGCGCGAATCTCGGCGATGATCTGTGCATATTCCGCCGTGCGGTACGGACGGCCCATCCGTTTCAAAACACGATCAGATCCGGCCTGGAGCGGGAGATGAAAGTGGGGCGCGAGCTTCGATCCCGGTCGCGCCGCGATCTCCGCGAGCTCGACCGGAAAGGCCATCGGTTCGATGCAGCTCATGCGCAACCGGCCCAAGCCCGGGATGGCAAGCACACGTTCGACCAAACCGCCGAGCGTCGTCTCGTCCACGCCGCGATACGTGCCGAGATGGACACCCGCGAGCACGATCTCGTAGTAACCTTGCGCGACCAAACTTTCGACGACTTCGACGATCCGCGCCGGATCCGCGCTCCGCGCTTTGCCGCGCACCGCCGGAATCACGCAATAGGTACACGCCGCATCACAACCATCTTGGATCTTCACGAAAGGTCGCGTGCGATCCACGACGTGTGCATGGGGATCGACCGGCGGCAATTCTTCGCGCGCCAACTCTTCGATCGCTGTGTGCACTACAATCGGCGATTGACGGGAAGGTGTGGCGAGCAGTCGATCGACGATCGACGAGATCTCCGCCTTATGTGCATTTCCGACGACGGCTGCAGTTCCGCTGAGTGATGCGAGCGCTTCGGGATCGCGCTCTGCATAACAACCGGTGACTACGACTTGCGCCGCGGGATTTTCGCGTTGGATGCGATTCACCAGTTTGCGTACGTCGGTGTCGCTCCGATGCGTGACCGTACAGGTGTTGATCACCACGACGTCTGCATCATGATGCGAGGCGCTGCGATCGAGCGCTCGCGCTTCGAGCTCGGCTTCGATCCCTTGCGAATCGGCCTGATTCACTCGGCATCCAAACGTCGCGACGTAATAGCGCCCGCGGCTCATGGCAGAGCACGCTCAGGTTTCCGCGGTAGAGATGTCAACGATTTGCGCTTAGAGCGTCTGCACGCCCTGGCGGGGCGATTTTTCCGGCGTTTCGGCGGCTTCTTCGTCGTCTTCCTCGCCCCTGGCATGCGGAAGCGGGAGATCTTTCTTGGTGTTGATCCGCTCGATCACGGCATCGGACACGAAGATCGGCGCCTTGTTTCCGACCGCCAACGCGATCGAATCCGAAGGGCGCGCATCGAAATGTGAAACTCGATCGCCGGTCTTCACGAACACCGTTCCGACGAAGGTGTCGCCTTTGAGATCGTCGACGTGAATCTTCACGACCACACCCCCGAGGTCGTGCACGATCGCGTCGAGCAGATCGTGCGTCAGCGGCCGCGGGAAACGGCGGCGATCGAGACGCAGCTGTATCGAGTGCGCCTCGCTCATCCCAATCCAAATCGGAATCATCGTCTTCTCAGCTTTGTCGCGCAGCACCACCGCCGGTCCGCCTTCCGTCGGCAACACGCCGGCGACGAACATCTCCACAAAACCGTCCGGTGCTTTGTTCTGCGCGTGTGCCGGATACGTGAGAAGTCCCCCCAAAAGTACGAAAGTGAACAGCCCTAGGGCGCGCAGCATGGGACCTCCTGAAACAGAGTGAACGCGAGTGACGATGTTCGAGGGTAACATCAGCGTTGTTAGCAAAACAAACGCACATGTCAGCGCGCGCTGTGACAGGAAACAAATCACGCGCGATCAAAATTTCTCGACGCGATTTCTGCCCTGAGCTTTCGCACGATAAAGCGCCTGATCTGCGGAAGAGAGAAGGCGTTCGCCGTGCAGATCGCACTCCGCTGATTCATCGAATGGATCGTAGGTCGCGACTCCAATCGACACGGTCACGCGGCCCACATCGGGAAAATCATGGGAAGCAATGAGCTCTCGCAGATCCTCGGCGAGCTCCATCGCACCTTCGATGCTCGTCGCCGGCAGCAACACCGCGAGCTCTTCACCACCGATACGCGCCGGAAGATCCGTCTCGCGCGCACGATCATTCAAGTGCTGCGCGAGCTCTTGCAGCGTGCGATCGCCGCGAGGATGTCCGAAGTCGTCATTCACTTGTTTGAAGTGATCGACGTCGATCATCAACAGCGACAGATGATGGTGATAACGGCGGCTCTTCGCCACTTCTTCGCGCAACCGCTGCATAAAACGGCGCCTGTTCGCGAGGCCAGTCAGCGAATCGGTCATCGCTTGTTCTTCGAGCATGACGTTCGCTTCGGCCAAACGCCGGTTCGCTTCTTCGAGCTCCCGATTCGCCGCTTGGAGCTCGTGTTCATATCGACCGAGCCGCAAGCCGAGCTTCACCTTCAAGATGATCTCGTCGACGTGACAAGGTTTCAGAAGATAGTCGAACGCGCCTTCCTGCATCGCGCGAAGCGCGCTATCGACGCTCGCATAAGCCGTCATGATCGCCACCGGCATCGTCGGTTGCAGTCGGCGGATCTCGCGCAACAGCTCGAGCCCATCGACGTTCGGCATCGACATGTCGGTGAGGACCAGATCGACACCCTCGAGCTTTTCGAGCGCCTCGGGACCACTTTGCGCAGTGACCACGTCGAACCCTTCGATATCGAGCGCCAGCTCCAGCGCACGCAAGATCGTGGGTTCGTCGTCGACGATCAATAGACGTGTGGACTCTCGCGGAACTTCGCGGACGGTCGGGCGCGCCGGCCACGAAGGGCGGGCCATCTTGGAGAACGGCAATACACTCACGGAGGACTCTTGCGATCTGGGTCGCGCTCTTCACATACGCAACCCCCGCGCCGTCGGCGGACCTTGTTCCGGTGCCTAGATTTCAGGCTCGGACGAGGCGCAAAGCCACGAAGATCGTGCAGTACGGGGCGTGCATGGCGAGCGGCGCTGTGGTGCATTAGTATCCCCCCATGGCGCTGACCTCCGCCGCACTTGTGCTCGCGCTCCTTACTGGGCAGCAGGCTCCAGAGCTGGACGTCATCGTCATGAATTGGTGGGACGCCGACGAAGGAAAAAACACGCATGTCCAACGCCAGGATGCGTGGCTCACGGATCCGTCGAGCAAACATCTCGATTTCGACATCGCCGGCATGTACGAGCTCGCGTTCGATCGCAAGACATCGGGAAGCCGCGACATCCAAGATCCACGCCTCCTCGACTGTCACGGCGTGAAGCGGCATGCGCTCCCTTGCCTCGCAAAGACGCTCGGAAAAAACGCGGTCGTGCCTCCCTTTCACGTCTCCTATGGTGGTGAGGCGGGCGTGCTTGCGCGCTCGAACGTGCTCGAGCCGCTCGGCCCGGCCTTCGAGATCCCGCTCCCCATCGGAACCATTTTAGGCTTCGAAGGGAGCTCGCCGCTCGAACGAAAGATGATCGGCCGCCGCTACAAAGTTCGCGGCACGAACATCTCGTTTCACTTTTACTCAGTTCATCTGGCGACCCATAAGTGCATCAATTGCCGCATCGACTCGACACGTAAGATCGTGGACATCACGCACGACTATTATGTCTCCGGCGATTATCCACCGATCGTGGTCGGCGATTTCAAGGACTACGAAGAACGCCTCGCACAAGATGAACACTTGAAGGTGCGCGCCAAGATGGAGTCGAGCTTCATCGACGCCGGTTTCTCGAAACACAGCTCGTATCAGAACATTCTGCACGTCTGGGTCGGCCGCACGGATAAGTTCTGCATCTCCCCCGGTCACTGGTCGATCGCTTCCTACTCCGAAGACCACAGCGTCACCTTGAAGCGCCGCCTCGGCAAAAAAGTGCTGCGGATCTCCGATCATCCGGTGGTTGCGGCGAAGTTGCGTGCGGTCCCGGGAAAAGAGCCGAAATCACTTCCTTTGGTGCGGCGTCCGAACGGCGGAAAAATGCACGTTCGCACCAGCACCAAAGTCAGCGTTCCACCGCCTGGAAGAATGCTTCAGTTTCGCGGGCCGTAGTCCGCACCGCTTCCACGCCACCGATCAATTCGTCGAGCTGTCCGCCGAGCTCTTGCGGCGAGCGCATCGTGACGATCTGATCCGCGAGCAGCCGAAAGGTGTTCTCGATCAGATCCATCTGCCCGTGCGCTTTGCTCACAAAACGCCGGATTTCGGCGATCTTCTCCCGGCGCTGCGTGAGGATCTGCAGATTCTTTTCGGATAAGGTGCGGCGCTCCTCATCCTTCGTGTCTCGAATGATGCGCCGGTGCCGGTTCATCTCTTCTTCGAGCTCGTCCGTGTCGATGGTCGCCAAATATTCTTCGTGTTTGTGCGCCGAGAGCATCAGATCCAGGAACGATTCGACCAATTGTTCCAGCTTCGAAAGCTCCTCGCGCAACAGCTCGTTGGTGAAGGCGCGATTTTCGCCGCACAACTTCAAGATCTCTTCACGCTTTTGCACCAACAGATGAAAACGTCGCGCATCTTGCAGCGGCAACCCGGCGAGACGGCGTTCCAGCTCTTTCCGCTGCTCTTCGGTGAGCTTCTCGTCGTGCATCTTGTCGAACAACATTTTGCGCAGAAACTTCGAGTCCGGTCCGAAGACCATCCACAAAGCCTCGAATCCCACGCCGACGACGGCCAACCACCAATTTTGCGTCATCAGCGCAGCCGCACCAAAGCCGCCGAGGATCGTGTAGTTGTACACGTTGTGAAACGCGTACTTGAAATAGGGTACGCGTTCTTTTCTGTCCGGCGCGGCCATGTCACCCCGAAATTCGGAAATTTCCGTTCTGGCCGTGTAGCAGCTCCAAGACCTGAGCTTCCATATCGCGGAATTTTTGCGTCTGTTTCAGCGCCAGATCGCGATCCTGAAAATACGGTACTTCCAAGCGGTGTAACAATTGAGCTGGCCTCGAGGACAGGATGATGATCGAGTCCGCCAAATACACCGCTTCCGAAACGTCGTGGGTGACGAACAGCGTCGTGTTGTCCAGCTTTCTCGAGATGTCCAACAAGAGGCCTTGCATGCCCCAACGTGTCTGCGGATCGAGCGCGCCGAACGGTTCGTCCATCAACATCACTTTCGGTTGATTGACCATGGTCCGCGCGATCGCCACGCGTTGTTTCATACCGCCAGAGAGCTCTTTTGGATGCCGCTTCGCAAAGTCTGCGAGGCCGACTTGTTTCAGTGCTTCCATCGCCCGCGAAGCGCGCTCTTCTTTCGGCACACCCGCCAGCCGGAGGCCGTACTCGACGTTGGCCTGGACCGTCAGCCACGCGAACGAGGTGTACTGTTGAAAGACCATGCCGCGATCGCGGCTCGTGCCTTGGACTTCACTGCCGTTCACCAGGACCCGGCCTTTGCTCGGCTTCATCAATCCCGCGATACACTTGAGGAGCGTCGATTTCCCGCAGCCCGACGGCCCGAGCATGACGATGATCTCGCCGGCACCCGGTTTGTCGGCGATGGTGAAAGTGACGTCTTTGACTGCGGGCACCGGATCACCGGCACGCCCGATATAAGTGACCGAGACATCTTCGACCGAAACGCGAGCTGTCCCCGGGGACACTCCGGCCGCTTGAGGAACCTCAACCATGGGTGGTCTCCTTCCAGCGGAAGAACAGCGCATTCAACCCACGCAAGAGCGCATCGGTGAGCAAGCCGACCCCGCCGATCACCACCAAACCCGCGAAGCTCCACTCCGGTTTCGCGTGGCTATACGCGAGCTGGATCAAATACCCGAGCGAGGTTCCCGGATTCACCGCTTCCGCGAGGATCACATAGGTCCAAGCGATCGCGTTCATCACTCGGAAAGACTCGAAGATCTCCGGAAGCGCAGATGGGATCAATACTGTGAAGATCACCTGAGCCTTCGAGGCACCGAGAGTATATGCAGTATCGACATATTCCTGCGGTACCGCGCGAATCGCGGTTACGACAACGGGCAAGAGATAGACGAACACGCCCAAAAACAAGAACGCGATCTTCTGCGACTCTTCAATGCCGAACCAGACGATCAACAGCGGGATGAACGCCGAGATCGGCATGAATCGCAGCGGCGCCAATACGGGCTCGAAGAATCGGTTCACCGGCTCGAACGCGCCCATCAAGATGCCGAGCGGCAACGCAGCGGCCGACGCCAACGCAAACGCGATGGTGATCCGTTTCGTCGAAGTGAGGATCGCTTGGCCGAGATCCTTCTCGAAGAACAACTGCAGTAGTCCGCGGATCACTTCCGTCGGCGAAGGGAGAAACGTGTCTGAGATGATCTCGCCGTAGCTGAGCACGCACCACGTCAACAAGACGAGCACGGGCGCAGCCACGGCCAGAAACGGACGCAGTTTCCGGGGTAGCGGGGCGCGAAGTTCGAACAGCTCCATTTCAGCGATTCTCTCTCGACGTCACTGCGTCGCGAGAATGACTTTGATATCCGTACGGCGATTGAGCTGTCGGCCGGCCTCCGTCGTATTCGGCGCGACCGGATTGTCCGGACCGTGACCCTGGACCTGGAAACGCTCCGGCGGAATATTGTGGTTCTTCACCAAATACGCTTTCACCGCTTCGGCCCGTTTCTCGGAGAGCGCCACGTTCGCCGAACGTTTGCCTGTCGCGTCGGTGTTTCCTTCGACGCGCAGATACGTATTCCCGAAAGAGGTCATCGTCTCGCCGAGCGAATCGAGCGTGAAATACGAACCCGCCATGATCTCGTCCGAGCCCGGCGTGAAGTTGATGCTCAACGTCTTGTTGATGATCGGCGTGTCTTTGGCGTTCGCCTTCTTCGGCGCCAGCTTCGGCTCCACGACCGCCTGACCTTTGTACTGATCCGCGACCGAAGCCACGAACCGCACGTCATATTGATCCTTCGCGTCGACCGCGCGGGTGACCACACCTTTTTTACGCCAGATGCGGAATGCGGTGTCGAACAAGGTTTCGAAGTGTCCCTTGTTTCCGGTCATTCCGAAGAACTGTGCATTATCCGCGAACGGCGTCAGCTTCAGTCCGGACAACATCCCGGTGACGGTGTCGTTGTCCAGCTTGAGCGCATCGCCGATGACCGCGTTCGTGCCCGCCGGATCTTTCCGCATTTCCTCGATCGCGTCGAACCAACCCGCGACAAAAGCCGCGAGCGAGACCGGCGCCGAATCGATGATGTCCTGCCGCGCGACCAACACGTCGGCGATGACGTGGGTGGCCGCGATCGTCGAAACCAAGATATGGGCATCGTCGCCGCGCGCCGAAACCGCACCCGAAAGATCGGGCTCCCAGGTCACCGCCGCATCGACCTTGCCGCTCTTGAACATCGCCGCGGCCGCGGGCGCATCTTGTGTGATCACGAAGCCCTTCTCGATCCCTTGTTTCTGCTCCGGCGAAAGGCCCGACTGATTCAACAAATATAGAATCAACCAATGGGAAGGTGTGAACTCCGTCGTGGCGATCTTCTTTCCAGCGAGATCTTCGACGCTCTTGATCGTCGACAACGAGACGACGCCGTCACCGCCGCGCGACCAGTCTTCCATGATGATCGCCCGGCCGCGCGATTTGCCTTCGGCCATCACCGAAGCTTCACGCGCCCAAGAATCGACGGTGTCCCACATGATGTCGATCTGGCCCGCTTGAAACGCCGCCAGTTTCGCCGCGGGATCTTCGATCACCTTGAAGTCGACATCGAGGCCGTACTTCTTCTTGTAGATCGAATTCGCGTTCCCCGGCGCCAAACCCATATTGGCCACAAGGCCAGGTGCATGACCCGCCCAAGTGTTGATTCCTACCACCAGCGGCCGCGTCAGCTTGTTTCCACTCACCGCGGTGCCCGACACTCCGGTGACGCCGTTTTTGTCCGGATCCTTTGGAGCATTGTTCAAATTCGAGAAATCCTCTTTGGTCACCGTGCTGTCTTGAGCGACGGTGCTCGGATCCTTCGGCTTTTGTTGTCCCGTTTCGCTGATCGCACATTTGTCCGGCGACGACCAGCAGCGGATTTCGTCTTTGAAATAGTGCCAGCCGGTAAAGCCGATCACCGCCAAAACGATGATCGTAACGAATAGTTTGGCAAATGGGGTGAGCTTCATTTTCGAGACCTTTCCTCGGGTTTTAGAGGACCAACAAGCACGATTTCGCGCACTATGCTCATTTAGGAGTGTGCAATTTCGGCGATTGTTCGACGACCTTGGCGACAGCTTCTCGCCCGAAGAACTCGAGCACTTCTTGAACGCCGAGCTTCTCTTTATTCGCGGCCTTGGTGCGGCCCTCCTGCTCGGTGATCTCTTGTTGCATCAGCTCGCGCAAGGAAGCGATGTCCGCTTCGAGCGCGGTGATCTTCTCCGCACCTTCGCTGAGCAGTTTTTGCGTGTTCGCTTGTCCGGCGCGAATGAACGATTCGAGCGCTTCAATCTCGCCGACGCCTGCTTCGATGATCTTTTCCGTCGGAACTCCGAACGCGCGCAGCGACGCTTCCACGATCTGCCGGCGCACGGTCACCGGAGTTTCGGCAGGCAAGGAACGCAACAGGTCCTGCGCTTTTTTCACACGATCGCGCTCCGCGGCATCGACGCCCGCGGATTCGTAGACCGAGGTGAAATCGACTGCGCCGCCGACCACTGGAGGCAACGGTCCTTTGAGCTCCACCGGCGGTGGCTCCACGGGAGTCCCTTTTGCATATTTGGCGATCAGCGCGTCGGCGGCATCCATCGCCGGGGGCTCGCCTGTCGAAGCCGGCGCATTTTCGGATGTGGTTTCGGGATTCTCGCCGTTTTCATCGACGACGAACCAGCCCATCACCGTTTTTCCCCAACCGCGCTTGTCGTTCACCGGCGCGGAATCTAGCGGCCGCAGGGGAGGGAGTCAAACGCGCACGAGATTGCGGCGATGCGCGCTTCTCGCCATAACGGTTGCGCGATATTGCGCAACCTCGGCACGATCGTGGGGCCGCGCTCAGAGCACGGCCTCTTTCATGAGGACGATGCTCGGGAGGTTTTATGGCGATCCATCTCAAAGAGCATCGCAGAGGTTTCGCGCTCGGGCGGACGACGATCACGCGCGTCGCGGAGGAAGATCCGACCGGAATCGCGCTCTCGGTGTGGAAATTCTCCTCAAACGAGCGCGCTTCCGAAGCGCTCTTTCGCGAGACTGCATATCTTTTGATGAGCGGCGAGCTCGAGGTTCAGGTCGGGGGCAAAAGCGAACGCCTCTCCCGGGGCTCTCTCTTCGACGATCTGCCCTCGGCGATCCACGCAGGCACCGGCGAAAAAATCCTCTTCGTCCCGAAGAGCGACGTCGAGCTGACCATCTACGAGACCGAAAACGATCGGCCGCTCCCCGCGCGTATCTATCGCCCCACGGACGTGCGCGACGAGCTGCGCGGCAAAGGCCAAGTCGGCGATGCAGCGCTCCGCTTCGTCCGCACGATTTTCGACGGTGAAAATTCACATCCCGACGCACGTTTGGTTTTAGGCGAAGTGGTGAACTTACCTGGCCGTTGGTCCAGTTACCCTCCGCACCACCACCCGCAACCCGAAATGTATCACTACCGTTTTACGGCGCCCGATGGTTGGGGCCACGCGGAGCTCGGCGAAGAAGTATTGAAAATTCGCGAAAATGATACTTTGAAAATATTCGACGGCAACGATCACCCCCAGTGTGCGGCCCCCGGTTACGGGATGTATTATTCGTGGGTCATCCGCCATCTCCCGGAGAAAAAATACGACGTCCCTGAATTCACCGCCGCTCACCAATGGATCCTGAAACCCGGCGAAAAATTTTGGTGGCCGAAAAAATTGGGTACCGAGGGAGATCGTTGAGCACGGCAAAAACGCTGGACCTGGTCTGTATCGGCCGGGCTGCGGTCGATCTCTACGGCGAGCAGCTCGGCTCACCGCTGGAGGATATTCATACTTTCAAAAAATCCCTCGGCGGTTGTGCGGCGAATATTGCGGTCGGCTCCGCGCGGCAGGGTTTGAAAGTCGCGATGCTGGCGCGCGTCGGCGATGAACACATGGGCCGCTTTGTCCGCAAAACACTGGCCGAGGAAGGGGTCGACGTACGTTTCGTGACCACCGACCCCGATCGCCTCACCGCGCTCGTTCTCTTGTCGATCCGCGATCGGGATACTTTCCCACTGATCTTTTATCGCGAAAATTGCGCGGATATGGGGCTCGCTCCTGAAGATGTGAATGCGGAGCTGATCGCTTCGGCGCGCGCGGTGTTGGTCACCGGTACTCATTTTTCTCGATCGAACGTCGATGCGGCGAGCCGCCGGGCGATGTCGCTGGCTCGCGCGGCGGGCACCAAAGTCGTCTTCGACATCGATTATCGCCCGGTGCTTTGGAGGCTGACCGGCCACGGCGAAGGGGAAAATCGTTTCGTCGAGAGCTCCGGTGTCACGCGGCATATTCAGTCGATCATTCCCGAGTGCGACCTGATCGTCGGGACAGAACAAGAAGTCCACCTCGCCGGCGGGAGCACGGAAACGATCGAGGCATTGAGAAATATTCGCGCGTTGTCTCGAGCCGCGATCGTTCTCAAACGTGGTCCGCTTGGTTGCGCCGTTTTTGAAGGCGAAATTCCCGCACGTGTCGAAGACGGTTATGTCGGACGCGGCGTGGAAGTCGAAGTGCTCAACGTACTCGGCGCCGGCGACGCTTTTTTGAGCGGATTTCTCCGCGGCTGGGTCCGCGGTGAGTCGCTCGATCAGTCCACGCTTTATGCCAACGCCTGCGGTGCGCTGGTGGTCTCGCGACATAGTTGTTCGCCCGCGATGCCCTCGAAGATCGAGCTCGATGACTATCTCGCCCGCCGTGGCGCGGTACCGCGGATCGATCGCGACGAAAAGATCGCGCATCTGCACCGCGTCACCAACCGCGCCCGGCCGACGCGTGAGCTTTGTGTGTTGGCCTTCGATCACCGGCTCGCCTTCGAAAAAATGGCCAGAAGTACAGGTGCCTCGGAAACGCAGATTTTTCGGCTGAAAGCGACGATCGCCGCCGCTGGCGTAGAAGCGGCCGAAATCGCCGGCCTGGGCCGGGAAGGCCGTCCCGACTTCGGGATGATCATCGACGAACGTTTCGGTCGCGACGCCCTGTACCAGTGGACAGGGCAGGGGATCTGGATCGGACGGCCGATCGAAAAACCATCGGCTCCGACGGCTCCGCTCGAGCTCGAGGGGCATCCCAATATGGAGCTGGTTTTGAGCACCTGGCCTAAAGAACAGGTGATCAAGTGCCTCGCTTATTATCATCCCGACGCGGCGGCCCCGGATCGCGCGGCGATGGAGGAACAGTTGGTGCGGCTCACACGTGCGGCCCACCTGCTCGATCGCGAGCTGCTCCTGGAGATCATTCCGCAGGTCGGTGAACAACCGGACACCGAAGTGTTGCCGCGGGCGATCGACGCGCTCTATGCGCTCGGCGTGCGTCCGGATTGGTGGAAATTACCTGCGCCGTCCGAGGCCGAGGTCTTTCGCGATCTCGATAGTTTGATCTCTGCACATGATCCTCACTGTCGCGGAATCTTGTTGCTTGGATTGGATGCTCCGGAAGAGGAGCTCGCGCGCGCCTTCGAGCTCGCCGCGCCGTTCGCTATCTGCAAAGGTTTCGCTGTCGGCCGCACGATCTTCGGCGCACCTGCCGAACAACAGCTCTCCGGCACCATCGACGAAGGGACCTTGAAGCAGGAAATTTCGTCTCGTTTTCAAAAGCTGATCGAGCTCTGGGTGAATCGAGGACAACAATCATGAGGCTGACCATGGCGCAGGCGTTGGTCCGCTGGATGATCGCGCAGCGCGTGAGTCATCAGGGACGTGAACAACCGTTTTTCGGCGGAGTTTGGGCGATCTTTGGCCACGGCAACGTCGCCGGCCTCGGCGAAGCTTTGTCCGCCGCACGAGAGCGCATTCCCACCCTGCGCGCCCACAACGAACAAGCGATGGCCCATGCGGCGACGGCTTTTGCGAAAGCGAACCGGCGCCGGCGGGTGATGGCGTGCACCACGTCGATCGGTCCCGGCGCGACGAACATGATCACCGCCGCGGCGACTGCACACGTCAATCGGCTCCCTTTGTTATTGTTGCCGGGAGATGTCTTCGCGTCGCGAGCGCCGGATCCAGTGTTGCAACAACTCGAGAATTTCGGTGAGCCAGGGATGAGCGTGAATGATTGTTTTCGCCCCGTCTCCAGATACTTCGATCGGATTCTGCGGCCCGAACAGCTGATCTCCACACTCCCGAACGTGATGCATGTGTTGACCGATCCTGCAGAGTGCGGGCCGGTGACGCTCGCTCTTCCGCAAGATGTACAGACCGAAGCATACGACTATCCAGAGTCGATGTTCGTGGTGAATCGTGCCCACTTTCGGCGCCCGCGCCCGGACGGGTTCGAATTGCAACGCGCGGTGGAGATGTTGCGCGCGGCCAATAAACCGCTGCTCGTCGCCGGCGGCGGAGCGCTCTATTCACTCGCGGAGAACACGCTCGCGACCTTCGCGGAAAAATATGGAATTCCGGTCGCGGAAACGCAGGCCGGAAAAGGCGCGTTGCCGCACGATCATCCCTGTGCAGTCGGTGCGATCGGCGTGACCGGGACCGCTGCTGCGAATCGGCTCGCGGGCGAGGCCGATCTGATCTTTGCAGTCGGGACGCGTCTCCAAGACTTTACTACGGCTTCGCACACGCTGTTTCAGTCGCCGATTCTTTCGCTCAACGTGCAGGCGTTCGACGCCCGAAAACAAGGGGCGGCGAGCTTGGTGGCGGACGCTGGAGTCGGGCTCGAAGAGCTCAGCGCGGAGCTTCAGAAAAAGTCTTACCGTGCGAGCCCGGAGTGGTCCACGCACGCGCGCGCCGAAAGTATCGAATGGAATGAGACGATCTCGCGCGTCACCCGGGACGATGGAACGACGTTGCCTTCGGACGCTCAGGTTTTGGGCGCGGTGAATCAGCTGGCGCGTGAGAACAGTGTGGTCGTTTGCGCGGCCGGCGGGCTCCCGGGTGAGCTCCACAAACTGTGGAAAACGAACGGCGCCGGCAACTATCACGTCGAATATGGATATTCGTGTATGGGGTACGAAATCGCGGGTGGTTTGGGCGTAAAATTGGCGCAACCCGACCGCGACGTTTTTGTGATGGTCGGCGACGGCAGCTATTTGATGATGAGCTCCGAGCTCGCCACTTCGGTCGCATTGAAACAGAAGCTCACGGTCGTCTTACTCGATAATCGTGGATACGGATGTATCAATCGGCTGCAACAAGCAACCGGCGGTGAGTCGTTCAACAATCTTTTGAGCGATGAGAGCCCGCACATCGACTTCGTGGCGCACGCCGCTTCGCTCGGCTGCCTCGCCGAAAGAGCCGCTAATATTCCCGCGCTCACCGCCGCGTTGTTGCGTGCGCGGGCCGCGGAAAGAACGACAGTGATCGTCATCGAGACCGATCCCCATATTTCCACGCAAGAGGGCGGCGCGTGGTGGGACGTCGCGGTCCCCGAAGAATCGACGCGTGAACCCGTGCGCCTCGCCCGCGCCGACTATCTCGAAAAAAAGAAGAGCCAACGGTCATGAGTATTCGGATCGGGATCAATCCACTGACGTGGAGCAACGACGATATGCCGGAGCTCGGCGGAGAGACGCCGCTCGAGACGTGCCTCAAAGAAGCGCGCGAAGCGGGATACTCCGGCGTGGAGCTGGGAAACAAATTCCCGCGTGAGCCGCACGCGTTGAAGACGGTGTTGGAGACTTTCGATCTCTCTTTGGTCTCCGGCTGGTACAGCGGACGGTTGCTGGCGCGTTCCGCAGGGGAAGAGATCGAAGCGATCGAAGCGCACCGCAGCTTGTTAGAAGCGCTCGGCAGCCGCGTGTTGATCTTCGCCGAAGTTTCCCGGGCCACGCATGGTGACCGACGAAAGGCGCTCTCGCAGCGACCTGTTCTCGAGGACAGTGAATGGGCGAGCTTCGCAAAGGGGCTCGGAGAAGTGGCGACACATTTGGAGAAGAGCGGAATCCAGCTCGTTTATCACCACCACATGGGCACGGTGATCGAGAGCGAAGCGGAGATCGATCGTTTGATGGAGTCCACTCCACACGCGGTGAAACTGTTGCTCGATACCGGCCACCTCACTTACGCAGGCGGCGATCCGTTGCGTGTGTTGGATAAATGGGTGTCGCGCGTCGCGCACGTTCACTGCAAAGACGTCCGCGCCAAAGTGTTGTCCCGCGTACGGGAGGAAGACCTCCCGTTCCTCGAGGCGGTGCTCGAAGGTGTCTTCACCGTTCCCGGCGACGGCTCGGTCGACTACGACGCGGTTTTTCAGCGTCTCGCCGCGGCGAAATACGAAGGTTGGTTGGTGGTCGAAGCAGAACAAGATCCGAAGATCGCACATCCGTTGACCTACGCAAAAATGGGTTTCGAAAATACCATGTCCCGCGCCGTGGGTGCCGGCCTGATCAGCCGCCCGTTCACCTGTTGAATTCATGAAGATCGAATATGTCGTGTTCGATGTCGATGACGTGGTCATCGACACTGACGCTGCGGGCGCCGCCGCGGAAGCTTCCGTGTATGAGCCGCTGTCGAAACATCTCTCCGCTGAACAAGCGCGAAGAGCGACCGACGGTTTGGCCGAAGGTTACGAGATTCTAAGAAGGCAACTGCGTAGTCCGGCCGGGGAGGTGGCGGAAGAATATACGATACACCTCGAGAAGATCCGCCGCTGGCAACGCGGCGTGCTCGAAGCCGGCCATGAGATCAAACAATGGTCACGCGACTCCTTGTTGGCGATCGCGCTCGAAGAATGTGGTGCACCCGTCTTTCAAGACGTCGTCACCTCCGCAGTGGACCGGTATTGGAGCGTGCTCGCACAACAGACGCGGGTCACCGAAGACGCAAAGCGGCTCATTTCCCTCCTGCAGTCGCGCGGCATCGCGGTCCACTTGGCGACCAACAGCGACGGCTTCTTAGTGTTCGACGAGAGCTCACGCTCCTTTCGTTACGATCCCGAAGACGCGGTGAAGAAGAAGATCGCGCGGCTCGGCAAAGTGAGCGAGCTCGGTTTGAGCGAACGCGACATCAGCGTCGGCGATCCGATCGGCAAACCGAAAGCCGCGTTTTTCGAGAAGACGCTCGCGGAGCTCGGCGCCAAGCTCGGCAAGATCATCGACGTCACCCGCGTCTACGCCGTCGGCGACAGCCTGACGAACGACGTCCTCCCGCTGGTCGAGCTCGGGGCCGCAGGCGGGGCGTGGTTGGTGCGCAAAAACGCCGGGCGAGCCCCGACTGTCCTCGCGGACAACAGAAAAGTGACCGTCGTCGGCAGCCTCGACGATCTCCGAGGCGTGCTGAGCGTTTAGCTGACGTTCGTGCTCTGACCAGATTTGTCAGAGGCCGGCGTTATTCTTCACGCATGCAAATAAAGCCAAGTCTGTTCGCAATTCTGCTCGTTCTCTCCCTTGTTTCGGCGTCCAAAGCCGAAGCGCAAACCGAATCTTCGGAAGAAACCGAAACGCTCACGAGCGAGGAAATTTTGCTCTACCAAACGTTTCATCCCGCACATCCGCGCGTGCTCGCCGCGGAAGGTCCCGGTGAAGACAAAGGTGCCGTTTCCGTCGGCGTGACGATGTTCGGTCCGATTCCGACCTTCGATCTTCGTTACGTGCGGGGTCTCGGATCACGTTTGATGATCGACGGATCGGTTGCGACGATCGGCGTTTTGCAACGTTTGCGACTCGGTGCTCGTTATTTGGTTCTCGATCAAGAAGAAGGCTCCCTCGCGATTCGCGCGAGCCTGATGGAAGCTCATTCGTTCGCTGAGCCGGCATTTGTTGCCGGCGCTGGACCTGGCCTCTTGTACAGTTTCGGTGACGATGTCCGCATCACCTTGGCGATCGATCTCGCGTGGTCGTTTTTGGAATCGACGTATGACAATCCGCTCGGCGGAGCTTTCCAAATTCAACCTTCGTTGGGTGTGGAAATTCCACTCGATGACGATTTGGAGCTGTTTATCGAAGCGAGCGCATTGACGGCGATTGATGCCGATGATCTCTATGCACTTCCGCTTTTCAGCGCCGGTCTTGCCTGGTAATTTGCACGGTGAACGTGGTCCCCGTCTCGATGGCGGAGACCACGGACACCTCACCCCCGTGCGCACGCGCAATTTCGCGCACGATATAGAGCCCGAGGCCCAAACCTCGACCACTGCTGCCGTTCGTTCCGCGCACCATCGGATCGAAGAGATGAGGAAGGAGCTCCGCCGGAATCGGTGAGCCCTGATTGTGCACTGAAATAGTGAAATGTTCGGCGCCGATCTCGGAGCGCACCCGAACGGGATGTTCCGGCGCGCCGTAACTCATCCCATTCCCCACCAAGTTGCCGATCAATTGCGCCAGTCGATCCGGATCGCCCGTACACTCACCTTGTCCGGCGGCGATATGCTCAATCGCTCTTCCCGGAAAAGCGGAAGACAGCTCTTCTACGCTCTCAGCCACAATGCGGTGCAGCTCGATCGGAACGTGCGAGACCTTGATTCCTTGGCCGATACGCGCCTGAGTGAAGTCGAGCAGATCGGTGATCAAACGGAGCGCTCTCGAAGTCGAATTGTCGATTCGATTGAGCGCCCGCTGCTGCGCCGGGCTCAGCTCGCCACGGCCCATCAATTGCGCGCTCATTTTGATCGTCGCCAAAGGATTGCGCAGATCGTGGCTTACGATTCCCATCATCTGTTCAGCGAACAATGCTCGATCTTCCGCTTCGGCGCGCCGCCGCCCGAGCTCTGCTTGTGCCGCGAGGAGCGCTTCTTGTGCGATCTGCTGTTCGGCGGCGAGCTCTTCGGCGCGTTTCCGAGCGTGCAGCAGCTCTTTTTCGTAGGCATGCCGGTCCTCAGCCACGAAAGCCGCAATCTCGTGCCGCACATTCGACCCACTTCCGCGAGCCAGCGCATTCATCATCATCGGAATCGAATGACCGTCTTTATGAACGACGTCCAACTTCACCTCGGCGATTGAGCCCTGCATCGCCAACAGCGGTGCCCAATGGGTTTGGTGAAAGATGCGGCCGCCCATGGTGAGCAGCTCTTGAAGGCGTTTTCCGATCAGCTCTTCCTCGGAGTATCCGAGCCATCGACAGAACGTATCGTTGACGCGGCCGATCGCGCCGTTTCGTGCGGTGACCAACAGGCCGCACGCGGCGTGTTCGTACAGCTCCGAGAGCGACGGAAATGAGCGCTCGTCCGTCACGTTCTAAAGCTCGAGGCGGGTGAGAAACTCGTTCATGGCGGACGAGCTGGCGCTCGGTTCACTCAAATGAGGACAGTGCCCAACATTCTCGATCATGCACAGTTTGCTCTTCCGCAAAGTGCGGTGAAGGTACTCTCCGACGGAGGTCGGCGCGATCATGTCGTCGGTACACTGAAGGATCAGAGTCGGTGTATCGAGCCGCGCGAGATCGGCACGATTGTCGGACATGAACGTGACACGCGCGAATTGTTTGGCGATCGTCGGATCGGTGCGACAGAAACTATTCGTTAATTCTACGCCGAGCTCAGGCTTATGCGGAGCGCCCATGATCGCCGGTGCCATGTTGCTGGACCAACCGAGATAGTTGCTCTCCAACGTCTCCAGCAACGCTTCGATGTCTTTGCGTTCGAAGCCGCCCTTGTAGTCGCCGTCATTGATGTAACAAGGTGAAGGGCCGACCATGATGTGCGCGGCGATCTTTCCCGGAGCCGCGAGATCCGCGAGCGCGCTGATCATTGCACTGACCGAGTGTCCGACGACGATCGTCGGGCCTTTTGCGAATTCGTCGATCACTTCGATGAGATCGCCAGCGTAGCCGCGAAGTGAGTCGTATTTCTTCGAGTCGTAGGCCGAAAGATCGGATCCGCCGCTGCCGACGAGATCGATCAACACGATGCGGTAACGATTCGCGAACGCCGGCGCGACCAGCCTCCACATATTTTGATCGCAGCCGAATCCGTGAACGAAGACCAGCGTTGCAGGGCCGTCGCCGCTGACGTGGACATTATTTCTTTTTTCAACGCTCATGAGTCCCTCTCGATCAATGCAGGAAAGTCCCGCCTGCGCACGAAATTAATCTGTTTTTCGCGGTCGAGTCCAGATCAAGGGGTGTACCATCTCGCCCCATTCATCAACCTTTCTCGGGCGTTTTACTGTATGCTCCGTCCTTGCAGGAATCTGTTCAACGAATTTTACCTCGAGTCCGTTTTGCCGCTGGAAGTGAGTTTACTCGGGAGCTGAAACAACGCGCCGATCTCTATTTCGGCGGACGCAGCAACAACAGCCGTCGCGACAGCACACACATGATCGTGAAGACGATCGTCTTTATGACCTGGTTCGTTGCTTCGTGGGCGTTGCTCGTGTTTGCGGCGACCGAGATCTGGCAAGGGATCTTGCTTGCAACGTCTTTAGGTTTGGCGATCGCCGGAATTGGGATGGGCGTCCAGCACGACGCGAACCACGGTGCATATTCGCGATTCCCGACCGTCAACTTCGTGCTCGGGCTGTCGCTCGATATCATGGGCGTTTGCTCTTATATCTGGCGTCAAAAGCACAATGTCATTCATCATACTTATACGAATGTCGAAGGTGTCGACTTCGATCTCGACTTCGGTTTTGTGGCGCGATTGACGCCCGAGCAGCGGCGCCGTCCTTGGCATCGTTATCAACACATCTATCTGTGGGCGCTCTATGGTCTCCTTTTGCCGAAATGGGTGTTGTTCGACGACTTCGTTCATCTGGCGACGGGCAAGTTGGGGGGGCATCCGTTCCCCAAGCTGAATCGAAAACATCTGGCGCTGTTCGCGGCGGGGAAGTTGTTCTTTCTCGCTTGGGCGTTCGTCATTCCGTCGTTGTTCCATCCACCTTGGTTGGTCGCGATCTTCTTGTTCTTCGCCGTGTTCGTCATGGGTGTGACGCTCTCCACGGTGTTTCAGCTGGCGCATTGTGTTGGAGAAGCCGAATTTCCTCTGCCGCCGCCCAATGAACGTATCCCGCTCGAATGGAGCGCACACCAACTCGCCACGACGGTCGACTTTGCGAGGGACAACCGAATGCTCACTTGGTTTTTGAGCGGACTGTCCTGTCAGGTCGAGCACCATCTCTTTCCGAAGATTTGTCATTTGCACTATCCAGCGCTCTCGAAAATCGTCGAAGAAGTCGCCGAGAAACACGGGATTCGGTATCGTGCAAATCGAACGTTCCGGTCGGCGATCGCTTCGCACTACCGAATGTTGCGTGCGTTGGGGGCGCCCGTTTGAGCCGGTCCAGCGATGTCCGTGCGGAGCGGCTGGTTCGTGAGCTGTTCGATGCAGCCCGTATCGGGATCAACGGCAGCCAGCCCGGCGACGTGATCGTCAAGAATCCGGGATTTTATGCGCGGCTCTTGCGGGATGCCTCGATCGGTCTCGGCGAATCGTACATGGAGGATTGGTGGGAGTGTGAAGCGCTCGATGTGTTCATTGAAAAGGCGCTGCGCGCGGACCTCAAGAAGAAGATCTCCGGCAGTTGGCGATTGAAGCTCTTGGCACTGCAGGCGCTCGCCACGAACATGCAGAGTCGAGCCCGAGCTCCGGAGGTCGCCGAGAAACATTACGACCTTGGCAACGATCTCTATGAAATCATGCTGGATGCCCGCATGGTTTACACGTGCGGATATTGGAAAAATGCGAAGACGCTCGAGGAAGCGCAAGACGCGAAGCTGGAGCTGGTCGCAAAAAAAGCCGGACTGAAGCCGGGGATGAAGGTCCTCGATCTGGGCTGTGGCTGGGGTGGTTTTGCGCTCTACGCCGCCGAGAAACACGGTTGTGAAGTGTTGGGCGTGACCATCGCCAAAGAGCAACAACGGTATGGCCAGGCGAAGGCACAAACCGCGAACTTGCCCGTGGAGATTCGGCTCTGCGACTACCGGGAAGTGAGCGGCACCTACGACGCGGTGGTTTCGATCGGAATGATGGAACACGTCGGTTGGAAGAATCACCGCAATTTGATGGAGGTGGTGCACCGCTCCTTGAAAGACGACGGCATCGCTGTACTGCACACCATCGGAAGTAACGAAACTCAGCGCCACGGAATCCCGTTCTTCGAGAAATATATCTTTCCAAACGCGGCTTCACCGTCGATCGCGCAGCTCGGCAAAGCGATGGAGAACCTCTTCGTCGTCGAAGACTGGCACAACTTCGGTCCGGACTACGAAGCGACGCTGCTCGCGTGGTGGGATCGTTTCAACGCGGGTTATGCACGTCTCGATCAGAAAAAATACGATCACCGCTTCTATCGAATGTGGCGATTCTATCTGCTTGCAGCGGCCGGTGCGGTGCGTGCGCGCGAGTCACAACTGTGGCATTTGGTGATGACGAAGCCCGGACGCGCGCAACCGAACTGTCGAGTTTCCTGAGCTGAGCTAGAGCTCGCTCAGCTTCTTCTTCGCCGCACGGTAGAACTTGGGAGAGAGCTCGAAACCGAGCCCGTTTCGTCCGAGGCGTACGGCTTCTTCCAATGCCCGTCCGGTGCCCGCAAAAGGGTCGAGGATCCAGCCGCCAGGGGGACAACAGCTCTCGATCCGCGGGCGGATCAGCTCGGTCGGGAAAGTGGCGGAGTGTCCATCACGGCCAGCACGCACCGACTGTGTGACCACGTCGTGCGCGCCCGGCTCCACGGCCGCGAGCTGATAGTAGTATTTCGGCCGGCCCTGCGTCCGCCGTTTCACGAAATGAAAAAAATGTTCGTGCGATAAACGCAGGCGATCGGTCTCCGGTCGCGGAGGAATATTCGGTTTGAACCAGATCAGATCGTTCCGCAATATCCAGCGTTGTTCCTGGAGCGCGACCGCCAGCCGCGCCGGGATCAACAGAAGCTGCTTTTCCTGCCGATAACCGCCCATCGGTGTGCGGCGGCGCGCGCGTGCCTCTCCACCCAAACCTTGCCGCCCGTTTTCGCGAATACTCGACCAGCGTGCGAAATAAGTATCTCCGATATTGATCCACAAACTACCGCCCGGTTTCAGCGCGTGCGCGCCGCGGGCGAATATTTCCGCCAGATGAGCGATATACCATTCAGGAAGCGGTTCCAGCCCTAAAACACCGCCATTTTTGCGGTACCACGCATAACTCGGAATGTCGTTCGCTTCATTTTTGCGGGTCCAGGCCGCCAATATTTCGGAGTTGTGTTCGAGCCCGTAGGCGCGGAGCCCCCAATAAGGCGGGCTGGTGAGGATCAGATCGATCGAGGCCGGCTCCAACCTGGCCAAAAGATCAAAGGCGTCTCCCTGGTCGACCCGCGCGCTGATCTTTGGACGCGACGGCACGCCGCGATCCGTAAATCACTTCTCGACCCCAGTCACAGCGTTTGCGCGCAATTCGCGGCCTCCGCCGAAATCATCACCCGCGCGACCGACTTCGCGTCCTGCAGCCGGAGAAACACGAAGTTGATGTCGCGGCTCATACAAAAGGAGTCCGGTCGAAATAAGCTTGCCATCTCGACTGCCGAGGCGCTCCACCGGCAAGGCTTTCCGGCAAGCCATGCTCGCGTGCCTGGTGCGGAGGAGTAACGCAGCCGGTGGAGATGGATCGGCGGTCCAGATGGCAAGATTCTTTTGACCGGACTCCGAAGGCGAACAGCAACTCCTATTCCCACCGCCGGAGCTCTTGCGATTTCGGTTCGCGCGGGATCGGACCCGCTCGACGTGCGGGCTCGATCCTGCGTCCCTCCCGCGGATTCATGAGGCGCGTGGCGGTGTAACGCTTGCACCTCGCAGCTCATCGTGGTGCTGCGGCTTCGCCCTTTCGCTCTCTGTTTCGGTCTGCTCAGCGCCTGCGAGGTGCCGCTTCCCGGACTTCACGCCGTCTGCGCGAGCGCCAGCGATTGTGCGCCGCAAGAGTCGTGTCTCGAAGGCTCTTGTCTCGCCGGCGGCGATCCGGTGATCATAAAAAAACCGACGCCGAGCCTCGAAACATCCGAGGTCGCCTACTATCCGGTGCCCGCCCGGCGCGCCGAGCTGAAACGGGTCCGACTCGATCGCCGCGCAGCTCAACGACCGATCCAGGTGGAGCTCCTCCCGTCATCCCAAGATGCAGGTATTTCTCTTCCCGACCAGCCCGATGCAGGCGAAGTGTCCTCGGGGACAGTGGATGCCGGACCTGAGCCCGAAGTCTTCGACACCATCAACGAAGCGATCGCCGCGGCTGCCCCGGGTGATCTGATCGAAGTCACCACCGGAAACTATCCCGAACAATTGGAGATCAATATTCCGCTCACGCTTCGCGGAAATGGAGCGGCCATCGTCTCGGTGCGAATTTCGGCCACCGGTGTGCAACTGGACAATTTCCGCGTGGAAGCCGCCCCGGTCGATGGTATTCGCCTGGAGCCCGGGGCCGGCGCGGTTTTAGGCGAAATGATCATCACCCGCGCCGCCGGCTGCGGAATCATCATAGAAGACGGCTCGACCCTGGTAGTGCGCGACTCCGAAATCTATGACAATGGCACCGGCCGCGGCCTCGACGGCGACGGCATCAAGGCTCGCGGCCCCACCGCCTCGGTCACGGTCGAAAATAACCGCATCGACGATAACGACGGTTACGGCATTCACTGCGAAGACGACGCGGACATCGATGTCTGCGAGCTGAACGATCACGACGGAAATGATCGTGGATGGTCCGATTGCGACGCGTGTTGAGCGGATATCAGGACAATAAATGCCCGAGCTTTTCTTTTTTCGTCTCTAAATATTTGCGGTTGTGCGCGTTCGGCAATACTTCCAGCGGTACCCGCTCGGTGACCTCGATACCGAGCGCGGTTAGTCCCAATACTTTGCGCGGATTATTCGTCATCAATCGTACGCGGCGGACGCCGAGGTCGTAGAGCATCTGCGCCGCAATTCCATAGTCCCGGATATCCGCGGCGAAACCGAGCTCTTCGTTTGCCGAAACAGTATCCCAACCGCGATCCTGGAGAGCATACGCTTTGAGCTTATTCGCCAGGCCGATCCCGCGACCCTCCTGATCGAGATACAACAATAAGCCCCGTCCTTCTTCGGCGAGCTTCTTCATCGCTTGGTGAAGCTGCGGGCCACAGTCGCAGCGTTCGCTGCCGAGCACGTCGCCGGTCAGACACTTGCTGTGCAGGCGCACCAACACCGGCTCGGGGCCGCCCAAATTACCTTTGACCAAGGCGAGATGTTCCGCCCGATCGAGCTCGCTCTCATAGATGATCGTCTGAAAATCGCCGCCGAGCTCGGTGGGAATCGTCGCTTCGGCCGAACGCTTCAGCAGCGGCTCGTGGCGGAAACGGTGAGCCACGATTTCTTCGGAATAAATATCTACGATATTCTTCAAGCTGCGGGCTGTGTCCGCAGATATTTCCGCGAGCACCGCCGCCGGCGCGAGACCGGCCATCCGGCTGAGATCGACCGCAGCTTCGGTGCCGCTGGGACGCTCCAACATTCCGCGGGAACAGGTGCGGACCACGGTGATCGCGCCCGGTGCCTCGAAATCCTCGCCCGTACGTTTCGGATCGATCGCCGAGTGAATAGTCAGGGCAAAATTCGTCGCCTGGCGATCCGCGCTTTTGGCAATTTTCGCGGAGACGCTGGGAAAATTGCCCAACTTATCCCAGCTCGAAGCCGGCATGGCCAAAGAGAGCGCAGCGGAACCGGAGAGCTCGCAGAGGCGTTGGATACTTTGGGCGGAAGATTTCTCCGCCGCCGCAACCAAATATGCGCGGGATACTTCCTTTTTTTGATCGCGCTCCACGAGCAAAACGATCTCACCCGCGCGGATAGTATCGATGGCCCAGCGTGCTCGATCGTCCGACTTCATTGTTTCACCAACGCGATGAATCGTTCGTTGAGGCCGCGACACGCTTCTTCTTCCACGCCGACCAAAACCTCGATTCCCGCCTTTTTCAGTATTTCCACGCCGCGTCCGTTCACCACCGGATTCGGATCGATCATCCCCGCGACAACGCGCCGCACGCCCGATTTTAGGACCGCGTCGGTGCACGGCGGCGTGCGTCCATAATGACAACAGGGCTCGAGGTTCACGTACATCGTCGCGCCCTGTGCAGCTCCGCCGAGCTTGCGGAGCGCGTCGATCTCCGCGTGCGCCAAACCTGGGCCTTCGTGCCATCCTTCGGCGAGCACAACGCCCTCGCGTACGATGACTGCACCGACCAGCGGATTCGGCGCAGTTTTTCCCTGCGCATTCTTGGCGAGCTCGATGCAACGCCGCATGAATTCCGCGTCGAGCTTGGCGGGGTCGCTCACGGGTCCGGAAGATAACACTCCAGGTTGTTTGCGTACACTTGCCAGCAGCGCCTGCCTGCGAAAAGCTCGGCGCGTGCGAGGCTGCCTGTTGTTGATCGCGGCGCTCGTGTTTCTCCAACTATCGTGCCGTCCGGCGAATGAACGCCCGCGGAAAAAGAAGCTCACCTTCTATTGCAGCGCGCAGATCGAATGGTGCCAGGTGATGGCCAACGAGTTTCACAAGCAGACGGGCATTCATGTATCGATGACCCGCAAAAGCTCCGGTGAAACTTATGCGCAAATTTGGGCGGAGAGGAGAAATCCCAAAGGTGATGTGTGGTGGGGCGGCACCGGCGACGGCCACATTCAGGCGGCCGAGGCAAATCTCACCGAACCTTATCGTTCACCGAAGCTCGAGGAGCTTCATAGTTGGGCCGTCGATCTTTCGGGCGACGGAACTTATCGCTCGACGGGGATCTATATCGGCGTCCTCGGCTTTGGTTTCAACACCGAGTGGCTCGCGAAAAAACAATTTCCTCCGCCGAAAACTTGGTCCGATCTGCGTGACCCAATCTATCGCGGCGAAATTCAGCTCGCGAATCCAGCGTCCTCCGGTACTGCGTACACGATGCTGGCGACGATCGTGCAACTTTATGGAGAAGACGCCGGCTTCGAGTATCTCGCGCAGCTTCACGCGAACGTAAATCAATATACGAAGTCCGGTGCGGCCCCGATCAGCGCAGCCGCGCGCGGTGAAACGGGCGTGGGGATCGTCTTTCTCCACGACGCGGTGACGCAAAAAGCAGCCGGATTTCCCATCGAAGTCGTCGCCCCGTCCGAAGGGACAGGTTATGAGATCGGTGGCATGAGCTTGATCCGCGGTGCGCGGCATCCGGAGAGCGCCAAACTTTTCTTCGATTGGGCGCTCAGCGTCGATGCGCAGGAGCTGAGTGCGGTCGCGAAAACTTATCAAGTCCCCTCGAATAAATTCGCGAAAGCTCCGCCCGGTGCTCCGCGGCTCGACGAGGTCAAATTGATCCGCTTCGACTATCCGAAATACGGCAAAAAAGCAGAACGGACCCGCCTTTTGGAGCGCTTCGAAAAGGACGTTCGTTCGCGCGCGCGTTGACCCGATGAAACCGTCGTATCGAGGACTGTGGTGGATCGCGCTCGTGGGCGCCTGTGGATATTTCTTATTTCCCTGGTACGCGATCGAAGATGGATTTTTTTCCACCGAATGGCTTCTATACTATCCCCGCGACCCTGAGCTCTCACCGGCGATCGGTCAGGTCTTCGCCTTCGGAAAAATTTGGCTTTTGCCGATTCTCTTTCCGCTGTTGTTGCCCTTGTTTTTCCCCGGCCGCTCCGGCGTGCTCATCCTGTCCGGTGGGACAGGTCTAGCCTACGCGCTCGCGCAGGGATTTTTGGTCGGCTCGCTCGGATGGAGCTCCGAAGGTTTGGAACGGGCTTTCGGCCCGCTCGCCTGGCGACAGTACGGAATGGGGTGGGGCGCACTGTTGGTGCTCACCACCTTTGTGCTCTATTTCGCGGAAGGTTGGGCGCGGCGCGGTGCGCTCCGGGGAGACTCGTTCGTCACCGGAGTGCTCTTCCTGGTCTTTGGATCAGTGATCGCTTTTGTCTTTTTTCCTGTCGCGCTGATCGCCGTGCGCGCCTTCGAGGGCGATTCTTTCCTCGATAACTTGGCCGTCTCGCTCACCTGGGCCGGGCGTTCGCTCTTGCTCGCAGTCTTGGCCGGCACGGGGTGCACCCTTCTCGGCTTGGCGTTCGCGCTCCTCGCGACGCGCACCACCATGCGCGGTAAAAAATTAATCCGCGCACTCACTGTCCTTCCGATCATTACGCCGCCCTTCGTGGTGGGACTGGCGTTGATCTTGATGTTCGGCCGCGCCGGCGCAGTGACCGTCTTTTTGGAGGAGAATTTCGGCTTCGCGGCCAGCCGATATATTTTCGGGCTTCCCGGAATATTGTTGGCCCAGCTCCTCTCGCTGACGCCGATCGCTTTTATGGTGTTGATCGGCGTCGTCGAGGGGATCAGTCCGTCCATGGAAGAGGCCGCACAAACGTTGCGCGCAGGGAGATTTCGAACTTTCTGGACCGTCTCTTTGCCGCTGATGCGCCCCGGGTTGGCGAACGCATTTCTACTCTGTTTCATCGAGAGTCTCGCCGACTTCGGAAATCCCATGGTACTCGGTGGAAGTTACGAAGTGCTCTCCACACAAATATATTATTCGGTGGCGGGAGCGCAGAACGATATTCCGCGGGCTGCAGCCGGCGCTTTGGTGCTGCTTTTTCTCACGGTCTTCGCCTTTATCATTCAACAACGTTGGGTGGGCCGGCGCTCGTACGTGACGGTCACCGGTAAAGCGGACTCGGGCGCACCGGCTGCGTTGCCGAAGAGCGTGGAATGGACCACCAAAGCGATCGCCTTTCCTTGGGCGATCTTCACCGCAGCAGTTTATGGACTATTATTTTTCGGAGGTTTTGTCCGCGTCTTGGGCCGCGATCATACTTTTACTCTGGAGCACTATCGCGAGATGTTCTCCATCGCCTCCGATTTCACCTTCACCGGCGGAGCGTGGAATTCGCTGTGGACCACCATCGCCGTCTCCGCGGTGTCCGCTCCACTGACCGCGCTGATCGGTTTGGCCGCCGCCTATTTGATCGCCCGCCAACAATTCGCCGGGAAAAACATGTTCGAGCTTTTGACCATGTTGTCCTTCGCGATTCCCGGGACCGTCGTTGGCGTCTCCTATGTGTTGGCGTTCAATGATCCACCGCTCGAGCTCACCGGGACCGGCGTGCTCTTGGTGATCTGTTTCGTCTTCCGAAATATGCCCGTCGGATTACGCGCGGGTTTGGCGACACTTTCGCAGCTCGATAAAAGTCTCGATGAAGCTTCACTCACGCTCGGCGCCGGCACCGCGACCACCGTACGCCGCGTGACTTTGCCGCTGCTCCGGCCTGCGGTGATCGCCGCCCTGGTCTATGGTTTTGTCCGCGCGATGACCGCCATCAGCGCAGTCATCTTTCTGGTGAGCGCAGACTATGATCTGGCGACCACCTATATACTCGGCCGCGTGGAAGGTGTGGCCTACGGCCAAGCGATCGCCTATTCGACGGTGTTGATCGTTTTGATGATCATCGCCATCGCTTCGATCCAATTTTGGGTTGGAAAAAGAAATGTCGGCCGGAGGAATTTCATCGGATGACACCCAAAGCCGGCGAGGTTCGTTTCACCGAAGTCACGAAGAAATACGGCTCGGTCGTCGCCGTGGATGCGATCTCTTTTGTCGTCGAAGCCGGAACATTGGTGACGCTGCTCGGCCCATCCGGCTGCGGAAAGACGACGACGCTGCGGATGATCGCCGGCCTGGAAATGTCTTCTTCGGGAAAAATATTCATCGGCGGAGAAGATGTCACTGCACGTTCGGCGACCGATCGCGACGTGACGATGGTCTTTCAATCGTACGCACTCTTCCCGCACATGACCGTGCTGGAAAATGTTTGTTACGGGCTCATTTCTTCGGGAAAAAAGAAACGGGAAGCCGAGGAGGCTGCACGCGCGGGCCTGGAGCTGGTGGGTTTGGGGGATTTTGGTGCTCGGCTCCCCAGCGCTTTGTCCGGCGGCCAACAACAACGGGTGGCCGTCGCGCGCGCGCTGGTGCTGGAGCCGAAAGTGCTCCTTTTCGATGAGCCGCTCTCCAACCTCGACGCCAAATTACGTCGAAAAATGCGCGAGGATATTCGCGAGCTGCAGCAAAAGTTGGGAGTGACTTCGGTCTACGTGACCCACGATCGCGAGGAAGCGCTCTCCGTTTCCGACAAGATCATCGTCATGGACCGCGCTAAAATTGTCCAAGAAGGTTCTCCACGTGACCTGTACGAAAGACCAGTGTCCGCCTTCGTCTCCCAATTTCTCGGTGAAGCAACGATGCTCCGCGGCGAGCTCCAGCGTACCGGGGGTGGCGATAAAGGGACGGTTCGCGTCGGCGGCGTGACGCTCGAGCTGGAGCACCGCGACCTGGCCAGCGGTATAGTATGGGTTGCGGTCAGACCGCAGGCGATCACACTCGAGCCGTCCAACGCGGGCGGCGGAATTTCCGCGACCATCAAAAAATCGACCTATCTCGGCAGTCATTACGAGTACACGCTCTCCACCGAGGCGGGTGAGCTCTTCGCCGTCAGTCCACAGGCTCATCTTGCGGGCGCGAAAGTGAACGTGCGGCTCGAGGAAGCAGGCATCGTCCTGTTGCCGGCGTGAGCGCGCGAGGTGATCGTGAATTGACACCTCCCGCGGTATGATAGTTGCTGTTCCCGGCGCTGCCACATGATGAGTGATCGTTTTCTTTCTCGAACCCTGCTTTTTCTCGCGTCCGCTTCCGTCGCGACGCTCGCGGCTTGCAGCGATGAAGATGGACAGACTCCCGCCGATACCGGCGCGACGATCGACGATCGCGGCATCATCGTCCCCGATCTCGGCGTGAGCGCGGACGACGCCGGCAACGACGCCGGAGAGCAGGAAAATGATGCCGCCGGGTTTGAGGATGCGGCGGTGGTTCCGCCCGACGCCGGCAGCGCGCCCGCGTGCGCGCGTAACGACGCAGGCCGCTGTCAGGCCGTCACTTGGACTTCGACCGCCTCGACCTTTCCGGTCGTCGTCGATCATCACACGACGTTCGTCGCCCGCACTGCGACGGTGAGTTATCTGAACGTCATCGGTGGAATTCGCACCGACTCTCAAGGCGGCGCCGAAGAGGTCTATTCGGCCGTACGTCGAGCGGAAATTCTCGCAAATGGAGATCTCGGCCCGTGGGTCGACGCGGTCCCCGTTCCATTCCCACTCGCTTTCCACGGACAAGCGGTCGCGGAAAATCGAATTTATTTATTGGCCGGAGTGACCGCCGATTCCCAAGGTGCAGGCGCGAGCACCGCCGTTTTATGGGGTGAGACCGACGCGACCGGCTCGGTCCCCGAATGGCAGCGTGGCCCACGTTTGCCGCAGGAAGCTCGCCTGCACGCGACTGCGGTGATCCTCGAAGGCCGCCTTTATTTGATCGGTGGCGCCGGAAGCGACGCAGCGCTGACGACCGTCTCCGTCTCGGTGCTCAATCCCGCGACCGGCGAGCCCGGCCCTTGGTCCACGGCTGCACCGTTGCCTGCGCCGCGCACGCATCACGCCTGTGTCGTCGTCGGCCCATATATTTATGTTCTCGCAGGAATGGACATCGACAGCCGCGAAGCCCCGGAGATCTGGCGTTCGATCACCGACGGCGAAGGTGTGGTGTCCGGTTGGGAAGTGGTCGGAGAAATTGCCGATGCGCCGTGGACCGCATCCACATTTTTCCACAACAACTATGTTTATGTGGTCGGCGGAGGAAACGGCTCCGGTTTCCTCGCGCAATTTTTGGATCACATCCGCCAAGCGCCGCTAAATTCAGATTTTACTTTGGGTGAATTCGAGGACGTCGACGCGAAATTGCCGATCGCACGCTCCCACGTGCACCAGACGCCGATTCATGACGGCAGAATTTATTCGGTCGGCGGCCGTTTGCTCACCGGCGGGTTACGTTCCACGAACGCTGTCTTCACCGGCGACCTTTGGTGAGCGAGTCGATAGTTCTCTTTAGAATTTCCCGCCGATACCGATCGTACCACCTTCTCCGCCTTCGGCGACGGACGCTTGGATGGCGACATCCGGCATCGACGGAGATAATACGCGGTGGAGGTGCGGCACGAGCACGCCGACCGCCGCGCCGGCAATTCCGCCGCAGATGACATCGGTGGGAAAATGCGAGTGCGCTCGGACGCGCTGAATGCCGACGATCGAGGTGGCGATCAGCCCGCCGGCGATGATGGCCACACGTTCGAGGATGGAGGCATCGCGATAGAACGCCAAATAGGCCGCAGTGCCGGCGGCGCTGGCCGCAAGCGCGGTATGCATCGAATAAAAAGAGAGCGCCAAGTTTGTCTCCGAGAGCGGCTCCTCCGGGCCTTTCATACGTTGCTCCGAATAAGCCGTCGGCCGGGGCCGGCGCACGGCGATCTTCACTAAATTTCCGATCGCGTAATTCATCGCCAGCGCTTCGGCGTATAAAAATGCGTAGGTCGCGGCGTTTTCTCCGCCTTCGCCGACGCCGGCGCGCACGATGTCGAACAACGCATATCCGAAGGTCAGACCGACGCCGAGATCGCTCAACAGACTTGCGCTCGACTCCGGCTCGTCGCTCAAAGCCCACGGCCGATCGATTCCAATGAGGAGGTTTGCGTCGACCGGTTGTTGGGGAGTCAGCTCACCGGTGGAGACGATCGCGCCGAGTGTATATCCAAAAACTGCGCTGACCCCGATCAACACGCCATCGCCGACCCAATCTACGGCGAGCGGGAGGTCTTTCCGTCTCTCTTCACGTTCGGCGACCTTCACTTTCTTTTCCTGCGCCGCTTCGGTGAGCGTCGAGGTCGCGGCGGTCGAAGTTTCTGCGAGTTGGGCGCTGAATAGTATGAGTACGAGGGCAGCAGACACTGTGTCAGTCCTATCTCAAGTGGGCGATACGCCGGAAATGTTCGTCGCGAACATAAATGAAGTTGTTCGCATAGACGCCCAGTTTTCGCGCTCCGTCCAAATTTCTCGGGTCTTGGTGCTCTGAGGCATCAAAGGTTTCGATTCCCACCAACCGTTTCTCCAGGAAAAAGAATCCGTGATACCCAAAATGCCCCAGAAATTCTCTGACCGCAGAGACCGCGCCGGCCTTGTGGCGTTCCTCCACCTCGACCAACAACACCGGCCGGCACCGTTCGATCGTCTTCTGAGCGCCGCGTAAAACGGCGAGCTCATGGCCTTCGACGTCGATCTTCATGAAGCCCACGTCTTGAAGCTCGAACGAGTCGAGCGGGCGCAACACGACCTCGAAGGCGCGCGCTTCCCCGGCGTCTTCCAGCGGATTTTCCGCTTCGATCGTCCCGCGTTGGTGAACGCCGATCGGCACGCGCAACACCGCGGTCCCGAGGTGATCGGAGAGCGCCACCTGTTCGACGTGAACTCTTTCGGTGCGCAGCTCGTACGCCAATCGCCCGGCGAGCGCAGGTTGGGGCTCGAAGGCATAAACCTGTTTCGAGCAGCGGAGCAGGTGATAAGTATACCAACCTTCGGAGGCGCCGATATCGACCGCGCTTTTCGCGATATCCGCCAACACCGGCAAATATTGCAGCTCTTCTTCGAGCACGCCGTCCCCGCGCCACTCGCGATATTTCCAGAGCCAGATCGGCGCGTGTTTCAGGAGCGCGTCGCGCGCAGAGGTTTCGGCTTTGCCGACCAGCGCACTGACCGGACTATCTCCGCGCGTCACCCAAGATTGGATTGTTTTTACCGATCGGCCGATTTTGGCGAACATTTATTGAATACTCGTCATTGTGAGTCCGGATGGGCTAAATATCCCGGAATTCGATCGCCGAGCAGACCGGACCGCAAAAACGGGACCCGGTTCTTCAACGCGGACAACGCCAGGCTCACGTAGGCGCGTTTTCCGACCACCGGACCCTCATAAATTGCGCGGCGAAAACATTCTTCCGAGCGATCGAAATTGCCGGCGCGCGCTTCGACTTCGCCGAGCACGGTGTAGCCGACGCCGATCGCACGATCGATCGTCTTTTTGTGCTTCGCATATTGTTCGCGGTCGGCGCGCCAGGTGTGGAATAAGTTTTCCAAATAACTCTCGGCGTTCGGCCGAGGAGTCCCGGTGAGCTGTTCGCCCTGGTGGATTCGATATTTCACCAGCGCTTTGTCGACATAAGCGAGCGGATATTTTTTAGATAGTTTGCCGGATAGCTCCCAGTCTTCGTAACAGCGGAGCGCTTCCCAGTGGCCCCCGACGGCCCGCCCAACCTCAGTGCGGTACATCTGTGAGTGGCCCCAAGCCGCGTGAATTGCACAAAGCCAGGCATCGATATGTCCGCGATAGACGTTGCCCTTCGGCGGTGCGCCGAAGTGATAGATCAGATCTTCGTCGAAGCTGCGATCCGTGGGCCCGATCCAACGCGCGCGCAGCAGTGAGTCCGAGGCAACCGTCTCACCGTTGACCCAGACGAAGGAGTCGCAAAAAACCAGCGGCACGTCGCGGTAGTCATCGAGCACCGCCATTTGGGTGCTCAGACGCTGCGGTGTTTGTTCGTCGTCCGAGTCGCAATAACAAATATATTCTCCGCGCGCGGCGGCGAGCCCGATATTGCGCGCGCGGGCGACGCCCTTGGCGTACTCGCGAATGACTTGAATTTTGTCGCCGTAGCTCGCGAGAATTTCCTGAGTGCCGTCGGTGGAATATTCGTCGATGACAATCAGCTCGAAATCATGAAATTCCTGGGCGAGCACGGAATCGATCGCTTTTTTGATCGTGTGCCCTCGATTGAACGAGGGCATGAGCACGGAGATTTTCGGCGTGTTGCCGGGCACGCGTCGTTCGTATCACTGAATCGCGAACATGATCAAAACGGCGACCACGGTGATCCCGATTCGCCCGAGAAAGCCGTAACCCGCGCCCTTTTTGGTCAGCGGCTTGGCGAAGATCAGGCAGCCGAGCCAGCCCCATAAACCGAGGATGAAACCGAGCGCGACGCCTAAACCCAAGCTGCCTTCTTGCACCGGGGCGAAGGGCTGGCTGATCGGTTCCGGCTCGATTTGGGCGGGTGATTCGAATGGATTCGAGGACACGGCCCTTGGAGTATCGCGCCGCCCTCGAGTTGCGCGCAACGCGCACATTGGCTACTCCAAAGATCGATGGAGACCGCGGGGGCTTGGGATCTGCGCGGCACCAGCGAGGAGTGGATGCTCGCCGGTTGGGCGCTGCTCCTCTTCGCCGTCCTGACGATCGCTGCGCGGATTATGACGCCGCGGACCCACCGAATTCGCTACGGCGCGTCGGTGATCTTTTTGAGCATCGCAGCGATCGGCTTCCTGCTCGGGGAGATGGTCACCAGCCCAAGTGCAAAATCATTTTTTGCCGGCCTGGCGATCGTCAGTTACGGCATTTGTCTGGCGCGGCTCCTCTTTTTGCTCGGGTTCGACGGCATTATCGCCCGAAATCGTCGCGAGCCGATTCCGCGAATTCTCCGCGATATTACCCAGGGCCTATTTATTTTCGTCGCCGGAATCGTCGCTCTTCGCGCGGCAGGAGTGGAGCCCGGGCAACTATTGACGACCTCGGCGTTGCTCACGGTGGTCGCCGGTATGGCGCTCCAAGAAACTCTGGGAAATTTGGCGGCGGGTTTGGCGATGCAAGGCGAACGGCCGTTCGAGGTCGGCGATTGGATCGAGGTGCACGGGACTCCGTCGCATATCGGACGTGTCCGCGAGATCAATTGGCGTGCGACGCGGCTTCATACTTTGGACAACGTGGAGTTGGTCGTTCCGAACGGCCTGCTCGCCAAAGCGATGGTCACGAATCACGATCGCCCCCACGGAGCCGCGCGGCGTTCGGTCTATTTTCACGTCGCCTATACGGTGCCGCCGCGCAGGGTTCACGAGGTTGTTTTGCCGAACGTGCGCGAGTCTCCCGGAGTTCTCGCGAATCCCGCTCCCTCGTTGGTGACTTTCGGTTTCGAAGAAGCCGGCGTGAGTTATTGGCTGCGGTACCACATCAATGATCTCGGTCGCCGCGACGCGATCGACGGCGGCGTGCGCGACCGCGTCTGGTACTCTTTGGAGCGCGCGGGGATTTCCATCTCCGTGCCCGGCCGGACCATCGCCATGAGCGAAGTATCTCCGGCGACCGAGGAAGCAAAGATCTCCAAACGGTTGGAGGAGCGGATACAGACGATCGAAGAGATCGACCTCTTTACGCCTCTTTCGCCCGAGGATCGGCGTGTGCTCGCCGAAGATGCACGCGCGGAAATATTCGCTGCGGGAGAGACGATCATCCGCCGCGGCGATCGTGGCGACACGATGTATCTGGTGAAAAGCGGCGAAGTGACTGTCCGCGTGGACAACGGCAGCGGCGGAGAGAGCGACGCCTCCACGTTGGGCCCGGGTACGTTTTTCGGAGAAATGTCGCTCCTCACCGGCGATCCGCGCCGCGCCACGGTCGTCGCCGCGACCTCGTGTGAGATGTTGGTGATCGGACACGTGGCTTTCAAGAAACTTTTCGTGGCCCACCCCGAAGTCGCGAAGCAGATCTCCGAAAAAGTCGTGGAGAGAAATCGCGGGGAGCTCTTCACCAAACTATCCGCATCTACCAAACACGAAGACGAAGTCGCGGAGCGCGCCTTGATCGGGCGCATCAAGAATTTCTTCGGAATTTAGGTCCGCGGCGGACTCATAATTATTCGTATAATCGGCGCAGCCTTTTTCGGCGGCGGGTGAGCTGAGCCAGCCGAAGCTCCTGTTGCACGCGCACCTCGAGCTTGCCGCTGGGATCGCGGTCGTACGCTTCGCGGGTATCGGGATCGGCCAATATCTCGTAGGCGGCTTTGATTTCTAGGAATTTTTCGTGCGCTTCCGAACCGCCGCCGGAAATGTCGGGATGGGAGGTCTTCGCCAGCCTCTTATAAGCGGCCCGAATTTCCGGCGAGGAAGCAGAGCGCAAGACACCCAATATTTCATATGCCGAACGCATCTTCACCGTCCGTCGCCGTGCAGCGGCAGCGTCAAACGCACGATCTGTGTCTCGCCGGTGACCTTTCCGGATTGGTTGTCGGACATGATCAATATTTCGTCGTTCGAGAGCCAAGTAATCGCCTCGAAATTCGGCGGCGGACTCATCTTCGAGCCGAAGTCGAAAACTTGTTCCGCCGGAAGAACGGCTTCTTTGTTTTCTAGCGGGAGCACGTAGCGGTTGATGACACCGACGGCATAGTGCCGCTCGATCGCCAACATTTCCAGCGCCTCGCCGTGCGGCACCGCGCGACACGCCATGCCCGAAATTTTCCCGGTGGAAGTGGTCAGCTCCAACAAAAATCGCGACTGTTCTCCGCTCGGGAGCGCGAAGCTGATCAGCGGCGCGGTCCGCCGTCCCCCTTTATCGAAAACCACCTCGGCGACGGCGATCAGGCGCCGTCCCGCAGAGCAGAGCGCTTCGACGCCCTGATTTCGGCCGGCGCGTGCTTGAAATGCGCCATAGTCGAAGAGGAATTTCTCTTTTAATACTATACCTGTACTTGTGACCAGGCCGTAATAGATGATGTCGGTCAGCCGTTCCTTCTCGTTGCTCTCTGTACCAAAGGCCAGGGTGGCTCCACCGACCCAGGCGATCGATTCCAGGTCGATGCCGCGCGGAGCGCCGATGATCGGAAGCAGCTCGATCGGACCGGTGACCACGGGAATCCGCGCCAAGCGCCGGTCGCGCTCTGGAACTGCGTAAAGTGTCCCACCCTCGTCTCGGGTGATTCCGGAAATTCCTGCGACCTCCGGGATCGGAAAAGGCGTGACCGTCAACGCAGGCGCCGTGGTCACCGATTTCGCGTCTTCACAGGCGAAGGCAAACAGCGAGAGGAGCGCGATGCACAGCCTCATGGGCTCCTCAAACAACGGGCGGAGGCCGCAGTCGAAATCCGCGAGGCGCCGTGACTTTGTAGGCAAGCATAACTTCGCGTTTGGTGTGCGGAGGAATCGAAAGCGTGAGCGTGGCCAGGCCGGTTTCTGGGGCGACTTCCATGCTGCGATCCATCTCGATGATCTTCACCGTCGCATCTTCGCTGCGAGAGACCGGCACACGATCGCGGAGGACAATTTCCAAAGTCTGTTGCCCTAAATTTTCCAAGATAGTTCGCGACTCGAAAGTATGAGTCATCGAGCCAATGATGGTGGTCTTCTTTTCCGGATGTGATTTCAGCTCGCGGGTGACTCTCACGCTGGCGTCCGTCCCCAGAGGCAGTCGTATTCTTTCATTCGCCGCGACGTGCGCGAGCTTGGTTTGCCCGGAATAGTTGGCCCCGCGAAATACATTGACCCGTCCCGGTAATAATACTCGCCCAGTGCGATTTTCCAGGTCCGCGACCAACATCGCCACCGGCCGTTCTCGCGGCGCGACCTCCAAGCGGGCGCGGCTCTTCACTTCGCTGGAAAATAATTCGACGCGCACCGGACGATCGGTCGCGGGAATCGATACTTTTCCCGGCGCTCGATGTTCCACGCTCGCCGGGCCGGTTTCGGCGTCCGCACCCGTGCTCCCTTCGAGGCGTGCGTCGTCGCGCACCACAGAGATGATTTCGCGTTGCTCCATAGCCTGTGAGCCGGTGATCATCAGCGGTGCGAGCTGCGGCGGCGGCTCGGTGAGCGGCGGACGCGCGGTCGTCGCGATCAATTCGATCTCGTTCCAATCCTCCCCGGTATTTTGTTCGACCAAAGCGACCGCAGTCAGCTTCACGTGTTCCGCGAGATTCGCGGTCGGCGGCACGTGCCGCACGTCGTAAACCGGCGTCCAGCGCGCGCGGGGAGTGACGTAAGTCAGCTCCACATTGAGCGTCGCGAGTGAGCCCGATCTTTCGGCGATATCGAGAGAAACGGTCACTCGGTATCCCAATTTTTCCGGCCGCCCGAGCCGAAATTGTTCTTCGACCAATTCTTTTTGTTTTTTCTGGAGCGCGCTTTTTTCGAGCTGGCGTTCGGCACGTTTCGCCGCGAGCGCCGCATGCCGGGAGCGCAGATGATCGAAGGTGGTATTCCAGCGGTCAAAAGATACTTCGCGATCGAGCCATTCGCGGCGGATGGTGTCGCCGGCGATTTCCGCATAGTGCGACAACAAATTCAGCGCGTGTGATTCATTCGCTTCTTCGTCTTCCAGGACGGTCAGCCGCGTCGCGGTTTTTTCGATCTCCGCGGCGATCGCTCGCTGCTTCTCGTTGGCGCGCTCCGCATAGATCACCGTCCACACCACACCGGTGACTTTGGCCGCGGAGCGCGCGTCACCCTCGACGAGCTCCGCCTGTGCCCGCAACGTTGCGGTGTCCGCGTCCAGCGGGACCACACCGAAGCTGATCTCTCGGACAGGTCGCTCCAGAGTGAGCGAGCGCGTGATCGCCGCGCGATCCACGAAAACCCGGACTTTGACGACTTTTCCCGCTTCCACGTTCAGCTCCGCAACACCTGTTGGAATTCGTAATCTTTGGGCGCTTCGATCTCGTAGACGATCACCACCTCCGCTCGGGCACCCGCCGAAAGCCTCAGCTTGAAAGTGAGGATCCCGGTGAGCTCGTCGAGCTCCGCGTCTTTCGGCGCGGTGCGCATGAGTCGAACTTTGATGCGTGCGTCTTGGGAGATGGGGACCTGATCTTGAATTTCCAGTTCCACCAAATATTCGAGATGATTTTCCACCTCGATCGTCGCCTCCACCACGTGGACGTCTTCTTTGGTGAGGATCCCTTCGGTGCGCACCGTGGTTCGGGTGCGGCGCGCCGATTTGATCGCCGGTTCGGCGCCGAGATCGAGAACTAACTTTCCGCCCGCGGGGGTCGTCTGAATTTTTGTCTCCCCGGAAAAAATGTCTCCGAGGAAGATGGAAGCCGGCCCGGCGATCAACGGACTATTCTCTGCGTTCACCACGGTGACCCGACCGAAGGCGTGGTCGCGCGCGGCCGGCCGCAATAGATATTCGATGCGCGCAGGATATTGTGTGGAACCAAAACCGATGCGGCGGCGTTCCTTCCCGGAAGGACAGGTCGCCGCGAGCTCTACCCGGAGCTCGTGATCGATTCCGCCGGAAAGATCGCGCGGCGCGGGCGTGCGCACCAATTGTTCATAGTCCGGATGATCCGCGGACGGTGAACGCAGGCTTCGCGGACCGGAGACATACTCGATCTCCTGCGGTGCAGCTTGACGCGGCGAGCCTCCCGGTGCTGCTGCGGCTCCGAGCGGTGCCGCGGACGGTGCGCTGCGGGTCCGCATCATTCCAAAACCACCACCCCCTCGCGACGGAGGCGGCGGGATATTCATCTGCGGCGCGGTGACGGAAGGCATCGCGCCCTCCATGTCTTCTTCAGGCTCGTCACTGTCCGCGGGAACATCATTGGCCGGGAGGACAGCAGCGCCGGATTTTCTCGGCTCGGTTTTTGGGGGCTCGGCTTGTTGTCGCTGCCGCTGGGTATAGAGCTGCCCCAGCTTGTCTTCGTAAGACTTCGGCGAGCCCAGCGTCCACGCCGATACTTTCGGAAGCACCAGCCTCGACTCCGGCTCTGCGGTGGATAGTCTCAGGGCGGCGTCGATCCAATCTTCGCCGGTTTCTTGCCACAGGTCCGCGAAACGTACGCACTCGATCAACCGGTCTTTGGGATCGAGGCGCACGTGATAGTACGGCCTCCAGGTGGCCCACACGGCTTCGTAGACCACGTCGATCGTCGACTCACCCGGCTCCTCGACGTCGAGCGAGATGACCAGGACCGTTTTTTTCTCGGTGCTCCCCGCGGTTTTTCCGGCGGCGCTCGATCGATGCCGCATTTCCCGCAGCTCTTCCTGAGTACGATAGATATCGAGGTCCACCTCGCGCAGCGTCTTCAGGGCGGAGCGGCGCCGCGCGATCAACGCGTCGAGGCCGGCGAGGAAATTTTCCGGACGGAGCTGCGAAGGTGAAGGTTGTCGCTCTCCACCTGCCGTCGGAACGACACGATCGATCAACGCCAGCTCCATCCCGAGCGCCTCGCGTTCACCGTTGAGCCGCCAGATTTTGGCTTCCAATATTTCCACGGCGCGGGCGATCGCCGTGCCGTCGGCCAGCGCATCCTGCGGCGCAAATACCGACTCGCTCTCCACCGCGCGCACGATGCCCCGCGAGGTGCTGACGCGGACGCCTCCGGGGTCGACCTCAGCGGGCAGGTTCCGGAGCGCCACACGTTCGCGCTTCTCGGTCAGGCGGGAGCTTGCGCGCCGGGTCACATGGGCCGCGTCGGAGAACACGGTCGCAGCCACGATTCGGCTTTCGAGCAGGCGAAGATCTGCGGCGGACATCGAGCTCGAACATTAACATAACGACCTGAGTTGTCGCTTCCCTGTTCGGGTGTTACGGAGTGTCCGTTCGTGCAGGGTCGCGTCGCCAACTGTCCAAACTGCGGAGCGCAGGTTGAATTCAAGGCTGGAACGTCTTTGCTCGCGATCTGCTCGTTCTGTTCGAGCGTGGTCGCCCGCACCGGCGGCGACGTCGGCAAGCTGGAAATTCTCGGCAAAGTAGCGCCCCTCGCAGCGATCAACTCACCCCTGGCGCTCGGCGTGCGCGGAAGATTTCGCGGCCGAGACTTCACGCTGATCGGACGCCTCCAGCTCGATTACGGCGCGGGGCCATGGAACGAGTGGTACGCAGCTTTCGACGAAGGGGCTTGGGGCTGGGTCGCCGAAGCGCAGGGTCGCGCGTACCTCACTTTCGAGAAAGATGTGCCGGGATTACCGGCATACGCACGCGCCGCCGTCGGCTCGAAGATCAAAGCACAGATGACGACTCTGACGGTCGTGGAGCGCCGCCGCGCGAAATTTGTCTCCGCGGAAGGTGAGCTCCCGCAGATCGTCGTACCTGGCAAGGAGTACAGGTATGTCGATCTCCAAGGGCCGAACGGCGCCTTTGCGACGATCGACTATGGCACCGGTGAACAGCCGGAAGGGTTCTATCTCGGCCAAGAGCTGACCTATACGGATCTCTTCCCCGAGGATCAGCTGCGCGACGTCCGCCCCGAAGAGGCGGCCGGTTCCGCGGCGATGAATTGTCCGAACTGCGGTGCGGCGGTGGAGCTGCAAGCGCCGGATGAATCGCAGCGGGTGACGTGCAGTAGTTGCGACGCGCTCCTCGATTGTACGACCCCCGAGCTCGAGCTCCTCAGCGCAGCAAAAAGGCACGGGCCCGAGCCGCGTATTCCGCTCGGATCCAAGGGCCGCCTGCGAAATGTCGATTATACAATCTTCGGGCATCTCCTCCGCTCCGTGACGATCGACGGCGTCAAATATTTCTGGGAGGAATATTTGCTCCACGGCCGGCCGGGATATCGCTGGTTGGTGGTCAGCATGGACCACTGGTCTTTGGTCGAGCCGGTCAACGCGGGTGAAGTCCAGAGCGCAGGCCGCGGCGCGAAATTCCGCGACCAGAATTTCCGGCATTTTCAGACGGCGTCGGCGGAGACCGCTGCGTTGCGCGGTGAGTTTTATTGGAAAATCGCCGTCGGCGACCGCGTAAAAACCGCAGACTATGTCGCGCCGCCGCTGAGCCTTTCCTGCGAAGCCGACCACGAAGAAGTGAATTGGTCGCTCGGCAACTATCTCGAGGCGAGCGAGGTCGAAGGTGCATTCAACCTGAAGACCAAGCTCCCGCGCCCGCGTGGAGTGGGTTCGTCGCAGCCGAATAGTTGGAGCGCGCCTTTGCGCTCGATGTCCAAGCTCGGCGCGGTGATGAGCGGCCTGTTGTTGTTGCTGGCGCTGTTCACCGCGGTCACCTCGGACGACGGAAGGTTGCTCTCGCAGGAGATGCTCGCGCTCCCTGCCCATTCTTTACCGAACGTACAACCGGGGCAAAAAATGACCGGTACGCTCGGCACCAGCGAACCCTTCGAGCTGAAGAGTAAGAGCGCGCTGGCGATCAGCACCGAGCTGCCCGCGGGGCTCGCGTGGATCTATGTCGGCGGGCAATTGATCGAGCAGTCGACGCAGGTCTCTCGTCCGTTCGGCATCTACGCGCACGCCGGGATGGATACTGATCTTTCGAATAGTAGGAAACGAACGGTCTATTTGGGCGAAGTTCCGGCGGGAGCTTATGTCTTGAATATTACGCCCGAGTGGCCTCATTCGGGCACGGCGAGCCGTTTCAAGGTCGAGGTGGAGTCGGATCCCTTTTTTCCCTCGCACGCGATCTTGGCCTTGCTCGCGTTATGGCTCATCCCAGCGCTGGGTTTGATCGGATATTTCATGTTCGAGAAACAGCGTTGGGCGGAAAGCGACTACGGGTGAGCGGATGAAATCGATTTGGCCGCCGCTGTACGTGATGATCGGATCGGTGATCCTTCTCGGATATTTATGGTCCGGTGTTTCCGGGAAGGTGATCGGCGGGACAGATTCCCGCGAACAAACATTTTTGAGCGACGGCAGCAGCAGCGGTTCGCGCGGCGGCAGCGGTTGGGGATACACGGGCGGATATTACGGAGGTAAGTGATGTTCGAAGGCGCTCTCGGCCACGTTTTCGCAACGGTGGTCTATTCGCTGATCGGCGTGGGGATTTTCGCAGTCGCATTCGTCTTGATGGAAAAAATTGCGCCGTTTTCGATCCGCAAAGAGCTGGCCGAAGACGACAACGTCGCGGTGGGCGTGGTGATGGGCTCGATCGTTATCGGGCTGTCGATCATCATCGCTTCGGCGATCGCATCTTAGCGGGCGAGGCAGCGGCGGTTGGACAACAAGGTCAGCGCGCCCGCGGTTCTCGGCGCTGTTTTCATCATCGCGACTTGCGGGCTGATCTATGAGCTGATCGCAGGGACAGCAGCGAGCTTCGTGCTCGGCGACTCGGTCACCCAATTTTCGACGGTCATCGGCGTGTATTTGTTCGCCATGGGCGTCGGCTCGTGGGTCTCGCGGTCGATCGAAAAAAATGTCGTCGCCCGTTTCATCGAGATCGAAATCGCGGTCGCGCTGCTCGGCGGATGTTCCGCAGCGATCCTCTTTTTAGCGTTCGCCAACGTCTCTTTTTTCCGCCTGGTGCTCTACGGTTTGGTCTTCCTCATCGGTGCGCTGGTGGGTTTGGAAATTCCGCTGCTGATGCGGATTTTGAAAGACCGCTACGACCTGCGCGAGCTGGTGGCCCGCGTATTGACCGCAGACTATCTCGGCGCGTTGTTGGCTTCGCTCGCCTTTCCGATGTTTTTGATGCCGCGCCTGGGTTTGGTGCGGGCTGCTTTTGCGGTGGGTTGCCTGAACGCGGCGGTGGCCGTCGCTTGTACTTTCTTATTCGCGAGCGCCATGGCGCGGCCGCGCCAAGCGCTGTTTTTGCGCATCGAATCGATCGCTCTCCTCGCGTTGTTGTGTGTGGGTTTCGCGATGAGCGACCGCCTCACGACGCTCGCGGAAGATGCGACGTTTCAAGACGCGATCGTCTTCTCCAAAAACTCGGAATATCAGCGCGTAGTGGTGACGCAGGGGAAGAGCAGCTTTCAGCTCTTCATCAACGGCAACCTACAATTTGCCAGCGCGGACGAGCACCGTTATCACGAACCGCTGGTGCATCCGGCGATGTCGATCGCCGGTGGGGCACGCGTACGCTCGGTGTTGATTATGGGCGGCGGCGACGGATTGGCGCTTCGCGAGGTGCTGAAATATCGCGGCGTAGAGCGGGTGACGCTGGTGGATCTCGACCCGCTGATGACCGAAATCTCGCGCGACCTCCCGCTGCTCTCGAATTTGAATGAACGTTCTTTATTCGATCCGCGCGTGACCGTGGTGAACGAAGACGCGTTCATCTGGGTGGCCGCGCCCGAACGTGCCCAAGATAAATGGGATGTGGTTATCGCCGATTTTCCCGACCCCAGCTCGTTTTCCTTGGGGAAACTATATTCCAAATTGTTTTATCAACGGGTAGCGCGGCTGATGGGGCCGGACGCGGTGATGGTCGTTCAATCGACCTCGCCGGTCTTGGCGCGCCGTTCTTATTGGTGTGTCGGGGAGACTTTGGAAGCGGCCGGATTTTTCGCGCGTGGATTTCACGCCTCCGTGCCGTCTTTCGGTGAGTGGGGATATTTCGTGGCTGCGAAAAAGTCCTTCGATCCGCCGGATAGTTTGGCGGAGATTCCGCTCCGCTTTTTGACGCCGGAAACGATGAAAGGTTTGTTCGTTTTTCCGGCGGACATGTCGCGGGTGGACGCGGAAGTCAATCGTCTCAACAACCAAATCCTCGTTCAATATTACGAAGAGGAGTGGGGCCGGTGGCATTGACGCGCGGGACCACCCGACGGGAAATATTGACCGCGCTGCTCGGCACGGCCGCCGTGTCCGCCTGTCGAGAAAAAGTCCCCGAGCCTAATTTCGACGGCGAATTCGTACCGACGGCCATGGCCGACGGACACCGCCTCCGCGACGGACAATTTAAAGACTCTTCCGCCGAGCCTCCAGAACGTCTCGGACGCACCTTGATCCTTGGCGCAGGTATCGCCGGACTATCGGCGGGCTGGGAGCTGCGCCGCCGCGGAATTTCCGACTTTACCATCTTGGAAATGGAGGACGAGCTCGGCGGAACTTCGCGTTCGGGCGCCTCGAAGGTTTGTGAATATCCTTGGGGGGCACACTATCTCCCATCACCGCCCGCCAAAAATGCCGATTTGGTGGAGCTGCTCCGCGAGGCCGGCTCCGTCGAAGATTTCGACGCGCACGGCGAGCCGATCTATCGCGAGGATCATCTGACCGCGGCGCCGAAGGAACGCGTCTATTTTCGCGGTTCCTGGCACGAGGGACTATTTCCGCGAGCGGGCGCAAAAGCCGCCGACTTGGAACAATTCGAGCGTTTCGAGCATTTAATGGCCGAATATTCGGCAAAAAAGATGTTTTCCATTCCGGTGATCGAATCGCCGGATACGCCGGAGGCGCGCGCCCTCGACGAAATCACCATGGCCGAGTGGCTCGCGAGAAATCACTTCGATTCACCCATGTTGCGATGGTGGGTGGAGCTCGCCGCGCGTGATGATTTCGGGACCGAGCTCGGCCAGCTCTCCGCTTGGTACGGGATCCATTATTTTTGTTCGCGCGGAGGGGCTGAGTTTCTCACCTGGCCGTCGGGCAACGGGCATCTGGTGCACCACCTGCGCGGGCGGATCGGCGAGGAGCGCCTCAAGAGCGGGATGATGGTGCTCCAAATCCGCGAAGACCGCGTTCTGGTCTTCGATCGGCGCGCGGCCAAGATGAGGAGCTTTGCAGCGGAGCAGATTATTTTCGCGCTGCCTTCGTTCTTGCGCAGCAGGCTCCTGAAAAATCACGCGTCGTGGAATCCAGACTATGTTCCGTGGATGATTGCCAATGTTCACCTGTCCGGAAGGCCAGGGTACCTCGGTTTTCCAACGGCTTGGGACAACGTGATCTACGGAAGCAACTCGCTCGGCTACATCGTGGCCACCCACCAATTGGCGCGCGAGCGCGGTCCCACGGTGTGGACTTGGTATTTGCCCATGGCCGGCGCGGACGCACGCGCGGAACGAAAAAAATTGGAGTCGCTCGATCACCGGGCCGCGGCTTCCACCGTGGCCGCGGAATTGGCGGGCTGTCACCGCGATCTTTATCGCCACCTGAAGCGGATCGACGTCATGCGTTTCGGTCACGCCATGGTTCGTCCCGCCCCGGGCACCGCATTTTCCGCGTCGCGGGTTGCGGCCTCCAGCGCGGTGGGTAACTTACACTTTGCGCACACCGATCTCTCCGGCGTCGCCTTATTCGAGGAGGCCTTTTTTCACGGCGTGCGCGCGGCGAAGGAAGTGGCAACTATCTTGAGCCGCGCAGGATGATTCCGGTGAAGGTATTATTTACGGTGCCGGCGACAAAATAGTTGTCTGCGTCCGCAGCCCAGATTCCGTAGAGATCGACGTTGTTGTCATAGTGCCCCGTGGTCCAGGTATTTTCATAGAATCGGAGGATCGAGCCTCCGGTGACGTCTCCGCCGACCGCATAAGCTTCGTTCTCGAATCCGGTGATCCCATTGAGGGAGTCGGTGAGGAAGGGCTGGTGGACCATATTCCAGACGCCGGCGGTATCCCGTTCGAAGATCAAATATCGCGAACCGATGGCGACGAGCCGGGAGCCGAGCCGGGTAATATCGCGGAACTCGAACTGCAAAATATCGTTTTGGCTCCACGCCGCAGGCCAGGTGACGTCTTCCTCGAAAGCGGTGAACGACTCGTAACGGATGAGATGTCCGTTGCCGCCGAGATAAGTTCGAGTCGAGCTGTCTCCGAAGACAGAAGCGAGCGTGGCGACGCCGGCCGGTTCGAGGACCAAATCAACTCCGTTGCCGTCATATTTGAAGTAGGCGCGGCCGTTTTGTAGGTCGGAGACGAGGAATACTTCGTTGTCGCTGATCCCGTGGATATCGTAAATAAATCGTCCCACCGAGTGGCTGACCGGCACCTGCTGAATTCCGGGAGTATGAACGTGCAGCGTGGTTTCGCTGGCGACGAAGATCGTATTCGCCGTGCCCCAAATTGCATGGATCGCGAAATTGCTCGGATCGCGCCAGACATTTGTCCAACCGGTGGCCGGCGTAAAAGCCATCAATTGGCCGTTGCTGGTGCCGGCGTAGATCTCGTCGGCCGAACGGCCCCAGATACACCGGACGAACGCCGAATTGTTCGGCAACGTCATCTGCGACCACGTGAGCGGTTGAAGCGTCGCGCCAGCGTCGTCCGGGTCCGTCGCGTCGCGAGGTGTGGCGTCCGGATTTATGCCTGCGTCACTCGGCTCGTCCGCGTCTGATGAGAGCGCGTCGGGAAAAGTTTCCGCGTCGGCGGCGGCGGTTGCGTCGGCGAGCCCGGAGCCGCCGTCCGAATCACCGTCGGGCGTGGAGATCGATTGCGGACACGCGGTCGAGAGGAACGCTAAAACAGCCAGGGCAGGAATCGAGCGCACGCGCTGATTTCGACAGAGCCGCGGCGGCCGTGCCATACGTCAGTGGAATGTCGTGCAGGGCGCGCGCGATTGTAAGAGCGGCGATGAAGGCTGTTTTTTCGGCATTTTTGACGGTGAGCGCGCTCGCCCCCGAGGCACGCGCCGGCGACGAGCTCTATCTGACGAATCCTTTCCCGGCGGCCGCGGGCTTCGATGAGCCGCAAGCCGCGAGCTCCGCCGATGCACGCGCGGTCGCCGCAGGTCGAGTGAGCTCGGTCGGCGGCAACGAGCTGACGATCGAACATCTTTATTACGAGAACTACGAGAAGAAGAACGTCTTCACGGTGTACTCCGACCTGTCCGAAATTACAGTCGCTGCGGACGAGGTGGTGTTCCGCGGACAGAAGCTCGGAACAAAAAAAGTCGGCGCCTTTGGATTTCAACTGCGAGGCTCGGCGGAGCGCGACGCAAAAACCTTTCTCCGAGCGCGGCGTAAATTATTTTTGCCGCCGGAAGAGGAGGTTTTGGTTTTGGTGGATCAAGAGAATTACCGCCTCGCCCTTTATCACCGGGGCGTACTGCAGAAAAAAATCGAAGTGGGTTTCGGTCAGGCGAAAGGAAGAAAAGAACGCCAGGGCGATCTCAAAACTCCGAAGGGGATGTATTTCGTCACCCATAAACAGCGCGGAGAATTTCCCGGACGTTACGGCGGATATTACGGTGGGCATTGGATCAAGCTGAATTATCCGAACACCTACGACGCCGAACGCGGCGTGGAGCGCGGATGGATCAAACCCGAGCGCGCAAAATCGATCGCGGCAGCTTGGGAAAAACGGGAGCTCACTGATCAAAAAACGGCGCTCGGCGGCGGCATCGGGCTCCATGGTTGGATCGAAGAATGGGATCCGAAAAAAGACGGCTCACATCTTTCGTGGGGCTGCGTCGTGCTTCACCTGCGGGATATTTCGGCGATCTTCGACGCCGTTCCCGTCGGCTCCATGGTGGTGATTTGGTAGCTCTCCGCCGGAGCTCGGGGCGGCTCGAGGAGCTCGCGCGCAGCACATGCACCACCGGCGAACGCCACCGCGGTGACCAGCGGGATACTGATACGCAGCGGCCAATTCACGACTTTGGAGACCGCGTTTTTAACCGGCGCGAGATGCGGGACGAAACGTGGATTCGTGCGAATTCCGGCCGCTCTTTCCAGCGCCATCATCTCGTCCGTCTCCGCGCGGGTCAGTTCCGCGACCGTCGGTCCGATCTCGGTCGCGACGGTATCCTGATTCACCTCTACTTCGGCCGCATCCTGGCCGGTTGGACACTGTCCCGGAGCACACTGGTCCGAAGGATAGGGCACGACCTGCGGGCGGAGGTCGGCGAGGATCAGCGCGGAGAGGCCGGCGATGTCTCGCGCAGACGCGGGACGCGCCGCGGGTGATTTTTTCAACATCTGCATGCAGATCGGCCCGAGACCGGCAAAATCCGGCAGGGGATCGGGCGAGGCCAACATTTGTTGCGCCAGGATCTCACGGAACGTTCCGGAGAAAGGCTGCCGGCCCGCGAGCATATGATAGAGAATTCCGCCGAGCGCATAAATATCGGCTGCGGGTCCGACGGTGGAGCTCTCTAATTGTTCGGGCGCCATATACATCGGCGTCCCCAAGATCGAGTGTTCTTCGGTGAGCGGCTCGTCGGGCGGCGGCTCTTTCGTGCTGGCGACGATTCCGAAATCGAGAATTTTTACGCGCTCGACACCGCCGTCGTCGAAAACCATCAAATTACTGGGCTTGAGATCGCGGTGGATGAATCCCAGATCATGGGCGGCGGCCAAACCGATCGAAGTTTGATGGAGAATATTCGCCGCACGTTTGACCGAGAGCGGTCCTTCTTCTTGGAGAATATCCGCGAGCGTTTTTCCGCGAACCAGCTCCATGACCAGATAAGCGCACTTTGCCGGGACGACGCGTACTTCGTAAATACAGACGACGTTCGGGTGCGCCACGCGCTGCGAGACCGTCATCTCGCGCGCCAGACGTTGGAGGTGTGCATGTTTCGTCGACGGGGTGAGCTCGAGCATCTTGATCGCGACTTCGCCGCCGTCTTTGATGTGTCGCGCGCGGAAAACTTTGGAGGTCGCGCCGGCTCCGATTTGCTCGACGGTCTCGTAGTCACCGAGACGCATTCCAACCGCCAGGTCGCAGTCCGAGCCGGCGGAATCGACCTCCAGGATCAATACATCGATATCCGAAGCCACGAGGAGGCCTAGTACAAAAACTGTTCCCTCCAGGACTTAGCTAGCAAGCGCCGGGAAATAGCGTGCGAGCGAGGCGAGTCGCGCCAATCGCCGTCTTGACGACGCCCCACGCCTCAGGCCTCGTATTCAGCGGCCGCATGAAGCTCCAAGGAATCGGCAACATCTCTCCCCAAGATCTTTCGAAGGTCGTCGCCAAGCTCGATGATCGCGCGAAGATCCTCGAGCAGACCGAACGGACGATCTCCGCGCGCGATGTCTACGCTGAGGCGGCGAAGACCCAAGACGCGGAGAGCCCCGGTCAAAATCTCGGGCTTCCCTCGAACCTCAAGGTCGATGATCGCTTGAAGCCCTTGCTCGATCGTTTGCAGCAGGCCAAACAGAGCGATCTCACCGCCGCGAGAAGTGAGCTTCGTGCGACGAAGACGATCGCGGACGAGATTTATTATTTGTCCTCGATGTTGCGCGACGTGACCGGCGGGACAGAGGCAAAAGACCTCGCACTTCCTTCGGCGCAAAAACAATGGTCGCTCCGCGCGCAACTCTTGAAAAAGGTCGAGGTCATTCAAAAAGCGATCGAAGCCTCGGGTGTCTCCGAGGCCGCCAAGAAATTCCCCGTCGCTCAGGTGGAAGCGCTCTACAAAACGCTGGGCGCCGATAAAACACTGCTCGAAGAGGCGCACGGCGAAAGAGTAAAACAGTCTCCGGTGCAACCCGCATTCTCGAATACTTGGGCGCAGGCTCCGCAATTACCGCCTGCGGATCCGATGTTCGAGCGCGCGGCGATCTCCACGCTGGAGGGCGCCGGCGGAGCGCTGGCGAAAATTCTCGAAGACGAAGGTTTGAAGACGGTGCTCGCCGATGCGGCAAAAAAGGTCGGCGCGGCACAAGCGGAGACCTTCCAAAAAAACGTCACCGCATTCACGCAGCTCGCGGATTCCGCGACCTCTGCGCTCGACTATCGCAAAGACCAAGCGAGCTGGGTTGGGCCGATGGCGCGCGAACATTATCGTCTGAAAAAATATGACGGCTACCGGATCCAAAATGCGTCGGAGCGGCAAAATGCATCGAAGGAAAATATTCGGAAGACTCTGGCCGAAGCGCTGAAACAGGACGATCCGGCCAAGGCCGTGGAGACGGCGCTGGTCGCTGCGTTTTTGCCGGAGATCGGCGTGACGGCGGCGCAGTCGAAAGATTGGAACATGACCGCGGGAGCGATCCGCGCGGCGTTGGACCACGAGCTGCTCTTTCCGCTGCGCGCCCTCAACGAGCGTACGGTGGCGGGAATTTCGATGAAGTTTCACGGCCGCGGTTTGGAAGAGCCGGGCAAACAGGCGCTCGACGCGATTTTACAACATGTCCTCGAGGGCAGTTACGAGGATTGGATCTATACCAATCCGGTCGGTGCGCAGCAGCTGTCGGCGATGTCCGACGAGCAGCGAGCAAAGTGGCGCGCCGATCATTCGACGACCGCCGTGACCCAGAGCGGCCGCACGCTGACCACGCGTGAAGAAGGTGGGCTCGATACTTTCTGGATTACCAAGATCGGCGGGCCGAGCCACGGCTTCGATATGTTCTCGCACTGTCTTTTGCCGGTCGTGAGCAACGCGCGGTCGAAGGCGATCCTCGTCGATGACCCAGACTATTCACACGCGGCGACGGCGCGCGCGTATTTGCGGGCGTTGTCATTTTCCGACAGCGGCAAACCGTTGTTGTATCTCGAGCCGATCGAGCCGGATAAGTATTTCAAACCGGACTATCGCGGAATGCACGACGCGGTGATCAAACACGCCGTGGAAAAAGCGCAAGAATTGGGCGTCGCGTTGGTGATCAACGGATTTTTGGCGCGCCACGCGATCGAGCTGGGATTTTCCGGGAAACCGGATTCTCCGCGGATGATCCTCGAAGCGTCGAATGGGCTCTTCGAGGCGAGTGATACTTTGATCTCCTCGCGCGGATTTCACGACTGGGTGCAGATGGAGCGCGAGGTGGTGACCTCCTCGCAGGCTTTGGTTATCGAGCCGAAATAATTATCGCTACCAGCCGCCGCCACCGCCGCCGCCGTAGCCCCCACCCGCGCCGCCGCCGCCTCCGTAGCCACCGCCTCCGTAACCGCCGCCGCTTGAGCCTGAGCCGCTGCCGGAACCTGAGCCGCTGCCGGAATCTGAGCCGCTGCCGGAACCTGAGCCGCTGCCGGAACCTGAGCCGCTGCCGGAACCTGAGCCCGAGCCTTCGCCGTCGGGCGGAGGATTATCTTCGGGCGGGGAGCCGTCTTCGGGCGGATTATCCGAAGGATCGCCGTAGGGCGGCGTCGGATCGCTGTTCGGCGGCCCATCGTCCGGTGGAGGGCCGTCGGGCTCGACCGGTCCCGATGGGGGCGTGGTTCCCGGGAACGGCCAATGTCCGTAGTCCGTGGCGCGCGCGACCACGCCGCTGCAGCTCAAGCTGCACAGCGACACGCCGTGTGACCCCGCCAAACACACGATAGGACAATTCGTGCCCTGAGCGGCGCCCGAATTATTGTTGTTCGCGGGGACATTGATCTCGTATTCAGAAAATATAATCCAAAATTCTTCTACTATTTCCCCGTCTTCACGAAAGAATATTTCGTTCGAGGAAAGCCAGCCGTCCATGGGAACGGCGGCATAGTTCGGCGGAAGCAGATCGACGCGGGAAAAATCGATCTCTCTCGCGCGTGATACATAGATGGGGGCTTCGCGTTCCGAAACATCGAGCGTGAGGCGTTCACCGGGTGCGAGCTCTTGTATGTTTTGAGGCGTGAGGTGTTGCGGGTGTACGGCCGTCGAGCCGGCCAGCTCCTCCGGTTCCGCGGTCCCGCAACCCGCGAAAACGGCGGCCACGATCAAGATCGGCGGTCTGGGGATTCTATTTTTGGGGCTGAACATTCATCCTCCATTCGGTTAGGTTTGAGCTAAGGTCATGACGACTCTGCTCTTCTCAAGGGGTGAGACGAGCACAAAGTCGCAACCGCCCGGACGAAAGACGTCGGACCGCGCGGCTAAAAATCACCACCCGAGTCCGAAAGATCGGCGCACGTGAAGAAAAAAGCCGAGGCACCCAGCCAGCTCATGGAGCTGTTCATCGCCATCGCCGAGCAGCTCGGCGCGAAGACCGATCGCGAGATCGCGGAGCTCGCCGGTGTCAGCGTGGAGAACGTCGCGAATTGGCGCAACGGTTTGGTCCAAGAATTCAAACCGCAAAAATTGAAGGGGATCAAAGACGCAATTTCCGCGCGTATCGGAGCGCTGCGCGAACAAGCAAAACACGCCGAGGGTGATTTATTGCTTGGATTGTCCTCGGTGGAATTAGAACAAGGTTCCAGCCCATCTGATCTCTTGAAACAGTTTCGCGACCGCGTCGCCTACGACTATCTCGGTCACCGATTTTTATATTTCGATGCTCAGGGCGCGCTCGCTTGGGAGAATTTACTCAAGGGTGGGTATGAGCAGGAATTATGGATCGGCGGCGCAGAAAATTGTGCCGATGCATGGCTCGACACCAAACGCGACGACGCCGGCCGCGCCAAAGGACCGATCGCCGAAGCGCTCGGCCTCGGGCGGCGCGGTGGACAAACAGCGGGCCTGGATATCATCAGTCTCGGACCGGGTGAGGGCGGAAAAGAGCTGATATTTTTGCGCAAACTATTGAACGCGGAAGAAGGCGTCGAGCAACGCCTCCCGTGGGTTACTTTTGCGCCGGTCGATATTTCGATCTCCCTACTCTTGGCCGCTGCCCGGGGAAGCCGAGCATTATTCGCCGATGCTTCGGCGACCCGCGAAAGCGCGATGATGAATACGCTCCCGTTTTGCGCGGATTTCGAAGAAGGGCGGCTCGCCTTTTTATCGCGATTGCCCACGGCTTCGGAGAGCGCGCCGGGCGTCCGCCTGGTGATCATGCTCGGTAATACTTTTGGAAATCTCCGCGACGAAGAAATGTTCGTCCGCCAGAAATTATGGGCGATGACTCGGCCCGGTGATCTGGTGTGGATGGAAGTCGGCCTGCGGATCGAGCCGCTGGAAAATGATCCCCTCTTCGCGCTGACGCAGTCGGATCGTCTGGAAACTTCCTCGGAAGCAAATCGCCGGCTCTTGCTCGAGGGCCCATACCGGCGCTTCGAAGCGGCCAGCGGAAAAAAACCTGCGCCGATCGATGTTCGCATTTGGGTACGCGAAGACGACGACGTCAGCCGAATCGCCGGGTCGCTGAATTTCTGCCACGATCTGGTGCTCAAAGAAGAACGTCGCGTCTGCACCATGTTGTACAGCCGCCGTTACAGGTTGGAAGATCTCACCGCTTGGTTCGAAAAAATGCGCTTTGACGTGTTGCGCATCGTCCGCGTCGACGACTCCAAAAAACGCCCGCGCGTCTGCCATCTCTTGCTTAGAAAACGGGCCTCGTGAGCCCGTGGTATCGGGCCATCCAATAAGACAACATATAACCGGCGCCGCTGAAACGTCCTTCGAGGCCGCCGCGCACTGCTTTTTCTCCGGGCGGCGCATAGTCGAAGTCGAGCTCTGCGGCGGGACGTTGTTCGATCGGCACGAAGGGTCCGGGATGCGGCGTGGCGATTTCGGCGAAGTGTCTAGAATTATCGAGAAATTCGCTTCGATAGTTGGCGAGCTCATGGACCGCGCGCCGGCCTGCGTCGAGCTCCGGGTGAAAGACGGCATAAACCGTGTCCGCGTAGGCGTCGCCGTGGCGGCGTTTCAAAGTGTGGAAATTTTCCAAGCCGATTTCCAGCTCATTTCGCCGCGCGCCGTCTGTCTCATAGGACAGCAGCGGATAAAATGAGGACGAATAAAAGTGGTCTGAGCCGAAACGGCCGGCCTGGTGATAAAGCGCGAGCGTGCTTCCGACGCGGAAATGTATACCTTCCTCGTCGAGGAGACGGAGAAATTCCGTGCGATATTTCTCGTCTCGGGTGATGTGAAAGCCGATCTGGAATGCGGCCAGCGCAACGGCCGGTGCCGCACGGAGATTTCCGAAGGTCGTCGGCTGACCGGTGAATTCGATCATTTTTAGATCATTTTCCAGGAAAATATCGAGCACCGCGGCGACGTCGGCGGAGATAGTTCGTTTCTCATCGTCGGTGGCGACGAAGTCATAATAGGTCGCGACGCCGAGGAACCAGCCGCTCAGCTGATCGACGGAAATATCGCCGACCCAATACATCTCTGAACCTTCCGCGCGACGCCAACGTTTGATGGTGTCCGAGCCTGGAGGGACCGCGTCCGTTTGTGCGCCGTACAGCGTGCGGGAATAGTTTCGCACCACCTCACCTTTGAGCGGAGTGGTGTTCGCCATCTGGTGCAGCGCGAGCCAGGCTTCTCGCGCTTGTACTTCCGCCTCGCGCTCGCCGGTGACCGCAGACTTGAAAGCCATGGCCGCCGCAAAAAGACCGGTGATCCAACACGCGTCCTCTTGCCACATGTTGTCGCCGTGATCGCGCTCGTAACGGTGATCGTAGACTGAGACCACTTGGCCGTCGCGCAGACAACAACGTCTCAGACGGTGTTCGGCGTCGCGCGCTTTGTTTTCTAAGTCGGCGTCGCGGGCTTCGGGAAAAGTCGGACGGGGAGCAGAGTCCGGGCCCAGCAATTCTGCGGGGAGAAAGTATTCTGCGCTTCCGGCAAAAGCAGGGACTTGGCGGCTGCGGAGCACGTCGATCGCGCCGCGGACGTCTTCGCGTTTCCTGGTCTTTGGTATAGGACTGGTGTCCCCGCGGACATTGGAGAGGAGATCGACGATCGCCCACAGCTCTTTGCCGCCGAGTCGTGATTTCAAGAGCTGGAGATCGTCGGGGACCGAGCCGCCGCCGTCACCTGTCCAAACGATCACTCGGTCGACACGGGATTTGAGGACCTCGGCCCAAGCATCGGCCCAAATCAGCGCGTCTTCCGCTTCGTCGAGTGACGCGGCGGTGCTTCCCGGAGGGGGCGCGGGAAAGCCGGCTTCGATGATCTTTTGGACAGTGAGGCTGCGGCGGCGGATCGCGTAGCTGATCGGTTTGTCGGTGCGCGCGCGGATCGAAGCCAACGTCGCGTCGAGAAAAACAGGGAGATCTTCATCGGGCAGGCCGACTTCGGGCCAGTCGAGGTGGACGCCGTCGAGCGCGTCTCCGAGGACGTCCAAGCGGTCGAGCGCAGCGTCCAATGATGCGGGCGCTTCTCGGGCCCGGTTCCATTCTTCGCTCGGTGGGCGCGCGGGATCGAGGCCGACGATCAGCTCGACCTCGCGCGCGGAGGCGGCCGTCCGCAACAGAGCGAGGTCGGTGGTCACATCTGTCCAAGGGACCAGGATCCTTTTGGTCCCCAATTGTTCGGCGCGGTCGAGATAGTTTTCCACGCCGGCCCAAGGGGCGATCACCAGCCCGTCCGCCGCAGGCAAAAAGATATCTTCCTCGCCGCAGCGACAGGCACCCAAGAGGAGCGACGCCGCGAGGAGACTAACGAAGGATGGCCGCACGGACATCGTAGGTGCCTCCTTTCGCGTCTTCATAAACGATCACCGCGACATTTACTCCGACCGCGACCGCGGGATGATTGAGCTCCGAATATTCTCCGTCATTTTCGAGCTCTCGTTCTGCGGCGAAGGTTTGGCCGCCGTCGAGCGATTCGCGATACCTGATCTTTCGGACAGCGGGGCTGGAGTGATCGATCCACACGGCGATCAGTCGAGCTTGGAAAGCGGCGACGTCGACCTTCATCTGATCGAACATGCGTGTTTCGTTCAAGGGGCCGCGGCCGTCGTGGATGTCGAGTGTTTCGCCGTCGAAGGTGTCCCAGACCGCAAGCTCGCCGGCGATCTTGGGCCGGAGCTCACGAAATGCGGGCGAATCGAGCGCAGTTTCGGCCTCGAAAGTCTCGCCGCCGTCGAAAGACTGAGCGCGCATAATTTGCGTCGAACGGTCGTGGGCTTCGCGCAACCAAACGACGCTGATCGTCGAAGAGGACGCGGAGATCGCCGGGAAGAGGTCGAACGCTGTTTGCGGATCGACGGTGCCGAGGGCGCGCGCGGAGGAAAATCCGCCGTCACGCGGCGCACGAGCGTAACGAATCCGCCGCACCAAACCGCGATCGGCGAACGTGGAGCCGAAGGTGTCGTGAAAGACGACCGCGATGGTCCCGTCCTCGAGGACAGCAGCGCGCGGATCGAGCTGCCCGCCTTCGCCGCCAGCGACCAACACCGGTGCTTGAAAAACCTGACCGCCGTTATCGGAGATCGCGGCATAGACGTCGTGATCGCCGCGTGACGCGTCGGCCCAAACGATCACCGCGCGACCGCCGTTTGCTGCGGCGTGCGGGCGGATGACTTCGCTCTTGCCGGTCGCACCGCTGATGCTGACCGGTGCGGCGAAGATCTCCAGGTCGGGTGAATGCGAGTATACGACTTCGCTTTTTCCCGGCTCGCTGCGGACCCAAGCGACAAAAACGCCCTCCGAGGTCAACGCCACGGTGGGCTCGGTGTCCGAGGCCGGCGATGCGGAATGCACCGCAATACTTGTTTGTAACGCGAAGGTGAGGGCCAGCGCGAGCGTGAAGGAGGCGAGCACCGTCGCGAACCATACCAAGGGAGGACGTAATTTGTGCTACGGTTTCGCTGTGCGGATCACCGAGCGCCTGAAGGCCGGATTTCCCGTCTTTTCCTTCGAATTTTTCCCTCCGAAGACGAAGGAGGGCGAAGAGAAGCTGTGGTCGGTGTTGCAAGAGCTGAAGCCGCTTCATCCGGCGTTCGTCTCGGTGACCTACGGCGCTGGTGGATCGACGCGCACCAAAACGGTCGAGCTCACCTCACGCATCAAACACGAGCTGGGTATCGAAGCGATGGCGCATCTGACGTGCGTCGCGGCGACGAAAGATGATCTGGGCTCGGTGCTCGATGAGCTCGGAAAAAATCATGTCGAAAATGTGCTCGCGCTGCGCGGCGATCCGCCGAAGGGCGAGCTGAAATTCGTCGCCAATAAAGATGGGTTTTCTTACTCCGACGAGCTCGTGAATTTCGTGAAATCGAAGGGTGCGTTTTGTGTCGGCGGTGCGTGTTATCCGGAAGGGCACGTCGAAGCGGGGTCGAAGTATCAGGACCTTCATCATTTGAAAAAGAAGGTCGATGCGGGCGTGGAATTTCTGATCACTCAGCTCTTCTTCGATAATCGTGTGTATTTTGATTTCGTCGATCGCGCGCGGGCTGCGGGGATCACTGTGCCGATCATTCCCGGAATCATGCCCATCCACAGCGTCGATGCCATTCAGCGGTTCACCAAAATGTGTGGAGCGTCGATCCCTGAACCGTTGATGCGCGAGATGGAGAAACGCCGCGATCAGCCGGATCGCGTGCAGGAGCTGGGTATCGTGCACGCGACGATACAAGCGCTCGGTTTGATCCAAGGCGGCGCGCCGGGAATACATTTTTATACGCTCAATCAGTCCACGGCGACGCGGGAGATTTTGACGGCGATGCGCACCAGCGCTCGACTTTAGTTTCATGGTGCTGGCGGTTCTGGCGATCACGGCGCTCTCTTCGGTGACCACTGGGTCCCTGCGCTTCGATCCGCCTTCGCCGCGCCTCGGTGATCTGGTGCTCGTCTATTTCGAGAACGACTCGGAGCAGATGTCGAAGGCTGCGGTGCGCGTCTTCAACTATGAATTTCCCATGTTCCGTATCTCGCCGCAGGAAATGCGAGCAGTGGTGGCGGTGCCGATCGACGCGGAGGTCGGCGAGCACGATATCGTGGTGGCGTTCGGCGAACGTTTGGTGATCGACGAGCTGCCGGTGTCGGATCGTGAGTTCGATACTTCGGAGCTCAACGTCGGCAAACAATTCACCGCGAAAAAATCGAAATCACTGATCGCGCGGCTCAAAGAAGAAGAGCGCCAGTGGCAAATATTATTTAAGCCGGAGCCTCAAGCGCCGCGATTTTCGGGGGCGTTGAAAAAGCCGGTGGCCGGTGAGGTGACCGGGGTCTTTGGAACGAAGCGCGTCTTCAACGGCAAAGTCGGGAGCGTCCATTACGGGCTCGATCTCGATGGTCGCGTCGGCGATCCGATCCGCGCCGTACAAGCGGGAAAAGTGGTGATGTCTTCGCTGCGTTGGGCGAGCGGCGGGACGACGATCATCGATCACGGTGGCGGTTTGTTCACCGCGTATTTTCATATGTCGAAGCGAAATCTGGCGTCCGGTGATCGGGTGAAGGCGGGCGAGCTGATTGGTGCCGTGGGAAAGACGGGCCGCGTGACCGGACCTCATCTCCATCTCGCGGTGATGGTCCGCGCGAAATATATTGCCGGCCCGCGCGCCGGAGCGACGCGATCGTTGTATGTCGACCCGGAATCATTTCTCGGGATGATTTTCTAAATATATGTGCCACCTGCGGCGGGATTGATCCCGTGGCGGCGGCCTCGTGCATATTGGAAGAGCTCCAGCTGAGAAAGTGTCGGTACGGCGGGGCCCGCATAGTGTTTTCCGTCGAACAATAAAAAAGGCACACATCTTTTCCCGCGCACGCCGAGCTTTTGGAGATCTTCGGGCGCGGATATTCGAGATAGTTTGCGCGAGCGGAGGACTCGCTCGACACTTTTCGGCCCGAGGCCGGGGACGCGTAATAATAATTCTCTGGGGGCGCGATTGATCTCCATGGGGAAAAGATCTTTTTGCCCGAGCGCCCAAGCGATCTTCGGATCACGATCGCGTGGGAGCGAGCCCGATTCATCGAGCGGAAGCTCATCGAAACGGAAGCCGTAAAAGCGGAGTAACCAATCGGCTTGATAGAGGCGTACTTCGCGGAGCGGTGATTCGGGAAATATATGTTCCATCGGTGTGCCGCGCACGGGTGTGAAGGCGGAATAGTAGGCGCGGCTCAATCGATAGTTTCGGTAGAGGCGGTCGACGGCGTTCAACAAGGTACGATCCGTTTCGCCGCCGGGGCCGACGACGAACTGCGTGACCAGACTGGCACGTCCGCGTTTCGCTTCGATCAATCTGGCGATCGATTTGAGGCGTTCGCCGAGATCGTTGCGCAGAGACTTTTCGGGCGCGATGCGCACCAGTGCGTTGTCGGTCGGCGCTTCCAGATTGACGCTGACGCGATCGGCGAGCTTCACCGCTTCTTCGATTTGCGCGTCTTCGATGCCCGGCAAGATCTTCAGATGGATGTAGCCCCGGTATTCATGTTGGGTGCGCAACGCGCGAACGGACTCCAACATGCGATCCATGATGCGGATCGAATTTCCCGCGAGGCCCGAGGTGAGGAAGAGCCCGCGTGCGAGCTCTGCGCGATCGAGCTCGAGCACGGTTTTGACCAGCTCTTCGCTCTTCCAAGTCGCGCGCCGAAAATCGACGCCCAGGCCAAAAGGACAGTATCCGCAGTGCATCGCGCACGAAGAGGTCATCATCGTGCGCATCAGCGGTTGGTCTCCGCCGGCGCTCTTCGCGTAGTAAATGCCGTAGCGGGTTGTTTCGCGGCGGCGCGTCGACGGGAGGCCGTCTTGGTCGTGTTCGCTGCCTTGCCCGAGAATATTGAGCTTCTGTTGACGATCGACCATGATGACTGATCATATGTTCAGTCATGTGAGATCGACAAGGTTCGGGTAGCGTGCGCCCGCACATGGAACCAATCCAACAGGCCATGGATGAAATTCTCATTGCGAACCCGGAGATGACGTTCTGGGAAGCATGCGCGGAGATGGTGAACAAAGGCGAGCTCAACTTCGAGGCGACGCAGGACGCCGGTGTGCACACGTTTTTGAGCGAGCTGTATCGTCGCTCGAAGATCAAAGCGAACGCGGATCGCGTGAACAAAGACATGTAAACGCATCCGCCAAGGTGCGGGCGCGCGCCGTGTCGAGAGCTGTCAAAGTTATGAACGGAATGCCAGCGGATCGCGAACGACGTCTGTCGAAGCAGTACGTGGTCGGTGACTTCCTCGTCGATTCGACGTTTCCCGAGCTCGCCGTGCAGCTCGAGCCGGATGAACGCACGCTGAAAAATCTCGAACGTTTGGCCACGCTGATCGATCGCATCTCCGAAAAGTTCCCCAGCAGCTGGAGCGTGTTGTCCGGATTTCGCGACACCCGCTTGAACGAGGCTTGTCGGAAGGCTGGGTTGCCTGCGTCGGTGAGCTCCCTGCATCTGAGCGGGTGTGCGGCGGACATCAAACCGAACGACGCGGAGCTCGATCTCGAAGCGGTGTTCGAGTGGGTGCGCGAACAATCGCGAAGCGATCTCGCGGTGCATGAAGCGGTGTTCTATCCGAACAAAAACTTCATCCACATCGCGGTCGAGGATCGCGAGAACCCAACGCCGAAGCGGATCTTGATGCGCACGTGAGCCGGATTCGCGATCGTTTTTTCCCTTTTTTTGGGGTCGCCGCTGAACGCGCGATCGAGGCCGCACCAAAACCACACGTCGAGACTGCGCCGCCGCAGACGCCCCATGCGCGCGCGCCTTTATTCGGCGTTTTCTGGGACGCGGTCGAAGGCCGCCATGAGCTGCGCGCACTTTCGCACGCCAAGAAGACGGCGGAAGCGGTGTTGGCTCACGAGCCGGAGATGTCGTTGAAGACCGCGGGTGACCTGTACCAAATGACAGGTCGCTTTCGTGAGGTGCTCGCGGACCAGACCGCGCGTGAGCGAGAGGCGGTAGGCGCGGCGCGAGCTGACTTCGATGCGGCTCCGTTTCATCTTCGTGAGGAAAAGCGGCGCGTGTTGGAGCGCGCGGAAGAGAAGCTCTACCGCCTGGAAACGAAGGTGCTCCACGCGCTCTTGCCCGAAGCTTATGCGGCGGTGCGCGAAGCGGCGCGGCGGACGAGCGGCGAACATCCTTATCGCGAACAGGTGATCGCGGCAGTGTTGCTCGAACAAGGTGCGCTCGCACAGATGTACACGGGCGAAGGAAAGACGCTCGCAGCGGTGATGCCCGCCTATCTCGCCGCGCTTGCGGGCCGTGGATTTCACGTGGTGACCGCGAACGACTATTTGGCGCGGCGCGATGCGGAGAAAACGGCGAAGGTGCTCGCGGCGCTCGGCGTGTCGGTCGGCGTGGTCGCGGCGGATTCGAACACGGCGGAGCGGCGCGAGGCGTATCTCGCGGACGTCACCTACGCGACGGCGCAGGAATTGGGCTTTGACTGGCTGAGAGATCGGTCGGTGCGTGAGGTGTCCGAACGGGTCCAGCGAAAGCCGTACGGCGCTTTGCTCGATGAAGCGGATGCGATCTTGATCGACGATGCGCGCACGCCGCTGATCATTTCCAGCGAGGCGCTCCCACCGAATGTGCCGGAGCTAGAGCGATATCGCGACATCGCCGAAGTGCTCGATTGGAAGAGCGACGTCGAGTGGAACGTCGACGAACATTGGGCGGGGCTGACGAACGAAGGCGCGAAAAAAGCCGCGGTGATGTTGGGCTGTGGCGAGCTCTATTCAATAGAATACACTCAAGAGCTTCGAGGCGTCCAGGACGCGCTCAAGGCGCAATACGTGTTCCGCAAAGATCGGCACTACGTGGTGTCGAAGGATCGCGTCTTGCCGGTGGGCAACAATGGGCACGCGCTCGAAGGACAACGTTTTGGCCGCGGCATTCATCAAGCGCTCGAGGCGAAGGAGCGGGTGACGGTTCAACCGGAGCAGCGTGCTTCGGCCTCGGTCACGCTGCGCGACTATTTTTCGATGTATCCGCGGTGCGCGGGGATGACCGGAACCGCGTTCACTGCCCGCGGGTTGTTCTCGCAGCTTTATGGGCTCGAGGTGGTGCGGGTGCCGCTGCGAAGTGAGCTCAAACGTGTGGATCGCGAGGATCGCTTGTTCGAGACGATCGCCGAGAAAAAGGCTGCGTTTTTGCAGCACATCGTTGCGGCGCATGCGCTCGGCCGGCCGATCATCGCCGGCGTGGAACATCCGAAGACGGCGGAGGAGCTCGCGCGCAGTTTGCTCGCGCTCGGGGTACACGCCGAGGTGTTGACCGCGAAAGATGACGGCCGCGAGGCGGAGATCATCGCGCAGGCCGGGCAGATCGGGGCGGTGACGATCGTGACGGCGCGCGGCGGGCGAGGGGTCGACGTGCGTTTGGATGAACGTGCGAAAGTGCTCGGCGGGTTATTGGTGCTCGCCTACGAACACTTCGATTCTCAGCGACGCGACGATCAATTGCGCGGGCGGACGGCGCGGCACGGTGAGCCGGGAGAAACGGTGTTTTATGTGGCGCGCGACGAGGCTGCGCGTACGGGCTCGATCGAAGAGGAGCTGAAGAGCGCGATGCAGCTCGATCGCGTGATGGCGGATCACCGCCGGCGCATCTACGAGCTGCGCGACGATCTGCTGGCGCTGGAGGATCCGCGGGGCGTGGTGGAGGAGACCATCCGCACGGCGATCGACGATCTCTTCGAAGGCATCGGGACCCTCGCACCGGCGACCCTGGCCGGAAGTACAGTGCTCAGCGAGGCGCTCTCGCGCGAGCTGTATGCGGCTTTGCGTTCGATCGTGCCGCTTCCGGCGCACGGTCCGCCGCCGGAATGGAGTGAGCGCGAGCTGTTGTTGCTGCGCGAAGACGTACAGACGTTCGTCGACGCGGTGCAGGCAAAACGTCGAGGGCCGGCCGACGAGGTGTACACGAAGCTTCATGAGAAGGGCGCATTGCTCGACGCGCTCGACGAAGCGTGGACCTGGTATTTGGATCAGATGGCCGATCTGCGCCACGGGATCGCATTTCGCACCTACGGAATGCGCGATCCGGAGAACGAGTTTCAGCGTGAAGCGTGGGAGCTGTTCGACAACACTCTCGATTTCATGCGCCATCAAGTGACCTCGAAGTCGCTCCGCGAACAGCCGGCCTACGCGAGATTCTGATGTGGTCGAACGACGAGTTCCTCGGCGACGGGGAGGAGCGAGCGGCGTCTTGCCTCGAGCTGTTCGCCACGGTGCCGGGCGCGAAAGATTGGCAGAAGAAGCTCGCGGAGCTGTCGAAGACGACGGTGTTGCCGGCGGCGAGCGAGCTGACGCTGTCGGCGTTCAGTTTGATCCGCGGAGGTGATCTGTTCGAAAGGACAGGTGCGAAGATCGCCAAAACTCCGGCCTCGCTGCTCGAGACCTACGCGGACAAGCAGCTTCGTTTGGTGAAGAACGGCGCCGCGAAGGAGGAGCAGGAAGCTGCGATGCGCGGTGTTTTACGCGTGTTGCGCGGGAACGCCGCGCTGGTGAAGCGGATGTTGATCGCGAAACCGGTTTCGGTGGTGATCATTCCGAAGGATCACGACTATCGCCCGTACGGCTTTCCGAGGAACACGAATCCGAATGCGGCGGGGATTTTTTGGAACAGCGCGAAGACCGACGTTGCGTTGCTCGGTTTGCGCGAAGAGCTGATCTTGGAAAAGGCGCATCTCATGGTCCACGAGATGACGCATGCGGTGCACTTCTTGGCGTTCACCAAGAAGGAGCGCGAGGACATCGATCGCTTCTTGTTGCCCGTCTATCGCAACCGTCGCTGGGTCGATGAAGCGGTGGCCATCTACGCCGAACGTGCGTTCGGTGCGCGTTACGCCGAGGAAGAGCTGCGGCAGCCTGATTTATACGGAAAAACGCGGCGCGATTGGAACGATCAGCAAGTGTTCTCGAAGTTCATCGCGGAGCTGATGAGACCCTAAGGAGCTCTTTAAGTGCCGGTCGGCGTGGTGGTCGTTGCGGCTGTGGAGCCGGGTTGTTTCGCCCAAGTGTCGACGCTGCCGTCGCGATCTTTGTCGACGCCGACGCGATCGAGCACGTTGCCGCTGTAGTACTCCCAGCGATCAACTTTGCCGTCGTCGTTGGTGTCGCTCTCTTTGCGCTCGAGCTTGCCCACTTTGTAGTGGCGGAAGATGTCGAAGCGGCCGTCGTTGTTGCGGTCGCGTTCGCTCCTCACGATGGTGCCGTCTTCGAAGTAACGGATCTCGTCGACCTTGCTGTCGTAGTCGGTGTCCCATTCTTCTTTTTCGACGAGGCCGTTGTCGCCGAAGTAGCGCCAGATATCGACGCGACCGTCCCAGGTGAGATCGATGTCTTGGCGAGCGAGCTGCGGTTTGCCGTCCGCGCCTGTCTTGTAGAACTTGGTGATCTCCGGGCGACCGTCGTTGTCGAGATCGGCGGAGCGCGAGTTTTCCGTCGCGCCGAGCTGGCCGCCGGGGAGCGGAGTCTTCGCTTCAGTCTGCGGTTGGCCGGAGACCGATTGTCCCGCGCCACCGCGAGCGCGGCCGCCGCCGCATGCGCTCGTGGTGAGCAAGATGCCGAGACCGATGGAGAAGACGACACGCCGATTCATGACGGCGGAGCATCGCCTTGGCCCTTTCTTGCGTCAAGGTATGGGGTGCGCGCGCGCGTTTTGCGTGCTGGCGACTTATGCCCCGTGTTGTAACATCGCGAGCGTGGGGCGCCGAAAAGTCACCACCACGGTGTACATCGAGCCCGAGCAAGACGAGCTCTTGAAGGCCCTGTCCGAACGGACGGGTGTGCCGGTCGCCGCGTACATCCGCCGCGGGATCGATCTCGTGCTCGAGCAAAATCGCGAAGTGTTGCCGGGCCAGCTTCCGCTCTTCGAACCGAAACGTGCGAGCCGCCGGCGAGAGCGCTGAGCGCTATTTTTTCGGGCGAAACAGCTCTTCCACTTTCGGCTCCAGCTCCAGCAAATGATAGAGCTTCGCGCGTTCGGGCATGTGCGCGTAGACCAGCTGTCCCGCGCGCACGACGCGTTTGAGCACCAGATAAAGCGCGCCTTTGCGCATGTAGAGCCGGCGCAGTGTGAAATGGAGATTCGCGGGATCGACGTCTTCCGTGCCGATCGCCGTTCGCAGCTGTCGTGCGAGCGTGCGGCCGCGTCCGAGAAAGGTATCGGAGAGCCCGCACTCCTCGAGACGCGGCTTCAGATCGCGCGCGGCTTCTACGCGAAGCTCGAGCTCGGCGAGCACTTCTCGCGCGTAGCCTTCGGCGATCTCCGGTTCGACGCTCGAAGAACGCACCAACGCCGGGCGATCGAGGGGCAGGTTCACCATGGCGATCTGACGCAAGGTGTACATCCACGCGCGCGCGTGCGCCATGGTCTCCGCGACCTCGTTCATCGCCAGGGGCGTCTCATTTTTTTTGGAGCGCGGATCCTTCGCCAACGCCTTCAGCTCATTGAGCTGCGTGACGATCACTTCGAGCGCGTCTGCTTCGATTCCCGCGGTTTTGAGCTGCGCGAGATCTTGCTTGACCAAGAGCGCGAGCCGCTCGGTCGCAGCGATCATCGGATCATTGCGAAATGCTCCTCCGACGTTGAGCAGCACCCGATCGGGCGGTGCGTACGCGACCATGGCTCAGAGGCCGTGCAACACAGTTTGCGACGAGGAGCGATAGACGCTGACGGAGTCTGGGAAGACGACGATCACGCTTCCGGCAAATTCTTCGGTGCACGAATCATCGCGCTTCGCACCGACGGCGGCGGCGACTTGAATCGCTGTCGACGCAGTGGCCGCTTGGCCAGGGAAGCCGAGGCCGATGTACAAGCCGCGATCGGTCGTCTCCGTTGCGGCGGCGTTCACCATGTCGCCGACATAACCGTCGTTGATCGGCGCGGGATTGAATCCGGCCACAGCGTGGGTCATCGGGATCCCGTCGCAATCGTTGGCTTCGACGATGCCGTAACCTGCACCGAGGCCGTCGCGCAGGTTCGCCGATCCGGGGACCGGTGTCGGGGCCGCGGTGATCGCCGCGGAGAGCGCAGAAGTCGTGGGGAGCACGAAGTTGTGGCGCAAATAACACTGCGACGCGCTGCAGAGATCGAGCTCGAGCGGTGCGCCGCCGAGGTTGTCGTTACGTCCGATGACCCCGAAATAATAGGTCGGCGGTGCCACTTGTTGTGGTGCGGCCGTCGCGGTGCGTATGCGAACGATGTACTCCTCTTCGCTTCTCAACACGGTGCCGGTTTCGTTGAAGCCGATCTCCAACTGGACTCCGCTCGCGCAGACCGAGGTGGCGATCGTCGAGTCGAAGCTCGCGCCCACGTCGATCTTTTGATCGGGGCGGTGATCGCTTCCGCTGACCGCATCGAAAGAGGGATCGACCATGGTGTTGCCGTCGCGTGCGCGGAAGACTGCGACCTCGAGACTGTCGAGGTTGGCGCGCGTCAGCGCTGCACCGATCGGCGTAACGCAGCCACGGATGAAGATCGCCACTTGGAACTCGAGATCGTCCGGCTCCACGTCGAGGCAACTGAGATCGGAGACCCCTTCTTGCGGGTTCAACGCTTGGGTGCTCGCTGCGCCGACAGCGATCTCCGCGCCGCTGAAGTTGATGTTGTCGCCGGTGGTGCAGTGGTGGACGCCGGCATCGACACCCGCCTCGGGCCGCAGCAGACCACTGTCCGGTCGGCCAGCATCGATTCCGCCGTCATAATCGTCGGCTGCGTCCATCTGCGCGACGGTTCCGCCGTCCGCGGACGCGGGATCCTCGTCGCTGCACGCAGAGCTCGCGAGAACAGCAGCGCCGAAGAAGAGCACGGACAACTTACGACAGATGTGCATCGCCGTTTGTCTTAGGTTTCTTGGGCGGGTGTTGCAAGAGGGATCAGCGAAGAGCGGCCTCGACGTGCGCACCGGTGAGCTCCCCCGAGAGGAGCTTCGTGGCGCGACCTTTCGCGTCGAGCACCACGGCGAACGGAAGCCCGTGCTCCAGCGCCGCGCCCACCTGTTTCATCGAGTCCACGTCGAGCACCAGATTCGGATAACCGACCTTTTGTTTCGCGAGGATCTCCGCCGCGCGTTTCGGCTCGGTCGCGTCGAGCGAGACGCCGATGATCGTGCGTCCCTGATCGCTCAAGAGCTGGAACGAGCGCATTTCAGCGATACACGGAGGACAATAAGTCGCCCAAAAAGAGAGGAGCACGGGGCGCTCCTTAGGCACCGCGTCCAACAAAAAAGTGGTGCCACCCGAGATCGAGGAGGTCACCGTGTCGATCGTATGTACCCGGTATCGGGCGAGACGTTCGCCCCAAGCCGCGAGCTTGGCCGGGTCCCGATCGTCGACGAACGACGGCGGAAGCGGGACCGCCTCCCGTTCCCGGCATGCGGATGCCGCGAAGAGAAGGAAAAAAAAAAGAGCGCGCCTCACAGCGTTTTCTTGAGCGTCTCCTCGAGCATCTTGAACTGTTCATCGGCGCGCGGGCTCTCGATCTTCTCCGCGTAGACGATCTTCTGATCGGCGCTCGAGAACATGATCGTTCGGCTGCCCTGCACTTCGTACGAGTCGCTGAACTTCGCGTAGTTTTTCGCATCCGATTCGCTGAGCTTCGAGGCGAGCAGCACGACGGGGAAGGTCAGGCCGAGCCGCGCTTTCGTCGCCTTCAGCTTCTCCGCGATCCCTTTTTCGTCGTCGACCGAAGACACCTTCGATCCGTCGACTTTGCCGACCACGGCAAACGCCGCCACACCTTTGTTCGCGCTGACGAGCTTTTGGATCCGTACCAAATCTTGCTCGAACGCCGCGTCGCCGACATCGCCGACGGCCATGAGTGTCGGTTTGCCCGCGAACGCACACACTTGGCAGTACTGTTGGCCGGTGTCGCAGTTCTTCACGATGAACGGCTTGAATTCGTCGCCCACTCCTTTGGTCTTCGCCTCGGCGCTGCTGCATGCGAGCGCGTAGGCAAAGAGAGGGGCGGCCAGCAAAACGGTGTTTCGGCGCATGCTCCATCCCTTCCGATCGTGACCCGGAAGGTCAAGCGGCTCGAATGGGGCAGATTTTGCCTGTCGGTCGGCGCGGGATTGCGGTATGAGGGCGCCTCGTGACGAGCATGAGCAGTCCCCCGATGCCACAAGCGTCCGGAACGCCCGCAACCTCCGGTCGTCCAGAGCGATTGCGCACACTTCTCCTCGGTGCGGGATCCTTGGGCCGCGCGTTTTTGCGCCGCTTACGCGATCGCGGGTCGGGGCCGGTAAACCTGGTCGGTGTGATCACCGCGCATCACGGCCGGCTGCTCGCGCCTGAAGGCATCGAGCCTTCGCTGGCGTTGAACATGGTCGAGTCGGATGGGCTCGGCGAATCGGCGCCGCAAGACTTCAAGAAGCTGCTCGAAGCCGCGCGCCCCGAAGTGCTGATCGAGTGCATTCCGCAGAACATTCGAAGTGGTGAGCCTTCGCTGGGCTTTCTGCGCATGGCGCTCGATATGGGCATCCATGTGATCACCTCGAACAAAGCGCCGATCGTGCTCGGCTACCGCGATCTGCGGCACCGCGCGGCGAAAGCGGGCGTGACCTTCCGCTTCGAAACGACAGTGCTCGACGGCCTCGGCGCGTTCGCCTTCGTCTCGCAGATTCGCGACGTCAAAGTGACGCGGATTCGCGGCGTGTTGAACGCGACGTCCTCCGTGGTGCTCGAATCGGTGCAGCTCGGATCGACGCGCCTGCGCGGTCTCGCGCGCGCACAAGCACAAGGGATCGCGGAAGCGGACAGCGTTCTCGATCTCGACGGCTGGGATGCCGCTGCCAAAGTCGCATTGCTGGCGAACGTGTGGATGGGCGGTGCGCTGCGTGTCGTCGACGTCGCGCGCATCGGTTGCGATTCGGTGAAAGACGAAGTGCTGCGGAACGCGGGCGAATCCGGCCAACACTATCGTTTGGTCGGCGAAGCACGAAGGAACGAAGACGGCTCGATCAAAGCGAGCGTCGAACCGATCGCGCTCGAGCCCGATGATCCACTTTATCCGCTGAAAGGCGCGGCGGGCGGGATCACCATCGAAACGGATGCGGGCCACTCTTTCACGATGCTCCAAGGCTCGCCGGGCATCGATGACGCCGCCTTCGGTTTGATCCAAGACGTGCGCGCAATCCTCGCGGGCGCCGCGCAGGTTTAACGCTGGCGTTTGATTTCGCCGAGCGCGAACGGGATCGCTCCCAGCGCACAGGCGATCGCTGCAAAGATGATCGGTCGCGACGCTTCGCGATAACCCGCTTCTCGAAGGTGCTCGACCTCATCGGGTCCGACGTGCGCGACCGCGGCCTCCACGGTGTGGCGTCCGAGCAAAGTGCCTGCAGCGCCCGCGAGAAAAATCAGCGCGAGGGATCCCGCTGCCAAATAGAGCGACCAGGTCCTCGGTTGCGCCGCGTGCACGACGACCATCGCGAAACATGGAAACAGCAAGAGCGCGATCACCCACATCATCGCTCCACCCTCATAGAACCATTCCCCAACCATGGCGCGAGCATCGCTCTGATGCGCTTCCTTGACCAGCGGGTGCGCGCGGCGTTCTCTGTGTTCTGATGGCGAAAAGCGATTACGAGCGCTACATCCGCACCGAAGAGCTCTTCGCGCTGATGCGCGACAAGACGAATCTCGCGGCACACGACGAGCTGCTTTTTCAGGTGACGCATCAAACGGCCGAGCTGTGGATGCAGGTCGCGCTGCACGACGTCGAGGGCGGAGCGAAGCTACTCGACGAAGATCTTTTGTTGCGTGCCACCGAGCTGTTCTCGCGGGCAGCGATGATCGAATCACATCTGTCGGCGCAATTGGCGATCCTCGAGAAGATGCCGCCGATGCAGTACGTGCATATTCGGCGCACCTTGGGTCGCGGCAGCGGGCAAGATTCGCCCGGCTTCATCCAGATGCTGAAGATGGGCGACATCGTGTGGCCGCACGTCGAGAAGCTGATCGCGCGCCGCAAAGTACAGATCGTCGACGTGCTCGAGAAGCCGGAAGATCACGCCGAGCTCCACGCGTTGTTCCGTTCGCTTTACGAGCTCGACCAGAACTTCCGCACCTTCCGCTTCGGCCATTTCCGTTTGGTGGAGCGACAGATCGGCGCCTTCGTCGATTCGCTCAAGGGCGTGCCTGCCGAACAATTGATGCACGGAACGCGCGAACATCTGATGCCCGAGCTGTGGGCTGCGGTGAACGAGCTCACCAAACGCGTGAAGACTTACGTGTCCGAAGGCGCAAAGTAAGCCATCCGGCCAAGAGTACAGCTGTACCAAAGAACAGGTCGCCGCGGCTCGAAGTCTGTTCGCAGCCGCAACCCCGCCGCGTTTGATCCGTTAGCGATCCCGTCGCTCCGAAGTCCTCGCCCCCATCAGGGCGGAGCAAGCTCGTTCCACCGTCGGCGCGGCACTCGATGCAGCTCTTGATGCAGATTCCGTCGCAGCGATCGGCGAGGGTGCGATCACAATCGTCGAGCGCGTCGCAGCGTTCGCCGAGCGTTCTGGTGCCTGCGCCTTCGACCGCGAGCTCGAGCGACATTCGGCCCCCGGTGGCGGCTAAGAAATCCTGCGCATATTCTGCGATGCGCCGATCGAGCTCGGCGAGCTCTTCGATCTTCGTGTTCCCGAGCCCGTTCGACAAAAGCACGATCCCGATCGGCCAGACGACATGTTCGTTGGTCGCCGGCGGCTCACGTCTTCCGCTCTCGCGGATCACGTCTTCGATGCGGACCTCGCGGCGAAGCTCAGCATGCACGCGGATCTGTTTCTGCTGCCGGTGTGCAGGCGGGGCGACGCTCGAGACCTGCGCGCCCGAAGGGGACAACAACGTGACCTCGTCGAGCACAAAGAGCGGCGGCACTTCCTCGGGTGCGAGCAAACCCATGAAGTAGAGATCGAGCGGATGAAACGCGAGCTTCGGCGGCGACTCGAAGGACGTCGAATATTCGCCGCCGCCTTCATCGATCCACGAGTTTCCTTCCATGGGGCTCGTGCCGACGTTTGCGAAGAAGCTCCAGTGCATGCTCTGCCGGCCGCGCAACATCTCCGGATCGCCATACGCGCTCCAGCGGTGGGCAATCTCGTGAATGAATGCTTCGCGAAAATACTCGTCGCCCGCTTCCTTCAAACGATCGACGTCGCCGAGCCACGCGAATCCGTCGAGCTGCGAGCCCGGGGTGTCGTCGAAGATCTTCGCCGGTGTGCCGCTGCCGAGCCCGCGAACGTCATTCGCCATGGCGAGATAGAACAGCGCGTCGCCGCCGTCGTCGAAGGTGCTGAAGACCAACAAGATGCGCGCGCGATCCGGCTGCGCTG
>WUUC01024850.1_pt1 | contig 228314 bp, 196 predicted proteins | sample 6278441 | NCBI WGS metagenome assembly WUUC01 (sample SAMN13675441, study PRJNA597444) | soil metagenome | isolation source: soil | place: USA: Washington | collected 2017-10 | reverse complement strand
CATCTCCACCGGCTGCGTTACTCCTCCGCACCAGGCACGCAAGCATGGCTTGTCGGAAAGCCTTGCCGGTTGAGCGCCTCGGCAGTCGAGACGGCAAGCTTATTTCGACCAGACTCCTTCGTCAGGGCGCGTTTTTTTTCGAGGGCGAACGCCGAGCTCGTCAGGCTCGTCTCCAAGTGCAGTGAGAGGTGCGGATCCGCGGTGAACACGCGGCGGCCTCGCTCGTGTTTCGCGGGCTCTTCGGGGGCGGTGTTGTCGAGCTCGGGCGCGATCAAGGTGTGCGATTCGAAGCGCATCGGCGGCGCTCGTTTTCGTTTTTCGAGGACACGTTCCGCGATCGCGTCGGCGCGGCGTTCGAGGTCGGCCCGCTTGTCGGTCATCGCGGCTCCTGGAATGCAGCGCGTGCGCCAACGCTCGGGGCGGGTGATCTTTGGATCAGTGCGGGGTGGACTCCGCTCGATGCGGGGTCGATCCCGCTTTTTTGCCCGCGAGCTTTGCGAAGCGCTGCTGGTTCGCGCGTTGCAGCCGGAACGTGCATGACGCTGGTACAGTCGCTGCCGAGCACCGATCCGCTGGCTTTTGCGGTCCCCAAGGAGAGCCCCGAAAAAGAGGAGCTCGCCAAACAACTGAAGGCTGCGGGATTTTCGGATCCCGAGGTCGAAGAGCTGATGGGCGAGATCAACGAACAAGATCTCTTCGGCCTCGACGGCGAAGATCTGGCGCAGCTCGTCTCCATGCTCCAATCGCGCGGTCTCGGTGGAAAACAAGCCGGATCGGGCGGCGGTGGTCGCGGTGGCGGCGGCGGCGGCGGTTTTGGCGGCGGCGGCGGTTTTGGCGGCGGCGGCGGCGGTTTTGGTGGCGGCGGCGGTGGCGCAGGGCGCGGATTTCAGCTCGCCGATTCGCTCGCGCGGTCCGTGGGGCGCGGACAAAATCCACCGATGTCGCTCGGCGGTACGTCGCTCGGACGTGGAGGCACCGCGACCGTCGCCGGCGCGCACAAGAGTTACCAAGAAGCGTTGGCCGCGGGGAAAGGGCAGGCGAACCCGGCGAATGCAGCGGCGCTCGATCGGCAGCTCGCGGAGACGGTCACCGTCAATGGGCGCACCATGACGCGTGGAGCCTTGGTCGACGAGATCGCGAAGAAAGCGGATCTACCGCCGCGTATGGTCGCAGCTTTGTGGAAGCGCGAAGACGATCAAATGCGCACCGATCGTTATTTGCACAACGGTGATCCTCTGGGTCGCGCGACGCAGAACGTGCCGAAGGGGATCTTTTTCGGCAAAGATCAATTTGTCGAGGCCGCAGTGCACGCGCTCGGGCAAAAACAAGCGATCGCGAATCAGGTCGGCCTTCACTACGGCTCGACGGATCGCGCGGCCATGGCGGCGTTCGCCGAAGGATACAACGGCTTCGGTTATCGCCAGCGGGGCGTGTCGAATCCGTACGTCGGTGCGGGCACCGATCTCTACGCCGGCGGAAAATATGTCGCCGACGGCGTCTATGATGCGAGCGCGCGCGATCGGCAGCCCGGCGTGTTGTCGATGATCTAGTCCTGCCCCGCGCTCATTTTTTGCGCGCGACGACGATGCCGTCGCCGATCGTCAGCAAGACACCTTCGACGCGCGCGTCGTCGCGGACTTTTTTGTTGAGCTTTTGCAGCTCGAGCGTCTCTGGATCGATGCTCTCTTTGGCGACGTCTCCGCCCCACAACATGTTGTCGAGCACGATCAAGCCACCTGTCCGAAGGAGCAGGAGGCACCGTTCGTAGTAGTCGTTGTAGGCGATCTTGTCGGCGTCGATGAACGCGAAGTCGAAGCTCGCTTGTTGTCCTTCGCGGAGTAAGGCGTCGAGGGTCTGCAGCGCGGGCGCGAGGCGGAGGTCGATGATCGACTCGACGCCGGCGGCTCTCCAGTGTTTGCGGCCGATCGAGGTCCATTCGTCGCTGATGTCGCAGGCGATCAACTTCCCGTCTTTGGGGAGCGCCAGGGCGACCGCGAGCGCGGAATAGCCGGTATATGTGCCGATCTCGATCGCGCGTTTTGCGCCGATCGATCGCACCAAGAGCTGGAGGAAAGCCGCCTGGTCGGCGCCGATGCGCATCCCTGCGTTGGGCAACTTCTCTGTTTCGCGGCGCAAATTGCGTTGATGGTCGCCCTCTTGAGCGATCACCTCCTCGACGTAATGTTCGATATGTTGCGGGAGCTGCGAGCGACGACCCATGCGCCCGAGCCTAGCGCGATTCCGCCGTGTCGGTCGATTGACGGATGGGTTGATCGGTACTGATTGAGGACTGTCCAGCCGTTGAATCGCTTCGCATTTGCGCTGGCTTCGGCGCTGACACTGATCCCGGCGAGCTCCTTCGCCTTCGCGCCGACCGCGGAGATCCTCGAAGGGGAACATGATCTGACCCTCGCCGATGGGCGCGTCGTTCCGTACGGCACGTTCTCGCCGCGCGCGATCATCGCCAAGCCGGTCGAAGCCAAAGGTTCGATGGCCTCGGCGGCGATCGCCTCCGAAGCCGCGCGCGCTTATTTGCGCTCGCACCTCGAAGAGCTCGCGCCGGGCGTGCGCGCGGAAAACTTCGTCGAAGTGTCGAACGCCGTCCACCAAGGCATGCGGACCATCGGTTATCAGCAAATGCATAAAGGTATGGCGGTGCAGGGCGGCCAAGTGTCGTTCCGCTTCAAGAAGGATCGCCTCTTCATGGCGGTGACCTCGGCTTGGCCGACGACCTCGGAGCGGCCCGCGCGCACCGTGCTCCGCGAAGAAGCCGAAGCGAACGCCGTGCGCCACCTGCGCGAAAAGCTCGGCATCGAAGGTGTCGCCGAGTCGTTCACCGGCCCGATGATCCTCCCGCTTCCGAGCGCGCTTCCTTCAGAGAACAGCGATCGGGTGGTCGTCGAAGTGAAGGTGCGTTCTCGCCATCCCATCGCGCTTTATTCGGTCTACCTCGATGCGAAGAGCGCAGCGCCGATCGCCCGCCGCCAGACGCTGATGTTCGCGAGCGGTGCGCTCAAGATGAACGCGCCGGTGCGCCGCCCGGGTGCGGAGCGTGAAGATTTCGATGCCCGCGAAGCGAGCGTGGTGGTCGACGGTTCAAATGCGTTCGCCGATGCCATCGGTTCGGTCACTTGGCCCGGTCCGGCGAACGCCGCGGTGGTTTTGTTGCCCGTGGGGCCGCGCGTGGAAGTGATCAACGATGCTGGCCGAACGGCCAGTGTCGCCGTGAGCCTCGCCGACGGCGCGAGCTTCACTTGGGACATGCGCAACAACGAATTTATCGACGCGCAGCTCTCGGCCTACGTCTCTGTGCTCCGCGTGAAGGACTACACGAAGACCATGGCGCCGTGGCTCGATTGGCTCGACGGCGACGCGCTTCCGACGACGGTGAACATCGCCGACGTGTGTAACGCATATTCGGATGGCGACACGATCAACTTCTACCGCGCGGGCCAGGGCTGCGAGAACACCGCGCGCCTTCCGGACGTCGTCTATCACGAGTTCGGACACTCGCTTCACGCCCAGCTGATCACGCCCGGCGCGGGACGTTTCGACACCGCGCTCTCGGAAGGTATCTCGGACTTTCTTGCGGCGTCGATGACCGGAGATCCGGGCACCGCGCGCGGCTTCTTCCAAGACGACTCGCCGCTTCGCGATATCGATCCCGCGGACTCGGAGGCACGTTGGCCGGAGAACGTTTCGGCGCGGGATCCGCACGAGACCGGCCTGATCATCGGCGGCGCGCTCTGGGATCTGCGCAAAGCTTTGATCGCCGAGCTGGGTGAACAGCCGGGCATCGCGCTGGTGAATCAAATCTTCGTCGCGATCCTCATGCGCGCGGGTGACATTCCCTCGAGCTACAACGAGGCGCTCGCGGTCGATGACGACGACGGCGACCTCACGAACGGCACACCGCACTTTTGCACCATCTACGACGCCTTCGCGTTGCATGGGCTCGGTGGCGCGGGCGTCCATGCGCCGCAGCTCGACGGCACCACGGTGGTCGTCGGCGTCGAAGGTGCGAACGAGTGTGAAGGCAGCCGCGTCGGGAGCGCGGTGGTGAAGTGGGAATATCGCGGCGAAGTCGACAGCGGCGGGACGATCGAGCTCGCCGAAGGTGACGGGAACTGGAGCGGTGCGCTGCCGACGGATCGCGAGCGTGTCGTGGTCCGCTATCGCGTCGAGGTCACCCTGGCCAATGGTACAGCGTTCGCTTGGCCGAATAACCCGGGCGATCCGCAATACGAGCTCTACATCGGTCAGGTCGAGCCGATCTATTGCACAGACTTCGAGAGCGATCCCTTCGCGGATGGCTGGGCCCACGCGCCGCTCGACAATGCGGAACCCGACACCGACGACTGGATGTTCGGCGAGCCGCGCCCCACCTTCGGCAGCGGAGATCCGAGCTCGGCGCACTCCGGCACGAACGTGATCGGCAACGATCTCGCGCCGACGGAAGAGTACGACGGAAGGTACGCACGTGAAGCGGGCAACATCGCGACGAGCCCGTCGATCGATGTCACCGGCTCGACCCACGTTCGCCTTCACTACTATCGTTGGTTGAACATCGAAGACGGCCGCGCTGACCAAGCGGTCATTCGGGCGAACGGAGAAGGCGCTTGGGCGAACCGCGCGACGGCGATGGGTGGACCTCGCCTCGACCACCGCGATACCGAGTGGCGTTTCCATGACGTGGATCTCTCCCCGATGATCGTCGACAACCAAATCCAGGTGAGCTTCGAGCTGGAAGCGAACGGCCGCACGCGTTTCGGAGGCTGGAACATCGACGACTTCTGCATCGTGCGCCCGGTCCTGCGCTGCGGCGACGGCTTCCACGAAGGTGAAGAAGCCTGCGACGACGGTAACGCGATCGACGGCGACGGCTGCGAGACGAGCTGTACCGTGACGCCTGCACCGGTCTGCGGAAACAACCGCCTCGAGACCGGTGAGCTCTGCGACGACGGCAATGCCTTGAATGGCGACGGCTGCGAATCGACCTGCGTGATGACGCCGGTGGTGATGATGCCGATCGACATACCGGATACGGTCGACGACGACGACTGCGCTTGCACGTCGGCGCGCGTATCGAGCTTTGGCTTCGCTTCGTGGATGATGCTCGCGGTGCTCGGCGGATTGTTCCTCTTCCGCCGCCGCTCCTGACCAACGCGACACTCCCGCTTGTAGGTCCGTGCGATGGCCGCACGGACCGCGCTTCTCCTCCTCACCGGAATCGCTCTGCTCGGCGCCGAGCCGTCACTCCAATTCGAGAATCAGAGTCAGTACACGCTGCTCGAGCTTCGCATCCATGACGGGCCGAGTTATGCGGCGGCGGAGAACATACTCGGGCAGCCGCTCGACATCGGCGCCACAGTGAGCGCTGACGCGGAGGGTCCCGCGTACATCACCTTTTTCCGGGAAAAGTTTCACCGTGGCCCGATCCTGGCGTTCACCATGCCGGAGCCGATCGTGGTGCGCGAAGGTCAGCGGTACCGAATCACGATGTTCGATCAGAGCTTCCGAGTGGTGCTCGAAGAGCCGGCGCCCGCGGAATCCGCAGGTTGTTCGTGCAGCGGCGCGCGGTAAGTCCTGGGGGCCTCGACCGCCGGGCCGGAAACGGCGAACATGGGGTGGTGCGTCTGTTGCCTGTGTTCTCTTTGACGTTGCTCGCCGCCGCATGTGGCGGTGCTGAAGAACCGCCGGGGCCGCTCGAAGTTTGGCCGAGCGACATCACCCTCGGCATGACCGTCGATAACGTAAAGTTCCGCGCGCCGGTCGGTGCGAGCGGCGGCGCATCGCTGACTTGGTCGGTGATGAAAGTGATGAAGCCGCGCGTGACGATCGACGGTGATGATAGCGGAGCAACTTTGACAGCAGAATATCCGGGCGCGGATGAGCTGATCGTGAAGTCGAGCGACGGCCAGGAGAAGAAGGTGCCGATCAACGTCGTCTCCTATCCGATGGGCTCGGTCGAACGCGGCCAAGCTGCGGTGTTGCGTCTCGGTTGCGCGATGAGCGGATGTCACGACGGCAGCGGCCCCGATTACACGCCGTCGCGCATCGCCGGTTTTGAAGATCGCGATGTCAGCAACTGGATCTTGAACGGCAAGAGCTTGAAGACAGGCGTGGTGATCGAAACGCACAAGTGGGCGCTGACGATCGAAGAAGAACAGGACGTGGTCGCGTATCTGCGTTCGCTCCCTCCGCGCGGCGAGGCCGTGAAACAGTAAGAACCGGGCTCTTAAGGTTTGGCCACGCTCAAAAATCTTGCGACCGGCCGCGAACAAACGATCGACGCGCGCGTGCGTGTCGGCCGTGCGCGCGACGCAAATCTGGTGCTCGAAGACGCGTTGGTTTCGAGCGAACATGCGCTGATCCGCTTCACCTCCGAAGGATGGGAAGTGAAAGATCTCGGAAGCCGCAACGGAACGATCGTCGACGGCGTACGTTTGGGTGCCGGCGAGAGCGCGAACATCGATCTCGGCTCGCACCTCGTCTTCGGTGCGGACGCGGAGACGTGGGAGCTGATCGACGCGGATGCGCCCGGCTTGCGCGCGACGAGCGCGAGCGGTGAGACGGTCCTTGGCCAAGGTGGGCTCTTGGTGTTGCCCTCCGCCGAGGCGCCCGAATGTACGATCTACAAAAAAGGCGCGAGCGGTTTCGTGCTCGAACGCGCCGACGGCGGCGTGGAAGAGATCTCCGGCGAGCCGCAGATCACCGTGGGCAAGCAGCGTTTCAAGGTGTTTTTGCCGGCACCCGTCGAAGGAACGCCGCTGTTCGACGCTGCGCCGACGGTGGAGAAAGCAACGTTTCGTTTTCGCGTCAGCCTCGATGAAGAGACGGTGATCATCGAGGTGCTGCATCGCGGCCGCACCATCAAGCTCGAGCCGCAGTGGCACGGTTACGTGTTGTTGACGCTGGCGCGCCTACGTCGCGAGCAGAGCGAGCTCGCGGTGGAGGAACGCGGTTGGATCGCCCGCGATCGTTTGTTGAAGATGCTCCGTACCGACTCCAACAACTTGAACGTGGCGATCCACAAAGCACGCGAGCAGTTGATCGCCGCCGGTGTCGAAGACGCGGGTGCGATCGTCGAAGTGCGGCGCGGACAACGTCGCTTCGGAACGGATCGTTTCGAGCTCGCCACGCTGGAATGAGCGACGACTACAAACGCGGCGCGTTGATCGACGGACGTTTCCTGCTCGAGCGGCGTCTCGGCGTGGGTGGTTTCGGCTCGGTGTGGAGAGCGAACGACGCGCTCGCACGCGGGCTCGGCGCGAAGGTGGCGCTGAAGTTGTTGCATCCGCATCTCGCGGAGATCGGTGGCGAGACGCTGGAACGTTTTCAGCGCGAAGCGGAGATCCTGCAGCGGCTCGATCACCCGAACGTGGCGCGGCCGATCGCGTTTTCGCTGGAAAAACACCCCTATTTGGCGATGGAGCTGGTCGACGGCATCACGCTGTCGAAGATCATCGAAGCCTCCAAAGAGAAGAGCCTGCACATTCCCGCGGACGAGCTGATGCGGATCTTCGACGAGCTTTGTTCGCCGATCGCCTACGCGCACAGCTTGGGAATCGTGCACCGCGATCTGAAGCCGAAAAACGTGATGATCGTGCGGCGCGCGGATCGTTTGTTCGTCAAAGTGCTCGACTTCGGTGTGTCGCGATTGATCGAAACTTCGCGCACGCGGGCGACGACGGTCGGCCGCATGTTGGGCACGTACGCGTATATGGCGCCCGAACAAGTGAAGGGCGAAGCGGTCGGGCCCGCGGCGGATCAGTTTGCGCTCGGCGCGATGTTGTATGAGCTGCTCAGCTTCGAGCGCTACACCAAGATCCCGGCCAAAGTTTCCGACGTGCGACCGGAGATTCCGGAAGAGCTCGACGAAGTGATCACGCAGGCCATGGCGCTGGAGGCGAAAGATCGTTTCGCCGGTGTTGAAGATTTCGCGAAGGCGGCGATCGAAGGGCTTCGCAGGCTCAAAGAGGACAAGACGATCTCGGTGATGGTGCTCGGCAGCTCGATCGAACGGGCGCTGGAGGCGCCGCCGCCGCTGAAGATGTCGATGGGGTGGCCGATCGCGGTGACCGCGCTGGCGTTGTTGGTGGCGGGGATCGTCTTCGGATTCGTCCTGTACGAGAGACCAGTGCCGCTCGAGGTGGCGGCGATCGATGTGCCCGAGCCGGTGGTGGCCAAAAAGCCAGGTGTGGAAGCGGCGACCGCGTCGGTCGCGGAGCCGGCTGAGATTTTGGTGGTGGACCCACCGCTCGACGCGGGTTCGATCGCGGAGAAGAAGGTGCGCCCCGCGAAGGTCGCGCGGGAGCCGGAAAAACCGCGGGATCGTTATCCTCGAGCGCGCCTGTTGCTCGAAGCCGCGCGGCGCAAAAACGGCGAGCTGCGCGCGGTGGCGGAGCTGTCGGACGAGCTGAATCGACGCGTGAAAGAGACGATCGAAGGAAAGGAGCGGACGCGTCTGTTGCGGCGGATCGAGGAGAGCGCGCTGGCCGGGGACGTCGAGGGCTTGGCGGCGTGTTTGGCCGCGCTCGATCTTGCGTCGAGCTCGCGTTAAAGATCGGACGTGCACGCTGCGCTCTTGCTCGTGCTCGCTCTTTCGGCGCCGGAGCTTCGCGTCGACGAGCGCATCCATTCGGTCTTGGTGCTGGCGCTGCCGAAAGACGCGATGCCGAGCGCGCCGACCTCCGCGTTTCTCGAAGCGCTCTCCTCCGCGTTCCTCGAGCACACTTCCTACGATCTCCGTTCCTCGGAACAAGCGGGGCTCGATCCCCAACAGCTCGCGGACTGCGAACGCACGCATCGTTTGAGTTGTTGGGCGAAAGCGGTGCGCGCGGTCAGCCCAACGCTTTCGGCGATCGTGGTGCTCGGCGTGTTGCCGATCGACAAGAAGCGCGATCGGGCCACGCTGACCGTCGTCGACATCGAAAAAGCGCTCTCGATGCCGGCCGAAGATGCGGAGACGCGCGAGGATCAGATCTACGAAGCTTCGCCGCGCACGCAGCCGGCGACGGTGACCGCTGAAGAGCTCGCGAAGTGGGCCACAGCTGCGGTGAAAGAAGAGCTGGCGCCGAAGTTGGAAACCGCGCCGCCCGGCCGGGTGCGACTGTCGAACGTCGAGCCGGGCGTCGAAGTACGCGCCGAGCAGCGGGCGATCGGTGTCGCACCGGCATCAGAGATCGAGCTCCTGGACGTAAGACCAGGTGTCCGAAAGATCAGTCAACCGCTCGCGGGCGGTGAAGCTCTGGTGACGGTCACCGTCGTTTCCGGGGAGACGGCGCAGGCCGCGTTCGTCCGTCCCGATGTGTTGTCCGAGGTCGATCCGCTCCCGCGCGCCGTCTTGTTGTGGTCGGGCGGCGCAACGGCGGCGACCGGTGCAGCGTTCGTGGTGTGGTCGATCGCCAAGAGCGCAGGCCGGAATCCACAGTGTTTCGCGGCAAACGCGGAGCTCGATTGCCGGGCACCGCCGTTCCCGACGTTTTCCGGGGATCGTGGTTTGGCGATTTTGCCGCTCGGCTTGGGCCTCCTGTCCGGAGGTACAGCTTGGGGGCTCGGAAGCTTGCTCGGAAACGAACGTGAGCTTCCGTGGATTGAGCTGGCCATCGGTACAGGTATCGGTTTGGCTTCGTTCTTCGTCGGTGTGGCGGTGGATCCACGATGAAACGTTTGATGGGTTTGTTGCTCTGCTTCGCGTGCGCACCGTCCCCGCGGGTGCTCGACGCGTCCGGCGACATCGACTTCATCGCGGTCCTCGAGCTCTCTGCGGATGGCAATGTCGAGAAGCTGAGCGGGCTCGAAGCGTGGTCTTCTTCGAGCGCGCTGACATTCGTGCTCGAAGAAGACTCGGCCTTGATCGCCGGTTATTCGCGCGAGGAGCTGGAGACCTACGGTGCGCCGGTCGGCCAGCTCGAGCTTTTGGCCGACACTCCCCTCGAGGTGAGCCGCGGTTGTGTCGGTCTGCCGGTGCCGAGTTATGCGCGGCGTTTGGACGGCTCGACCTTGAGCGCGGTCGAGGGCGCGACGCTTCCGCGGCTGACGGCATCCTGGACCAAAGATCAGTGCCCGGAGCTGGCGGCGGAGGCGATCTCCTTCGAGAACGACTGCGTCGCTTTTCGTTGCGCCGCGCAGGTGCAAAAAGTTTCGCGCTGTCGCTTCGAGGCCGAGCTGGAATGTGAGCTTGGCCGCGCGGCGGTCAGCATCGATCCCTTCGGCGCCGCATGTTTGGAGAGTCTCGAAGGTGGGACGCGTCCGACGTGTAACGTGGTGGTGCAGGTGGCGCCGTCGGAGCCGATCTTCGACGTCGCTTCCAAGTTGTTGTTCGACGTCGAGCCGTACGTGCCGCCGCTGTCTTTGACCGGAGGTACGGTGCAGATGCCGCGTTCGGGGCGTTATCTCGGCTACGCTTACGACTTCGCGGTGTTGGGCGAGGAGCTGGCGGTCGCCGTCGGGCCCGGTACGCCGGTGGAGTATTGTTTGCCACCCGGGGCCGGCGGCGGAGCGCTGTTGTTCCTCGATGCGGAATCTTTGGAGGTGACGCGCACCGCGACCGTTCCTTCGTGCACCACCTTGCTCGGCGCGGATCGGGGTGAGCTCTACGCGGTTCATCAAGACGGCGAGGCGATCGTTTTGTCCCAGCTCGACGCGACCGGTGCGATCATCCGCAGCGCTACGCTGGCGGGCATGCGCGCATCCTGCGATCGACCGATCTCCCTCGATTTTGCGGGCGAAGAGCTGGTGTTGGTCTTCGACGGGACGGCTTATCCCGAGCGCTGCGGCGCGCACGGCAGCGACGTGGTGCTCGTCTCCCGCCCCTCGCTTGCGACGCGCGACGTCTACAACTTCGCGACCGTGAGCGCGTACGCGACGACGTTGCGGGGCAGCGAAATCGTCCTCGGCGACTCGCTCGAGGTGCGCGCGTTCTTCGTGAACCTCGCCACCGGTGTCCTCGAGAACACGGTGATCGTGCCGCGCGAGATCGCTCGAAACGACATCGTCATCCCCGATATCTTTGTGATCCAAAGGACAGGTCGGCTCTTGTTGTCGTTGGCGCGCAATTCGGTGAACACACTGTTCATCGACGAGACCGAAGGCATTTTGGGGAGCACCTTCTTTTCTTCGGTAGACGCCGGGCCGAGCGCCGCGGGGATGATCGGCGAGGAGCTCTTCCTCACCGGCACCGCGCGAAAAGCTCCCGAGAGCTGGCCGACCTATGCCTCGCGCCTCATCGAGGCGCCGATGAGCGTGAAGCTCGATCACGCTGCGGTTCTGCTCGGTCACGGAGCGGTCCGCCGCATCGCGAACGACGCTCGGGGGCGCGCCTTTATGCTCTTGCCTTGGGAGCCGCGCATCGTCCGGCTGACTCCACCGGGGCCGTAATCGTCCGTCCGGATTTCGGAACCTTCCGGAAACCGAACGATCAACGCTCGAAGCGAGTGTCGCGGCGGGTTGGTACGGAAGATGATCCTGTCGTTCGGCGATGGAATGGCCCCGAACGAAGACCAGCGATGTCGCGCCTCCTCGAGCGACGTTTTTTCCGGAGGCGGCACCTCCGCCGGAAGTGGAAGCGGCGCCGCCGATCGACAGCGTGGTCGATCTTTCGCTCTCCGAAAATCGATTCGAAGCGGCGCTCGATGCGGTCGCCAGCCCGAACGTCGATCGCGCGATCGCCACCCAAGTTGCGCTCGAAAAGCTCGGCCAAACTGCACGGCTCGACGGGATGCTTCGCGATGCTTTGGTGCGCGGCGTCGCTGATCCTCGAACCTCGAGCTCACGGGGCGCCGAAGGATTTCTCGGCAAACAACAAGCGCTCGCGGCCGCGCATGTTTTGCTGGCGATGAGCGATGCGGACTATCAGCGCGTGAAGAACCTGGTCGAAAGTACAGGCTCACCGGCGGAGCGGGCGTTGATCTTGAAAGCGGTCGCGGCGAAGAATGATCCTTCGGACATCGAGGTGTTTGCGGGAAAGATCGCCGGCGTCGATCGTGAAACTCTCGCGGAAGCGACGTCGCCGCTCGATCTCGACGGCGATCGAGATCCCGAAAGCCACCGCCAGACGTACGAAACTTCCTGCGCGCCGGCGAGCTCGCAGCTGGTGCGGGCGGAAGCGGATCCGATCTATGCGCTCGCGTTGAAGAACGGAGATCGCGGCGCGGCGGAACAAAAGCAGGTTTTGGAACAAACGCGGAGCTTCGGCGCGGTCGTCGAGACCGGCGTGGCGGTGACCCGCGAAGATGCCGCGCGCGTGACGGAGATGGCCGGTGCGCTCTTGGCGGCGGCGCGGGCGGGAGTCACCTCGAAAAGGGAGGATGCAGCGCTGCGAAAACATGCGACCGGCGGACGGCTCGACGCTCCGGAGCGCGCAGACTTTCAAGCGGGACTTCGGAAACTACGCGAAGTTACGGGCGGATTTCCGAGCGATCGTGAGCTGAGCGCGATCCGCGGTGCGCGAGGTTTGATCGGCGAAGGAATGCGCGCCGAGCCCGCGCTCGAGGAGATCGCTACGCCGGCCACGGGGCTTGCGTACCGGGAGCACGCGTTTGCTCGCGGAAGCGCCGAGGCGATCGAGGCCCGTTTGCGCGATGGTCAAGACGTGACCATCGCCATCGCTGGGCGTGCGACGAACGACGCTCATTTTTTGGTGATGAGCGACGTCCGCGGGTCCGGCGGGAACGCGGATTATCTGGTCAGCGACACGGTCAGCGGAAAGACGGAATGGGTGCGCGCGCGCGACCTGGCCAACGGATCATTTCCCGGAAAGCAGCTGGATCTCCCGAACTTCGATCGCATCAGTAGCTGGTATCGCGAGCGCTGAGCTTGGAGGAGGTTTCGACCAGCTCCACCACACGTGAGCGGAAGTCGTCGCGGTGCTTTTTGTCGGCGAGGTTCTTTGCCTCCACGGCTAAGATCCGGAGCTGAAAAGCGACCCGTTCGCGCAGCTCGGCGCAATTTGCGTCTGCGTTCTTCGCGCCGTGTTCCAGACATAAGGCGAGCGCCAAAAGATGTCGTCCGAGCGTCAAGACGTCGGCGCCCTGGTCATTTGCATCGGCGAGCACCAAATCTCGGTAGCGGGCGGCGTTGTCCACGTTCACGTAGAGAGCAAACGCCGGTCCAACGCGAAACAGGCGCGGAATGGGGCACTACGACCGTGAACTGCTTCCGAACGCGACGCACATGTGCACAACGCACACGCAGCTTGGACAATGTCGGGCCGTTTCACAGGCGACGGGCGCGGCTCGCCTCGCCGGAAGCGATGGAGTAAACGACGCACCTTGCGGGAACGAGAGGACGAGAAGAAGGAGCTGATCGCCGGGCGCATCCTCGAGCGTATGCCGCTCGGTTGTCTGATCTCCGACGCGAGCTTTCGTTTCCTCGACTGGAATCCGGAAGCCGAGCGGATCTTCGGTTTTTCTCGAACCGAAGCGCTCGGACGACACTACTTCGAGCTGATCGTCCCGCCGCGCCAACAAGGTGTGATCAACGCGTTGTTCGAACGCTTCGTGCACGGCGAGATGGACGTTCGCGAGGTCGGTCTGAACGCCACCAAAAGCGGCGAGCTGATCCAGTGCGAGTGGCACAACACGCCGCTGTTCGACGAGAACGGTGTGTTCGAAGGTCTGGTCGCGTTGGTGCGCGACATCAGCGTGCAGCACCTCGCGGAAGAGGCGCTGCGCGACAACGAAGCTTTTCTCCGCCAGGCGCAAGAAGTCGCGCAGGTTGGAAGTTGGGTCTCGGGGATCGGAAAGAACGATCGGCTACGTTGGTCCAAAGAGGTCTTCCGCATCTTCAAAGTGCCCGAAGCAGACTTCGACGGACGGGTGAAGTTTTTCTTCGATCACGTGCACCCGGACGATCGGACAGCTGTACTTGAGGCCACTCGGGCCGCGGTCGAAGACGGTGCGCTCTACGACTTCGATCACCGGATCATACGTCCCGACGGCGCTGTGCGCTGGGTGCGCGAACGCGCGACGGTCTATCACGGGCCCGATGGCAAGCCGGATCGCCTCCTCGGGATCGTCCAAGACATCACCGAACGAAAGGCCGCCGAAGAACGCCTGCGCGAGGCGCTGAAGCTGGAAGCGATCGGTCGCCTCGCCGGTACTGTGGCCAACGACTTTGCGAACTTGATGACCGTAGTGTCCGGGAACGCCGAGATTCTCCGCCAAGGGATCGAGGCCGGCGAGCCACGCGAGCTGATCGAAGACATCATCCTGGCCGCGCAACGTGCGGCGGCGCTCGGAAAAGAGCTGCTCTCCTTCGGTCGCGGGCAGCTGCTTCGTTTCTCCGTGTTCGATCTGAACACCGTGCTTTTGGAGATGAAGCCGAGGTTACGCCGTTTGACCCGCAATGCTCAGCTGGAGCTCGCGCTCGCCGAATCGCTCGGCGCCGTACGTGCGGACGACTGTCTCATGGAACAGGTGATCGTGGAGCTAGTCTCCAATGCGTGGGCCGCGATGCCGAGCGGTGGCTCGATCCTCATCGAGACGAGGAACGTCGAGGTCGATCGCGAGATGGCAAAAAATCATCTCGGTATGGAGCCCGGGCCGCACGTCTTGCTGGCTGTGAGCGACACCGGCCCCGGCATGGATGAAGAGACGCGACTCCGCATCTTCGAGCCGTTCTTCAGCATCCGCAAAGGCAGCCCGACGCCGGGACTCGCGCCGGCATATGGTGTCGTGCGGCAGAGCGGCGGGACGATCTGGGTGTACAGCGAGCTCGGGCACGGCACGGTGTTCAAGATCTATCTTCCACGCGTCGACGCGAAGATCTCCCGCGTCCCGCGATCCACGATCACGCACGGCGGCGAGACGATCCTTCTCGTTGAAGACGATCCCACGGCGCGAAGAATGGCCGCGTTGATCCTCGAAAGTTGCGGGTACTTTGTTCTCGAAGCCGGCGATGGTTTGGAGGCCGAAGCCGTCGCCGCAGCTTTCGACGGAACAATCGAGCTCTTGCTCTCGGATCTGATCATGCCGAAGCGAAACGGGGTCGAGTTGGCTGAAAAGATGCGAGCTGTCCGCAAGGACATACGTGTGTTGTTCATGTCCGGCTTTACCGAGAGATTCACGCAGCTCGGCGGACGGGTTTACGGCGAGCTGATCGAGAAGCCGTTCACGCGTGCGGCGCTTTTGGAAAAAGTGCGCGCCTCGCTCCATCAGGGAGCGGGCGCGACGGCTTCCAGCGGAACGTGAGCACCACCCGCGCGTCCGCCGAAAGAAGCGGTCGAAACCCACGACATGATCGGCTTCGGCGCCGGCGCGGACCGCGTGAAGACGGCCTCCGCGGCCTGTGTGTAGCGATCGATGATGAAGCGCGCAAAATAGGCGCCCGCTTTGGCGTTCGCGCGGTGCGGGCGCCCCGTGTAACCGGGGAAGGGACGAAGCAGATACCAGCCGAGGCCGAGCGCGCCGAAGTTGAGCTCTCGCGCGAGCTCTTGGGCGCCGAAGGTCTTCGCGAGGCGTGAAGCGAACGCGAGGCGCGCATCTTTGCCGAACGCAGGGCAGGGCGGAATTTTCGCGAGCTCCCGGCTCACGTGTTCCGGGCCGTAGTGCAGCAGCACCGAGGTTTCGAAATATCCGCCGTGGAAGTCGAGCGCCATGCCGCGGATCATCGCTTCACGTTCAACCGGATCTTCGATGTCCACGTACGCCGGCGCAACCTGATCCCACCACGCCGGTTTTTCGCCCGAATCATCGGGGATAAAATCGAGCAGTGTCCGAAGGATCAGGTGAAGCGGCGCGAGCGCTTGGACGCCGCGTTTTTGGAGACAACGGACGCCGGCTTCGAGCGCGAGGTTGTGAAGCGGCGCGCCGTGGAAGGTCATCAGGATGACTCGTTTGGCACCGAGATCAGCGAGCGCGGCAGGCATCGACCACGACATCTCGCACGACGGAATAAGGCACCGCGCGTGTGCCCGGACCGGGACACGGCTCGACGCCCATCTCGATGTTCGTCGCGACGAGGAGCGGCCACTTTGGATGGGATTCGGCGAGGCGCGCGTGCAGCTCTTTGGTGAGGCCTTCACTGATCAACGCGTCGCAGTGAAGCGGAAGATGCGGCCCATGATATTCGACGGGATTCACCGCGAGAAACACCGGCGCGCCCGTCTCGAGCAGTGCGCGCGCGGTGTGGTGCGGGACGTCGAAGATGGAGATCATAAAGCCTCGTCGGGCAGCTCCATCAAAGCCAAGGTCGATGCTTCGACGAGCTTGCGTTGCAGCGTGAGGTTCGGGAGCACCTCGGTCGCGAAGAAACGCGCGCTCGCCAGCTTGCCGCGATAAAAATCTTTGTCGTCGCCGACCGCGTTCGGGAGCTTTTGTTCGGCGATGTTCGCTTGGCGGAGCAGGAGCCAACCGATCACCAGCTCCGCAGACGCGAAGAGGATCCGATTGCCCTGCAGGCCCGCGTGATAGTGCGACTCGCTGATCTTGGGGATCATCGCGCCGAACATTCCTTCGACGTCGCCCATGGCGCGTGTCACCGCGTTCTTCTCGATCTGCAGCGCGGGTGAGGTGGTCGCTTCGAGCGTCGCCCGGATCTGGGAGAACAACGCGCGCAGAGTCTCGCCGCCGTCGCGCACCACTTTGCGGAAGAAGAAGTCGAGCGCCTGGATGTGTGTTGTCCCTTCGTACAGGGTATCGATCTTCTGGTCGCGGATATATTGCTCGATCGGAAAGTCTTGGCAGTAACCGGAGCCGCCGAAACATTGGAGCGAGACGCTCAAGAGCTCGTACGCTTTCTCCGAGTTGTAACCTTTGATCAGCGGCAACAAGAGATCGTTCAAACGATCCAGATCGTGCGACGCGGTGCTTCCGTGTCCACCGGCGAGCTCGACCTGATCTTGGATCGAGGTCGCGAAAAGGCAGAGCGCGCGCATCCCTTCGGCGTGGGACTTCTGCTGCATCAACATGCGGCGCACGTCGGGGTGACGGATGATCGGAACGCGCGGTGCTGTCTTGTCGGACGCGCGCAACATGTCCGCGCCCTGCACACGATCTTTCGCGTAAGCGAGCGCGTTGTAATAGGCGCTCGAGAGCTGCGACATCGACTTCACGCCGATGGCCATGCGCGCGTGTTCGATGACGTGGAACATTTGGCGGATGCCGTCGTGCACGTTTCCGACGAGCAAACCACGCGCGGGGATCTGGTCGCCGTAGGTCATCTCGCAGGTCGCCGAGGCTTTGATGCCCATCTTCTTTTCGAGCGCAGAACAGAAGATGCCGTTGCGCTCGCCCATGTTGCCGTCTTCATCGACCCAGAACTTGGGGACGATGAACATCGACAGGCCTTTGGTGCCCGCGCCGGCGCCTTCGGGACGCGCGAGGACGAGGTGCAAGATGTTCTCGGTCGCGTCGAACTCACCGTTGGTGATGAACCGTTTCACACCTTCGATCTCGTAGAGATCGTCTTTGATGTGCCGTGCTTTGGCGCGCGCGGCGCCGACGTCGCTGCCGGCTTCGGGCTCGGTGAGCACCATGGCGCCGCCCCAATGTTTCTCGAGCGCGGGAGCGACGAAACGTTTTTTCTGCGCCTCGGTGCCGAGGCGATCGATCGTCTTCGCGATCTGCGTGCCGAACAAATAGAAGGCGACGGATGCATGCGCGCCGACGGTCGCTTCGAACGCGCTCCACACCACGCTCGGCGGTGCGCCGTAACCTTCGCGTTTTTCGCCCAGGTCGATCTTGTGCCAGCCTTGTTCGTAGAAGGCGCTCATCGCGCGCTTCATACCTTCGGGCAGGCGAACTTCTTGATCGCTGTCGAGCTTGATACCGAGGCGATCCGCTTCCGCGTAGCTCGGCGCGAGCTCGTTCTTCGCGAATTGCGTGTACGCGGTGAGGACTTCGCGCGCCGTCTCTTCGTCCATCGACGCGAACGGTCCTTTGCCGAGCGTCGTTTTGCCGATCTCGTAGACTTCGAAGAGGTTGAAGAAGACGTCGCGGAGGTTGCTCTGGTAGTGGTGCGTGCTGCTCATCTGTCGCGCCGGAAAGTTATCCGGCGCGACAGGTCGTCCGCTACCAGCCGATCGTCGAAGCCATGCCGAATTGATACTGGCGGCGGAAATCGTTTCCGCTGAGCAGCAGATCCCGGAGGGCGAAAAGGTAGCTCAGCCCGCCGAAGCCGAAATTGCCCGCGCCGCCGCCAAAACCGCCGAAGATCTGCGAGAACAGGTCGCGCAGGTCGGTGCGGAACTGCTGTTGGTGGTGATTTTGGTGGATCTGGCCCGCGTTGTTCACGGCGGCATTCACACCGAGCTGCGGGTTGCCGAATGTTTGGCCGAGATTGCCGTAGATCTTCGCCTGGCGATCGTTGAGCTCGCTCCGCAGTTGGTTCCCCCAAGCACGTGAGCCGAACGCTGGGCGCAGGCTTGGGTCGAGGCCGACGTTCTTTTGCGTGGCGTCGACGGTTTGTTCGTACCGGTTCTGCGCAGCGTCGAAGGTCGCGCCGGTGACCACGCCGTCGATCTTTTGGTTCCGCTCGCGAACCCACTGCACGTTGTTTTGATCGCCGCGCAGATGGAAGGAGTCGCGGTTCGGATCGGAGGCGAGGTGCTGCGCCCGCCACTCGTATCCGTCGTGCGTGGTCGCCGAGAGCTTCGGATTGGTGTTCACGTCGCTGACGGAGATGCGGTCCGCGCCGTTGACGATGTCGAGGCCCACCGTCACCGATTGCCCGGTGTCCGCCGAAGTCCGCGCGAAGATGCGCGTGCCGTCGCCGAGCACGAAGTCGCTCGACTTCGTGAAGTCCCAGTTGGTGCCGTCTTTTTCAGCGACGTGCGGATCGCCCCAGATACGCGTATGCGCTTTGTCGCCGTGGTTCTGTCCGGGAGCGTAGATGCTCCAGTTCGTGTTGCCTTCGGGGACGATGCGGTAGCCGCCCGCGGTGCTCACGGTGTTCGCCGGCCAACCTTCGGGATTCGTCGTCAGGCCTCGGCCCGCCGGCGCGCCCGCGAGGTCGATCGATGGTTGCGGAATGCAACCAATGTTCGGGAGCGTCGGTGCCGTGGGCAGCGTGATCGGACGCGGCCTGTGACCGAAACAATCGCGATCGCGGATCGGCAGGCTCGTCTGATTTGGCGCGACTGCGTTGTTCGGCGCGACTGCATTGTTCGGCGCGACTGCATTGTTCGGCGCGACTGCATTGTTCGGCAGAGCGGTCGTGGCGATCGGTGCCGTTGTGTTGGCCGGAACGGCAGTATTCGCCGGAGCCGCGGGGTCCGCAGCAGGCGCAGGTGTTTTATTGGGCGCGGGATCCGCGGCCGCAGGGTTGTGTTGTTGAGTGGTGAGCGCGGCATTCGGCGCCGCCGTCGTTGTCATTCCCATCGCAGACCTCCTGGTCAAATCGAGTCGAGCATCCTGCTCAACGCCGCCGGGCATCCTACCGAGCGGCCGATGAGCTTATCGGTCGCCGCGGATCGCGGTTGCGGGAATTTTTTAACGATATCAATGAGGTAGGAGAAGGTGAGGGGCGCCCTTACCAGGCGCCCCTCGAGATCGCTGAGGAAATTAGAAATCCATGCGCACGCGATACGCGGTGATCGTCGCGTCGTCGGCGTACTCGTGGATACGGAGCCAGTACTGGCCCGCCGCCAAGTTGATCGGCGTCATGACCGGGGTCTCAAACAGACCATCGATCCACGAGCAGGCCCCGGCGCCGTCGTCATCATCGTACGCGACGACGTCGCCGCCGACGGTCGTCGTGGTGAGGCTTACAGGAGTGGCCGAATTGTACAGCCAGATCTGCGTGTCGCCACCGCACGTGTTCAAGTTGCCGGCGGTCAGATGCGTCCCGATGAACGCGGTCGTCGCGGCGGACAAGGTGAACGTGTACCAGTCGTTGTCCGCGAGCGGCGTGATCGCCGCGCCGCCGATGTCGAAGATCGCGCCGGGAGCAAACGTTCCGAGCGACTGCGCCGCGGTACCCGAGTTGTTCGGCTCCGCTTCGTTGATCACGACGCCGTCGATGGTGCAGGTCGCGCTGCAGCCGTCGCCGCTCGTGACGTTGCCGTCGTCGCACGCCTCCGTCCCTTCCTGAATTCCGTTTCCGCAGACGTTCGCGTTCACACCGCTGACGACCAACGCATAAGCCGCGATCTCGTCGTTCAGATCGTACTCCTCGATCGAGAGGAAATACGTACCCACAGTGAGCAAAGCCTCGTCGTACCCCGCGAAATCGATCCGCGAGCAGGTCGTGAAGCCAACGTCGTCGCTGACCGCGATCTCGGTCATCGTCGAGTCGTACAACCGCATCACCGTGTCGCCACCCGTGCAGCTCGGAGCTGTCGGGATGAACGTCGCGGCCGTGAGGTATACGTCGGCAGTGACAGTCAGCTGATAAACATCAACCTGCGAGGCCGGGACGATCGCGTTGTTGAACGTGATCGCCGTGGCGCTCGGCAGCGTTGCCGTGCCCACCGGCTCGAACGCGCAGACGCTGTTGCAGCCGTCGCCGTTCGCAACGTTGCCGTCGTCGCACGCTTCGCCGTCGTTCGTCTCGACGAGGCTGTTGCCGCACGCCGGATCGGCGATCGTCACCGATACATCGACCGAGCCCGTGCCTACGCCCGTCTCGTTGAAGACGAGGATGAAGTACGTGCCGACCTCCAGGTCGCGCGCGAAGTCGTCGAGCGTCGGGATGATCGCTGCGCAATCACCCGCGGTGCCCGTCGGTCCGCCGTCGAACACTTCGCCCAGCAGCTCGAGATCTGCGTTGCCGAACTGCACCACCGTATCGATGGTGTTGCAGGTCGTCGCGCCCGGCGAATCCGCCGCCACGGCCGCGATCGACTGACCCGGCGTGGTGATCTCCACCTGAATGAGCGAGAACGAGGTCGCCGTTCCGAGGTTCACCGTCGCGACGCCGCTCGGGGGAACGATCACGGTCGGGTTGATCTCGAACTCGCAGGTCGCACTGCAGCCGTCACCGGCCGCCGTGTTTCCGTCTTCGCACTCTTCCGTCACGTCGAAGATCTCGTTGCCGCACGCGGGCGCGATGATCCGGACGTGGAGGAAGTAGGCCGGCGCAATGGCGTTCGCATCGAGCTCGCCGACGCGGATGTAATACGTTCCCGCATCCATGTCGTAGGCGTCGATGTCCGTGCTCGGCCAAATGCGACCGCAGTTGCCGTTCGCACCGCCGGTGCTGTTTGTCCCGAGCACCGTCGTTCCGTTCGTACCGAGCAGCTGAAGCTGACCGCGCGGCTCCGGATTCGCCGCGCAGCTGTCGAAGCTGTTCACGGTGACCGAAACATCGAGGTGGAAGCCTTGCGGAACGGTGACTGCGTAGAAGTCGAAGTCCGTCGCCGGATCCAACGAGCCTTGGTACACGATGTCCGTGGTCGCCGTGAGGACGCCCGCGCCGTTGAACGTGTTGTTGCCGCCTGCCTCGTCTTCATTGAGGCCCTCGAAGGAACACGTCGCGCTGCAGCCGTCGCCGTTCGTTCCGTTCGAATCGTCGCAGGTCTCGCCCGCTTCGAGCACGCCGTTGCCACAGCCGACACCGAGCAAGGTGACGTTCAGCGTGTACGCCGAGATCGTTCCGTTGTTCAGATAGTCTTCGACCGAGACGTAGTAGGTGCCCGCCTGGACATGCGCGAAAGCGTCGGTGGCCGGGTTGATGAGCGAGCAGCTTCCAACGCCGTCCTCGTCATCCTCTCCGAGCTGGACGAACGCCGAGTCGAGAAGACGGATCACCGTGTCCGAGCCGCAGTTCGGCGATGCCGGCGCGAAGGTCTCCGCGCGAACATAACCTTCTGCGAGCATCGTGATCTGGATGTAATCCACTTCGCCGACGACGCCGATCGATCCGGCCACGGGTGTCTCCACCAGGCCCGGTCCGGTCAACGTTTGTAGCGGTTCGATCTGACAAGTCGCGCTGCAGCCATCGCCGCCGACCGCGTTGCCGTCGTCGCATTGTTCCGCCACCGTCGCGCGCGTTTCGCGGAGACGATTGCCGCAAGCCGCCGCCGAAACGAGGACGTTGAGCGTGTACGGCCCAACCTCGTCCGGATCCGGGAGACCGTCGCTGTCATAGTGCTCGACCAAGATGTAGTAGGTACCGGCCGCGAGATCGCGCGCCGCACCCACCGCCGCCGGATCGATCAACGAGCACGAGCCGATGCCGCCGTCGTCATTCGACGCGAGCACGGTCGTTCCGTCGCTACCGATCAAAGAGATGATCGTGTCCGCATCGCAGTCGCCTGCGCCATTGCTGGTCTCCGCGCGCACGCTGCCGCCCGCCGAAACGATCACCGAATAAAGATCGATGTCGCCCGCCGGATCGATCGCGCCGTTCGCCGGACCACCGTCGCCGACGAGCGGAACCGCCGTCGAGGAGGTGTTGTTCGGCTCCGTCTCGATCACCAAAACTGAAACGCGCGCGCTCTGATTCGCCGTGCCCGCCGCGCTCGTCGCAACGAGCTCGAACGTCGTGGCGACGGAGATGCTGAGCGAGAACGAGCCCTGAAGCGCGCCCGCGGTCGTGCCCGTATCGACCGGCGTGAAGCCGGGCGCCGGAACGCCGTTCGCGAAGAGCTCGAGGTGGCTGGTGTTCGACACATCCCAGGTGACGACCGCGGTGGTCGACGAGCCTGAGAACGCATTCGGCGAAACGGTGAAGCTATTGATCACCGGATTGTCGTGCGCCACGACGAAGATCGTCGAGGTGTTGCCGCCCGAGGCGTTGGTCGCTTCGAGGACGAAGGTCGTCGAGGTGGTCACCAGCGTCTCGAGCAGACCGGTGTCGAGGTTCGTCGTGGTGTCGACCTCGACGGTCGCACCGCGAAGGATGCGCACTTGATCCGCACCGCGCGTCTCCCACTGGAGGCGCGTGGTGTTGTTTGCTCCGACCGGATTCGGCGAAGCGGTGAACGAGAGGATCGCCGGCGCGCTCGGATTGAGCGTCACGATCTGCGTGTCGGTCGCGTTGCCGGCCGGATTGATCGCGGTCAGCGTGTACGTCGTATCGACGAAGGGACGAACCTCGAACGTTCCGGTGAGCGCCGCGTTGGTGTGAACCACGGTCGTTCCATCGGAGATCTCGATGCCGCCTGGAGCGTTGGTCACGCTCCACGAGAGGGTCGAGAATTGTCCGAGGTCGATCGAGGACGGGCTCGCCGAGAAGTCGGTGATCTGCGCGCCTTGCGGAGCGTTCACCGTTACGGTGACCACGGCAGTGTCTTCGTTGCCGGCGTCATCGCTCGCGGTGATGGTGTACTCCTCGGTCGCGGTCGGCGTGACCGAGAGGCTACCCGTCGGAACCGCGCCGTTCGGGAGGACGTTGCCGCTGATGCTTCCGCTGATCGACACGTTCGACGAGTTACGGACGTTCCAGGTCAGGTCCGACGACTCGCCGGCATTGATCGAGCCCGGCGTCGCGAGGAAGGTGAGCACTTGCGGCCCGTTCACCGTGATCTGCACGGCGTCGGTGACCTCGGTTCCATCCGCACCCTTCATCACCAAAGTGATCGTGCGGCTGACGCGAAGGTCTTCGAGCGTGAACGTTCCCTCGGCGAGCATCTCTGCGTCGATCGCATCGAGCAACACGGTGTTGCCTTCGCGGATCATGCCGGAGGTGGCGTTCATCGTTTCCCAAGACAGCGTTGACGAGGAGCCGACGTCGACTGTCGTCGGGTTCGCTGTGAAAGAGGTGATCACTGCGCGGTTCGCGTTGTTGACCGTGACGGTCAAATTACGCGTCGACGTGTCGCTTCCATTGGAAGCAGTGAGCACGAAGACCGTGTTCGCGTTGAGCGCGGGCGTGGTGACCATGCCCGAGAGAGTGGCGGAGGCGGGAAGCACGTTGGCTCCGCCCATGATGTCGATGCGAACACTGGTCGCATTCGTGACGGTGTACTTGAGGACAGTGGTCTGTCCTGCTTCGACGGTATCCGGATCGGCGCTGAATGCGCTGATCGTCGGCTTCGTCGTGACGGGCGGATCCGGATCATCACCGCAGTGGAGCGCGGTGGCCGAAGCCATAAGCGCGATCATCGAACGAGAGATCGCGAGCTGTTTACGAGACAAAATCATCAGATATCCTCCCCGAGGCGGTTGGAGTTGTAGAGCAGGGGCGAGCGGTAAACCAGGCTATCGGAGATGACAAGCGCTTCGTGCGTGCGGAACAGTTTCCGTGTCGATATACCGTCGCCCTGATGCGTGCCCTCCTCGATGCCTTCGATCGAATTTGGACACGTATCTTTTCTACGCCGATCCACCTCGATTCGGCGCTCGCAAAAGAGCCCCTCGAATTTCGCGGCGATTTGGCCCGGATTCTTCCGCAAATTCTGCGCACGCCGGTTTCTTTGGCGCAGCGCTTCCAGGTGCGAATCCGGCGCGGAGACCCGTGGTCGCTCAACATGTCAGAAATGTCAGCTTGGGCTCCCGCGCGCGCGCTGGCGCGAGCAATGGTCGCAAAGGAGCCGGAGATTCTCGGGCAGCTCGAAGATTTTCCACCGGCCTGGACCGCCGAATGGCGGCGCGATTTTGGGGAAGAACGCGCGCGGCAGCTCGCCACGATCCTCGCTTCGCGGCCGCCGATCTCGATTCGGGCATCGCGCGCTCGAGGTCGCGATGCGGTCCGCGCGCTGATCGGGTCGCGTACCAACATCGCGGTCGAGGCGTCGAACGCGGCTCCGTTCGGGTTGCGCCTCGACTCCTTTTTTCGGCTTACACCGCTGCTCGACGCCGAGCCCGGCGCCTTCGAGATCCAGGATGAGGGCTCGCAGGTGCTCGCTTCTTTCGCGCTCCATCCCGAGCTCTTTGCGCCGCTGCTCTCGGGTGAGCCCGGTGCGGCTTTCGCGCGGGATGGAGCACCTTCTTTGCCTCGGCTCCCTTCGCTGACGGTGATCGACGCGTGTGCGGGCGCGGGCGGAAAGACGCTGGCGATCGCCGATGCGCTCGCGGGCGGCGGTCGAGTCTTCGCATACGACGTCTTCGATCGAAAGTTGCTCGAGCTGCGCAGGCGAATGAAACGCGCGGGCCTCACCAACGTGAAGACACAATTGTTGAAGGACGGTGAAGAGCGCGCGCTCGCGGAGGCACACGCAGGGACCGCCGACGTGGTGTTGATCGATGCGCCCTGTAGCGGCTGGGGAGTTTTGAAGCGCAACCCGGACGTGAAATGGCGGCAGGATGTGGCGGCGCAGGTACGGCTCGAAGCGCTCCAAGCCCGACTTTTGGACGCCTTCGTCCCTTTGTTGAAGAGCGGCGGACGCCTCGTGTATGGCGCGTGCACCTTTCGCCCCGCGGAGACGACTGCGCAGATCGACGCGTTCGCGCTCCGCCATCCTGAGCTTGTGCGCGCACACGGTGGATTCTTCGGACCGAGCCCCACCTCGGACGGATTCTTTATGCAGGCTATGGTCGCGCCGTGACGAGCGACGCGAAACGAACGATGTTCGTGCGCTCGCTGCGTGGAGAGCCTCCGCGCGAAGCTGCCGATCGCCTCGGCCTCGCGAGCGCGATCTTGGCGATCGCTTTTTTTGCTTCGTGGATCGCCGCGCCACCCGCCGCACAACCGCGCGGGATGTTTCCGATGCTCGATGTCGCGGCCGCGACGGCGATCGGCGGGTCGCTGTTGATGATTCTGCTGGCGCGCGTGCTCCAAGATCGCGTGCGCCTGCTCGGCGATCTCTACCTCGGTTACATCGTCCTTTATTGTTTCACCATCGCGCTGTCGGAGCAGTGGCTGCCCTGGCCAAAAGATCACGTGGTGCGCGGCGTGAGCTGGGTTTGTTTGGTGCTCTTTGCGCTGATGTTGCTCATCCCCTGGAGCCCGAAAAAGGCGCTCTTCGCTTCTTTTCTCGGCGCCTCGACCGGCCCGCTCGCGCTGTTCATCGCGGTGCAAAAAGGAAATCCGGTGCCTGAGCTTTCGGTGATGGCTGGCCTGTTTTTGCCGTCTTATCTCGCGGTCGGGCTCTCGTGGTTGTTTGCGCGGATCGCCCGCGATGTCGGTCCGGACGGCGCGCTTCGCGTGTTTGGGCCCTACGAGCTCGAGGCGCTGCTCGGCAAAGGAGGGATGGGAGAGGTATGGCGCGCGCGGCATCGGCTCCTCGCCCGTCGCGCGGCGATCAAGTTGGTGCGGCCCGACGCCGTCCACCTCGCGGGTGGCGAAGAGCCGCGCAAAATTCTGCGCCGCTTCGAGCGCGAAGCGAAAGCGACCTCGATGCTCGCGTCGCCCCATACCATTTCCATCTACGACTTCGGGATCCTCGACGACGGAACGTTTTATTACGCGATGGAGCTGCTCGACGGGCTCGATCTCGAGACCTTGATCGAGCGCTTCGGACCGATGCCGCCCGAACGCGTGGTGCACGTGCTCGAACAAGTCTGTCGTTCGTTGGAGGAGGCGCACGCGCGCGCGATGATCCATCGAGATATCAAACCGGCGAACGTTTATGTCTGCCGCATGGGTTTGCTCGCCGACGTGGTGAAGGTGCTGGACTTCGGTTTGGTGGTCTCCGACCCGGCGTCGTCGCAGCCGTTCACGCGCCTGACGAGCGAAGGTCTGACCAGCGGCACGCCGAGCTACATGGCGCCGGAGATCGCGGAGGGCGGTCGCGAGATCGACGGGCGCGCCGACCTTTATGCTCTCGGATGTGTCGCGTACTGGTTGCTCACGGGAACGCCGGTCTTCGACGGCAGCTCGCCGATGAAAATCCTGCTCGCGCACGTGCAGAGCTCGCCCGTGCCGCCCTCGGAGCGCTCGCCGAAGCCGATCCCATCCGACGTGGAGGAGCTGGTGTTGTCGCTCCTGAAAAAATCGCCCGACGATCGCCCACAAAACGCCCGCGAGTTGCGGCGGCGTTTGGAATCGTGCTCGCTCGCGAAGCAATGGACGGAAGAACGTGCGCTCGAGTGGTGGAACACGATCTCTCGAATGGAATCTATTCAAACGAACGCGACGTCGCAGGCCGAGCAGTAGTCGGCCAAGTTGCGGAAGGAGAGCTTTCCACCGCAGCGGGGGCAGACGGTGCGCCCCGCCTCGACCGGCACCGCTTCGAGCCCTTGTTTGTCGATGCGCAGCTTGAAGGTGCCGATGCGGATCTCGTCTTGGTGCGAAACGACCTGGGGTGTGTGAATTCGGCGTTGATTGACGAACACACCATTGTCGCTCTTCAGATCGACCAAGATGTGTTTGCCTTGTTTCTCGACGACCCGCGCGTGCAACTTGGAGACTGCACCATCGTCCAGGATGACATCGCTCTTGTCGCTCCGGCCGAGCGTCACCTCGCGCTTGATGAAGTGATGCGAGCGCTGTTTTCCATCTCGATCGATGACGACGATTCGCATCCGGCCTCCCTCGCGCGTCGAACATCTTAGAGCGCGTGTATCGAAGCTCGAAAGCACGCCGGGTGTGCCCGCTCGCACCTGGAATCGAACGTGCTGTGGAAAAACGCTTCAATTCGACCGAGGTGCAGTCCAGGATGCACCCTGCATGCGAAGACTGACCCTGTTGGCGTGCGCAACGATCTCTGTCGTTGCGTGTGCGTCGCAAAGTGTCGCGTCGGGGCCCACACCGGCGCAGAAGAAAAAACCACCCGTGCTGCTCCCGGTGCTCGGCGATCGCAGTCCCCGCGCCGAAGAAAAAGCGGTCACGCTCGATCCTCCGAAGAATGGTGAAGCGGTGGCGATCGTCGGTGCAACCCTGCTCCTTGGAAACGGCAGCCGCATCGAGAACGGCACGATCGTTCTCGACAAAGGAAAGATTGCGCTCGTCGGCGCGGCGGACAAAGTGAAAGCGCCCGCGAACGCCAAGGTGATCGAAGGTCGCGGCAAGTTCGTCACGCCCGGCGTGATCGACACGCACTCGCACATGGGCGTGTACGCATCGCCGAGCATCTTCGCGACCGCCGACGGCAACGAGATGACCGATCCCACCACGGCGTATGTCTTCAGCGAGCACGCGCTTTGGCCTCAAGATCCGGCGATCGAATGGGCCGTCGCAGGCGGCGTGACCATGGCGCAGATCCTCCCCGGCAGCGGCAACGTCATCGGAGGCCGCGCGGTGACCATCAAGCTTCGTCACGCAACCGAGGCGCGCGCGATGCGTGTCCCGGGCGCGCCGAACGGCTTGAAGATGGCCTGCGGCGAAAATCCGAAACGGGTGTACGGCACCACGAACCGCCAGCCGATGTCGCGTATGGGCAGCATCGCCAAGATGCGGCAGATGTTCATCAAAGCGCAGGAATACCGGCACGCGCAGCGCGGCTATCGCGCGGAGTGGGACGCGTGGAAGAAGAAGTACGACGAAGCGAAGACCAAAAAAGAGGACGCTGATGATCCGGGCAAGGAGCCGCGGGCGATCGATCGCGACCTGGGTCTCGAAACGCTCGCCGACGTGCTCGACGGAAAGATCAGAGTCCACATTCACTGCTATCGCGCGGACGAGATGCTCCTGATGATCGCGCTCTCCAAAGAGCTCGGCTTTCAGATCGCGTCGTTTCATCACGCGGTCGAGGCCTACAAAATTGCGCCCACGCTCGCGAAAGAGAACATCGCGGCTTCGGTTTGGTCCGACTGGTGGGGCTTCAAGCTCGAGGCTTGGGATTCCGTCGAAGAGAACGCGGCGATCCTTCAAGCGGCCGGTGCTTCGGCGATCATTCACTCGGACAGCGCGATCGGCATCCAGCGTTTGAATCAGGACGCGGCCAAAGCGCTCGCTGCGGGACGGCGTGCAGGTCTCAAGATCAGTGACGACGAAGCGATCGCGTGGTTCACGCGCAATCCTGCGCGCGCGCTCGGAGTGCTCGATAAAACAGGGACGCTCGAGGCAGGCAAGATGGCCGACGTCGTCATTTGGGACCGCTCGCCCTTGTCGGTCTACGCCGCCGCTCAGCAGGTCTTCATCGACGGCGAGCTGGTCTTCGACAAGACCACGGCGCGGAAGACGTGGAGCGATTTCAACGTTGGTTCGGAGATTGAAGAGGTGGAGCCGTGATCGTCTCATCGTTGTTCCTTTTGTTGGCTGCGCAGGATCTCGCGCTGGTCGGCGGCGACGTCTACACGGTGAGCGGGGCGATGTTGCCGCGCGCGACGGTGGTCATCCGCGGCGAACGTATTCTCGCGGTCGGCAAAGACATCCCGGTGCCCGCCTCGGCGAAGAAGATCGACTGCACCGGCAAGGTGATCACGCCCGGTTTGATCGAAGCCGAGTCGGCGATCGGCCTTCGTGAGATCGATCAGGAAGCGTCGACCGTCGACAGCTCGCCGAATTGGCCGGATCCGGTGCGCGCTGCCTTCAATGCGCTCGACGCGATCGATCTGCGCTCGCCCCTGGTCGCGGTCGCGCGCAGGCACGGTGTGACTTCGGCGATCGCTGCGCCGAACGGGGGTTTGATCTCGGGACGTTCGGCGTTCATCGATCTGGTGAATCCGAAGTCGAAGTACTTCGATCGAGCGGTCCGCGGGCCGGTGGCGATGCACGCGAGCTTTGGATATCGCGGTGCAGCGTTCGTCGGCGGATCGCGTGCGACGGCGATGATGCGCCTTCGCGAAGTCTTCGACGACGCGCGGATCTTCAAACGCAGCCGCGCCGCTTTCGAGAAAAACGCTCTCTATCGGATGTCGACGAGCCGGCTCGATCTGGTGGCGCTCGATGCCGTGCTGAGCGGCGAGCTCCGCTTTGTGGTCCAAGCCTCCCGCGCTTCGGACATTGTGGCGGTGCTCGAGCTGGCGAAGAGGGAGCGACTGAAGATCGCCATCATCGGCGCCGAGGAAGGGTGGCTGGTGACCAAGGAGCTGGCGGCGGCCAAGGTGCCGGTGATCGTCGAGCCGCTCTCGAACCTCCCGGATTCCTTCGAGGCGAAGAACGCACGGCTCGACAACGCGACTTTGATGGCGCGGGCGGGGGTCAAGGTGGCGATCTCCACGCGGTCGACCCATCTCGCGAGTAACCTTCGGTTTATGTTGGGAAATGCCGTTCGGGCCGGGCTCCCGCAGGAGCTGGCGCTTCGAGCCGCGACCCTGGTACCGGCCGAAATCTACGGCCTCGATAAGCAGTATGGGTCGCTCGAGGCCGGAAAGATTGCGAATGTGGTGATCTGGACCGGCGACCCCTTCGAGCCCTCGTCCTTCGCGGAGACCTCGATCATTCGGGGCGAAGCACAGCCTGTGGAGAGCCGGCAATCGAAGCTCGCCGAGCGGTACATCCAGCGCCACGGTCTTGTCCGCTGACCTTGGGCTTGTTCCGTAGGTTAGGGGCCAGTAAGAAGCGGTCTGATGGCCGCGAGCATCGAAGGCGTGTTCACCCGACGGCGCGCGACGCTCTCTTTCGGAGAGCTGCTGCCGCGGTACCTGCTCGTGGAAGGCGCGCTCGCAAAGAAGCGCGTGCTCGAGGTCGGTACGATCGATCCGCGATCGCTGCTTCGCATTCATGATGCGAAAGCGGTGCGCGTCGTCGGAACCGCGGAAGACGTCTCGCGCTTTCACCCGTCGATGTTCCGCGGGCGGCGGATCGAAGTGTTGCCCATGGAGCCCGGGCGCATCGACTTCGACGATCGTTCCTTCGATGTCGTGTTGGTCGTCGATCTCGCGGTGGAGCTCGCAGCGAGCCCTCGGTTTTTGGAAGAGCTGAAACGCGTGCTCGCACCCGGTGGGTTTGCGGCGATCGCGTATCAGTCGACGGGACGTTCTTTCGTCGAGCTCGTCGAAGACGAAGGACCTGGGTCTTTGCTCGAACCCTCGCGCCTCGAGGATGCGATTCGCGAGGCGCTTCCGAAGGCCCGCTTTTACCGGCAGATGCCGTTCATCGGCGTCGCGATCGAGCCCGATGATCAGGGCGCCGGAGAAGCAAGCCTCGCGCTCGAGCCGGCGCTCGCCGGCACCGCGCAGGATCCAAGTCACGTGATCGCGCTGTGGGGCGACTCGGCCCCCGTGCCCGAAGAGCGCACTTTGGTCGAGCTGCCGTTTCGTGAGCTCGAAGCGATCTCCGATGCGGCCCACGCGCGGGCCTCGCATGATCTGTCGCGCGCATTGCTGGCGTTGCGCGCTGCGAAAGTGGAGATCGCGCGGCGCGATCATTCGCTGCGGGAGATCGGCGCTCGACTTCCGCGCCTCAGGGCTTCGATCGAAGCGCGTGCCCATACGGCACCGAGCCCCACGGCTTTGCTCGGCGATGGTGATCGAGAGCTGCGCGGTTTGGTTCATCGCGTCGAAGAAGCGCGCGATGCGCTGCGCACGAAGCTCGATCGCCTGGAACAGGATCTCGAAGTCGAACGCGCGAAATCGCGCACGCTCGAGCAACGGATCGCTGAGCTGGAGAGCGCGGCGGTCGTCGAATTCGAATCCGCGCCGCCTGCGCAGCGGGTGTTGATCGACGATCTCGACAGCGGCATCCACGACACGCGGATCGAACCTTCGCCGACGCCGCTGGCGCGCGCCGAGAAGATGGTCGCCGAGTGGGAGAGCGAAGCGCACTCGCTCCGCGAACGTTCGGAGTATCACGAAGCCGAGGCCAGTGATCTTCGGGCCAGGGTCGATGAGCTCGAGGCGCAGCTGGCCGCGAGGACATCGAGCGCGCAGGCGGATCGCGCCAAGCTCGAAGAACAGGTGCAGGCGCTGCGTGCGCGCGACGCCGAACGCGATCAGGAGATGCTCCGCGGTAAGGAGAAGAACGATCGTCTCGCCTCCGATCTGGCGCGTGAGCGCATGGAGATGGATCGCGCCCGCCGCGTTGGAAGGAACGAGACCGACGCCGAGGTGCAGGAAGCGCAGCGCCGCGTGCTCCAGCTGGAGCGCACCACGAGCATGCAGGAGCAGCGGATCGACGAGCTCCGGCAAGAGCTGGAGAGCCAGCTTTTGGTACGGCACTCGCTCGGTTCGGACTATCGCGATGCCGAAGCGCGCATCGCGTACCTGACCCGAAAGCTCGAGGACCAATCGTTCGATTGGGCCGACCAAATGCGTGCGCTCGACGGGCGGCTGGCGGTGGTCACCGACGCGCTTTCGCGTTCGGACCAAGAACGGGAAGTGTTGCGTGCGCGCTCCGATGAGCTGGAGCGTGGGAGCGCTGAGCTGCAGCGACGGGCGGATCGTGCGGAGAATGCGCTGACTTCGATGCGCCTCGAGCAGCGCGCGAACGAGGAGCGGACGTCGGAGTCGATTCGCGAGCTCGACGGCGCTCGACAAGATTCGCATTCCAAAGCCGAGGAGCTGACCTGGTTGCGTCGTGCGCTCGGCGAACGCGACGTGGAGATCGCGCAGTTGCGTGCGGCGAAATTTTCGCTCGAGACCGACAAACGTGCGGTCGAGCTGGCGGCCGCGCACTTCGGGCAGGAGCTGCATCAACTTCGCATCAAAAATCAGGCGCTCACCTTCGAACGCGACACTTTGGCGACGACCTCGCGGATGTTGCTCGAAGAGCGGGATGCAGCGGCGATGATCGCGCGACGCACCATGGAGGCCGAGGAGCGCGCGTCGAGCGTGTCGCAGATCCTCGAAGGTGCGCAGGCAGCGATCGGTCGCTTGGAACACGAGCTCGCCGAGAGCAGGGATCGCGAACGCGCGGAACATGCGCGGGTTGCGCAGCTCGAAGGCGACCGGGCGAACCTCGCGGGCGAGCTCGATCGGGCGCGTTTGCTTCATCGCGAGGAGCAAAAGCGGTTGGAAAAAGCGGACCGCGACCGCGGCATCGCCGAGACACGCGTCAAAGAGCTCGATCAACGTTTGGCCGAGATGGGTCATCGGTTGCTCGAAAGTGATCGGATTCGCGGCGCGCAGGCGCACGCGACCGAGAGCTTGGAAGAGATGTTGCGCGAGGCGGCGCATGCGGCCGGTGCTGCGGAGCGCGAGGCGTATGCGTGGCAGGCTCGCGCGGCAGAGCTGCTCCGCGGGGCGGGCGAGGCCGAACAAGAGCGCGGTCGTGTGCTCGCGGATCGTGCGCGCGCCGAGGCGGCGCTCATCGAAGCGGGCGTGAAGCTGATCGAGGCGGACACCGATCGCGCGATGCTCAAGGCCGAGCTGGCGGAGCTCAGCAAACGTTCGATATCCACGGTGTCTTCGAGCGCGCTCGAAGCGGCGTTGCGCGAAAAGCAGGCTGTCGAACGTGCGCTCAGCCGGACGCTCGAAGAAGCGGCGCATCTTTCGACGCACGCGCGTGAGCTGGAAGCCGCGGCGCAGGCGCAGGCCGACGTCATCGGACGCGGTGAGCGCGAGCGGATGATGATCGAACGGCAACGGCGCGCAGCCGAGGACGCGCGCGAGGTGGCCGAAGAAGCGCGCCGCTATCTCGCGGCGGAAGTCCATGGGCTGCGGCAACAGGTGTCGTTGCTCGAAGCCGAACGCGCGGATTTGGCGCGGCTCCATGCGCTGCAGGAACAGGAACGTTTTGCGCTCGAGGGTGAGCTGCTCGCGGTTCGCGAAGAGACCGAGGTAGCCGCGCGCGACGATCTCCATCGAAGCGCCGAGCTCGACGCGCTCCGTTCGCAAGCGCTGGAGCTTTCTGCGGCGCTCGAGTCCGCGCGCGCTTCGATGATCGAAGCCCACGCTGAAGCGAGCACCTTGCGCTCGCGATTGGCATGGTTGGAGAGCGAACGTGCCGCGATCGGCGCCGGCGAGCGCGGAAAACGCGTCTTGCACCACCTGGCCGAAAGGACAGTGCGCGAGGATCTCGAGCTCGAGATCGCGCGGTTGCGTGCACGTTTGATCGAGGTCGCGCAGGCACAGCCGCCCGTCGACGTACCTGAGGTTCGCGAGGTGGTGGTGCGGCTGGAAGCGCCGCTGCCCGCCGGCGAGTTGGAAGACCATGCGCTCGCCAAGCTGCGGCTCGAACGCGAGCTGCACGCGGCGCGATCGAGCCTGATCGCGGAGCGCGAAAGAGTTGCCGAGCTCGCGGAGACGCTGGGAGCTCTCCGCACGACGCGCCCGGCGAAGGTTCATGTGGGCCGCTTCGATCTGGGACAGCAGGAGCGGGCCGAAGCTCTCGAGACGCGTTTGTTCCATGCGCGCGGAGATCTCGATGATCGAAACGTCGAGCATGCGCGGGCACGGGCTGCGGCGGAGCGCGTGCGGATCGAGCTGGAGTCGGAGGTCGCGCGTCTGGAACGTCAGCTCGAGGACGCCAGCATGGATGCGGCGGTCCTCGAAGATGAAGCCCGTTCGGTGAGTGAACGTTCGGCTGCGGCCGAAGCGCGGGTGGTGGTCGCGGAGACCGTCGCCCAGGTCTACGAGGAGCGGATCGCCGAAGCGGAGCGGCGCGCGCGCGGCTTGGAACAAGAGCTCGAACGCGAGCTGGCGCGGAGCGAGCACGCAGAGGCGTTGGCTGCAACGGCGCGGGAAAACGCAGCGCGCGCCAGCGATCTCGAGCGACTCGCGGAAGCGAGTCACGCGCGGGCGGAGCAGCTGGAACGAGCGCTCGAAGCGGCGAATCAACATGTGCGGGAGTTGGAACGTTCGCTCGAGAGCGCACAGGTTCGGTCGAACGCGCTCGATGGCGCGCGAGCGCGGGTCGCGGAGCTGGAACGTTTGCTCGAAGAAGCTCAGGTACGCACGGCGGCGCTCGAGGCGACGAAGGCGCGCGTGGGCGAGCTGGAACGATCGCTCGAACATGCGCAGCGGATCGCGGGGGAGCTCGATGGGGCACGGGCGCGGGCCGATCAGCTGGAGCGTTCCTTGGCGAACGCCGAAGCGCGCGCGAATGAGCTGGAAGGGACACGTTCGCGGGTCATCGAGCTGGAACGTTTGTTCGAGGAGAGCCTGGAAGCGCGGGCCGCGGAAGCGGAGGTGAGCCGCGCGCGTTTGGAAGCGCTCGATCATTCGCTCCATCAAGCTTCGGCGCGCGCCGAAGGCTTGGAGCGGCTCTTGGAAGGCGCGCATACGAGCGCCAAAGAGCTCGATGAGCTGCGTGCGTTGTTCCGCATGCGTGAGGAAGAGCTGGATCGCGCGCATGCCCGGGCGAACGAGCTCGAAAATCTGGTGGTGCAGGCGGATGGGCGCGCGGACGAGCTGTCGCGCCTGCTCGAAGGCACGGAGATGTTGGCGCGTGAGCTCGATGCGGCGCGGGATCGGTCGCGGGAGCTGGAACACGCGCTCGGGCAGACGCGCGCTGATGCGGAATCGTTCGCCGAAACCGCGCTGCGGCTCGAACAGCGGGTGTCGCTGCTCGATCAATCGCTCGATGAGCGGCAAGCGCGTGCGACGGAGCTGGAACGTGCGTTCTTGGAGATGCAGTCGCAGGTGTCCGAGATGTCGGCCCTTCTCGACGATCGCCGCGCGGAACAAGGCGAGCTCGTCCGCCAGCTCGATGAGACGCAAACGAAAGTGCGCGAGCTCGAATGGCAGCGCGACATGGCACTTCAACGCGCAGAAGGGCTTGAAGCGGAACGGGCTCGAGTCGTCGAGTTGGAGACTTCGCTCGAAACTTTGCGTGCGCATGCCGGCGCGGAGCTGCGCTCTTTGCGAGCCGTCCTCGAGACGACGGAGTCGCGCGTGCGTTCTGCGGAAATGGAGGCTCAGTCCGCCGAAGCTGCCACGCAGATGTTGCGCGCAAGTTATGCGGAGCTGGAAGCGCGGGAGCTCGCGCTCGAAGAAGAGCGCCAGTCGTTGCGCGCCGATCTCGAGGAAGTTTCGTTCCGTGCGCGAAATGCCGAGGAACAACTCCAAGCTGCGGAGGAACGGATCCGCGAGGCGGCGAAGATTGGGGCACCTGTACCTTCGGACGATCTGCGCCGGCTCGCCGCGCGGGCCAACGAAGCGGAGGATCGTGCGCAGCGCGCGGAGTCGCAAGCAGCTCAAACGCTGGCGCTCGCCGATCAAAATTCGCTTCGTGCCGCGACGGCCGAGGCGCGTGCGCTGAAGGGTGAGGAACAAGCAGATCGCGCGGATGCAGCGTTCAAGAAGACCGAGCTTCGAGCACGACAGGCCGAAGATCGCGCGACGCAGGCGGAAGCGGTCGCCCATCAAGCGGAGCAGCGCGCCCGTGATGCCGAAATGAAGCTGCGCACGTTGGATGCGCGTGCGACCGATGCGGAGGAACGTGCGGCGGACCTCCTGCGACTGAAGAGCGAGCTCGCCGACGCACAAGCGCGGATCAGTGAGCTGAGCGCGCGCGCGAGCTCGCCGCCGATGGGTAGTGGCGCGGCGTCGGCGTTGAAGGCACGTTGCGAGACGCTCGAGGCGGCTGTGTCTTATCGCGATGGGGAGCTTCGCCGGCTGAAACATCTCGGCGAAGAGAACGCGGGCCAGCTCGATCAAGCGCGCGCCGAGGTCGGTCGCAAAGTGACCGAGCTCCGCACGATGCAACACGGGCTCGAAGTGATGCGCCAAGATCTCGCGGCTGCGCGAACGGACGCAGAGGCGCTGCGCAACAAGCTCGCACGTCAGGGCGATGCGGACGTGCTCAAGGCCGAGCTGGATCGCCGGGAACACGAGATCGCGCGGTTGAACGCAGATACGACGGCGCGCACCACCGAGGTCGCTCGGCTCCGCACGCTCCTTCAGCGCGCGGAACAATCGCAGGTGCAGCTCGAGCGACGCTTGGTGGAGCTCGAGTCCTCGGTCGCCGAGGGAAACCACATGATCGAGCTGTTGAAGCGCGAGGTCGCTGAGAAATCGGAGCGCCTGCGCCGCCTCTCCGGAATCTCCGAGTAGACGCGGTAGCGAAAATCCCGGAAGCGCGAAGATTGACGCAGAGCGCTGCGGATGATCATGCTGTCTTCGCGCATGGGTTTCTCTGTCGCGCGAGCCTCGACGCCGCTCCTTCGTGTGTCGCGATTTGCCGCCGCGCAACCGATCTACACCAAGCTCGAGCACCTGCTGTTGACGGGCGGAATCTTTGATCGAGTCGCGGCCGCCCAGGTCGACTCGACCCGCGAGGAGATCGAGCAAAGCGGCACCGCGATCATCGCCGGGAGCGGGAGCACGTGTCTGGCATTCGCAGCGACTTTGTCCCGCGTGCGAGCGAAAGTGATCGCGGTGTGCCCTCGGGGAATGCTCGCCGAACACCGCCTCCTGTTGAAGATGCACCGGCTGGAGCTGGTCCTCTCGGAGGCGCCCCGCGGCATCCTCGGCGCTGCGGATCGCGCCCGCGAGCTGTCCGAGGAGACAGGTGGCACGCTTGTCTATAGTCCGTCTTTCGAACGGAATGTTTCCACCTTGTTCGCCGAGTCCACGGGGCGAGATCTCGGTTTGGGGTTGGGGAACATCGACCTCGGTCTCTCGAAGCAAGTGACGTTGGTCGTTCCTTTTGTTTCGGGCGCACTGATCCAAGGGACAGTATCCGCCCTGGCAGCCGCCGGCTTTCGCGCACGTGTCCTCGCGACCACCTCCGAATCCGCGTCTTCGCGCCAAGATGATCTCCACGTCGAAGAGACCGCGCCGCATCTGGACGATGTGGAGCGCGTCGTGGTGCCCGACGGAGAAGCGATGACGGCGCGCGCGGCCCTCGCAAGGAGCGAGGGCCTGCTTCTCGGCCTGTCCTCCGCCGGCGCGGCGCACGTGGCTCGGGCGCAGCAGGGCGTGACGATCGTGTTGGCCGTCGACGCCGGGGATCGCTACTTTTCGCTCGATCGGGAGGCTGCGGCACGTGAAGCCTCTCGCTGAAGCACGCGTGTTGTTGATCGGCGCGGGCGGGCTCGGTGTGCCGGCTCTGTATGCGCTCGCGGCGCGCGGAGTCCGGCAGGTAACGGTGCTCGATCCGGATCGCGTGGAGCTGTCGAACTTGCACCGCCAGGTGGCGTACCGGGAGCGCGACATCGGGCGCCCCAAAGCGGAAGCGATTGCGTTGTCTATGGCAGAGCGCTTCCCTGATCTTTCGATCAGGACGCACGCGCGTGCCTTCGCTGCGGATTGCCATGAGCTCGTGCGCCAGCACGACGTCGTGCTCGACGGCACGGACCACTTCGACACCAAGCTGGCCATCTCCGACGCCTGTGTCGATCGCGGCGTCCCGTACGTCTTTGCGGCGGTTGCCGGGTACGAAGGACAGGTGCTCGCCTGCCGGCCCGAGCGGTCTGCGTGCCTGCGCTGCTTCTTCGACGAAGCGCCGCCTCCGGGTGCTGCGCCGACGTGCGCAGAGCTCGGTATCCTCGGCCCCGTCGCCGGCATCGTCGCTGCGAAACAGGCGGAGATGGCGGTTCGTTTGCTCGCGGGTGATGCGAGCGCGCTCGATCGTTTGTGGCTGTACGACGGCGCGCGCGATCGTGAACGAACGATCGAGCTTCGCCGGGCAGCCGACTGCAAGGGTTGCGGCGCAAACAAAATACAGCGCGGTGCGAGCCTCTCTCTCGGCGAAGCAACGTCCGAGATCGAAGCACCGATCGTCGACCTCTCCGGACGTGTTTGTCCGGACACTTTCATTCTCACGCGACGTGCGCTCGACGAAATACCGGCGCAGGCCCGCGTCTGGATCCACCTGACCAGCGACGAGGCCGCGCGGAGCATTCCGCGAAGCGTGATCGCCGCCGGCCACAACGTTTTGGCGCAGATCAGCGACGGAAATCTCCATCGCGTATTGATCGAGCGCGGTTCACAGACCGAAAACATCGGAGAGCTCCCCATGGCCATCACAGTTCGAATCCCCACTCCACTTCGCAAATACACAGACAACAAAGAGAACGTCCTGGTGCAGGGCGCGACTGTTCGCGCCGTCATCGACGAGCTCGATAAAGCGCATCCCGGCATCAAAGATCGTCTCTGTGACGAGAAGGGTGCGCTGCGCCGTTTCGTGAACATTTATTATCGCGACGAAGACATTCGTTTCCTCGACAACATCGACACCAAGCTCGACGACGGCAGCGAGCTCACCGTCGTTCCCGCGATCGCAGGTGGTGCATGACCGATGCGCGCTACGCGCGGCAGATCGCCGTCCCCGGTGTGGGGAAGGGCGGTCAACACGCGGTCGCTCATGCCGAGGCTCGCGTCCTCGGAAGCGATCTCGCGGCTGAAGTCTGCGCGCTGTATCTCGCAGGCGCAGGCATCGGCACGCTGCACGTCGCGCGTGCGCTCAGCGATCGTTGTGTCTCGCTCAATTCGGCGATCGAAGTGATCGCCTCGGATGAACGAAACGTCGATGCGCTGGCGGTGGAAGTGTCGATCGGTGGGGCGCGTGCGCGTTTTGCACCTCCGCCGAGCGGCGACCAAGTTCGGGACGGTTCGTGTGCGGCACGTTGGGTGTTGGCGCGTATCCTGTCCAAAAGGACAGCAGTGTCATGAGCGCGGTTCTCCAGTCCCTCTCCGAAGCGGTCGGCAACACGCCCCTCGTTCGTTTGGAGACGCTCGATCGCGAGACGCCGGGCGTGGAGATCCACGCGAAGCTGGAGTACTTGAACCCCGGCGGCAGCGTGAAAGATCGGCCGGCGTTGGAGATGTTGCTCGACGCCGAAAAACGCGGCGCGCTCCGGCCCGGGATGTCGATCATCGATTCGACCAGCGGCAACACCGGCGTCGCGCTCGCCCTCTATGGAGCGGCGCGTGGCTACAAAGTCAGCTTGGTGATGCCGGAGAACGTTTCGCAGGTTCGCAAAGACATGTTGCGCGCGTTCGGGGCGCAGATCATTTTCAGCGATCCCATGGAGGGCTCGGATGGAGCGATTCGCCTGGTGCGCGAGCTCGTCGCCAAGGAGCCGAATCGGTACTTCTACACCGATCAATACAACAACGCGTCGAACCCCGGTGCCCACGGACGCACGACCGCTCCGGAGATCATCGCCGAAGTCGGCGAGCGGCTGACGCATTTCGTGGGCGGCATCGGTACGAGCGGCACCGTGATGGGGACCGGGCGCCGGCTGCGCGAGTATCGGCGCGAGATTCAGATCGTCGGCGTCGAACCGCAAGATCAGTTCCACGGCCTCGAAGGTTTGAAACACATCAAGACTTCGATCATTCCCGGCATCTATCGAGACGACGGTCTCGACCGCACCATCTTCATGGACACCGAGGTTGGCTGGGTGATGAGCGAGCGCTTGGCGCACGAGGAAGGCCTCTTGGTCGGGCATTCTGCTGGAGCGGCGGCTGCGGGCGCTTTGTTGATCGCTCGCGAGCTGATCGCGGAAAAGCGGACGGGCCTCATCGTGGCTATCCTGCCCGACCATGCTTCGAGGTACGTCGAGGTCCGCGTTCCGCCGTCTGTAGCTAGATGATCGACTTCGGTCCCTGCTACGGTCGGCCCCGTGCAGGTCTTCGACCTCGAGCTCCCGCAAAAGCTCATCGATGAAATCGCGCTCCATGCTGAGCGCGAATATCCGATCGAAGCGTGCGGCATCGGTCTCGGCCCGAACGACAGGCGCGAGCTCACACGCGTCGTCGCGATGAAGAACGTCCAAGACAAATATCACGCGCGCGATCCGATCGCGTTTCCGCGCGAGGGACGGGACGCGTTTCGTTTCGACGACCTTGAGCACATGCGTGTGCTCGATCGCGCGGCGAGCGAATCGCTCGAAGAGCTGGTCATCTATCATTCGCATTGCGACGCCGGCGCGTATTTCTCGCCCGAGGACCGCGCCATGGCGGTGCAAGACGGGATCGAGCTGATCCCCGGTGCGATCCACGTGGTTGTCTCCGTACGCCAAGGAAAGCGCGCGGACATGGCGGCGTTTCGCTTCGATGCGACGCGCAAAACTTTCGATGAAGCGCGGCTGCCGATCTTCGATGGACGCGACGTCGTCCCCGAGCTTTCGCTTCGGGCGATGGAGGGTCGCGAAGCCGCGCGTCCGATCCGTCCTGTCGGTGGCGCGATGCTCGCGCGGCGTGTGACGCATGGGGAGCGCGAGAAGCTGCACCAGCTCGCGGAGAAGGTTCAGGTCAGGCTCGACTCGCCGGTCGCCCTCCAAGATCTCCGTCGCTTCGAGCTCGGGCTGCTGTCGCCCTTGACCGGTTTTTCGCGCACCGTCGAAGTGCGTGCGATCGAACAGAGCGGGCGACTCCTCTCGGGAACGCCGTGGCGCACGCCGGTTACACTCGACATCATCGCGAAGAAGAGCGTGGTCCTGCCCGTGTCGGGTGCGCTGATCGAGCTCATCGATCCCGATGGGCGCGCGCGCGCGGCGATGGGTTTGACCGAAATCGCGCGGCTCGACAAAGAGACGGTTCGCCTCGCCGGGCCCGTGTACGTTTACGGCGGGGAGGACGGCACGACGGCGGCCGATCTGCGCGCCGATCTTTTGCGCCGCCAAGCGAAGAGGGTCCTCGCCGTGTGTCCGGCGCAGGAGGCCGAGTCGGGTGCGATTCCGATCGAGAGCTTCGACGTCGTCCTCCGTGCTTCGCCTCAGAACGAGAACGAGCTGCCGTTTCTGCTCGCTGGGAGGGACCCTTGGCTCGATGCGGTTTTGGCGCAGAACCAAGGCGCCACGCACATCTGGACCGAGAATGCGGCCCTTGCCCGGGCGATCGAGGAAACGCTGGCGATCGTTCCCTGGAGCCCTTCGCGCTAAGGCGTGCACTTCACGGCTCACATCTCGTAAGATGTCGCGATGGCGCTCGTTCGCATGCGCGTCGCATGTCGCGGACGAACCGAGCTCCACGAGATCTCCGGGCCCGATGTGGAGATCGGCCGAGATCCCAGCTGCCGGTTGAGCATCGACCACCCGAGCGTCGCTCCCCATCATGCGCGCGTGCTCGTGCGGCGAAATCGCATGATCCTCACCGATCTCGGCCAGGCGCGCACCGGCACCAGTCGGGACGGCGAACGCGTGCTCGCCCCGATCGCGCTCAACGACGGTGACACCTTCTTGCTCGGCGATGTTTCGTTTCGCGCGCGCTTGGTTTCGGAGGACGATCGCGGCTTCGCCGGGTGCACCATCGCTCGCGGCAAGATCGCGCGCGAGCTGGAGAGCTTCGATCCGCAAACACGGCGTTATGAGCTCGAGGTCGAAGGCCGTCGCGCAGAGCTCGCAGTCGTGGAGCCGAGCGTCTCCCGCGACCGTGCAGGGCGCTGGATGGAGCGCATGAACCGGAGCGCAGCGCTCGTTCCGCATCTCGCACCGTTGCTCGCCTGCGAGACGATCGAAGACCGCGCATCGATCATCGAAGCCGCACCCGGCGGGATCCGCGCCTCCACGCTGATCGAAGCGATCGAGGCAGGCATCGTCGGAGTACCAGTGGAAGCGATGATCGTCGTGCTCGCACATTTGGCCGACGCGGTGGCGGCGATCGGCAGTGCGATCGGCGCCCACGGCGCGGTCGATCCTGCGTTCGTGCAGCTCGGCCTCGATGGTTCGATCTCTCTTTTGCGTCCCGGCCCGCATCTCGATGAACGTTCCTTGAAAGATGAGCTGGTCGCTCCTGAACGGCGTTTCTTCTTCGAGGCGACACCGGCCGGCGATGCCTTCGCGCTCGGTAAAATAGGGGCCACGTTGCTCCGCCTCTCCGGCGAAAGCCCGGCACGTTTGCGCGCGATCTGCGCTTGGCTCGCGCATGCAGATGCCGAACGGCGTCCAAAAGATCTGCGCACGCTCTCCACCGAGCTGCGGAGCGCCGCGATGCGCGATGGTTTGGATCCCACCTACGGCCACGTTGCGCGTGCCGTTCGTGCGATCGCTCCCGGTCGAACGAAAGCCCTGGCGGTCGTCGCCGCGTGGTAAAGAGCAGGCGAGGCTGAGATGATTGAGGTTGGCGAGCTCACTCCCGAGGTGGACGCGAAATACGCGGTGCTTCTTGCGCTGGTGAAGACGTTTCACCGGGTGATCGTCGCGTACTCGGGCGGGGTCGATTCGGCGTTCATGTTGAAGGCCGCGCACGATGCTCTTGGCGATCGCGTTTTGGCGGTTACGGCGCGCTCCGCTTCGTTGATGAGCGTCGAGCTCGATGCTGCGAGCGCGCTCGCGAAAGAGATCGGCGCGCGTCACGAGGTGATCGATACGCGCGAGCTCGACCGGCGCGGTTACGTCGAGAACTCCGTGTCGCGCTGTTACTTCTGCAAAACGGAGCTCTTCGACACCACGTCGCTCGTCGCTCACGGCGAAGGAGACGCGGTCGTCATCGACGGCTTCAACGCCGACGACGGGCACGATCATCAACACGGACACCGCGCGGCGACCGAGCACGGCGTGCGGCATCCACTCGCTGAGGTCGGTCTTCACAAAGCGGAGATCCGCGCGCTCTCTAAACACCTCGGCCTGTCGACCTGGAACAAACCGCAGCTCGCGTGTCTCTCGAGCCGTATTCCGCACGGGATGGAGGTGACCGCCGAGCGCCTCTCGCGGATCGAGAAGATCGAAGTCGTCCTCCGCGAGCTCGGATTTTTCGATGTACGCGCGCGCCTCGTCCGAGAAAACGACGACATGGTGCGCATCGAGATCGGAGACGCCGAGCTCGAACGTGCCCTGGTCCGCGAGGTCCGCGAGAAGATCGTCGCGGCGGCAAAAAGCGTGAATTTTCGCTTCGTCGCGCTCGATCTGGAAGGATTTCGGAGCGGCCGTCTCTCTGAGGCCGCCGAGGCGAGCCTGGTTTCGCTTCCGCGCGGACTGTCCCGCCGCTGAATTCAGAAGGACATCGGCGCCGGTCGCCCGCTTGACCCCGGGGCCAAAGCCTCGGGAAACTCCTCCGCAATGCTTCGTGTGCGCTCGGTTTTCAGAGCTTTGTTCCTCGGAGGGATGCTCGGCGCGATCGCGTGCAGCGGCTCCATCAGCTGCGGAAGCTGCGCGGGTGGCCCGATCGATCCGATCCCCGGCGGTTTCGATCCTGCGGCGCAGATCGAACGCGGCGCGCAGCTCCGTGTGACGAACGCCGGCTTCACCTTCATCGAAGGCGCGTTTCAAGATCTGATGAGCGCATTCGTCAGTATGGAGTGCGGCGCGAGCGGCGACATTCCTTGTCCGACGGATTTCGTCACCGTTCCCGGCGGGATGGCGAATCCGTCGACGTGCGATCTCACCGAAGGTGCTTGTGTCGAACAGGTCGGCGGCGAGCCTGGCCCTTTGGTCGGGTTCGAGATCGAACAAACGGTGCAGAGCAACGCGACGATCTGTCGCGACGACCTGAGCGATCCGGCGCGCCGCCCCTGCTACGCCTACCTGCGCTTCGAAGCGCTGCAACTTACGCCGGCCGCACCGGATGCGGTCAACGCGGTGATCACCACGCAGATCTATTCGACGGAGATTCCGTTTTATTACGATGGGCTCGGAGGCATGGACTGCCTGGTGCGCATCGACAGCGGCGCGAACGGTACGCCGCTCCAAGATCTCACGCTGACCGCGCATCTGACCGAATGGGCAGCGCCTTCGGGAAATGGTGGTCGCCAGCTCAAGGTCACCGTCGACACGCTCGACGCGATGATCCCGGACGATGACGTGGAGATCCAACGCGACCCGATTCACGGCGACGCGTTCGATTCGCTCCTTTGCGGCATCGCGAACCTCGGCGTCGTGAAGAACGCGCTCATTCCGCAGCTGACCGGCTCGCTGCAAGATGTGGTCGGCGAAGAGATCGATAAAGCGCTCGGCATGCGCTGCACCGGTCCCGACGCGTTCACTTGTCCTGCGCAGACCAGCTGCGATCTCGCCGACGGGTTTTGCAAAGAAGACGCGACCGACGCGATCGTCCCGACCGTGCTCGGCCTCGAAGGCCGCATCGATTTCTCTTCCTTGCTCGGTGGGCTCACCGCGGGCCGGCCTGGACAGGGCGACATTTCGTTTCTCGTCGGCGGTCGCTCCTCCGGCGATCCTTCGGGCCTGAGCGTGGGCATGTTGGGCGGTGCAGAGGTCGTCACGCCCGATCCGTTCTGCGCGACGATCCTCCCAAGCCCGCGCCTTCGCCCGGGTTGGGTGGCGCCGCCCGCGTTGCCGAATCGTGAGACCGCGGACCTCGATTTCGATGGTGTCGCCGACGAGCCGTTCATGCTCGCGGCTGGTGTCTCGCAAGCTTTGCTCGCGCAGTATCTGTGGACGATCTACACGACCGGTCTCTTTTGCCAGACGTTGTCGGGCTACGACATCGATCAGCTCAACACCGGCACGCTCGCGTTGTTGATTCCTTCGCTCAATCTGCTCTCGCACGCCGATAAATATCCGACCGCGGTCTTTCCGGCGCGGATTTCGATCTTCCCGCGCGCGGAGCCGCAGATCACCTTGGGCTCCGGAAAGACGGTGATGGTTGGGCCGGATCGCATCCTCGAAGAACCGCTGATCGATCTCTTCCTCGATGATCTCGAGATCTCGTTCCAAGCGTTGATCGAAGATCGCTGGGTGCACCTGATGACGCTGACCCAGGACGTGCATCTCTCGCTTGGCGCGGTCGCGACACCGCAGAACGAGATCGAGCTGGTCATTGGAGATCTCAGCGATTCGATCACCGACATCCGCGTGACGAAAAACGAATTGCTCGCAGAAGATCCCACGGATCTCGAGGATACGATTCCTGCGTTGATCTCGCTCGCGTTGCCGCAGCTGACCGGTGCCCTGCCGCCGTTTCAGCTCCCGAACGGCGCCGATCTCGGCGGGTTCGAGCTCAACATCCTCGGCATTCGAGGTGTCGAAGGCGCTACCCCCGGTACCTATCCTAATCTCGCGATCTACGCCGATCTCGGCTTCGATCCGGCGCTCGTTCCGAACCTCTCGTTCGCGGCTGATACCTATGCGCGCGTCCTGCGCCTCGACGTCCCGAGCGCCGAGGAGCTCGCGGTCTCTGCCGAGGGCGGGATGAAATCGCCGGTCGTCGAGCTCGAGCTCGGCGGGCTGGCGCCGGCTGATAAGTCGACGGAGATCCAAATTCGCGTCGACAACTCCTTGTGGTCGCCGTTCTTCAAACCGGCGAACGGCCGCCTCTCCTTGAAGCGAGCCGAGCTCCTGGTGCAGGGACGTCACCGCATTGAGGTGCGCGCCCGGGTCGAAGGGCTGTACCGAACGCTCGATCCTTCGCCGGCGGTTCTCGACGTGGTCATGGATTCGGAAGCACCGCGCATCAACGCACGTCTCGCCGGACGCGATGGCGGCATCGTGGCGCACGTCTATGACGTGGTCAGCCGCGATCGCGTGAAGATCGAAGCGAGCGTCGACGGCGTCTACCGCACCATCTCGCCGAACAGCGAAGGTTTCGTTGCGCTCGCCGAAGTGAATGATACGGAGACCGGAATCAGCGTGCGTGCGACCGACGAACAAGGGTTGGTTCGCGAGGTCGTGTTGCGCGCTTCCAAGAAGCTGCAGCACGAAGAAGCACAGCTCGACTCCGACTCCAACGAACACGCGAGCTGCAAATGCACTGCGCGTGCCGGCGACCCGTCGATCTTTGCGCTGCTCCTGATTCCCTTTGCGTTCTTGGCCTTCCGATCCCGATCGCCCAAAACGCCTTAGCTCATTTGTCCGAATTTCGCGTTTTTGTCCGAAATTCGGAGATCGTCCGTCCGGATTTCGGACAAATTCTGATTAATCAGTCGCCGATCTCGGATCTGCGTTTGGCCCGCTCGTTGCTCAGGGCCGGCGCATGTTCGCGCTCAGCATTGCGCTCGCAACTCTGCTCTCGCAGGTCGAAGCGCCTACGCTCGATGAGCTCCTCGAAGAAGTAGAGCTCGAAGACCGACAACGCATCGAGGTGATCCTTCGCGCGGCGGATCGTTCCGTCGCCGAGATCCTCGCGCTCGAAGAAGAGCTGGATCGAAGGTACGCGCAGCTTCGCCCGCTCTCGATGCGCGAGGCGATCGTCCTCCGCGCCTCCGCCGCTCATACGGAGCGTTCGAGCGCGAACGGATGGGGACGGGCGCTCGATGTTCGCATCGCGTTCTCGCTCGATCTTCTGCTTCTGTTCGAGCTGTCGCGCGACCGCTCCTTGCCGTTGCCGGTCAGTGAGACCAGGCGTCGCCGTCGTTGCGACGAGCTCGGTGCTGATCTTTCGACCCGTGTCCTTTCTGCGGTCGCACAGCGCGCCCTGTCCGAAAGATCAGTCGCGCTCGGCTGCGAAGGGAGCGCGTCATGAGTGCCGTTCTTTGCGCAGTCTTCGCGGCAGCGACCGGAACCGCCGCCGAAACACGGGTAATCGAGGCCTATGTCGCCGGATGCCTCGATCTTCCGAGCCTTGAAGTCGTCCAAGAAACATCCGTCGAAACACTGGTCGTCGCCGATGAAGACACGGTGAAGAGCTGGGCCGGTCGCGCTCGATGGCGTGGGCTCGCGCCTCAGCTCGACGTCGCTGTCGGAAGTGATGCGGACGTCGGTGTGCGCGACACCTGGCAAGACGCGCTCGAACGCACCACGACGACCGGACGTGCTTTGGCGATCGAAGCCGGCGCACGCTGGCAGCTCGGCGAGCTGATCTTCAGCGACGCGGAGCTGCGCGCAAACCGTGAAGCGCTCGCGAGGGCAGCGACCGTGCAGCTCGCCCGCGAACGCGTCACCAAACTGTACTTCGAGCGGATCGAAGTCGCTCTCTTAGCCCGCGACAAACCGTCGCGTGAGCTCTCACTCGCTCTCGCGCGACTCGACGGCCTGCTCCGCGCAGCGACCGGCGGGAAGCTCGAGATCCCAAGAAAGAAGGATTGAAATGTTCGATCAGCTGCGGACCTCGTCCGCTCCAGTATGTCCGACCCCGCCGCTCGGGAAGCGGCCGCGAACGAAGGTGTTGCGCCGGCGTCCGCCGACACCAAGGGAGATGCCGCCGAAGGTGATCATCGATCCTAGGGTACCGCTCCCATTTCCGTTCGACGTCACGCTTCCAATGATCTGTTGTGCCGCGCTCTTCAGCTCGATGAACGCGTGTCTGCCGTCGCAACCGACGGAGCCGATCGCACCCGAGGCGAGCGTTCTTTCGCTCCGGCCCAGCACGGACGTGGGGCCGATGGACACTGTGGTGCTCACGTTCTCGTTGCCGGTGACGCTCTCCTCGGAAGCGTGGCCCATCGCGGTCTACGATCACCAGAACGAGCCGATCGCCGTCGACGTCGGGCTTTCGGAGAGCGGGACCGAGCTTGCACTCGCTCCGCGCGAGACCTGGCCTATGGGACAGGTACTCTCCATCGCGATCGGTCCTGGTTTTTACGATGAAAATGGGCGGCCTTTGAGTGTCCCGCGGCGTTCCTTGTCCTTCGAGACCGCGATGCCGTCGGCGGTGTCACCGGAGCTTGCGCTGAGACATCCGCCGGCGGGGAGTCGCGCACCGCTCAACCTGCAATGGATCGCGCTCACCGCACTGGGGATCGATCCTCTGCCCGAAGAAGTGCTGCTCTCGAGCGAGACCGAGAGCATCATCGCTCGCGTCGAACGCGTGGCGGCGGGCGGCGTGTTGCTCGCGCGTCTCCCGCAACACCGCGGTCGTTGCGATCCGCTTTGCCCTGAGACGCGGTACCGCCTCGAGCTTCCGGCCGAGAAGCAGCAAGGGATTCGAGTGTGGGGCGAGATTCAGACGGCGACGGTGAGCGACGCGCTCGCTCCCGCGTTGACCTCGACTTCGGTGACCGCGCGAGGAGATCGCGTCACTTTGGAGGTCGGCGCGAACGAGCCGGTGCTGCTCGAGGCGAAATGGATCGCCGCCGACGGCTCGGAAGCGGAGATCCCGCTGCCTTTGGTTGCCGCGACGTGTACCTACGTCGAGCCTCCCTCCGAAGAGCTTTCGCCGGATGCGGACTATGTGTTGTCGGTCCGCGGGATGGACATCGCCGGAAATGTGCTCCCGCCGATCTCTGTCGCGGTGCGTACGCCGCCGCGTGTCGAGGTGATGATCAGCGAGATCGTTCCTTCACCGTTTCATGATTGGAACGACAGCGATGGGGGCGGGCTAGCGTACGACGCGCGTCCCGGAACGGGCGCGGTCACCGACAGCGACGAGTGGATCGAGTTGATCAATCGTTCTGTTTTTCCGATCGATCTTCGGACCGCGGGACTTTCAGTGCGGGTGCGCGACACCTCGCCGACAGAGATGGCGATCGACGGTGCCGCGGCGCTCTATTTCGGAAGTGGAGGGGAGCGAGCGAGCTGGTGGCCGGGCGAGGCCCTGGTCTTTCGGCCACGAGGCGCGATCGCCCAACGCGCGTTCACGCTCGAGATTGCGAGCGGTTCGCGTCTTTTGGACTCGGTCTCGGTCGGAGGAGTCGAGGGTGCGGTGGCGGCCAGTGGTGCGCCACCGGATCTCGAGCACGAGTCGCTGGCGCGTGATCGCAGCGGACAGTTTCGTTGGTGTGCGGCGAGCCCAGGCGATCCGCTTCCACCGCAGGATTGCCGATGAGCGCGGAGACGATCGACGTTCAGCCGAAGAGCCCGCCGCCCCAGGCTGCGAGCGCGCCGCCGCTGGCCGAGAGCAAGAAGCCGACCCGTCGAACCTTGCGGCCCCAGATCTTCATGTTCGTCTCAAGGCCCATCCGCATGTTCCGCTCTTTCGCTTTCAGCGTCGCGGGATGTTCGGGCTTGAGCGTGAAGACCCAGCCGCGGATCAAAAACGGCAGGCCGAGGAGGAGCAAAAACGAGCCGATGATCAAGGCGATCATGGTGAGCCTCTTTCCTTCTTTGAAGCGACGGCGGGATCGAAACGTCCGTTTCCATCGACGTCGACGTAGATTGGGTTCGTCAGTCCGATTGCGCGCGGTAGGTAGTCGGGCCGGGCGGCGAAGATCGGGGGGAGCACCTGCTCCGATCGCACCCGCGCGACGACGAAACAGTCGCTCCGACAGGAGAAAGTATGTTTCCCGCGGTAACGGATGATCTCTTTCGAAGGCAGCGGGACACGTTCGGCGAGCGCGCCGTCGATCAACAGCTCGAGCTCGTCGGTCGGCACCCAGCTCGCCGCTTGTACGGAAACTTCGACGCTGAAACGGCCACGCGGCGCGCGCACCAGTCCGCCCATGCGGGTCGCGCCGCTGTTCATGGTGACGAAAGGACCGGAGGAGATCGTCGCGCATCCGCTCTTCAACGCGGCCGTGAACGCTTTGACGTCGAGGTGCGGCGGATCGTCGTTGTCGACGCAGACGAAGGTTCTCGGCCAACCCACTTCGCGAAAAGAGATCGTGTGCGAGTCGCTGTTGCCCGTGCCGGTAATGCGCATGCCGCGTCGAAGGAGCGCGAACCAGTCGTTCATCGAGACGTTGCTCTCTTCGGCTTTGCCGAATTGCATCACCTCGACGGCGTCGAAGTCGGTGACGAAACGATCGTCTCCGTTCACGCCGGTGACCGGATCGATCTTCATCATGTCGAAGTATCCCGTCTTCCCGGAGCGCGGATGGTTCACTTGCACGAACGGCTCGATGTCGGGCACGCGCAACGAGCGAAGATGATCGAAGATCGCCCGCGGCGTGAGCCCCTCGGGATCGATCATGCCGCCGCGCAGCTTGCTCGGCGTGTACGTCAATGGCAGCGCGTTGAAGTGCCCGACGCTGTGCGTCGTCGCTTCGGTTCCGATGATCGAAGTGAGCACGCGACCGAGCCCCTGCTCCGCGACGACGGGGCGGTAGTCGATCAACACGTTGTGATCGGTGGAGACGAGCACCTCCACACCTTCGACGGCGTTGGAGATCGCGCGATCCTCGAGCGATACGCCGGAGTCGAAGCTCGGCGCCGCGTGTTGGTGAAGGTCCGCGGAAATAAAGCCCCGCGTGTCGACGGTGCGCGAGAGCCTGCCGGTGACCAAGGCCCGTTCGCCGGCGACCGCCGTGACGTCTTGGGTGATCAGCTCATACTCGGGGCCTCGCGACGCATAGACGCGATATTCGCCGGGGCCGAGCGCGATCTCGCCTACGCCGCGTGGAGAAAGGTAAAAGCTCTCCGCTCCGTCCGCGCGAAACATTGGGCCGAAGTCCGGCGTCGGCGTGCTGTTGTTTCCGACGATGGTCAGCTTCACCGGAGGCGCGCGGTTGTCGGCGCCTTCGATGCGCCAAGCGATCGTCGCTCGCGCGCCCATACTGAAATTGACCGTCTCGGTGTCGTCTTCGCCGACCTCGAAGAGCTGCTCCGCGAGCTCGGACCCAGTGGCCGTTCGGCCAGGTGCCGTGCCAAGACCGCGATAACGTCCGGGCGGAAGCGTGATCGAGTAGCCCCCGTTCTCATCGGCATCGGCCAAGCCGAAGAGCGCGTCTTTTTCGTTGAAGATGCGGACCACGGCGTCGGCGACGGGTTGCCCGCTCGCGCGAACCGTCCCGGTGACGACGCCGCTGGGATCGCCGCGAAGCGCGTGCACCAGCGGCGCGAGCGACGCAGTGTCACCTGTACCAACGACCAGGTGGCGGACGTAGGTGTACGGTTTGTTCGGCTCAAGGTCGACGACTGCGCCGACCGGATCGCTCCACATGGAGCCGTTCGGTGTGTCGAGCATGTGCGGACCGTCGGGGACGAAGGCGTACGAGGTCTTTTCGCCGAGCCCCGCGATCCACTCCACGTCGACGCGGCGCCCGGCGAGCGAGAATCCGTGACCGGGCGCCATGCTCTGCGTACGTCCCCACTGGATCGCGTCGCCGATGCGATACTTCTGGAGGGTCGCGGTCGCGGAGGAGGTGAAACGGCTCGAGACGGTGAGCCACTTCGAGCCGGGATCGAGCCGGTACTCGGTGTCGATGCGGATCCTCTCGTCCTTCGAGTCGAGCCCCGAGGCATGGACGATCGCGCTTCGGCCGCTGCCGCCGGCGTCGGCGATCTCGGTCGAGGTATAGTGGGCCTGCCGCGGGAAGTCGTCGTTGATGTAGAGGAACAGCTCGTTCAGATGATCCTCGCCGTCGGGGAGGGGCGTCAGATCGACGAGATTTCCCGGGCTCATGGCGAAGCCGTTGGACCGCTCTTTTTTCGTGATCACGGCGAGGACGTGTCCGTTTTCGATGAGGATGTCGCCGAGCCCGCCCACCGCGCATGGTCCCCAGAGCAGCTCTTTCGGCGAGGTGATCTCGCGAGCCACCGACGGCGGAGCGGACGGGGCCACATCACGCTGGCACCCGAGGGCGAGCGCGAGCGGTGCGGCGAAAAGCGCGAGACGGCGGTCCGGCCTCTGCACGAGGGAGTGCATCATACTCTTGAGGTTCCCTTCGTGCGCGTGTTATCCGAACCGCCTTCTAAGGAATTCGAGAGAGAGGCTCACGAGATGTCCGGCCATAATAAATGGAGCTCCATCAAGCACAAAAAAGGCGCCGCGGACGCGAAACGCGGCAAGGTCTTCACCAAGCTCGGTAAAGAGATCACCGTCGCGGCGCGCATGGGAGGTGGAGACATCCACGGAAACGCGCGCCTTAGGCTGGCGATCTCCTTGGCGAAGGCGGCGTCGATGCCCAGCGACAACATCACTCGCGCCCTCAAAAAAGGCACCGGCGAGCTCGAAGGCGGGCAGATCGAAGAGCTGGTTTATGAAGCGTACGGCGCCGGTGGCGTCGCGTTGATCATCGACGTGGCGACGGATAACCAGAACCGCACCGTCTCCGAAATCCGGAACATGGTCGACAAAGCGGGCGGAAAGATGGCGACCAGCGGCGCCGTCTCCTTCCTCTTCTCGCGTCGCGGAATGCTTCGCTACGAAGCCTCGAAGCACAGCGAAGATCAGGTCATGGAAGCGGCGCTCGAAGCCGGCGCGGAAGACGTGGTGACCGAAGGCGAACACGTCGTCGTCTATACTGCGCAAAAAGATCTCAGCGCGGTGAAAGAGGCGATGGACGCGAAAGGCCTCGAGGCGCTCGCCGCCGAGGTTACGATGATCCCGTCGACGATCGTGAAGTGCGACGCGGATCTCGCGAAGAAGACGATGAAGCTCGTCGAGCGGCTCGAAGACAACGACGACGTGCAGAACGTCTGGGGCAACTACGAGATCTCCGACGAGATCATGACTCAGATCCAAGAGGCCTGAGATTTCGTGATCACCTTCGGCATCGATCCGGGCTCGCAGAAGACGGGCTTCGGCGTGATCCGTGTCGAGGGAAGCTCGTACACCCTGGTCGCTTCCGGCGTGATCCGTATGGAAGCGGGTGCGCCGCTCGCGGAACGGTTGAACGAGATCTACGAGCGACTGTGCACCTGCATGGCGGAGCATGCGCCGGATCGCGTTTATCTCGAGTCGATCTTTCACCAGAAGAATGCGCAGAGCGCGTTGGTGCTCGGACATGCGAGGGGCGCCGCGCTGATCGCCGCTGCGAAACAAGGTTGTCCGATCGGTGAGATCACACCGGCGGAAGTGAAAAAGGCGGTGACCGGCCGAGGAAACGCCGACAAACACCAGGTGCAGGAGATGGTGCGCATCCTCCTCGCGCTCGATAAAAAGGTCGCGCAAGACGCGTCGGATGCGCTGGCGATCGCTATCGCCGGTGCGTCGCGCGCGCGTTTTGACGACGCGATCGCGCGAGGAACGGGAGCACGATGATCGGTTGGTTGCGCGGTGAAGTTCGGGAACGGACTTCGTCGACGATGTTGGTCGCGGTGCACGACGTCGGTTATCTGGTGCACGTCTCGGCGCAGAGCACCTACGGCGTCGGGCAAACTGCGGAGCTGCACATCTACACGCATGTCCGCGAGGACATCATCGCGCTCTACGGCTTCGCGGATCCCTTGGAGCGCGAAGTGTTCGACCTGTTGATCACGGTACCGAGCATCGGGCCGGTGAAAGCGATGCAGATCCTCTCCACCACGCCGTACGACTTGATCGACATGGTGGTGAAAAAAGATCCGGTGCGGCTCGCGAAGCTGCCGGGCGTCGGCAAAAAAACCGCCGAACGAATGATGGTCGATCTCTTCGAGAAGATGGTCGCGCTCCGCCCGCGCATCGCAGAGCTGAGCAACACCTCGCAGCCGCCCATGGTCAGCAAGAGCCCGGAGCTCGACGATCTGACGAGCGCGCTCTTGAACCTCGGATTCCGCCCGGCGATCGCCGAGGAAGCGGCCGCCACAGCGGTGAAACGTCTCGGTGCCGCCGCGGGCCTGCAAGCGCTGTTGAAAGACGCGTTGATGCACGCGGGCGGACGCTGATACGACAGAGCCCGTGGCGCGCGAAGACGACGACGGAAAAAACCCAAAACGCGCCATCGCCGGCATCGCCGAGGCGAGCGACCGTCCGATCGACGCGGCGCTGAGACCGCGCAACTTCGACGAATACGTCGGCCAGGTGAAGCTCAAAGAGAACCTGAAGATCTTCACGCAAGCCGCGCGCGCGCGTGGGGAGGCGGTCGATCACATCCTCTTTTCGGGGCCGCCCGGTCTCGGGAAGACTTCGCTCGCGTACATCATCGCGATCGAGATGGGCGCGAAGCTTCACCTGACGTCGGGGCCGGCGATCGAGAAGAAGGGCGATCTCGCGGGGATCCTCACGGCGCTCGAGCCGAACGATGTGTTGTTCATCGACGAGATCCACCGCCTCACGCCGGCGGTCGAAGAGAACCTCTATCCGGCGATGGAGGAATTTCGTTTCGACGTGGTGATCGGCGATGGACCGCACGCACGCACGATGACGTTGCCGCTTCCGCGCTTTACGCTGGTCGGTGCCACGACGCGCGCCGGTTTGTTGTCCAGCCCGCTCCGCGATCGATTCGGTTTCCTCGCGCGCCTCGATTTTTACAGCGCGGCCGAGCTGCAAGAGATCGTGCTTCGTTCCTCGCGACGTTTGAATGCAGACATCGATATCGGCGGTGCCCGCGAGATCTCCACACGTTCTCGCGGGACACCGCGCGTCGCGAATCGTCTGCTTCGGCGCCTGCGTGATTTCGCGGAAGTGCTCGGCGACGGACGCATCACCGACGAGATCGCCAAAAATGCGCTCGACGCGCTCGAGATCGACAAAAGCGGCTTCGACGAAATGGATCGCCGCTTACTCTTGGCGATCATCGATCGCTTCGAGGGAGGACCGGTGGGGCTCGATACTTTGGCGGCGGCCGTCGGCGAAGAGCCGGGCACGATCGAAGAGGTCTACGAGCCGTATTTGATCCTCGAAGGTTTCTTGAAACGGACGCCCCGGGGCCGCATGGCCACCGGACATGCGTACGATCACCTCGGGCGGACGCGCGGCGGCGGATCATCAGGTGGCGGCGCCGGCGGTGCAGGGCAGGGCACGCTGTTTTAGGCGGCGCTTGCGTGATCTCCGCGACATCTCGGCTATTCGAAAGTCTGTCGCCGTGCGAAGACACCGTATCCCGTTTGCGACACCGGCGTACGCTGTAGCCCTCGCGCAAGGTCGCAACTTCGCAAGACTGTGCTGGAAAAATACCTAATGGCCTGTTAGTTGCTGCGTCGCGTTGCGGGGCGGTCGGGATCTCGGCTCACGGGCTGGGGTTCCGAACGAAGGAGCAGACGAAGCGCGGGCCCATGCCGCGTCGATGGTTGGGAGCCGAATTGGGCATGTTGTATCAGCGAACCGTTAGAAATCCGGTGCGAGGCCGCGGCGTCGCCCTTCATTCCGGAGAGCACACGAGCTTCACGATCCTTCCAGGGTCCGTCGACTCGGGTATCGTTTTCATTCGGACTGATCTCGATCCTCCCGCGGAGATTCCTGCGCGCGGAGATCAGGTCACCAGCACACGCTTAGCAACGACGATCGGAAGGCCGGGCCAGAGCGTCGGCACGATCGAACATATGATGGCCGCCCTCTACGGGCTCGGCATCGACAATGCGCGCGTCGAAGTCGGCGGCCCGGAGATGCCGATCCTCGATGGCTCCGCGCATCGCTTCGTCGAGCTCATTCGCGAAGCGGGTGGAACGATCGCGCAGCGCCGGCCGAAGAAGTTTTTGGTCGTGCGCCGTCCGGTCAGCATCGCCGACGAAGCGAACAAACGCAGCGTGCGCCTCGAGCCCGCGTCGTGTTTTCAGCTCTCGTACACGATCGATTTCAATCACCCGCTCTTGTCGATGCAGTCCTTCGAGATGACGTTCTCGGACACCGCCTTCGTTCGCGAGATCGCTCGTGCGCGCACGTTCGGTTTCGGCAAAGACGTCGATGCGATGCACAAAGCGGGGCTCGCCAAAGGCGGCAGCGTCGAGAACGCGGTGGTCATCGACGACTTCTCGATCCGCAACCCGGAAGGCCTGCGTTATCCGGACGAGTTCGTGCGCCATAAGGTGCTCGACGCGATCGGCGATCTCGCGCTGCTCGGTGCACCGGTGATCGGCCGTTACGTCGGCGTTCGTGCGGGTCACGCGCTGAACGCAGAGCTGGTCGCGAAGCTGCTCTCCGATGCGCGAAACTTCGAGGTCGTGGAGTTCGAAACGCGCCGCGAAGCACAGACGCAAAACCTCGAGCTTCCCGCGTTCCGCATCGGCGGCCTCGCGCCCGCATAAAGGTGGTTCCTTCAGCCTCTCAGTGCCGCGCTCAACGCGCGCGCTTTGACGAGTGTCTCCTCGTATTCGCGATCGGGATCCGAATCAGCGACGATTCCTCCGCCGACACCGAAGCGCGCCTCACCTCGCACCAGCTGCGCGGTCCGAATGGCGATGCTCGCCCGCGCGGAACCGTCGGGCAGCAGCAAGCCGATCGCACCTGTGTACACGCCGCGTGCTTCGCCTTCGAGCACATCGATCGTCTCCATGGCGCGCAACTTCGGCGCACCGGTGATCGAACCGCCGGGAAACAACGCGCGCATGATCTCGCCCGCGTTCGTCGCCGCAGGCGCCCGCGCGACGATCCGCGAGGTCAGGTGGTGCACGCCCGCGAAGGACTCCACGTAGGCCAACCCTTCGACCGCGACCGCGCCGAGCTTGGCGATGCGCCCGAGATCGTTGCGCAAGAGATCGACGATCATCAGATGTTCGGCGCGTTCTTTCGGATCGCGCGACAATTCCAGGGCGAGCTCTGCGTCGCGCGCTTCATGTGTATCGCGCCGCCGTGTCCCTTTGATCGGATAGGTGGCGATCCGCCGCGAGGGTGCATCGAAGGTGAAAAAACACTCGGGCGACGCGGAGACGATCGTTTCGTCGTCCGCGACCGAAAGGAAAGCCGCAAAAGGCGGCGGCGAGGCCTCGAGCAAACGAAAGAAAGCCGCTCGCGGATCACCTTCGTAGCTGCCGAGCAGCGGATACGTCAGGTTCACCTGATAGATCTCGCCCGCCGCGATCAGCTCCAGCGCCGCACGAATGCGCTCCGCATGAGCCTCGCGCGACACGCCCCCGACCAACGCGTTCCGTAAAGAATTTCGCCCCGAGCCCGAAAACGAGATCGGCGCGCGAGAAGCGACGAGCTCCCGCAACCGCCGCACGCGCCGGGCCGTGTCCGCCGCGATCCCGCCCGCCGCGATCCCGCCCGCCGCCATCCCGCCCGCCGCGATCCCGCCCGCCGCGATCCCGCCCGCCGCGATCCCGCCCGCCGCGATCCCGCCCGCCGCGATCCCGCTCGCCGCGATCCCGCCCGCCGCGATCCCGCCCAACTTCGCGATCCCGCCCGCGCTCGCCGCGCCCGGACCCGCCGCGATCAGCCGTCCTTCGCCGGTGCGAGCGCTGCGCGCATAGACCGCGTCGTACAAAAACACGCGCCCCGAAGGCATCCCCAAAGGATCGGCGCGCACGGGCCGCGGGCGATCCGCAAAGCTCCACCCGCGATCGTATCCTTCGTATCCAACCGCAAACAGCCCGCCGGCGCGCACGAGCGCGTCCGCTTCCGCGAAGCTGTCCGCGACGCCGACCGCGTCCAAACCTGCGACTGACCAATCGGACAGGTCGGGGTCACCGGGTCCGGAGATCAGCGCGAACGCACGATCACCTTCGCCCGCACCGAGAAGCACGCGCGACGGACAGGGCCCCGCAGCGATGCGCTCGAGGATCACTCGAGCACGTCAAACCGAGCGAAGCGCATGGAGAACGTTCCGCGCCCTTCGGTCAGACTCCGGAGCTCCGTCGAATAACCGAACATCTTCGTCAGCGCGACGACCGCGCGCACCACACCACGACCCGCATCGGCCTCGACACCTTCGATCCGCGCGGAACGCGACGACAGATCGCCGACTACGCTGCCGGTCATCGCCTCGGGCACGGAGACCTCCAGCGTCATCAGCGGTGCGAGCGTCGCGGGCGCCGCCGCCTTGATCGCCGCACGGGCCGCGGTGCCCGCCGCCACGCGAAGCGCGATCAGCGTCGTTTCGCCTTGCCGCGTCTCGACTTCGTTCAGCTCGAGCTCCACGTCTTGCACCGGATAACCGTCGATCGGTCCCGCCGACAACGCCTCGAGCGCACCTTGCCGGAGCTCCTCGAGCTCCTTCGGCGAGATCAACACCGCGAGCTTGTGCTCATCGCTGCGCGCATCGACCCAATTCGTTCCGGTCGTCCGCGGGCGAGGCCGCACCGTTATCCGCGCGCGCGCAAAAATGCGCTGCTTCTTCTCCTCGTCGATGACGCGTTCGAAGATCTCGTTCGCCGAAGCCTCCTTCCGAACGGTCTCGCGATACACGACGCTCGGGTTGCCTTTGTTCACCTCGAGGCCGAACTCCGTCTTCAGACGATCGACCAAGATCTCAAGGTGCAGCTCGCCCATACCTGCAAGCAACGTCTGGCCGGTGTTCTCGTCTTCTTTGAGCTCGACCGTCGGATCTTCATCCGCAAGCTTGGCGAGCGCTTCCTTCACCTTGTCGAGATCGCGGTTCTGCTTCGGCTCGATGACGATGGAGATGACCGGCTTCAAGAACTCCATCCGCTCGAGCAAGATCGGGCTCTTTGCCGAAGACAAAGTGTCGCCCGTCTTCGCGAAACGCAGACCCGAGGCCATCACCAGATCGCCAGCCTCCGCCGAATCGATGCGCTCTTTTTTGTCCGCGTGCGTTTTGAACAGACGCGCCACGCGCTCCGTTTTGCCGGTGACGGTGTCGAGGACGTCGTCGCCTGCTTCGAGCGTGCCCGAATAAATGCGCACGTAAACGTGTCGCCGTCCTTCATCCATGGCCACCTTGAAAGCCAAGGCCGCGAGCGGCGCCTTTGGATCCGGCGGCCGCTCTTCGACGGTCTCCGTCCCCGGAATCACACCTTTGACCGGCGGAATGTCGAGCGGCGAGGGCAACAGGTCGACCACCGCATCGAGCAGCGGCAACACACCGCGATCGCGCAGCGCGGTTCCGCACAGCACCGGTTGAATTTTGTTGGCGATCGTCGCTTTGCGCAGGGCCGCGACGAGCTGCTCGCGCGAAATCTCCACCCCGCCGAGAAAGGCCTCGGCGATGGCGTCGTCCACATCCGCGCAGGCCTCGATCATCTTCTCGCGCGCCGCGTTCGCTTCCTCTACGTATTCAGCAGGGATCGGTTCGCGCACAGCGGTCTCGCCGTGTTTGCCGGTGAAGGTCACCTTCTCCATGGCCACCAGGTCGATGATCCCGCTGAACTTATCCTCGGCTCCGATCGGAAGCTGGATCGGCACCGGGCTCGCGTGAAGCTTCTGCTTCATCTCCCCGACGACACGCATAAAGTCCGCACCGACGCGATCCATCTTGTTGATGAACGCGAGCCGCGGTACCCCGTACCGTGTCGCCTGGCGCCACACGGTTTCCGATTGCGGCTCCACGCCACCGACGGCACAAAAGACGGCGACCGCGCCGTCGAGCACGCGAAGTGAACGCTCGACCTCTACGGTGAAATCGACGTGTCCCGGCGTATCGATCAGATGAATCTCGTGATCCCTCCAAGGGCAGCTGGTGACCGCGGCGGTGATCGTGATGCCGCGTTGCCGCTCCTGAATCATCCAGTCCATGGCTGTTTCGCCGTCATGGACCTCCCCGATCTTGTGGATGCGTCCGGTGTAGAAGAGGATGCGCTCCGAGACCGTCGTCTTCCCCGCATCGATATGCGCCGCGATCCCGATGTTCCGAATCCGCGCCATCTTCGACGCACTTTTGTTTTGCGCCTTCGCCATGCGCCGGGGACTCTAGAGAACCTCTCACGTTCGCTCAACGAAGAAGGGTGAGCGAATGCGGATCGGACCCTTCGACCTCGCAGGCTGGCACATCGTCCTCATCCTCCTCGGGGTTCTGTTTCTCCTGTGGGTGGCCCGCGGCTTCCTGGTTCGCGTCACCGGCACCTGGGAACGCGTCGACGAAGGATTGAAACCAGGGCAGGTCGAGCGCATTACGCTGGTCCAGTTCGGTCCGTTCGTGCGCGGGCGCCGCATGATGCGCGGCGGATTTCAGGAATACACCGGCCTATTGCGGGGCCGCGGGCTGATCATGACCCGGCGTGATCATGGCGCGGAGATGATCATCAACCAGGGCTTCCCAAAGGAAATCTCGCAAGAGATCGACGGCAGCGTCACGGCGAAGCTGCGCCTGACCTTGTCTGCCGACGGCACCGCGATCTTCGGGACGTTCACTCCGCAGAAGATCGAGTTCACGTACAAACCACCTGCGATCACCCGGCGAGCCTTCCTGGATCCCTCGTTCCGCCGCTACAAGCTGGTCTCCCGCGAGATCCTCGACAGCGAGCCGGACGACGCGGAACGCCCCGGTCGAAGCGGAGAAGAAAGTGCGCCGGCAAATCGTTTTCGGAAGACTGTTTGATATAGACTTCCCGTATAAGCAGTGGTGGGGGCACGGTGAGCGAGGCATCTAAATTCGATGGGGTGAAGATCTTCTCCGCGACCAAAGCGAGGGAGCGCGAAGAGCTGGGCGAACAGATTACGAAGTGGCTCCAGGATCATCCGGACTACACCGTCGTGGAGAACATCGTTACGCAAAGCAGCGACAACGAGTTCCACTGCCTGACGATTTCGCTTTTCTTCCGACATCCCCGGCCCTGACTGATTGACAGGCGGTCCGGATCCGCTGGAAAAACCTAGCAATGCGCAAGCTTTCCGCGCTTTTGCTCTTACCGCTCCTCGCGTGTGGATCGAAGGATACAGCGGAGCGCGTCGAACGCACCGAGCGTGATCAGTTCGGTCTCATCACCTGCTCCGAACAAACCGACACGACGACTTGTTACACGCACCGCGCGATCATGGGCGTGTCCATGGGCTCGAGCGGCGCGGGTCAGCTCGCGTTTCAACGTCCCGAGCTCTTCGATCAAGTCGGCATGCTCGGCGTCCCGCTCGTCGACTGGGTGTTCATGCTGCGCGGAATTCAGCGCGGTTTCCTCGGCGGCTTCTGCGATCGCGAAACGATCCTCGCCAACATGGGCGACATCGCGAATCCCACCGGTGCCGCGTTCTGCGGTCCCGCGCCGAGCGAAGTGAAGCTCGAACCGAGCGGACAGCTCCTCGAGCCGCAGCAAGACTACAATCATTGGTATCGCTGGATCGACGAAGGCCGCGGCGGCGGCTTTGGCCGCAACAAGCTGCGCGAGTCCTTCCAAGACATCGCGCTCGCGTTCGGCAATCCCGTTCACTACAACGAAGAGTCGCCGTATTACCCGCCGGGCGTGCCCATGGACTTTCGCTTCCGTACGGATGCGGAGCGTTGCGCGAGCGCGTTCTCCATCGAGGGTCACAAGAACAAAGAATACAACCCCGACGGCACTTATCCGGTGATCGCGTTCTGCGACACGGCGACCAACGAAGGCGAGTTCCTCCAAGATCGTCCGAGCGAACGCGCGACGGAGATCCTGCTCGCGGTCGACTACAACCGAAACGGCATCCGCGACTACGCAGAGCCGATCCTCATCGAAGCGCACGAACGATTCGAAGACGCCGGTACGTCCGCAGGCGATCGTTATGATTGGGAGACGAATCCGCAGGGCAAAGCGGACAACTGGCTCTACGACGACGGCGAGCCGTACGAAGACACGGGGCTCGACGGCGTCGCCGGCACCGGTGATTTCGGCGAAGGCAACGGCAAGTTCGACTACAATCCGAACGTCCTCAACTATCACGCGCAAAATCCGCGCGAGCTGATCGCCGACAAAACCGCGGTCCCGGACGGACACCTCGCCCGCATGTCGATCTACGCCGACGCAGGCATCCGCGACTTCTTGCAGAGCGCCGGCGGCACGAACTGGTTATGGGGCACGCTGAAAGATCGCGTCGGCGGTGAGCTCGCGAAAGATTACACGCACTTTGCGACGATGACGCCCGAGCTCGGCGGCGGTTACGACTTTTTGGCCCTCGACTACTCCGCGAAAGGCATCGGCCAACACGCGTACGTGCGTTACGGAAATCCGGCGGCCACGCAGCGCGAGATCGATCGCGGCGACGGACACCACGTCGGCCCGGCGGATCAGGTGCTCCAGCGTTTCCTCACCGGCATCGCTTTCGTGGAGAACCGTTTCCTCGATCGCGACGTGCGGGCGGTGAACGAGGTCGGCGACATCACGAACCTCATTTTGCCGAAGTCGTTCATGTCGACCTCGCTCAATGAGGAGCGAAAGTATGGCGTGGTCCTGCCGCCCGGCTACAATCGCGCGGAGAACGCCGAAAATCGTTACCCGGTGATCTATTTCCTCCACGGCCAGGGGCAGGAGTCGCAAGACCTTCTCGCGTCGGCGATCCTCTTCTTCGGCTACATGGCCGGCTCCTCGAAGAGCGACATTCAGCGCAAAAGCCAGAGCGATTGGTCGAAGTTTATCATCGTCTTCCCAGATTCGACCTGCAGCGGCACCGCGTGCGCCAGCGGCAACTTCAACGCGAACCATCGCGGCATCGACGGGAACGGTCCGAAGTACATGGACTCGTTGTTCGAATTGATGGCGATCGTCGAACGGGACTATCGCGTCGCGATTCCGGTCGAAGTGCGTAGGGATTCGTTGTAGAAGCGCATTCGTGCGCGCACCGGAAAACGTCTTCAAAGAAGCGCTGATCGTCGCGCGCTACGAGCTCGTCTCCATGTTGCTGAGCGTTCGCGCTCTGCTGTTCGTGGTGATCTACGGGATCGTCGCCGGCGGGGTCGGCCGCTTCTTCTTGTTCGTCGACGAGAAAACGAACGGGCAGCTCACGCAACTCGCGACCATGGCCTCGACCAATCGCGAAGAGATCCTGAAAAAAGCGGCCGAAGAAGGCGTGCCCACGGCGGTGCTCGAGGCGTTCCTCACCGGCGATCTGCCGATGATGGTGCTGATGATCCTCTTCTTCTCCACCTTCGTCATCCCGGCGTTGGTGCTGCTGATCGGTTACGGCGCGGTCGGCGAAGATCTCCATACGCGTTTTTCGCGCTACGTGTTGCAGCGCGTTTCGCGCGGCAGCTGGCTCGCGGGAAAGATCGCCGCGCACTTCATCACCTGTTTCCTGGCGATCTTGGTGGTGCACGGAATTTTGCTCGCCGCCGCGCAGACGATCGACGGCTTCGACACCCCGAAGACGCTCGCCGCTTTGCCGCGCATTTGGGCCGGGCTCGCGTTGTTCACGCTCGGATACGTGTCGTTCACCGCGGTCTTTTCGGTGGTCATCAAACCGCCCTTCGCCGCGTTCGCGGTGGGCTTGATGGCGCTCGCGGTGTTTTGGGTGGTGTCGAAGATCGCGCCGCTCGACCGGGTGTGGATGGGCGCGATCGATCTCGAGCTGTGGGCGCTCGCGCCGCGTGCGGTGGCGATCTACTTCGCGCACGTGCTCGTGTTCTTGGCGCTCGCCTGGTACGGGCTGAAAAAGAGGGACGTGTAAGGTGGTCGCTGCGATCGAGCTGGTGGACGTCACCAAAGATTATGGCCGCGTGCGCGCGGTGCGCGACCTGACGCTGCAGGTTCCCGAAGGTTCCTTGTTCGGGCTGATCGGGCCGAACGGTGCGGGCAAGACGACGACCTTTGGTTTGTTGTCGGGCTTCTTGCATCCCACGAAAGGGGAGGTGCGCGTGCGCGGAGTGGCCTTAGGGCCAGGTCGTCCGCCGGTCGGGCGGGTGCTCGCGCTGCCTCAAGACGCGGCGCTTCCCGATCGCATGACGATGCTCGATTGTTTGATCATGCTCGGCCGTTTCTCCGGCTTCGGCGCGGATGAGGCCCGGGCGCGCTCAGAACGTGCATTGCAGCGCGTCGGGCTCGGTGATCTTTTGGCCAGGAAGCTCTCGGCGCTTTCGCACGGCCAACGCCGCCGCGTGGGCATCGCGCAGACTTTGCTCGGCGACGACGAAGTGATCCTCCTCGACGAGCCGACCGCTGGCCTGGATGCTCGCAGCTCCGCGGAGCTGCGCGTGTTGATCAAAGAGCTGCGCGACCACCGGACGATCGTGCTTTCCAGCCACAACCTGCAAGAGGTCGAAGCGTTGTGCGATCGCGCGGCGATCCTCGATCGCGGAACGCTCGCGGCCACCGGCACCATGGACGAGATCAAGTCGACCTCGACCTTGGTGACGGTGACGCTCGGCAAAGCACTCGACGTACCGGAAAAAGTGCTCGCACCGCTGCGTGCGTTGGCCAGTGTCCGATCGGCCAGTACCAGCGAAGACAAGATGCGGATCGATCTCGAGCTCACCGAAGCGAACGCCGGCGACGAAGCGGTGAACTTGGTGCTCGCGGTGCTGCTCAAGGAAGGCGCGAGCGTGCGCGGCGTCGATCGCGGAAAAAGCCTCGAACAACGTTTCCTCGAAGAGACCGGCGGCGAAAGCGCGACGCGCGCGACCTAGGATTTCGCGTGCGGATTTTGCACCTCTGCGCGATTCCGCAGCTGACCGGTGCAGCCGAGCCGATGCTCGATCTGGTGCGCGCCGAACGTGCGCTGGGCGCGACGGTCGATCTCCATGTCGACACGAAACGTTCCGGCAATCTGCGAAAGTTGCTGCATGACGCCGGGGAGCCGGTGCCGCGCGTGTTGACCTTGTCGACGAAAGCGGGCGCGGTGGCGGCGGTGCGCGATGCGGCGCGCATCTTTCAGATGGCTTCGCAGTACGACGTGGTTCACGTCCATCTCTCGCATGACCACGCGCTGGCCGCGGCGGCGCTGTTCGGGCGTTCTCGGCCGATCTTGGTGCGCACGGTGCATGCGCGTCGCGTCTTGAAGCCGGGTTTTGGACGGCGTTGGTCGATGCGGCGCGCGCGCGGAGTGACCGTCGCGTGTACTGCGCACAAGAAGTTGCTCGAGGAGGCGCACGGCGTCGACGAGTCGCGCATCTTGGTGTCGCCGGGCTCGGTGGATGCGTCGCGTTTTCGACCTGATCCTTCGGCCAGGTCGCGGGTTCGGGCCGAGCTGAAGCTGAGCCCGAACGATTTTGTGATCGGGTGTGTGGCGCGTTTTCAAGCAGGCCGCCGCCATGAGGTGATCATCGACGCGTTCTTGGCGGCCAAGAAGCTCGAACCGTCTTTGAAGCTTGTGTTGATCGGGCACGGCGAAACCGAAGGTGCGCTTCTGGCGCGTGCGCACGGTGAGGTCCTTTTTCCGGGCTATAAACGCGGTGATCTGAACGATTATCTCGCCGCTTTGGACGCCGCGGTGTGGCTCGTTCCCGGAAACGACGCCACCTCGCGTGCGGTGTTGCAAGCGATGGCCGCGGGTCTGCCGGTGGTCGGTGGTGCGGAAGAGGCGATCGCGGATGCGGTGCTGTCCGAAGTGACAGGTGTTTTGGTCGATCCTGATCGAACGGACAGGGTGACGGAGGCGTTTCTTTCTTTGGCGCGCGCTCCAGAACGGGCGCGAAAAATGGGCGAAGCCGCGCGTGCGCGTGCGGTCGAGGTGTACGATCCGATCGCGCGCGGGCGTCGCGTGTTGTCGTTTTACGAGGAGCTCATCGGCGCACATGAAACGCGCGCTCTTCATCGCGGCGCGTGACGACCTTTACGGTGCGTCGCGTGCTTTGTTGGCTCACCTGGCGCGGCTTCCGTCGCACGGTTTCGAGCAGCTCGCGCTCGCCACGCCCGCGGATGGTCCGCTCGCGGCTTTTGCGCGCTCGCTCGGCGTGTCGGTGTTGATCGAGCCTTCGGTCGGCTCTTCGCGCTCGCTGAAGACGAGGCTCACCGCGCCGTTTCGCTTGAAACCGCTGATGCGTTTCGCGACCGAAAAAAAGATGGAGATGGTGGTGGCGGCGACGCTGTCTGCATGTCCGGCGGCTACGGATATCGCCGAAAAATGCAGGCTGCCGGCGGTGGTTCATCTGCGCAGCACCTACGCGGCGCGCGGCAAAGCGGATGCTTTTGTGCGGTACGAAGCGGCACGTGCGACGAAGATCGTCGCGGCCTCGCGAGCGGTGCTTGCGGAGTATACCTGTACCGAAGGACAGTCGGCGGTCGTGGTGCACGACGGTATCGAGCCTCCGAAGAGCTTCCTTTCGCGCGACGAAGCGCGGCAGGTCTTGCGTTTGCCGCTCGATGCAAAGCTGGCATGTACCGTCGGCGCTGTTTCACCGCGCAAAGGGACGGCGTTTGCGGCGAACGTGGCCCACCGCGCGGGGATGACACTGGTCGCTTTCGGTGAAGGGCACGACGAGTTTTCGCCGGGCGTGCGCGTGATCCGGGTGGGTTTTCGCGCCGATGTCGCGCGCCTGTTGCCGGCATTCGACGTGTTCTTGCATCCCTCGAAAGACGAAGCTTTGGGCCTCGCGCCGGTGGAAGCGATGGCCGCGGGTGTCCCGGTGATCGCCTCGAATATCGGCGGGCTGCCGGAGGCGCTCGGAAACGCGGCGCCGTTGATCGATCCGAGAGACGGAGATGCGTGGTTGGCAGCGCTGGCCGAGGTGTTGGCGGATCCTGATCCTTGGATCAGGTTGGGTCACAAACGTGCGCTCGAGATGTCGGCCGACGAGAGCGCGCGAAAGGTGGCCGAGGTCTATCAGTCGTTGTGAGGATCGCGATCGCCGTGCGCCGTCTCTCCGCGCGAGGCGGCTTGGAGTCGAACGTGCTCGCCTTGTCGCGTTATTTGGTCGCGCGCGGGCATCATCTCCAGATCGTGTGCCAGCGCGCGGAGGAGAAGATCGACGCGGAGATCTTTTTGGTGTCGGCGCCGGGGATCTTCGGCGAGCCCGCGCGCCTGTTGTGGTTCGCGTCGCGTGCCGCGAAGAAGATCGCTTCGCTTTCGGCGGAGGTTTCCTTCACCTCGAGCCACGTCTATGGCGCGGACGTGGTGCGTCTGGAAGGCGGCCTGGTCGCCGATCACCGCGCGGCGGTAGGCGGAAATCTCGCGGAGCTCGCGGCGGAGTCGATCGAGAAGAAGAAGCTCGCGATGGCGAAACACATCTTGGTGTTGTCCGAGCGCGATCGAGCTCGCGTGAACGATCCGCGCGCGCGGGTGGTGCGAAATGGAATCGACGCCGCTCGTTTCACGGAGCAAAAAACACGCCCTGATCGACCGTACAGTATCGGCTTCATCGGCAACGGCTTCGAACGCAAGAACTTGAGCGCGGTGATCGACGCGGTCGCGCGCCTACCGAATTCGCGTCTCTTGGTCGCCGGGAACGATCGCCGCACCGCGGACTACGCGCTCGCTGCGCGCGGGATCGATGCACGTTTTTTAGGCCCGCTCGCCGATGTGCGTCCGCTCTTCGCCGAGCTCGATGTCTTGGCCATGCCTTCGCTCTATGAGCCCTTTGGATTGGTCGCGCTCGAAGCGTGGGCCAGCGGCGTGCCGGTGGTGCTTTCGGCGATCGCCGGTGCGAGCGAGATCGCTCCGCACCCCGAATTGGTGCTGCAAAATCCCCGCGATGTCTCCGAGCTGGTCGTCGCGCTGCAGCGCTCGAAAGCGGTCGATCGGCGCTTGTGCCGGCCGGTGGCGGAGACATACTCCAACGAAACGAGCTTCGCCGAGATCGAAGTCATCCTGAGCGCACGATGAAAGAGCTGGTCGAGCGGGCCCGCGCGAAAGACGGGATCCTCCTGTCCGAAAGGCCAGATCGCTGGGTCGTCGCTTTCGATGAGGTGGTGATCAAAGTTTATCGCAAACGCGGTGGCTTTCGTGGGCTGCTCGATCGCGTCTTCGGCGATCGCGCCACCCGCGCATTTCGGGCGGGGCGCGTCGCGCTGGCGCGTGGTATCCGCGTGGCCGAGCCCTTGGCGGCGATCGACGGCGCGCTGGTCATGCGCCGAGTGGTGACCGGCCCGCAAGCGAAGCGCGCAGTGAGCGGAGCGAACGAAGGGTCCGCAGGCGGACTTGTTCCGCCGATAACGGACCAGATACACGTGGTCGCGGCGGCGCGGTTCCTCCGAAGGATCCATGAGGCGCACCTCTACCCTGGAGATTTCCACGAAAAGAACGTGCTCTTCGAGGCCGGCGGCGAGCCGGTGCTCGTCGATTATGACGGTCTTCGCCGGGTGTTCTTCGTGTCGAAGCGGCGCCGTATTCGCAATTTGGAGCGGCTTTATCGCGATTTTCTCGGAGAAAACGCGGTCTCCCTGGCCATGCGGATGCGGTTTCTTCTCGCGTATGCGAACAGCCGAAGTGAAGCGCGCGAGCTCTGGAAAAAGGTCGCTCTGCGCAGCGCAAAAAAACGTTTGATGTACGGGATTTGACGGCGACGAGCGAAACCGTCGGGCGAAGCCGACGCGGAGGACCTGCGAGGCCGGCATATTTCGTCGGGAACAGCGAAGGTCCGGCTTTCGCCTTGGCGCGCGACCCGTGTTACAAGCGCTAAGTCATGTCGAACGGCCAGGAAACGGACGTCCTCGTGGACCCAAACGAGCCCCAGGTCGACGTTTGGGTGACGGAGCCGGAAGACCCCGCCGAGCCTTCGAGCGGTGTCTCCGCGGACAGGGATCGCGCACCGAACGCGCCGTTCAGCGCGACGCCGGTCCCTGCCGTCGATCTTCGCCTTCCACCGGCTGCGGGTGCCGCGCTCGGTGCGGACGCCGAACCGGTGATCGACGGCCGCGATCTTCCGCCCTTGCTCGCGCTGCCGCATCAACCGTCGACGGATCTGCTCGAAGCGCCGGCGCCCGACGAAATGGCGCGTTGGCAAGCGGTGATCGCCGACTACGAACGCGAGGCAAAAGCGATCGGCAACGAGCCGCACGCGGCCTCGCTGTACGTCGAGATCGGTCGCGTTTGGGAGGAGCAGCTCAACAAGCCGCGCAACGCGGCGATGGCCTATCAACGCGCGTTTCATCTCAACGCGCGCGATCCTTCGGTGCTGCATGCGTCGCGGCGTTTGTTCACCGAAGTCGGCAACTGGGGCATGGTCGTGCAGATCCTCCAAGCAGAGATCGACGGCACCGATCGGCCCGAGAAAAAAGCGACTTTGCTCGCCGAAAAAGGGACCATCCTCGAAGAGAAGCTGCGCAACGTCGAAGAAGCGCAGAAGGCGTTTCGCGACGCGCTCGACGTGTGGTCCGCGGAGCCCCTGGCGATCAACGCGCTCGAGCGCTTGCACCTCTTTCGCAAAGAATATCCGCAGCTCTACTTGGTCTACCAGCGCGCGCTCCACGTCTCGACGAAGCCGGATCGCCGGCTGCCGTTGTTGATCGCGGCGGCGCAGCTCGCGGAGGACCGGCTCGAGGATCCAAACGGTGCGATCGTCCACTACGGAGAGATCTTGGAGCTCGATCGCAAAAACGCGGTCGCGCTGGCGGCGCTGCGCCGGCTGACGCAGCAGACCGAACGCTGGGATGATTTCGTCGGTGTGATGACGCTGTCCGCGGAGACAGTTGAGAATCCGCAGGACGCGGCGCAGATGTTGTTGTCGGCGGCGAAGGTGCAGCACGAACGCATGCACGTCACCGATCGCGCGCTGTTGCTGTTGCTCAAAGCGCTCGAATACGCGCCCGAGGATCTCTCGGTGTTGCGCGAGATCGAGTGGCTCTACGAACAGAATCAGCGCTTCGATGAAGTCGTCAAAGTGTTGCGCCGCGAAGCCGAAGTCACGACGGAAGCGCGCGACCGCGTGCCGATCCTCTTCAAGCTCGGTACGGTGCTCGAAGATCACTTGAAGCTCGCTGAGGATGCGGTGCCGATCTTCGAGGAAGCGGTGACCTTGATGCCGAGCTACGTGCCGGCAAAACAAGCGCTCGGACGCCTGTACGAAAAGACAGCACGCTGGCAGCAGCTCGCGCAGCTGTTCGAGATGGAGGTTCGGCTCGAAGAAGACCTCGGCGTCAAAGTCGCGAAGCTCTTCAAGCTGGCGGACATTCTCGACGGCAAGCTCGGCCGCCAAGAAGACGCGGTCAAAGCGCTCTCCGAGCTGTTGTTCATCAAGCCGGACTACATGCCCGGTCGAAAATACCTCGAACGCCTGCTGCAGAAGCGCGAGTCGTGGGCCGATCTGATCGCGCTGTACGAACAAGAGGTCGGGCTCACCGAAGATCGCGATCAGAAGGTGTTCCTGCTCGATCGCATCGGGCTCATGTCCGAAGAGAAGATGAACGATCCGGCGCGGGCGGCCGCGGCGTATCAGCGCATCTTGGAGGTCGTGCCGGGACACCTGCACGCGATCCGCACGCTCGCGCGTTTGGCGACGAAACAAGAGCAGTGGACCGAAGTGCTGCGCATGCACGAGCTCGAGGTCGATGCGAGCGAGGATCAAAAAGAGATCGTCGCGCTCCTGCACCGCGCAGGCTCGATCACCGAAGAGAAGCTCGGCGACATCGCGGGTGCCGTGCGGCTCTATGAGAAGGTGCTCGCGCTTTCGCCCGCGTATTTGCCGGCGCTCGGCTCGCTCGGAAAACTTTATCACCAGCAAGCGCGCTTCGATGATCTGGTGGCCATGTACCGCCGCGAGATCGAAGTTTCGAAGTCGTCGGAGCACGCGGTCGCGCTCTTGTTCCGCATGGCGGGTGTGTTGGTCGATCGTCTGAAGGACGATCGGCGCGCGGCGTTGGTCTACGAAGAGATCCTCACCAACGATCGCGACAACCTCGCTGCGCTCCGTGCGCTCGCGGAGATCCACGGGCGAAACGGGGACAACGAACGTCTCGTCGAAGTGTTGCTCCGCGAAGCGACGACGCTGAAGGATCCCAAGGAGCGCGCGAGCACGCTCTTCAAAGTCGCCGAGATCTGCGAAGAGAAGCTGGGTCGCACCGATCGTGCGGCCGAGGCTTATCAAGAGACCTTGCGGCTCGGCCATTCGCACGACGCGGCGATCCGCGCGTTGGTGCGCATCTATTCGGCGGAGGGCATGTGGAATGCGCTCTCGCGGGCGTTGAAGACCGCGCTCGATCACGCGACCGATCCCGCGACGCAAGCGGCGATCTTGGTGCGTTCGGCCGAAGTTTCCGGTGACAAGCTCGGGAACCTCGACGCGGCGGCGGAGTCGCTCGAACAAGCGCTCGCGCTTTCGCCGAACAACGTCTCGATCCTCACCCAGCTCGAGCGCGTCTGTGTGGCGCGGCGCGATTGGGTGCGCGCGATCGAGCTCGGCGAGACGCTCGCTTCGCACGAGACGGATCCGCGGCTGTACGCGGCGCGGCAGATCCGCATCGCGACGGTGAAAGAGACACAGCTCGATCCGCCTCAGTCGGGCGCGGAGCATTACCGCTTGGCGCTCGGACTGGTGCCCGATCATCCCGTGGCCTTGCGCGCGTTGGAGATCGCTTACCGGCGCGTGGGCTCCTGGGACGGCCTCGCTTCGTTTTATCAGCGCGAAGCGATGGTCACGCGGGATCCTGTCCGAAGGGTCAACCTGTACTGTCGGGCAGGTGACCTCATGGAGCACCGCCTGCATCGAGACGAGCTCGCGGTGAAGTGTTACGTCGCAGCGCTCGAAACTTCGCCGACACATCTGCCGGCGTTGCGCGGGCGGCGGCGTATTGCGGAGCGCGCGGGCGACGCGACGGTGGCGCTCGAGACGATCCAGCGCGAAGGTGAGCTGACGGCGGATCGGGAGCGCGCGCGGGAGCTGCTCTTCGAGGCGGGCCAGCTCTATCAAGATCAATTCAAGAACGTGCAGAAGGCGATCGAGACCTACGAGGCGGTGTTGTCTCGTGCGCCGACCCATACGGGCGCGTTTTTGCGGCTCGAACAGGTCTACGCGGAGCACCAGGCTTGGGTGCCGCTGCTCGAGCTGTTGCGCCGCCGCGCGCAGTCGATCGACAGCGTCGAGGAACAGGCGCGGCTCTACGTGAGCGCGGGACAGCTGGCACAAGACAAGCTCGCGCAACCGCAGCTGGCGGTGGAGCTGTATCGCGAGGTGTTGGCGCGCGAACGTATGAATCCGGTCGCTTTGGTGCGGCTCGGACCGCTGCTCTTCGCGATGAGCGATTGGGACGCGTCCATCGACGTCTTCCACAAGACGCTCGCCGTCTCCAAAGAGCCGGCCGTGTTGCTCTTGGCGTTCAAGTCGCTGGGCATCATCTATCAGGAGCACCGCCAGGATTTGGTGAAGTGTGTGCAGTCGTTCCAAGCGGCGATCGCTGCGGCTCCGCACGACACCGAGTGTTTGAAGCGGCTCGCGTCGGTCTACAAAGAGGCGCAGGACTGGTCGTCGGCGATCAACGTCTTGTTGCGCTTGGTCGAGGTCGAACAAGAGCTCGACGCACGCGTGGAGACTTTGCTCGAGCTCGCGGAGATCTACGAGGTCGGCGGGCATGACCGGCAACATGCGATCCTCGCGCACCGAAAAGCGCTGGAGATCGATCCCACGAATCAGCGGGCGATCTTGCGGCTCTCCGAGCTTTTGGAGAAGCAGCAGGATTGGGCGGCGCTCAACGAGGTGACCGCGAGCTACGTGCGTCTGTTGGCACCTGACCAGAAGGACAGGGCAGCACCGCTACACTTGAAGATGGCCGACGTCTTCGAGACCAAGCTCCGCGATGATGCACGCGCGATCAATGCGCTCAACCTCGCGCTTCAGGCGGAGCCGGAGAACATGGGGGCGGTGGAGCGTCTTGCGGCGCTGTACTCGAAGTCGCCGGACATGTTCCCGCACGCGGTGGAGATGCATCGCCGCTTGTTGAAGGCGGATCCGTTCCGCATCCCGAGCTACCACGCCATGCACCAGATGTTTCTGCGCCGGGGCGAGCACGATAAAGCGTTCGTCGTCGCGGAGATCTTGGTGTTCCTGCACGGCCACCAGCAGGACGAAGAGCTCTATTATCACGAGCACAAAGACAAGGTGGCGGCGCGACCGGAGAAGCCGCTTTCGCCCGAGGATCACGAACGTTTCATCACGCATCCGGCGGAGCGCGGTGCGCTGCGCGCGATGATGGAAGTGCTCGGCATGGAGCTGTCGAAGGTGTTTCCGGCGGATCTGACGAAGTACGAGCTGAAAAAAGAGGATCGTCACGGGCCGAAGTCGGATCTACCTTTGCGCAAGACTGCGGACGAGATCCAAAAGTCACTCGGCGCGGGCACGCTCGGTCTGCCTGCGTATGAGCTGTCGATCTGCCGACGCAACGACGTGGCCTTCGCGCTGGAGAGCGCGAATCCACCGGTCTTGATCATCGGGATGACGATGTTGCGCCGCCAAGAGAAGGATCAACGTTTCCACATGACGCGCCAGTTGGAGCGTCTGAAGAGCGGGCATCACCTGGCGGATATGTTGCCGAACAAAGAGCTCGAATCGCTGGTGTTCAGCGTGGTGAAGCTGGCGGATCCGAACGCACACGTGCCGACGGATCCCGCGAGCCTCGATGCGATGCAACGCCGCGTGTTGAAGGCGCTGTCGAGCAAAGGCAAACGTGTTCTCGAGGACATGCGCGCCCAGCTCGCCAACTTGCGCTTCGATGCGACGCGATATCGCGCGGCAGCGGTTCAGACCGCGATTCGCGCGGGTCTGGTGCTCACCAACGACGTCGAGGTCGCGGTGAGAAACGTCGCGCGCGAACATCCGGAGATCAAAGCGGTGTTCTCGGATCCGAAGTCGGCGGCAGCGACGATCGGGCGCATCGCGGAAGTTCGGGAGCTGCTCTCCTACGCGGTCAGCGAAGAATACTTCGCCGCACGCGCGAAGCTCGGTTTCTCGATTCAAACTTGATCGCTGGTTCCTGATCACCGCTTGTGGGCTCACCGAAAAGATAGGACCGAAACACCGAGCGGATCGATGGGTCGCAGAGTGCCCAAGCCCAATCCTTTTCGGCGTTTCGGTCCGCTCTTTTCGGTGAGCTTACTGTGCCGCTGGTGAGGCGAGCCCAGCTTATTGCGCCGGGGCGTCGGACTTGGATCGCACTTTCTTCGACAACGTTTGTTCGGTGACGCCGAGGCGCCGGGCGGCGAGGGCGATGTCGCCTCCGCAGGCATCGAGCACGCGGCGGATGATCGACTCCTCGTAACGTTCGAGCTGCGTGCGGAAGTCGAGCGGGCGTCCGTCTTCGCCGAGCATCACGGCACCGGAACGAGACTGCGAGCTCCCGGGCCGGCGCACGATCTCGTAACTTTTCAGCTTGTGGACCAGGGTGCGTCGCGGCATGCCGAGCAGCTCTGCCGCCAAACTTTGATTCCCGTTGGTGCGCACCAGCGCGTCTTCGATGATCGTCACCTCGAAGCGCTGCAACATGGTGCGAAGATCCGTTTCGTCGGTGACGCTCGGAACCATCGACGAAGAGATCGAAGACTCGAGCATCAACACCGGTGGCGCGATCAAGCGGCCGTCGAGCCGCCCGCGCGACTGGAAGCGCTCCGGCAACTCCGCGCGTGTGATCGCACCCGCCTGCGCGACGACCACCGCACGTTCGATGACGTTGCGCAGCTCGCGGACGTTGCCCGGCCAATCATGCGAAGAGAGCGCGAGGATCGCGTCGCCCGAGATCTGCGTGACCCGGCACGCGTTGTCCTCGTTCGCCAGCGCGAGAAAATGTGCGGTGAGCGGCTCGATGACATCACGTCGATCGCGGAGAGGCTTGAGGCGCAAGCTCATCAAATGAAATCGCGTCACCAGCTCGCGGCGGATCTTTCCTTCGATCGCCAGCACCTCGATCTTCTTCTTGGTGGTGGCGATGATCCGCGCACCGCTGTCGAGCAGGCGCAGCAAGATGACCTGCGAAGCGAGCGAGAGATCCGCGATCTCGTCGATGAGCAAGGTGCCGCCTTGCGCCGCGATCGCTTGTCCGGACAACACGCTCTCCACGTGCGCCTCGGGGATCGCGCCGCACCGAACCGCGACGAAGGGCCCGCGCCGAAGCGCGCTCAGATCGTGCAGCATACGCGCCGCGACCTGTTTTCCCGTGCCGATCTCGCCGCTGATCAACGCCGGGGCCGTCGTCTCCGCGAGCCGCCGCAGCTCGTCGAGCGGGGCAGGCGCGACGGGTGTTTGTAAACGTGAGCCTTTGCGGAGCGGCAGGCGCGCCGCCTCCATCAGCTCATCGGCCGAGGACGCATCGTCGAGATAACATGCGAGCCCGTGGGCCAGCGGCATGCCGACCATCATGCACTGCTCGAGCACCGTACCCGCGACCGACGCGGACTCCGCACGATCGCTCTCCGGCAACAACACCTCGGCCGTATCCGGCGCATAGAGCGCGACGCGATCGACCATGCGCAGATGCCGCTTCAGCGTGGTGCAGGTCGCCACAAAACGCGCGACGTCGGGCGCTTCGCAGCGGAGCATCAACACCGAGACGCGCCGGTTGAAGCCGAGCGCACGGGCGACCTCGTGTTTCAACAACATCTCGAAGACGTCGTGCGATTCTATGCCGCTTGCGTCGTGATGTTCGAGGCGTGGCGTGACGCGGAGCGAGATGGTGATCGCGCCGATCGTCACCTCGTCATGCGGGAGGATCTGCGCGCGCGCGATCCGTGTCCCGTTGATGTACGTCCCGTTCGTGGAGCGCAGATCTTCGACCCACACCTCGCCCCCGTCGACCTCGAAACGTGCGTGATTGCGGGAGAGGCCCGGGTCGTTCACCAGCAAGGTCGCCGGTGATTGCCTGCCCAAAAGGACAGGTGTCCCCGGGGACAGTGGCGCAACTTGCACGCCGGCCACCGACGCGACGATGATCGCGTAATCAAGCTCCGCAGAGCCGGCCGCATACGTCGACCGAGACAGCGTATCGTCGTTCACTGGTCGAGCTCGAAGTCGAGGGCCACGATACTGTTGCCCACTGCGACGATGACGAAGCCGTTCGTGCCGCGTGTGACTTCCGGCAGCGGTGTGCCGCCGAGCTCGATGCGCGCAGCCTCGGCGCCGCCCGAGGTCACGCGTCGAGCGACGCCGGTGGAGTCGAACACCGCGACGTCCCCGTTATCGAGCGGGATGACATCCGCATAGATCGGCGGGCCGGCCGCGAAGGTGGAGATCACGCCGCCCGAAGCGCTCAAACGATCGACGACGCCGTCTTCGCCCCAGGCGAGCAGCTCGCCGTTTGCGGTCCAACGTGTACCGGTGACGCGCGCGGCGCGGCCGCGTTTGAAAACTTCGTTGCCTTGACGATCGACCACGCGGACCGCGTCGATCTCGCCGACCGCGATGTTGCCGCTCTTCGGATCGACCGACGGTCCCGACGCCGGCGCAGCGACCGGGAAATCGAAAGCGACCTGACCGCTGACGGTGATCCCGACGAGATGTCCGGTGTCGGTGGCGACGTAGGTCGTCCCGTCGGCGCCGACGGCAGGACGCGTGGTCACTGCGCCGTTCACCGTCGCGTCGAAGAGGATGCTCCCGTCCAGAGCGGCAAGACCGAGCACGCGGCCCGCGGTGTTCGCGATGCGAAGCGATCCATCGGCTGCGACGAGGAGCGGCGAGGTCTCGAACAACATCGAGCCTGCGGGCGCGTTGAAGATCGTTTCGCCCGCGAGGTTGTAGCCGACGACTTTTCCGATCGTCGAAACGAGCACGATCGTCGCGCCGCTCGCGACGGGCGCGTGTTCCGTCGGGAAGGTGGCGAAGGGCTCGTCGACCTTGATCCCGTTTCCCTCGTCGACGGTCGCGACCTCGCCCATACCCTCGGAGCGTGCGATCACGACGCGACGTTCCGGGCCGAGTCCCGGTGGGGCAGAAGGGCTCGACGTTTCGTAGGTCCAGCGCGAGATGATCGGCGGTGCCGCGTCATCTCCGCACGCGAACGACAGGAGCCCGAGAAGGATCGGCAGTCGCCGAATCATGGCGCCGGGAGCCTACCACTGTTTTGGCTTTCCGCTGGGGCATCGACGAAGGGCGAGCGGGTACGCCGTTATGGTCTACACTGCGCCCGAGTCTCCAAGACAAGTCATGATCTTGCGCTCGGGGGCCATCTTCGGTAACCGACGCGAGGACGCCATGAACGAGAGAGCAGGTCCGGTTGCGACGCCGGAGCTGGGCCCGCGGCGAGCGATGCCCGTCAAGCCGCGCCCGCTGCGGATCGCGCTCTACATCTTATTGGTCGCGTCGGCGGCGGCCGCGATGTTCCTCGAGCCGGCGCTGGCGGGCGCCGTTCAACGCGGTGCGATTTCGCCGCTGTGGATGTTCACCGCCATCGCGTTCTACGGCGTCTTCTACTTTGCCTACGTCGCCGACCGCCTGCTCTTGGTGAAATTTCGGAACTATCCCGCGGGCAAAGCGTTCTTTCAGATCGCTTTCGGCGCCGTGCTGGCGCTGATCCTGCTGCCTTCGACGATCCGCGACTACTCGGCGCGACCGACCGGCATGCATCGCCTCTTGGCGCACGCCGACCCGGAGATCCGCTTGGTCGCCGTGGAGGCCCTTTTCCTCCGCGGTGCGTCCAAAGAAAATGTCGCCGCTGCCGCCGAACGGCGCCGCGATTCGGACCCGAGGGTGCGCGAGAGAGCGACGTTGGTCTTGTCGAAGTGGTCCGGCAAAGCAAAAGACGACGCGGCTGGTATCGACGCCTGGGCCGCGGCATTATCTGAAGCGGCCACGTCGACCGTGACACCCGAGGAGACGCGCTGAATGCGTTGGCAACTGATCCTGCAATTGACGCTGGGCCTCGGGCTCTTGTTCGGCTTCGGGTGGTACACCTCGAGCACGTACGTCGACGCGCCGGCGCGAGAGCTGGTGCAGCGCACGAGCCTCGCCGAAGCGTCCGGTGTCGCCTCGAATATCGCCGTCGAATGGGAACACGCGCGAAGCTCGCACCGAAACATGGTTCTCGCTGCGGCGCAGAGCCCGGTGATCGGATCTTTAGGACAGGTCGTCTCGAACGCCGAAGCACGAACGGGCGCGCTCAAAGCCGCGCTCGAAGGAACGATCGCGCTGGTCGGCGGACGCGGTGACTCGGCGCTGATCAATGAACGGGGACAATCGATCGCTTCGAGCGGTGAAGCGGGACCGGAGCTGCACCACACCTTCGCCGTGAAAGATGCGCTCGCCGGTGCGACCTCGGTGCGCGTGGAAACCGTGGCCAGAGGTACGAAGCTGATCGCCGCCACTGCGCTTCGCAACGACGCCGGCGCGATCTCCGGCGTCTTGGTTCTTGCCAGCACGATCGATGATCAACGCGCCGCGACCTGGAATGCGCTCGGTCCGATCGGTACTGGCGTGGCGCTGGCGACCAAAGACGCGCTCGTCGCAGCGACCATCCGCGATCGCAAGAGCGGAAAACCGCCGCTCTCCGCGTTCGAAACGAACAAGCTCGTTTTGGACGACGCCGAATATACCGTCGTCATGCGCGAGCTCTCCGACGATGCGGGCGTGGGCCTGCGCGTCTTCGGTCTCGCACGCAGCGACGATCTCGGTGCTTGGCTCACCAAACGCGTGCGTTTTTTGGTGATGGTGCTCGGCGTCTTGTCGATCTTGCTCGCCGTGGTCGCGGTGGTGCTCTCGCCGGTGAAGGTGGAGCGTATGGAGCCCGCGCGCGTGACACCGTCGTCGCCGCTGACCGATGAGAGCATCCCGACCGTCGTCGGCAATAGTCCGGTCTTTGGCCAACCTGTACCGATGGCCAGTCAGGCGATCGAGTCTTTCGATACCCCGCTTGCGGCCCGCCCGATCTCGGGCACGACGACCAAACCGCCGATGAAGACGCCGGAACAAGCACCGGTGAGCCCGTTTTCGGCGACGCTCGCGGACACGGCGTTTCGCGCGGGAATCGAAACGTTGCCGCTTTCGAGCGCTTCTTCGGAGCGCAGCGAAGCGTTCGACGAGATCGCGAATGCGGTCTTCTCGTCACCGCCGCAACAACCGCGTCCGCACGAACAGCGCCGCTCCGATCACATGGCGGCGTTGATGAACGAGATGCCCGACGGTCACCTCGAACAAGATCTGCACGAAGATCTCCCGATGCCCGTCGAACATATGCAGCTCCCGGGCTTGCGCGAGCCGGTTCCGCCGCGCGGGATGGGCTCGCCCAGCTTCGTTCGCGGAAATAAGTCGGCGCAACCGACGCCGCCGCCGCAGCAGCGCCCGTTCACCGCGCAACCTGTTCCGCAGCCGCAAGCTCAAACGCGCGGTCCGATGTTCGGTGGCTCGCCGAACGCCGTGCCGCTACCGCCGTCTTCGCAACCGGCGCAGCCGCAGCGTTCGATCTCTTCGATGCAGGAAGATCCGTGGAAGAGCCCGGGCATCGCCAACGCGAAGACCCAACCGATGGGACAGCTGCCCGCATCGGAGCCGCGCCGCTTCACTACCACCGGCGATATTCCAGTGGCGCCGCAGCTCAACGGTGCGCGCGAGTCGATGTCGTCGCCGCCGCTCGCGTCGTCACGGCCGTACACGGCACCGCAACCCGGAGGCACGCCGCTGCCGATGACCGGAACGCCGTTGCCGAGCACGGTGCGCGACGTCCCGATGCCCTTCGACGAGGAGCATTATCGCGTGGTCTACAACGAGTTCGTCGGCAGCAAAGCGCGGCTGGGCGAAGCGGTCGACAACATCACTTTCGAAGGTTTCTCGAGCAAGCTGCGCAACAGCGAAAAAGAGCTGATCGATCGTCACGGCTGCCGCGCGGTGCGTTTTCAGGTGTTGGTGAAAGATCGCCAGGTGTCCTTGCGGCCACAGTTGGTCCGGTAACGCGCAGGCTGGGATCCTTCACGCCGGCTTGATCAGTCGATCAGAGGCGGGCCGGAATCCTCGAGCTTCGGATTCAAAAGACGACGGTTTCTGCGACCGCGTGCTCACCTTGCCCGCGGATGATGTCGACGTTCGCGCCTTCGATCGTCTCTTTCACGTACGTCGACGGGTGCGCGCCGCCCCCATACTAGAGGGAGCGCAGGCACCGCGTCGCAGCGCGCGCGCGGCTTTGAGCGCGTTCACCGTTTGATCGCCGGTGAATCAGGAGATGCCGGAGATCGCGCCGTCGAAGAGCGCTTGGATCGGATCGGGTTCTTTGCGTCGATCAACAACACGTCGCAACGATCGCGATCGATGTTTCCGGCGATCGCCAAGATCGGCACGGCAAACGTTGCAGCTTCCGGACGCGTGACGCGCGGATGAACAGCACCACTTTAGGCCGCCCACGCATCGTTGTTGGACTCTAGGCACGAGCGCCGAGATCCGGAATGGTTTTCGGACCAAACGGCGCGTTCCTTCCTCGACGCTCGAAGCGCGAGCGTGATACTTCGGCCCTTGTCGTCATGCTCTCCGCGTTGTGCATCGAGAACTTGGCGTTGGTCGATCGGCTGGAGCTCTCTCTAGGCCGAGGGCTCAACGTCCTCACCGGTGAGACCGGCGCGGGAAAATCCGTGTTGGTCAACGCGCTCTCGATGGTGCTCGGCGGGCGCGCCTCGACGGACGTGATCCGCACCGGTGCCGCGGAAGCGGTCGTGGAAGCGATGCTCGAGGTGGGCAAAAAGAGCGAGCTTCAAGAACGTCTGACGGCCAAAGGGATCGACGTCGACGACGGCGAGCTCGTGGTCCGTCGGGTGATCAGCCGAGCGGGAAAGAGCAGGGTGACGCTGAACGGGCAGATGGTCACCGTCGCCATGCTCAACGAAGTGATGCGCGGAGTCGTCGACATCACCGGCCAACACGAACACGTCTCGCTGCTCGATCCCGCGGGACACTTGGACATCGTCGACGCGTTCGGCGGCTTGGAAGATCTGCGCGCCAAAGTTTCCTCGGCGCACGAAGAGGTGCTCGGGTACCGCGCGGCGCTTGATGCGCTCGCCATGGACGAAGCCGAAAAAGAACGGCGTCTCGATTACCTCCGCTTTTCGCTGGAAGAGATCACCGCGCTCGATCCGCTGCCGGGAGAGATCGAAGCGATCGACGCAGAACGCAAACGGTTGAAGAGCGTCGAAGAGCTCTCGCAGGGCGTGCGCCGCGCGGAAGGCTCGCTTTACTCGGACGACGGCGCCGTCGTGGAAGCGGTCGGCAAGGTGCAAAACGAGCTCTTGCGCCTGTCGCGCCTCGATGAGCGCCTGGCCTCTTTGACAGCATCGGCGTCGAGCGTGCTCGCCGAGCTGGAAGAATTGTCACGGCAGCTGGCGCGGTACTCGGGCGCCTTGTCCGCCGATCCGGATCGCTTGAGCGAGCTCGAGGAACGTTACGAAGGCCTGAAGAAGCTCTCGCGCAAACACGGCGGATCGATCGACGCGGTGCTCACCGCGCGCGACGCGATGATCGCCGAGCTCGACAGCCTGGAGCACGAAGAAGCCCGGCGCGCCGATCTCTCCTCGGCGATGGAGCAGTCCGAAGAGAAACAAAAGGCGCTCGCGCTGAAGCTCTCGGCGGAGCGGCACCGCGTGGTGCGATCGCTGGAAAAAGCGGTCGCTTCGGAGCTGTCGCAGCTCGCCATGGAGAAGACCACGCTGAAGATCGAGCTGGTCGCGCTTCAAGAGATCGGCTCGCGCGGCGCCGAAGCTGCGGAGATCCTCATTTCGCCGAACATCGGTGAGCCGATGCGCCCGCTGCGCAAGATCGCCTCGGGCGGTGAGCTGTCGCGTATCATGCTGGCGGTGAAACATGTCCTGGCCGATCGATCAGCGTCGGGAGCGTACGTCTTCGACGAGATCGACACCGGGATCGGCGGCGCCGTGGCCGACGTCATCGGCCGCAAGCTGCGGGACGTGGCGAAGTCGCGCCAGGTCGTGTGTATTACGCACCTTCCGCAAGTCGCCGCGCACGGAGATGTGCACTTTCGCGTCTCGAAGATCGAAACGGACGGCCGCACCACCACCAAGGTTTCGTTGCTCGACACGGACGCGCGCGTGGAAGAAGTCGCGCGTATGTTGGGCGGCGTAGAGATCACCGATCGCACGCGTAGCCTGGCCCGCGAGATGCTCGGCATGTCGGCTGCGGTCTCGTTGAAACCGAAAGGCGCGACGCCGCCGCGCGCACGCGTGAAGTCATGACCTGGCTCGACGAGATTCTCGGCCGCGCAGAGACGCTGCTCGCACGAAAGAAGATCGCGCACTGGGAGCTGTGCGCGGACATCTTGAGTGACGCGGCGGTCGAAGTGATGGATGGCAAGATTCACGCGGTGGAGCGATCCTTCGAGCGCACGATGGGGATCCGCATCCTCGATCGCGGCCTCGGATTCATGGGGCTGACCGATCCCTCGGACGACGCGGATCTCGAAGAAGCGATCGACGCCGCACACGCGGAAGCGAAACGGGCGCGGCCCGCGGCGATCACCGCCTTCGCGGGAAAAACGGCGATTCGCCAGGACGCGGACTTCTTCGATGCGCGGGCGACCGGGGAGCTGCGCGAGCTCCTCGAGAGCTCGGCGCTCGAATTGGAAACGTTGGCGCTGAACGCAGCTCCGAACATCGCGCGCGTGCGCCCGGCGCGGGTCGAGGAGCAGCGCGGAAGCTCCTTGCTGCGAACCTCGAGCGGCGCCGAAGCGCGCGATCGACACACGCGGGCCTTCGCCATGTTGGGTGCGATCGCCGAAGACGAAGAGGGCGCGCAGTCTGCGTTCGGCTCGGACTCGGCGCCGGCGATCGAAGCGCTCGATCTCGTGACGATCGCCAAACAAGCGGCGAACGACGCGAGCCGCATGCTCGGCGCAGGAAGCTTCGAAACGGCGCGCGTGCCGGTGATCTTCGGTTACGAAGCGGCGTCCGAGCTGTACTCGATGTTCGTCGAAGCGCTCGATGCGGAGCGGCTCGAGCACCATGCTTCTTTTTTGGCGAAGCTCATCCACACGCAGGCGTTGAGCGAGGTCTTCACCTTCACGGATGATCCGCACGACGGCGAGCTCGACGGCGCGACTTGGTTCGACGGCGAAGGTTTGGCGACGGAGAAGTTGATCCTCATCGAGCGCGGAACGATCAAAGCGGTGCTCGACGATCGCGACAGCGCCGCGCGTGCGAAGCGTACACCGACCGCCCACGGCGTCCGTTCGGGCGCGAACGCACGTCCGCGACCGGGAGTCCACAATTTGTCCATCGACCCGGGGCAGGAATCGCTGGCCGAGCTCCTCCGGAGGGCGGAGGGCGGGCTATACGTCCATTCTCTGTCGGGGACCCATACGATGAACGAGGTCACCGGCGAGCTCTCGCTCGGGGCTTCAGGCTGGAAAATAGCAGGCGGAGCGCTCGGCGAGGCGATCGAAGGCGCGGCGGTGGCCGGGTCTTTGGTGGCGATGTTCGCCGGGCCTATCAGCCTTTCGTCCGAGCGGAAGCGCCTCGGAGGGATGCGGGTGCCCGTGATGTTGATCGAAGAAGCACAAGTCTCGGCGGCATCCGACGTATGAAGAGCGGGATGCTCTTTCACCGAGGCTTTGATTCGTGTATCTGACGACAGAACAGGGACAGGTTGGAAGTTTGATCGTCCAAGGATTTGAAGTCGTCGCGTGCTCGGCCTATCATCCGCCTCGCCTGTTTTTCGGGTTTAGTGCGTGAGCGATAAACAGCTCAAGATCCTGTCCTATGGTCTCACCGACGTCGGCATGCGTCGCGATCACAATGAGGACAGCTATCTCGTTGACGATGACGTGCTCCTTTACGTCGTCGCAGATGGGATGGGCGGACACCTCGGCGGCGAAATGGCTTCAATGCTCGCCGTCAACACGATCGCGGAGACGGTGAAGACCGAGCGCAAAGTCGTGACGAACGGGACCTCGTTCAAAGGTCCCATCGAGCAGCACCCTGCGCTCATGTTGCTTCCCAAAGCCGTGAAGCGTGCGTGTGCTGCGATCTTCCATAAGGCGCAAGAGGTCCCCGAGCTCCAGGGCATGGGCACGACGGTCACCTCGGTGACCTTCATTGATACCTTCGCGTTCTTCGGGCACGTCGGTGACAGCCGCGCATATCTCCTGCGTGACGGTCGCATCGAGCAGCTCTCGGAAGATCACTCGCTGGTCAACGAACAGCTCAAAGCTGGATTGATCACCGTGGAGCAGGCTCGGATGAGCCGCTTCAAACACATCATTACGCGGTCCGTAGGGTTCGAGGAGGACGTCGCCGTCGATACGATGGTGGTCCCGACCCAAGAAGGCGATCTCTACGTCATCTGCAGCGATGGTCTGGCAAACCTCGTCGCGACGAACGAGATCCGCGACGTTGTGTACGACAATTTCCTCCGAGATGCCCCGCGGAAGCTGATCCAGCTCGCGAATGAGCGCGGCGGCGATGACAACATCACCGTGCTCGTCCTCTACGTAAACGGCGAAGAATGAAGTCCTCGGGTTGACGTGAAAAATTCCACCGTTTAGGTTCCGGCCGTAAGGGTCTCGGGGTTGGAGCCGAAGAAATCGCGCTACTTCACGCTTATGATCATGCCGGACACCTCGACCATCGAGGTGCGCCGCGTGCGTGTGTCTCGCCGGCTCTTGCTCGGCGGGATCATCGTCGCATCATTCGTCTTCCTCATATGCGCCGCGGCGTTCGTGCACGGCATCTATATGTGGGAACAGGCGCGCGAAAACGCGGGTCTTCGCGCGGAGAACGAATCGCTGCGCACGCGCATCGTCGCCGTCGATCAAAAGCTCGAAGACATCGACGCTGCCGTGGAACGTGTGAAGCAGTTCGACAGCAAGCTGCGCACGATCACCATGGTCAGCGATCCCGAGAGACATCTGGCCATGGGGCCAGTCGGCGGCGGCGAAGGTGATCGCACCGCGATCGGAAACAACCCGATGTTGCGCAATGACCTCCTCGGATCGGCGACGCGTTCGGTCGAGCTGACGGAACAACGCGCGCAGGCGGCCGCCGCATTCGCCACCGAGGTCGAAGAGAGCGTGCAAGGCCTCGCCGCCTATCTCGAGACGCAACAAACTTTGTTGAGCTCGGTCCCGAGTCGCGCACCGGCGCGCGGACCGATCACTTCGATCTTCGGTATGCGCGTAGATCCTTTTACGGGCCTCCCGATGCTCCACGCGGGCATCGATTTTTCGGCGAACATCGGTTCGCGCGTCAGCTCAACCGCGGACGGGCTCGTTATCTTCTCCGGCGTCGACGGCGCCTACGGAAAATGTGTGAAGATCGATCACGGTAACGGGATCGTGACGCAGTACGCGCACCTTTCGAAGACCGAGGTCAGCGTCGGCGATCGCGTCAAACGCGGCCAAGTGGTCGGGGCTGTTGGCAACACCGGCCGTTCGACGGGCCCGCACCTTCACTATGAAGTGCGGGTGAACGGCGTGCCCACCGACCCGCATCGCTTCCTCCTCGACTGAGCTGTCCTTGACTGCTACCGCTCGGTGAAGAGAACGCGCGCGGTTCATGGGCCGGCGCCGGTCTTGGCCGCGTTCTCTTGAGCTCTTTATGGTCGCTTTTCTCAAAAAAATCCTCGGCAGCAAAAACGATCGCGAGATTAAGAAGCTGATCCCTCGCGTCGCTTCGATCAACGCGCTCGAAGCGACGATGAAGTCGCTCAGCGACGAGCAGCTTCGCGGAAAGACAGCGGAGCTGAAGCTGCGCGTCGAAAAAGGCGAAACGCTCGACGATATCCTTCACGAAGCGTTCGCGGTCTGTCGCGAAGCCGGGTGGCGCGCCCTCAAAATGCGCCACTTCGACGTGCAGCTGATCGGCGGCATGGTGCTCCACTCCGGAAAGATCGCGGAGATGCGTACCGGCGAAGGCAAGACGCTGGTCGCGACCTTGCCCGCCTACTTGAACGCGCTCTCCCAAAAAGGTGTCCACGTCGTCACGGTCAACGACTACCTGGCGAACCGCGACGCCGAGTGGATGGGGAAGATCTATCGCTTCCTCGGGATGACCGTCGGAACGATCGTCCACGGCTTCGACGATCGCCACAAGCAGAAACAGTACGGCGCCGACATCACCTACGGCACGAACTCCGAATACGGCTTCGACTATCTGCGCGACAACATGAAGTACGCGCTCTCCGAGTACGTGCAAGGTCGCGGGCAAAACTTCGCCATCATCGACGAAGTCGACTCCATCCTCGTCGACGAAGCGCGCACGCCGCTGATCATCTCGGGCCCCGCCGAAGAGTCGACCGACAAATATACCAAGGTCAATTCCATCGTCTCCAAGCTGCGCGTCGAGCGCGACTATACGATCGACGAGAAGGCCAAGAGCGCGGTGCTCACCGACGAAGGAACGGATCACGTCGAACGTCTTTTGAACGTCGGCAATCTGTTTTCGCCGGAAAACGCCGAGTGGATCCATCACGTCAACAAAGCGCTGGTGGCGAACGCGGTGTACAAACGCGACGTCGACTACCTGATCCGCGACGGCGAGGTGTTGATCATCGACGAACACACCGGCCGCACCATGGAAGGCCGCCGCTGGTCGGACGGCCTGCATCAAGCGGTGGAAGCGAAAGAAGGGCAGCCGATCCAGCGCGAGAACGTGACGCTGGCGACGATCACCTATCAGAACTTCTATCGCATGTACTCCAAACTGTCCGGAATGACAGGTACCGCCGATACGGAAGCGGAGGAGTTCAGCAAGATCTACAACCTCGAGGTCATGGTCGTTCCGACGAATCGGACGATGATCAGAAAAGACAATCACGACCTCGTCTACAAGACCGAAGCCGAGAAGTTCACCGCGGTGATCGACGAGATCAAAACGCGGCATGAGCGCGGGCAGCCGATCCTCGTCGGCACGAAGAGCGTCGATAAATCAGAAGTCATCGCGCGCAATCTGAAAAAACACGGCATCAAACACACCGTGCTCAACGCGAAATATCACCGCCAGGAAGGTGAGATCATCGCGCAGGCGGGACAGCTCGGCGCGGTCACCATCTCGACCAACATGGCCGGCCGCGGTACCGACATCTTGCTCGGCGGCAATCCGGAGTACCTCTCGCGCGCGGACGTGGCGCACGAAGAGCTCGGCGATTCCAGCGAACGCGACCTCGAGCGCGAACAACGTGTGCTCGCCGAGTTCCGCTGGTTATCGGGCTCGCCGGACTCGATCCCGGTCGCCACCATCACCGCAGACCGCGCCGAGAAGCTGTTTCAAGAGAAGATGAAGTCGGGCGTGATCGCTGCGTCGGAAGAGAAGCTCGACGTCGGCCAGGTTCGCGAACAAGCGCGCGCCGAAGCGAAGGCCTACGTGGAAAACGCGGTCGCGCGTTATGCAGAGCACCTCAAAAAACACGACGAAGAGTGCAAAAAATCGAAGGAGAAGGTGCTCGCGGCGGGCGGCCTGCACGTGCTCGGCACCGAACGTCACGAGTCGCGGCGCGTCGATAATCAGCTGCGCGGTCGTGCGGGACGCCAAGGTGACCCCGGCGAATCGCAGTTCTATCTCTCGCTCGAAGACGATCTGATGCGCATCTTCGGCGGCGACAAGCTGCTCGGGATGATGGATCGCCTCGGCATGGAGGACAACGTCCCCATCGAGCACCGCATGGTGACGAAGTCGATCGAGAACGCGCAAAAACGCGTCGAGGGACACAACTTCGACATCCGCAAAAACCTGATCGAATACGACGACGTGATGAACATGCAGCGCAAGACCATCTACGGTCTGCGCCGCAAAGTTCTCGGCGAAGAGAACATGGACGAGGACGTGCTCGACATGATCGAACGCGTCGTCGGCTACATGATCACCAGCTCGTGCCCGCCGAAATCGAGCGCGGACGAGTGGGATCTCGACACGCTCAAGAACAACCTTCGCGGCGTGTTCGGCGTGGACCTCGCGCTGTCACGCGAACAAGTGACCCGTTACCAAGAGCTGGAGCTCGCGGTGTTCGATGCGGTCGACGCGCGCTGGCGGAAGAAGCAGGAAGAGCTCGCCGCCGAATACGTGATCGTCGACGAAGATCTCGTTCCGAAGGATCAGATCTCGGTCACCGCGAAGGTCAAAGAGAGCGTCTCGCGCTACATGTTGCGCACCTTCTATTTGAAGGAGATCGATGCCCACTGGCGCGATCACCTCACGCAGATGGACCACCTGAAGGAAGGTATCCATCTGCGCGGGTACGGCAATCGTGATCCGAAGCTCGAGTACAAGCGCGAAGGCCACCTCTTGTTCGCCTCGATGTTGCGCGAGATCGACCACAACGTGCTCGAGAAGCTGTTCATGGTGCAGCTGCGCTCGCCCGAAGAGATCCGCCGCGAGATGGACCGGCAACGTCGTGCGGCGGAAGCGCTGCAACGTGCGGCCGAGCTCAAGGGTTCGGAGAGCTCCGGCTCGTCCGATGCGGTGGCCGACGTTTCGCCGGACAGCGATAAAGCGGGTTCGGGCAAAGGCTCCGGCTCCGGCGGCGGCAAGAAACCGGGCCGCAACGATCCGTGTTGGTGTGGCAGTGGGAAGAAGTACAAGAAGTGTCATCTCCCCGAGGATGAACGCGCACGCGCGTGACCTCTCCCGGCCCACAGAAGCGAATCATCGTCTTCGGCCTCTCTGCGAATCCGCCGACGGGAATGGGCGGGCATCAGGGCATCGTTTCTTTCGCGTCGCAGCTCGCCGATGAGTTGTGGATCGTTCCGGTCTACCGCCATGCCTATCCCGACAAACGGCAGATGGCGTCCTACGAGGACCGCCGCGAGATGGCGCGCCTCGCTTTCGAGCGTTTCGACAACGTCCGGGTGATCGACACCGAGCGCGACCTGTCCTTGAGTACAGGGAGCTGGGTGGGGACCATCGACGTGATGCGCGCGCTCCTGGCGAAACACCCGGACGTGCAGTTTTCGCTTTTGCTCGGCGGTGACACCTACCGCGATCTTTTGGCCGGAAAGTGGAAGGAGAGCGAGGCGCTCGTCGAGTTGGTGCCCATCCTCGTGATCTCACGGACAGGTGTTTCGCTTCCCGCGGGCACAAAAACGCTGGAAGCGCCCGGTTTGACCGGCGTCAGCTCAAGTGCGGTCCGCGCGTCACAAGACTCGGCGTACCTGCACGAGGCGCTGGATCCGGTGGTGCTCGATTACATCCAACGCCACGGGCTTTATCGATTCGCTAGACCTGAGGGCCCCGCCGAGCGTTGACACATGCCGGGGCCACCGCGGATGATCGCACCTTCATCGGAGAATGGAATCGTGAGCACACCTTCGGTTCCGAAGAATACTGCCCGAGTGGACCCACTCCTCGGAACGGTCTTCGCGGGCAAATATAAAATCATAAAAAAAATCGGCGAAGGCGGCATGGGCTCCGTCTATCTCGCCGATCAAGAACCGATCGACCGCAAGGTCGCGATCAAAGTCTTGCTCGGCAAGTTGGCCGAGGACGAGGTCGCCGTTAAGCGCTTCGAACAAGAAGCGCGCGCGATCTCCAGGATGCAGCACCCGAACACGGTGACCATCTACGACTACGGTACGGAAGGCGAACGCCTCTACATCGTGATGGAGTTCTTGCGGGGCAAGACGCTCACGCAGGTGCTCCGTCAAGACGGTGTGCTCGTGCCGCCGCGCGCCTGCAAGATCATGAAGCAGGTGTGCAGCTCGCTCGGCGATGCGCACGCGGCGGGCATCATCCACCGCGATCTCAAGCCGGATAACATCTTCCTCACGGAGATCGGCGGCGATCCCGATTGGGTAAAGGTGCTCGACTTCGGTGTCGCGAAGCTCGCGGACACCGACGGCGGGACGCTCACGCAGACCGGCATGATCTTCGGAACACCGAAGTACATGTCACCCGAACAAGCGGAGGGCCGGCCGATCGACTATCGCGCCGACATCTATGCGCTCGGCGTGGTGCTCTACGAGCTCCTGGTCGGAAGGCCACCGTTCATCGCCGACACTCCCGTCGGTTTGTTGCTCAAACACATCTCCGAGCCTGCGCCGCCGTTCTCGCGCGTGCGTCCGGATCTGAACATCGATCCGCGCATCGAAGCGATCGTGATGAAGTCGCTGGAGAAGAATCCGGATCGACGTCAGCAGATCGTCGGCGAGCTGGCGCAAGAGCTGGCGGCGTTCGAACGTGCGGTCACCGGCGGCACGCTGATGGGCAACCTGTCCCCTGGTACAGGTCCCGCGATGGTGCCCGGTCTGCCGACGGAGGTCGTTCCGGGATCGGCGCCGAACACCGCGCTCACACCGGGTGGGCTGGTTCCGCCGAATCAGGTGCCGGGCAATCTTTCGCTCTCGGTGCCGTCGCAGACGCGCGAGATGCAGGCGGGAACCGGCGTGCGCACGGCGCAGCAGGGACCGGCGACGATCGGGCGTCATCCGACGGCGCCGATGACCGGCATGAACGACGCGTTGCCGACGGCCGCGCAGGGCGTGATGCCTTTTGCGCCGAACAACGCGCCGATCGCCAACCTGACGAACGCCATGACGCACGGGCTGACTTCGCCGATCGCCGCGCAGGGCGGTGGTGTCGATACGCTCGGTGGAATCGGCGGCGATCTTTCGCATGGGCTGCGGCGCCCGGAGAAAACGAAGACTCCGCTGTTGTTCGGCGGCATCGCTTTGTTGGCGGTCGCGGCGGGCCTGGTGTTCTTCACCATGCAGCGGCCGCAAGACGAGCCGATCGTGATGCAGGCGCCGGATCCGGTGCCTGTGGTGAAGACGGAACAGCCGGCCGCCGTGGAGCAGCCGAAAGAGGAGCTCCCGAAAACGGAGCTGGTCAACGAACAGGTCGTGCGTGAAGAGCGCGATCCTTCGCCGGCGAAACAGACGAAGCGCAACGAACGGGCGCGCGAGGAAGCGCCTGCGCCGTCGCGCAAAGTGAAGCTCTCTTTCGACAGCGAGCCGAGCGGAGCGATGGTCTTCGTCGACGGCAAACAAACCGGGCAGACGCCGTTTCACAACGAGTTCCCGAAGGATGAGACGTTGTCCTTCGTGTTCAAGATGAGCGGTTACGAGGACGAAACGGTGGTGATCCCCGCGACCAGCGATCGACCGGTTCGTGCGCGCCTCACCAAGCTCGCGGCCGTCGAGAAGACGGAAGAACCAAGGCGCGAGACGCAGGTTCGTGAACAACCGGTGCGCGAAAAGATCAAACCGCGCGACAAAGAGATCGACACCAAGGTCCTCGACGACAAAGTCGACGACCTCAAATAATCACGCCTATTTTTGCAGCGTGACGACGGGGGCGAAGCCGCCGAAGATCATTCGTTTGCCGTCGAAGGGCATCGGATTGCCCGACTGCATGCGCGGATCGTCCATCATCTTTTTCATGCCTGCGTCGCGCGCCGCTTTGTCGGGCCATTCGACCCAGGAGAAGACAACTGTCTCGTCGTCCTTCGCTTGGACTGCGCGCTGGAAGTCGGTCACCTCGCCTTTCGGAACATCGTCGCCCCAACACTCGAGCACGCGTGTCGCTCCGAGCTCGAGAAAGATCGCATCCATACGATTGGAATGCTCGATGAACTTTTCTTTGTTGGCGGTCGGGACCGCGATCACAAAACCGTCGATGTAGCTCATGGCCAAGGATGTTGGTCGAGCGCTCGCGCATTGAGCAAGACAGATCACTCGAAGGGGCAAAGGGACACGGCAGCATGTCTACCCGGGCGCGTACGCCTCCGGTTCGCCGCGCGCGTCGCCATAAAACTCTCGCTCCTTGATCCCCAGCTCCTCACGGAATTGATTGTCGGTGTACGGGATCTCGTTTGGCTCGTGCAGCAGACCGTCCTCGTCATAGTAGGAGAGGCCGGTCGCTTGGAGCTCGCTGTTGTTGACGGACTCGCCGTTTTCGAAACGTGTCTTTCCCTCGGGCCGGCCGCCAACCAGATCTTGGTGCGCATGCACCAGCTCATGGAACAACACGGGCAAAGGTGCGCGGCTCGAACCGTTCGCGTAGAGCTCGGAGAATTGGCCGACGCTGACTGTGTTGTTTCCCCCCGTGTAGCCGCCGCCGGCGCCCTCGAAGAGATCTTTCTCCACGAAGGTCAACGTCTCGCCTTCATCTTGGAGCGCGGTGGTGAGCTCGTCGAGCAAGCCGCGGCCTTGTTCCGTCGTCAACATGACACCGATATCGGCGCGTGTGCGGGCGGCGAAGGCGTTGTCGCCGTCGATCACCAGCTCGGGATGTTCTTCCAAGTACCTGTCCACTTGGGCAGGATCGTATTCGAAGACCTCGTCGCTGCCACCAAGGTTGACCGGACTGACGCCGCCTTCTTCGGCGACGATCATGTCCGCGTCGTCGTCGTCGCCCGCGTCGATGTAGCGATCTTCGCGCGTGGCGTAGATGACGTCCGAGCCGCGGTTTCCATCGGCGACATCGTCACCGGCGCCGCCTTGGAGATAGTCGTCGCCGCTGCCACCGGTGAGCGTGTCGTTGCCGCCGTCGCCTTCGATCGCCAAGTCTGCGCCGGAAGCGCTCGCATCGATGGTGTCGTCGCCGGAGCCGCCGCGAATGTTGAGCGGGAAACGATCGCGTCTCTCGGTCGGCTCGCGCACGCTCTGATCGACGACGATGCGATCATCGCCCGCACCGCCGCGGATGCTGATCCCGTTCTGCGCTTCGTCCGCCGCCAGCGTGTATTTTTTACCGGTGCGCTCGTTGGTGACGGTGACGCCGCCGTCGCTCGATTGCGACACCGTGTATTCGTCGTTTCCGCGCGTGCCGTTGAAAGTGTGGGAACCGTCCGCGTTTTCAGTGAACCCTTCGCGCGGCAGGAACATCTTCTCGAGCTCGCGGTCGGCCCGCATCCGGAGCTGCTCTGCGAGCGGATCGTGCATTCGCCCGCGGCGCGCTTCGAGCCCGGAGCTCATCGTGGGCATGCGGTGGCGCGGCGGATCGTCGTCGTTGGCCACCGCCGTCGACCTGTCCGAACGGACAGGTGCGGTCACGGAGCGCGGCTTTTCTTTGGGAATCTCGCGATGGAGCGAACGGGTGCGGTGCGTGCCGGAGCTCAGTCTGTCGACCACACGCTCATCGTGCGTTCCGCGAGCGGTGTAATCGATTACTCGGCTTCGACCGCGTCATCGACGCCGATCTCGCCGGCGCAACGGAAGCCATAGCTCGGAGCGGGGCTCTTGTCGGGCGACGGTTCGATCCGGCGGGAAAACACGCCGGCAGTGAAACGATCGATCTTCGTTACTGCAAAACTTCCACCGAAGAGCGTGCCTTGCGAGCCGCTCGGGCGGAGGTCGGCGCCGTGGGCGATACACACCGGATAGTCGCCGAGCGCGAGGCCCGGCGGCTGGAATTGCCCGCGCACGCAGGTCGACCCGGTCGGACACTCCGGCGCTGTGCCCGGCGCTGTCGGCAAGAGACGCGCTGCGCAGAACCACGGCATTCCTTGCGCCGAGCCGCGCGTCGGGAGCACCAGATCCGAAGCCCACTCCGAAGTGTTGCCCATCAGATCGTAGACCTGTCCTTTGGATCCGTTGACCACGTCGAGCTGCGCGGCGCCTTTGCCGTCCGTCGGGCTCAACGGCGCCGCGTGATCGCAGCCCGAAGGTCCGAGGATACCTTCGTTGCATTGCGTGGGGACGTCATCTTCGGCGCGCTCGCCGGTCGGATAGACCGGGATGTCGGTGGGGCTCGAGCCCGCAGATCCCTGGCGCATGATGAAGTGTTCGAGGCCCGAAGGGAGGCGCCGTCCGGTCCACTCGCAGAACGTCTTCGCCGCCGTCTGGGTCACTTCGACGACCGGGCAGACGTCGAAGCTGTCTTCGCTCTCGCACGACTGGCCCTTCGATGCTTTCGACGGATCGGGCGTGGAGCACGCTCCCGAGTCGACGCAGATCTGGAACAGCTCGTTCGTCACTTCGATCTGATCGACGCGCAAGGTCTTCGGCTTCACCGTCACGTAACAGTTGTGCGGGAAGCGCGAATCGATCGGTTTTGGATCTCCATCGCCGTCGACCACTCCGTCGGTGCCGGTGATGGCGATCGTCGCCGTCGTCGTCGTGCCGGTCATCATCGGCCCGAGGCGCGTGCACCAGTCATCGACCGGCGTGACGCCGAGCGTGTTGTCGACCAAGTAGACGCGCGGTCCGTAGGGAATCTCGGCCTGCAGCGCCACCACGGGCGGTTCGCGGCCTTCGACACATCCGAGCGCACTGGCCAGAAGACCAGCTGTACCAAAGAACAGGACGTTTCTTCGCGCGGACATGGTTAGAAGCTCCCCGAGAGCCCAAAGGAGGGGCCGTCTTCGCCCGGCGCAAAGCCGAAGCCGGTGATCGAGACGTTGATTCCGTCGTCGGCACCCGGCATGCCCGCGGTGACCATCGGCGGAGGCGGGGGCGTATCGCGCACCCACATATAGATGTAGAAGCCGAGGCCACCCGCGGCGAACGCCGATCCACCGATCAATGACCAAAACTGGATGTCGCGCAGCGTGCGGTGCGTGGGATCGCGGCGGAAATTCGCGTCCTCCTCACCGATCGGCCCGCGGTACGGCACTTCGCCGACGCTCGACGGTCCGAGCTGGTTGTACGGATCGCGCCGCAGGATCAACTTTTGATAGGCGAACGGACCGGCGACACCGAGACCGCCGCCGATCAAACCGATCAACACCAGGTTGCGACCCCACTTCGACAAGGTTTCGTCGGAGACCGGCGCTTCGTACTTCTCGAGATCGACGACCGCGTTCACCGTCTGATCGCGGAGGATCATCACCTCCTGCGTCTTACGCTGAAAGAGCGGCGGGAGCTCGACTTGGATCTGATGTTGTCCCGCGGTGAGCGCCTTCTTCTCGCGATAGGGCGAGAGGCCGACGATCGCGCCGTCGACGAAGATGCGCGCGCCGTCCTGGTTCACTTTGATCTCCAGGAAGCCGACGTTCTCCAGCTTCTTCATCTTGAAATCGAGCGCCAGGGGTTTGTCGTCCGGCATGATGAAGTCGCGTTTGACCGGCTCGTAACCGTTCGCGTCGAGGTAGATGACGTGCGGTCCGGGGGTCACTTTGATGCGGAAGTTCGTCTGGCCCTGAAGGCCGGTGTTGCGATCGTCGAGATAGATGTCCGCGCCCGGCGGATCCGAAGACACCGCGAGCTCTTGGAACTTCTCCTTCAAGGACTTCTTCAAGCGCTTGATGATCTCTTCGACGTCTCCGCGGTCGGACACGTTCGGATCGAGGTCCAAGTATTGCTGGTAGTAGTCGATCGCCTCTTCGTAGCGCGTCATCTTTTCGTACGCTTTGGCGATGTTGTAGAGCGCGCCGCCCGCGGGCTTGATGTCGAACGCCGCCTTGAACTCTTCGATCGCACCTTCGTAGTCACCGCGCGAATACGCTTTGCGGCCGGCGTCGATGCGCGCCTGATACATCGCGTCGGGCGTGTTGAAGTCGCCGCCGATCTTCTTCTTCAGGAAGTCGATCTTGTCGAGCGCTTCGGCACGATCGCGCGCATCGGTCGCTTCCCTCGAATATTTTTCGTACATCTGCAGCGCTTCGGCCCACTGCGAGAGACGCTCGTGACAACGCGCCATGTTGTAGGTCAGCGCGGGAGTCGGCGTGAGCGCATAGGCTTTGCGGAACTCTTCCAACGCTTCGAGATATTTTCCCTCGCGGTAGAAGGCGCGCGCAGCTTCGACGTGTTTTGTCGCCTCGGCTTGTCCCACAGGTACAGTGCTGGTGCTGGTCTGCGCATACACCGCCTGTCCGGAAACGAGCACACCGGCGACGCACAACGTGCGGACGAGGTGCGTCCATACTTTCATTGTTGCGGACCCTCCCATGCTTTGTTTCGCTTTTCAATGCTGTGAGCATGGGCAATACAAAGACTTTCCATCATGGTTCGCAAAGGCGAGTACCTCGAGCGGGCCGTCGTCATTCCCGCGTCTCATGGGACGCTCGAAGGCCTCTTTCACCGCGGCGAACGCGCGCCTCCGCTGTTGATCGTTCCGATGCATCCGCTCCAAGGCGGCTCGATGGAATCGGCGATCATCGCCGAGCTCGCTTGGGCCGTCACACGCCGCGGACACGCGACACTGCGCTTCAACTATCGCGGCGTCGGCGCGAGCGCGGGCGCGTTCAAAGAAGAACATGCACTGCAAAATGCGCGAGACGCGGCGGCGCATCTTCGCGCGACGGTCGGTGTCGAGACGCTCGCGATCGCCGGCATCGGTTACGGCGCGCGGATCGCGAGAGCGCTCGCCGGCGAAGATCCCGAGGTGGAACAACTGATCGCCGTCGCGCCCGAGGCGTCCGTGCTCGATGACTTTTCGCGCGAGCTGATCGCGGTGATCGCCGAGCAGGAAGATCCAGGCGTGCACCAGGATTTGAAGGCGAGGGCGAAGGCGCTTCCGAACGCCCGTGTGGCGGTGATCCCGGGGGCGGATCGGGCTTTCGTCCGGGGTCTGGTCGAGCTCGGCAGGGTGGTCGCGGATGCTGTATCTCCGCCCGGCAACATCAATTTTTAGCGCTCGCCTCCTCGCTTGCGCACACGACACGTCACGTGATACGTGGGGCGCCCTTCACCGAGAGCTTCGGCTTTGTGGTGGAGGCAATGACACACGCGGGATGCGGCGTTCTTAGGGGTGCGGAGCTTTCGAGAATTCGAGGCTCGGCCAAGCGCTGGTGACCCTTCCCGCGGAGGACAACAACCCCGTAACGACAAAGGAAGTATTCAATGTCAGCAGTCACGATGAAACAAATGCTCGAAGCCGGTGTTCACTTTGGACACCAGACCAAACGCTGGAACCCGAAGATGAAGCCGTACATCTTCGGCGCCCGCAACGGGATCTACATCATCGATCTCCAGCAGACGGTCCTCATGTGGCGCCGCGCCTATGATTTCGTGGTCGACCTCGTCGGCCGCGGCGAGAAGATCCTCTTCGTCGGCACCAAGAAACAAGCGCAGGAAGTCGTCGCCGAAGAGGCGAGCCGCAGCGAGATGTTCTACGTGAACAACCGCTGGCTCGGCGGCACGCTCACCAACTTCAAGACGGTCAAAGGATCGATCGAACGTTTCCGCGGCATCGATCGTATGTCGACCGACGGCACCTTCGAGAAACTTCCGAAGAAGGAAGTCCTCAAGCTCGGCCAGGAACGCGTGAAGCTCGAACGCGCGCTCGGCGGGATCAAAGACATGTCGCGCCTCCCGGCGGCCGTCTTCATCGTCGATCCGAAAAAAGAACACATCGCGGTCGCGGAAGCGAATCGCCTCCAGATCCCGGTCGTGGCGATCGTGGACACCAATTGCGATCCGGACCTCATCGACTACGTGATCCCGGGAAATGACGACGCGATCCGTTCGATCAAGCTCTTCACGGCGAGCATCGCCGACGCTTGTATCGAAGGAAACGCGAAGTACCAGGACACGCTCGCGTCCCGTAAGTCCGTGGACATCGAGCCCGGCGAAGAGAAACCGAACGTCGACGGACCGCAGCGTGACGGCGCCGGACCGCGCGTCGAACGTGTCTCCCGCGCGAATCCTGAACAGGGCACCGACGACGAAGCCGTCGCTTCCGCCTCCTGATCTTTTGGGCAGCTGATCTTTAGAACAGTTTAGGAATTCAAGTCATGGCAGAAGTAACCGCAGCATTGGTCAAACAGCTCCGCGATAAGACGGGCATCGGCATGGGCGACTGCAAGAAGGCGCTCACGGAGACCGGCGGAGACGTCGACAAAGCCGAAGAGTGGCTCCGCAAGAAGGGCATCCAGGGCGTCGTGGCCAAGGGCTCGCGCGTCGCTGCGAACGGCGCCGTCTTGTCGTACGTGCACCCCGGCAACAAGATCGGCGTGCTCGTCGAAGTGAACTGCGAGACCGACTTCGTCGCTCGAGGCACGGATTTTCAGGAGTTCGTGAAGGATGTCGCGATGCATATCGCGGCGGCTTCGCCGAGCTATCTCAAGCGCGAAGAAGTTCCGCAGGAGCTGATCAATAAGGAAAAAGAGATCCACGCGGCGCAGATGCGTGAGGGTGACAAGCCGAAGCCCGAAGCGATGATCCTCAAGATCGTCGAAGGCAAGATCGGCAAGTGGTACTCGGAGATCTGTTTGATGGAGCAGCCTTGGGTGAAAGAGCCGAAGATGACCATCGAGCAGCTTCGCGCGTCGATCGTGCAGAAGACCGGCGAGAACGTGCAGGTTCGCCGCTTCGTTCGTTTCGTGCTCGGTGAAGGCATCGAGGCGAAGAAGGAAAACTTGGCGGAAGAGATCGCCAAGATGACCGCTGCCGTTCAGCAGCCGAAGAGCTAGGAGCTTTCGTGTCGCGCGTTCAGCTCGGCCTCTTCTCCATCGACGCGCCCGAGGATTGGCGCCTCTCGACGGTTATTCTCGCAGGACCGGTCGATGAACAGACCGGCCCGCGGATGCCGACGACGAAGGCGCTCCCCGCGTTTCAGCGCAACTTGGTCGCGACGATGGAAGAGGTCGACGCGAAGACGACGCTCGAAAGTTACGTGAAGCGCCAGATCGACGGCCTGAAGGCCGCGGGCGTCACCCGGCAAGACGCGGGCAAACCGGAGCGCGTGAAGCTCGCGGCGGGCGCCGATGGCTTGATCACCGAACAGATCATCTTGGGCTCGGGTGGTGAACGCGTGCGCCAGATGCAGCTGGTGAGCATCAAGAACGGCGTCGCGCATACGGTGATCGCGTCGCACCTCGACGGTGCCGCGTTCGAGTCTGCGCGCGCCGAATTGCGGAAGATGTTGCTCAGCTTCGAGTGATCAGGCGCGAAGGCAAGCGGTCGCGCGCAGTAGGCGAAGCCAAACCAAGGAACCGCAGGCGGACTTGTTCCGCCGTTAACGGCTCATGATCGGCATTAAACCGGCGCGCGCGGCGATCAATTCCACCAACGTTTCGTGACCTTTGATGAAGCTGGAGAGCACGAAGCCTCCGGTCTTGGTCATCACGTAATACCCGCCGAGCGGAATGCCTGTCCCATGGATGTGGACGATCTCTTCCCAGTCGAAGTGTTCGAACTCGGTCGCGCCGCGATAGGTGACGCCGTACTCGTGAACCACGTAGGCCATCGAGAAGTAGTAAGCGACGAACACCAGGAAGAAGAGCACGAAGAAGGCGATGGAGATGAACGCGTAGCTCGGCATGTCTCCGATCGCGAAAGCGACCATGCCCACCGCGAGCCAAGCGAGCAAGGCGGCCAGCACCGGCCCTCGGATGAGCCAGGATGCGCGAAACTCTTTGCTCTCGCGTCTTCCCACCTCACGATCAATGTAATGCTCGGGCTCGCTGAATCGCAAACCAAGCCCGCGCCCCATGCCGGCGACGCAGCGCGCCGTTGCATTCGCGGAGGGTGAACGCTAGCGAGTAAGGTGTGCATCTCGCGCTCGCTCTCGCCGTCGCGCTGTCTTCGATCTCGCAGGAATCAGGCGACAAGAAGTCTTTCGATCCCTTCGCCGAAGAAGAGGAGGAGACCGCGGCCGAGCCTGAGCTCGAGGAGCCTGTCACATCGGAGCAGCCGGCCGCACCTCCGGGGCTCGAACAGCCGGCGAAGGTGAGCCTGGATCCCGAAGACACGCGCGCGGGAGTGCTGGTGTTGATCCTTCCGGACACGGCGGCATCCGCGAGCCTCGCGCAGCGGATCGGCATGGAGACGACAAAGAAGCTCGCACGCAAGCTGAGCATGAAGCCGATCGCCGTCGAAGATGCGCTCGCGCCGGGTGCTGCACAGCGAAGGCGCGAAGAGATCCGCACCGGCATGTTGAGCGCTCGCAAAGGAATGATCGCCTTCGAAGAGCTCGACTTGGAAATCGCCGGCGCCGAGCTGGAGAACGGCATCAACAGTTTGCTCGCGTACACCGATGAGCTCGATGCAGAGGCGCGGAGGACGTTGGAGTCGGCGATCTTCGTCTCCGCTGCGACAGCCCTATTCGAGGGGCAGACACCGCTCGCGGAGTCGATCTTCGTCGCGTTGTTGTTGCTCGCGCCGCAGTACACGCCGGACGCGGAGCTTTATCCGTCGAACGTGATCTCCCGCTTCAATGATCTGAAGGCCAGGGTGGAGCAACGACCGACCGGCGGCATTGTGGTGAGCACGAATCCTGCGGGCGCCGATGTCTACGTCGACGGGACGTATCGCGGTGCTTCGCCGATCGAGCTCGCCGGCCTCGCGGACGGCCAACACGTCGTCGTGGTGCGGCGGCTCGGTTACAAAGCGTTCGGCACGCTCGCTCCGGTGACTGCGGATCGAAACGCGAGCATCGACGTCGATCTCGAGGCCGAAGAAGGTGCGGAGCCGGCGCGGTCGCTGGAGACGTTTCTCTCGCGCGATCCGAAGCGCGCGATCGAGCTCGCCAAAAAGCTGGGTGTCGCACGTCTGGCGATCCTCGCGTTCGATCGCCGTATCTCGGGCTCACACGTCGAGGGTTTGTGGATCGACGGCGAAAACGGCGCGGTCTTGGTGCAGGTGCCTTCGACCGCGGTGGTCGAAGATCCTGATCCTGCGGCCAGTGCGATCCTCGCGGCGATCGATCGTGCGGTGAGCGCACCGCTGGTGAAAGCGGAGGCCGAGCGCCAGGAAGAGAGCGGGCCGGTCACCGAACAGTGGTGGTTTTGGGCGATCGCCGGGACCGTCGTCGCGGCAGCGGCCGCCGCGGGAACGGTGGCGATCGTCTCCGCAGAGGATCGGGAACGAAGGCCACCGGGCGGTGGCTTTATTCTTGGGCTCTAACTAGGAATTATCGATCAACGTCTGCACTTGAAAGCGCATCTCTTCGATGAGCGCCAAAAGTGAGGCCGCTTTGTCCGCAGGGATCTGCGGATTCGCAAAGCTCGACTTGGCGATGACGAAGTTCCGGCTCTGATTGAGCTGCGCCAAACACCAATTCAACACTTGGCGATACAGATTCACGTCCGCGGTGCCGGCCTCGCGGCGCTGGAGCACCATAGCCGTCTTGTCCGCGACCGCCTGAAGCCAAGAGATCAAATTGTTGCCCTGCTGCAGATTCGGCATCGTGCGCACGATGGCGATCGTCTCTTGGGAGAGGCGCTCGATGTCCGCCACCAAGAAGCTCGCGTTGAACGCCGGATCGCAGGCGTCACCGACACCGTCGAGGTCCTCGTCTTCCTGGCCCGCGTTCTGATCGATCGGACAGCTGTCCAAGTGATCAGCGACGCCGTCGCCGTCGTCATCACCGTCGCACTCGTCGCCGACAGCGTCTCCGTCGAGATCGTCCTGCACCGAGTTGCCGTTCCGGACGCAGTTGTCGAAGTCATCGGGGACGCCGTCGTCATCGTCGTCGCTGTCGCAGACATCACCGAGCAGATCGCCGTCCAAGTTCGCTTGGCCGCTGTTCGCGATCAAAGCGCAGTTGTCCTCGCCGTCACGCACGCCGTCGCTGTCGTCGTCCCAATCGCAGGCGTCGCCGATGACATCGAGGTCGACATCCGACTGATCCACGTTGGCGATCTCCGGACAATTGTCGATCAAGTTGTCCACGCCGTCCGCGTCGATGTCCGCGTCACACTCGTCACCGGTGCCGTCGCCGTCGAGATCTTCCTGCTCGATGTTCGGGACCAAAGAACAGTTGTCGCCCATGTTCGGCACGAAGTCGCCGTCGACATCGTCATCACACGCGTCGCCGATCAGATCGCGATCGAGATCGGCCTGCGAGGCATTGGTGACCAGCGCGCAGTTGTCGCGATCGCCGCAGAAGCCGTCTTGGTCCGCATCGTTTGCCTGATCGTCCGGACAGGCGTCGAGACAGTTCGGCGTAAAGTCCGCGTCGTTGTCGGTATCCGCCGTGCCGCAGCCGCAGATGCCCGCTGATGTTTTCAACGGATCGTTCGCACATCCATCTTGGCAATCCACGAGTCCATCGCCGTCCGAATCCATGTCCGAGAATCCGCAGCCACAGATCCCACCGGTCACCTTGCCCGCGTCGTTGACGCACAGGTCGACGCAATCCGCTGCGCCGTCGCCGTCCGAGTCGAGCTCCGCCGCCGAACATCCGCACTGGCCGGCCGCGGTTTTTGCCGCGTTCGCCGGGCAACCGTCGCTCGAGTCGCAGACGCCGTCGCCGTCGCTGTCGCCGACCGCATCGTTCGGACAGGGATCGTCGTTGTCGCCGATGAAGTCGCCATCCGCGTCGCCGCTCTCGTCGTCATCGAGCGGGAACCAGTCGTGATCGTCGTTCGCGCCGTCGTTGTCATCGTCGGCGTCGTGGTTGTTCGGAACGCCGTCACCGTCGGTGTCGATCGTGGAGTCGTTGGTGTTCGGATCGGGATCGTTCGTATCGGTGATCCCGTCGTTGTCATCGTCGGAGTCCGCGTTGTCGCCGGTGCCGTCGCCATCGGTGTCGCTCTGTTCGCCGCCGTTGTTCGGGAAGCGATCGTTGCTGTCGGGCACGCCGTCCCCATCACTGTCCGGAGGGCCAGGAGGATTATTATCCTCACACGCGGGGATCGAGGCGACTGCGCTGCTGATTCCGGTGAAGTCGATCTCGTCGACGAACCACGCCGGATTATTGGTCGTCGTGTTGTAAAAGGTCTGCGCGATGACGCGAACCGAGGTGGTGATCACCTGCGGGAAGCTGACGGCCGCGCGCACCGCATCGGGGAACGTCACTTGAAGTGAGCTGCCGTCGCTGAACACCAACGTCGCGTCGCGGACGTGTGCGGTGTATTTGTGCGGCGAAACCAAACCCGAAACGTAGCGGCCCGCGGTGAGCTGCGTGAGCGCCACGCCGGTGATCGTCTGCGAGGAGGGGAAGTTGATCTCCATCCATTCGCCGGCGTCGCGTTTGGTGTACGCGGGAGCGAAGAAACTGCGCGGGCTGGAGCGGCCGTTGCACGACTGCCAGTTGTTGGAGCTGAACGCGGCCGTTCCGTCGAGCGCGTTTTGCGCGGTTCCGTCGCACGCGTTGCCCCACGGTTTCAGCCAATGCGATGACTCGCGCGAGGTCCACGTGCTGCGGTTGCCGATCGCGGTGTTCGGACAATCGTTGTCGCAAACATCGCCGGCGTCATCGTGGTCCGTATCGTGTTGCAGCGGGTTCGCGAGGTTCGCGCAATTGTCGTCTTCGTCGATGATGCCGTCGCCGTCAGTGTCGGTGCCGAGGCCGGCCACCGGCCATGCGGGGATAGGATTTGCGCAACCCGTCGCGCCCGCTTCTGCGAAACGCGTCGGACCGGCGCCGTTGAAGCCGCCCGAGGCGCGGCCGAAGTAGATGTCGTCGAGGGAAGCGGCGTCGGGTCCGAGCCGGTAGACCACGCGCGTGATGCGCGAGCCGCCGTTCGCGTCGATGGCGATCAAACCGTTGATCGCGTCGCACGCGGACATGCCGTTCGAGACGTGGAGCAATCCTGCCGACGTCCTGGTCGCGCGGCGTTGTTGTCCGTTTTCGAGCGTGACGATCACTTCCGGATCGGTGGTGGCGCCGCCGAAGTATGCGCCCGTCGCGTCGACCGGAGTCACGAAGACCACGGTCACCGTCGTCGCGCCGTAGTAGCCCCAGTCGATGCGATAACTCCCGCTGACTGCGCCGCCCGAGGTGCCTGCACCGGCGAACGCTTCATAGTGTTGGCTCGTATGGCGGATGCCGCCTTGCCCGCCGCTGATGGTGAACGAGGAAATATTCGCGTACTTGTTCGCAATCGCCGCGGGCGTGCGTTCGTCCGCCGGTTCGAAGCTGACTCTCTCGAAGGGTTGTCCGTGAAAGTCGCGCGCGTTCGAGAAGACGCAGGCGGTCCCAGAGCCGGCACCTGCACAGGCAGGCGCGAGAGTTTGAGCGTGTGCTAAAGCGGGACACAGGAGTGCGCCCAGGAGGATGATTGCGCTGCGCATAGGTATACGAATTCAAGTGTGAGGTTTGTCGCGCGTGCGTGAGATGAAATTTGTCGAATACGTAATGCGGGCCGGGAGGCGAGGCACCGTCGCATCGAAGCGATCCAATGCGCGTGTTTTCTCGCTGGGGGCGCACCTCCGTAACGCTTTACACAGGTCGCGTGCGACAATCTCGCCGCCCCGCATGGAACGAAGCTCGCAGAGCCATCCCGGTGAGATGTCATCGCTCGCCGTGAAAAGAACCTCCGACCCCGACGAAGTGAAGATGCTCGCGCTCGAGTCTGCTGTCCGAAAGATCAGCTCGATCGTGCGCGGTAAAGAAGACGTCGTTCGACTCACTTTGATCGGTTTTCTCGCCCGCGGACATGTCTTGCTCGAAGACGTGCCCGGCGTCGGCAAAACGACGTTGGCCCGCGCGTTGGCCCGCGTCATCGGCGGCACGATGAGCCGCATCCAGCTCACCGCCGATCTCCTCCCCGCAGATATCATCGGCGGAAACATTCCCGATCGAGCCAGCGGAAATTTGGTGTTTCGTCGTGGACCGGTCTTCGCGAACGTGGTCCTCGCCGACGAATTGAATCGCGCCACGCCGCGTGCGCAGAGCGGTCTCCTCGAAGCGATGGCCGAACGATCGATCTCCGTCGACGGCCTGACGCACCGCTTGCCCGATCCGTTCTTCGTGATCGCGACGCAGAATCCGATCGAACATCACGGCGTCTACGTGTTGCCGCAGTCGCAGATGGATCGCTTCCTCTTGCGCACCGATCTCGGTTATCCCTCGGAAGACATCGAACGCGCGCTTTTGCTCGGTGAAGCGACGACGCCGATCGAATCGATCGAAACCGTGTTCACCGACGGCATGTTGCCCGCGCTCTTCGAGGCGGTCGATCAGGTGGCGTTGTCCGAGCCGATCGCCGGCTACATTCAACAGATCGCTCACGCCACACGCGAAGCAAAAGCGCTGCGTACGGGAGTGTCGACGCGCGGTGCGCTGTTGTTTGCGCGAGCTGTGCGTGCACGCGCGATGATCGAAGGCCGCCGTTTCGTCACTCCGGACGACGTCCATGCGCTGGCGATCCCCGTCTGCGCGCATCGTGTGGTGTTGCGGGGGATCGATCGTCCGAGCCGTGAAGAATCCGAAGCGATCGTGCGCGAGCTCGTCGATCGCATCGCTGTTCCGGTGTAGCCATGAAACGTTGGTTGTCGGGCCTGCGCCGTCCAACGCGCCGCGCGATCCCTACGCGCGCCGGCTTGTTTGCGCTCGCGTCGCCGATCTTTCTCGGTGTCGCGGCGGTCAACGCGAGCAACAATCTGTTGTTCATCCTGCTCGGAGCCTTGCTCGGCTCGATCGTGCTTTCGGGAATCCTCTCCGAACGCAACATGAAGGGCGTGCGCGTCGTTGCACGGTTGGTTTCACCGGCCTATGCCGGAGAAAACGCGAAATTGTTGATCGCTTTCGAGCGCCCCGAGGACACGGGTCCGGCGTTCGCGCTCGGTGTCCGAGAGATCAAAGGCCCGGGCATGATCTCTTATTTTCTCAAGCTCCAGGGCGGGCTCGCGGTGAATCTTCCGCTGCTCGAAGGAAGGAAGAGCGAACGGATCGCCGAACGCAAATTTGCCGCGCGCGGCCGCGCGAAGCTCAACACCTGTGAGCTGATGACGCGGTACCCGTTCGGTTTGTTGATCAAAGCGCGCGACGCGGAGGTCGACGTCGATGTTTGGGTGCGCCCGCGAAAGATCGCCGTCCCTCGCGAGCTCGCCGATCCGCGCAACATCGCCGGCGAAGGTGACGCCGCCGAAAAGCGCGGCATAGGCCTCGATCTCTACGGCCTTCGCGAACGCGACGATCGCGACTCGATGTTTCGCGTCCACGCACTGCGCTCGCTGACGCTCGGCAAAGACGTGGTGGTGGAGACGGCCGGGGTGGAACGCCCGCAAGCCACGTTGGGCATCGCCTCTTTCGAGGGTGCGGATCGCGAAGCTTTCGAACGCGCCTTGGAAGTGTTGCAGGCGACGATCCTCGCTTGGGACGAACGCGGCTATGCCGTCGGTCTCGAAACACCCGCGAATTATTTTGTGCCGGGCGAAGCGACGCTCGATGCGATGTTCGATCACCTCGCGCGACTCGAGCTCTCAACCCAAAAACCACGCGCCGAATATCTGAGCTCTTTGTGGATCGTCCCCGAAGGTGCTCGAGCTCCGGCGTCCGCGCGCGCGATCGTCCGCGTCGGTTCGACCGGCCGCGTGGAGGTCGCCTGATGCGCATCGGTACTGTCCATGCGATCACCATGACTCTCGCACCGCTGCTCGCCACCTGCGGCGTGCTCAGCGGCTCACCGGTGTTGGCGATCGCCGGGACGTCGTTGATCGGCGCCCTCATCTTGCGCGCGCGTTATCTGCTCGAGGTGCCGCGCTCCCGGACTTTGGTGCGCAGCGTTCACGGGCTCACCGGTATCCTGCTGGTCGCGGCGCTCGTTTCAGGCCAGACGGCGCGCATCGACGCCGTGATGATCGTGATCATGCTCGGCATCTTCAATCGTTTCGTGCTCCGCGGCGGACATCGCGATGACTTTTTGATCGCCGGTGCATCGGCGGTGTTGATGGCCGCCGCGACCACGGTGACGCCGGGATTTTTGTTTCTGCTTTTGATCATCACCTTTATCCCGGCTGCTTTGTTCGGCTTGTGGTCGTCGATGTTGCTCGGCGGCGCGGAGCCGGAAAACGCGGTGAAAGCGGTGGCTGCGAGGAAGGCCCCGCGCACCTTCGGTGCGATCGCCGGCTTCAGTTTGTTGTTCACCGTCGCGGGTTATCTGATCGTCTCGCTGCTCCCGCGTTACACGTTCGCGCAGATGCTCGGAGCCGGATACTTCATGTCGCTTCCGGGCGCATCGTCGACGATGGAGCTGCGCACCGACGGCGTCACCGATCTCGGCGACGAAACACCGGTGCTCCGCGTGGAGCCGCTGAACGTCTCGCGCGTTGCGTTGATCGGCGGCTTGTATGCGCGCCTGTACGTGCTCGATCGTTTCGACGGCTCCAAGTTCAGCTCCTCGACCAACGGCGCGCTTTTTCCCGTCAAGCTTCCCGCAGACAACGAACGCAGCGGCGTCGATCCGCCCGAGCTCAACGAAAAAGACTCTCCGCAAACGGTCCGCGTCACCTTGAACCGTTTGATCCGGGATTCGGCGCAACATCCGATCGCCGTGCTCGGCCGGGGCTCTGCGGCGGAGATCGTCCGGCGCAACGTCCGGCGCACTTTGGGCGGCACTTGGGTCGCCGCCGGCTTTCGCGGAACGTCGTTGATCTACAAAGCGCGGCTCGATCGTCCCTCGTCCGACACGATCCTCCCCAAACATCTGCGCGAAACTGAACAAGAGCGCATGCTCGAAGTTCCCGAGAGCGTCGACAAAAGTATCCTCGACCTCGGCCGCCGTCTCACCGACGGCAAGACGAGCGACGCGGAAAAGATCAGCGCCGTCATGGCACATCTGTCGAACGGTTATACGTACAGCCTCGAGCCCCTGAGCGGAACCTCGAGTGATCCTTTGGTCAGGTTTCTCTTCGAAGCGAAGACCGGTCACTGCGAGCTTTATGCCGCGGCGACCGCGGTCCTCCTCCGCATCGGCGGTCTCAAGACGCGCGTGGTCACCGGCTACTACGGAGGCAACTGGAACGACCTCGGCGGTTATCTCGTCTACACCCAACAGGACGCGCACGCCTGGGTCGAAGTGTACGACGCCGATCGCGGCTGGTTGTGGATCGACGCCACGCCTGAGGATCTCCGCGGCCAACGCAAGCTCTCCGCCTTTCAATTTCTGCGCGACTGGTACGACGCCGCGGAGTCGGTGTGGTTCGACAACATCATCGACTTCGACGAACAAAAACGCCGCCGCTTCATCGAACGTCTGGCGGCGCGCGCCGGCGGCTTGTTCTCTTTCGACGAGGACGCGCCGATCGCCGAAGCCGTACGTTCCGGGCTCGGGGCAGGGTGGATCGCCGGTTTCCTTGTACTGGCCGGAGGTACAGCTGTCCTTTTGACCAGGATGAAGCGACGCTCGGTCGATCCGCGCGTGCTCGGCTCGAGATTGCGCCGCGCGCTCGGCGCAAAAGAGGAGGAGAACCTCACGCTCGGGCGTCTGCTGGCCCGCAGCACCCACCCCGGCGCCGTCACCGCGGTGCGGCTCTACGAACGGCTGCGTTTTGGGCCATCCGCGGGTGCACCCGCCGCCGCCGAGGTCCGCGAAGCCATCGCCGCGCTGGAAAAACGCCGGTGAGCCGCAAGCGAAGCGCGCAGTGAGCGGAGCGAACGAAGGAGCCGCAGGCGGACTTGTTCCGCCGCTAACGGCTCAAGTCACATAACGGCCGAGGACACGGCCGAGGCCGGGGACTGCGGCCGTGACGTGTTTTTCGCCCTGGGGGCGCAACGTCTGATACGCCTTTTTGATCGTCGCGTTCGACATGTGTTGTGCGCGATCGTCGGTGACACCGAGGAGCGCGTTCGCCACTTTCGACGAGCGGGCATCGAGGAAGGCGCTGAAGCTCGGCGACTTATTCGCCGCGACCCACTCCGTATAGAAGGGCTCCAGGCGGTCGACGAAACGGTCGATCAACGAGTCGACCGCGTCATGGATCAACGACGGTTTCACGCCTTTCACCATCTTGTAGCTCGCCTTGATCGCGATGCCGGAGATGCCGCCTTTGCTGCCGACCTCATCTTCGACGAGCTGGGAAGCATCGCGCACGACTTTCGGCCGGGTTTCAGGGGTGAGAAGGAGCTCCTTCAAAGACGCCACGCGCGCTTCCTACACGTTTTGCAGGCGGTTTACGAGCCCTCGACGCCGGCGCCCGAGGCTCTGTATTCTCCTTCGCAGTCTTGAGCGCGTTGGTTCTCCTCGTTTTGTTCGCTTCCGCCCCACCCGAGCTCGAGGTGAAGGAGCTGTACGCCTCGGCGATCGAGGAGGGATCTCCGGTCCGCAAACGCGTGCAGCTCCGTGTGCCTCAAGGTTGGACGGGCGATGACGCGCTCGAACATCCGGGCTCCGCGCGGCTCTTCGGACCGAACGGTGAAGGCGAGATCTACGTGGCGGTGGTGATGAGCCCGAACGCGCTCGGGGAGCATCTGACGTTCCTCAAAAATACCCATCCATCCGCGGCCCCATCACCACCGATGGCCATCGAGGTCAAAGGGATCGATCCGCAGCGTGGAGAACGTGCGACGCGGTTTCAGATCACCGGCAAAGAGATCGGCGAGATGGTGATGATCGAACGCGGCGGCGTGATCGTGTTGTACGCGGCGATCGTCGAGCCGAACGCTTGGGCTGCGCTGAAGCCGTCGATGGAGAAATGTTATCCGTCGGTGAAGGTGATCGAAGAGCCGAAGTTGCGCGTCGAGAAAGCGAAGTCGAAGTGAAGACGGCGCTGACGATCGCCGGGAGCGACAGCGGCGGCTGCGCGGGTATTCAAGCGGACCTCCGCACTTTTTCAGCGCTCGGTGTCCACGGCACTTCGGCGCTCACCGCGCTCACCGCACAATCGACGGTCGAAGTGCGTGAGGTGCACGCGGTGCCCGCAGCGTTCGTGCGCGCGCAGCTCGAGACGGTGCTCGATGACTTCGACGTGAAAGCTGCGAAGACGGGGATGTTGGCGAACGCTTCGATCACCCGCGCCGTCGCCGAGGTGATCGAAGCGCGCAAGCTCGTCACGGTGGTCGATCCGGTGATGATCGCTTCGAGCGGCGCGGTATTGATCGACGAAGAAGCGATCGCCGTCTTGAAAAAAGAGCTGCTGCCGCGGGCGATCGTGGTGACGCCGAACCTGCCCGAGCTGGAAAAGCTGATCGGCTTTTTGCCGGAAGCGATCGACGAGATGATCGACGCCGCGCGCGTCTTGCTCCGAGATGGTGCGAACGCGGTGTTGGTCAAAGGTGGCCACCGGATCGGAGCGCCGATCGACATCCTGGTCGAAAGGACAGGTGAGCCGCTCCGGCTCGAGAGCCCGCGCATCGACACCAACGCGACGCATGGAACCGGCTGCACGTACGCTGCGGCGATCGCCGCGTTCCTCGCGCGGGGTGAAACGCTGCGGACCGCGGTTGAGCGCGCGCACGCTTATTTATTCGAAGCGATTGCGCGTGCGCCGAAAAATTCCGAGCTCGGGCGGGGAAAAGGCCCAGTGCATCACATGCATCTTCACTATCCATGGCCCTGAGTTCGGGGCTCGTGGCCCTTGACCTAAAACTGGGGCTTTACCAAGCTTCGCGCCGACGTGAAGCGCCTTGTTTTCTACCTCGCGCTTTTCCTGGCGCTGCCGAGCTGTAAATCGATCGCCACCGGTGCCCTCGCCGACGCGCTTTCGGGGAGCGGCGGCGTCTACGGCTCGGATGACGATCCCGAGCTCGTCGGGCAAGCGGTTCCATTCGGATTGAAGACGATGGAGGGCGTGCTCGTCGAAGAACCGGAGCATGTCGGTTTGTTGACCGCGCTGGCTTCGGGTTTCGTGCAGTACGGCTATGCGTGGGTGCAACAGGACGCAGATGCCCTCGCGGACAGCGACGTCGATCGTTCGCTTCAGCTCAACCTGCGCGCGCGGAAGTTGTACCTGCGCGCCAAGGGCTACGGGATGCGTGGATTGGAAGCGCGGCACGAAGGATTCGGCGAGCTTTACGCAAAAGATCCCAAAGCCGCGGTGGCGATGACCGACAAAGACGACATCGCGCTCCTCTATTGGACGGCGGCGGCGTGGGGCTTGGCGATCAGCGCGTCGAAGACCGACACCGCGATGATCGCGCAGCTACCCGAGATCAACCCGCTCGCGGATCGCGCGCTCGAGCTCGACGAAGCGTGGAATAAAGGAACACTTCACGAGTTTTTCATGTCATTCGAATTGGCCCAGCCCGCAGGCTCCACCGAGAAGGTGCGCAAACATTTTGCGCGTGCGATCGAGCTGTCCGGGGGGACACGCGCGGGACCGTACGTGACGCTCGCCGAAAAAGTGAGCGTGAAGGAACAGAACGCGAAGGAATTTCATCAGCTGCTCGACCAAGCTCTGGCGATCGATATCGACCGGAGCCCGAACGATCGGTTGGCGAACGTGTTGGCGCAACGGCGCGCCGCGCGTCTCAAAAAAGTCTCCGGCGATCTGTTTCTCGAGGACACAGGATCATGAAAAAAACACCGTTTTTGCTGCTCGCATTGCTCGCATTTTCGGCGACCCAGGCCGAAGCGAAGGACGTCAAGATCAAGCTCGGCACACTCGCGCCGGAAGGCTCGCCTTGGCACAACTCGATCAAACGTCTCGGTGCGCGCATCAAAGAGATCTCCGGAGGAACGGTGAACGTCACCGTCTATCCGGGCGGTGTCGCGGGCGATGAAGGCGACATGGTCCGCAAGATGCGCATCGGACAGCTTCACGCGGCGACGATCACCAACATCGGTCTGTCGCGGATCTCGAAGGCGTCGTTCGCGCTCCAGATTCCGATGAGCATCCAGAGCTACGAAGAGCTGGACTACGTCCGCGATCGCATCGGCCCGAAGATCGCCGAGGAAATGGAGAAGGAAGGCTTCGTCATCCTCGCGTGGGGCGACGCGGGTTGGGTGCACTTCTTCTCATCGAAAGCGGCGAGCACGCCCGCGGACCTCAGGACGATGAAGATGTTCATTTGGTCCGGCGACGAAGACTCCGACAAGGCGTGGAAGTCGGTCGGCTTCAAGACGGTCCCGCTCTCGGCGACCGACGTGTTGCCCTCGCTGACCACGGGCATGATCGATTGGTTTGGAACGTCGCCGCTCTTCGCGCTGACCTCGCAGTGGTACACCCGAGCGCCTCACATGTTGGCGCTCAACTGGACACCGTTGAACGGCGCTACGGTGATCACTAAAAAACAGTGGGAAGAGATCGATCCGGCGATGCGCGAGAAGATCAAAGCAGTCGCGGTCGAAGAGGGCAAAACGCTCAACCTCGAAGTGCGAAAGATGGGTGACGATGCGGTCAAACAGATGATCGGACGCGGTTTGAAAGTCACGCAGGTGACGGACACCTCCGAGTGGCAGAAGCTCGCCGAATCCGCGTACCCGATGATCCGCGGGAAAAGTGTTCCGACCCCGTTGTTCGACCAGGCGATCGCGCTCAGCAAAGAGTATCGCGCTCAGAAGAAGTAAGCCTTGCACGCGACGACCGACAAAGCCCCAATCGAGCCGAAGAATGCCGTGACCCGCGCTCTGTGGAGCGTGGAGAACGCGACGATCAACGTCGTGTTTCTGGTGATGGGGCTGCTCCCTGTCCTTCAGATCATCGTGCGCAAGTTGTTCGGGATCTCGATTCCGGGCGCGTTGCCGATCGTCCAGCACCTGACGTTATGGGCCGCTTTCCTCGGCGCGTTGCTCGCGACCCGTGAAGGAAAACAACTCTCTTTGTCGACGGCGGAGCTGTTGCCCGAAGGACGCGCGCGCGCCATCGCCAAGTTGTTCACGCACACCGTCTCTTCGGCGGTCACCGCGTTGCTCGCCTACGCGAGCCTAGAGCTGGTGAAAGCCGATGCGCAGGGCGAGGCGAAGCTGGTCGGCTCGATCCCCGAGTGGGCCAGCGAAGTCGTCATGCCGGTGGCGCTCATCTTGATGTCGCTCCGCTTGATCCACCGATCTTCGGATCAGTGGCGCTTTCGGGCGATCGCGCTCGCCGGCACCGTGCTGGCGTTCGGGCTCGCCTATTTTTCGGACGATCCGGCGTGGCTGGCGAAGCCCATGGCTGTGTTGATCCTCGCGGCGTTGCTCGCAGGCGCGCCGATCTACGTGGCGATGAGCGGTCTCGCGATGTTGTTCTTCTTCGCCGACGAAGTGCCGATCGCCGCGGTGCCGACGGAGACGTTGCGCCTGGTGATCTCGCCGACTCTGCCGGCGATCCCGCTGCTCACGGCCGCCGGCTTTCTGCTCGGTGAAGGTGGAGCGGCGAAACGTTTGGTGCGTTTGTGCCGGGCATGGATCGGTTGGTTGCCCGGCGGTATGGCGATCATGGTCTGTATCGTCTGCGCGGTGTTCACCGCCTTCACCGGCGGATCCGGGGTCACGATTTTGGCGCTCGGCGGATTAGTGCTGCCGATCTTGCTGTCGGAAAAATATCCGGAGGGATTCAGCCTCGGCTTGGTGACCGCTTCAGGCTCGCTCGGGTTGCTCTTTCCTCCGTCGCTTCCTGTCATCTTGTACAGTGTGGTGGCGCAGATTCCGGACATCAACGCGTTGTTCATCGCGGGCTTCGTGCCCGGCGCGTTGATGATCCTCTTGGTCTGCGCCTACGGCGTGATCATCGGAATTCGGCAGAAGACACCGTCGATCCCGTTCAGCTCCAAAGAAGCGCTCGGCGCGTTGTGGGAAGCGAAGTTCGAGCTCGCGCTTCCGGTGATCATCGCGGTGGTGTTGATCGGGGGCTTCGCGACGATCGTCGAAGCAGCGGCCGTCGCGTTCGTCTACGCGATCGTCGTCGAGGTCTTCATCTTCAAAGACATCAGCGTGCGCGAGCTGCCGAAAACTTTGGTGCACTCGGCAGCGCTGGTCGGTGCGGTGTTGATCGTCCTCGGCGTCGCGCTCGGTCTGACGAGTTACCTGGTCGACGCGGAGATTCCGGCGCTGGTGATCGAGTGGGTTAAGCAACACATCGAGACGCAGTTCGGCTTCCTCTTGGTGCTGAACGTCATGTTGTTGGTGCTCGGGAGCGTGCTCGAGATCTACTCGGCGATCGTGATCCTCGCGCCATTGGTCGCGCCGCTCGGCGTGGCTTACGGGGTGGATCCGATCCACTTGGCCGTCGTTTTTCTCGCGAACCTCGAGCTCGGCTTCTTATTCCCGCCGGTCGGCCTCAACCTGTTCCTGTCCTCGACTCGTTTCGAGAAACCGCTCCCGCAGCTCTACCGAAATGCGTTCCCGTTCTTGTGCATCATGGCGCTCGGCGTGCTGCTCGTGACCTATATTCCGGCGATGACCACGGGCGTGTTGGCGCTGTTCGGCGATCGAACTGCGATCGTGCCTTGAGCACGTCGATCCCACGGTCGATCGCCGCCGTCGATCGTGCCGGCTTTGCTTGACCCTTTCTCGGCAAAGGGTGATCAGGAAGCATGTTGCGCGCGACTTTCACTCTCTCTCAGGCGAACGCGCTGATTCCTTACCTCACGGTGCAGTTCGAGAAGATGCGCAAGCTCTCCGATGAGCTGCGTTTGTTGAAATCCAAGAACCGCTCCGACGGGCGCCGCTCGAGTGGGCTGCTCGCGCAGGGAGCGACGCCTCAACAAGGACGCATCGACGAGCTGGAGCGCGAAATCCGCGCCTCGATCGAAGAGACCACGCAGCTCGGGATCGAAGTCCGCCGCGTCGACGGCTTGTGCGACTTCCCAGCCTGGCTGGAAGGTCAGTTGGTCTACCTGTGCTGGAGGTTCGGTGAGAGCGAGATCTCCCACTTCCACTCGACGAATTCCGGCTTCGATGGACGCCGCCCGCTCTCGACCATCGGTCGGGCTCTCGAGCTCAACTGACCGGTCGTCCAGCTTCGCCTCTGTACTGTCCAAACGGACAGCTGTACTTATAGACAGGTGTCCGATGGTTCGTGTGCGCGGGGCCGCTAGGCTTCGAGGCCATGCAGCGGCGTACGTTTTTGGTGTGGTGTGTGAGCGGTGCGGCGACCGGCTCGGTCGCGGGTTGTGTGCCACCGCCGCGAGCGCCTCGCGTGCGCGCAGAAGACTCGGGTGTCGCTGAACCCACGGGGCTTGCCGATGCGACGGTCGAAAGTGATGCCTCGGTCGAAGCGGATGCTGCGGACTCCGCGGACGCGCAGGCGGACACCAGTGCTCCGCACGCGAGTATGGATGAGCCCGACGCACAGCTCGTGGCGCCCGACGCGGAACCGCCGGACGCAGGCTGCTCGCAATTCGTGACCATGCACGATACGCATGCGCAGGCACTCTACTTCGACGGAACCTACGGACCGCTCACCGGCGTGATCACCGTGGATCAGGTGCTCGCCGATCAAGAGCTCGATCTCGAGTTCTGGCACGGACACAACGGGATCTCGCATCACTTCCTGGTGACGCGGGCACACTTCGCAGCGTTGAAACGCGGAGAACGGGTGTCGATCGAAACGACCGAGGTCGATTCGCACCAACATCTGTTGTTCATCGATCCCGAGGACGAGAGCTACCGCGCTTCGGGTGCGCCCGACGTACAAGTCGCGATCTGTTGAGGAGCCCTAAGGCAGCCGGCGATAGAGACGGTCGGGATGCTGCGAGGGATCGTAGCGCACCACGGTGCCCGCCATGCCCAGCTCGGGACGCACCACGCGATTTTCGTAGTTGAAATTCACGTATTGCGACTGATCCCACGGGTGAAATGAGAAGATCTGATCGGAGCCCCAGATATCGCCGTAGAGCACTGCGGCCGGCTCGAAGTCGTTGATCGAACGCCCGGCATCGACGTGGCATTGGGTACAGGTCGATTCGCGCACCTCGAGTAAGCCCGCTTCGTAGTGGTTGGGAACGAAGCCGAAGCTCTCGGTGGTCGAAGGCGCAAACGTGGCGCGTGCGCCGTCGCTCTTCCAGCGCTCGCCATAGGCGGAGATGAACGGCGTCGTCGTCAGCAGCTCTTTCACCAGCGCTTCATCGCCGAGCGCAGGTAAAGGATCGACGAAGCCTTGAAAGGTGACGATGTTGTCGAAGGCCGGTGAGCTGAGGCTCGCCGCTTCGAGCGTGCTGTTGTCTTCGAGATGCGCCACGAAAGCGGCGAGCGAGGTTTGCGCCATCCAATTCGGTCGCGCGGTTTTGATCGCCGCCGCCAAAGAGAGCGCGGTAGGGAAGGGCCGAAACGCGTTCGTCGCCCATCCTTCGAGGTAACGTTTGCGCGTGCGGATTTCGGTGGCGTAGAGCGCGCCGTTCGCGTCGCGAAGGAACATCACTTCGCCGAGCACCGCGCCCTTTGGATACATCCAGGTCCACTGATGAAGGCCGAGCCCGCCGAGCGCGGAGTTGTTGTCGACGGTGGAGTAGACGATCGGGAGCTGCGCGCCGTTCTCGCTCGGCAGCCACATGAAGTTGACGATCAACAGGTTCGTCGCACGATCGGTGCCCGCGGTATGCGAGAACGGAAAAGACCAGGTCTCGCCGTTCTCGGAGAAGAGGCGTTTTCCTTCGGGCACGATCACCCCTTTGCCTTGCGAGTTCGCGCGTGCGCCGATCGGGGTGTATGAGCCGTCGCCGACCGAATCTTGATAGGACGGGATCATCGTCTCTTTGTCCCACCAGATCGTTTCCGGTGATCGAAAGATCTCTTCGAGTGCCTTGTAGGCCACCTGCGGAAGCGCGGCCTGGTAACGCGCCAGGTCCGCGGCCGGCAACAACTGGGGGGCGGCGGCGGTGGTCAACGTGGCGAAGAACGCGAAGTACATGCGACGTCATCTTGTGATCTGATCTCGCCAAGTGGCCATCAGATCAGGTGCCGATAACTTCGCGCTCGTCTCGATCGTATGATGTGTTCATCCGTTATGACTACTCGACCGGTCAGAATATCAATCTCCTCTCTTGCGCTGATTCTGCCTGTTTTGACGTCGATTTCGTGTGTTCCGGCCGGTGCAGTGTATGATGCTCCCGAGGAGGAACCTGTCCCAATGGTCAGGATAGACGCGGGTGTGATCCTGCCTGACCATCAGGACAGTGGTGTTCAGAACGAAGTGGATGCGGGCCGACCGGTCGAGCCGGACCACGACGCCATGGTGCAGGCGGATGCGTCCGAGCCGGTCGATCCGAACGCGCTCTCTTACGCGCGCGACATCCTACCGTTGATGGAGGAGCACTGTACCGAGTGCCACCATCCAGGCCGGCAACCTGATCTTTCGATCATGCCAGGCGATCGCACTCTGCGAAACTTCTTGGCCGAGCGGATCCTCGCGCGGGGCGAGACGAACATGCCGCCGTCCCCGCGCGATCACCTCTCACCCGCGCACCTCGACCTCATTCGCCGGTGGAAGCTCGAAGGCGCGAATCCTTAATCTGCGCTGTTCCAATCCATGTATTCGCCGATGACGTCGATCTCGCAGTCGCTCAGTCCGGCGATGCTGTTCTCGATCGCGTACACCGTCGCATTGTCGAAATTCAGATAGTTCGCGTTGTACGTGCCGGTGCGATCGTTCTCGCGCACCATGCGATACAGCGTGAGCATGTCGTTGTCCGACGGTTGTGATGCGCAGTTGGCGTTGTACCAATCCCAGAAGAACCGCAGCCAATCACCTTTGGTGGCCACGTTGCTCGTGTTGTTGTTGCAGACGTTCACTTTGACACCACCCGAAGTGTTGCCGCCGCCGGACGTATCCCATTGTTCGAGATCGTACGCGGTTTGCCGGTACACGTAGGTTCCGCGCGAATCCTTCGCGTTCCACACGCGTGACGAATAGAAGTCTGCAAATCCTTCTTTGAACGTCTGCGAGTTGTACTCCAGCGAGCGCATCCCGTAGCTGCCGACGTTCACACACGCCGCAGGTGTACCCACCGGCGGGACGTACTCTTGGTCGCCCGTCGGCAGGATGTCGTCGCCGTCGTAGCCGAAGTGGAGCCGCGCGATCGCGTGTCCCAGCTCGTGCGTGATCAACATCTTTTCCCGCGTATCCGGATCGCCCGGATTGCAGCGACCGATGCGGATCAGATGGGCGTCGTCGCTCTCGATATATCGTTCCGCGCTGCCGTGCGTGCTGCCGGAGTTGTCGCAGTCGTTCTCCACGAAACCGAAGCTGATCGTCTTGTCGCTGATCGTGCCGTGATAGCGGTGGATGCCGAACGCTGCCGCGGCGATCGTGGTGAAACGATCGTTTGCCACACCGTCGAGCACGTAGCTGTTCGTTCCGGACGAGCTCAACGTTTGGTTGCTCCACACCGCGGAATACGTCGCGCCGGGGTACCACGAAGCGGTGTCCGTTCCCGCGCTGTGAATGCGCACGTGATTGCCGTTGTCGTCGGTGGCGAAGCCGTAGACGCGTACGCCGAAGCCGTTCGCCGAATTTCGCACCACCGAGAAACAACCGTTCGTCGGATCTGAGTCGAAAGTGTCGGACCAGGCGCCTTGCGTCAGCTGCACGCGAAAGCCGCGTCCGACGACTTCGAAACCGCCCGCCTGATTCGCGAACTGATAATAATCTTCATCGAGCCCGTTCGCGGCGATGCCCGAGTCCGTCGTTTGAATGTTGGCGCGCACGCAGATCGTGAAGGTCGCTGCGTGCGCATACGCCGGAACCGATGCCGCGAGCGCGGCCAAGAACATCTTCGTTTTCATTGTGCCACTCCCACCGCGGGGATCGCGGGGCCTTCGCTCGGGATCTCGATGATCGGTCTGTCTTGTTCGCGCGGCTCGTCGATCTCTCTCGGCGACGGCGTGTGCAGGGGCCCACCACCCATCACGCGAAACGTGCCGGGAACAAGCGCTTGGTCCTTGTTGAGCCCGCGGAAGTCGCCGTTTTGATGTTTCGCGGCGAGCTGCTCTTCTCCGTAGACCGCGATCGCGTCGCCCACCGGATGAAAGAAACGGGCGGCCGAGACCGAGGTCCGGCAGCTGAGCTCACCTTCCTCGCGAAGCGGGCACGCGGAGACGTGCACCGCAAAAAATCCCGAATACTCCATGTCCGCCATCGCGGCGGCATCGAGCTCGACCTCGACGCGAAGCGAGCCTTTCGCCGGGATCGCCGCGTTGACCGGAGCCCCGAGCTTGCGGGAAGCCATCGTCGCCAGATCGCCGATCGCCGTGACGCGGAGCTCGAAGGGCTCGTCGTCCAAGTTGATCGCCGACAGAGCAACGCGCCCTTCGGAGAGCTCTTCCGCGTGTTCCCAATCCAGCACCACACCCGCCGGCGCATCGCCCGGATGTTCCGCATTCGGATCCAGCGCGTGCGCCGCCTTCACCCGCGCGAGCGTCTCTTCGACGCATGGGGCCTCCGCCGGTCCCCGCGCTTCCACCTTCAAATGTTGTCGCGTGACCGCGCTCTTCGGTGCGGACTCACACGCGAGCAACGCCGGCAACAACGCCAGCGATGCACGAAAAAAATGATGACTAAGGTTCATGCTAACCCCTTCCTGCGAACGAGCTAAAGCAACCGCCGTTCCACCCGTGGAGCCACTGTCCCTTGGTACAACCTCCCTTGTTGGACGCCCCCACGAGTGTCCGCGGACAGTCCGCGGTGCCTTGTTATGCGCCTTGTACGGCGAGCAGGCCGGGATGGGCGACGCGCTCTTCCTCGAACATGTTTCGGACGCACACCGCGAAGTGTTCGCGGCCCTGGATCGCGGCGGTGACCACCAAGGGGACGCGCACTTCGCTCTTTCCCTCGAAGTCGACGGAGAACCGTTTCACCCGGCCGCCGCCGTGGACCCAGCTCATCGACGCCGGCAAACACACGTGCAGCAAGTCGCCCGCTCGATATCCTTTCGGCAAGCTCACCGACATTTCGGTGCGGTCACCGGCGCGAAAACGATTCATGTTGCGTCCGGCCGTATCGCGAAAGCCGACCCTGGCCTGAAGATCAGCTGTCATTTTGGACCAGTCTTCGACGTGGATGGTGGTGACTTCGACCATGGCGACGCCGTCGAGCACGTCGATGCTCTCGATCGTCTCCTTGAGCGCCACCGCCTCCGCAGTTTTCATCTCGCGTCCGTTGACGCGCACCGTTCCGCTTCCCGCGCTGATCCCGGAGCGCGCCAGCTCGCCGAACAGCGCGATCGCCGCGACCGAGTCGAGCGTGGAGTACAAACGCCCGGCGGCGTTCATCTCTTGCGTGGTGAAATTTGCCGAGCCTACGCCGCGCTCCAACTCCCCGAGCGCGAGCCAGGCTGCCGCGACGTAGGCCCTTTTCCAGCGCCTGCTCACTGCGTCGCCCAAAGGGCGCTCCGAGAAGAGCGACCGGCGTTCTTCGAGAAACGCGGCCACCTCGGCGTGCCGGCTGCTCTTCTTGGCCCGCGCCACCAAATACGCGTCTTCCTCGGTCACGATCCGCGCCGGCACCCGCGAAACTGCGAAGCGCCGCGCCACGTCGTCCGCCATCTCGATCGCTTCCTTGAGCGCCGAGCGAAGCGAAGACGAGAGCTCCTTCACCTCGAAGAGCGGCTCGAGCCTCCACAGATAACGGACGACGATCGGCGAATAGTGATCGCTCACCTCGCCGCGCCCGCCCGCGTACAAAGCGAAACCTCGACCGCGCCGCCACAACGTTCGTTCGTGCGCGATGCCGGCGATCAACATCTCTTCGGCACGCGCACGTTCGCCGAGCTCGCTCGCTTGATGCGCGGACAGATACTTCACCGCCGCCGCGAGGATCTTGGCACCTGTCTGTTCGCAGCACAGATGTTGGTAGCTCGCGGTCGCGTCGACCAACACGCGGAACGGCTGCTCGAGCGACGGCAACACACGCATGGAGATCGCTTCGAGCTGATCGAGCGTCAGCTGTGCACCGCGCTGCGCCAGGTGGAGGCGTGAGAGGTGGCTCTTGAAACGGCCCGGTACGCCGACGTCGATCTCCACGCGATCGAGCTCACCGCTGATCACGTCTTCCACTTCGGCGACGAAGCGACCTGGCCGAACGGACAGGTGAAGCTCGATCGGGCTGTTCAAGAGCTCCTCGCCCTCGATCGCCTGGCCATTCGCCCGGAGCAGCGGCACGGGCGCGCCTTCGAGCGTCACCCGGGCGCGCAGTTTTCCGCCCGATGCTTTCGCGCGCAGCTTTCCCAGCACGCGATCTTCGGGATGGACCGCGGGTGGAAGGTCGAGATCCGCGCGCACCGGTTGATCGACGTCGAAGGTGGTTTTCGCCGCAGCCCAATCACCGCCTTTGAAAGCGAAGACCTCGACGCTGTACGAGGTCAGCGAGCCGCCGAGCACTACGTCGATCGCCGCTTCACCGTCGACGTCGACGATCCCGAAGAACAACAGCTCGGGAAAAGTCGCGCGTGTCTCGGGAGCCTCCGGCGCGTTCGCGATGCTCGAGCTTCGCGAAGCGGGAGGGCCGGATTGGCCCGGCGCATACTGCGGCGGAGCAGGCTCCGCGGCGCTCTGGTCCGCGAGCCACAATTCATGCCTCGGCTCGGCCCCGCGCTCCGCTCCGAGCATCTCGCTCAGCGAGGGGATCGAATAGCGCCCAGTGATCTCGGAGCCCGTCGCCGCTTCTCGGACGCTCGCCCTGATCGAATTGTGTCTTCGTGCCGCGACGGGCGGCGAGAGCTCGAGCTCATCGTGGAGATCCATGTCCATGGCCGAGCTGCCCGTTATGTTCAAGGCATGATCGACCGGCGTCGACTCCTCGAACGCGGGATTTCCGAACGTGCTGCTCTCGGAGTGGCCGCGATAGATCATCTTCAAGATCTCATCGCCGATCGACACCTCGTCGCCGTCTTGGATATGGCGGCGCTCGACCTTCTCACCTCCCCGCCAAACACCGTTCGAGGAACCGAGGTCCTCGAGATAATATTGACCGTTGGAGACGGAGATCGCCGCGTGTTGTCGCGAGACGCGCGACGAGTTGATCACCAGATCGCAGTTGCGCGCGCGACCGATCATGAAGGTCTCTTTCTCGACCTTGTACATGTCTCCGGTGTTGGTGACGACGTAGAGCTGCATCAACGAGATGCGCCGGTTCTGGGCGATCTGTTGTTCTATATGCCGTCGCGGGCGCAGCGCTTCCTCGATCGGAATGAACGACTCGCCGTCGTCGAGCATCGCGGTCAGCTGCTCGATGTTCCTCTTCGCCGCGGCGCTCAGCGCGACCTCGGGCGTATCGGTCTGCGTGAGACGTTCATCGCGGATGGCGACCAAACAAGAAACGCGACCCTGATCTTTCGGACAGGTAACGCGAACTTCGATGTTTCGATCCGGGCGCACCTCGCGCGGCACTTCGATCTGCGGCGCGAGCTTCTGCGGCTTGAAGAACGTGGTGAACGCTTCGAAGGGATGGCCGTCGATGAAACAGCCGGCGAACACCATACAGGTGGGACCGGGCAGGGGTACGCTGATCGTGCCGCCGCGTGCGACCTCGCCGATCTCGCGCGTCTCCATCTTGCCGCTCGCGAGATCGACCACCAAGAGCGTAGCGGCTTCAATGTCCGTGCGAACACGAATGAGGCCGGTTTCGGCGATCGGTGCGTCGATCGAGAGCGGCGTCCCGAGCTCGTCGCCTTCGGTCAAATAGGCGCCGCGGATCGCCAGCGCGTTCGGTTCCGGCAATAAAGACAGCTCGATCTCCTTGCCGAGCTCGCTGATCTTGGTCAGCTCCCGCTCCGCGCGCCGGCTTCCCGCGATCACCACCTCCGCGACGCGCGAAGGATCCTCGACTGCGGCGACGCGCAAACGAAACGGTCCTTCGCCGCTGATCCGCAGTTGCCCCGCAAAACGTCCGGGGGTCGCGGGCTCGATCGTGGTGCGATCGATCTCGCGATCACCGTCGACCAAAGCGACCGAGACTGCACGTTCGTAGTCCACTTGATAACCGGTGACCGCCAGGTCGAAGCGCAGCTGATGTTGCGCGCGGAGCAGCTGGTGGCCCATCAGACGAGCCGCAAGCGGAGCCAGAGAATATTCCGCGACGGTGAACGCGATCGGCGGGGCGAGCGGGCCTTTCTCCGCGATCAACACCGCTTCGTAACGACCGGCGAGCAACATCGCGAGCGGCTCGATGCACATCGCCGCACCGGGTGCGATTGGCCGCGTCACCAACACCGAGCCGTTCTGCGAAACCTCGAGGCGCGTCCCGACCGGCGCGTTCGGCAGAGCGATGAACAGCCGCACCGTATCTTGCTCCGCACGGTAGAGATCGCGATCGCTCACCAAACACGCGAGCGGGACCAGGTTCTTCTCATTCGGCGTGATCGTCACGCCGGAGAGCTCGACCGGCCGATCGGTGAGGGCGATGACGCTCCTTCCCATCGCCGCGCGGTAACCGAAGAGTCGGCCTGTTTTCCCGCCTTTTCTGAGCGCGCGACCGTCTTTGACGAAGACGAAGAAGTGTCCGAGCTCCACCTGATCTTTGAGCTGCTCGGCCAAACGTGCATCGGTGATCGATGTGCGGAACGGATGCGTCATCTCTTCCTCTCTTTCAACGTGGACAGGAGCGCCTCGAGGCTCGCGGCGAGCTCTCTTTTCAGCGCGGGAACTTCGAGAATTTCGGAGGCGATGCTCAAACGTGCGCCGGGCATCAGCTCGATCTCTTGTTGAATCGGCGCCGCGTTCTCCTCGGGAAAAAACAGCGCGAGCAACTCTTCGTCGCTCTTCGTCTTCAGCTCGGCGGTGATCCGCGCGAGCGTCTCGTGCTCCGCTTGTTTCTTCTTGATGAACAAGAGCCGGAGCAGGTGCGTGCGTCCGTAACGTGCGCGCCCGCCTTCATAACTCAGCGGCTTCGGAAGCAGGCCTTGCGTGACGTAATAGCGGATGGTCCGGACGTCGGGACGCTCGCGAACCTTGTATCGGGTCTGCGAGGGTGCGACGCGGTCGAGGAGATCATCCGCGCGTTCGATGAGCTCCTCGATCGTCAGATCGAGACGTTCCCCGAGGCCCTCCACGAGCGGCAATCTGAGGCATGACAGTATGTACTGTCAATACTGTCAGGGGATGTTTAGCTCGACGTTCCGATCTCTTCTCTCGGTTCGACCACTTGGATGAACGCGCGCGGCCCGAGCGCACCGATGCGATAGAGGCTGTGCGCCAACACCTGCGGGGGTCGAAGGAGAATGATCGTGCCGATGCGGTGCGCGGCTTGGCGCAGGTGATCGACGAGCGTCGCCACCATCGCGGCGTCTTCCAGCTCAGCTTCTTCGAGATCGATCGTCGCCGGCGCGTCTTCGCGTGAGAGGGTCGCGAGTTGTTCGACGAACAGCGCGGCGATGTCGCGGTCGACGACGCCCTTCAGCGTGAGCCGCGCTTCCACGTCACTCCGCGGCGGCGATCGCAGGGACAGGCGCTTCGGCCGGCTCTTCGACGACGTTGCCGACGATTTGCGACGTCGACCACTTGCGCCAATCGATCTCGTTTTGCCGAGATTCGTCACGCGGGAGCACGGAGTCGACGAGCCAGTTCGGCGCGTTGTCTTTCGGATAGATGAAGATCGCGTCGTACGGGCACGCCCATTCGCAAATGCGGCAGCCGGTGCAGTTCTTCTCTTCGACCACGACGATGCCGTGAAACGAAGCGTCGACGGGATGTTCGACGATCCGCAGCGCATCGAAGGGACACTCGTCGACGCACTTCTCGCAGCCGACGCAGTTGACCTCGTCGACGAAGGCGAACGGCCAGCTCTTCTTCTTCTTGAAGTTGATGCGGTTGCCGTAGTTGTCGAAGATTGCGTTGTCCGCACAGACCGGAGCGCATGCGCCGCAGTCGATGCAGAGGTCGGGATTGATGTCGTGGAGCCCTTTGCGTGCTCCTTTTATCGCATCGACAGGGCAGCGTTTCACGCACGCCGTGCAGCCGGTGCAATCCTCCATGATCACGAACGTCATCGCGACCGGACCCTCGCACTTCCCGGGCCGCAAAATCAAGATCTCTCGAAAGTGCTTTCGAGCTGGAAGGCCGCCCCGCAAGCGAAGCGCGCAGAGAGCGCAGCGAACGTAGAGCCGCAGGCGGGCTTGTCCCGCCGCCAACGGCTAGCCCTTGGGAACTGCTTTGAGCACCGCGCGACCGCTGCGGATGACGACCTTGAACTCGACCGCTTTCGCGCCCGTGGTCTGCATCAGCTTCGGTACTTGTTTCCGGAGCGAGGCGGCCATCTCCTCGTAGCGGAGATCGACGGGCTCGCCGCAGCGTTTTCGCGCGCTGATATACGTTTGGTACAGCTTGCGGAGCTTCGGCTCGGTGAGATCGTCCGCGGATTTGGCGCTCGGACGCGTCATATCCTGCGACCCCGCTTGGCTCCGTTGCGGCGCGGGCAAACGATTCTGCGTCTCTGCAGCCGATCGGCCTGCATGCAGCTCCGCTCCGGTGATCACCTTGCCGTCTTGTTGCGGAACACCGCCGCCCGCGACCATGGTCTTGCCGCGCGCATCGGCCGCGGGCTGCTTCTGGATCGCTTGCGCCTCGGCCGCTTTCTTGGCTTCCTCTTTGGCTTTTTCCTCGAGGTAACGTTTCGCTTTGTCCGTGTCGCGCTTGTACGTGCCTTCTTCCCGCTGGCGCATGATGCGCTGCCAGTAGCTCTCGAAAGAGACCATGCGCGCTTTGAGCTGTTGGATCTGGAACTTGATCGCCGTGTTCTTGACCGGCATCTCTTTCCAGCGGCGCAGCGTGGACTTGATGACGTCGCGGGCGATCTTCGGCTCGACTTTTTCCACGCCCATGAAGAAGAGCTCGTAGGAGGAGCGCAGCTCGGCGATATCTTTCTCCATCGCGTCGATCTCGCGTTGGAGCTCTTTGTAGTCGATGCGCGGTGTGGCGTCCTCGTTCGGCTTCGCACCACGGGTGCCGCCGAACATTTCCTCCTTCTTCATGTCGCGGAGGCGTGGCACTGTTAAAGAGGTATCAGACGATGCGGGATGTTTGGAAGTGCCTCTTTTTATCCTGATCTGCCTGGCGATCGGGGGAGCGCCCGATACCTCGTTGAAGTCGGCCGACGAAGCGCTCGAGGCCGGCGATCCCCAGCGCGCGCTGTCATTGATCGAGAAATTCCGGCCCGCGGACGATCAAAATCTCGGCCGCAAGCTGCGGATCGAAGCGGACGCGTACGTCGCACAAGGTGACCACGTGCGTGCGGAAGAACGTTTTGCGCGGCTGGAAAAGCTCGAAGGTTGGGCGGCCCACGTCCGGCAACAGCGCGCCCACGCGAAGAACGGCGCGATCAAACGCCAGGTGACCGAGGTCGGATCGATCGTCTTTGCGCTGGCGCTCGCGTGGTTGTCGCTGATGGGCTCGCGCGAGCTGCTGCGCTTGCACCGCGCGCCGCTGTTCTTCGTCCCGGCGGCGATCGGCGCGGTGCTGGTGATGTCTCGAGGATCGGCGCAGCTCGGGATCGCGCTCGGCGTCTTTGCGCTGTTGGTCTTGACCTTGATCCACGCGACCGCGGCGGCGATGCGCCGGCTTTCACCGGGCCCGCGCTTCAAGATCCTACTTTTGACCGGGCTGATCCTCGGTTCGCTCGGAGCGCTCGCCGCCGTCGCAGGGCGTCTCGAGACCGCAGTGTTGGGTTGACCTCAGGACCTAAGAGGCCTATCAGACGGGCGGATGCCGGTGGAGCTCAACACCGAGGTGAAGGCGCGGATCGATGCGATCGCTGCGCGTTACCCGAGGCGCCAAGCCGCGCTCTTGCCCGTGCTCCATCTGGTGCAGGCCGAGTACGGCTACTTGTCGCCCGATGTGCAGATGGCTGTGGCGCACGCGCTCGATGTGCCGCCCACGCTCGTGCACGAAGTGACGACGTTCTACGAGATGTACCATCAACATCCCGAGGGACAATTTCACCTCGAGATGTGCACGAACATCTCCTGTCATCTTCAAGGCGCCGATGCATTGGTCGCGCACGTGAAGAAGACGCTCGGGATCGAGGTCGGCCATCAGACGGAAGACGGTGTCTTTTCGTTGATGGAAGCGGAGTGTTTGGCGAGCTGCGGATCGGGCCCGATGTTGCGCGTCGGCTGGGACTATTACGAATTCCTCACGCCGCCTGCGTGTGATGCGCTGTTCAAAAGATTTCGCGAGATGGCCCCGGATCTGAAGGGCAAACATTACGAGCACGGACCGTTTGGACCGCACGTCGGTCCGGTGAAAGGTTTCGAGCCTTCGGCCGCGTTGCCCGTGGTCACCTTCGAAACCGCGCCGACGATGCCGCCCGCGCCCGCGGCCGATACGATGAAGCCGCAACCCGCGGTGGAGACCGTTCCGCAGAATGTGCCTGCGCCTCTCGAACCGACGCCGACTTCGGTGGGCCCGACGGCGGTGTCGACCGCTGCGAGCTCGCCGACCGCGACGCCGCAATCTTCCGCGCCGAGCTCGCCGCCGACGACGTCAGGACCCGCGCTGCCTGCAGGGCCTGCGCTTCCTTCGTTCGATCCGAAGCCGTTGAAAAAGAAGAACGAAGGAGACGCGTAAATGAAGCACGAAGTTGAACGCGTTTTCTCCCGCAACTGGGGCAAGCCGGAGAGCTGGACGCTCGGCGTGTACCGGCAAACGGGCGGTTATCAAGCGCTCGAAAAAGCGCTGGCGATGGCTCCCGAAGAGATCATCAAGGTCGTCATCGACGCGAACATCCGCGGCCGCGGCGGCGCCGGATTTCCGGCGGGCAAAAAGTGGTCTTTCGTCCCGAAAGATTCGAAGAAACCGAAGTACGTCTGCGTGAACGCGGACGAGTCCGAGCCCGGAACGTTCAAAGATCGCTACATCCTGGAATTCGATCCGCACATGTTGATCGAAGGGACGGCGATCGCCTGCAAAGCGATCGGCTCGCACCAAGCGTACATCTACGTGCGCGGTGAGTTCGGTCTCGGCACCAAACGTTTGGAAGCGGCGATCGAAGAAGCGTACGCCGCCGGCGTTTTGGGCAAACGATCTTTAGGACAGGATTACGCGCTCGAGATGACCGTCCACCGCGGCGCGGGCGCGTACATCTGCGGCGAAGAGACGGCGTTGATCGAGTCTCTCGAAGGCAAAAAAGGCCAACCGCGTTTGAAGCCGCCGTTCCCCGCGGTCGAAGGTTTGTTCGCCTGCCCGACGGTGGTGAACAACGTGGAGACGCTCGCTGCGGTTCCGCACATCATCGGACGTGGCGCGGAGTGGTTCAAATCGCTTTCGAAGACCACCGCAGAAGGCGGGACGAAGCTGGTCGGCATCTCGGGTCACGTCGCGCGGCCGGGCGTGTACGAAGTGCCAGGTGGGCTGACGCTGCGCGAGATCATCTACGACATCGGCGGCGGCATGCGTGATCCGAACAAGCCGCTCAAGGCGGTGATCCCGGGCGGATCGTCGTGTCCCATCGTGCTCCCGCACCAGATCGACATCGGCTACGACTTCGATTCGATGAAAAAAGTCGGCAGCCTGATGGGCACCGGCTGTCCCACGATCATCGAAGAGGGCACCTGTATCGTGCGTCTGTTGTCGCGCATCTCGCGCTTCTACGCGCACGAGTCGTGCGGCCAATGTACGCCGTGCCGCGAAGGCGGCGACTGGTTGTTCAAAGTCATCAATCGCATCGAGAACGGGCAGGGCCGGACGGGTGACGTCGACATGCTCGAGTCGATCGCCAGCAAGGTCGAAGGCCACACGATCTGCGCGTTCGGTGAAGCGTTGTCGTGGCCCGTGCGCAGCTACGCGAAAGCGTTCCGCGACGAGTTTTTGCGCCACATTAGCGAGCGCAAATGCCCGTTCCCGGCGCTGCCGATCGCGCCGCGCGCCATGTCCGGGGTGGTGGTGTGAGCGCCGAAGTTTTTCTCTTCTCCTTGTTTGCGATGACGTCGGTGCTCTCGGCCGGCGGCATGGTTTTGATCCGCGATCCGGTGAAAGCGGCGATGTCGCTCATCGTCTGTTTCTTCAGCTTGGCGTGCCTGTACCTGTTGCAGCGCGCGGAGCTGATCGCGGTGCTCGAGGTGCTCGTGTACGCGGGCGCGATCATGGTGTTGTTCGTCTTCGTCATCATGTTGGTGGAGAACAAGAACGACGCGATCGTGGCGCATGCGTTGTCGCAGCGGGTCGCGGTGCCGGTGAAGTTTCTCGCGGTCGCGCTGGTGGCGGCCAGCTTGGGCTTCCTGATCCATCGGACAGGTAACCCGGAGATGGCGAAGTTGCCGGAGGACTTCGGCTCGGTCAAAGCGATCGGCCGCGTCTTCATGAAGGACTATCTGTTCCACTTCGAGCTCACCAGCGTGCTCCTGCTCGCGGGCATCGTGGGCGCAGTGACGCTTTCGCGCGGAAGGCCGAAGCGATGATCGAGCCGACGATTCCGGCGAGCTACTATCTGTATCTCGCGACGATCCTCTTTTCGATCGGCGCGATCGGCGTGTTGATCCGCCGAAATGCGATCGTCGCGTTCATGGGCATCGAGCTGATGCTCAACGCGGCGAACCTCGCGTTCGTGACCTTCGCGCGCCAACACGGCGACATGGGCGGGCACATCTACGTGTTCTTGGTGATGGCGGTGGCGGCCGCTGAAGTTGCCGTGGGCCTGGCGATCATCATCTCCGTCTTCCGCGACCGGTCCGCGATCAACATCGACGAAGTCAGGGACATGAGAGGCTAAAGGCCTTTAATCTTTGCTCGCTTGCGCTTGCGGCCTGGTTTTACGCTCGCGGCTAATTTTCGATCTGTTCTTCGAGCGGCTCGGCGTTCGGGCCTTGGGCTAGCTTCTTGAGACGTTTTTGTTCTTCCTTGCGCTCGCGTTCGCCGTCGAGGAGTCCCGCCCAATCGCGCGCGGAGGCACCGGCGGCTTCCTCGAGGAGCGGGCGGCCCATCAAATAGAGCGATCGTTGCGCGATCTTTTCGAGGAGCTGCGAGAGCGGATCTTCGTCCTTCTGTTTCAAGCCGCGGAGATCGACGGCGAGGCGCTCGAGGTGTTCCAGCGGGTAACGCATGCGAACGCGACGGAGGATGTCTTCGGCGAGATTGGCCAGGCGGTGATCGTCGAACTTGTAAGCGCTGAGCAGCTCTTCGGCGACGGCGCAGATGGCGGTCGGGCCGACGGTGTCGTCCAGGTAGAGGACGATCGCTGTTTGCAGGTGATTGTAGATGGGGACGAGCAGCGGAAAATAGGGCGCAAAAGCCGCGGGAGGTGTGCGTTGGTCGAGATGGATGATGATCCTTCGGACAGCATGTTCGTGCACCACGGCTTCGAGGCCCGAGGCGATTTGATCGATCTGATCGCCGTAAGCACCGGCCTTCTTCAGGATGGAGACCAATTGATCGAGCTCCACCTCGCCGGCGATGAGCTCCGCGTACAACGAGTAGATGAACGCGTCGCTTTCGGCGTCGTCGCCGAACAAGGTCTCCAAGGTGCCGATCGGTGCGTCGCCGCGCGAGAGGATCAGCTCGCCGAGCTTGTAGGCGATCTGTCCGCGGATGGCGCGGAAGCGGCCGCGGAAGAAGTTGCCGACGGTGGGTTTGAGGACAAAACCGTCCGGGGAGAAGCCGTCGATGGCGAATTTCTTTTCGAGCACGCCGCGCATTTGGTTGGGAGAGCCCGAAATGAAGAACACCTGATGCGCGAATCCATCGGGTGCCGAGGAGCGGATGGCGCGGATCAAAGCCGCGGAACCGGGGATGTTTTCGCGGCCTTCAGCGGGGGTTCGCGCGGTGCGGACCAGGTCCCGAACGCTGGAGAACTCGGTCTTCAGATAGGTCTTATCGAGATCCCACCGAAAGATGTGTCGCACGCGGCTCACGACTTCTTCATTTCATACACGAATCTGGGCTGCTAGGGTCAGTAGGCTTTGGATCGCCGGCTTAGCGAAGGCCTGATCGGGCTCGCGGATAACGAGCGCGGGCGCATCTATCGAAAAGAGGCGCCGCTTCGGATGGCGATGGTCTACCCGAGCCCTTACGCGGCGGCGATGTCGAGCCTCGGATTCCTCACTCTTTATCGGCGGATCAACGCGATGCCCGGTGTCGCGGCGGAGCGAGCGGTGTTGCCGTCGAGGGACGACATCGCGCGCCATCGTGAAACGCGGACGCCGCTTTTGACGCTGGAGACACAGCGTCCCGTGGGTGACTTCGATGTGCTCGGGATCTCGCATGCGTACGAGCTGGAGCTGACGGGGATCGTCGAGGTGCTGGAGCTGTCGGGGCTCCAGCCGTTGGCGCGGGATCGGACGGCGAACGATCCGCTGGTGGTGATCGGAGGGCCGATCACTTTTTCGAATCCGCTGCCGACCTCGCCGTTCGCCGACGTGATGATCCTCGGAGAAGCAGAAGGCGCGATCGAAAGATTGTTGTCGAAGCTGGAGGATCATCCGCCGAGAAAAGCGCTGCTCGATGAAGTGGCCAATTGGCCAGGTTTCTACGTGCCGTCCTTGCACGGAGAAATGTTGCCGCCGATCGCGCAGGCCGAAGATCATGATCTTCCGGCCAGCTCCACGTTGTGGTCGCCCGACACCGAGCTGCACGACATGGTGTTGATCGAGCCGGAGCGAGGCTGTCATCGAGGTTGTACGTTCTGCGTGATGCGCCGGACGACGAACGGAGGCATGCGGACGGTCTCGCCGGAGCGCGTCTTCGCCGTGGTGCCGAAAGACGTGCCGCGCGTGGGCCTGGTCGGAGCGGCGGTGACGGATCATCCGCAGATCAAGACGATCGTCCGCGGTTTGATAGAGCAGGGCAAACAAGTTGGAATTTCCTCGCTGCGAGCGGACCGATTGGACGACGAATTTGTCGGCCTGCTGGCAGCTGGAGGTTATCGTTCGATGACCGTGGCGCTCGATGCCGCGAGCGTGCGCCTGCGAGACGAGATCGAAAAAAACCTGAAAGACAGGCACGTCGAACGCGCCGCGGAGATGGCCAAAGCGCGGGGCATGAAACATCTCAAGGTCTACGTGATCGTCGGCTTGCCGAACGAAGAAGACGAAGACGTCGATGAGCTGATCAACTTCGTGCTGCGCCTCCGAAAGACATTGCCGATCGTCCTCGGAGTCTCACCGTTCGTACCGAAGTTTCACACGCCGCTGGCCGACGCACCGTTCGCCGGAGAAGCACGCGCGCAAGAGCTGCTCACAAGACTGAAGAGATCGTTGAGCGGCAAAGTCGAAGTCCGAGGGCCGGGTGCGCGAGAAGCGTACGTCGAGTACCGCTTAGCGCAAGGCGGTCACCAACACGCCGAAGCCGCCATCGCCGCCGCGCACAACGGATCCTCACTCACCGCGTGGAAGAGAGCCCTGGCCGATCTGCCAGAGCGAGTCCGCCCCACGAACTTCGCAAGCGACCTCATCCCAGCGCCGACGAACCGAAGGCGCTACAAGGGCCTGGCCGTAGCCTAAAAGCCCTCGCTCAAGCGATCCGATCCGATCCGATCCGAAAACGAATTCATCAAACCTCAGCCGTAGGTCTTGTGAATTGTGTGAATTGCGGTCCGCCGCCAAGAGGCCGTCCACACGCCGTCACAATTCACAAGACACGACAAGAGATGAACCCAGTGGCGACCTGTCCCAAAGGACAGGAACCCGTAAAAACAACTACCAATCAGCCCACACACTGCCGAATCAAATGGGCGCTATGGGTGCTGGATGACGATTTCTTCGCTGGGCACGAAGCTGCCGGTGGGCTCGAATCCCCACTCTCGATAGTTGACGTCTTCCCAAATGAATCCGTTGCCGCATCCGCTCAGCGATGATGTGTAGAGCGAAGCGAGGCGATAACCTCCGGGCGGAGCCGACGATGGAATCGCCGCGCACCCTGATACTCCCGTGGGGGTCGCATACAAAAGTCCGTCGAAGCCGACGTCTGTGTCTTCAATCCCTCGGAAATAGGCGCTTCCATACTGCCAACAGGCCGGGTCCACGTCCGCCGAGACGCGAACGATCGTGCCTTCGGGCTCGGTGATTTTTTCAAATTGAACGCGGCTCAAGATTGGCGTCGTCACCGGCTCAGGACTGCCGAAGTCGATCGAAGTCTCGAAGCCGCTGATATCGAGCTCGAGGTCGGTGGCCGTGCCTCGAAGGGCGGCACCGAGCTCCCAAGCTCCTGTTCGATGACAATCCCGAAAAGCCGCCGGCAATATCATTTCGCTGCTGGTCGCGGGGACAACGTATTGGTTACCGACGAGGTGAAGGCATGTGCCTAGGTCGCCGACGCGACTGATCGGCAACAAGAGCGTAGCGTTCGTACAAGCAAGGGCATCGAAAGAGAGACGGACCTCGAAACCATCCGGCGTAGGTTCCACGGAAAACGCGGTCAATTTCGGAGGGACGAGGAAAACCGCGGGCGCGATCGTCAGTCTCGCGCGTTCCTCCGGGCTGAAGTTGATGAACGTCGTGCGGCCGACGCGGTCGTTGATCTGAAACGCAGTGGGAACGAGCGCCGATTGAATACACGCATCGATCGGAATTTCGATCTCGAAGGCCCCTTGTTCGTCGAAGACGCGGGTTGAAACATAGAAGCGGTCTGGTCCCACGATCGAGAGCGACTCGACGCCGAGATCATCGGCAACTCTTCCGCGATAGTATGAAACCTCACCGGGTTGAGGATTTGGATTTTCGACCGTGAGCTCCAAGAGTCTGGGAGGTTCTCGGTCGATGGGAGATACTTCGCCCGGCGTGAGCCCGCAGAGCTCGCGCGCATCGGCGAATCCGGCGTCCGCGTCGATGATCGAAGAATCCGCGATGTTCGCGTCTGCAGTCACTCCACCGTCGGCACTGTCAAGATGGCCAGCGAGCCCTTCGGTGCCCGCGCTGCACGCGGTGGCGAGCAGGAGCGACAGCAGCGCGACCTTATGGGTGTTGGATGAGGATCTCGCCATCGGGCACGAAGCTGCTCGGAGCGGCTGAATTGTATACTTTGTAACGCGACTCCGTCGGGTTCCAGTCGAAGCCATTGAGGCATCCGTACGGCGAGGAGGCCCAGACCGAATTGAGCCGGTACGTTCCCCGGGGCGCCGACGAGGGAATGGCGACGCACCACTCGCCGCGGTTCGCCACCTTCTCCGCGCCGCCCTGATAGTTGAGCCCCGGGACGCCGGTCGCTTCGAGTATTGCACCCACGGTGCTCTCACATTCGGCCTCGATGTCTGCATCGAAACGAACGATCGTGCCTTCGGGCTCGACGATCCTCTCGATCTCCAGCGGGCCGAGCACCGGACTAGCCGGGATGCGCAACGGTCCGAGGTCGAGCGCCGCTTCCAGCGTCTCGTCTCGTTCCACATATCCGGTGGGCGTGCGCAGATAAACGTTCGCGCTCCAAGCACCCGTGCGCTGGCACTCCGGCAGCGGGACGGGAATTCTGACCTCCCGCTGCCCGAGCGTGATCGGCTCGGACCAAGCAGAGGACCAGAAAAAGCAGCCGCTCGGAACCCCAAACCTCTGTATGCCGAGGAAGACGCGCGCTTCGACACAGGTGATCGGCTCGAAGGTGACTATGGCCTCGAATCCGTCGGACGTCGGGAGCAGCTCCAGAGTGGAGATCGTTGGCGCCGGTGCAATTTCCGCGGGCGTAATTCTCAAATCACCGAGCTCGATTTGTCCTGCGGGCACACCTCCGTGTTCGATATCGAAGGCATTCCCGGAGGCTCCGCGGAGGATCGTGCTGCGGCCCGCACGGTCCCGAATAGAAATAGAGTCGATGCTGAATGGCCTTCGCACGCAGGCGTCGATCGGAAGCTCCACCTCGAACCGGCCGTCCTCGTCGAATTCTCGGGCGAACGCAAAACTTCCCGGGGCTCCGCTCAAGAAGACTTCCACGACTTCTCTGTCGTCGGCGACGCGGCCTCGAAAATATACGGACTCACCGAGACGCGGATTTGGATTTTCCACCGTCAGCTCCAAGAGCCGGGGATATTCTTCGTCGGCGGGAAATATCTCGCCCGGCGTGAGCCCGCAGAGCTCGCGCGCATCGGCGAATCCGGCGTCGGCGTCGATGATCGAAGAATCCGCGATGTTCGCGTCTGCCGCCGCTCCACCGTCCGCGCTGCCGCGATTTCCGCCGAGCCCCTCGGTGCCCGCGCTGCACGCGGTGGCGAGCACGAGCGACAGCAGCGAGGTGTTACGGGTGTTGAATGAGGATCTCGGCATCGGAAGGAAGCTCACGCGCTCAGACACATTGTACGCTTCATGAGCCCCATGCTGTTAGGTTCCGGGCGGTGCGGACGGAGGAATCGCGAAGCTCCCTCGAATCTGTTTCCGCTGCTCAAAAACTGGCCCGTACAAAAGAGCTCCGACACCTCCGCGGACTCCGCGCGCGCATGACGGAGGTTCGCGCTCGGCTTCGATGTTCGAGGCGACGCGAATGATCGTGGCCAGATTTTGTTTCGAGGCCCGGCTCTTTGCTCGGCCGGACACCCCAATTGTCGGCTTCCTAACTCGAGCACTCTGTGCCAGCGTGGGCCGGCTGCGCGGTGCGTCATGCTCCGCGAGGGGCTAAATCGTAGGTGCTACGCCTCGTCGCCAATCTGTTCGATCTCTCGCTGGTCCGGGCCCGGGCCTTTGTCCGTTCAGCGGTCTTCTTCTTTTTTTTCGTCGCCGGGGTGACCGCATTGAAGAGCGCGACCAACGCGCTTTTTTTGGTGCGACGCGATCCGCGCGACCTCCCGTACCTCTACCTCGCGACCGCCTTGGCGATCACGCTGGTCACCTTCCACGTCGGCAAACGGTTGACGCGTTCGAGCGCCAAACCCGTGTTGCGCTCCGCGCTGCTGGTGTCCGCGGGGACACTTTTGGTGCTCGGCATCCTCGCGGCCGTCGACTTTCGTCCTGCGCTGCCCGTGCTCTACGTCGCCGGCGAAGTCTACGCGACGGCGATCAGTGTCCTCTTCTGGGCGCGCCTCGGCGAAATGTTCGACGTACGCGCCGCCAAACGTGTCTTCGGGACGATCGCCGGCGCAGGCATGGCGGGCGCGGTGCTCGGCGGCCTGTTGGTGCGCGGGCTCGCGGGCTCGGTCGCCAGCGAAGTGTGGTGTTTTTTCGCCGTCGCGACGTTGATCGCCATGTTCCCGATGATCGGCCGAGATCGCGGAAAAACAGCGCTGCACTCGAAGAAGATCTCTTTTCGCGAAGGGATGGTCTACGCAGTCGCGGAACGTTTCCCGCGCGGTGTTCTTCTGTTGGTGCTCTTCCTGTCCGTGCAGACAGCTGCGGTCGACTATGTCTTTCGGACAGGTGCCGTCGAATTCGAAACCGGTGAAGCCGCGCTCGCCGGCATGTTCGGGGTGCTCAACGCGATCGTCGGCGTGAGCGCGTTGGTGGTGCAGGTCTTCCTCACGGGACCCTTGTTGCGCCACATCGGCGTGTTCGCGTTCCTCTCCTTGATCCCGTTGCTGTCGATCCTCTGTGCCGTGTGGTCGACGGTCTCGCCGCACCTCTTCGCACCGTTATTTCTTCTCAAAACGCTGGAGATGATGGGCAGCCTTTCGCTCAATCAGCCGGGCCTGCAGCTCTTCTACAACCCGATGCCGAACAACGTCCGCGACTCGGTACGCGCCATCGTCGACGGTGCCGTGAAAAAGATGGGCGGCGCGGCGGGCGGCGTCTTGTTGATCGCCTTTGGTGCGTCGCTCGCGAAGTCCGTGCAGCTGGGCATCGTCGTCGGGCTCGCGTTGTTGTTGCTGTTGTGGATCCGCGCCATGAAACCCGTCTATCTCGACGCGCTGGAGTCGAAGCTCGGCGCGCGCGGAAACGTGATTCCCTCGATCGATCCCTCGGATCGCGCGACGCGCGAACAACTGATGCGCACGGTTACGTCCGAGGATCCGGCGAAGGTGCTCGCGGCGATCAGCGTGCTCATTCAAGACAAGAAGATCGATCTGCGCCCGCATGTGTCGGCGATGATCCAACACCGCGACGAAGCCGTGCGCCTGCGTGCGATCGAGCTGGTGATGGAGTCGCCGGACAAAGACTACGCGCCGCTGTTGATCGAGGTCATCAACAACGATCTCCGCAGACCGAAAGCACAAGCGGCGCGCGCGCTCGATCTGGTCGATCCCGTGGCTGCGAAACGGGTGCTCGAGCCGATCGTCAACGCGCCGCCGGGCACGCACGATCTCGGCTTGGTGTGTGCGGCGATCTCTGCGCTGGTGGAGACGGATGCGGCGGGTGCTGCGCTGGCGCGTTTGCTCGAACGCGGGCGCTCCGGTGGGCCGGCGGAGCGACGCGAGATCGCGCGATTGCTCGGTTTCCTCGGGCCGGGACCGTACGCGGCGAATCTGGCGATGTACCTCGAAGATCCCGAGCCGACGGTGCGCGTGGTCGCGGTGCATTCGGCGAGCATCGCGAGAGATCCGAGCCTCCCGGAGCGATTGATCCCGCGCCTGGCCGATCGGGCAGCACAACATGCGGTGCGGAGCGCGCTCGCCGCTTATGGCAACGACGTCGTTCCGCTGCTCGCATTGACGCTCGACGATCGACGCCTGCCGCTCGAGCTGCGCACCAACGTCCCGCGCATTTTGCGGCAGATCGGCACGCAGCGTTCTGCTGATGCGATGCTCTATTCGAACGTCAATGACGACGCCTTCCTGCGTTACGTGATCGTCGAAGAGCTGTCGCGCTTGCGCCGAAACCGCCCGGAGATCCGCTTCGACAAACAACGCGTGCACGAGGCGGCCGAACGCCGCATTCGCGCCTACCGGCACTATCGCCCGATGGTGCGCGATCTCGAAGACGCGCCCAAAGAGCTCAGTCTGCTGAAACGTGCGGTGCAGGATCGCATGCAGCAGAACTTGGAAGCGGCGCTGCGTGTGTTGGGTTTGGTCTATGACATGAGCGCGCTCGACAATGCAGCACGCGTATTTTTGGCGCGCGAGGCGCACTCCAAGGCGGATGCTTTGGAGCTGGTCGACGTCGCGCTGCAGGGAAGTGAGCTTCGCACCGAAGTGCTCGAGAGCCTGGAAGCAGGGTCGCTCAGCTCATTGCCGAAACAGGGGTTCGTGGAGCGCGCATTTTCGCTGGTGGAGAGCCGCGACATGCAGCTCGCGATGATCGCCTACGAAACGTTGAAGAGGCTCGGCGAAGATCCGCAAGAGGTCCGAGAGCCGAGCACAGGGGAAGCTGTTATGCCGAAATCGATCGTCGATCGCGTCTTTGCGCTGCAGAACGTGCAGTTGTTTTACGGCCTGGCCATCGACGATCTCGCCGCGATCTCCGCGCTGACCACCGAAGGTCATGCGCGGCCCGGCGAGATCATCTATCGCGAAGGTGATCCGGGCGATGCGATGTACGTCATCGTTTCCGGCGACGTCCGCCTCTTGCGGGGCGCGCAGGTGTTGATGGATCTCGGACACGGCGATTCTTTCGGGCAAACGTCGATCCTCGATCGCGGTCCGCGTCCGGTGACGGCGCAGGCGGGTGATGAAGGTGTCGACTATTTGGTGCTCGAGCGCGGTCCGTTCATGGATCTGTTGATCGACCGCCCGCAGGTGGTGAACGGCTTGTTCATCGTCATTGCGCGCCGATTGCGCGAGCTGGTCGATCTGACAGGGGGTGCCGAGCCGCCCGCGCGCGTGATGGTCGCGGCGCCTTCTTCTTCGCCCTCCGCCCCGTCAGAACGCACGCAAAATTAGGGCTATTTTTCCGTCGCGCGCGCGATGTCGCGGTAGAGCGCGTCTGCCCGTTTTTTGATCTCGGCGAGCTCTGCCGCGCTCAAGCTCGGGCCCAAGGTTTGCGCGAGCGCGAGGTAACGATCCTCGAACGGCCGGAGCTGCGGCTCTTTCAACCGCGAGCTCGCTTGACCGAGGAGCTCGCTCACTTGATCGAGCCGCTTCTGCACCACCGCGAGCGTCAACACCGGTGCGGCCTCGCGCGTCTCTCGTTTCGGCTTCCGCGGCTCCACCCGGGACGGCGACCTGGTCTCTTTGGCAGGTGCCGCGGCTTCGATTTTCTTCTCTTCGACCTTCGGTTCGATCTTCTGTTCGATCGCTTCGATCTTCTTGTCGACGATCGTCTCGCGCGGAGGCTCGATCTTTTCAGGGATGATCGCCGGGATGACCGCGGGCTCTTCGCTCGCCGGCGGATCGCGCAGCAACAACACGGCGGCGAGCACACTGATCGAAAGGGCAGCGACACCGACGGGGAACATCCACTTCTGTTCGGGCGGCCGCGCGATGGAGAGCGGCGGCGGCTCTTCCGTCGGATCCGCGTCGACACCCACCAGCGAGGTCACCAAACGCGGCGCTTCGTCGATGACCTCCGAGGGAACGATCGCTTCGGGCACCACCACCGTCACCGGGAGCTCGGGTACGATCGAAGGTGGGCGGATCGGCACAGTCGGTTCGGCTTCGATGGTCAGCTTTTTCGTGTCCTCTTCGAGGAACGGCATCTCCGTCTTCAGCGTAATTTCGGGAGGGCCGCCGAGCCCCGAGGCGTCGAACAACAGATCGATGCGCGCGACCACCGCGCTCGCGGTTTCGGGACGTTCGTTCGCGTCTTTGTGGAGCAACGCCTGCGCGAGCGCTTCGAGCCCGTTCGACGCGCGCATCGGCGGCGGCGGCTCGGTGAGATGTTTGCGCCGAATTTCGGCGAGCGTCTTCGCGCGAAACGGCGGCTTGCCTTCGATCATCTCGAACAAGACGATGCCGAGCGCGTAGAGATCCGCGTGGTGCGTGACGTCGGCGCCGATGATCTGTTCGGGCGCCATGTAGATCGGCGTGCCCAAAAATTGGCCGGTTTTGGTGAGGAACGCTTCTTCGCCGTCGTTGTCGTTGGTGCGCACCAAACCAAAGTCCAAGATCTTCGCGCGCTCCTTCTTGTCTTCTTCGACGAGCATGATGTTGCCCGGCTTGAGATCGCGGTGCACGAAGCCGCGCGCGTGGGCCTCCGCCAATCCAGAAGCGATCTGTCGCACGATCTTCGCGGTGCGTTCCGCGGACAACGGCGCTTCGCGTTTGATCAGATCGCGCAGCGTGCGTCCGCGCAGAAGCTCCATCGTCAAGAAGGTGAGGCCCGCTTGGGTCGTCCCGAAGTCGACGACGGTGACGATGTTCGGATGGCTCAGCTTGGAGATGACTTGGGCTTCGCGGCGAAAACGTTCGGCGAGCTTCTTGTCGGCGGCGATCTCGCCGAAGAGAACCTTCACCGCGTATTCGAGCTCCAGCACTTTGTGGGTCGCGCGATAGACACGCGCCATCGCGCCCGACCCGAGATGTTCGACGATGCGATAACGATCGACTTCTTTTCCGAGCAGAGGATCGTTTTCGGCGACGACCAGGCGGGTGCCGTCGATGCCGCAAAACTCCACTTCGGCCGCGTACGGCGAGAAGCAGTGAGGGCAGCTCCGCATGCGCTCTTGTAGCCGAAGCTATCGCGCGCGGCGCATGAATGCGATGCGCGCGATTTCGGGAGATCGGGTGTGGACTCTCAGCTACAGCGCGATCCTGCTCTCTTGTCCGAGTCCCTGATATGCTCTGCCGCGTGCCGGCGCCCGCGCTCGCATTGCTCGTCGCCACGGTGCAGGCGGTCTCGGTCGAAGATGCGCGCGGCGTGAGCGCGGATGACCAGGCTGCGCTCGTGCGTGCACTTTCCGAGGCGGTCGAACGGAGGGCTGGCCCGGTCGAAGATTCACTGAAGCTCCGCCTCCTCGGCGTCCCTACGCGCATCCGTGTCTTGGCGGTCCGCGAACCGGGCAAAAAAACCGGCGAGGTCGATCTGCCGCGGGCCCGCGAAAAATGGGCGCCGGTCCTGGATACGCTGGCTGCGACGCTCTTCGAGCCGAGGCCGCCGCCCCTTGTGGAGAAGAAAGCGGAGGCGCCTCCACGGCCATCCTTGGTGCATGACCCGGTCAAAAGTACAGATGTACCTTCGGACAGGGTGTCTTACGCGCCGTGGATCGTCGTCGGTGCCGGAGTCGTCGCCCTGGCCGTGGGGACAGGTTTCGGTATCTCTTCCCGTGGTGCACGATCTGAAGCGTTGGAGCGCCCGCACTCGGCGGAGATGAACGCGGCGCTCGAAGATCGGGCGGTGGGGCACGGCTGGGCGGCGAACATTTTGTTGGGTTCGGGCTTGGTGGCCATTGGTACAGGTGTCGTTCTTTTTGTGATCGACGAGTAATTATTGAATAGAACGCAACTTCTCGGCGAGCGCGTCGCGCAATAAAAGCCCGAGCTTTGCGCGATCCTGAAGTGAGCCGCTCACCTCGAGCTCGCCTTGTACTTGGGCATCGCGTGCGAGTCGGATGCGGATCCGCACTTCGTTGCCGGACACGGTGTACCGGCCCGAAGGAGCAAACGCTGGGGCGAGCTCATCGGCTGCAACGTCGACGTAGATGAACCGCGGTCGATCGGCGTTCGTCTCCTCGCGCATCGCTTCCCGCAAGAGTTTGCTCAGTCCGAGCGCGTCGATGTCGTCCGCATTGAGCAGCGCGGGTTGCACCAACATCGGCTTCGGTGAGGGCAGGACGATCGATTGTCTGTCTTCGGCGAGCATTCGGCCGATGTCGAAGCTCGTTCCGCGCGGTGCGGCGATGCTCGGTCGTTGTGTGCGTCCCAGGCTACGCGCCAGCTCCGGGACACGATCCGCGGCGTACTGAAATAACCCGCTGACATCGACATATTCACCCGAGCGGAGCGCCGCCCCGCTCATTCCCTGCAGGAGTGCGTAGGTGAGGAGGCCCTGTCCAAAAGTACTGGCTTCGTAACTCTTCGCATTCGCCGGACTCCCCATCAGGACATGAAAGCCGGTGCGATCCTTCAATCGTTCAATTGCGCGAATCTGACTGCCGGTGAGCTCGCGCGAATCGGTGAGCCGACCCGCGGCGCCGGCGGCACACGTGTCGAGCGCCATCACTTGTTTCAGCGCGGGGATCTGTTTGATCCATGCGGTGAGATCTTCGTCGGTGACCGCATGCGCTTCGCGGATTGCTGCATCTACGTAGGTCGCCGGATCAGCGCTCTCCGCATCTGCGGTGAGGAACGCATATTCGCCGTGTCCACCGGTCAACGCCAAACCATGCCCTGCAAAATAGACGAAGACCACGTCTTCGGGCTGTGTCGTTTTCAGCGCATCGAACGCACCCTTGAGGTTCACTTTCGTGGGCGCGTTCTCGCTTCCGCTCGCAAAGAGCGCGACGTGGACTCGTTCCGGACTGAACAACCGATCGCCGGCGCGTTTTACTGCATCGGCCATGACGATCGCGTCTTTCGCTGCAAATGAGAGGTTCAGCGTGCTTTTGGCGTAGGTCGAGACGCCCGCGATGATTGCGTAGAAGTGCGGAGGAACGACCTCTTTCTCGGCAGGCGCCTCGAAGAGCACGCTGCCGCCGCGGCTCGAGAGGTGACCGCGCGCGTCCCAAACGATCACGCGGATCTCGTCCTTCGGGCTGCGATAGGTTGCGGCTTTCGAGACGTCGACCGTGAGCTCGGCGCTCTTTTGTTCGCTGTTGAAGTTTTTCGGTCGCGCATCCGCCGTGAGCTCTTTGCCGTTCACCAACACTTGGACGCGTCCGATGCCGCCGCCCCGATTTTTGAGACGAATACGGACCTTCGCTCCGACCTGTTTCGTTTCGATCGCTGGATGAAGCGCGATCTGATCGAAGCCGGTCACGTCGCGCAGCGGCTCGTCGATCGTGCCCGCATGTTTCGCGAGCAAACGCGGATCGTAGAAACGTTCCTTGAGCTGTGAGAGCGCGATCGGCTCGAGACCCAGCACGAAGTGTAGTTGATCGATGTTGCCGCCGTTCGAGGCATCGAAGCGGTTTTGCTCGTCGACGACGGCCCAGTCTTTTTCCCCGAAAGCGAAGAGCGTGGAATTCCCGAAAGTGAAGGCGCCGTCCTCGCGTTGCAAGAGCTTCGGCTCGGAAGAGCTCGGGACTTTCTTCGCGACGATGGTCCACGCTCCGAGGTTGGTGTTCGTCACCACGTTCTCTGCCTGGCTCAAGAGCGTGATAGTTCGGCCGGAGATCTGCACCGCCTCGACCGGACTGCTCGCGCGGACAGCTCCCAGCTCGGAGCCCTCTGTCGGTGATCTCAAGGACAGGATGCGGAGCGAGGTGTTCGCTAGGACAGCGATTTCCTTGGAGACGAAAAGCGGGCGTACGAAAGGAGAAGTGTACGTGTTCCAGATGGTCTTCTGCTGTTCGAGGTCGACGTAGGCGGCGAAATTGATCCCCGTGGAGAGCAGGCGTGTCCCGTCGGCGGAGAACAGATTACGTTCGCCTGCGCCCTGCATCGGAATCGTGATCGCCGCGTCAGAACCGAGCTCTCGAAATCCAATGCTGTTCTCGTCGAAGAGCGCCAGCCGCCCGCGAGGATCGAAAGCGAGCGTGCGTACCCATCGCGGAGCCGTGAAATACGCGCGAAGCTCGTCTCCTTTGTGGACCTCGACTCGGTCATAGTAAGACCGCGCGAGCAGCTCTTCGTTCGACGCGTAGGCGATCGTGTCGCCGGGGAAGGAGACGCTCCGCGTTCCTTCCTCGAGGTCCCAAGCGTGAATGCGCCCATCGATCACAGTCCACAAGGTGTCTTTGGCGCGCAGCCCGCGCGCGTCTTGGCTCGGATCGACGAACGCACGCGGCAGATCCGGCGAGGTCTTCAATTCGCCGCGCACCAGATCGATGGCCGCGACGTTTCCCGACACATCGACGAAGTGGAGATATCGACCGCTTCCGGAGATGGAGAGATCCGCGATGAAACGCCCCCGCGCATAACGCCGCAACACTTTGCCGCTTCGAGGGTCGCGCACGGTGAGCCCGTTATCCTCGCCGGCGATCAGCGCCTTTCCGTCGCGGGTGAACGCAAGCTTTTTGGGCTGGGAGCGGAGTCTCCGATGAAAGAGCTGCTTCCGATCGCGCACCGTGAAGCAGGCGAGGCTGCCGCTCGTTCCGGTTTGGGATGCGCAAAGAAGGTCACCCTTTGGGCTCAACGCGAGCTGGGTGCCCGCTGCTTGCCAAGAGATGGAACCGAGCCGCTTCGTGTTTTTGTAGATGTTGATCTGCTCGCCTTCGACCGCGCCGAAGATCTCCACGTCCGCGGTGGCCAGCGAATCCGAGGGCGCTGTCTTCACGGACAGTGCTCCTCCAGCGGCCAGCGTCCGCGCATTCCACTCGGAAACGTCGGCGGAACCTCCAAAAACGAGCAAACGTTCGCCTTTGCCAAAGAAGCGCAACTGACGTGTTGTCGAGCTCTCGCCGTCTCCGCTCAGCGCATTCTCCACGCGGCGTTCATGCGGGTGAAAGACGAGCAGGCGCTGCTCCGGCCCAGCTGCAGCGAGCAAACGTCCGTCGTGCGAAAATACCGGGGAAGAGAGATCGCCCGGAGCCTCGGCCAACAAACGCCCCGAGGTTTCATCCCAGAGCTTCAATCCATCGCGACCTGTGGTCGCGTAGATCGGCTCCGTCGGGCTCGCGGCGATCGCCAGCGCACCACCCGCGTGACCGCGCTGGACCATTAGCTGAAGAACGCTCTTTTCGCGGCTCTGATCGCGCCCGTAGCTCGTCGATCGCGCCGTCAAGAACGGGGCGCTGGAAGCGAGAAGATCGTTTTTCGGAAACCTCCGGGCGAGCTTGTCTGCGATGGCTTCGATGCGGTCAGCGTCGAGCGATCGTCCGAGCGCGGTCAGATCTTGCGATTCCGGCTCACGCAGCTTCCAGATCTCTTCCACCTCTGCGAGCGCATCCTCGAGCCGACCTTCCCAGAGCTTCGCTTTAGCGAGACCCAGGCGCAACGAGGCACAACGCGGGAATCGTTCCAGGCCACGTTTGGCTGCTTCGAGCTCGACGAGCGAAGTCGGTCCACCTGTCACATCGGCCAGGTGACGGCTCGGGAACAGCGCCCAATATTTGGCGAACAGCAGGCGAAATTTTGCATCGCGTGCTGCGAAATCACTGTCGTAGGCCACGAAAGAAAGATGTGCGCGCGCCGCCGCCGCATCTGTCTCTGCGAAGGCCGACAGCTTCGTCAGGAGCTCTTCTTTCGCGGGAAGTCGGTGCTTTTTCGCCTCTCTGAGGACGAAACGGACGTCGTCCGGATATTTGTCCTGAAGCCGTTTCAGCTCGGCCTCGTTGTAAACATCGAGAGACAACAGGTCGATCAACGTTTCTCGCTGTTTTGGGCGGCGTTCGTGAAGCGGAGCGTATTGTTCGGCGACAAAACGTTCTTGTCCCCCGGACGCCTGAACCAATCTCTCGAGGTACGGCCCAAACACGAAAAACGTCGCGGCCCGCTCCAAGGCTTCGCGCTCACCAAACCACGTGCGGCCAGCCGAGATTACGGCGCGCTGGATCCATGCGTCCGCATCGCTTGGAAACGACCTGATCCAAAGATCAACGTTCTCCGCGGGATCCAGCTGATCCTCAGCCCGGCGGAGATAGGTCGCGATGGGCGATCCGGCGAGGGGGCCGCGCAGCGCCTTCGCCAAGCGCGGCTTCACCGAAAGATCGATCGCTGTCCGTTCGAACAGGTCCGCCGCGAGGAAGGAATCTCTGCGCACGCGCGCGATCTGCAGCGCAATCTCGAACGCGCGCGGATAGTCGCATTCTTCATCGATCAAGCGGTGCGCTTCTGCCGCCAAGGCGCGAATGTCCACAAGACCAGGTCGCGCAGGAGGCTCTTTCCCAAGTGATGCATAGGTGTGTCGCTCCACATGGAGCGCAAAGGCGTGCGGCTTCGGGGTCGCAAGATCCTTCGCAACGCTCAGCACCAGCGCATCGACCTGCTGCGCGCGCGCGAGCCGATTCCACTCGGCGATCCGCGGATCCTCGAACAACGAGGGCGCCGCGACCGCGAGAAGGAACACGCCGAACATGCGCCCGCGATTTTGCGCTCGCGCGGCGCAGCTGTCATCGTAGCCGTGATGTATCTCGCGCTCCTCTTGATCGCCGCGAGCCCCTTCGAGCTCGAGCTGAAAACCGATCTGCCGGTGCTGCTCGTCTCCGCGGGCCTCAGCTCGATCGCCTTCGTGGAGCTCCCTGCGCCTCCGTGCCTCCCAGATGATTGCGACGCGTCCCGGATCAACGCCTTCGATCGCGGCGTCATCGGCAATTATTCCGAAAAGATTCACAGCGTCGCCGATTTTGTGGTTCTCGGGACTTTGCTCGTCCCGCCGTTGCTCACCTTACTCGAGCACGGAAGTGATGGTGTCCTCGAGGACACTGTCGTTTTCTTCGAGTCGATCCTCGTCGCCCAAGCACTGGCGCAAGTGACGAAGGCTGCCGTGCGCCGCCCGGCACCGCTGGTCTACGATCCCGACGTTCCGCTCGACGCAAAGATCAACAACGCCGACGCCGTCCGTAGCTTTTATTCCGGACACACGACCACGGCGTTCACCGCAGCGACCGCGTTCTCCGTGACGTACTGGTTGAGACACCCCGACAGCACACTGCGCTGGCTGGTGATCGCTCTTTCAGCGATCACCGCGACGACGGTCGGCGTGTTGAAAATGGAGGCCGGTTATCACTATCCGACCGACGTCATCGCCGGCGCATTGACCGGCATCGGCGTCGGCCTGCTGGTGCCGCTCTTACACGTAGTCGCTCAAGAATAAACGACCACGCTGCGGATCGACTCGCCCCTGGCCATGAGATCAAAACCCTCGTTGATCTCTTCGAGCTTCAACTTGTGCGTGATCAAATCGTCGATGTTGATCTTCTTCTCCATGTACCAATCGACGATCTTCGGGACGTGCGTGCGCCCGCGCGCTCCGCCGAACGCCGTTCCTTGCCACCGGCGTCCCGTGACCAGCTGAAACGGACGCGTACTGATCTCTTGGCCAGAGGCCGCGACGCCGATGATCGTCGAGACACCCCAACCGCGGTGACAACATTCGAGCGCTTGCCGCATCAACGTGGTGTTGCCGACACATTCGAAGCTGTAGTCCGCGCCGCCGCCGGTGAGCTCGACTAGATGCGCGACTAGATCGCCTTTAATCTCCTTGGGATTCACGAAGTGGGTCATCCCGAATTGGCGTGCGAGCTTTTCGCGGCCGGGGTTGATGTCCACGCCGATGATCATGTTCGCGCCGACCATCTTCGCGCCTTGAATGACGTTCAAGCCGATGCCGCCCAGCCCGAAGATGACGACGTTCGCGCCCGCTTCGACCTTCGCCGTGAAGATCACCGCACCAATACCCGTGGTGACGCCACAGCCGATGTAACAGATCTTGTCGAACGGCGCGTCTTCGCGAACTTTCGCCAAAGCAATCTCCGGCAAAACTGTGTAATTCGCGAACGTCGAACAACCCATGTAATGCAGCACCGGTTTGCCGTTGTACGAAAATCGCGAGGTGCCGTCGGGCATCAAACCTTTGCCCTGCGTCGCGCGGATCGCGGTACACAAGTTCGTCTTCTGCGACGTGCAGCTCTTACAGTGTCGACACTCCGGCGTGTACAGCGGAATGACGTGATCACCTTTCTTCAGAGTGGTCACCGCTGAGCCGACCTCGACCACCACGCCTGCACCTTCGTGTCCGAGGATGCATGGAAAGAGCCCTTCGGGATCGGCGCCCGACAAAGTGTATTTGTCGGTGTGGCACAATCCGGTCGCTTTCACTTCGACCAACACTTCGTTCGGACGCGGCCCTTCGAGGTCCACGGTCTCGATGGCGAGCGGCTTTCCCGCTTCGAAGGCGATGGCGGCGGTCACTTTCATGGTTTCGTACTACGACGTTTCCACCGGCCGTGATAGCCGAGAAAACATGCGTTTTTCTGCGGTGCTGCTCTTCCTCCTCTTCGCAGCCTGCTCCTCCGAGCCCGAAGAGCGTCCCAGCCCGAGCGATAGCGGCCAAAGTGGCCAAAATGACGGTGGCCAAGGGGACAGTGGCCAAGAGATCAGCGACGCCGGCATGACCACCGATGCGGGCACGGTCACCGCGAGCATCGCCGGTCTCGATCTCCTCGAACGGCTCGCCGGCTTGTGGACTGGTCCCGCCACGCGCACTCCGCTCGGCGACTTCCGCATGATGAACGTCGACTTCGCCAACGCGAGCGAGCAGTTCGTCTTCGGCCGCGTCGATCTCGACGCCGAAAACGCGCTCCGTTTCGGCTACTCCGTCGAGACCCACGGCGGCGCCGACGTGCTCACCTATCGAAACGGCGGCTATTTCCTCGGCCTGCTCCGCGACGATCGCACCAAGCTGATGGAACACAACGCGACCGAAGGGACCTATCGCTTCTGTCACGTCGAACGCGGCTGCGAGCACATCGACGCGGTCTACGACTTCGACGGCGACGATCGCCTGATCTTCGACGTCTTCGTGCGCGGCGCCCAACACGTCTATTGGGATGCGCGCCGCGTGGAAGTCGGCACGCTGCCTGCGAGCTTCACCGAACGGCTGGTGACGCAAGGCGAGGGCACCGCGCCGTTCCCCGACATGCCGAGCCTGCGCGTCACCGTCACCTTCGCTGCGCTGGCCGCGGAGACACCGGTGTGGATCGTGCTCAGCCGCGAAGAGTGTTCGCTGGCCGGTGGATGCGACGTGGCGCGTACGCTGAAGACGATCGCCCCTGCGGGCGCGACCTCGGCCGAGCTGAATGTGCAGCAGCTCCACGCTGCGGAATATCAAGCGATCGCAGTGGTCGATCGCAACGCGAACCTGGAGATGGTGGCGCGTCCCGACTCGGGCGACGGCGTCTCGCTCCCAAACACGCCGGTGATCGTCGCGCCGAACGGAGAGAGCACGCTCGCCCTCCGGATCATCATCGACGTTCCTTAGGACCTCTTATCGCGCGCCGCGGATCAATTCTCCCGGCAAGGCGCCGCTCGCGACACCGCGCGAGAAGATCAGCTCGCCGCTTTTGATCGTCGCGTCGTAGCCGCGCGCTTGTTGCACCAAACGGCGCCCACTGGCCGGAAGATCATAGACCATCTCCGGGGCCAGCAATTCCAGGTTGTCGTAGTCGATCACATTGATGTCGGCGAGCTTGCCCGCTTCGAGCACGCCGCGATCGTTGAGGCCGAACAGGGAGGCGGTGTCCATGGTCTGCCGTTTGACCACGTGTTCCAGCTCGAGCTTCGGCCCACGCGTGCGGTCGCGCGTCCAGTGCGTGAGCATGAACGTGGGAATGCTGGCGTCGCAGATCGTTCCCGCGTGGGCGCCGCCGTCGCCGAGCCCGATGCGCGCCAAAGGATGCAGCAACATCTCGCGGATCGGATCCATGTGGCCGTGGGTGTAGTTGAAGATCGGAAAGTACATGAAGCCGCGACCTTCGTTTTCGCTCAAGAAGTCGTAGGCGATCTTCTTCGGATCCCCGCCGGTGCGCGCTGCGATCGATGCCACCGAATGTTCCGGATCCGGCTCGTAGCTCGGGCGCTTCGAGTCGAGCGCGAACATCTTGTGGAAGCTGGTGGTGATGAAGTTTGCGAGCTCACCGAGATCGAACGCGTCGCCGGTGGTGATCTTTTCGCGGATGTCGGCCTGTTTCAGCGCGGCCATCTTCTCCGCGAGCGGCAGATGCGCAACTTCGTGCCACGCGGGGATGGAGACGAACGGATTCGCCGTGCACTCGAAACCCATGATGATACCTGCTGGTCTTCCGGCCACCTGCGGATAGACGCGTGCACCTTCCTGCGCCGCACGATCGACACGATCGAGCATCCGTTTCCACAGATCGGGATGTTCATCGATCTGGACACAGTTGAAGCTGAACTTCTGATCCAGCTTGCGCGACAGACGCGCCATCCAATCCATCTCTTTCGGCATGTCGGCGTGATTCGAGGTCATCTGAAAGACCGCGTTTCCGCCGGCCCGCACCGCTTTCGCGAGACCTTCGAGCTCGTCTTCCTCCGCGAAAGTTCCGGGCACCCAATTTCCGTCCGTCGATCGATGGATCAGGGTGCGCGAAGTGGAGAAGCCGAGCGCGCCCGCTTCGATCCCTTCGCGGACGATGCGCGACATCGCCGCGATATCATCGGAATTCGCGTGCTCGTTTTTCGCGCCGCGTTCACCCATGACGTAGGCGCGCACTGCACCGTGCGGGACTTGCACGGCGACGTCGATCGCGCGCCGCATCTTCGCCACCGAATCCATATATTCGGGGAACGTTTCCCACCCCCACTGGATCCCTTCGGTGAGCGCTGCGCCGGGGATGTCTTCCACACCTTCCATCAAACGGATCAACCAGTCGTGCTCGTCCGGTTTCGCCGGCGCAAAACCGACGCCGCAGTTGCCCATCACCACGGTGGTCACGCCGTGCCAGGTCGACGGCGTCAGATACGGATCCCACGTCGCCTGCGCGTCGTAGTGCGTGTGGATGTCGACCCAGCCGGGCGTCACCAGCTTACCGGCGGCGTCGATCTCTCTTCGACCCGGACCTACAGCTCCGCCGACTTGGCTGATTTTTCCGGCATCGATCGCCACGTCGCCTTTTCGGCGCGCGGCTCCGGTGCCGTCGATGATCGTACCGTTACGGATGACAAGCTCGTGCATTTTTCTCCTCCGGAAACCAACAGCAGCGAAAACAGCACCAAACGAAAGGAACGTTCATTCACTTTTGAAGTGAGCAGCTCACCGATGACGGTCGCGATCACCACGATCGGGACGAGCCACAAGGTCTCGCTCAACACCTGCACATCGAGGCGGCCGTTCATCCAAAAGACGACGAACAGCGCGACGTTCATCACCAACCACAACACCGCGAGCGTGCTCCTGAGCGCGAAACGATCGAGCGCGGTGCGCGACAAGGTGTAGACCAACAGCGGGCCACCGCTCGCGTAGATGCCTTGGATCAAACCTGCGCCGAGGACGAAGATCGGCTGGGTCTTCGCGACCGGCACGCGCGGCCTGTTTTTATACAAACGAAACAGCTCGCTCGAAGCGAGCGCGACCACCAAGACACCGAACAGCCCTTCGAGCAGCGGTCCGACGATGAACGACGACACCGCGACGCCGACCGCACAACCGAGCGCCATCCACGGCAACAGCTCGCGATACAACACCCGCCAGGCGACGTGCCCGCGGTGCGCCAGCGACAGATAGCCGTTCAGCACCACATTCAGAGCGACCAAACGCGGCACCATCATCTCGATGGGGAAAAAATGCGAGGCGATCGCCAGGGCGATGATCACCGAGCCGAAGCCGGAGAACGCGCCCGCGGTGAAGCTGATCAGCACCACCGTCGCAAAGATCCAGAACCCTTCCTGCACGCCCGAAGAGCAACTTAACACGAGTTTGACCGATCGGTTAAATCCGCCGATGATCGCAGGACGAAAGAGTTGACCGAACGGTCAAACTTCTGCTCCGCTCTTGGGTGACCGTGGAGACGAGCGACAAGATCCTGGCCGCCGCCGACGCGGTGCTCGCCGAAGAAGGTTACCAAGGCGCGAGCATCGCCCATGTGGCCGAACGCGCGGGCGTGAACAAAGCGCTGGTGTTCTATCACTACGGATCGAAGACCGAGTTGGTGCGCACCGTCCTCGAAAGATATTACCGCGCGCACCAAGACGCGTTGGCGAACGCCTTTGGTGAAACGGGTGACGTCCGCCGGCGCCTGCACGCGGTGATCGACGCGTACTTCACGTTCATGACCGAACACCGCAGGTATCCGCGTCTGGTGCAGGGGATGATCGCCAGCGGCGGCGAGGCGCAGGCCATGGTGCGCGACAGCCAAACCGCGCTCTACAAGCTCACGGTGAAGATGTTGACCGGTGTGACGCCGAAGAAGGGCCCGCTCGCCGCCCGACAATTTTATTCGACGTTCTCCGGCATGGTGACCACCTACTTCACCTACGCGCCGGTGCTCGGGGAGGCCTGGGGCGAGGATCCGCTGAGCGCAAAAGCGTTGGCCGATCGCCGCGAACACCTTCACTGGATGGTCGACGCGGTGCTCGATCGGCTGATGAAGAAGCCGCGGCGCCGATCTAAGCTCTAGTCGATGCGTTGGCTGGCATTGCTTGGTCTCGTCTTCGTCGCCTGTAGCTCCGAAAACACGGCGGACCACGACGCCGGGGTGTCCGCGGATGTGTCGGCCGTGCCGGACGCGCGAGCGGATGCGGAACCTTTTGCCGACGCAGAAACTTTTCCCGACGCCGCCACCTCGGAAGACGCAGAGACTTTTCCCGACGCCGACACAGCGGCTGACGCGGGCGGACCGGCGCCCGGTTTCGGCACGATCACTGGGACCTGCGGAGTGCTCGACACCGAGCTCACCGACTCGAGCTCACACTTCTTCGTGAACCACATCGACTTTGCGGAGGACGGTTACGACAAAGAAGACTACGACCGCCTCACCGCAGGTGGCCGAGAGATCATCGACGACGGCAACGCGGGAGGAAGCTCGATCATGTCCGAGGTCTTCAGCTACGAGCTTTTGGAGCGCTGCGAACAAGCGCGTCTGCTCAAAACCGAGACCGAAGTGCTCTACACCGATCCGATGAGCAAACTGACCGACCTGCTCGTCGAGATCGACGGCATGAAAGTCGGCGTCAGCGTGACGCGTGCGGTCGCGTTCCCTTTCGATGATCCGTATCCGCCGGAGCGCGCGCTTTCGCTGCTCAACGACAAGCTCTCAGACATCTTGATCTCCACCGCGAACGTCGATCCCGCAGATGCGTGGGTGAAACAGATTCTCTACATCATCGCCTACGCCGATGCGCATGTAGCGGTGATCGAGGATGCATTGCTGATGGTCGAGCCCGCTGTCCGCGCGGACACCGTCATCATGGTCAGTGTCAGCGACGGTGAGGATGCGTTCATCTATTAACTGCCGAAGAATTGTCGCATCACTTCTTCGAGCGGTGGATCTTCGACGCGCAGGTCCGCGATGGCCATGTCGTTCAAGATCATCTTCACCGTCTCCGTCAAAGCACTCGGCGGCACCGTCAGCGTGAACAAGGTCTCGGAGGTGATCTCCGCTTTGAAGCCGAGCTTCTCGATCGACTCGCGCGCGACCGCTTGTTGCAGCGTCACGTGTACACGTTTGTTCGGCGAGGTCTTCTCGGTGAGCTCCTTGAGATCGCCGTCGTGTTTGAGGCGGCCTTGATCGATGACGATCACCCGCGGACACAACGCGGCGACATCGTCCATGTAGTGGCTCGTGAGCAGGATCGTCGCACCGGTCTGCTCATTGTAGGTGCGGATGAAGCGGCGCACGACGTCTTGCATGGTGACGTCGAGGCCGATCGTCGGCTCGTCCAAGAACAGCACTTTCGGGCGATGCAGGAGCGCAGCCGTGAGCTCACACTTCATACGTTCCCCGAGCGAGAGCTGGCGCGTTGGTTTGTCGAGCAGCTTCTCCAGGCCGAGCATCTCCGTCAGCTCCGACAACGTTTGTTTATATTGTTTACGATCGATCTCGTAGACTGCGCGATTGAGCTCGAGTGTTTCGATCGGCGGCAGGTCCCACAGGAGCTGCTGCTTTTGACCCATCACCAAAGTGATCTGTTTCAAGAGCTCGCGCGGACGCCGCGTCGGTTCCAGCCCGAGCACGCTGATCTTTCCCGCGGTCGGCGTGAGGAGACCCGCGAGCATCTTCAGCGTCGTCGTTTTGCCCGCGCCGTTCGGCCCAAGAAAACCGACGCGCGCACCCGTGGGGATCTCGAAGCTGATATCACGCACCGCGTGGACCTCTTCGTAGGTGCGCGACACGAGCGACTTCATCGACGCGACGAAGCCCGGTGCCTTGCGCGCGACGCGATAGGTTTTTGTCAGGTGCGAAACAGAGATCAAGGAGCGGGCTCCGACAAAGTCTCACCGCAATTCGGCACCACGCAGCCCGCGCCTTTCATGAAACACGCGCGGTGGTAAGCGGCGCGACATTTGGCGCACGTCACCCACTCTTCGCCGCCGCGGTCCATACATGCAGTACAGCGGCGTTCGGCCGGAAGCGCCGGCAAAGATCGTTCGCTGCCACTCAAACGTTTGACCAACACCGCAGTCGTGTTGGCGAGCGTTTCGATCGCACCTGTACTTTGGGACATGCCGCTCAAAGCGAGCTCGAGGTGTCCGCCGCGGACGGTCAGCGAAAGTGCTCGCGCACCTGTCCCTGAGCGCAGGTCGATCAGGTCCCGCGCCGCCCGCTCCAAAAAACGTTCTGCGGTCTCGCGTTCGTTCGCGCGCGTCGTCATCTCGCCCGCAAAAGTGTACGAGACGGGCAGGGCGATCTCCGGAAAATGGCTCAATCCTTCGGGGATCGCAGGCACGTCCCAACCGATGTAGATGCGCAGTCGCTCCGAGCCTTCTTCGATCTTCGCTGTGGCCACCGACTGATCGCGGATGCCGAACTTCATGTTGACGGTGGTGCCGTCGATCTCCGCGCGGAGCTCGGGTGCGTCGAGCGCGGCGCCCGCGGAAGGACGCCCGCCGATCAGCGGTGCCGCTTCCGCCACCAACCCCTTCCACAAAGAGGCCGGCGCGCGTTTCTTCACCACGGCCCAAACGACCGCACCGGCGCCGACGAAAGTGAGCAAGACGAGCAGCTCAATCATGGCTACATGTACAAGCCGCCGTTCACCCCGAGCACTTGCCCGGTGATGTACTTGGCGTTGTCCGAGCACAAGAAGGCGACCGCGTTGGCGATGTCTTCGGCGGTGCCCATGGCTCCGAGAGGGATCTGTTCCAGCAAACCTTTTTGCGCGGCTTCCGGCAACGCGCGCGTCATGTCGGTGTCGATGAATCCGGGCGCGACGACGTTGGTGGTGATGTTGCGCGACGCGAGCTCGCGCGCGAGTGACTTCGCCATGCCGTCGAGCGCGGCTTTGGTGCCGGCGTAGGCCGTCTGTCCGGTGTTGCCCATTTCGCCGACGACCGAGCCCATCATCACGATGCGGCCCCAACGCGCTTTCATCATCGGGCGCGACGCGGCCCGCGCTAGATAGAACGCACCAAAGACGTTGGTGCGGAAGATCTTCTCCAGGTCCTCATCTTTGTAGCGCATCAACAAACCGTCGATGGAGATGCCGGCGTTGTTCACCAGAATGTGCAGTCCACCTTTGGTCTTGCTGATCGATTCGACGGCTTCTTGGCACGCGGCGCTGTCGGCGACGTCGAACTTGACCATGGCCGCTTTGCCACCTGTACTTTGGATCAGGTTGATCGTCTCCTGAGCCGCAGCCTCGTTCGAGGTATAAGAGATGGTGACGTCGGCGCCGGCCTTCGCGAGCGCGACGGCACACGCGCGACCGATCCCGCGCGAACCACCCGTGACCAGCGCAATTCTGCCTTCCATCGCGTATCCCTCTAAGCTCATTTCTCGAGCTTTTCCAGCAAATCGTCGAGCTCGTGTTCTTCTTCGGCGACGTCGATCCCGATCGAGCGTGCACCTTCGAGGAACGCCAATAGAACCATCAACACTTGCAGCGCTTCTTTTTTGTTCTCTTCGTGTCCATCGCCCGCGAGATGCTCCAAATGGCGGAGCAATCTGTTGAAGTCCGCAAAACACGCGGTCGCGGGACAGTCGGGCACCGGCCCCGTGGAAATGAACGACGGCGAAAAGACGATGCCGACCGCCGCCAGCGCAAAACGCCGGCCGTCGTCGAGCTGTACGCGGAGATAGAGCGAGCCGGTCTCACTGTTCTTTGCTTCTTCAGCGACGGTCACTTGCGCGAGCGCAAAACGTACACTCTTGCCCGAGAGGCGTTCGAGCACGGTGATCGGTGCCGTGGTCCCGCCTTTCGGGTCTTCGATCACCTCGAACGGAATCCGGTGCCGTTCGAGATACTCGCGCACCGCTTCTTGGGCGGCCGCGCCTTCGAGCACGTCGCTCATGAGGCGAGCGCCTCGATCGTCTTCTTGAGCGTCGCCGGGTCTTCGACGTTGAGCACTTTCATGTTGCGATCGATGCGCCGCGCGAGGCCCATCAACACTTTGCCGGGGCCGATCTCGATCGAACGCGTTACGTTGTTCGCCACCATGTAACGCACGATCTCCACCCAGCGCACCGGCGAGGTCACTTGCGCCACCAAGAGCCCTTTGACGCGCGCAGGATCGCTGTTCGGTGCGGCTTCGACGTTGCTGATCACCGGACAAGAAAAAGATGCCACGGCGACCGGCGCAAGGACATCGCCGAGACCGCGTGCGGCCGGCTCCATCAGCGCGCAATGGAAGGGCGCGGAGACGGCGAGATCGACGATCTTGAGCGCACCTTTTTCTTTGAGCGCGGCTTTCGCGGCTTCGACGCCGGCTTTCGCGCCGGAGATCACCGTTTGTTCGGTGGAGTTGAAGTTCGCGGGCGCGACGTGTGAGCCCGATTCTTTTTCGGCGGTCGCGCAAACTTCGCGGACGACTTCCGGTTCGAGGCCCATGATCGCGGCCATCGCGCCCTCGCCAAAGGGTACGGCGATCTGCATCAGCTTGCCGCGTTGGTGAACGATGCGGAGCGCGTCGCCGAAGCCCAACGCGCCGACTGCGACCAGCGCGCTGAGCTCGCCGAGGCTGTGGCCTGCGGCCATAACCGGTTTGAGATCCGGTCTTTCGGACAGGAGCGCGCGGTGCGCCGCGATGCTGGTTGCGAGGATCGCGGGTTGCGTAATTTCAGTCTTCTTCAGCTCTTCATCCGGGCCCTCGAAACACAACTTGGAGAGCGACATGGAGAGCGCGTCATCCGCTTCCTCGAACGTGCGTTTCGCTTCGGGATACGATTCTGCGAGCGCTTTCCCCATTCCTGCGGATTGGCTGCCCTGACCTGGAAAAATGAACGCCGTCATCGCCGTGGTTCTATCGATTGCATCGGTGTGCGGCAACAGTTAGTGAGCTCGCATGGTTCGCGCGCGCATCATCGCTACCGGCAGCTATACCCCCGCGGAAATTGTCACCAATGACGATCTTTCGAAGAAGATCGATACCACTGACGAGTGGATCGTCTCTCGCACGGGTATCCGTGCGCGGCGTGTGGCGCGACCGGACGAACAAACCTCGGACATGGCGACCGAAGCGGTCAAGCGCGCGCTCGAGATGGCGGAGATGAAGCCCTCCGACATCGACATGATCATCGTGGGCACGATCAGCGGCGACATGCCGATGCCGTCGTGCGCGACCTTCGTCCAGAAGAAGCTCGGTGCGCGGTGTCCGGCGTTCGATGTGTCGGCGGCGTGTGCGGGCTCGATCTACGGCCTGACGATCGCCGACAAGTTCGTGCGGACCGGTGCGGCGAAACGGGTGGTCGTCGTCGGTGTCGAGCTCTTGTCGCGATTGCTCGATTGGGACGATCGCAACACGTGTGTGTTGTTCGGTGATGCTGCGGGCGCGATGATCGTCGGCGAGAGCGAAGACGATGCGCACGGCATTTTGACGACGCACCTCGATGCGGACGGAACGTTCACGGACATCCTGACGATCCCCGGCGGCGGTTCCTTGCATCCGACGTCGCACGAGACGGTCGAAGCGCGTCTACACAAAGTGAAGATGAACGGACGCGAAGTCTACAAAGTCGCGGTGCGTTCGCTGGCCGAAACAGTCGAGAAGAGCCTGGCCGCAGTGAACATGACCGCAGCCGACATCAACCACATCGTGCCGCACCAGGCGAACATTCGTATTGTCGACACGGTCCTCGAGCGCCTCGGTGTGCCGCGCGAAAAAGCGATCCTCAATATCGATAAATACGGCAACACTTCGAGCGCGTCGGTGCCGGTGACGCTCGATGAAGGCGTGCGCAGCGGGCGCATCAAGAAAGACGATATCGTGGCGATGATGGCCATCGGAGCCGGCATGTCCTGGGGCTCCACCATCATGCGCTGGTAGGCTCGGATCGTGGGCCCACTCGCACGCCAGCTCGCCGAGCGGTTGAAGCGCATGCTCGAGCGCGAGCGCGCGGGCCGGCCGGTGCACGTTCTGCCGATCGATCGCGGTTGGGTGCGATCGCGCGTGTTGGCGCATTTCCAGGATATCGAGCGCGATTCGGATGAGGAAAAAAGGCCGTCTTTGCGTTCCAGGTACGGAGAATGGACGCGCAATGACCGAGATTTGGTCTTTGCCGAAGAGCTCGCATCGGAGCTCGAAGATCGCTCGAATGTTCCCCCAAGCCCGGAAGAGCTGTGGACAAAGCTTGATGTCTTGATCGCGCTTCAGCTCAAACGAAACGTGGAAATCGGAACACTCACGGAGCGCTGGGAGCTTCAACAGATTGCCGAGGCAGCTTGGAAGCGCGCAGAGAGTGCATCTCGAGTGCTCGCATATGCCGCTGAAATCTCCGCAATTCGCATCTTGAAAGATCAGACCCGAGTGACTCCCATCGGTCGCATTTACGCGGAGCTCAAAGGGAAAGATGCTCTGCGATGGTTGTTGCTCGTGGAGCTCGAGCAGTCGACGGGAAGTGAAGATCCGTGGCGGCTGAGTCGCGAGGACGCTCAGACGCTGATCAAGCGTCCGGCACAAGTGATCGACTACGGGTCGCCCGAAGCGTTTTGGATGTCCCTTCCAATGCGCGAACATCTCGCCGCCCTCGGCGTGCTTTCGATTTGGGACGATGATGAGGCCGAGAGAGTTGGCTACGACGTGAGTGTCACGATGCTTGCGCTCTTGGAAGATGTCGTCGCCGGCTCTCCAGAATCGCCGCTTCCCTCTTTGGCAAAAACGCTGGTTGCGGACGAGACGATTTCGCTGCTTCCTGCGCCGGGAACGGCGACCGCGAGGTTCGATACCGGTGCAATCGCAGCCTCCAGACAAGCACGCTCCGTCGCACACGAGCTTCGGAATGCGCTCGTTCCTGCGAAGCTCGCACACGAGTCGATGAGCAACGCGCTTCGGGCACGCGGAATCGAAGACCTACTCGAGCAATACGGACCGCGCATCGAACGCGGATATATTCGCGCGTTCAATTATGTCGAAACGCTCCTGCGAACTGCGGAGATCGCATCGCAACCACCGGCGCCGTTTCGCCTTCTTGCGGCCCTTCGCGACGCGATCGCGGAGGTGAACGGAGGATCGGTAGAGCTCGACGCGAAAATTGACGATGAGGCTACGATCTCCGGCTACCGAGAGCGGTTCGTTGTTGCCGTTATCAACCTGCTTCGAAACGCGCGTCAGACGGACGCGCAGACGATCAGAGTGTCGGTCCTGCGCGAGGCTCGCGACATTGTTGTATACGTAGACGACGATGGGCCGGGAATCGAGGCGGCGAACCGGGAGCAGATCTTTCGCGCCGGCGTATCGTTTCGCGAAGGAGGTACGGGGTATGGTTTGGCGGAAGTGAAGGAAACGATCGAGCGTGAGCACGGCGGTGCTATCGATTGCACGACGTCGCCGCTCGGCGGGGCTCGTTTTATCGTTCGCCTGATCGGAGCAGCGAAATGAGGCATGGAAGAGTGCTGATCGTCGACGACGATCCCGACTTCGTCGAAACCTACCAGGACATTCTCAAGACGCAGGGTTATGAGGCCGTCTCCGCGAGCTCGCGCGCGGAAGCCAAACGCCGCTTGAGCGAACAAGAGTTCGACGCGGTCATTCTCGATCAAAAGCTTCAAGGTCGAGACGGACCTGACGACGGAATCGATCTTCTCGGTGAAGCTGAGCTCTTCGGAGCGAAGGTCCTTCTCGCCACAGGCTACGCGAGCGATGAAGCGATCCAACGGGCTTTCGCGCTCGGCGTCTACGACTACATCGAAAAGACTCCGAGGATCGCGACCCTGCTCCGACTGAAGCTGAGAAACATCATGGAGCTTTTGCGGGAGCGAGAGGTTTCTACGATTGCTCCGTCCGCGGTCGAAGACGTCATTCGATCCCACTGGGCTGCACTGCAAATTGAGAAGGATTCGAACATCAAAGGACGCCTGCTCGAAGAGCTGCTGCTCCTGATCTTTAGATCAATCAATGGTTTCGAGAAGACGATTCGTTCGCAGAGCTCGCCCGACGAACAATTTGATCTGATCGTTCGCAACAAAGCGAGCCGTGAGCCTTGGAACAAGGAGCGCGGCTATTTCATCGTCGAATGCAAGAACTGGAGCTCGAAAGTCGATCGCGCCGAGCTCGACGTTCTGTATGCGAAGCTCGAGCGCAGACACGACCGAGGCAACTTAGGCTTTCTCGTTTCGGTGAATGGCTTCACCGCAGGTGTTCACACGGCCCAGCTCGCTGCCCGAAAAGATCGCACAATGGTCGTGCTGGTCGACGGCAAAGACTTAGAACGGCTCGTCGAAACTAAAGACCGAGACGCAGTGCTCGCCGACCTCCACCAGCGGACGATCGTTGCTCGAACAAGCTAACGTGTGCTCAGTTGGGAGCCGCCAAGAGCTCTTTTAGCCGCGAAAGCATCTTCTCGACCTCAGCCAAGTCATAAATCCGGCCGGAAACCTCGGCGAAAAAGGAGAGCTCCGGCAATCCTTTTTCAGTCAAAGTCACATCGAAGATAATGTCTTCGCCATCCAGGACTTCGTAGATCGGATGTTCGCGATCGATCGGGACAAACTTCTGAAATCTGAGTTTCGTTGTCATCTTTGGGCCGATCTGGAGCTCGATTTCGTAAAGCGACGTCGCTTTCATGACGGGTCGCATGGAATGCACGAGGACGCGAGGTCAACGAAGATACTTCAAGTGTGCATCCGGATCTACTTTGCCGGCGAGCTTCGCCTCGCACACGCCGATCTTTGCAAACATCGCTCGACCTTCGCTGAGCGTGCAGTGATTCGGTCCGCTATACGCGTCCGGATCTACATTGCCATCGTCTTCCCAAAGACAAACCGGACAGACTTCGTAGTGTCCTCGGTGCTCCAAAACACGATACCCGCAGCATACACAGGGGAGGCGATCAACCTCTGGTCCTACGACCTCGAGTCCCAACAGCGTGCTCAAATATGCATTCGAGCACTCAGCGAGTCGAAGCCGGAGATGCTCGAGGACGACAGGATCAAAACGCGCGGCTCCAGGATCCTCGACGGAGTCGGGGCGGGAGACCTCTTCTCGAAGCTCCGCGGGCCAGTCGAGCATTTCCTCCGCGTATCCGCTCCACTCGTGGATGATCTCATAGCGGCGAGCCGAATCGACGTCGGCCAAGCCGCGTCGAGCAAGCTCGAGAATTGCATCATCGCGTATCATGTTCAGTTCGCTCCCGAGGCGGACGCTCGCGGTTGTTCAGGTGATCTTCCAGTTTCGTTCCAAGCCGTCCCAAGAGTCACCGCCCGCAGTCACCATCTCGAGATACGAAATGCGTGACTTATCGACTTCGACTACGAAAAAGATGCCGTTCTGAACGCCGTCCATCTCGATGAAGTGCGAGCCTGCGCCGTAGGTTCCGTCCTTGAGTGGCTGCTCTCCGCGATCGATGACGTGTGTATAGCGCCCTACACCCGTGTGTTCACGTCGCGTGACTTCGAGCTGATCGACGCGAATGCCCGCCCAATGGTGTTCCGCGACGAGCCGCACGATCGCTTCTTCCATCGGTGTTAAAAATATTTTCATTCATCTTCCTCTTGCGGAGGATGGGGCGCGTGTCTCGCACCAGCAGTCGATGAACCACTTATTCCTGAAGCGTATCCGGCATCAAGCTTCGGTATTTCGCTCGTATTCCGCGATCCCTTCCTTGAGAGCGCGAGCAAGGTCTGGCGCATCTGAGATGGCGGCGATGAGGGTCAGCGCCTTCTCCCCTGCTACGTGGAGAAAGTAGTGCACGGTGTCTTCAAGCGGTTCCTCGACGTGCCACGTCGTCACAATCTCAAGCTCTCCGCGATCTTCGAGAAGTCCGTCCGTATAGTCATGGAGCTGCTCTCCAAAAGGACCCACGCAGCAAAATTCGATGCAGCCACGCTCAACCGCGGTTTCAATGAGTCGCCGTTGGGCTTCTGTAGGAATGATGCTTGATGCCGCCAGCATCATCGCGAACGGGCCGCGAATCTTCGCAACCTCGCTCGCATCACCTTCAGCGAGCACGAACAGGCGCCGATCACCGAACACTATCACGTCCATTTTCTATAACTTTCCTTCCTTGATCTTCTCAATATTTCCGCGGAATTTCTCGATTTCTTTCTCCAACTTCTCTATTCGGCGCTGCTGCTGGCGTGCAACTGCCTCGGCAGACATCTTTTCCATGCCCGGCCTCACCGTTGGATGGGCGCGGAACTTCGCGATCTTTTCCTCGTGCTCAGCGATTCGACGCTCAAGCGTCCGAATGCTCTTACGTGCGGTTCCGCTCACCTTGGTGACGCCCTTCCCAGGCCCCTCCGACAACATCGGGCCGCCTCGCTGGACCACTTCCTCGACGACCTCCTTGCCCACTTTTGCACCGACGACGACGCCCACCCCGAGCCCGGCGCCGACGGGCGCGGGTCCGGCTTCCGCCAGCTGCCACGTCGCATTGAGAAGTTTCAGAGACTTGGCCATGCCGATCTGAACCTGGAGCCTGACAACTGCCATGGCTCCAACTTCTGCGGTGAGCACTGCAATCACTGGCCCGAGCTGCAGGATCAGACCTGTGAGCGCCAGTGATTGTTTCAGCTCGTCCATCTGCTTTTGCAGAGAACCGCCGTATCGTTGATTGTCACGAATCATCTTCTCGCGAGCCGCGCCGGCGCTTTCGTTCATGCGAGCCGCTTGCCTCATCGTCTTGTCGCTGATGTCTTCGGCCTGCACCGACTTTCCATTCAGCGAGATCGACGTACTGCCATTCGAGCTGTCGTGAATGACGACGAGCTTGTCTCCTTTGGGACCCGTTACTGTATAGGTCGACCGTTTATGGTGGATGCTCGAGCCCGTCGGACGCTCGAGTGTTTCCGTCGTCTGCTCACACGAATAACCTGCCGCGATATAACAAAAGCCGCTCGGATCTGTTCCAGAGAGTGGGTTGTTCAGAATATAGCTATAGGCGTTCAACGCTTGGGGATTCGACATCCCTTGAATGACGGGATCGACGCTCAAGAAGCGCCCGAGCGCCGGGTCATACGCTCGCCCGTTCATGTGAATCAGACGGTGCTGATCGAGATGTTCGTGACCCGTGAATCCTCGAGTGGTCACCTCACTTGCAAACTCGCCGGAATGGAGCTCTCCGCCCGTATTCTCCCAATTCGTATTCCGCGGCATACCGAATGCGTCGAAAGAGTGTTCTTCGACGACATCCCCGTTTTCGTCGGTGACGAGGTCGATCGAGCCCAGACGGTCCTTGTGTAGCCAACGGACCTCGCGGCGAGTGAGCGTGCGGGTGACGATCGTGGACCCGCCCAAATACGCTTTCTGCTCGAGGTCACCATTTGCAGTGATCGTCTCTTCGTAGAGACCGTCGATATAACGAGTGGTTTTGCCGGGTGCCTCTTGTTTGTATCGCTGTCCATTCACGTCATAGGCGAACGTCGTGACGATGCCTGCCTGTTCGATCCGGGATGGTTTGTTGAACGCCGTATAAGCGATTGTCCGTCCATCACCGGCGATTTGGTTCCCGTTCGCGTCATAACGGAAGTCGGTGATCAGCCCAACGCCCAGCTTGTTGAGCTGCACGACCGCGTGGGGGCCGGCGTTCGCTGGATTGGTGCGCGCCGGCGTTCCGTAAACATAAGAGGCGCCATAGTCGCTCTTCGACTGAATATTTCCGAGCGCGCTGTAGTCATAGGCGGTGTTCAGCTTCGAGCTTTCATCGCCGTCCCAAATCCGCGAAGCTCCGCGCAGCCGGTGAAGCTCGTCGTAGGTGAAGGTTTCTTCGACGAGCGAGGCGTGCGCGGCTCCTGAGCTGTGTGGACCGAAGTGTTTCGCTTGCTGCGTGACGTTCCCGAAGCCATCGCGATACTGATAGGTAAGTCGCTGCCTGGGATCCGTACAGAGCGGATCGATACCGGAGCAAACCTCTGTCACTTGTCCTGTCGATTCGACCTCCATGGTCATGCGGTAGAGCGCATTTCCAAAATACTCTTGTTGAATACCGCCGTTTGCCGAGAGCGCGTGGATCTCGCGATACACGTCGATCCCCTGCGCCGGTTGCCGGGCCAAGGCATTGCTCTCCCGATGGAGATATCCCTTTCGGTATTCGAGCTTGAGCGCTTCGCCGTTCGGATACTCGATACCGCGGACGAGCCCTTTGCAGTCGTACGCCATCTGCGTTTCATACGGCGCGAGCCCGTCGAAGGTGACGGTGCTTTTCGTGAGTTGGAGAAGCGCGTTGTAGGTCAGCTCCCGTTTGAAGATCTCTGCGCCGTTCGTCAGATCATATTTCGTTTCGGAGGAGAGCATCGCCGGAATCAGCGTGTCGTATGCCCAACTCGCGTCGAGCGCTCCGTTAATCCGTCGGTGAGTGACGCGGTCGACGGCATCTCGCTGCAGCTCGATCAGCGCGCCGTTCGCATCCCGCTGCCAGCGGAGCTGTCCGAAACCGTCGTAGGAGAAGGTCCACGTTCCTCGGTTGGGATCCTCGGCGACGAGCTCCTGACCCGTCGCATTGAAGCGTGAACGGAGCTGATTTCCATCGCGATCCTCGACCAAAATCAGATTGTCTCTTCCATCGTATCGATACTTCGTCGAATGCCCCAATGCGTCGATGGTTTCGACCAAAAACCCACGAGAATCGTAGGTTCGATATACGGTGAGCCGGTCGTCGACGACTACGCGCGTCTGCGCGCCGGAGTGCGAATAGGTTGTCTCGAGTGTCTCGTCGGGCATGCCGTTTTCGTCGACGTACCCCGCTTTTTCGACGATCTTTCGCCCGACCCGCCCCAGCGCGTCATAATCTTTGAACCGCGTTTGTTGGGGGCCATTGTTCAGCTCCAAAACACGCCCGCGTGCATCGAAGATCTTCGACTCGACGAAGAAGCTCAGCTCACCGTCGTATCCGGATCGAGTGACAACGCGAGGGCGGCCGAGCAGATCGAACACTTGGATCGTAGTCGGTGCGCCGTTCTGCTGCGCAAGGACTCGGACACATCCGTATCCGCAGTTCGTGTAACGAATGTACTTTGATGCCGTTCCAGTGACGTCGACTTGAATGAGCCGCCCGAACCCGTCGAAGAGTTTTGCCGTCGTGTGTCCGTTCGGATGACTTTCCACCGAGTTTTCGCCTGTGCGAGGGTCAAAGGTGTAGGTCGTCGTTTGGTCGAGCGAGTTGATCACCGAAGTCTGAAAATACCCGCTCGGATCATAGGTCTGTTCAATCGTGCGAGGAGAAGCCAACGCGGCCGATAGTGTCGTCTGCGTCGCATTCCCGTAGACATCATAGGAGTCGAAGTCGGTGCGGTTCGAGTCCGTCGGTGACCCCGGCTGCACCACCTGAAAGCTGGGCAATCTGTCGTTTTGGTATTCGATCTCGGTGACCACGGTTTTCGCCGAGTTTTCCGGAAACGTTCCAAACGGGATCATCACCGGTACAGCTTCGTACTCGACCGGGTCGGCCGTGGCTTCCGTGCGAACCGCCTTATTGATCCACCAGTCTCCCGCATCGGAATAGTCGAAGGTGACCGACAAACGTTGCGCGCGACGGCTGACGAGATCTTCGCTTCGTACCTGTTCGAGTGAGACGTTGCCGTATTTCAGATCGTCCGAAGTTTGAAACTCGTATGATTGGGTCGAGGTGCTGATCCATCCCCGAGTATGCAAATCGCGCGACGTCTCAATCACGTTCGCCGCGTACTTGAACCACTGCGGGCCCCGCTGCTGCGCGTGCCACTCGGTGACCGACTTTTGAATCGGCAGCGCATTCAACGGATCCGTGGTGCGTGCGGTCGAGATCTCGCGCTCGGACCCCGTAAGTGGGTAACTCTGGTGATAGAGAGTCGTCGTTCGGAGATCATTTCCGTCGAGCAGATTCTCTTCTTCGATGATCGTTCCGAAGCCCAAGAACCCGCGGCCGTTGGCGTCGATCTTGGCGTCTTTGTATCGATAACAACGGCCATTGAGACCGCCGATCCCGTTGCTCTGCTCGAAATATGCGACGACGGCCATGGACGACACGAAGAGAAACTCATCCGTGTCGGGAGCACGCGGACCGATCTCGTAGAAGGGGATGTCTTGTGGAGAGTTGCAGGCGGCGACGCCGGCGCTGGACAAAACAGCATATTGCCACTGTGACATTGCGCCCAGACCGTTTGTTGCCACTTTGAGGAGATCCGGCAGGGGGCCTCGGTTCCGCAGGACTTTCGTGCCATAGCCTCCTTGATAAGAGCCGTCATATTCTCCAATGATGATTGGATCGGCGTCTGCATAAAGCTGGCCCCAAGTCGTCTGCATTCGGAACCGAGCATCGAGGAGCCCGTCCCCGAAGTGGTCCTCGAGCGAGGTGCGTCCGAGAGGTGCCTCGATGTTTGTAGGTCGCCGGCGAATCGCGAATCCCTGCGTTCCATCGAAGTCGAAGTCGATGGCATCCCAGCGGAACACAGTACGCTCTGAAGACTGGGGTGCGTCGCCGATCGTGAACGGCATCGAGTGACCCGGTGTCGAACAATAGTCGAGGCGTTCGCTGTGTTCCTCGTCATCTTTCCAAACATAGGAGCACCATCCATAGACGACGTCGTTCGGAATGAGCATGCTGGCTCGTCCGTCGCCGTCGTCATCACCGATGATGACGTCGTCCCAGAATCTCGGGGGCATTGTCACCGGATTGGTCACCGGCACGGGAATCAGCTCAGTTCCGCTATTGAGCCAAATGATCGGACCGGGCAGATCGTAGACGTCGAGCAACCCATCCCCATTGACATCGATGAAACCTTGATCCGGGTACTGTCGAAAGGATCCCGTTGGTCCTCCAAGCTCGACGATGGTTTTGATCTCGAAATAGAAGTTGCCGCCGCTTTCACGTGTGTAGATGACGATCGGCTCGAGCGGTGGTGTGCGTGCCGAAGGGATGGGAGCAGACCCGTCCCAGTCGGCGATGAAGTCGAGCAAGCCGTCGCCGTCGAAGTCGGTCGTCTGGGTGATCGCTTGGTCCACGAGGCCGGGAAGGATCGCGCTCCGGCAAAAACGGAGGCTCCCGTTGGTCGCGGGCTCGCATTGCAAATAGAGAGCTCGGAGCCCGGGCTTCAGCGCGAGCATCAGGTCTGTTTTCCCGTCGCCGTCGAAGTCGGCGCTCTCGCTCAAAACTGGACTGTCGACCACGGGAAGGTCGGTCGAAGTCTCATCTCCTTCCGCGTTGCGGACGACGAGGTAGTTATTTCGGACTCCAACCAAGTCCGCGCGGCCGTCTCCGTCGAAGTCCGCGTTGTGCGCTCCGGGCGCGCTCCCCGGGATGATGCTGAATCCCTCGCCCCAAACTCCGCCGAGGATCTCCTCCTCGGCCAACGAGGGATAGTTGATGATCGACATCGACACCAGCTCTCCGCCCCAGGGCTCAGGTACTTCTTGGCGGAGATAATCTTTGGATCCATCGCCGTCATAATCCGCGGCCAACCCCACGATGGCGGTCATTCCCTCGCCCCCCGGCGCGGTCTCCCAGGTGTAAGTCGCGACTTCGTCTTGATAGTTGAAGATGGTTTTGGGAAGACAACCGTCGTCCGAACACTCCTCAATCGAGTAGAGAAGTGAACGATTTGTCGCGCGACTTTGCGTGTACCCGAGGTTGTAGCGGCGAACCAGCGTCGTGCCGATTTCGCTGACGATGCCTGTGAGACGCCTGAGGCTGGTGGAGCGATGCCCTCGCTCATAACCAACCTCTCTATCGGGGCGATTTTGATACTCGAAGCGAACTTTGCGATCTCCGTCGACGCCGTTGAAGCCGGTATAACGTATCTCGTGAAGCTGGGCACCGCCGGGGTATGCCAGATAGACATAACGAAGCGAATTGCTCTGTTGGTCTTCGGTGGTCTCAATCCACCAACTCCACGGAGTGCCCTCGAACATTTCGGTCGCTTGAGTCCCGCCGTAATAGCTGAGAGCGCCGGATTTGGATTGCACCTCGAAAGTCGACAGAGGATTCGACATCCCGCCGCGAAGATAGATTCGATTGAAGGACTCGATTTCAGTTCGGTATTCCGAGTCGGGTTGTCCATAGCCGCCGGAGATGAGGATCAGCCGCTGTCCGTCGAGACAGAGCTTGTCGTTGGCGGTGAAATCGACCGCACGCGAGAGACCGTCTTGCGCATAGGTTCGAGCGCAACGTGTGATTCGCGAGGCGGCGTTCAGCGACCAACCCACGCCGACCGGACCATTGCCTCCGCCCTGCCCATACGACAGGTTCACACCCGGCTGCACACCGCGCCGTCCGGGTGCGACCGTGATCGGAACTTGATAGCTCGCTTTTCCGCCCGAGACCGAGGCCGTGCCCTCGACGCTCCCTACATTCTCATTGGCTGGGACGGGGAGGGGATCCTGTTCGCAGGGATCGGGTCCCAAGTACGCATTCAGCTCAAGACTGACGATGACGACTTTGCTTGGAGACCAAGCGCTGCACTCTGCGATTTTGCATGCCCGAACCCGGACTGTATAACTTCCGTCGACCGGTAAATGCAGAGTCGTCGATCGCTGGGTCCCAGAATAGACTGTGCTCCACTCTATGCCCGCTGACGGCCCCCGCAACTGGAGCTCATAACGCGAGACACTGCTCGACGGGCTCGCGGCCCAGGAGACGGTAACCTCCGGGACGGCGCTCTTGCCCGCTATCGTGATCTGATTTGGCGGCTCGACTGCGTAGGAGATGGAGTCTGCTAGCTTTGGTTCGAAGCCACAACCGGCCACATAGCCGGAACAAAATAGTGCGAAAAGAGGCCCCCAGCGGTGGCTCATGTTGAAACTCCCCATATGCGGCGCGCGCGAGCGGCACGCACCGACCAACCAAGTGTGTAGACCTTGCGACGTGGTCCCACTGTCCTTGCGGACACGAACGCGTCGAGACGATTCAATGTGCGAGCCGGCGAGCCCGTGTGTCAACGCGGAAGGCTGAAAAAAAGACGCAAATTTCGCCGGTTTTGACCGGTTATTCGATTAATCGAATAACCAATTCAACGCCACGTAAGAAACGAGCTTGGCAAGATTGGTGCAAAGATTCGTGCGGAGATCAGACGCGCACGTCAGGCGAGCAGAGAGGAGCAGCTTGTTCGGAAAAGATGTCCGCGAGGACAGCGCTAACGACGCGTCCAGAGCTCGGCTTCGGTGCCGCGCGCGATGCTCTCGCTGATCGTCTGCGCGAGTCCCGTGCTCACCAAGTGTTGCGCCGCAGAGATGGCGTTCACCAACGCATTCACACTGGAACCGCCGTGGGCCACCAAACAAGGCTTCTCGAGCCCCAGCAAAGGCGCCCCGCCGGCTTCTTCATAGTCGAGCTTGCGCTTCACCGAGCCGAAGATGCTGCGCATGAGCAACGCGCCTGCGCTCGCGGCGATGCTCCCGCGGATCTCTTTTTCCAAGATACTCTTGATCGCGCTGACGCAGCCCTCGAGCGTCTTCAACAAGACGTTCCCGGTGAAGCCGTCGGTGACCACCACGTCGATGTCGCCCTCGAAGATGTCGCGACCTTCGCAGTAGCCCGTGTAATTGATGCCTGCCTTGAGCAACAGCTCGTGCGCTGCACGCGTCAGCTCGGTGCCTTTGACCTCTTCGCTGCCGTTCGTCAGCAAACACACGCGCGGCTTGTCGCGGTGGAGCACGGCGCGCGCGTACGCTTCGCCGAGCACCGCGAACTGCGCGAGCTGCACCGGCGTCGGATCGATGTTCGCGCCGAGGTCGAGCACCACGATCGGATTTTTTTTTGTTGGGAACGCGGAAGCGATCGCCGGACGTTGCACGCCCGCGATGCGCCCGCACTCGATCAAACCCGCCGCCATCGCCGCGCCCGAGTTTCCGGCGGACAACATCGCGTCCGCCTTCCCCTCGGCCACCAAACGCGCCGCGACACACAACGAGGAGTCGCGCTTCTTGCGTACGGCTTGGGAGGGCTTCTCGTCCATGGCGATCGTTTCCGTCGCGTGAACGATCGTCAGCGTCGGTGGGTGAGGACCACCGATCTTCGCAATCGCACGCTTCACGACGGCTTCATCGCCGACGAGCGCGATCGCGTTTCCTTTTCGCGCGGAGATCAACGCAGCTTCGACGGGAATGAGCGGAGCATGATCGCCGCCCATCGCGTCGAGCGCGATGATGCCGGTCATCGGGACGCTGCTCAGCGGAGCCTCGCTTCCCGCGGCCACGAGCCCATCGGGGCCGGACTCACTCGGCTTCGACTTCGATGACCGTGCGATCCGCGTAGAACCCACAAGCGGGGCAGACGCGGTGCGGAACTTTAGACGCTCCGCAGCTCTTGCACTTCGACGATGCCGGCGATACGAGCGCGCGGTGGGCCGCGTGCATGCCGCGACGTGACTTCGACTTCTTTTTACGTGGAACTGCCATGACCTGAACCTCTCGAGCGCCATGCTTCTCGGGTAGAAGAGGGTGGCTGTCAATAAGGATTCGCGGGCTTACTGTTTATCTTCCGGCACCAAGGCACGCAGCGCCGCCCATCGATCCGGAATGACCCCCGCTGCCGAGCGGTTCGCCTCCGCGATCATCTGCGCCGTCCGCTCGGTGCACGCCGACTCATCGGGACAAACCGGATTCATCGGCAGCTCGAGGACCAAGGCCTCCGAGACCACGCCCGGGAGATCGAGCTCGTTCCCGGCGTAGCTCCCTTCGTCCATTTCTCCGGATTCGTCCTCGCCCTCAGCGCCTTTGCGGTCCGGGACCACGTCCGGGAACAAGGTGACGTCCAGCTCGACCTCGAGCGCCTCCTCGACCGCTTCCAAGCAACGCACGCAGGTCGTGGCGACCGTCGCGTTCAACGCGCCGTGGATACGGATCGGCGGGCGCCCGGGCACGGACCCCATGGGGGAGATCTCCACGGTCGCATGGCCGTCACCGCCGGCCGACATCGGGATCGCATTCTTCGGATCGGAGAGCTTCTCGTCGAGCCACGCCTTCGGAAGTGTCTCGTCGATCTCCAGGCCGTCGTCCGGCAAAAGCCGAAGATCGAGCGGCTGGGTGACCGTCAACGGGCCCTGTTCGCGGATCATGCGCTGCGTGTAGCGGGCGGGCGCCTAAAGATCAAACGTCAACCCAATGCCGAACATGTTCTCGAAGTGATAAACCTGCGCCTGGGTGATCGTCGGATCATTGGTGCTCGATCCCTGAAACGGCGCCGTGCGGAAATTCGCCTGATACCGCACCATGATGCCCGCGCCGCCGCCGATCTGAAACCCGAGGCCCAAGCCACCGCGTGCGCCCAAAGAAATTTTGGCGACACCGAGATCGAGCGGCGTTTCCACAGTCGTTCCGATGAGACCTGCGAAGTCGAGCTCCACGTTGATCCCATCGGTGATGGCGATGCCGAGCGTACCGCCCGCGCTGAACGCGTGCAGCGTATCGGAGACGAATTGGATCGTCGTCAGACCGGGAAGCGCGGGCTGCATGGCGAACAAGGTCATGTTGTAGCCGAGCTCGGGCACAAAACGGATACTGTCCGATTGGACAGGATAGCCGATCAACAAGCGCCCGTCGTGGAGCTGGCCGCTCACTGTTTTGTTGTCGTCTTTGACGGCGAGGCCGGTGAGCAGCACAAAGTTGTAAGCGAGTCGCACGCGGATCGGATCGGTCGCGTCGATCTTTGCTTCCACGTGTGCGCCGGTGGCGAACGCGTTGAACGCATAACGCCGGTAAGCCGCCATGCCGTTCGAATCGAGCTTCATGTTCGGGAGCACGCCCATGGCGCCGACTTCGAGCTGTAAGCCGATCGGCTCGCTCTTCTTCAAGCTGGGATTTGCGCCTGCGAACGCGGGATCTTCATCGCGCGGCAACACCCGATCGTTGTTGCTCGAAGCGGCGATCGCCGGCTCCTCCGCCGGATCCTCTTCGCGATCGCGTTCGCGATTTTCACGGCGCTTCTTCTGCCGTTCTTCTTTGGCCGTCGTTTTTCCAGAGATGCCGCCGTCCATACGCGGGAGCGACGGCAACACCGCGCCATCATCGATCAGGCCGCGTGAAGAGACCCAGCCGGTCTCACCGCGATCGTCGCGAACCTGTACGAAAGTACCGTCCTTCGAAAGAGCCAGCGCGAGCAAACGCGCGCCGCTCGGCAAGACCCGCCGTGAGTCCGCATTCACATCAGGCTCGGCGAGCAACGTCGACGCCGTCCGCGCGACGACGAAACCGCGCTCCTGTCCCGAGCCCACGGGTCCGGTCTTTTTCTTGTCGGTCTTGTCGAGCTCCGGCCGCGACTCTTCGTCGACCATACTCGCGGGCACCCAACCGATCGTGTCTTTCGCACCTTCGATCATCACCCACAGCTCGTCGGTCGATCGTTCGAGCACCTTCCAGCAGCGGCCCTCGTCGATCATCGTCGAGACCGGATAGTTCAAACCGGGACCGCGTCGCAGCGCCGTCTTTTTTACCGAGACGTGCCCGCTCTTGCAGTCGGCCAGCGCCGGGTGCGTGTACGCGAGAGTCAGGAGCAGCGTAGCCGACCCGAGGAGCGCGTGCCTCATCATCGGCAGTAGCTTAGATCGGTTGAGGGTGGCGCGCACAACATCGGGTCTGCCGAACCTTGGGCGGCGACTGGAGCCCACAGACAATTGCTGCCCCGGGCGACAAAAGTCTCCAGCTGGGCCCGCAGCGTACTGTCGTAAAATGGCGCTGTCGCGCCTTTCCCTTCGAGGTGTCGCCATAAGATGCCCGGGGTCGAGTCACCGGTGACGCGTTCTGTCGGCAAAGCGCGCTCCCAAATTTTGAGCGCCAGGGTCAGCTTCGCGGGGTCGTCCAGCTCTGCGAGGTCCTTCGGGATGTATGGCGGAAACAGCGATAGATGGCAGTCCTCGCATTTTCGTCCGATCAGCGGCGCGAAGAATTCAGCGGCGTAAACTTCCTTCGACTGTACGAAAGGCCAGGTGGCCGGCAGCGCTGGTGTGGTGCATTCGGGCTCGCCTGAATCTGCGCTTTGGGCTCGCGCGCCCGCGTCGATCGCGTCGATCGCTTCGTCGCCCCCGTCGAGCGCGTCCCCGATCACGATCTCGCCGCAGCTCGCGGTGAAGGCGAAAAAGACAAAGAGCACACGGCGCATCGGCGCGCGCTTCTTAAGCAAGGTGCATGCACACCCCGTGCGACCGCGGATCTCATCCGCGCCGGAGACTCGCGACCCCGGCGCTGTGCTTGCTCAATCTGTGACGATCTCGATGGACCGGACGTTCCGCAGCTCCGTCGCCGCAGCCTCCATGGGATTTGCGCCGGTCCAGCTCACTTTGTACTGACCTTGCCGGTTCGCGCGCATCATCGGCGTCTTCTTCTCGTCGAGCCACTCGGCTTTGCTGATCTCCATCCGTTCGTCTTCCGCGTTCTTCACCGCGACGACGCGCGCCTTCGGGCCGACCAGCTCTTTCGCCGCATCGCGGAGCGACCAGCTCGCTTTGTTGAGATCCTCGGGCTTTTTTCCACCGAGATGGGTCAACTGTTCGAAAGACCAGGTCGCGCCCGGCTTCTGGTCGACGGTGACCTCGAGCGGCTTGATCTCGGTGACCTGCGCGCGCTCGTCTTTTTCTCCGTCGGTCTTTTCGCCGGCGCTTTCGCCGCCGTGCTCGCGAGCGGTTTCTTCCTTCAGCGCTTCCTGTTTGGGCGCTTCTTTGGGCGGCTCTTTCGAAACGGCCTGATCTTTAGTACAGGCTGCCAAAAAGAGCGCCATACCCAGCGCCAACCACGTCCTCATCGAGATCCTCCTCTATCCAGCTCGGGGATCGGAGTACGATCGAGCTGTTCGAACCCGCCGCGTCCCACGATCGACTCGGGCAACAGCTCGCGAATCGTTCCCGCAGCTTTCACCTTGCCTGCTTCCATCAACACAATGCGATCGCCCATGGCCCGCGCTTCCATCCGATGGTGTGTCACCTGAATGACCGGAAGATAGACCTCTTCCACGTAGGCGCGTACGTCTTGTAACAAACCGGCGCGCAGATCGCGATCCATCGCGGAAAACGCTTCGTCGAGCAGCACGATCCGCGGCGACATCGCGAGCGCACGCGCAAGGGCCACGCGTTGGGCTTCACCGCCCGAAAAAGTGCGCGGCCTACGCGCCGCGAGGTGCGGAACACGCATGCGATCCAACATTTCCAACGCCCGTTTTTTGCGATCGGCGCGCGGGATCTTCCGGCTGATCCCGTAACTGACGTTATCGAGCGCGCTCAGATGCGGAAACAACGCCAGCGATTGAAAGACGAACGCGACGCCGCGGCGGTGGACTGCAACGTCGACGTGTTTCGCAGAGTCGAACCAGGTCTCACCACCGAGCGTGATCCGCCCGCGCGAAGGTTTCACCAAACCGGCGATCGCCGCGAGCGTGGTGCTTTTTCCGGCGCCCGAGGGGCCGAATAAAATGGTGATCCCCGGGGGCACCGAAAACGAGACATCGAGCCCGAAGCCGCGCGTGTCGACGGCGATGTTCACCTCGAGCGTCTCACCGGGCATCGCGATCCTCCGAGAGCCGATTCACCGCATACAACGTGGCGATGGCGAAGGCCGACAACACGGCGATCATCCCGTGCGCGTCCGCGTCGCGTTGTCCTTGAATCGCGTTGTAGATCGCAAGCGATGCGGTTTGGGTGACGCCGGGGATGTCGCCCGCGACCATCAAGGTGACGCCGAAATCTCCCAGTGAGCGCGCATAACCGAGCATCAAACCGGCGATCACTCCGCGATAGGCGAGCGGGAGCTGCACGGTGAAAAACGCGCGCAAACGTCCCGCGCCGAGCGTCCGAGCCGCGAGCACCAAGTTGACGTCGACGCCCTCGAATGCGGCACGCGCCGCTTTGACCACCAAGGGCAGCGCGCCGATGAACGCGGCGATCACCGCTCCGGTTTTGGTGAAGACGATCGGTGATCCAAAGATCAGCTCGAACGTTTGACCAATCCCGCTTCTGCGGCCGAGCGCGACCAAGACATAATAGCCGAGCACCGTCGGCGGGAGGACCATGGGTGCGGTGACCAAAACGTCGATCAGGTTTCGGCCAGGAACACGTTTGTTCGCGAGCAAGGCGGCGAGCGCGATGCCGAACGCGCCGGCGAACAACATCGCCCACGCGGCGACTTGAAAGCTGAGAAGGAGAGGGGAGCTCGACACTTATTGGGAGACGGCGAGCTTCTCGCCGGGGAGCAGGAATCCGTAGCGGCGCATGATGGCGCGCCCTTCTGCGGATCCGACGAACGCGGTGAATTTGCGCGCGTTCGTGTCATCGGTTTTCGAGCAGACGACCATCGCTTGGTCGATCGCTTTGTGAAACGTGTCGTCGATCGAGAGCTGGCGACCTCCTTGGGTGACGATGGCGAGCGACAACGCGACGATCGACGCTTCCACGTTGCCCGACTGCGCGAACTGCAGTGCCTGCGAGACGTTTTCTCCGAACACCAATTTATCTTTTACCGCATCGTGGATGCCGGCGCTCTTCAACGCCTCTTGCGCCGCTTTTCCATAGGGTGCGTGCTCAGGATTGGCGATGGCGATCTTTACGAAGCGCGGATCGGCGAGATCCTTCAGCTCCACCACCTCGGGCGCGTCGCTTCGGTTCCACACGACGATTCGACCGCGTGCATAGAGCGCCTTCGAGTCGGCTTTGCAGGCGCCGTTTTTGATCACTTCGTCCGCGAAGGAAACATTCGCAGCGGCGAAGACATCGAACGGGGCACCTTCCGCGATCTGTTTCGCGAGCAGGCCCGTCGAGCCGAAGGTGAAGATCGGTTTGATGCCGGTCTTGGTCTCGAAGACTGCGCCTACGTCTTTGAAGGCGTGCGTCAGATCGGAGGCCGCGCCGATCTTGATCGTCGCTTGTTCGGGCGGGGCGACCGTGTCCGACGCGCGGCAGGCGATCGCAGCGAACCAAAGAGAGGCGGCGAAAATCGATCGCTTGCGGAGCATCGAGCGCATGCTACGGACCGAAGACCAACACGAGCAAGGCGTGCAACGAGGATGTAACTTCTGTGCGCGTCTTCCTCGACTCCTCGTCGGCTCGCGGGGCGCGCGCAAAACTGTAACTTGCCTGCCCAGCGCAGGGCTCGGAGCATCTGCGCATGCAAAGACTCCTCTGGATCATCGCGCTCGCGTGCTCACTGGCGCTGTTCGGATGTTCGGACGATCCGGACACTGATCCAACGGACAGTGGCACGAGCAGCCAACGCGACGCGACTGCCAACGCCGATGCGACGTCCTCGTTCCCGGATGCGAGCACCTCGGCGGATGCGGAGACCTTCCCCGACGCGAATGGCCAGGCGGATGCCACAGCTGCGGATCTCGGAGTGGCCGACGCGGGGGGCACTGCGCTCGCGGGTTTCGGCGAGGCTTGCACCGGCGACACCGATTGTGATCCCGCGGTCCCCGTCTGTCGCAACTTCAACCAGGTCGGCATGGTCTGTACCAAAACATGTATTTCCGACGGCGACTGTCCCTCAGGCTCGATGGGGCAACGTTGCAACATGATGGGCGTTTGTAGGCCGTAGCGTTCGCGACCTGTCCCAAGTGACAGGTACTGCCTGACACGCGGGATCCTCCGTAAGAAGCGGCCCTGATCGCCTCAGGCACCCAAAAATTTCGACTCTAAAAGGTTGGCCTGGAAGATGCTGTCCCTCACGGTATGAAGGGCACTCATCTTTTCCGTGGAATTTTGACCGCCTTCGCGATCTCTCTCGTCGGGGCGTGCGCCGATTCCTGCGACACGAAATACGCGCAGAAACGGATGAACAACGAAGAGCTGCGCGCGTTCGAGGCCGAGCAACAAGCGAAGCTGAATGAGCGGCGTGAAGATCTCGCTTGGGACAAAGAGACCCGCGGCGAAGACGCCAAAGACAAGATCGCCGAAGAGCGCGACGAGCTCTCGGAGAAACGTGTCGAAGAGTCCGACGAAGCGGCCGAGAAGCTGAACGAGCTCGCGGAGCACATCGAACGCGACTCGCCGACGCCGGTTCAGAATCGCGAGTGACGAGATGAAGATCGCGAAAGAGATCCCACTCGAGAATTTGCCGACAAAAATGCTGCTCAAGAGCTTGGCGCAGGATGGCCAGGATCTCTTGCTCAATGAAGTCCGGCTGATGAAGGCCGAGCTCAAAGAGGAAGCGCAAAAAGCCGCCGCCGGAGCAGGAATGCTCGCCGGCGGCGCACTCTTGGCGAACACCGCGCTGCTCGTGTGCGCGGTGGCGGTCATTCTTTTACTCGCTGAAACGATGGCCACGTGGGCCGCAGCGTTGCTGACGGGTGGTGTGCTGTTGGTGATGGGCGCACTGTTGGCCGTCGCCGGCATACAAGTGTTGAAGAAGGTCGATCTGACCCCAGATGATGCTATCGATTCACTCAAGGAGGATGCTCAATGCGCGAAGCAGACGCTGCGCGATATGCAATCGCGGCGCGAAGAAGCCACATGAATGACATTGCCGAGGAGCTCGCTCGGCGTACGTCGTTCAAATATATGCGGCGGCGCGCGCAAAGCTTGGCGATCGCCAGGGCGCACGACGCTGCAGATCTCGCGGAAAATCACCCCGAGTGGTTCGGCATCATGGCGACGTGTGCGGGGCTCAGCGCCACCGCCGTGGGGCTCGTCGCGCGCAAGACCAAGTTTGGCGCGCTGGTGCTCGGCCTCGGCGCGTTCTTCGGCTTGCGCCACCTGATCCGAAAGACCCTGCCCTAGCTGTCCCAAAGGACAGGTCGCTTTTGGACAAAAAAAAGCGGCGGACCCGCGAAGGTCCGCCGCTCTCATTTAAGCTCTTAACGATCGCGCATCATCCCGGTACCGCCGTCTGGGTTGCCGGCCGTTTCGGTGCGCTGCTCATTGTCTGGGATGAGGCGTTCGTCGTTCGGGGAATCGGTCTCTGCCGTCCCCGTCGTGCCGGCCGATCCACCTGTACCCGGCAAGGCCTGTTCGCCGGTGCGCGTCTTGTCCGGGCCCGCGCTGATGCCGGTGCGTGACGTCCCCGAACCGGACGTACCGAGCCCCGAACGATCGGTCGCGGAAGGCTCAGTCGTACGGAGCGGCTCGCGCATACGCACGGTTCCACTCGGCGCATTCTCGGTGCCCAAGCCGGTCCGATCCTCGATACCGTCGTTGTCGTTCGCGCGCGTTCCGGCCATGCCCGTGGTATCGCCACCCGTCCGCCACTCACCCGTGCCGCTCGGCGCGTTGCGACCCGTATTCTCAGCAATGCTGTCGTCCGGCATGTTGCGGATCTCGCCGGTTGTCCCGGTTGTCTGCCCCGAAGACGCGGTACCGTTTTCGGTGCGCTGCGCTTCGCGTGTCGCCACATCGTCTCGACACGCGAAACAGGTCGCGAGGATCGAGGCGCCGGTCAGTGTCATAAGTTTGATTGGTAATTTCATGATGAGCTCCTGCGTTGTCGAGTTGCAGGCAGCGTGCCGGGCTCATCACTTTGAAAGCGGCGATTCCTCGTAGTGGGCGAGTAAATCCGCGGGATCGTCGTAGATCGCCACAGCGTCCGAAAGATCAGTGTCCTTCCACCATCCGCCGCAGCGAAACGCGATACAGCGTACACCCGCTCGGGCGGCCGCCTCGATGTCATAAGGCGTATCGCCGAGCATCACCGCGCGCGACGCATCTTTCCCGGCTTCTTCGAGCGCTGCGTGCACGATGTCGGGATCGGGCTTCGAACGATCGGCGTCGTCCGAGGTCGTCTTCTCGTCGATCAGATCGCGAATCTTCGCGACGTCGAGCAAGCGGTGCGACAGATCCTTCTCCGCGGAGGTGGCGACCACCAACATCAATCCATCGCGCTTCATCCGTTCGAGCAATTCGCGCACGCGCGGGAAGGGACGCAGCTTCGGCAGATATTCTTCGGCGAAGATCTTCTTCCGCGTCTCACTGATCTCTTGGCCAGGATCGCTTTCGGAGTCGATCCCCGTCAGCTCGGGCAACACTTTGTCGCCGCCTTTGCCGATCAAAGGACGCACTTCGGCGAAGCTCTTCTTGTAGCCGTGGACTGCGAGCGCATCGACCCAAGAACGCGCGTGCGCGTCGTTCGAGTCGATCAAGGTGCCGTCGATGTCGAGGAGGACGAGAGACAACGACGCCATGAAAGAAGCTTACTACTTCGCGGGCGCGAGCTTGCTGTGGCGTTCTTTCGCGAGCGCGGCTAGTTTCGGGAGATCTTCCGCTTTCGCCGGCTTCACGGTGACTTTCGCCCCACCTTCGACCTCTTCGGAGGTGATCGTCGTGTCCGCGAGAACCACTGGGCACTGGCCCAGACCGCCGCCGCCTTCACCTTCGCCCGAGTGTTTGATCTCGGTCGCAACTTTCACCGAGACCTCCGCGAGGTGTTTGGCGCGTTCGCGGATCTCTTTGATCGCGGGCTCACCTGCGCCGGTGATCGTCACGATCACGCTGTCCGGTGCATCTTCGACTTTGGTGGTCGCGCCTTCGACGGAGCTCGGGCAATTCGCCATCTTGCGATGACCCGCCTCGGCTGCTTTTTCAGCGGGCTTGTCGACAGCTTTTTCGGAAGGTTTGGCCGCTTCAGGCGTGGGCTGATCTTTCGTACAGGCGACCAGCGAGAGGGACGCGCATAGCGCTGTAACAAAAATGCCTTTTGTTGTCATAGGAGCAGCGCATAACTCGCGCTGCTCCTATGGACAAGCTTCTTACTGATTCTCGACGCGGACGGTGACGAAATACCGCGGAATCGTTCGCTCTTCGTCATATCCGCCGACGCGCAGGTAATACTTCCCGGTCGTCAGCGAGGCGAGGGCGAGGTCGTTCACCGGTGAGAGATACGAACACAACGTCTGGTTGCCGCCATCGTCGTCGTTCATCGCCACCGTCTTTCCGCTCGCGTCCACCAGCTCGAGCATCGTGTCGATTCCTTCGCAGGCGAGCTCATCACCGGTCGCCGTATGTGTCCTTGCGAACACGCGGCCGGTCGCGCCGGTGATTTCGATGACGAAGTTGTCGAGGTCGCCGCTGAAGTCCACTGCCCCCGCGAACAGCTGGTTGCCCGGCGTGCTCTGCGTGCGGTTGGCGGTGAAGTCGATGCGGTTGTTCGGCTCGCGTTCGACGATGATGCTGCCCTCGAACTGACAGGTCGTGTTGCAGCCGTCGCCGGCGGCGAGGTTACCGTCGTCGCAGGTCTCGCCCGCTTCGGCGATGCCGTTGCCGCACGCCATCGGGAGCAATTGCACATTGAGCGCGTACTGCGGGATCGCCGTGTTTCCAAACGCGCGAACCAACAACACGTAGTTGCCGGCTTCGAGACGATCGGCCGCGCCGAGCGTCTGAATGTGCGCGCAAGAGATGCCCGCCGCCGGATCGTCATTCTGCGCGATCATCGTCTCGCCTTTGTAGAGCTCGAGCACGGTGTCCGCGTTGCACTGGCCGACCGCCGGGGTGAACGTCTGCGCATCGAGGTACGCCGGCGCTGACAAAGAGATCAGGTAGCGATCACGCTTCGTCGCGGGATCCAAGGTGCCGGTGTGCTGGAACGGTCCGCCCGGTCCAAGATCCGTGGCCAACACTTCCGCAACGCAGAGCGCATCGCATCCGTCGCCCGGATTCAGATTGCCGTCGTCGCAGGTCTCGCCCGCTTTTCCTTCGAGCGCGCCGTTGCCGCAGCCCGGGTTGTGGAAGGTGACGGTGACTTCGAGCTGCTTCGCCGCGTTGTGCTCGTTGTAGAGCTCGAGATAATACATGCCCGGCGCGAGATCGACGTTGCCCGCGATTCCCGGATAACGAAGCTCGGCGCAAACCGGGGGAGGAAGCTCGCCGCCTCCGCCGCCACCGCCTCCACCTTCGCCGCCGCCCGAACCCATGCCCATTCCGTCCGGAATGTTGGCGGAGTGCGAGCCTGCGTAGGCTTTGCCGGTCGAGTCGAACAACATCAGCGAAGAACGCGCGGTGCATCCGAGCGTCGCTTCGGTGAGGAGCGCACTGATCGATTGGCCAGGGATGGTGATGGTGAACGCGAGGTACACCGGCTCACGGGCAGGCGCCGTGATCTGCACGGTACCGCCGGGCGCGTTGATCGGCATCGGGTTCGCTTTCGCGACCTGCGCCGCCGCGGTGATCTCGGGGCCGACGCCGGTGGCGACGAGCTCGAGCGCGGTCGTATCGGAGATGCGCATCATGTGCATGCCCGCAGCGAGATTCGTCGGCAGGAAGTCCGGCACCGCCACGCCGTTGGCCCGCAGCTCGAGGCCTTCGACGTTGAGCGCGCTCCACTCGACCAAAATGTCGGTCGCACCACCGATGAAGAGACCTGGGGTCGCATAGAAGGAGGAGATGACCGGCGCCGCTTTCGCTTCGACCGTCACTTCCTTCCGTTCGACGATGTCCTCAGTCGTCGCGACGAGCAGGAAGGTGGTCGTCTCCGCGAGCGGTTCGGTGTCGAACATGCCGCTGTCGAGCGAAGCCGCATCCGCCGTGTAAAGCAGCGTCGGCCCCTGGAAGAGCTCGACCTTCTTCGCGCCGGTGGTCACCCACGAGAGGCGCGCGGCCGTGTCGAACACCACGCGCTCAGGCGCTGCGGTGAACGACTCGACGGTTACGACCGGGATGCGCACGCCGACGGTCACTTGGCGGACCGCCTTCATGTCGTCCTTGCCGATCGCGGTCAGCGTGAACGTCGTCGGCTCCGCGATCGCAGGCGAATCGATGACACCGTCCTCGTCGTCGGTGTTCACGAACTCTTCGCCCGGTTCGGCGGTGATGGAGATGGTGTTCGCGTTCCGAACCGTCCATTCCAAGCGGACCGTCTCGCCGCGGGTCACCTCGCTGAACGAGCTGATGAATCCTTCGACGACGGGGGCGTCCGGATCTTGGATGATCTGGTCCTCCGGCGTGTAACAGGCAACGACCGGTGCCAGAATTAAACAGGAGATTAGGCGGCGAGCTCTCGACATGCAGGTCCCTCCAAGCGCCGTCTCAAACCAAAGGACAGCGGCGCGACAACTAGGCCACACGCAAGCTTCGTGCGCAACCTAAGCACCCGCTCAGCGATTGATTTTTCATGTGGCAAACCGATGACATCGCTCGCCGAGTCACCATGTGCGGTGGTGACAGTCCTCCTCCTCTTGTCCGACGGAAGACTGTTAGATTCTGCCGGTGTCCGTCGATCCACGACTGCGCGTCGCCTTCCTGATCGGCGCAGCGGTCGGCGTTTTTTTTCTTCGAACCCCACTTCAGCTCGGGCTCGCGCTCGCCGCGTTGGTGATCGGCTGGTTTGCCTGTGGGCTCAAGGCCCGCCGTCTCCTCCGCCAGCTCTATAAGCTCTGGGGGCTCGCGCTGTTCATCGGCGTGTCCTATCTGCTGTTCGACGACGAAGGACACTTCGGCTTTCGCGCCGACAACCTGGTCGAAGGTACAGTCGTCTTTCTGAGGATCGTGGCGATCATCCTCGCTTCGCATCTGGCGCGCGCCGGCGATCCGCGCGCGGTGGCTGCGGGGCTCCATAAGCTGTACGTCCCGCAGACGGTGTCCGTACCGATCGACACGGTGCTCGCGCTGCTCTCCGGCGAAGAGCGCCACGACGGCTCGGGCGGCGGCCGCGGGCGAAATCGCGTCCAGGACGAAAACGACGAGACGTTCTTTCAAGCGGCGAAGCGGATCGCGAAAGGTGACGTCGGTCCGATCGCGCGCAGGCTCGAGCTGCAGATCGATCGCGCCGAACGGCACATCCACCGCGAGACGAAGAGCGGGCGCGCCAAAGACCTGGCCGTCGTCGCCGGGCTCTCTTTGACGATGCTCGGAATCAAAGCACTGAAGGTTCTGCCGAGCATCCCCTTCGCGCCGGGACACAAGCTGGTCCTGTTGACGCCGCTGTACATCATCGCGCGCAGGAAGACTCAGATGCGCGGCGCGGCGACGTTCACCGGCCTCACCATGGGCAGCGTCGCGTTCCTCATGGGCGACGGCAAATACGGAATCTTCGAGATCCTGAAACACGTCGCTCCCGGCGTGATCTGCGATCTCTTTCAGCCGAAGAACGCGGGCCCCTGGGGTTGGTCGATCTTCGGTGGGGTCATCGCGGCTGCGAGGTTCGCGACGATCTTCTGCATAACCATGTTGGTGCAAGCACCGGGCGTCGCCTACGCGATGTTGATCCCCGGGCTCACCGTACACATGACGTTCGGTGTCGCGTCCGGGTACGTGACGCACCACCTCGTTCGAGCGATCGAAAGTAAGGAGCAAAGATGACGAAGATGATGGTTGGGGACGGACGCACGCATATCCAGTCCTCGTTGATGCGCGAGTCGCTGGTCGACCGCAGCGTCGTGGCGAAGACACATTCCGAACGCGAGCTGGCGATCCTCCCCGATGTCACCATGCTCAGCATCGGTGGACATTCGATCTTCGATCGCGGCCGTTCGGCGGTGTTGCCGTTGGTCGCAGAGATCGCGGAAGCACGCGCGAAGAAGCTGCCTTTGATCGTCTCGGTCGGTGGCGGCACACGCGTGCGGCACACGATCTCCATCGCCTACGATCTCGGCCTTCCGCTCGGCGGCATCGCGCAGCTGGTCGGTGCCATGGAAGAAGCGAACGCGGTGTTCTTGAATGCGCTGCTCGCGAAACACGGATCGATCGTCATGCAGCGCGAACACTTCTGGGAGCTGCCGCTGTATCTCGAGAGCGGAATGATGCCGATCTGTATCAGCATCCCGCCGTATCACTTTTGGGAGCCACCGTCGGACGGAAGCCCGCTGCCCGCGCACGGGTCGGACTTCGGCGTGTTCACGCACGCGGAGGTGCTCGGCATGAAACGCGTCATCTTCGTGAAAGACGAAGATGGTCTTTATGACAAAGATCCGAAACGTTACTCGGACGCGAAGTTGATCAAGAAGACGACGTTGCTCGAGCTGCTCGCGAACATGCCCGAAGAGCTGATCCTCGATCGCATGTTGTTCGATGCCTGGCGCGCGTCTCGGCACGTAGAGCGCGTGCAGATCGTCAACGGCTTGAAGCCGGGCGAGCTGACGAGAGCTTTGGCCGGTGAAGACGTCGGTACGGTGATCGAAAAAGGGGTGATGTCATGACCGAAAGACGCACGATTCAAAGCGCGCTCTCCGAAGTGCCGCTGACGAACCCTGCGGCGGCGGGGATCAAATACACGCCCAAAGCGATGATGCCCGACGTGAAGGTGATCAAGGTCGGCGGGCAGTCGATCATGGATCGCGGCCGCGTCGCGGTCTACCCGATCCTGGACGAGATCCGTGCGGTCGCCAGCAAACAAAAGTTGTTGGTGTGTACCGGTGGGGGAACGCGCGCGCGTCACGTCTATGCCGTTGCGTCCGATCTGGAGATGCCGACGGGAATCTTGGCGGCGCTCGGCGGTTACGTGCCGCGCCAGAACGCGCGCATGTTGCAAATGTTGCTCGCCGACGCGGGCGGCATCTACATCATGCACGACGACTTCGAAAAGTTGCCCCTGTACTTTAGGCTAGGATGTATTCCGATCATGACCGGGATGCCGCCGTTCGGTTACTGGGAGAAACCGGGGCTCGAAGGGCGCATTCCGGCGCACCGGACCGATGCGGGCGTGTTTTTGTCCGCGGAAGTGCTCGGCTCGAAGCGCGCCATCTTCATCAAAGATGAGGATGGGCTCTATGAAGATGATCCGAAGAAGAATCCAACTGCGAAGTTTATCTCCCGGATCTCGGCCAAAGAATTGTTGGAGCGCGATCTCCCGGACCTGATCCTCGAACGCTGCACCATCGAATATCTCGAGCGCGCCACGTTCTGTCATGAGCTGCAAATCGTGAACGGACTGAAGCCGGGTTTGGTGACGCGTGCGCTGGAAGGCGAAGACGTCGGCACCATCATCTACAAGTCGTGATCTCCGCAGCGTTGTTGTTGCTATTCTCCGGCGCAGAGCCCGTCCGGGTCCTGTTGCCGGAGAAAACGAATCTGCAGTATGCCGCTTTTTTCGTCGCTGAAGGGGCGGGGTATTTTGCAGAGTCTGGGATTTCGATAGAACGCATCGTTCCACGCGACAAAACAGATGGACCCCGTGCTTTTACCGCGGGTGAGGCGGACGTTGCTGTGTTCCCGCCTCCGCAATATCTGCGGTTGATCGAGAAGAAGACTCCCCTGTTGTTGGTCGCCAATCTGCTGGCGAACGACCCGATTCAGTTGGTGGTGCGGGAGAGCTTCTTCACCTCGCGAGGGGTGAGCGCGAGGTCGCCCTTGCTGGAGAAGCTAAAGGCACTTCGCGGGCTGAAGCTCGGGCTCGCGCCGGGGCCTCCGGTGCGGTTGGAAGCTCTGTTCAATTCCGTGGGGCTGAAGTCTGCAGATTACGTAGAACAGGTGATCCTGCCCGGGCCTCTCCAGAATGAGGCTTTCGCAAAAGGCCAGGTCGATGCCTTGTATTGTCACACACCGTTTCTGGAAACGGCGCGGCTGGAGCAAGGTGCCCGGGTGTTGGTCGATCAGCCCGGGGGTGAGGTTCCTGTCCTTTCGGACAGGGTGATTCACGCGTTGGCGGTGAGGCCGGCGATGATGGAGAAGAATCGTGCGACGGTGAAGATGCTGGTCGCGGCGATCGAGAAGGCCCAGAAGCTGTTGCGCGCGGAGCCTGCGGCGGCAGCGGCGGCGTTGCTCAAGGCACAGCCGAAGCTGACCAAGGAGCGGGCGGCGTTGTTGGTCGCCGTGCTCGGGCCGGCGATGCCGAAGACGGCGGCGATCTCCGTTTCCGGCCTGAAACGTGCTGCGGAGCTGATGCCGTCGCCTTCGGAAGCCGTCGATCTCACGGGCATCGATCTGGCGAAGTTTGTCGCGGCGCCGTAGTCGGCGATCTCTCTGCCGATGCATGTGCGTGCGCATCCTTCGAGCGACACGTTTACTGGTCCCCAAAAAGAAAACATACTTCGCACATGAATCGACGCGGTCTCTGCGTGCTCGTGCTGGCCGGTGTCCTTCTCCCTTCGCGAGGTGCCTTCGCCGAGCCCGCCATCCTCGCGGTGTTCAACATCGAGGACGCACGCGCCGACAAAACCCGGCTCTCGAAAAATGTCCTCGACTCCATGTCTGAATATTTGAGCGCTCAGCTCGCGCGGCTGCCCGCGTACCGCGTGTTGCCCTCGGCCGAGCTGCGGGCGGTTTTGGCTGCGAAAAAAGCGGAGTCGTATCAATCCTGCTTCAGCGATGCCTGTCGGATCGAGATCGGGCGGGAGCTCGCCGCGCAAAAGACGGTGTCGATGCGCATCAGCAGAGTCGGCGAGGAATGTATCAGTGTCCTCACGGTTTATGACCTGCGTACTGCCGCAACGGAGCTCGCAGCGACCGAACGTGGAGGCTGCACGGAAAAAGTGTTGCTCTCCACCATCGAAACGTTGGTTCGCGCCGTCGATCCGGACAAGGCGAGCACCGCGACTGCAGAGACGAAAGTCGCGCCGAATAGCTGTCCCGAAGTCCCGGTGGTGAACGCGACTTTCGACACCTTCTACAAAGTGCGGCGCCAAGACGGCGGGCTCGAATCGACGCTGGCGACCTTGCTCGCAGCGACGCACGCCTGGTGCACCTCGGCGCAAGACGCGAGCCTGTATTGCGGCTCATCGTGGATCTTCACTCTGTGGCAGAGCAGTGAAAGTGAACAGAAGACGACGGTGGCCGCGCGTGATGCCTACCGCGCTTTCGCCAAAAAGCTCGCGGGCAGCCAAGAGGAACGCAAAACGGCGGTTCGCACCTGGATCGCGACGGCGAAGAAGTGTGGTGCAGGAGAGCTCTTGTCGCCGGTGATTCGCGTATACCGGGATGCTGTTCATCAATATACTTCGCTGAAGTCACAAACACCGGCTCTGGCAAAGTGTAAAAGAACGTGCAGCAGTCTCGACAAAGACGCCGGTTGGGGACTCGAACATCCGGGCGCGGCAACGGACGATCCGAGCGAGATCAAAAACCGAGCTTGGAAAGGCGCGCGAAAGAGCTGTTATCAAGGTTGCGACACCGAAGCCTACGCGCTCCTGCCGTCGATGGTCCGTTTCGTACACCGGCGCGTGCAAGACGGCATGTCGGTCGGTGAGCTGCTCGAGCTCGCGCAGATAGCCGGGGCGAGCGTCGAAGCGCCCTGACTTCAGCGACCGAAGGACACCTGCTGAAAACGGAGCCCGTCGAGCAGTTGGTCGACGCGTTCCAAGGAAAGCCGCCCGACGTAAGCCCCCAAACGCGCTTTTTCGACGGAGGAGATCTGTGAAACGATCACCACGCTCTGCTCCGGCAAAGAGCCCTCGCCGGCATCGAGCAAGACGTTTCCCGGCTCGCTCGCGCGGTGCAGGTTCGTCGTCAGCGCACAGACGACGACGGTCGCGATCCGCGAACGATTGAAGATGTCGTCCTGCACTACGACATGCGGATGCGCATAACTCGGCGCAGGTCCGTGCGAATCGTCGGGCTCTATCCAGTAGATATCGCCGCGATGGATTTTCGCGCTCAAACGAGGAGTATAAGGTGTTGAGCAAGCAAGAGCGAGCATGAGCCCGTCGCAGCATGAATCCTGTGATCGCGACGGCACGTGGGAATCGCGAGAAGATGTCAACGATTTGACGAGCACCGAATATATAAGCCCTATTCAAGATGGTGCGGTTGAGGTCCCACGCATCCTGTGTGAACCACGCTCGAGCGATCCGAGGTCCGGAAGACTTTCGAAAAACCAGCCGTAGGTCTTGTGGAGCGGGCAAACCAATCACCAAGTCTTGCACCCAACACCGCAAGGCCTGGGGCCGTCCACATGCCGTCACGATCCACAAGACTCGAGATCAACCACACGAATAGGGCTAATAAATGACACCGTCGCAGCATGAGTCCTGTGGATCGCGGCGGGATGTGGACGCCAATAATTTCCGCCGGGAACGTTTTGGCTTTCGATTGGTGCACTTCAGCGTGCAGAGCAACCATCTGGGAAAAACTCTGGCTCGCCAACAAGTCGCTCGTTGGAAAGGGTTCAATCAACGAGCGACTCGGTTACGCGGGCATCGCGTCGACTGAGCGCGCCTCGCGGCGAAAAGGGGCGAAAGATTCTGTGAACCGCCTGCGAAACGCGTGAACCTGTGAAGAGCCCGGAGCTTGCTGGCCGGGAGATCATGATGAAAGCGCAGAAGATCTACACTGCATTGCTGGTAGCGGACATGCCGGCGGCCGAGGGCTGGTATTCGAAGCTGCTCGGTCGTCGACCGGATTTCCGGCCGATGAAGACACTCGTGCAATGGGAGCTCTCCGACCGCGGAGGGGTAGCCGTTTCGAGCGATCGCGAGATCGCCGGCCGGGGCGTCATGTTCATCATCGTCGACGATCTCGCCGCCGAGCGTCGCCGGCTGCAGGACCTCGGGATCGAGCTCGGAGACGATACTGCCGGCGACTATTCGACGCTCGCGCAGGTGCGCGATCCCGACGGCAACCTGATCACGCTTGCGACGCCGCCATCGCGTCCGTATCCACGCGCATGAACGCGCCAGTCGTCCGCGATGGTCCACCCTTGAAGCACCGGCTCCCGGCACATTCCTCGCGGTCCGATTTTTCGGGACGAAGAGCCGAGGGAAAAGTGTCGCGAGACTTGGCTCGACGTCGCATGCGGTTGCTTCGATAGGAACTGTCGGTGCGAACAGATTGGTCAGATTATTCGTCATGTAACGAGCGCTCACGGACAAGTGTTCTTGGGGACAGTGGCCTAAAGGACGGTGGCGCGACGTTGCCGGGCAGTGTGGGATCCATCGGGTTTGCCATCTTTCAGGACTCGCGATAACAATTCGAGGATGCGCCGATTTCTGTTTGGGGCCTGCGTCTTGCTCGCGTTCGCGGCTTGCGCGGACGACTACGAGGAAGGCGCACCGCTCGATCAGATCGAGTCGAGCGCACCGCCGCTGCCGGGATCGAGCATCTCGACCGCTCCCGGGCTACTGATGTGACAGTCAAGGATATGCGCTCTTCTTCGATCACACGTTTCTCCGCGTCGATGCTGCGGGCAACCAACTCGGCGGGCTCATCGAAGGCGATGACTCCGAGATCGTCTTCTTCGCGATGCAGATCCCGGAAGGCGTCGCGACGCTTTCGGGCGACGATTCGAGCTTCTTTTTCTCGATCTTCGATGAGAACGGCCAACGCTTGGCGCACCGCGAGCTGACGTCATTCGATGCCCGCGACCTGCGTAACCGGGGTGGGTTCATGGAATTTCGCGGTGCCTCGATGCTCGATCGGAGACGCGATCGCCGTCGCGTGGGCCGACGAGGGCACAGCAAGAGTCGGCCGCATCGATCGATCGGGACAGTTTCTCTGCCGTCCATCGACTCCGCGTCGAAGAAGGCAACGAAGAGGGCCCGAGCCTATTTGCGTTCGAGGATGCCATCGGCCTGACCCTGACGAGCGCCAAGCCAATCTACAACGCAGCGCGAGGAGAGCTCTCCCAGCGAAATCTGACGTTGGTCCTGCTCGATAGAAACGACCTTCATCCGGTCAGCGATATTCGCGGTTATTCCTACGATTCCTCGAGCGGTAATGTGAAGAATCCGCGGCCGGTGGTGTTCGGCGAAAATATCATGACGACGGTAAGCCTGGATCCTTTTTCAGAGGCGGGGCCTTTCGTGGCGAGCGCGACGGCGCGGTGCACGCGAGCGCTGTAATGTCCCTTCATAGATCCATTCGCCGCGAGCCCACTCTCCAGATCCAGATAAAAAACAAAAAGTCATTTTGACTCTCTTGGTCGTGGCAGGCGGCCCGCGGACAGGATCCGGGCTAAGTTCGAGGGCTGTTATACTGCTCGGCGATAGGTGGGCTTCACGAAACGTTCGAAGGCCAGATTTCGGGGACTCCCGGCATTCGCTGAAAACGTAAGGTGGAACCATCTTCATTTGTTCGTCGAAGCGGAGAGTGCCGACGCGCTCTCGCGGGGATCAACGGCTTATAGATCCGTTTAGCGCGCCCGTTGAACAAACTGTACGGAAGGACAGGTCGCCTACGTGTTGTGAACGCTCGCAAACACACCGGTCTCGTAGGCCCCGATCCGCACTCCAGCGCCTCCGCTTCGACGGCTGGAAACATCCTGTCCCTCAGCCATCAGACGCTCCGATCGCCGCGCCAACCTGGCTCCTCCGAATCGACTGGCGCCGGCACGGCCTGCTTTCGCCGTCGGAGACGCACCTTGCTGTCACCTCGCTAAGAGCTACAGCCTAGATCTCGGGTATCGCGAGGGCACAGGAAGCCTCGGAGCCGTGGCTTTGACGTAGACTCTCGGATTCGGGAGCTCTGAAAAAGACGACACCTTCCGAAGTCCAACACTCCACAAGCTCGATGTCCCGGTGCGTCTTCGCGCCTCTCAAAGCTTGGCGCCCGGAGCCCGACGCGTCCCGCCAGCGCGTATGAATCGAACCGCTCCACATCTCCAGCGGCAGGCCATCGACACGAATTGCAGGGATTCGCAGTCCATCCATAAAAAAATCGACACCACCGCGAGTATCCTCAGTCCAGCGAAAAGTGCCGATGCCGGGGCGTTGGCGGGCATCGAGCGAAACGCGGCCGGTGTGCCACTCGATATCGACGGCCAAGCCTCCATCGTCGCGAGCATAACAAATGCTGATCACGCCACTCCGAGGACGGTCGTTTTCTAATTGTTCAAAAGCACCGGCCTCGATCTCCACCGCACCGATCTCCCGGCCATGTGCAGTCAGGGTCGACATCTCTCGATACACCGTCACGCCGCGAATCGTGAGCGTCGCAAACGAGCTGCTCGCGCTCTCGTCCGTGAGATCGACGGGCAAGCGAGAACAATCAATATGAGTATCCGTAGAGCTCACCGGAACGATGCTCAAGGCGGAGTCCGCACGCCGAGCCACTGCGGCATTCTTACGTCCGTCATGTTCCACGAAACCACGATCGGCGATCGCCTCGATCACCTGCCGCACGGGCAGGGCACCCGTGAAGGGGCGGGAGATGCCGCTTTCTGCGATTCGACGCGAGGGCGGTGCCTCCGGAGAGTACATCTTGTCGTCGAACCAGACGTTCCGCTCGAAGAAGAACGTGTGTTGTGGCAACGACGCCTCGCCGCAGCGGAACAACGCCGCTGCGCTCAGCAAGAGGCAGCTGTAGCCCTGAACGCGACCCATCGAGCTCCGAAAGCGATTAGACCACAGTCGCGGGCGACCACCAAAGGGGATGGCGCTCGGCCGATGGCCTTCGAGGGCACGTTTCGGCGACGATCTGCGCGCGCATGGACCTCCACCAACTCAAGACCTTCGTCGCCGTCGCGCGCGAAGGCAGCGTGACGCGCGCATCCGAGCTGCTCCACCTCAGCCAGCCGGCCGTCAGCGCGCACATCAAAGCGATCGAAGACCTGGTCGGCCTCGCGCTGTTCGAACGGACCTCCCGCGGAATGAGCCTGACGAACGAAGGCCGGCGACTGCTCGTGAAAGCGGAACAGATGCTCGCCGTCCACCAAGAATTCATGGACGAAGCGACGCGCAGCAAAGGACGCATCGCCGGTAAGCTGCGCGTCGGCGCCGGCAGCAACTCGAACCACGAGGCCGTCGGACGGCTCCTCACTCGCCTCTCGGAGCGTTGTCCGGAAGTGGAGGTCGCCCTGAAACACGGTACCTCCGCCGAAATTCTCGCGGGCATCAAGAGCGGCAACTTGGATGCAGGCTTCTACAATGAGCCCGACGAGCCCGACTCTGCTCTCACAACGGTCGAAGTCTCGCGTTTCAGCATTTATCTTGTTGCGCCGGCGGGGCGGGTCGCTGTTTCGGATCCTCCGGAGTGGAGCGCCCTCGGCGAAATGTCGTGGATCTATCCTGCGGCGAGCGCTTGCTGCGGGCGCGCCGCAGAGGGGTTGTTCAAGACAAACCACATTCGGCCGAAACGAATCATCAGTGTCGATCGCGAGGATCTCACGCGAACACTGATCGCCGGCGGAATTGGAGTCGGCTTGTTGCATGCTTCGTGGACGCGATGCCTGCACCCAGGGCGGGCTGCAAGACCAACAGCGGCGCCACGACGGTCACGATCCCGACCGCCAGCGCAGGAAGCACGGAAGGCGCTCGCGCCCACTCCAGGCCGAACGTGGCGAGCAAGAGCGCCGCGAAAGTGATGCCAATCGAATAGTGTGCACACCAGCCGATGAGGCGCTCGCTGCGCACCGGCGTAGCGCGGGAGATGTCTTCGTGTTTCCAGCGTCCTTTGGGCAGGTGACCGAGCCACCGCCCAAGGAATACAAAGTTGAGCGATGGGATCCCGAGCTGTTTCAAGAAGAGGGCCCATCCGTCCATGACCAAAGTCGCGCCGCCCCCGATCAACAGTGTGCGCACGACGAATTCGACTCGTTCGTTTATATGTGGGCAGTGAGTACGCACGAAGGGTGATGATCAAATCGTGTTTCCTGAGGTCAGCCCTCGGCTCCGCTGAAGCCGGCGATTCGAGCTTGGTTTTTGCGGTGCGTGCAACGCACAGTAGGCGGCGATGGGCACCGTCTCGAGAGTGGCCTTGATCTGCGTGATGATCGCGCCTTCGGGGCCGGCGTTCGCTCAAGCCTGCTCGAGCACGGTGACCGACCCCTGGTTGGCCGGCGTCTCGTGGTTTTGGAGTGGTGCCGCCGGAGCCAAATCGCCCTATGCACACGTCATCTCGACACCGCTGGTCGCTCAGTTGGAGGACGACAACGCAGACGGCAAAATCGACGGCCTCGACATTCCCGAGATCGTGGTGCTCGCCGACGATGGCTCATACTTTCAAAATCCACTCCAGCTATCGGACAGCGCACTGGTGTTCATCGACGGAAGGACCGGCACCACGAAAGCGTCTTTCAGCGGATACTCCATGACCGAAGGTATCGCGATCGCGGATCTCGATGGTCTGCCTCCCGCGGAGATCATCGCAGTCAGCAGCGCGTTGGGTACACTCGTCGCCGTCCACACCGATGGCTCTCTTTATTGGGCTGCCCAACCGGCCGTACCCGTTCCGTGGCACCCGTTCATAGAAGTCAGCTACGTTCAGCTGAACGTTGCCGATCTCGATGGCGATGGCTCGCTCGAGGTCCTTGCGGGACCTTACGTCGTCAATGGGCAAACCGGAGCGCTCATGCAGACTTTCGCCGCAAATATATCTTATAGCGAGCCGGTCGCAGTGGACGTCGATCTCGACGGATCGCTCGAAGTCCTCTATGCAAGCTCCATCTATGCTCTATCGAGCCCGGTCCCGCTCTGGACGGCCCCGCTCTCTCCACTCCTCGAATCGTGGCCGGGCTCGATTCAAGCCGACCAAGATCCTATGCCGGAGCTCACATTCCTCACTCGAGATGGCTTTTATCTCTTCGATGACGACTACACACTTTTGGCTTCAGTGACGAGGCCTCGGCCAACGTCAGGTCTCGTCTCCCCGGGTTGTACGGGTGACTTCGATGGAGACGGCGAGATCGAAGTCGCCTGGTCTCATGGCGGCGTCTTGTTGGCGGCGCAGCTCGACGGAGCTGTGATGTGGACTGCGACCTCGACCGATGTTTCCGGAGCGGCGAGCTGCTCCGCTTTCGATCTCGACGGAAATGGCCGCGATGAGCTCCTTTTCGCGGGCGAGACGGAATTTGCGATCCGCGACGGTCTCAGCGGCGCAGTCCTCGCCGGTCCATTCACGCACGGCTCCGCGACACTGTTCGAGACACCCGCGATCGCCGACATCGATCGCGACGGAAACAGCGAGATCCTGGTGGCGCACAATTACACTACGGCGGGGGTGACGGCTTTCGAGAATCGGGGGAGCGGTTGGCCGCCTTCAGGCTCCGATTGGTTGGTCCTGCCCTATCGGCCAGGCCGAGCTCGGCCGGATGGAGTTGCTCGAACAGCGACGATCTCTGGAGTCGACGCAAATCGCGTGCGTTCGCGGCCGATCGGAGCGTGGTGCGGCGACGGCTTTGTTGATGTTTGCGAAAGTTGTGAGGACGGAAATCGAACCTCGGGAGATGGCTGTTCCTCACAATGTATCAGCGAAGTCGCCGGCACCGATGCGGGCATTCTGCCCGACGCGGAAACCCACGCGGACGCTGCGCTCGAAGACGCACAAGAGCTCGACGCCGGCGAACCGAAGATCGACGCCGCGATCGGTGATGCCGCGGCGGATGGAGGAACACTGTCCGAAGATGCACAGATCGAGGATGCGCAGCTCGCAGATGCAGAGCCAAGTGATGCGGCCGTCGATGATGCACAGTCTGGAGATGCACAGTCCGCCGATGCGCAAAATACCATCGTCGATGCGGCCACGATGGATGCGGCCATCGCCGAGCTGCCGGACGCCGCTTCCAAGGATGCGGGTGCAAGCGCAGCCTCCGATGATGATTGTCGCTGCACCGCCACCGCGGCGCGCGGATCATCCTCGAGCGCCGCGTCCCTCGTCCTCTTTTTTGCCCTGGTCTTGAGACACCGGCGCCTGCGCGAGCGCGCAGACTCTACGGAATGACGAAGGTCGAGCTGGCTTCCGTCGCGCTCATGCGGCCACAGCTGTTTTCGACGTGGAGACCGATGATGTATGTGCCGCTCATCGTCGCGGTAAAAGAAGTCTGTCCGCCGGTGGGATTGGTGATCGCCGGCTGCGGTCCCGGCGTGGAGAGCCAAGACCATCGATAACCGACAATGGTCGCGGGCGTGGCCATGGGACCACCGGGACCGCTCATCGTCCCATTGAGTTGGATAGGCGAATTCGCCTGGAAGGGTGGCATCGTCACGACGGTGATCACCGGCGTCGGCGGAAGACAGGGATCGTCTTCCGCGTTGAGCAACACTGCATAATCGAGCGTCGCGGGAGCATTTGAATAGACATGGAGCTCCGCCAGGTCGTCCGCTGAAATGTCGTTGTTCGCGTAGGTGATCGTCTTTTCCAAAAATCCGGACGGCGCAATTTCGGTTGGCGCCAGGTCGGTCGAAAAGTCGTCGATCGAGGGCGACGCGGGATCACCTTGAAAGCCGATGATCTGAAATGAGCTAATGATCAAAGGACATGCGCTCGGATTCGACATGCGCAACACGGCCTGGGGGACGCCGGCCGTGAAGTTGAGGATATTGGTGTCGGTCACCAGCACCGCGCAGCTCGTCTCGCTCGCGTCCATCTGTTCGGTGGCGTCGCGGGCGCCTTGGTCCTCGCTGCCGGAGTCCTCGTCGCTGCTATCCGCCGGCCCACTGTCCATTGGGCCAGTGTCCATCGGGCCCGTATCTACCGGGCCGCCATCCGCCGGATTCGGGAGCGCATCGCCCGCGACCGCCGCGTCGCCCGCGGCATCCCCGTTGGCCGCATCATCGCCGCCGTTCGAGCCGCTGCACGCAGCGAGCACCAGCGCCGCGAAGAAGATCGTCGACCAAATTTTCACTGACATTGAGACCACTCCTGATGACGCCGCAATCGTTGCTTAGTGTTATCTCAAGACGTCGCGTCCGTCGACCCGGCCCGAAAACGAGGCCGTGTGTGGTCTCTCGGCGTACGGCGCTGGAGCGCCGCAGTCTCTGCGAAAGCACGCTCAGGGAAGCGCGAGCGTGTCTGCAGCGTTTTTGCACGTGGGATCGCAGAAGTCGCCGTTCGGTTCGTTTTCCTCGTATTCCGGCTCGTAGGTTCGCCGTACGAGCTCTGTACCTTCGCGGCTGACGGCGACCTCGATCCGCTCGGCGGTCGAATAGAACATCACCGCGGGCTTGCCGTTGCGCCCCGGGAAGACCTGGCCGTTGGTACAGGAGCTGGCGAGATCCAGCTCCCCAGAGCCCAAAAAAACCGCGGTGCAGCTGCCTTGGATGTCGTCCGCGGAGTAGGCGAGCTCGTACTGTCCTTCGGGCCAGGTACCGCTGAGCTCGACCGAAAGGCCGGGGAGGCAACCGGCGTCCCCGCACGCGAGGCCACACGCGGTGTTGAGCACGGTGGCCGCGGCGAGCGTCAGAGCTGCGGCAGCGACAAAGAGGGTTGTTTTGGGCATATCCCGGCCCGATTGCAGACTGCGTACCATCGCAAACGCAAGCGTTCGCGGCGCCGAAAACCGGGCCGGGCTGATCGAAAGGTCAGCATCGAGTCGCGACGGGTGCATCCGCGTCCTCGAGATCGTCGGCCAATGAAAGATGGACTCTCGGACGAACACGATGCTTCGCGTGGACGTCAGCGAGCGGTGCTACGTTCGCGTGTGAGTCACAGGACCCCGCCGAGGAGATCCGGGACGCGGGCTGCTCGCGGTCCACCGATTGCTTCGAATCGTGTCGAGGGAGCACACGATGCCGAAGAAATTTCCAATCAACGCGAAAAAATTTAAGGACCTGCTGTACGAAGCGGTGGAGACGGAGCAGGGCGGAGTCCTTGTTTATACAAAAGCGATCTCCTGCGCGTTGAACGAGGACCTAAAACAAGAGTGGACGAAATATCTCGAGCAGACGAACAAACACGTCGATCGATTGAGGCAAGTGCTCGTCAGCTTCGGGCTCGATCCCAACGCTCCGACGCCGGGAAGAGAAGTCGTCCGAGAGATCGGCACCTCTTTGGTTCGTGCGATGACATTGGCCATCGAACAAGGCACGCCCGAAGATGCGCAGCTGGTCGCATGCGAATGTGTCGTGCACGCAGAGACCAAAGATCATGCGAATTGGGAGCTGATCGGAGTGATCCTCGAGCAGGGAGACTTGGAGAATGAAGCACTGCGCGCCGCTTTCGAGGAGATCGAGGACGAAGAGAACGAACATCTCTATCACACGAAAGGGTGGTGTAGAGAGCTCGCGATCCAGGGATTGGGACTGCCCGCGGTATTGCCTCCGCCCGAAGAAGAACGGGATGTCAAAACCGCGATCGGGGCAGAACGCGCAAAACAGAGCCGCGACCAGATGGCGCAAGGTGCTTCCGAGTGACCCGTACGCGGTGTTGATTCCAGAACGCCCCAAGTGGAGCATCTTCGGTCGGGCAATCTATCCAGCGTGACCTTCACTCGGCCGAAGAGTAGCTAGACATTGGACGCCGGCCTGGAGTCGGTGCGGTATGTGCATTGCTTCATCCGACCGAGGCATGCGGGACTTGGAGCTCGAGGAAGATCCGTCCCTCGAAAAGAAGCTGGAGCGCGTCCGAATCGCGGGCTGGAGCCTCTTTTCGTTGATCCTCATCGCGGGGCTTTTTGGGCTCCTCGGCAAAGGTCCGCTGAGTAAACGGCGCGTCGGCGATGACTCCACCTGGGTGCAATATAACCGCTTCGATCACCACCGCTCACCGACACGCATCATCATTGGATTCGACGCGGATAATACGGAAACTTTTCCTGTCTTCATCGGGCGCTCCTATCTCGATCGCGTATCGATCTCCAAAATAACGCCCGCACCTTTGCGCACGGAAATCTCGGCGGATGGTTTGGTCTTCGTTTTTGGGCTCCGGCGCGATGCGACAGCCGGAAGAGTGATATTCGATCTCGAGGCGATCGACTTCGGCACTGCAAAAGGGCTTTTTCGAATCGGATCCAAAACAGCACCTCTTTTGATCGAACAGCTGTTTTACCCGTGAGGTGCATATGGACTCGATCATCCGCGGTGTCGTTGTCTACTTCGTATTGATGTTGGTCTTTCGAGTTTCGGGCCGCCGGACACTCGCGCAGATCACGACGTTCGACTTCGTTGTTCTCTTGATCCTCTCGGAGACGGTGCAGGAAGCATTGATCGGCGGGGACCGCTCGATGATGCACGCCCTTTTGCTCGTTCTGACATTGCTCGGCATGGACATCGCGTTTACGCGCCTCGAGAGCCGGTCCAAAAAAGCGCAGAAGTGGCTCGACGATCCCCCGCTCTTGTTGGTCGATCGCGGCCGCGTGCTCGAGGAACGACTGCGTGCAAACCGCGTAAATCGAGACGAGATCCTCTCGGCCGCCCGCCAGTGGCAAGGGATCGAGCGCATGGAGCAGATCAAATACGCAATTTTGGAATCGTCGGGGGAGATCACGATTATCCCAAACAAGAGCGACGGTGCGGCATGAGCGTTGCTGGGCAGAGGAACGCATGATGAATATTCTCGAGGAACCGAGCGCGGCGAAAAGTTTGATCGCCGGCGCGGCCGCGGGCGCCGCCGGTGCGCTGGCGATGGGCCTGTTCGAACGGCTGCTCATGAAGAGGCGAAGTCAGGCGTCCGCGGATCATCATCAACGAGGACGAGGCAAGCCGCCGACGACGAAGGCTGCGGAGAAGATCGCCGGGAAGCTCAGTCGAGACGCGGGCCGCGCCGCGGATCCGTTGATGCACTACGCAATGGGGGTGTTTGCGGGCGCGATGTTCGGCCTCGCAGCGGAGCGCACCGACAAGGTCACCGCGGCGGCTGGATTGCCGTATGGAGTGAGCATCTGGCTCACGGCCGACGAAATGGCGGCACCGGCCCTGAAGCTCGCGCCGAGCCCCGAGAAGACGTCTCTTCGGGGGCATCTGGAGAGCCTCGTGGGTCACTTGATCTTCGGGGCGACCGTAAACGCGGTGCATCGTATTTTGCGGAGGACATTGTTGAAATGAGCACCCCTGTACTCACGTCTCGCGGGGCAGCCGCGTTTAGTTTGGCCGCTCTGTTGTCGGCCGCACCCGCATGTTACGTCTTGCGCGGCTCCTCCGGGGGCGGCGAAGAAGACGAGGTCGGTGCGCGAAAGACGAACCCGGGAGATATCGCGGTCGGCGCAGACTATCAAATCACCGCCGTCGCCAGCGGGCTCGATTTCCCCACCGGTATCACGTTCGATGAAAACGGCCGCGCCTACGTGACCGAGAGCGGATACGCATACGGCGAAAAGTTCGAAACACCTCGACTGGTGCGGATTGAAGCCGGGGCCACCCCGGTGGAGATCGCGCGCGGCGACAATCCACCTTGGAATGGCGTCACGTACGGAAATGGACACTTCTACATCGCTGAGGGCGGGGTCAAAAGTGGTGGCCGAATTCTGCGAATCGACAAAACAGGCAAGGTCGAGACACTGGTCTCTGACCTTCCAAGCCTCGGTGACCACCATACCGACGGCCCCGCGCTGGGACCGGATGGATATCTCTATTTCGGACAAGGAACGGCGACGAACTCGGGCATCGTCGGCGAAGACAATGCACAGTTCGGTTGGCTGGCGCGCCATCCCGAGTTTCACGATATTCCATGCAAAGACGTGACCCTCACCGGAAAGAACTATGAACAAGCGGGAAAGGTGACCGGCGCGTACTCTCCTTATGGGAAGGCGACGGAGAAGGGCCAAACGATCGCCGGCCGCGTTCCCTGCAGCGGGGCGATCATGAGACTTCGAGCGGGCTCTTCGACCGCGGCTCCGGAGCTGGTCGCTTGGGGGTTTAGAAATCCGTTCGGTTTGTCGTTTTCTCCGGACGGACGGTTGTTTGTCAGCGACAATGGATACGACGAACGGGGTGCACGGCCGGTCTACGGAGCCGCGGACATGTTGTGGGAAGTGAAGCCCGGCTTGTGGTACGGCTGGCCGGACTATTCCGAAGGTCGCCCGCTGTCGGATTCGCGATTTCAATCGCCGGGCGTCGGCAAAGACACACCTGGTTTTCTGCTTGCAGAACACCCCAATCCCCCACCAAAGCCGATTGCGTTCTTCGGAGTACACTCCAGCTCGAACGGTTTCGACTTTTCCCGGACTGCAGAGTTTGGGTTTGCCGGCGAAGTGTTTTTGGCGCAGTTTGGAGATCAAGCACCCGCCGTCGGAAAAGTGATGAATCCGGTGGGCTTCAAAGTGGTCCGAGTGAACATCGAAACCGGTGTGATTCATGACTTTGCGGTCAACCGTGGCCCGCAAAACGGACCTGCTTCCTTGCTCGAAAAAGGGGGGCTGGAGCGCCCGATCGCAGCCCGTTTCGACCCGAGTGGACGTGCGCTCTATGTCGTGGACTTCGGCGTGATGACGGTCGATGGTGACAAGGTCAATGCGCGCCGGAAAACAGGGGTGTTGTGGAAGATCGAGCGGGTCGCGACGGCTGCGAAGACCGGAGCACTCAGATGAGGACTTTTACGAAGCTCGTCTTGTTTCTTCTGCTCGGAATCAACATTTCTTGTGGAGCCGGCCGGCGAAGTGAGCCGATCATCGGGACGATCGAGCTCAAGGATGAACGAGAGCGGCGCGGACAAGTGGTGTTCATGGAACAGTGCAATCAATGTCATCCCGGCGGCGATGCCGGGCTCGGGCCGGCGATCAACAATAAACCTGTGCCCGAAGCGATCATGCGACTCCAGGTGCGCCAGGGTCTGGGAGCCATGCCGGCGATCTCATCCCATTCGCTCACCGAGCCGGAGCTCGACGATCTGGTCGAGTATTTGGAAGCGCTTCGGGCGGGCTGACCAGCCTGACGCAGTCGTGTTAACGTCGCACTTTGCGGATGATTCGGCTTGCCACAAAGCCGAGCTCGACGAGCGCGTCCGCCAGATAGATGCGGGAGATCCTCTTCTTCGAGACATACACAATATCCGCAGTCGCCAAAGCGAGCGCGCTCCCGTCGGCGAGGAGCCCGACCGCGCGAGAAAGCCGTTTTTCTCGGGCGCCGGCGATCATCGTCGCCCCCACGACTGCGATCAAGCCGCCGATGGTCTTTACCAGCCAGCGATCTTGTTTTGGCCCGGTGACCGCCTCGAAGCTCCTCAGATGAAGGATGGGCCAGACGCCGGTGGCGAAGAAAAAGACGCCTTGAGCGTAGATCGATTTTTGCTTTGGTTGCATGCGCAATTCCAGACTGCACTCGAAAGACCAACTCGGATAATTCGCGTTCTTCACGGTACATAGGTTGCAAACGCTCAGTCGATGGAGCCTGGGACGGTCGATCATCCAAGACGGGTACGCGCGCTCGAGGCGCTGCTCCAGATTACCTCGGGCGATTTGGCCGGCGCGTTGACCCATGCGAGCGACGAGGTGTCTGCGGCGTTCGGGGCGGACAAAGTCGATGCCTTCGTCCTCGATAGCCGGAGAAACAGCCTGGTCGCCTTGGGGACGAGCAATCAACCGCTCTCCGTTTTGGAGCGCCAGGTCGGTCTCGACGTCTTGCCCATCGCGAACGGCGGGCGTGCCGTCCAGGTCTTTCAAGACGGAACATTTGCGAGCGGGGAGGTCGATCGAGATCCGGAGGAGCTCATCGGAATTCGGCAGACACTGAAGGTCAAATCGCAGATCGGGGTCCCGTTAGAGATCGGCGGGACGCGCCGCGGTGTTCTCCTGATCACTTCCCTTCGTCCGGACTTCTTCAATTCAGGAGACGTGCGTTTTGCAGAGTCGGTCGCCCGTTGGGTCGGCGTGCTCGCGCATCGGGCCGAGCTCACCGAGACGATCGGAAAAAATGCGGTGGAGCAGGGACGACGTCTCGCGGCCGAAGAGTTGATCACCATCCTGGCGCACGACCTACGGAATTATCTCAATCCGATGAGCATCCGACTCTCGATCGTGTGTAGTCGCGCCGAACGCGAAAGACGGGAAGCCGATGTTCGAGATCTCACGCAGGCGCAGGCTTCTTTGAGGCGCCTGTCGGACCTGATTACCGATATTCTCGATGTCACGAAGCTCGAGCGCGGTGTGTTTTCGATGAGACCCGAAACAGTCAATCTCCCGGTGTTGGTGCGAGATGTGGCGTCGGCGATGTCGACCGCGGAGCAGCCGATCGTTGCAAAAGCGGCAGAGGAGCTTACGGTTGCGGGCGATCCCGCGCGGCTCAAGCAGTGTCTCGAAAACCTTCTCGGCAACGCCATCAAACACTCTCCGAAACGAGCCGCGGTCGAGGTCATCGTTCGGAGCGAGCTCGTCGACACAAAACCCATGGCGCGGGTGGAAATTGTAGATTCTGGGCCAGGTGTCGCGCCGGACCTCTTGCCGCATCTGTTCGACCGCTTCGTCGCCGGTGGAACACAGAAAGGGCTCGGACTAGGACTGTATATCGCGAAACAGATCGCCGTTCTTCACGAAGGTGAGCTCACTTTGGAGTCTGAGCTCGGGAAAGGCACGAAGGTGACTTTGATGTTGCCGGCGGCAGTCACCGGTTGAAGATCCGATCACGACAGTTTGCTTTGGACGAGCTCAAATAACTTCGCCGGCGAAAACGGTTTGACCAGCACGGAGGTGGGTTCCTTCTTGCCGTGTTCCACCAAAGCTTGCGGGGCAGCGGTCATGAAGATGACCGGAATCGATGCATAAGCAGGAGTTTCGCGTATCCGCTGCACCAGCTCCAGCCCATCCATAATCGGCATCATCAGATCGGTGATCAGCAAATCGGGCGCCTGCTCGACAAAAGAATCGAGCGCATTTCGACCGTTGATCGCGACCGTGACTCGAAAGCCCTGTTCGCGAAGAAGCTCCGCCATCAAATCGGCGAGACCAAACTCGTCGTCGACGATGAGGATCGACCGCTTCATGTCACGAACCCGCGGGGCCGCTGTCCTCCGAGCCCCTTCCATGAATGAGCCCGGATAACCGCATCCCGGACTTGGCAAAAGTGTTGAGGACCTCGATGCCCTCATCCCCGATCTTCAGCTCGTGAATCGTCGAGTCGTAACCGCCTCCCCGTAGCTTAAGGACCGCGAGCAGCCGGTAGAGAGCCGCGTCCAGCTCGACGTGCTGCAACAGAATAATGTTCTCGGTCATCGCGGAGAGGCCCTCGACCGGCGGCTCGATCGCGCTGCTGAACAAGAAACGTTGTTCCGCCGTGAAGAGCGTGGTCACGTTCAAAGTCTCCAGCTCGTCGCTGATCGCACTGAACATATCGCGGACCCGAGCGGGATAGTCCGCCGCGAGCTGGAATCCGTGCATTCCGTCGATGAACAAACGCCGGATCTTCTGTGCGCGGACGGTATTGAGCAACCGCTCGCCGAGGACGTCGATGTTCCCTTCGACCGCCGGCTGGCAGGCGAAGTGGAGGAGTTTCTTCTTTTCCAGCGTTTCCAATCCGAGCTTGAGCCGCCGGCTTTTTTCGAGGAGAAGGCTCGGCGTTTCGTGAAAGCCGAAATGGAGCGCGGCCTCGTCGCGTTCGCTTCCGGCCGCGAGGAACTTCAGTCCCAAGATCGTTTTGCCGGTGCCGGACGGACCGAGCAACATCGTCGTCGACATCTCGGGCAAGCCGCCGCGCAACATGTCGTCCAGCCCTTGAATGCCGAAACGGACGCGTTCGCTGGAGATGCGCTGAACCGCCTCTGGGTTCAGTCGCAGTTGAGTCTCGACGCGCGGGCGGACGACGATCCCTTCATCGCGGATATCGAGTGTGTGTTTGCCTCGGATTTGATTCGTGCCGCGCAACTTGCGTACGTGGAGCTCGCGGATCGGCTTTAAATTGCGCAGCTCATCGGTCAGCTCGATGATCCCATCGACCATCGTGTCTTCCGGATGGACCTCTTCGCTGCGGCGAATGCTGGTCAAAAGAACAATTGTACAGTTGCTCATTCCGCTGAGTGTCTGAAGCTCGTGGATGAACTTCTTCAGCTCGCGATCCGTCGCCGCGGACTCCGAGGCCGTCACCAAACCATCGAGGACCAGAAAGGACGCGCTGCGCGACATCAACTGTTCGCGAATCGTCTTGATCAGACCGCCCAAACCGTCGGATTCGAGGACCTTGAACGCGCTCAGATAGTAGACATTCTCTCCGACGAGCTCTTCCCTGAAAAACTTCATTCTCCGGAGGTGAGCGATCATCCGGGAGTGTGATTCCGCGAGCAAAGTCACGTAAACCGCACGCCCTCCCGTCGACGCGTGGTGAAAACACATCTGGCTGCCGAGGATGGTTTTACCCGCTCCAGGCGGTCCCTGGAATATATAGACTCCGCCCCTGAGCAGTCCCCCTTCGAGGATCTGGTCTAGGCCCCCAATACCCGTCGGAACACGCGTTCCATCAAATGATGACTCAACCACGATGCCCATTCCTCCACTTTGGAAGCTCGATGCTGAAGATCGTCCCCTCGTTGAGGCGGCTCTCGAGAGAGATCCGCGCTTTCATGGCATCGCAGAGTTTTTTTACGACCCAGAGGCCGACACCAAAGCCACCTTTCGGGAGCCCGACAGACGCCCGTTCGAAACGCTCGAAGATCCGTCGCTGTGCGTCTTCGGCGATTCCGATTCCGTGGTCTCGAATACGGAACATCGCGACGTCGCCCGCGTCATAGACTGTGAGCTCGATCGGTTTGCCGGCGCCGTAACGGATAGCGTTGGAGATCAGGTTACTGATGATTTGCTCGAGTCGCCCGCGATCCCAAGATCCTTCCACGGGCTCGAAGTCGACCGTCAGCTCTGAGCCGGCGAGCTCGGCCTCGCGCTCGAAGTCTCCCGCGACGGTGATCACCAGAGCGGCGAGGTCCACAGTTTCGGGGGCAAGGTCAACTCTTCCGGAGTTGATCCGCGAGACGTCGAGGACACGGTTCAGAGTGCTCAAAAAGCGCTCTAACCGTCGCACGAGATCGTCCATCTGTGAGGTCAGCCACTCCGGCCGCAGCTCATTTGGGTTGTTTCGACTGATGTCGCGAATATGCTGCGCCTGGAGATATGCGGGCGACAGGGGATTGCGGAGCTCGTGAGCGACGATGGAGACGAAGTCGTCGCGCGCGATCAGCTGGTCGCGAAGTTTTCGATTCTCGAGGCGAAGGAGCTCCACCTCGCTCGAGCTCGGATCTTCGCGCGCCACGTGCCACCTTTACTCAAACGGCCAAAAAACAGAGCTGGGCAAAGTGCCCCAAGTACGCATTTCCGGAAAAAACAGCGGCCAATGGACACTCATTGCCTGGCAATTCCGCACGCTTTAAACGCGGTTCCACACAAAGGATCCTGTCTCTGCGTGCGTTTCGAGGTGGCCGGGGAGCGTTCGCCGCCGCTGCCTGTCGTCGTTTCGACCGCTGTCGCCCGCGCCCATCTCGATCCACGGTGCGGAAGAAGTGACTTGGTTCCGCTCTTCCGAAAAAACGCCGCGTAGCTTTTGCTCAGTTTCACGCGCCTTCCGGCTTTGCCTCGCGCCCAGTTTATGCGAGGACCGCAGGGTGGCAGCGTATCAGGGAAGAATTATCGCCATCGGTACGTCGGCGGGAGGACTTCAAGCGCTCGACGAGCTCATTGCGCAGTTGCCGAGCGACATTCCGGCGGCCATCTTCGTCGTACAACATCTGACCGCGCAGAATACCGGTCGAGCGCTGCTGCAGAGACTGGGAAAGTATCAGTCCTTTGCTTCCAAGCTCGCCGAAGACGGTGAGACGTTCAGACGCGGGCATCTCTACATCGCTCCTCCGGACTGTCATCTCCTGGTGAAACAATCGACACTTCTGGTTACCAAAGGTGCGCGTGAAAATCGCTTTCGTCCGGCGATCGATCCGCTGTTTCGATCGGCTGCGGTCAATCACGGTTCGAGGGTGATCGGAGTTGTGCTCAGCGGCCTGGCGAACGACGGGACTGCGGGCCTCAGCGCGATCCATCGGTGTGGTGGCGCGACCGTGGTTCAAGATCCAGACGATGCGACGTATCCAGATATGCCGCGCAATGCGCTCGCGAACGTCAACGTCGATTATTGTGTCGCTCTCGCCGAGCTTGGCGCCGTGCTCGATGATCTCTCTCGCAGACGACCGCGTGCGAAAAAAGGGATTCCGAAAGACATTCGTATGGAGGCGATCATCGCCGAACGTGTCGCGAGCAACGTCCCGGATCAACAGCAGCTGGGAGACCAGGTTCCATACAACTGTCCAAATTGTGGCGGTGTACTGTGGCAGATGAAAAAGTTAGGCATCTTGAGATATCGGTGCCACACCGGCCATTCGTTCACGGCAGATGGGCTCCTCGAGAGCCAAAGTGAGAAAATTGAAGAGACTCTCTGGGTATCTTTGAGAATGTTCGAGGAGCGAAACAACTTGTTGCAGACGATGATCGAGCGCGAGACGGGCTCGCAAATTCGCCGCGTCTATAAAGAACGGATGTCGGAGAATCAGGTCCATATCGAGAGAATTCGGAGGATGTTGCTCGCGCCGGAGAAGGAGCTCGAAAGGGTTTGACGGTTGCGGGTTAACGGTCCGGTACGCGGAGTGATTTGCGTGTGCGCTGCGTGCCCCTGCGACCGGCGCTTCCTTGCGCGTTCTTCGAGCAGAGGCGAGTCTGTCACCACCGATGGCGGACACCCGACTTCGCGTGTTGTTTGTAGATGACTCCGCAGATGATGTGCGTTGGCTGACGGCCGAGCTGCAAAAGGGTGGCTTCAACGTATCCAGCGCCCGTGTCGATCACGAAGAGGCGTTCCGAAAAGCCCTCGCAGACGGGCTCTTCGATATCATTTTGTGCGACTGGGTAGTACCGGGTTTCGGCGCTGCCGCAGCTCTGGCCATCGTGCGGGAGCTGCGAGTCGGCCTACCGACGATCATCGTCTCTGGAATGGTGGGTGAGGAAGCCGTGGTCGACGCGCTCCGGGCCGGCGCCGACGACTTCGTGACCAAACAACAACTCGCACGGCTCGTGCCCGCGGTCGAACGGGGGCTCCGAGAAGCAGCGACCCGCTGCGACAAGCAGAAGAGCGAAGCGGCTCTCGAACGTGCCCGCGAAGATTTTCGCCGGGCCGTGGAGCTGGCCCCCGATCCCGTCTTCATCCGCTCCGCGGAGCGACTCGTTTATGTGAATCCGGCATTTGTCGAATGCGCCGGCGCCGACAGTGCAGATGTCTTGCTCGGCAAGAGCATACTCAGTCTTACGTCCGCGAAAGTCTATCAAACAATCATTCCGAGCGAGGGCGGCCCACGGGAGAATAGAGCGCAGATTTGTTGGACGAGGCCGGATGGAGGCGAGCGTGATCTGGAGCTGTCATCGGAGAGCGCGATCGTGTTCGAGGGGATTTCGGCGTATTTGACGATCGCTCGCGACAATACAAAACAGAGGCAACTCGAAGCGCAGCTGATCGCTTCTGAACGTCTTGCTTCGATCGGCACGCTGGCCGCCGGAATCGCGCACGAAATCAACAATCCCCTTTTTGCAGTATCCGCAAATACAGAGATGGCACTCGAAACGCTGCGGGCCGCGGATGAGACCGGCTTATCGGCGCGGACGGTCAAAGAGCTGGAGGCGGCCCTCCTCGAGGTCCGCGAAGCATCAGAACGGGTGGGCTTCATCTCTCGAGATTTGCGCTCGCTGGCGCGTCCAGAGGACAAAATGAGCACCACCGCAGTCGATGCTTGTGCAGTGATGACTTCGTCTCTCCGCCTGGCAAGGCATGCCACGAAAAGGGCTGTGCGCATCGTTTCGGACTTTGACGCCGTGTTGCCCGTCGAAGCGAGCGAACCGCGGCTGAGTCAAGTATTTCTAAATCTCCTCGTCAATGCGGGGCAGGCGCTCGAAGCCAGCGCGAGCGCAGAAAATGAAATCCGTGTCTCGATCAAGATGTCCGGAAGCGACCGGGTCCTCGTCGAGATTCGAGACAATGGACCCGGAATCTCGGCGGAAAATATCGAGCGTATTTTTACGCCGTTCTTCTCCACGAAGGAGCGAGGCAAAGGTACCGGACTTGGCCTTTCGATCAGCCGGCGGATCGTCACTTCTATGGGGGGCGAGCTCTCCTTTGAGAGTGCTCTTGGAGGCGGTGCTTGTTTTCGCGTGTCCCTTCCGGTCGCCCGAGGAGAGCTCGAGACGGGGCGGGCCGATGCCCTGTTGCCGGTCCCGAAACGCGCGCGGGTGTTGGTCATCGACGATGATCCCTTGGTCGGAAGCACGATTCAGCGCGTCTTCGCGCGCGAACATGAGGTCGAAACCTTCGGCTCGGGCAACGCCGCACTCGAGCGCGTTCGGCGAGGTGAGCGCTTCGATCTGATTCTCTCGGCGATGGAAGGCTCGGGACTGAACACGGCCGATTTGTACGCCCAGCTTCTCGCGCTGGCGCCCGACCAAGCCGCGCGCGTTACGTTCGTGACCCGAGGTATCCCGGATTCTTTCGAGCGCGAGTTTCTGGACCAGGTCGCGAATCCACACCTTGAAAAGCCCTTCGATGTGCGCGCGCTTCGGGCTCTCCTCTCCCGAACGGCGAGAAACGTAGTGAGCCCGTAAAAGCGGCGCTTTCGTCGTCGATGAAATCGCCAACCACCCTACACGGATTGTAGGTCCTCCTCGAATGGGACGATTTTGGCGTTTTCTCCTTCTCTTAGTTCTCTTCAGTGCCTGCGGGGGTGGCGGTTGCCCGAGCACCGCGGGCGGCTACTGCGACCCGAGCAAAGACACCTGCCAATACGGCTATTACTGCGCGCGTATCGGTGTCTGCACCAAATCCTGCAGCAGCACGGACAACTGCCAAGAGCAGCGGACGTGCAGCAGCGCCGAAACGTGTCTGGCGGGCGAACAATGTGTCGAGGGCGTCTGCGGCGAGACCATCGAGTGCCTCGACGGTTACTGCCAAGCCCAATGCGCGAAGACCAGCACCTGCAGCTACGACCCGTATGGTCCGTGGTCGCGCGACGGAGACGAATGATGAAACGCAGCATTTGGTTTTTCGCTTTGTTTCTCTCGTCCTGTTCCTCGGGCATCGGCGATCGCTGCGAAGACAATGAAAACTGTCCAGAAGGACAGTATTGTGCGCGTGTGGCGGTGTGCACGAAGAGCTGCGCCGGGGATGGGACCTGTCCCGAAGGTTCGGCCTGCCGCACCATCGAGGGACGCGCTGTCTGTCTCAGAAGCTGCACGGAGAACGACGACTGCAACGACACCGAAGCCTGCGAAGACTCGGTTTGTCGCATCCAGAACCCGCTGGAACCGTTTTGAGCTTGTGCGCGCGGGCGTTCTCGGCGGACGATCGCCGCGTTTGAGGCGCGCCCCCGTGATCCTGTTCCTCTTGGTCTGTTGTAAGACCGAAGATCCGGTTTGCCGGCTCAACAGCGACTGCGCCGCGAACGAACAGTGCCGCGAAGGCGTGTGTAGCGTCGAATGCCGCGAAGATCGGGACTGTCCTTCCGATCAGGGTTGCACCACCAACCGCTGCGTCATCAAAGATCCGCCGGTCGAGCTTTGTTCGCGAAGCGCGGACTGTCCTTCGGGACAGATATGCCAAGCCGGCATCTGCGGCACGATCACCTTCGTGCACAACGACGCCGGCGTGTCCGCGGACGCCACCGTCCCAGGCTTCGACGCCTCGGCCGGCGAAGACGGGGGCGTAAGTTTGGACGCGTCCGTGCCCGCCGACGGCGGCGCCGCGTTGCTCCCCTATGGAGCGGTGTGTATGCGCGCATCCGAATGCGAATCGAATTTGTGCCTCGGTCCGGCGAACGCGACCAGCGGCCGCTGCACGCGAAGCTGCACCGGCGATCTCGACTGTTTTTATCCCGATCAATGTGTCGAGATTCCTGGAAACGGTTTCTTTTGCGGGCCCGCAACGTCCGGCCTGGCGAGCGGTGAGCCCTGTCCAAACGGCCCATCGTCCTGCAGCACCGGCCTGTGCATCACCGTTCCGCCGTCGCCACCGCTGTGCACGCATCAATGTTCGCCGCTTCCTTCGTGTCCTTCAGGGATGATCTGCGAACCGGTCGATGACGGCAGCGGCGGCGCGATCGCGGTCTGTATTCCGGGCAGCGGACTCGGTTTCGGCGATGCTTGTATTCAATCGAGCGCCTGCTCGAGTGGACTTTGCGTCGGCCTCACGCAGTCCGGGACGGGCGTGTGCACTTCATTGTGCGATCAGCTCGCTTGTCCCGCGGGATGGACCTGCACCGGGGTGAACGACGGCGCAGGCAACACAGTTTATGTCTGTGCAGCGAGCGGTCTGTCGGGCGGTGGATTCGGCGCCGCGTGTACGGGCGCGCTGGAATGCGCCAGTGGACTTTGTTTGAACGATGCGCGCATTCAGGCCGCGTTTTGTACGGCGAGCTGCGCGAGCGATGCGGATTGCGCGCAGGTCGCCGGGCTTGTTTGTGTGCAGCTGTCCAGCGGCGATCAGGTCTGTGCGCCGCCGTGATCAGCGGTTGCCGGTCATGATCTCGCCGATCTGCGCAGGGGTCAGCGGAGTCGACCAAATACGGAACCGGTCATAGTCGACTTCAGCGCCACTTGAGCTGTTTTGACCGAGCAAGAAGAAGCTCGAGAGTGGGATACTCCCCGAATAGACAGTGCTCCCGGCCAGCACACCATTGACATAGAGACGGCCCTGGAGCGCGGTCGCATCGAGGACATATGCAATGTGATGCCACTGTCCATTCTGCATATTCACGTTATGTGTAATATCGGTTCCACCCGGCGTGACGCGGACCATGAATCCGGTGCCGGCGACGCCGTTGGTGAAAGCGCGGAACGAAGACGCCGAATTCCAAGCGTACGCCAGGCCGGCTCCGCTGACCCACCGCCACCAGAATTCGATCGTCAGGTTGGTGAAGGTCGTCGCCGGCAAATTCGAATTGACGTTCGTCGTGCCGGTGCCCGCCATGCGCAGTCGGAAGTTGCTGTCCCCGACACCGGCGCCGGGCGAAAGCCAGGTCGCGGTGCCGTTGATCGTCCCGTTCGGTTGGCCCGGCGCCAAGTTCGTGACGGTGGTGCCGCTTCCTTCTTCGAGCTCGTAGTGCACCACGTCGGCGATCTCGATCGACTGATCGACGGTCAAGCTGAACGTGTTGCTCGAGATGGAAGTGGGCACGTGCTCCGCGCTGATGTCCACCACACCTTCCGCGATTCCACGCACCACACCGCGCGAACCTTCGGTGTTGCTCACTGCGGCGATTGCATTGTTTGAGCTCGACCAAGAGACAGAGTGGGTCATCGGATGTGTTGTTGCATCGGAGAAGGTTCCGGTGGCGAGGAATTGTTGTGTATCGCCGACGTCGAGCTGAGGCAGCGATGAGCTGACGTTCACCGAGACCAAGCTCACGTTTGTTTGTGCAGTCAGCGTCGCTGAACCGTTCGAGTCCGAGCTGCTGATTCCGGTGAACGCATCGAGGGCGACGATTTCGGCCACGCCGGGCGAAAGGACGCCGGCGATTCCGCGCGTCGCTTGCACATTGCTGATCGTGGCGACCGCCGGATCGGACGTGGTCCAAGTGACGATCGTCGTCAGATCGACTGTGCTGTTGTTGTTGTACAAACCGATCGCGCGGAACGCGACGTCCGCGCCCGGAGGGACGGTGCTCGCCGGCGGAGTGATGGAGATGGAGACCAGCGCTGCGTCGGCGATGAATACTTGCGCCGATTGATTGCTCGCGTCGCTGCTGATCCCGCTCGCCGTATGAGTCACCGAGACGTCGACCGTGCCCAAAGAAACAGCGGTGCCGAGGCCGGCCGGCGAGATGCTCAATGCTGCGGTAGAGGAGCGCCACACGATGCCGCTCGTGAGCGGCACCGTCGCGCCGTCGCTGTAGAGGCCGTTCGCGGTGAACTGTTGTGCGGAGCCGACGACCATCGCAGCGGTCGGCGGCGAGACGCTGATCGAGACCAAGATCGCGGGATCGACGGTCACAGCAGAGGACGTCGCTCCGCTGCTGGTGCCGCTCGTCGGATCGGTCGCGGTGATCGTCACTGTACCAACGGACAGGCCGGTCACCGTGCCGCTCGGATCGACAGTGGCGATCGTTTCGTCGGATGAAGACCAAATCACCGTGTTGGTGAGGTCCTGTCCGCTGTTGTCCGAGTAGACGCCGAACGCTTCCAGGGAGGTGCTCAATCCCGCGGCGATGGAGATCGCCGAAGGGAGCACCAAGACGTGCGTCAAGGAGGGCGGAACGACGCGGAAGGTCGCCGATTGATTCGTATCGGTGCTGCTGATGTTGCTCGTGCTGTCGCGCGCGGTGATGGTGGCGTTACCGAGCGCGAGGGCGATCGCCAAGCCGGCGTCGTCGATGCTGACCACCGAACGCGTCGAAGAGCTCCAGGTCACGACGCCGCTGACGTTTCGTTCGACGCCGTCGGTGTACGTGCCGATCGCTTCGAAGGTGATCCGCGCGCCGATGTTCGCTTCGGCGACCTCGGGCGTAACGCGGATCGAGGCGAGCTCCGCTTGTGTCGCGCGGATCGAGGCGACCCCGGAGACGCCCGAGTCGTGTCTCGCGGTGATCGACGCGAAACCTTGGGTCAAAGCGACGGCGTTGCCGCTCGCGTCGACGCTCACCACTGCCGGTGCGGAAGACACAAAGGACACTTCGCCGGAAACATCGACGTGTTCTCCGCCCGCGAGCACGGCGGTCGCCGAGAGCTGGACGCTGCGTCCGATGGGAAGCGTGCTGCTCGACGGAGCGACGATGATCTCCGCGGGCGGAGGGATACGCACCGTGATCGCCAGCGAGATGGAGAGGTCGCTCGCCGCGTCGCGCGCGGTGATCGTGGCTTCACCGCTCGCGGCCGCGGTCACGACGCCGGCGGCCACTGTGGCCACGGCTTCATTCGAGCTGCTCCATGCGAGCACGCCGGTGACGTCGGCGGTGGTGTCGTCATCGAAGGACCCGAGGACGGTGAACGTCGCGGTGGCACCGGGCGCGAGCGTTGCGCCGTCCGGTGTCGCGTCGAGCCCAATGAGCGCCGAAGAGATCACGGCGAGCTGCGCGTTCCCCGAAACCGCGCCGATCGTCGCGGTGAGCTCTACTGTCCCAACGGACAGGGCGGTGACGACGCCGCTCGAGCTGACGACGGCGATCGCTTCATCGCTCGACGTCCACACCGCCGACGTCTCGCTTTTGGTCGTGCCGTCGCTGTACGTCCCCGTTGCGCGCAGCGTGATCGACTCGTCTTTTCGCAACATGGAGGTCGCGGGCGCGACGCTGAGCGTAGAGAGCGTGACTTGATTGTTCACCGGCGGCGGTGCGACCGGCGGATCGTCGCCGCAGGCGAGCGTCGTCGTGAGACTGAAGAGAGAGAAGAGAGAGACAGAGAATCGCGTGGAAACCATCGGTGGCCGAGAGATTAATCGTCTTCTAAAAAAAAGCAGCCGTGGCCCAGCGATGACACTTCGCCGGGCCGGTTCCTCGTATTCTTGTCGCGCTCTTGTTCATCTCCGCGATGGTTCTCTGTAGGAATGGACCCGCCGAAGTCGCCGCTTCGGGGCTGATGACACCGCGATGACGTCGCCTCATTTCGCGCCGCGATCGCTCGAGCGCTCCGAGGTCTCGGTGCCCGCAAATTGCGGACTCTGCACACCGCCGCCGTGCGCGCGAAGGCGTGAATCGGGCGCGCCTCCGCTCGGAACGGCGCTTGCTCCGACTTGCGCCGCAACCTATCGATCGTACAGGGATTTGTTGTGATTTTGTTACAGGCCATCACGTTGCTCGCAGCCCAGACCGACGGTGTCGCGACCGCGAGCGCCGCGATCTCCGGCGACGTCGCTTATCACGTGCATGTTCATGCGAAACGTTTGAGCGAGCCCGCGCGCGTCGACACGTCGCTCCGCATCACCGGCGAGGAGCTCGCCGAACGCGGTGTCACCAATCTCGCGCAAGCGTTGGAGCTGGTCCCCGACGCCACGGTGCGCCCGCAGGGACGCGGCGGCTTTCAAGTGAACATCCGCGGCGCACGCAAAGGTTCGGTGATGATCCTCGTCGACGGCGTTCCGCTGTCCGACGTGTACAACGGCAACTTCGATCTCACCTCGATCCCTTCGACGGACATCGCCGAGATCCGCGTTTCGCTCACGCCCGCTTCGCCGCTCGACGGTCCCGGCGGAAACGGCGGCGTCGTCGAAGTCCGCACGCGCGCCGCCACCGGCAAGAGTGAATTGCGCGGCGACTTTCAAAGCAGCGATGCACCTTCGGGCTACGGCGCGATCACCATGCGCGGCGCGTTGCCCGGCGAGGTTTACGCGCGCCTCTCGGGCGGCGGCAACGTCGCGAACCGCGAGATGGCAGCTGTCCTCCCGGACAATGAACGCGCGACGATCGCCGAAGACTCGCGCACTTTGATCGGAGGCCTCCGCCTGGAGCGCAAATTCGGCAGGGCACGCGGCTCGCTCGATCTCGCCGCGACGCGAAGGCGGTTCATCGTGCCGCCCGCCGAAGCGGAGAACGCGGAAGTCTTGCGCGTGGACAACGAAGATCTGTTTCGCGCCGTCGCCGGCTTCTCCGCGCGAGCGGGTGCGCTCTCCTTCACCATGAACGCTTACGGCATGATGCTCGATCGCGACTCGCGGCGTTTCCGCGATGCGAGCATGACCCGCGTCCGCTCCACCGAAACGCTGAACGCCTATCGCGCAGGCGGCAGCGCACAAGCTGATCTTTTGGCCACAGAAGATCTGCGCCTCACTTTCGTCGCGCATCTGCAACACGAATACGCCTCGAACGGCCTGCAAACGATGCGCTTCATCGAAGCGGAAGGGAACGTTTCCGTCGCCGAGCCTGCGGCGGGTCTTGCTTGGGAGCTCACCGATTGGCTCGGTTTCGACGCCGCCGTGGGCCTCGCGATCCCGCTCGGTGCCGGCGCATCGCCGTGGCCCGAAGCAAAAGCGTGGTTCACTTTTCATCCCGAGCTCCCGTTCGAAATCCGCCTCACGGGCGCCCAAAAAGGCCGCGTTCCGGTGTTGCGCGAACGGTACGAGATCGGCACTGGCAACCCGGAGATCGATCCCGAAACCGGCACCTCCGCCGAGCTCTCCATCGAAAGTGAGCCGTTCTCTTTTCTCCGTTTTATGGGCAGCGCGTTTTACCGTCGCACCGGGGGCCTCATCCGTTTGAACGCTGACCGCACGTTGCTCGACAACGTCGGCGATGTGTCGATCCAAGGATTCGAGGCTCGCGCCGATCTCGCGCGCGACGAAGCGATCGGCGGCGGCCTCGCGTATGCGTATGCGGACGCAAGCTCCACCGAGCTCGGCGAAGATCCGCTCGACTTCTTCCCCGGACACCGCGCCGACGTTTGGATCAACGCGCGCCACGAAGATCACGGCGGTGTTTGGTTACGTCTGCGTTACACCGGCGCTCGCCCCGACGCCGGCGAAGAGCTCGATCCCTATGTGACGTTCGACGCCGCGGTCTTCGCAAACTACGAAGCGCTGACGATGACCGTGCGCGCCGAAAACTTGTTCGATCAAGGATACGAGCTGCGCTCTTTCGTTCCGGGATTCGGTCGCACGCTCTATCTGAGTATCGGCGGCGTCATCGATTGAGCTAAGGTGCACCAAGGGATCATGAGCGAGACCACCGAGCAGCCGACGCCGGTATTGATCGTCGACGACGAAGAAGACCTCTGCCGCCTGATCGCGTTCAATCTGCGTGAAGCGGGATTCGTCGCCGAGACCGCGACCACCGGCAACGCGGGCCTCTCGCTTGCGGCGTCGATGCGTCCCGCGGTGGTGGTGCTCGATCTGATGTTGCCCGACATTCCCGGCACGGAAGTCTGCCGGCGGATGCGCGCCGATCCTGTCCTTTCGGACATCGGCATCATGATGCTCACCGCGCGCGGCGACGAATACGATCGCGTCGTCGGCTTCGAGCTCGGGGCGGACGACTACGTCGTCAAACCATTCTCGGTGCGCGAAGTGGTGTTGCGCGTCCGGGCGCTCGCGCGTCGCACCCGTGAACGACAGGCGGCTCATGTTCGCGCGGACACCGGTTCGCGTTTGGTGTGGCGCGAGCTGGAGGTCGATCCCACGCGACACCGCGTCTTCGCGAAAGGTGAGGAGCTCAGCTTGCGGCCGCTGGAGTTCAAGCTGCTCTCGATCTTCCTCGAACATCCGGGGCGCGTGTTTTCGCGGCAAGAGCTTCTGGAAGAAGTCTGGGGCTTTGCGGCGGAAGTAAACACACGGACCGTCGACACGCACGTGCGCCGCCTTCGCGAGCGCCTCGGCCCGTACGAAGAAGCCGTGGAAACTGTGCACGGGTTCGGATATCGCCTCCGAGATCCATGAAATCTCGGCTGACTTTTCGCGCGAAGCTCTTGTTCAGCTATCTCGCGCTGGTCGCGTCGGTCGAGCTGATCACCGTCCTCGTTTTGAACCAAGCGCTGGCGCACGATCTGGTGCGCCGCCTCGACGAACGTCTCGCGCAACAAGCGAAGAGCGCCGCCTTTTGGGTGGAAGCGCGCCGCGAAGTGCACGGCGGTGCGCAAGGGAGCCCCGATCGCCCGGTGATCCGCCTCGCCGGCGTGATGCGCGCTTGGGTGACGATCTTCGATCGCGAGGGAAAGTTGATCGCCGACTCGGAGCGTCTGAGCGGCCTCGATCTTCCGCATAGCGAGACCGAAGACGATCAACCGGAGGTGCTCGCGGCACGAAACGGCGGGATCGGCCGCCAGACGCGTATCTCCAAACGTCACGGCGAAGAGATGACCTTCGTCGCGGTGCTCGGTGAAGGCGGTTTGGTGGTGCGCCTCGGCGTGCCGCTCTCCGAGGTCACTTCGACGATCCAGTCGATGCAGTGGCGTTTGGCGGGTGCCTCGGCGGTCGGCTTTTTGGTGGCGCTGATCCTCGGTTTGCTCGCCGCGCGGGTGATCGCCGAGCCGCTTCGCGCGATGACTTGGTCGGCGACGCAGCTCGCGCAAGGCAACTACGACATCGACGTTCCCGCTTCGACACCCGACGAGCTCGGCGCATTGGCGCACGCGCTGAAGACGCTCGCTTCGGAGCTGAAGGCGCGCATCGGTGAGCTGACGCGAGAGCGCGATCGGCTCTCCGCGATCCTCGAAGGCATGGTCGAGGGTGTGTTGGTGATCGGTTGGGGAAGCGAGCTGGTCGTCGTCAATCCTTCAGCCGCGGCGATCCTCGAGTCCGATCAAAAGATCGCGTCCTTGCTCGCGGCGACGATCGCCAAAGGTGAGCTCTCCTCGGTGGAGATCGAGAACGATAAACGTTCGCTGGTGATCAACGTGCGTCCGCTCGCTAAGGCTGCGGGAGGCGGTGCGGTCGCGGTGCTTCACGACGTCACGCAGCTGCGCCGGCTGGAAAAGATGCGGCGCGAATTCGTAGCGAACGCGTCGCACGAGCTCCGCACGCCGGTCGCGGCGATTCAAGGTTACGCGGAGACCTTGATCCGCGGCGTCGACGCGAAGACCCACGCCGAGTTTTTGGAAGTGATCCACCGAAACGCGCGGCGGATCGGGCGGCTCGTCGAAGATCTGTTGCGCCTCTCGGAGATCGAAGCGCGCGCGGCCGAACAAGCGGCGCGGGTTCCGGTGTCGATCGACGGCGTGTTGGCGAACGTGGAAGCGACGATGAAGGAACGGCTCGTGGCGAAGAGGATCACCTTCGAGAAACGGGTCGACGAGGACGCGCTCATGCTCGGTGACGCCGACGCGCTCGAGCAGGTGCTCTCCAATCTGATCGACAACGCGATCAAGTACGGGAAAGAGGGCGGGGCGATCACCGCGCGCGTGGAGCTGGACGCCGATCACGCGCGCGTCGCCGTCTCAGTCGAAGACAACGGTCCCGGGATCGCACCGGAACATCTCCCGCGGTTGTTCGAGCGATTCTATCGAGTGGATCCGGCGAGATCGCGAAGCTTGGGCGGCAGCGGGCTCGGTCTGTCGATCGTGAAGCGGCTCGTGGAGTCGATGAGCGGGACGATCTGGGTGGAGAGCGAACCGGAACAAGGCACCCGTTTCCTCCTCAAATTCGAGGCGGCGAGGAGAATGGGTGAGCCTCGTGTTTCGTGAGTGTCACGTCGTGGCTCTCGGGCGCACTCTCTTCATGACGGGTAAGAATCGTAATGGGACGCGTTGTGTTGAACCGGGGGATTTGGACAGTCGTGGTGGCGGGAGCTTTGTTCTTCAGCGTCCCGAACACGGCCCAAGCAGAACAAGCTCAGCGTACGGGAGCGGCCGGTGTGTTTCACCGCGTCGCGAAGTCGCTGAACGACGCCGCCGATCGCATCAGCGATCGCGCCGACAAAAAGCAGCAGCCCCAAAGCGCTAAGAATCCGAAAAAAACCAAGCCCGCGCTCGGGACCGGTCATCTGACCCCGGCGCAGGGCCCGGTTTCCGTACCCGAGCTGGATCCGAACAGCGCAGGTGCTGCGCTCACGCTCGTTCTTGGCGGCAGCCTTCTCCTCATCGATCGCCGCCGTCGCCGCTCCCTGGCCCGTTGATCAGACGCGAATCTGCTTCGACGAACGCCCTGCGATCTCCGGAAGTCGCGATATTTGCCACTTCGGCGAGCATCGCTTTTCTCCTTAGGGCTACGCACGCGTTGCGTGCTGCGCGCTTCGCTTGCGGGTGCTCGCGAGACTTGTCTGTGTTTCAGGCGAAGCTGGCCTAAAGGCCAGCTCTCACCCAAGACGCGTCGCTTCGATGGGAGCTCATCGTGCAGCCGCGAGTCGCGTCGATGGGAGCTCCTCGCGAAACCGTGAGTCGGACCCATCCGTTCCTTTCGGTGTTTCGGTCCGATCTTTTCGGTCGCGAAAATGAGCCGCGGGAAGGGGCCAACCCGCGGCATCAACCGAACCACACGTCAGTGAGGGCTCGTCGGACGCGCAGGCTGCTGCGAGGCGGGCTGTTTGCCGAGCACCAGCGCGACGTCCTTTTGGCCAGGTTTCGTCTCGCCGGGAGCCGTCGCATAGAGATCGTCCGCACCGCGAGTCATCGGATCACCATCGCGATCGATCCGCGCGGTGACGACGAACGGCCCCGCGAACGGCATGCCTTGCATCATGCGATTGTCCGGTCCGAGCGTGAACTTCATCGGCAGCTTCACATCGACATGCCGCGTCGTCGCGACGATCTGTCCTGGCTGACCGCCCATACTTTGGCGCGCGATGATGAACAAAACATCGGTGGGCTTCACCGAATCCGCCGCGATCCCTTCGGCGAGCTTGAGCTCACCGGCGAACGGCTCGCCGTCGGGCTGCGCTTGTTCGTCGCCGGTCGGATGTCCGGAAGGCATCGTCGGATGTCCCGTCGGAAGCGTCGGGTGCCCGGAAGGAAGATCACCCTGCACGGCGGCCTGCGAGGCGGGCCGTTGAACCTGGGCAGAGCCCGTCTGCTCCGCAGTGGTCGTCTTCGAGAACGCGCCTTGTTCTTCGGCCTTCTTCGAACATGCCGGAAGAAGGAGAAGAGAAGCAGCCAATACGAGTCGATTCATGCTCATCGTGGGCCGAGTTATCAGCCGCGTTTCGGATAGTCGAGCGTTCCGAGCTTCACGCTGCCGCGCGGTGCCTCGTCGCCGACCTTGGGTGCTTTTCTGCCTTCTTCGTCGCGGAAACGATCGAAGCGCGCTTTGGTCTCGGTCAACGATTCGGGATCGTGCTCGGCGAGCACCGCGTCGAGCGCGGGTACCGCACGCTCCAACACGCGAAGCAAAGCCTCCGCAGCCTCGGGCGAAGCGGCTTCGCGATCGAGCCAGGCGCCGAGGCGGATCAGATCCGCGCACGCATGTTTGAGCTCGATGGATCCGTGGAGCGCATCGAGCGCACGATCCAGCCGAGCCTCCGCCGTCTCCGACAACGCGTAAGGCTCGCCGTTGATTCCGCCGGACAACAACGTCGCAGCCAGCTCGGCGACCGAATGAAGCTCGGGCTTGTCTTCTTCTTCGCTCATAGTTTTTTCGGGAAGTTCAAGCTGCCGAGCTTGATCGATCCCTTGGGGGCGGCATCGTCGTTCTTCGGCGCTTTCTTCTGCGATTCGGAGCCAGTGAATTGAGTCAGCTTGTCCGCTTGTTTTTGCACTTCTTCCGCACGCTTTTGATTCTTGTTGCGGTTGAGCTCGCGGAGCGCGCGCAAGATGGGCTCGCGCTCGACGATATCGATCAGCTTCTGCGCGGTGAACGGTGAGTGGTGCGCGGTCTCGATGTTGTAAGCGACGCCGAGCAACATCTCGACGGCGTCGACCAGCTCTTCGCTGCCGATGTTGCGGTCGAGCTCGGTGGTGATCTTTTCGATGCCCGCGTCGTCGAGGAGCGCGGGCTCTTGATCGGCGCTACCGTCGAGAAGAACGGACGCGATCAGGTAACGGATCGGATGTCCGTCGACGAGAGGGTCCTCGTTCGCGCGGGCCATCAGGCAGGGAGTATAGGCCGAAGCCGTTTATTGCCGATACTGACTGACTTCCGCGGCCGCAGAAGAGCCGCGCGTGGCGAGGAAACCAACGGCACCCGCGGTGACCAGCGCGCGCGCCGGTGTTCCGATCAGGGCGCCGCCGATCCTCGTGGCACGGGCCGCCTCGTACAATCCTTTGAGCGAAGAGAGCGCGAGCTTGATCATGACCTCGTGGTTATCGGAGCATCGCGCGGGTTGCTGCGTCTTTTTTTCGCGATTCCGCGGACTTGTGTGCGCAACTGTAGGCATCGGCCCGCAGCTCGCAGGCAAAAGCGCGCGGTGAGCAAAGCGAGCGTAGGGGCCGCACGCGGAGCTGCTCCGCCGATAACGGCCCGGGACCCAAGTTCTCGTTGACATCCTCAACGGTTGAAACTACACGACGGGTCCCCGCGAAGGGGAGGAGTGCTCTCGAGATGTATGCTGTCGTCGTGACGGGCGGAAAACAGCACCGCGTGCGCGAAGGCGACCTGCTCCGAGTCGAGAAAATCGACGGAGAAGTAGGCGCAGTCGTGAGTCTGGATCGCGTGCTGATGATTGGTCGAGATGAAGGTGCAACGATCGGAACGCCGATGGTCACCGGTGCGGTCGTGACCGCGAAGATCGTCCGCCAAGGTTTGGCTAAGAAAATTCTTGTGCTGAAGAAGAAGCGCAGGAAGCGGTTTCGCAAGATGAACGGGCATCGACAGCCCTTCACGCATCTCGAGATCACCGCAATCAAGGTGGGCTAGCCTCATGGCACATAAAAAAGGACAAGGCTCGTCGCGCAACGGACGCGACTCCAATCCGAAGTACCTCGGCGTCAAAGTGTTCGCGGGATCGGAAGTACAGGCCGGCGCGATCTTGATCCGCCAGCGCGGTACGCGCGTGCACGCAGGTAAGGGCGTCGGCGTCGGCCGCGACCACACGCTCTTCGCGTTGGTCGACGGCGTCGTCGAGTTCTCCATCGGCAAGAACGATCGCCGCAGCTGCTCTGTGCTCCCAGGGGCGCCGGCTGAAGACACCGCCGCGGCGGCGAACTAGGCGCGCTCGACGGCGAGTCACCGGGACTTCATGGCTGCGAGTCGATCGCGGTCGGGGTCCCGACGCCTGCGATCCGAACGATGCGTTTCGTCGATGAAGTTCGCATCTATATCTGCTCTGGAAAGGGCGGAGATGGATGCGTGTCGTTTCGTCACGAGAAGTCGAACCCCAAAGGTGGTCCCGACGGCGGTGATGGTGGGCGCGGCGGCAGCGTCGTGTTCGTCGCCGATCCGCAGCTCTCCACGCTGCTCGACTTCCGCTACCAACAACATCACCGCGCCAAAGCGGGCGATCCCGGCATGGGCGCGCAGAAGAACGGGCGCGACGCCGAAAATCTCTACATCAAGGTCCCCGTCGGAACGTTGATCCTCGACGACGAGACCGGCGAGACGATCGCCGATCTCGCGAAGGCGGGCGCGGAAGTCGTCGCGGCGCGCGGCGGCAAACGCGGCCTCGGCAACATGAACTTCGCGACTTCGACGAACCAAGCGCCCCGGCGTGCGGATCCGGGTGGCATGGCGATCGAACGCACCGTGCGTTTGTCGCTGAAGATCCTCGCCGACGTCGGTTTGGTCGGCTTCCCGAACGCGGGCAAGTCGACGTTGATCTCGCGCCTCAGCAAAGCGAAGCCGAAGATCGCGGACTATCCGTTCACCACGTTGGTGCCGAACCTCGGCATCGTCCGCACCGCTGAAGAGAAGACGTTCTTGATGGCCGACATTCCGGGGCTGATCGAAGGCGCTTCGGAAGGCGCGGGCCTGGGACACCGCTTCCTGAAACACGTGGAGCGCGTCTCTGTGCTCGCGTTCTTGCTCGACGTCTCGCCCGATGAGGATCGCTCTCCGCTCTCGGACTACGAGACGCTGCAGAACGAGCTCGCCGCGTACGACGAAGCCTTGCTCAAGAAGCCGCGAGTGATCGTGCTGACCAAAGCTGATCTTCCGGACAGTCACGAAGCCGAAGAAGCGCTTCGCGAACGCGCCGAGAGCGAAGGTTATTCGTTCTTCTTCATCTCTGCTGTTCGCGGGGACAGCTTGGATCAGCTCGCATACGCGCTCCAAGGCTTGGTCGACGAAGCTCGCGCCAAGGCGCGTGAAGCCGAGACCGCGATCGACGACGACGATTAACGGAGCGCGCAAAGAGCAAGGCGAACGTAGAGCCGCAGGCGGGCTTGTCCGACTCCTTAGGAGTCCGGTCAAAATAATCTGCCCATCTGGGCCGCCGATCCATCTCCGCTGGCTGCGTTTACTCCTCCTCGCCAGGCGCGCCAGCATGGCCTCGTCAGAAAGCCTTGCCAGCGGAGCGCCTCGACGACCGAGATGGACAGCTTATTTTGACCGGACTCCTTAGCGGCCAGAAGAATTCTTTTCGATCTTTTCGAGCACTCGTTTTTGTTGTTCGAGGCGTTGTTCCATCGCTTTCGCCGCTCTTTTGGCGTCTTCGATGAGTGCTTTCGGGCTCTCGAGCTTTGAGTCGCCGAGACCCGCCGCTTTGCGGAGCCACGCGAAGTAGGAGCCGCTCAAGAGCACGACGATCGCCACCAGGAGCGCGAGCTTGAAGACCAGCGCGCCGGCGCGTTTCACGATCGAGAAGACGAGGGTGAAGATCAGCGCGAAAGCGAAGCCGATCCCGAAGCTCGGCAGATCGACGTCGCGCAGAAACGGCCAGATGTCGCCGGCCTCGCGCTGGACTTCTTTCGCCTCGGAGAGCGCGCGCGCCTTCGCTTTTTCGACCTGTTTTTCGAGCGTGCCGATGCTCTTCTTCGCCTCATCGGCGGAGACCTTCTTGGCGATTTTTCGGTACTGCTCGGGGACCGCTTCCAGCGTGTCCGCGATGACGGTGGTCCCGTTCTCGTCGACGAAGCTGAACGCTTCCGTGGGCGCGGGATCGGCCACTACTTGTTATCGAGAGTCTTGCACAACGTGGAGGCCGTCGCTTCCACGGTCTTCGAGGTGACGAAGGAGCGGGCGATCGAGGTCGACACGCAACGCGCGCCGATGATCGCGGCACTTGCAGCCACGCCGACCCGCAGCACGTTGCGCGCGAGCTCCGCGTTGCGAGAGCGAGGTACGGTCGCGTTGGTCGTGGTCATCGTTACATCCTTTTCGGAAAGTTGAGCGCGTTGAGGTCGAGGCTGCCTTCCGGCTTCGCCTCGCCGACCTTCGGCGCTTTTTTCTCGGTCTTCGATCCGGTGAAGTCGCCGAAGCGCTGCGCGACCTGTTGGACCTTCTCCGGATCCGCAGACACCGACAGCTTCTCCAAATTCGCGATCACGTCTTCGTTGCCGATACATTCGAAGATCTGTTCTGCGAGCCGGCCCGAGCCGTGTTGATCGCGGAGCGTCACTGCGTAGGCCGCGAACGACTGCGCGACGTGCAACATCTCGACCTTCGGGTCGTTGTCATCGACGTACGACAAGATCGCCGCACCGAGCTCGATGAACTTGTCTTCCTCGAGTGGAAGGAACTCTTCTTGGCCTTCGCCGCCCTTGAGCTCCGCTGCGATCACCAGAACGAGCGGGTGTAGCTCGAACACTTCCGCCGGGACTTCATCGTTTTTCTTCTCGGTCATTTTCTCTCGCCGCCTTCCGTCAGATGCGAACTTTGCCACCCAGGTTCAGAGTCAGAGTCTGCGCTTGTTGCGTGTCCTCGGGCGGTTTTTCTCCGACCGTGGGCGCAAGCGGTGTTTCCTTCTCCGTCAGCTTGTCGAACGCTTTCTCTGCAGCATCCATCGCTTCGACGCGATCCCCTTTTTTGCCGAACATCTTCATGATGCGGCTCATCTCGAGGAAAAGGTCGGGATTGATGTCGAGCTTTTTGTAGTAGCGCTCGATCAGACCCATCATCAAGCTCGGGTCTGTCGCCGGCTTGATTCCGATGAGATCGAGCAGATACGCCAGCTCGATCTTGCGATCTTCGCTGAGCGTATCGAGCTCTTGCCTTCGAGCAATTTCGAGAAGGATCAGGCCGCGCGCCGCATGCACATCGACATCGGAGAAGCGCGGCGTTCCATCCGGCTTCTTCTCGTCGAATAACTTATCGAGCGCTCGCGCGATCGGAGACTTCGACATGGATGTCACCCTCCGAGTCTAATCGGTCTCCTTGGCGGGGACGAGGGGCCTAGGTCATCCCGGTGATCCGCTCACCAGTAGCCGGGGCTTTGGACCTGTTGGTGCTGATTCGAGGAGTAGCTTTGCGCTTGGCGCTCCGATTTGAGATCGAGCATGCCGGTCATGTCCGCGGCGAAACAGCCGAGCTGCGCCATGGCCAGGGGTTGAGCCCCGGGGATCAACATGCACGCGATGCCGAGCGCCCAGTCCTGGCTCAGACCCTTCGCGAGACCCTTAACCGCGCCGGTCAAACCTTCCTCGAAGAGACCCTTCGCGGTGGCTTTGATCGTCTTATATCCAGGAACGACGCTGAGAACGCTGTCGATAATGCCCATGGATTCGTTTCTCTCTCTGTCGAAAAGACAGCTTTATGTATTGCGGTTGTTGATCGCGTGGAGACCGACGCCCGCGCCACCGACGATCGCTGCGTTGCGAACGGCCGTCTGTCCCGACGGTCCGAGCTGCGCCCAGTTGCGGGTGATGCCGGTGCGGCCTGCGCTCGCAGCGCTGGTCAAGCGGGTGCCGATGCCGGCGCCGTTCGCGTGGCGGAAGCTGGAGACTGCGCTGCGTCCACCGCGCACCGCCATGTTCGCGATGTTCTTCGCGCCCGGGATCAACGTCTTTGCGAAATTCAAAACTGCTGCAAGTGCCATCTTCGTGCTCCTTCGATCGAGAACTTTAGATCAGTTCAACAGCCCGCGCAGACCTCCCGCGTTGGCTCGCACTATGTTTTCGCGCTCCCGCGCCGTTCGTTGCGGGAAAAATTCCACAATTCTGCGGGGTTATGTCGTTGAACGTGCGCCTCGGTGGGCGCGGGTGCGAGGTGTCGGAGGTTCTCGCGGGGCCTGCCCGCATCGATCGAAGCGCCTGGTGATAGGGCTGCTTTGGCCGGTCTGCCGGCCAAAGAGCCCCGCAAGTGAGCTGCCCTCTCGCGAGTGCCCGCAAGCGAAGCGCGCAGCACGCAACGCGAGCGTAGCCCCTAAGGAGAAAAGCGCTTTGGGCTCACGACTCGCGATCCAAATGTAGGCTCGAAAGCTCCCAGTGATAGGGCTGCTTTGGCCGGTCTGCCGGCCAAAGAGCCCCGCAAGTGAGCTGCGCTCTCGCGAGTGCCCGCTTCGATCGAAGCTCCCAGTGATAGCTGCTTTGGCCGGTCTGCCGGCCAAAGAGCCCCGCAAGTGAGCTGCCCTCTCGCGAGCGCCCGCAAGCGAAGCGCGCAGCCCGCAACGCGTGCGTAGCCCGTAAGGAGAAAGCAATGCTCGATCGAAGTGCCGCGGCTTCGACCAGCTACCGATCCTCAGCGCCCGAGGCCCGTGAAGGTGAAGCGGAGCTCGCCCTCTTTGTCGTCGATCTGCATCGTGAGGTGCACGTCGTCGAGCATCGAGCGGAGGAGGCGATCGGCCTCGAGCGCAGTGATGCTCAGCTCTCGCGAGATGAGCAGCGGCGTCACGACACCGCCGCGTTCGCGTGCGAGATCGACGATGCGCCGCTTGCGCGCGTAGGCCCGCTCTTCGGCGCGCGCGAGCATCGCTTGAATCATGATGACGATGCTGATGAGGATGCCGGCGATCGTCCCTGCGAGGAGTAGCGGGAAGAGCACCGTGCGGTACCTGTCCTAAAGATCAGGCGCGACGCGCAGCGGCGTCGATGCGGGCCGTCGCGCGATCCGCACGACGTTTGGTCTCATGATAGGAGGGATCGTCCGGCGAGAGGGTCTGAAGCTTGGTCTCTGCCTCGTTGAGCGCTTTTTTCGCGCGCGCGGCGTCGATCGACGAAGCTTCCTCCGAAGAGTCGGTGAGCACCGTGACCACGTCGCTCTCGACCTCCGCGAAGCCGTAGCTGACCGCGTAGAACGTCTTCTTTCCGCCCTTCACGATCATGAGCACGCCCGGACGCAGCCCGGTGATCAGCGGAACGTGTCCCGGCAAGATACCGAGCTCTCCGTTGACTCCGGGCACGACGACCTCGTCGCACTCGATCTGGAGGACGTCCGCTTCGGGCGTGACGATCGCCAGCTTCAGGGCCACTTAGATCGCTCCTTCTTTCTTTGCGCGCTCCACGACCATGTCGATGTCGCCCGCGTACATGAAGTACTTCTCTGGGATCTTGTCGTGACGGCCTTCGACGACCTCTTTGAAGGAACGCACCGTGTCTTTGATCTCGACGTACTGGCCGGGCGTTCCCGTGAACTGCTCGGCGACGAAGAACGGCTGCGAGAGGAACTTCTGGAGGCGGCGCGCACGCGAGACCACCGCGCGATCTTCGGGCGACAGCTCGTCGATTCCGAGGATCGCGATGATGTCCTGAAGCTCCTTGTAACGGGCGAGCACGCGCTGCACTTCGCGCGCGACGTTGTAATGCTCCTTGCCGACGATCTGCGGTGAGAGCAGGCGCGACGTCGAGTCGAGCGGGTCGACCGCGGGATAGATGCCGAGCTCGGAGATACCGCGCGAAAGCACGGTCGTTGCGTCCAAGTGGGCGAACGTCGTCGCGGGCGCGGGGTCCGTGAGGTCGTCCGCGGGAACGTAGATCGCTTGCACCGAAGTGATCGCGCCTTTGCTCGTCGTGGTGATGCGCTCTTGCAGCTCACCCATCTCCGTCGACAACGTCGGCTGATAACCGACGGCGCTCGGAATACGACCGAGGAGCGCGGACACTTCCGAGCCCGCCTGCGTGAAGCGGAAGATGTTGTCGATGAACATCAACACTTCGCGGCCTTCGTCGCGGAAATGTTCAGCGACGGTCAGACCGGTCAGCGCCACGCGCGCGCGGGCTCCCGGCGGCTCGTTCATCTGACCGAAGATCAGCGACACCAGCGAGGTGCCGGGGATGAGCTTGTATTTGCCGTCTTTGTCGCGGATCGGATGACCTTTTTCATCGCGCTCCACCTTGATGACGTCGCCTTCGACCATCTCGTCGTAGAGGTCGCGGCCTTCGCGCGTGCGCTCGCCGACGCCGGCGAACACCGAGAAGCCGCCGCGCTTCACCGCGACGTTGCGGATCAGCTCTTGGAGCAGAACGGTCTTGCCGACGCCTGCACCACCGAACAATCCGATCTTTCCACCGCGCATGTATGGCGCCAGGAGGTCGATGACTTTGATGCCGGTTTCGAACGCTTCGATCTCCGTCGACTGTTCCACGAAAGGCGGGGGCAATTTGTGGATCGATTCGAACTTCGTCGCGCCGAGCGGTCCGAGCTCGTCCACCGGATCACCGGTGACGTTCAAGATGCGGCCGAGCACTTCTTTTCCGACCGGCGCTTGGATCGGCTTGCCGGTGCTCTTCACCGGGGTGCCGCGCACCAGGCCGTCGGTCGCGTCCATGGCGATCGTACGAACCGTGTTCTCGCCGAGGTGCTGCGCGACCTCGAGCACCAAGTTGTCTTGGATGTCGTTGAGCGCCGTGTTCGTCACGCGCAGAGCGGTGAGCAATTCGGGCAGCGAGCCCGGCGGAAATTCCACGTCGACGACGGGACCGATGACTTGAGATACTCGACCGTTCTGAACTTGAGCCTGCATCGCGCGCGGGAATATCAACGCGCGCTCGCGAGGTCTACGAGAATTTTCTAAAGACCTGCCAATTTTCCGATCGTCTCAGCAGAGCGCAGTGTCTGCTCGACCAGCGCGAACAAACCCATGTTCATGCGATCGAAGATGAACATCGGCAGAATGCCGAGCACGATCGTGCCCACGGCGAGCGGATACAGCGCCGTGCGCTCGCGGAAGGTGATCGGCGGGAGATGGCCTTCCCACTTCTCGTTGAACTTGCCGAGGAACATGCGCTGCATCGTCCACAGATAATAAGCCGCGGTGATGATCACCGAGCTCACGCAGATCATGGTGATCACCTGGTAGCGCTGGAACGCACCGATGAAGACCAGCGCTTCACCGATGAACCCGGCGAGGCCCGGCAGACCGAGCGAGGCAAAGAAGGCGAGGCCCGTGAGGGCCGCATATTCCGGCATCTTCGAGGCGAGGCCACCGAACGCTTCTACGTCGCGTGTATGTGCGCGGTCGTAGATCACGCCGACGATGAGAAACAACAGCGGGGAGACGATGCCGTGCGAGATGACCTGAAAATACGCGCCCGACATGCCTTGTTTGGTCATCGCCGCGAAGCCGAGCAACACGAAGCCCATGTGGCTCACCGACGAATACGCGATGATCTTCTTCAGATCCTTCTGCGCCAAACAGACGAACGCGGCGTAGACGATGTTGATCATGCCGAAGACAGCCATCGCGTCCGAAGCCCACATCGTCGCGTCGGGGAAGATGCCGAAGTTGAAGCGCAGGATGCCGTAGGTTCCCATCTTGAGCAGAATGCCCGCGAGGATCGCCGACACCGGCGTCGGCGCTTCGACGTGCGCGTCCGGCAACCAAGTGTGGAACGGGAACATCGGAACTTTGATCGCGAAGCCGATGAAGAAGCCGACCCAAATGATCTTCGTGAAAGCGAAGCCGAGGATCGACGCTTGCGCGGCCCAGTGACCGGTCTCCGCGAGCTTCCACATGTAGAGAATGTTGAAAGTGTGTTTCGCGGGCGTGCCGTTCACCAGCTGGAACATGCCGTCTTTCACCGCAGAAACACCGGCGATGCTGAAGTCCGGGAACTTCGACACCAGCGGTGCGGCATCGCTCGCGTAATAAAGCGCGATCATGCCGAGCAACATGAAGACCGATCCGGCCAAGGTGTAGAGGAAGAACTTGATCGCCGCGTACTCTTTGCGCGGGCCGCCCCAGATGCCGATCAAGAAATACATCGGCAACAACATCACTTCCCAGAAGATGTAGAAGAGGAAGAAGTCGAGCGCGATGAACACGCCGTACATGCCGGTGTTCAAGAGCAGATACATCGCCCAATAACCGCGCGTGCTCTTCTCGATCGACAGCGACGAGATGCCGGCGATCAGCGAGACGATGCCCGTCAGCGGGATCATCCAGAAGCTGATCTGATCGATGCCGACAAAGTACTCGATGTTAAAAGTCTCGATCCACACGACGCGATCGACGAGCTGCACGTCGTTCGTCGCGGGATTGAAGACCATCCACACGATCAAGCTGATCGCGAGGTTGACGGCGAGCGCCGCCATACCCACGGTGCGCACCAGCGTTTTATTCTCCGCTGGGAGCAAAGGCATGATCGCCATCGCGATGAGCGGGACGACGATGAGGAGGGTGAGGAGCGGAAGATCGGCCATCGACGCGCCGCACATACCTAGACGCGCACGCGCAATCAACATCATTTCCCTTGCGTGGTCCGGAATGGATTGCGAGCCTCCTGGGCGATGAAGCTCGAAGCCGACTCACGGATCTCTTTTCCGCGCGCGCTCGTGTACTCCACCTACCGCGATCGGCTGCCTCAGCTCGTGCCGCACCTGCCGGACATCAAAGAGATCGTGGTCAAGAACCGCGAGGAGGTCGGCCCGGGGATCACCAAGCTCCTCAATCTCTGGATCGGCAAAGCCGAGGTTCCGAAGGTCGCCCAGTCGATCATCAAGCCGGACATGGTCCAATGGCTCGATCACGCGACCTGGAACGAGAATGAATGGAGCGTCGAGTGGCGCGTGGAAACGAAGATGTTCACCGACAACATCCGTTGCTCGGGAAAGAATCGTTTCGTTGAAGAGAATGGGGCGACCAAGCTCGAGCTGCGCGGTGAGCTGGAGATCGATCTGAAAGGGGTCCCGGGCGTGCCGCGCTTTTTGGCGGGAACGATCGCGCCTCAGGTCGAGAAGTTCGTCATCGCTTTGTTGAAGCCGAACCTGATGTCGGTGGCCGGCGGAATTCAGTCGTTTTTGACCGCGGAACAGGGCCGTTAACGGCGGAACAAGTCCGCCTGCGGCCCCTACGCTCGCGTTGCTCGCTGCGCGCTTCGCTT